>ERZ791883.2-NODE-2-length-474205-cov-15.762626_pt1 | contig 474205 bp, 425 predicted proteins | sample MGYA00510160_ERZ791883 | MGnify/ENA primary metagenome ERZ791883 (study PRJEB30046, sample SAMN00792072) | human gut metagenome | study: EMG produced TPA metagenomics assembly of the A metagenome-wide association study of gut microbiota in type 2... | reverse complement strand
ATCGCCATTTGAAATCGAGAAGTTCTTGTTTGAAAAATAGAGAAATTGTAAAATTGAAGAAAAAAGAAATGCACAGTTCTTAGCTTATCGGGAGCTGTGCATTTTTGTAAATAAATACTTTTAATTAGCCGATTACGGCGTCCTCTGCTGTAAAATGTTCCAGAGAATTTTCTTTTACCTGAATGCAGATATAAGTAATTCCGGAAATATCGGATGCAAAAAACTGACGCTTTGCAGCAGGTGCGATTTTTAGCCAGTCTCCAGTTGAAAGGCTGATTTCTTCTCCATCAATTATGGCTTTGCCGTTACCTGAAAGAATTCCATAGATTTCTTCATTTTCTTTATGAGAATGAACAAATGGGACATTTGCTCCTGCAGGTAGTTCGTTTAAACTGATTTCTGCACCTGTTAAAGACAACTTTTCATGCAGCTCAATTCGGTTTTCCTTTCCAATAGTTGTTTTTGTGTAATTTGCCATAATAATACCTCCATAGTTAATTTGTAGTTTCTGGTTGCTTGGTATTAGTATAGTGTGAGACACATACAAAAACAAGTACGCACCTTTTTGTAACTGTACACTCAAAAATGAATGTGTTACAATAGACTCGGAGGTGAGAATTATGCGAGCAAAAGAAGAATTACCGGAATGCCCAGTTGCAACAGCAGTATCTCTTATCGGAGGAAAATGGAAACTGCTGATTTTGCGTAACTTGAAAGAGCGTCCATGGAGATTCAATGAGCTACAACGAAGTATAGATGGTATTTCACAAAAGGTTTTGACAGATAGTTTAAGACAAATGATGAGTGATGGGCTGGCATATCGCCACGATTACCATGAGCAGCCACCGAGAGTTGAATACGGCTTAACGGAACTCGGAACAAAAATGCTTCCAATTGTTAATTCACTTGCTGACTTTGGTAACTACTATAAATCACTTATTGAACAGAATTAAGTACGTTAGTATTTGAAAAGCTCGAACAATCGGAAGTTGTGGAGGATATTAAAATGGCGCAGATAATATGGGATGGCAATAAAAACTGGGAAAACGTTTGGGACGGTAAGCAGCCGTGGGACAGAGAGATTGAAGAAAAAAGCATTCCTGAAAATGCAGTTCTAATTGACAGACCAGATGACATAATTAAAGCATCAATTCCATACATGATTATCCCTTGTATTGTATGCTTTGTTGCAATTTTTACAAAAAAGGCGCAATCAGATGAATTTATATTTAATTTATGGTTTATGCCGCTGTCATTTATTATTGGCTTTTTTGTTGCGATGCCGTTACATGAATTTCTTCATGCTATAAGTTATCCAAAGGGGGCAAAAGTTTATATAGGAGTATCTCTAAAACAGTTGAGAGCATATGCTGCATCCTCAGCAGCACTTAGCAGAGGACGATATATAATGATGTCATTGGAACCTTTGATTCCGGGGATAATCTTTCTTGCTGTTTTCGTGGTCTGCCCGATTTCAATGAAGTGGTTGATGACAATATGTGTAGTTCCTTCGTTTATGGGACTAATTTCTCCAGCACCCGATTATATGGATGTTTTAATCATATTGCGAAAGGTGCCGAAGGGGGCAATGATTCAGGCAACAGAAAATGGATTGGTTTGGTATCTCTAATACGACAGATTCCAATTTGACGGAGTAATGGATATGAAAATACGAGAAGTGAATGAGAATAAAAAGCAGTTTATATCATTATTGCTATTAGCTGATGAGCAGGAAAATATGATTGATCGCTATCTTGAAAAAGGTACTATGTATGCACTTGAAGATGGTAATGTAAAAGCTGAATGTGTTGTCACCGATGAAGGTAACGAAATACTTGAAATCAAGAATATCGCAGTTGATCCGAAAAATCAGGGAAAGGGTTATGGCAAAGCATTAATTGACTTCCTTGCAAGTAAATATGCAGATGAATATTCTATTTTGCAAGTTGGAACAGGTGACAGCCCGTTGACCGTACCGTTTTATGAAAAATGCGGATTTGTCCGTTCGCACAATATTCCGAATTTCTTTACGGACAATTATGACCACCCAATTTATGAGTGTGGTGTACAGTTAATAGATATGGTATATTTGCAAAGATGTTTATAACTTCCAGTTTAAGAAGTTTATGGGGACTGTCCCAAAGGTGACATCATATTGAATTAAGAAGAAAAACAGTAAGAAGGGACAGAGAGTAAATATGAGCTTTCTGTCTTTCTTTTGCCTTGCATATCAATAATTGATCCAGTAGACCAATTTTGATTCGTGTGGAATTATGTTTTGTTCAGTTGCATCTGGCTCAGTTGAGACCGGACAAAATGATTGAGGACAGACACGTCAATTTGAATTGTTTATTTTCATAAAATGTGTTACAATCAAGTTAGCTGAAACTAATTATATTGCAAAAAAGGTAAATGTATGAGTGAAAGAATAAAACCTACTATCAGTGGCAGTGCTGAGACAATGCTCCAGAGCTTTTATGCCAGAGCCCAATATTCCAAAAGTAAACATAATAAATTCTATGATGCAAAGGCGGTAGAATTAGTCGACAAAATTGATTATGATTTTTCTACAGCGGCTAGGGATTCTACTATGGGGAAAGGGGTAATTGCCAGAACGGTAGTTTTTGATGAATTAGTAAAGAATTTTATAGAGAAAAATCCTTATTGTATGGTGGTCAATATTGCCTGTGGTCTGGATACGAGATTTTATCGCATGGATAATGGTAAAATCACCTGGTACAATCTGGACCTGCCAGAAACGATAGCAATCCGCAATCAGATTTTCGAGGAATCAGGACGTGTTTCTACGATAGGAATTTCTGCTCTTGATCCTGCATGGGCAAAAGAAGTAAAAGTGAGGGGAAAAATGCTTTTTATCATTGAAGGATTATCCATGTATCTGACAGCAGAAGAAAATGGTAAGATATTAAAAATAATAAAGGATAACTTTGATAATGCCTATATTCTTATGGAATGTCTGGCAAAGACATGGGTAAAGAAAGAAGGAATAGAAAAATCCATACAGCAAACAGGCTCAAAATTTGTCTTCGGTGCAGATCATTTTGAAGACCTTGGGAATATGACAACAGGGTATCATAAAATAAAAGATGATAATATTCTTCGTGGCATGGAGTTATTTTCATCTGCATACAGACTTTTGGCATTATTACCGATTGCAAAAAAGGTTACGCAGAAGATTCTGATATTTGAAAAGGACTAACTTTTGTTGGAGATGGCAATGAAGGAATGTTTGCATTCGAGAAGCAAATGCGTGTGTGAAATTCCAGTTTGCCGAATTCAAAAATTTATTATGAAATGAAAAGATAGAGTGTATAGAGAAATCTATATGCTCTATTTTTTGCCCATTTTTAGAAAAAGTGAAAAAAACTATTGACATTTTGTTACTGGATAAACACAACATATTCATATGTATCTGGACGTAAGGTCGTGAACAAGCCAGTTGGGTGATGTTCCTGGCGGGCTTTCACCATTATGCCAGAAGCCTCATTTATATATAGGGAAAGAGAGGACATAATGTTAGCAACGGTAAAGGGAAATGTAAAAGAGAATACAGTAGTTATCGATGATGAAGAGATTGACAATTATATGGAGGAGATGCGATAAAACTGCTTGATTATCTGGCAGAAAGAGAGACATTTTATCCGATAGAAATTCATACAGCTAATCCGGTTGGAAGAGAAAATATGTATAGAGTGCTTGATAGATACTGGCCGGATAATTATTAACTTCAGTTCGAGAAACTTATTAAGGAAAATATGCGGAGTATGCGGAGGAATAGCAGAGTACTTTAATGTTGACCCGACACTTATAAGGATATTGTGGATTTTCTTTTCATTATGTTTTGAATCAGGACTGCTTGCTTATATAATAGCTGCGATAATAATTCCCGAGAGATAATGGAGAAAAAATTAGCTAAATATGTATAGAGAAAGGTAGTATGTTATGGGATTAGCAGATTTATAAGTCTGATTCTTAGACACAAGCCAGAAACAATAGGAATAACTCTTGATGAACATGGCTGGGCTAATGTTAAAGATTTAATTGAGGGAATAAAGAAAACACGTCCGTTTGACATGGATATGCTTGAAGAAATCGTAAGGACTGATAATAAGCAAAGGTATTCATTTAATGAAGATAAAACTCTTATAAGAGCTAATCAGGGACACTCAATTCCTGTTGATGTTGAACTAAAAAAAGCAGTGCCACCGGATATTTTATATCACGGAACCGGAGAAAAGTATGTATCTTCTATTGATAAAGAAGGGTTGCTGCCTAAGAGCAGGTTATATGTACATTTATCTAAGGATGAGGACACTGCGGTAAATGTCGGTAAGAGACATGGAAAGCCTGTTGTATACAAGGTGGATGCCAGAAAGATGCAAGAGGATAGGTTTGAATTTTTCTTATCAGTTAATGGAGTGTGGCTTACTAATGAAGTTCCGGTTAAATATATTTTTAAATTAGCAGTATGAAATTAAAAATCATTTATAAAATGTTTTCTGCAAGCATTTTATAAATGATTTTTTAATTTGTGGTTCAATGTACTATATATGATATAAAGTATATATTTAATGATTAGTAATTATCTGCGTGGACTTCAAAATAGCTTTGTGGGCTCTTCAGCTGTCTTGGCAAAAACTTCATACAATAAAAAGACATATGGTTAAGAGTTTGTTATAATAAACCATCAGATAATTCACTTGAGTGCTTACAGACAATAACAGAGGATGTAATGATAAATAGCGTAATGGGGTTGTGTGGTGAATCGGGTGAGGCTATTGATATAGTTAAAAAGTGGATGGCACAAGGACATGAACTTGATAAGGAGCATTTGGCTAAGGAACTTGGAGATATAGCGTGGTATTTGGCTGAGGCAGTAACAGCACTTGAAATACCTTTAGATGATATTTTTCAAGCAAACATAGACAAATTAAAAGAGAGATATCCAGAAGGATTTGATATTCAAAAATCATTAGTTAGATTACAAGGGGATTTATAAATCAAAAGTTGCCTTACAAAAGGTATTAGATGAAACAAAATTATTATTTGACTCGTTAATGCAGAAATATTTTGGATAGAAGAAAGGAAGAATAGTATTGGGAAAAGATAACAAAATACAATTATTTGAAAATCAGCCTATTAGGACTGCGTGGAATGAAGAATTAGAAGAGTGGTATTTTTGCATAATTGATGTAGTGGCAGTATTAACTGAAAGTAAGGATGCAAATGCATATTGGAGAAAATTAAAACAAAGGTTGATTAAAGAAGGAAATGAAACCGTGACAAATTGTCACGCTTTGAAAATGAAAGCAGCTGATGGAAAGAGAAGACTGACAGATGTTGCAAACACAGAGCAGTTATTGCGAATAATTCAATCTATTCCATCAAAGAAAGCAGAACCATTCAAACTGTGGTTAGCACAGGTTGGAAGAGATAGGATTGAAGAAATAATTGATCCGGAATTGACAATTGATAGAGCTTTGGAAACATATGCAAAGAAGGGATATCCAGCGGATTGGATTAATCAGCGATTACAGACTATTCGTGCCAGAAAAGAGCTGACAGATGAGTGGCAGTCTCATGGAGTTCAGAAGGGAAAGGAATATGCAATTCTTACAGATGAAGTTACGAAAGCATGGTCAGGAATGAGTACTCGTCAATATAAGAATTATAAAGGCTTAAAGAAAGAGAACCTTCGTGACAATATGAGTACATTGGAACTTGCACTTAATATGTTAGCGGAAGCAACAACAACGGAACTTACAAAGGTACAGAATCCATACGGATTGGAAGCAAATAGAAATGTTGCCAAAACTGGTGGGCAAATATCCGGTGAAGCAAGAATGAGAATAGAAAAAGAGACGGGCAATCCAGTGATTACCAATCAGAATGCAGCAAGTTTGAATTCTGTTGTTACTGGAATGATTGAAGAAGTAACTAAGGCTGAAGAAAAATAGTAATAGATGTAGAATTGCCAGAGAATTTGGCATAGGTGATTAATAATAATGAGGCGGCATATGTATCTTATATCAGCATATTTTGATGAACATGTAACAAAGGGATTGCAGAGGTTAATTGATAATATTGCAAAAGAAACAGGTAATACTTATATGATTGAGAATAATGTTCCTCCGCATCTGACAATTTCAAGCTTCGAAACAAGAAAACCTGATAATCTTAAGGAAGAATTCATGAAGCTTAATAAAATAGGTGCAGGAGAGATAAATATATTTTCAATCGGGCAGTTTCTGCCGTATGTTATGTATGCTACACCTGTTCTGGACGAATATTTAATGCATCTTTCCAATGAGGTGTATGATATATTTTCTGCAAGAGAAGATGTAACAATTAATCGTTGTTACAAACCATATAACTGGTTTCCACACATAACATTGGGAAAGAAACTTGAAAAAGAACAGATGATAATGGCAATTAGAGTATTACAGACACATTTTGTTCCAATAAAAGGGAAAATAGTAAGGGTTGGATTGTCACAGACTAATCCACATAAGGATATTATACAATTTAATATATGATAGTGTAACCGGGGGAGGGAGAATGGATTTTAGTTGATACTGAAGATGAGATGGTGGCTATTTTTTTACAACAGAGGATATATTTTATGCAACAACAGAAATTATTAAGCCTTATAAGACAGGCAATAGAAGATTACAACATGATAGAGGAAGGCGATAAGATTGCCGTTGGAGTATCAGGTGGCAAGGATTCGCTTGCATTGCTGTATGCAATGAAGATACTTAACAGATTTTATCCGAAGAAGTTTGAACTATATGCAATCACCTGTAATGTTGGCTTTGAGGGAATGGATTTTACAGGAGTGAGGCAGTTCTGTGAGAGCATAAATGTGCCATATGAACAGGTTGATACAGAGATTGCGAAGATTGTCTTTGAGGATAATAAAGATGAAAGACCATGTTCACTGTGTGCGAAGCTTAGAAAAGGCGCAATGTATAAGAGGCTTGGAGAGCTTGGAATCAATAAGATTGCATATGCACATAATAAGGATGATTTTATAGAAACAGCATTGATGTCTCTTATATATGAAGGGCGGTTTTACGCATTTCCACCAGTTACATATCTGCCGGAGGCAGGGGTTACGGTTATACGGCCAATGATGTATGCACCGGAAAAGGGTGTAGCTAATTTTGTGATTAATCAGGGAATCAGGGTTGTTAAGAACACCTGTCCGGTTGATGGTTCGACTAAGAGGGAATATGCCAAGCAGCTTATGGAGCAGATTAATAGAGATAATCCGGGAACTAAGGACAGAATTATGCATGCAGTTGTGAACGGAAGATTTGAGGACTGGCCATAAGTGCATAGAAATTAAAAATAACTGTTGATACAACACCAATGAGATAATAGAATAATATTAAATCTATTTATAAGGAGATACGAACATGAGAAGATTTTATGAAGGCAATGATAACAAGGGTTATCAGGAAGTTGTAGATAAAGAAGCTGGCTTGGAATTAATAGGTTTTGATTTAATAAGACTTGAGCCGGGTGAAAATGCGGTTTATGAATCAGGGGAATATGAAATAGGACTTGTTATTTTACAGGGAACATGCAGTGTTAAGGTTGATGATGTCACATTTGACAAGCTTGGCACAAGAAGAAGTGTATTTGATGGCAAGCCAACAACTATTTATGTTCCAAGAGATTCTAAGTATGAAGTTACAGCAACCGGAAGCATGATGCTTGAAATCGGTGTGTGCAAGGTTAAAGCAAGAAAGAAATATGAAGCATTTGTAATAGATGCAAATGATGTTACAACTGAACACAGAGGCAAGCTTAACTGGCAGAGAGATGTTAATGACATTATTACTTCAAAATATGAGGGAAAGGTTGACAGAATTGTGCTTGGCGAGACTTACAGCATGCCGGGACAGTGGTCAAGCTATCCATCACATAAGCATGATACAGACAATCTTCCATTTGAGGTAAATATGGAAGAAATCTATCATTTTAAGGTGAATCCGGGTCAGGGCTTTGGAATTCAGGTAATGTACAGTGACGATATGTCATTAAGAGAGAGTTACATAATAAAGAATGGTGACAGCGTTGCAATTAAGAATGGCTATCACCCGGTAGCAGCAGCACCGGGATATCAGGTATATTATCTCTGGGTAATGGCAGGTGCTGACACAAGACAGCTTACTCCTTGTGATGATCCTAACCATGCATGGGTAAAGGCTGTTGAGAAGATGGTGTAATGTATTTTGAACAAGGCATATGTGGAATCAGATATGAATTAAAAGGCTTAATTAAAAGCTGAACATTAAAGGCTGAATATTAAGAAAAATATTGAAACTTTTTATCGATAATGATATATTTAGTGTATAAAATTTTAACAGATTCGAGGTAAAATAATAATGATTTACGCATCACTTAATGCAAAAAAAGGTAACTACCAGTACCCAGCAGCTATTAATACTGCACTTGAATTTCTTGCAAAGCCAGAGACAGCTGAGCTTCCAGTAGGAAGATATGAACTTGATGGAGATAACATTTTTGTTCTTATTCAGGATCAGACAACAGCTCCAGTTGAGAATAAGCGTGCAGAAAGTCACAGAAATTATATTGATATCCAGTATCTTTTCACAGGAAAAGAAGTTCAGGGATATGCACCACTTCTTCCAGGAGTTACAGGCGAAGAGCCAGCTGGTAAAGACAATATCTTTTATGAGACAGTAGAGAATGAGCAGTTCGTTACATTACATCCTGGTGAATTTACAGTATACTTTACTAATGATATCCACCGCCCTAATTGTACAATGGATGAGCCTGTTAATATCCATAAGGCAGTTGTTAAGATTAAGGAAAGTCTTATTAAGTAATTGGAATAGTTGACTTGTTGATACAATATAATATTTAAAACAGAAGCACCATAAGAAGCGAATGCAACGTATTCTTCTGGTGCTTTTTTTGCCTCAAATCCTTAGTAGGAAAAGGACAGAATAAATGGAAAAATGTTGCTATTAGTTATATATGCTTGTATAATACAGTTAAAAGTTTGTTATTAATTTAACATGTGATGGGGGTTATTTAATATGTTAGCAGAGCAGGTATTGGCATTAATTATTTTCATTTCTATGTTTATATTGATAGTTCTTGATAAGATAGAGAGGCATTATGTGACGCTTGGATGTGGGGCATTGACGCTGATTGGGGTATTTGGAATTATCATGAGGTCGCCGGAGGCGGTTATTAGTACTCTTAATTTAAGAAGCATTTTTACATCAGGTTTCTGGTATCAGTCTGGAGCTGCTGAAGAGGCAGTAACAGGGATTAACTGGTCGACCATTATATTTATTGCGGGTATGATGATTATGGTTGAGGTTATGGCTGCCGCCGGATTTTTCAGATGGCTGTGTATGCTTCTGGCTAAGACTGTACACTATCGTACAAGAGCATTGTTTATTACATTTATGATAATGTCTTTTGGACTGGCTATGTTTATAGACAGTATAACGGTTATATTGTTTCTTGCAGCTGTATCTATTGAGCTTGCCAAGCTGCTAAAGTTTAATCCGGTGCCAATGATTTTATCAGAGATATTCTGTGCTAATCTGGGCGGCTCGGCAACAATGTGCGGGGATCCACCTAATATAATTATTGGTACGTCACTTAACTTTTCATTTTCAACATTTATTACGCATACAGGACTGATTGCAGTAATCAGTCTGGTATTTATTGTGGTTTATTTTCTTATAGCATATAGAAAAGAACTGGAATCATCACCAGATATTGATAAACTGGCTGAATCTATGCCAAGTCCGGCAGAGACTATTACTAACAGAAGGGATTTTGCATTGAGCTGTGTTATATTCATGTGTGCAGTTGTAATGCTTGTAACGCATGCGCTGACAGGACTTACGGTTGCATTTATAGGACTTGTTATAGCAATATTTTCACTTATTGTATCAGGCAGGAAGGCTTTACATATGTTGAAGTCTATTGATTATAAAACAATTTTGTTCTTTTTAGGACTGTTTATTGTTGTAGGTGGACTTGAACAGACGGGCATATTAGAGATTATTGCTGCATTTATAGGTCGTGTGAGCAAGGGTAATCTTAAGCTTATGGTTGCAATTATTATTATTATTTCAGCATTTGCAAGTGCACTTATTGATAATATTCCTTTTGCAGCAACTATGGTACCGGTTATTAAGAGTCTGGCTGCGACACAAGGGGTTGACCTTTCTGTTCTTGCGTGGGCACTTTCTATGGGAACTGATGTAGGTGGAAGTGCAACACCTATAGGTGCATCTGCTAATGTTGTCGGAACATCAGTTGCAGCTAAGAATGGTTATATGATTGGTTGGGGTAAGTATTGTCGCACAGCTGTTCCGGCAACTATAATAGTTGTGCTTATATCTATGGTGTGCATATTTGTAAGGTATTGCTAATTCTTCGTGCACAAAATGTGTACAGAAATGGGGGTTTTATGGGAGAACAGTTGATTATTTCTATAAGTCGTGAATATGGAAGTGGGGGACATGAGATAGCAAGGAAGCTGGCTGACAGATTAGAACTTGCATTTTATGACAGATGCATGTTGGACGAGATTGCAGAACAGATGAATGCAGATGTGTCAGATTTTCACAAATATGATGAAAAGCCGGGAAACCGTCTCCTGTCGAGGCGTGTAGGTAATCACACAAATTCTTATGAAGAGATTATTGCCCAGTTTCAGTTTGATTATATCCGTAAGAAAGCTGAGAGCGGAGAATCATTTGTAGTAGTCGGCAGATGTTCAGAGAATGTACTTAAGGATTATGACTGCCTTATATCCGTATTTGTAACAGGTGATAAGGAGCATAAGATACAGAGAGTTATGGAGCATTTTGACTTATCCGAATCAGAGGCATATACTAAAATGCGCAGACACGACAGAACAAGAAGACAGTATCATAACAGATACTCAGAAGGTAAATGGGGAGATGCAACATATTATGACATGTGTATCAACAGCAGTCCTCTGGGAATAGAGAAAACTGTTAATGTTCTGGAGAATTATGTGAAAGAAAGAACAGGTAATCAGGAGCTTTAATTATGAAATACACAATAGACACACATACTCATACACTTGTAAGCGGTCATGCATATAACACAATTGATGAGATGGCAGCTTACGCAGCAGGTATAGGAGTTACGCACCTTGCGATAACTGACCATGCACCCAAGATGCCGGGAAGCGCAGGTATATTATATTTTTCTAATATGAAGATAATTCCAAGAGAAAAATGTGGTGTCAGGATATATATGGGTTGTGAAGCTAATATTATGGACTATGATGGAAATATTGATCTTAAAGAATATGGACTTAAGGGCTGTGATGTTGTAATAGCAAGCCTTCATATTCCATGTATCAAGCCCGGAAGTATTGAGCAGAATACGAATGCATTAATTAAAGCAATGGATAATCCGTATGTTAATATTATAGGACATCCCGATGATTCAAGGTATCCTGTCGATTATGAAAAGCTTGTAAAGGCAGCTAAGGAAAAGCATGTGCTTCTTGAACTTAATAATACATCATTGAATCCGGATGGTCCAAGACAGGGGGCTTTTGAGAATGACGTTAAGATGCTTAACATATGTAAGGAATTAGGAGTCTGCATATCTATAGGAAGTGATGCACATATAAAAGAGGGAATATGTGAATTTGACAGAGCCTATAAGGTTATAGAAGATACACAGTTCCCAGAAGAACTTATTGTTAATAGTGATTACAGATTATATGAATCATATATTGGAAAGAAGAATTAAAATCTTATAAGTTCAACAAGAAATACTGCTACACATGATGCTATTGCAACAGTTGTAAGACCTTTACCTTTCAAAGCAAATATTACAGCTGTCAAAAGTCCTGCAGCTGCACCAATCCACCAGCTGGTTGCATAGAATATTGCAGGAATTGTCATTGCTGTAAGAACTGCATAAGGTATGTAATAAAGAAAAGAACGGACAAAGCGGTTGTTAATCTTTTCTTTAATTGCAGTGAAAGGTATAACTCTTATAAGGTAGGTTGTGCCTGCAAGTATAAGCAGATATATAAAGAAAATACTGTTATTCATAAGTTCCTCCAATAAGATTAGTTATTGCTGTTATCAGCTTCGTCAGATACCGGGAAGAATATTGAACCGATAATGGCAGCTGTGATAGCAACAATTGTTATTGTTATACCGCTGGAAATCTTAGAAAGAAGCGGTATGTAGTAGAATATGCAGCTAAGTATAACTGCAATGACTACGACAATCAGGACGGGGCGTGCTTTCTTCATCTCTGGAACAACCACGGCAACGAACATTCCGTAGATTGCAACACTTAAAGCACTCATAAGGCGGTCTGGAAGAATATTTCCAAGAATAGCACCAATAAATGTGCCAAATGCCCAGCCAAGATAAGGCAGGGTAGCAAGTCCTGCAAAATAGCTGCGCTTGATTTCATCTTCCTTAGTTGCTACTGCAAATATTTCATCAGTTATAAAGAAACCGAGAAGCCAGCGATATATGCCACTGAAACGGCTGTCGGCTTTCTGTCCGATTGATATAGACATGAAAGAGTATCTTATATTAATAGTAATCTGTGATATAAGCATCTGAATGTACTGTCCTGGGTGAATCATAATGCCGATTCCTGCAAATTGTCCGGCAGAGGTCACTGTTGTCATAGATATGAGAACAGCCTGCCACCAGCTAAGACCGAAGGATACAGCCATAATTCCAAAGGTAAAAGAAACTGACAGATATCCGAGTGCAATAGGTATGCCGGTTATTAGTCCGCGTTTATAATTATTCATGTTATTTATCTCCATGTATACAATGTCTGGGTTAATATAGTAAAGTCATTTTTATATTCTATCATACATTTGCAATAAAATCACTTGAGAAATATTAATAAATAAATTGATGAATATGTAATATTAAAAAGGACAGAGAAAGTGGCTATCTGCCAGCTTTCTCTGCCTGTTTGTTATTGTACATATTTTTATCTGCTTTATCAAATAGGGTCCTTAATGTGCAATTCTCATAATCAGAAGAGAATGCACAACCATGAGCATAACTTATCTTAAAAGCTTTTCCAAGTTCATTGAATTCGGATATTTCTTTGTCAAGCTGTCTGAGAATATCAGTAACTTCATCCTTAGTAGTGTTATATATTACGGAAATAAATTCATCACCACCATATCGTCCAACGAAATCGTTAGAAGGAACAGCATTTCTTAAAAGCCTTGCAAAATTAAGAATTAACTGGTCACCAACGGAATGACCGAGTGTATCATTAGCCTTCTTAAGATTATTGAGGTCAAACATAATACATGCAGTAGAATCAGTAATAAATTGCGAGGTTCTGAATATTTCTTCACATTTACTCTTGTTAGGAAGACCTGTGTGCAGGTCAAGAAATGCCTGCTTTTCAAGCTGTTTATTCTTTTTGGTGATTACAATTGCATTAATGAAATGATTAATTATAAATACTATTATAATAATCATATCTATTGCAGTGAATGTTTCAAACAATCTTATATTGTCGGCAATTCTTTCAGAATACTTTTCAGCGGCAGAAACAGTCTGGTCAGCAAGCTGGAAATATTCTTCACTGAGATTTACAATATCAGTATTTTCATAACCATATTCACGGACTTTATATATTTCGTTCTTTAGCAGAATCCAGAAAGCAATCTGTGTATCAAGCTTTTTTTCATAATCATTGTCATCAAGCTTGACAAGATTATAATCGCCATCTTCATATTTAAGATCTTCAAGAATTCCATCAAGATAATCAATGAGTTCATCATTAGGATTACCAGTGATTTCAAGCTTGACTTCTCTTTGAGTAGCACCTCTGACAAGACCGGTATAGTTAATAACTCTGGCAGTTCCCTGTAATTTTCCTATAAGAACCATCATTATTGCAACAAGAACAATAAGAATAATGAGAAGACAGCTTTCAATAACAGTATTGATTGTTTTTATATGTTTTCTGTGTTTGTGTTTTTTCATATCTCACCTTATAAAATAATTGTTATATAAGTACCATAAAATCGGTACTTTAGTACTATATCAATATGCTGTTTAAATGTCAATAAAATAAATATAAATTATGAATGAATTTGATTGAAAATGAATGAAAGTGGTGATGACATTTATCAGTATGCAAGTATACATATGTTGTGCATTGACACATAAGTATTGCAATATTAAAATTAATTCGTTTGGATTTTCTAACTGGACAGATAATAAATTATACAGGTTAAATATTGGAGGAATCATATATGTCAGATATAAAGCTTGGAAGTCATGTGGGAATGGCAGGTAAGGAAATGTTTCTTGCATCTGCGAAGGAAGCAGTTTCTTATGGGGCTAATGTATTTATGTTATACACAGGTGCGCCACAGAATACAAGAAGAAAAGAAATAAGTGAGCTTAATATAGAAGCTGGCTGGAAGTATGCTAAGGAACATGGGATAGAGGAGATTATTGTACATGCACCTTATATAATCAATCTTGCAAATACAATTAAGCCGGAGACTTATGAGCTTGCTGTTGAATTTCTAGAAAAAGAAATTATAAGGACTGCTGCCATGGGAAGCCATATAATGGTGCTTCATCCGGGAAGCCATGTCAATGCCGGAGTTGAAGCCGGAACCGCACAGATTATCAAAGGACTTAATACAGTGCTTAACCAGAACAACGATGATGTATATATAGCACTTGAGACAATGGCTGGCAAGGGAAGCGAGATAGGCAGGACATTTGAAGAGCTTAAGGCAATCTATGATGGCGTTGACAAGAAGGACAGATTGAGAGTGTGCTTTGATACATGTCATGTTAATGATGCTGGTTATGATTTAGTTAATCATTATGATGAAGTATTTGCAGAATTTGACAAAGTGATTGGTCTTGACCAGATAGCAGTATTTCATATCAATGACAGCATGAATCCGCTTGGAGCGCATAAGGACAGACATGCCAACATTGATAAAGGAAATATAGGATATGAGACTCTTCACAGACTTGTCCATGATGAAAGATTCTTAGATGTTCCTAAGATTCTTGAGACCCCATGGGTAGCAGTTGAGGGAACTGATAAGAAAGAGCCTCCTTATAAGGAAGAGATTGCGTGGCTGCTTAAAGATTAATAAACTGTAGGAAAGTATGTTGTGAAAGGCGGGATAATAATATGTCAATACCAGCACATGAAGCAAAGTCAAGATTAATAGAGGGTAATAAAAGATTTATTAATGCTACAAGCAATCCAGGAGATGTTTCGCTGGAAAGGCGCGTGGATACATTAAAGAATGGTCAGCATCCATATGCGATTGTTCTGTGCTGTTCGGATTCCAGACAGGTACCGGAAGCAATATTCTCAGCGGGAATAGGGGAACTTTTTGTTATCCGCGTGGCAGGAAATGTAGTGGATTCGCATCAGCTTGGAAGTATTGAATATGCAGCAGACCATCTTGACTGTAAGCTGGTGGTTGTACTTGGACATAACCATTGCGGTGCAGTTGAGGCGGCAATAAAGCATGACCCCGACGGACATATCAAGTATATAACTGACGACATAAGGGAAGCTATTAAGGAAGAGAAAGACGAGTATATTGCAACATGTCTTAATGTAAAGCACAGTGTTAAGGTGATAGAGGATAATACAGATATGAAGCTGCTTGAGGAAAAGGGGCTTGAGGTTATCGGGGCTGTGTACCATCTTGAGGACGGGCATGTGGAGTTTTTGGAGTGAAGAATGGATGAATGTAACATTATCAGATTAAATAATTTAATATCGTATATATCCCCGACGGAGAATCCTTTATCTGCTAATGTGGTAATGATACAGGGGAAGGAAGCACTGTGGCTGTATGATGTCGGCAACCACCCTGATATTCCACAGGTAATAGAACAATTCCGTGATGGAAGAAATGTTAATGTTATATTGTCACATTTTCACGAAGACCATACAGGCGGCTTGCCGGATATAGCCTGCAATGAAATATATCAGGGAAAGTACACTTATAGACATACGGAAAAAGGTGTGATTGTACAGGAGGACATATATATTCAGGACGGAGATGTGTCACTTCACATATTTCCACTGCCGTCAAGCCATGCAAAGGGCTGTGTTGCTTTGGAAGTAAACGAAGAGTGGTGCTTTCTTGGAGATGCATTATATGCAATGCAGAAATGCGGACATAACTTGTACAATGCAGGCATATTAAAAGAAGAAATAAATGTATTACAGAACATTAAAGCGGAGAAATTCATGCTGAGTCACAGGACACCTTTTGAAAAGCCAAAGGGGATTATTATGAGGTGGCTTGGTGAGATATATGACAGAAGGGTTAAGGGAGAGGTGTATATTGAGATCTAAATATCATTTTATTATAATCGGTTCAGGCTGGCGGGCCTTATATTATGTACGCGTAGCAAAGGCTCTGCCTGAAATATTCTGTATTGATGCGATGTATTGCAGGACGCAGGAGAAAGCGGACTTAATTGCCGGTCAGTATCAGATACATACAACTACATCTATAGAAGAATGCGCGGCATATAAACCTGATTTTGCAGTTGTGGCTGTTAAGAAGGACGCCATATGTGATGTTTCAATGGAATGGCTTGACCGTGGAATAACTGTTTTATCAGAGACTCCGGCGGCACTTGATATGGATTCACTTAATAAACTGTATTCTTATTACAAGTGTGGTAAAAAACAGGTGGTTGCTGAACAGTACAGGGAGTATCCTAATATTAAAGCATCATTAAAGCTTATTAATGAAGGAATTATTGGTGATGTCAGCTGTGCAAATGTATCATTGGCGCATGAATATCATGGAATGAGCCTTATAAGGGCTTTTCTTGGTGTTAAGCCGAGAGAAAAATATACAGTTTCAGCTAAGACATATGAGTTCCCTACAACACAGACTCTTACAAGATATGATAAGTTCACTGATGGCAGGATTGCAGGAAAGAAAAGATACGTTGCCACATTTGAATTCGAAAGCTGGAAAGTGGCATGGTATGATTTTGATTCGGAGCAGTACAGGTCACCAATCAGAAAGAATACGCTTAAAGTTCAGGGTGTAAGAGGCGAACTTATTGATGACTGTGTATATTATCTTGATGAGAATAATGAAGGTCAGACTGGCAGAATCATAACGGATTCCCATGTGATTAATACAGGAAATTCTAATCCTAATTTTGAGAAGATTCGTGAAATTAAGAAAATTTCATTTAATAATAAGATTATATATGAGCCGGAATTTGGATTGTGTGGTCTGTCAGAAGATGAAACAGCAATCGCAGTGATGATGAAGAATACGGCAGAGTATAGCAGAGGAAATGCGTCTGCACCATATAGTATGGAGGATGCCCTTGCAGATGCGTATGCCGCCATCTTACTGAAGAAGGCTGTGGAAACAGGAGAAGTAGTGCATAGTTAATATAATGAAACGGGGTACATGGTATGCAGAAAGAATTGTTAAAGGTGGCACTTATAGGTGTAGGAAGTGTTGGAAAGAAATATGCCAGAATGATAACAGCGGGAGAAGTTCCGCATATGAAATTATCAGCTGTGGTTATAAGAAGAGATGAACTTATTGAATGGGGCGAATCACTTGTTAATACTGATGGTGATAATGCAAGGATATTCAGGAGTGCAGAAGAATTATTTGAGACAGGAGAATCATGTTATGATGCAGTTATTATAGCAACTCCTCATAAAACTCATAAAGAACTGGCTTTGAAAGCATTTGCAAAGGGAAAAGCAGTGTTATGTGATAAGCCGGCAGCGGCAGATATAGGTGAAGCACTTGCAATGCAGAAGGCTGCCAGTGAAAGTGGCAGAATATATGGAATGATATTTCATCAGAGGCTTTACCCTAAATACATCAGGATTAAGCAGATGATAGATAATGGTGAATTAGGAGATATAAAGAGAGTATGTCTTATTAATTCACGATATTTAAGAACCTCATACTATCATAAATCTGGCTCATGGAGAAGCAGCTTTGCGGGTGAAGGCGGTGGAGCACTTATCAATCAGGGACAGCATATTCTTGATATGTATCAGTACCTGTTTGGAATGCCACAGAAGCTTTTTGCAGCGATTCCATTTGGAAAATACAACGACTTTATAGTAGATGATGAGGCTACTATCGTTATGGAATACGACAATGGAAAGACAGGCACATTTATACTATCCACAGGCGAGGCCTGCCACGAAGAGAGACTTGAGATTATAGGAACGAAGGCAAGAATTCTTCTGGAAGATGACACTCTCACTATTACAAAACACAGAGATGTATGTGAGTATATCAAGAACGAAGAAGTCAACTCAAGGCAGAATATGACATTTGCAGAGGAAACTATACAGTTCGAGAAGGCATCTGAGCCATATGCACAGTTATTTGAAAATTTTGCAAATGCGGTGCTTAAAGGTGATGAGTCTTATCTGACAGTTAAGGGCAGTGAGGGGATTAATTCACTCATGTTGTGTGCCAGTGCTTATTATTCAGCATGCAAAGGCATAAAAGTAGAACTTCCGCTTGAAGCCTCAGATTATAAAGAACTTATGGATGAATTGATTAAGAAAGAAGAGGGAGAATAGATTCAGTCTATTCTTCCTCTTCTTCGTCGTTAAAGCCGTGGAGCAGAAAATCGTTCCACCTGGCATTAGTTTCTTCAAGCTCTTTTTTCTGCATGATACGGTTTCTGTCGCTTAGAATGGAAATCATTTCATCAGCTATCTCCTCAACAGGAGGGTGGTCGTAATGATAGAGATAACCAATCATGCGGCTGGCAGTGAAATCAGTATTGAGATTCTTAGTGACAATATCACAGAAATTTTTCTCATAACCTCTTTGCAGCATTAATTCATATAATTGTCTGCTTAAATCTGATTTGGGTTTCATAAAATGTGACTCCTTGTTTGTGGTGCGTAATATGTCTGTTTATTATAGCATAAATATTTGAAAAACATAATGTATTGTGATATATTACATTTGTAATGATGTAGCATTAAAATAGTGTGCTATATGAATATGGAGGTGTTTTTATGTCAAGTACGATTCAAGTAAGAGTGGATGACGATTTGAAGATTAAATCAGATAATTTATTTAAAGAATTAGGAACAGATACTACAACGGCTATAAGAATGTTTTTAACACAGGCAGTTGCTAATAATGGATTTCCATTTGAGATAAAGAAAGTGGCAGCTAATCCTTACATTGCTATTTCGGAAAAGGAAGTTCTTGACAGATTAGCAAAGTCAAGAGATCAGTCAAAGAATGGAGAATATTCAGAAGCAGGTGATTTTGTTGCAGATATGAGGACAAAGTATGGCATATAAAGTGGTTGTTACTAATGATGCTAAAGAAAATATGCAAGAGTATATTGAATACATATTATATGAAAAAAGAATCAGCAGGCAGCAGGAAGTCTCCTTGATGATTTTGAATATACTAAAGATATATTAGCAGAGGTCGCAGGAAGTTTAAAATTATGTGATAACGAAAAATTGAGAAGTTTAGGATATAGAAGGATATCCTTTAAATTCCATAGATATTTTATGTTGTATAGAGTGGAAGATACAACCGTTTATATAGATGGGATTTTTCATGAGTTACAGGATTTTGAGAGTAAGATTAACTGAGGGATAATAAATATAGCAAGATATAATTTTAGTAAAACAATTGTACATAATGGGTTGAATAAAACAAAAACAATATATGGAACCAGATGTTATTATGTAAAGAAGGGGAATAATAACTTAATCTGACCATATAAATTTAACTCAAAATGACAATGTACACATGTCACTTTATCTGTTATTCTTATGTGCAATTAAAGTATGTTGATATAGGAGGCAGATAAAATGGAAGCACAACAGACACAGTTAGTACAGCAGGGGATTAAGAAAGAAGGATTTCATATTACTGTAACACAGATGTGTGTAACAGCAGTATTTATGGCACTTACATGTGTTGCAACAATGGTGGTGCAGATTCCTATTCCTTTGGGATATGCACATTTGGGAGACAGCGTAATACTTATATGTGCATTTTTCTTCGGACCAGTTGTTGGCGCACTCGCAGGAGGAATTGGTTCTGCGATGGCAGATATATTAACTGGATTTGCAGTATGGGCAGTTCCAACACTTATAATAAAGACAATCATGCCAATAATAGCATGTGCAATATTTGGTAATATGAAAAGTAAGTTTGACAGATGTAAGGTTATTTCAGTAAAAGGAATTGTTGGTGCAGTTGTTACATTACTTTTCATGACATTAGGATATGTTGTATTTGGTGCAATAATAGCAGGCAGCTTTGCAGCAGGATTAGCTTCAGCACCAGGACTTCTACTTAAGTCGGTAGTTAATATGGTTGTATATCTTTTTGTGGCAACAGGAATGTCTAAGATTCTTGGCAGGAAATAATAATTGATTACAAGTAGAGGAGAATAGATATATAGTCTGTAGGGTGGTACTTTTGGGTATCACCCTTTTTCGTGGTTGATACACGAGGAAGTTTTACTTCCTCTAGAAGATATTTATCGTGGAGGTAACTCAAAGTCAAGGAATCCTCATATGCAGATAATGTTAAGATTAGTAGGATTTGGAGATAATGCTGGTTCTGGCTTCCCGACAATTCTTGAGGTATGGAAATCAGAAGGGTGGATTGAACCTCTATTAATAGAGGATACAAATCTTAATCAAGTGACATTTGTGATGAAGATGGAAAAGGAATCTGATGAAGAATTAGCAGAAAAATCAGCAGATTCAAAAAATATGAATAGGTCAGATTTATCAGCAAGACACAAACAGATTTTAACAAATATGGATATAGGTGTTGAATATAGTACGGAACAGATAGCAGAGAAGATTGGATTAAAAGGTCCTAGAACAAGACAACTATTAAATGAATTAGTGAATAAGGAGTTATTAGCTTGTGTTGGAACAACAAAAAGAAGAAGATATATTAAGACTGTTGATTGAAAAACATATGATACCTATCAATAGTCGCAAATCCAAAACCTTTATAGGTCAAAAATCATATCAACTACTATATTAGTTGCAAATTACACCTATAAAGTAACTATAATCAGCAATCTTATAGGAAATCCAACTCTAAAACCACATTTTAGACAGCGTAAGAGGGCAAATCAGCCTATAAGATGCAATATATTTATTTTCTTATAGGAAGCCCTGCCTCAAAAAGCCAAGATTTACCACTACATCCCCCAAAAATGAGAAAAAAGCCGCCAGCAATTAAGCTGGCGGCTTAAATTAACACTTACATGAGGTATAGCAACAATCACCGATGGTGGAAGAGTTGTTTGTCAGCGTACATTGCTGAGTCAGCATTTTTTACTATTTCAATAATATCGATTCCGTTGCCGGATGCAACACCGACAGCACTTTTAAAAATAATCCGTTAAATATACGAATACACGCACAATTTATATTTTAACATTTAGTTAAATCGATTTCCAGCTTTTTTAATTCTTTTAATTCTCTTATAGTAAAGTATCCACATACGATAGCAGCGGCAGCGTCTGCTATAGGTCCGGCATACATAACACCGTCAATTCCCATGAATATAGGAAATATAATGATAAGTGGCAGCAGGAAAATAATCTGCCTTGTAAGCGACATAAATACACCAAGCTGTGATTTGCCAATTGAGTTAAAGAAATTGGAAGTTACAGGCTGGATGCCATTAACAATTGTCAGAAACATATATATTCTGAAATATCTTTCAGAGAATTTAAAGTACAGGTCACTTCCGTTACCAAATATGCTGATAATCTGTCTTGGGAATATCTGGAAGCATGCAAATGCGATTAAAGACAGGGCAGAAGCTGCACCAAGTGCAAGAAGATAAGTTTTTCCTACACGGGCGTACTTCTTTGCACCATAGTTAAAACCTATAACAGGCTGTGTTCCCTGAGATATTCCGATAACAAATGACATGAAAATCATATTAACTTTAGTTATAATTCCGGCGCAGGCAAGAGGAATGTCTCCACCGTATATTGATTGTGCGCCGTAGTGTGACAGCGTATTGTTCATAACAATCTGTACAACGGTCATTGCAATCTGATTAAAGCAGGCACTTGCTCCAAGAATAAATATTTTCTTACAGTGGGCAGCAGATACAATAAAACTTTCCCTGCTAAGTTTTATTGTCTTAAAATGAAACATATAACGCAGACTGATTGAAAATGAAATTATCTGGCCTGTAATTGTTGCAAGAGCAGCACCAGTCATTCCCATGTTAAAGACAAAGATAAACAATGGGTCAAGAATAGTATTTACTATGGCACCAGCAAGCATAGATATCATGGAATATCGTGGGCTTCCATCTGCGAGAATAAGCTTGCTCATACCAGTGTTTGCAATTAAGAATGGGAAGCCAAACGCAGTGATTCTTGTATATGCTTTTGCATAAGGAAGTACATCATTAGTTGCACCAAAGAATTTAAGCATAGGTGTTAAGAATATAGTGGTTACAAGGAACAGAAATATTCCAAACAATGCCATAAGCACAATACCATTGCCGGCATATTTTTCAGATTCGTTCTTTTCACCGGCACCAAGATACAGCGAGAAATTAGTCGCGCTTCCTATACCGAGAAGAAGCGATATAGCTGTACATGTTGTTGAAAGTGGAAATGCAATATTAGTCGCAGCATTTCCAAGCATGCCGATTCCCTGTCCGATAAATATCTGGTCGACAATATTGTAAAGTGCTGTCACAAGCATCGAAATAATGCATGGGATTGCAAAACCGACAAGCAGAGTGGATTCCTTCTTGTAACCGAGCGGATTATCTTTTGTGTTCATAGTCGCTGACTGATTATTCATAATAAAACCTCTTAATTATTATACAATATTATTAAAAACTGATAATAGCATAATTGATATCATAACATATTATGTTAATAAATGTGTAGCCAGATTATTAAAATGTGCTGTTATATGCTTTGCGTTTGTGATATAATTCATGTCATGTAAACATATAAAGCCGGAGGGAAATATGGATAATTATTCAATTAACACAAAATGCGTCCAGGCAGGCTATACTCCTGGAAATGGTGAACCAAGACAGATTCCTATAATCCAGTCTACTACATTTAAGTATGATACAAGTGAGGATATGGGAAAACTTTTTGACCTTGAAGCAAGTGGATATTTCTACACAAGACTTCAGAACCCAACTAATGATTATGTGGCAGCTAAGATTGCAGCCCTTGAAGGTGGAAGTGCAGCAATGCTTACTTCATCAGGACAGGCAGCTAATTTCTTTGCTTTATTTAATATTTGCGAAGCTGGAAGCCATATAGTAGCATCATCTTCTATATATGGAGGAACATTTAACCTTATTGATGTTACTTTGAAGAAGATGGGAATTGAAGCAACATTTGTTGACCCTGACTGCACAGAGGAAGAACTTAATGCAGCGTTCAAGGACAACACAAGAGCAGTATTTGGTGAGACAATTGCTAATCCTGCACTTACAGTATTAGATATTGAAAAGTTTGCAAATGCAGCACATGCACACGGTGTACCACTTATCGTCGATAATACATTCCCAACACCAGTTAATTGCAGACCAATTGAATGGGGAGCAGATATTGTAACACATTCAACAACTAAATATATGGACGGACATGGAGCAGCAGTCGGTGGAGCTATTGTAGACAGCGGAAAGTTTGACTGGATGGCACATGCAGACAAGTTCCCTGGACTCTGCACACCTGATGAATCATATCATGGAATTACATATGCCGAGAAGTTCGGTAAAGAAGGCGCATTTATAACAAAATGTACTTCACAGCTTATGAGAGATTTAGGCTGCATACAGTCTCCACAGAATGCATTTATCTTAAATCTCGGTCTTGAATCACTTCATGTGCGTATGCCAAGACATGTTGAAAACGGACAGGCTGTTGCAGAATTTCTTGAGAAGCAGGATAAGGTTGAATTCGTTAATTATCCGGGACTTCCTTCTAACAAGTACTATGAGACAGCTAAGAAGTACATGCCAGATGGCGGCTGCGGAGTAGTTTCATTCGAGTTAAAGGGTGGAAGAGAGGCTGCAGAGAAGTTTATGAAGAATCTGAAGCTTGCAGCTATCGAAACTCATGTAGCAGATGCGAGAACATGCTGCCTTAACCCTGCAACATCAACACACAGACAGATGAATGATGAGCAGCTTAAAGCCGCTGGAATTCCAGCAGGACTTATCCGTATCTCATGTGGTCTTGAGGATAAGAAGGATCTGATTGCCGATATTGCGCAGGCGCTGGAGGCTATCTGATAGTTGAAAGACTGATATATAATATGAATAAGCTGGTGTTACCAAGGAAATTATAAGGCTGACTTGGTAACATCAGCTTATTTTAGCTGTAAATTTTAATGGCTTTCAGTTTACGGTAAAATATAAATGTGCTACACTTTGACCATGAATGTTCTTGGAGAGGAGCGTACAATATGGTAAAGCACATTATTTTATGGAAATTAAAGGACGAGCTTGCAGGAGAAGAAAAAGAGCAGGTTAAGGCAGGTATTAAGGAAGGACTCGAAGGCCTTGCAGGACAGATTCCAGGACTTATAGAGGTAAAAGTAAGAACAGAGTGTCTTCCAAGTTCTACAGCAGATGTAATGTTAGACACAACATTTGACAGCGTTGAAAGTTTAAAGGAATATGCAGTACATCCTAAGCATGTGGCAGTTGCAGACAGCAAGGTAAGACCTTACACAGCAGTAAGATCATGCATGGATTACGAAATTTAAGAATTAACAGCAATATTGGAGGACATAATTATGGAACATATTTCAAGAAATGACGCATTTGAATTACTTAAGAAGTACAATAAAGACCCATTTCATATTCAGCATGCATTAACGGTTGAGGCTGTTATGAAGTGGTATGCCAACGAATTAGGATATGGCGATGATGCGGAGTATTGGGGAATCGTTGGACTTCTTCATGATATTGATTTCGAGCTTTATCCTGAACAGCATTGTATCAAAGCACCAGAACTTTTAAGAGAGGGCGGCGTATCAGAGGATATAATTCATGGAGTAGTTTCTCATGGCTATGGAATTACAGTTGATGTTGCACCTGAGCATGAGATGGAAAAAGTGCTTTTTGCAGCGGACGAGCTTACAGGACTTATATGGGCAGCAGCACTTATGCGTCCATCAAAGAGTACTAAGGACATGGAACTTAAGTCATTAAAGAAGAAATATAAGAGCAAGGGCTTTGCTGCAGGATGTTCAAGAGAGGTAATTGAGCGTGGAGCAGAGCAGCTTGGCTGGGGACTTGATGAACTTCTGACGAAGACTCTTGCAGCAATGGCAGCCTCAGAAGACACTATTAATGAAGAGATGGAGAAGGAAAATGTTTAATACTCCAACAGATTGTTACAATTATATAATTGAGAATGACCTTGAAATGCCAGTGCTTGGAGCGATGATGAATCATGTTGGCGGATATTCAATAGCAGAGATTGCGGACGGAAGATTCCATAACAGGGATGGTGAAGTCTCATTTTCATCACCAGGTTATAAGATAAACATTCCTGTTACTGATGATGAAATAGTTACGGCAGTGCTTAATGGGCTGTATGTAAGTGCATTTTTATCAAGAAATCAGGATAAGTACCAGATACATTTTCTTGTATCGGGATATCCTGTCAATATGAAATGCCGCTACGAGGAGCATATTGCAAAAGGTGTGGTAAAATACATGATAATGTCTACTATTGTTGCGTGCAGATTAGATAGTGAGAAAAAACTGAAAGAATATATAGCAGATTAAATAAGAGAGCCAGGATATACGGACTGACAATGGGGTTGAAGTTCGTATATCCCGGCTCTCTTTATGAGGGGGAAAAATGTTTTTCAAACATCCGATGACTGCTGTATTGGGAGATTAGACAGCCATCTTTTTTATGAAAAAGTTTGTCTGTTGTCTTTCGACATTGTTAATATTAAATGGGAAATGTGAAAATGAGTTGGAAAGTTTGTGAGAATTTTGTGAACAGTGATATTATTTGATAAAAATAATAAAAATTGTAAAAAACAAGTTGATAATTTTCCAAACTCTGAGTATAATAATAGTACCAAGAGAGAAATCTCTTCCTGATGACAGGACATGAAGCATAAGGTGTTTGCTTCCGTTGCACTGGCAACGTAAAAACTTTGCATTTACTCTTAAGCATAGAGGATAATCAAGCCAGACGGGTGAGAAGCCTGTGATTTTGGTGGCAAAGCACCATAATGAAACCAGTTTTTAAAGATTTGAGTTAATGAGGAACCTTCGATGGGAAGGTTCCTCTTTTACATTAAGGAGAATTATGAAGTATAAAATACAGAATACAAGAATGCTGAGTCCAACAGAATTATTAACGATATTGTGTAAAAGTGCAAAATTGTATTCAGAGTATGCAGATACTACTTTATTATTTATATTTAGAGAAAAAAAGTCAGATGTATATGATTATTATGAAGTAAGATATGGAAAAAATAATTTTATGCATCTGGCAGGAATTAAAAGCGAAACATTGAGTGCGACAGCATTTTATGAGGCTTGTGAAAAGCAAATAATAAAAAGAGAAGATTGTAAACCAAGAAGAGATTCAAATACTATGTATGCAAAAGCAGCTGTTATGGAACAGATGTTGAATTTGCGAAACAGCAAGTGTTATAAGATAGGCGCAAAAGATTTGGTGACGCGGGATAATGATTTTGAAATGGCTACAGGTAATGAATGTGGAGTAATCGGGTATGATTCAAGGATAAAGAAAAAAGGAACGCAGATTGTGGACAATACCAAGGCCCCGATTCCAACTACATTATTGAATAATCCTATTACAGATTATTGTACAAGACCACAGAAAATAATGTTTATTCTGCAGAAATATGAGGGAGAGAGTACATATAATAAATTATTTTATGAAATAAAGAAAGACTTGTTTCAAACAGAGAAAGAGTTCTTTTCAGATGAATTAAAAAAATTAATAACAATGTAGTATCAACTACAATTAAAATATCGTATAGAATAAGGAGGACATATTTACATGAAAGAGTTAAGTAACAGATCAGCAAATTTTACAGACTCTGTCATCAGAAGAATGACAAGAGTTGCTAATAAATATGGTGCAGTTAATTTATCGCAGGGATTTCCTGATTTTGACCCACCAAAGGCTATAACAGACAGGCTTGCAAGAGTTGCAGGCGAAGGACCTCATCAGTATGCATTGACATGGGGAGCTAAGAATTTCAGAGATGCAGTTGCTAAGAAATATGAACATTTTTCAGGTGTTAAGATTGACCCTGAGACAGAGATTGTTGTCACATGCGGAAGTACTGAGGCAATGATGGCTACAATGCTCAGTATTACTAATCCGGGAGAGAAAGTCGTAATATTCTCGCCTTTCTATGAGAATTATGGCGCAGATACAATTCTTTCAGGTGCAGAGCCGATATATGTTCCATTAGTTCCACCAGAATTTCATTTTGATAAGGAAAAGTTAGAAGATGCATTTAAGCAGGGTGCTAAGGCATTAATTCTGTGCAATCCTTCCAACCCATGCGGTAAGGTGTTCACAATGGAGGAAATGCAGACAATTGCTGAACTTGCAAAGAAATATGACGCATATGTTGTTACAGATGAAGTGTATGAGCATATTGTATATGCACCTAATAAGCATATTTATATGCAGGCGATTGAGGGCATGAGAGAAAGAACAATTGTGTGCAATTCGCTGTCTAAGACATACTCAATAACAGGCTGGAGATTAGGTTATGTTATTGCTAACCCACAGATAATCGATAGAGTTAAAAAGGTACATGATTTCCTTACAGTTGGTGCAGCCGCACCATTGATGGAGGCAGCAGTTGTGGGATTAGAGTTTGGTGATGGATATTATGATGAACTTGCCGCACATTATGCACATATGAAAGAGGTATTTGTAGGCGGTCTTAAGAAGCTGGGATTAAAATACACAGACCCACAGGGGGCATATTATGTGCTTGTTGATGTGAGTGAATTCGGAGTTAAAGATGATGTGAAATTTTGCGAATGGATGGCACAGTTCGTTGGTGTGGCGGCAGTTCCGGGGTCAAGCTTTTTCAGGGAAGATGTGCATAATCTTGTGAGATTTCATTTCGCAAAGCAGGACGATACACTTAATGAAGCAATAAAGAGACTGGCAACACTTAAAGAAAAAGCGATGAATGCCACAGATGTTGATTGGAGATAATTCATGGAAATATACTTAAAACCGATAATTTCAGCGTGTTATGTGTTCCCGGTTCTTGCCGTGCTTTTCACACTGCCATACATAATATACGAATATCATAAATATGGCTCGATACTTGTAATAAGAACAGGGGTTGTGTACACATTTATATTCTACATGATTACCTCATATTTTATGACAGTGCTTCCGTTGCCGCCAATTGATTCTGTGACACCGGATTCGGCATGTATGCTGTTAGTGCCATTTGACGCGGTAAGAAGAGTCATTGCTGCTGCGAATATTAATTTATCGAATCCGGCAACATATATTAATCTGTTCAAATGTGGTGACTTCTGGCAGATTGCTTTCAATATTCTGCTGTTAGTGCCATTTGGTGTGTATCTGAGATACTATTTTAAGAGAAAATGGTGGCAGGTGCTTATAATGTCATTCTGCTACAGCCTGTTTTTTGAGCTTACGCAGTTGTCAGGCTTGTATGGAATATATCCTTATCCATACAGATTCTTTGAAGTGGACGACCTGATATGTAACACACTTGGAGGAATGGTGGGCTTCTGGGTTATGCCGGCGGTTGTTTTCATGCTTCCAAAGCGTGACAGAATGGATGAGGTTGCTTACAACAGAGGACAGATTGTGTCGGAATTCAGAAGAATAATAGCATGGGCGTTGGATATGCTTGTGATAATGGCTCCGGTTGCCGTATTTTTCGCAATAGATAAAGAAAAGTTTATGAATGCTGTGTATGATGTAAGATATCTGGTTGTCATAGCTGTATATATAGTTATTGCATTTACAATAGTTACAGCAGTTACTAAGGGAAGATCTATAGGCAAGGCACTTGTTAATATAAGACTAGTGAGGGCAGAGAGTAAGAAAGCTGATAATAAGGCAGCAGATTATGAAGCTGAGAATATTAAGGCTGATACTCACAGAAGAGTGAATGTTTTTAGGCTTATGGGAAGATATTTTATTCTGTATGTTTTAAGCCTGCCTTCTCCTGTATATGCATATAATCTTTATCATGTGGCACTTAAGGCTGATGGTTGGAGATTCTCTGTCAGTATAGCAGTATGTCTATTGTGCCTTATGGTTACGGCATATTTTGCGATAGATTTCATATTATGTCTGTTCAGCAGTACACGGCAGATGTTTTATGACAGGGTGATGGGAATTACGCATGTCAATATGGTGAAGCAGAAGGAAAAGATATCAAAATAAATTGAAAAACATAACAAAATAAACTCAAAAAATACATTGACATGTTAGAACTGACATGTTAGTATACACATAGCAAATAATTATGCAAATATGGTACAGAATAATAATGTTGTTATGTAAAAGGAGGATTTTTGTTATGGATATGACATTGAGATGGTATGGACCAGGATACGACAGCGTAACACTTAAGCAGATCAGACAGATTCCAGGCGTAAAGAATGTTATTACAACGCTTTTTGGTAAGCAGGCTGGGGAGCGGTGGCTTCCAGAGGAAATAGCGGAGCTTAAAAGGATTGTTGAAGATGCCGGGTTGGGAATCGCTGGTATTGAATCTGTTAATGTGTCAGATGATATTAAGATTGGCACAGCTAAGGCAGATGAGCACATTGACAATTATATAAAGACTCTGCAGGCTCTTGGAGAAGCGGATATTCATGTGGTATGTTACAATTTTATGCCTGTATTTGACTGGACACGATCAGAACTTGCAAGAGAAAGAGCTGATGGTTCAACGGTGCTTGCATATAATCAGGATACAGTTGATATGATTGATCCGGAGCATATGAAGGAATCAGTTGCAAAGATGTCTAATGGATTCGTAATGCCAGGATGGGAACCAGAGCGTCTTGACAGATTAAAAGAACTTTTTGAAATGTATAAAGATGTTGACGCAGAAAAGCTGTTTAATAATCTGGTATATTTTCTGGAAGCAATTGGTCCGGTATGTGAGAAGTATGATATAAAGATGGGGATTCATCCGGATGATCCTGCGTGGCCTATATTTGGACTTCCAAGAATTATGACAGGTAAGGATTCTGTTACAAAACTTCTTGATGCTGTAAATAAACCATATAACGGAATAACACTTTGTACGGGTTCATTTGGCTCTAACCAGAATAATGATATTTGTGAGATTATTAAGGCGTGCAGAGGAAGAATACCATTTGCACATGTGAGAAACCTTAAATATAATTCACCTAGGGATTTTGAAGAAGCAGCACATTTATCATCTGATGGTTCTATGGATATGTATAAGATTATGAAAACATTATATGATACAGGTTTTGACGGCATTATAAGACCAGACCATGGAAGAATGATATGGGATGAGGTGGCTATGCCAGGTTATGGTTTATATGACAGGGCTTTAGGTGCAACATACCTTAATGGCTTATGGGAAGCTATTGATAAATCATCAAAGTAATTATTAACATTGGGTTTTTATGACATAATGGAGGATATTATGAAACTTTCAATAAATGGTATTAAGAATACGACAGATTGGGAAAAGGCTGGCATAAAGCTGCCTTCATATGATGTTGAAAAGGTTGTAGAGGATACAAAAAAGTCACCTGTATGGGTACATTTTGGTATTGGCAATATTTTTAGGATATTCATTGGTGGAATTGCAGATTCATTATTAGAACAAGGAGTTTCAGATAAAGGCATTACATGTGTTGAAACATTTGACTTCGATGTAGTAGATAAAATATATAAGCCATTTGATAATCTTGTTATGGCTGTTACATTGAAGGAGGATGGAAATACAGAAAAAAAGGTACTTGGTTCACTTACAGAAGCTATTAAGGCACAATCATATTCGCAGAAGGAATGGGAAAGATTAAAGGAGATATTTGCTGACCCGGGGCTTCAGATGGTGTCATTTACTATTACAGAAAAAGGTTATGCGTTGAAGGATTCTAAAGGAGAGTTTTTCTATTTTATCAGGGAAGACATTGATAATGGACCAGAAAAAGCAACATCAGCAATGGCAGTAACAGCAGCACTTTTGTATGAACGTTTTAAAGCCTGTAAGGCACCGATTGCAGTTGTATCAATGGATAACTGCTCACATAACGGAGAGAAACTTAGAAATTCGATAACCGAGATGGTAAGTGAGTGGAATAAAAAAGGATTTGTTGGTAATGATTTTGTTGATTATGTGAATAATGAAGAGCTTGTATCATTTCCATGGTCTATGATTGATAAAATTACACCAAGACCAGCAGATAGTGTTGCTAAAGCATTAGAGGAAGCAGGTGTTGAGGATATGAGTCCGGTGATAACATCTAAGAAGACATATATTGCTCCATTTGTAAATGCTGAAGGACCACAGTATCTTGTAATAGAAGACAGGTTCCCTAATGGCAGACCTCAGCTTGAAAAAGCAGGTGTGTTTATGACTGACAGACAGACAGTTAATAAGGTTGAGCGTATGAAAGTAACAACCTGCCTTAATCCGTTACACACAGCCTTAGCAGTATATGGCTGCTTATTAGGATATAATCTGATTGCTGATGAAATGAAAGACAAGGAACTTTCAGAGCTTGTGAGACGAATTGGGTTATCTGAGGGAATGCCTGTGGTAATTAATCCGGAGATTATTTCACCACAGAAGTTTGTGGATGAAGTTCTTAATGTAAGAATACCTAATCCTTTTATGCCTGATACACCGCAAAGAATAGCGACAGATACTTCACAGAAGGTAGGAATACGATATGGTGAAACAATTAAGTCATATGTCGCAAAGGACGGAAGTGCCAAAGAATTAATAGCGATTCCATTGGCAATTGCAGGATGGTGCAGATATCTTCTAGGAATTGATGATAATGGCGAAAGCTTCGAATTGTCTCCAGATCCGATGGCAGATGAATTAAAGAAGCATTTATCAGGTATAAAAATAGGTGACATATCATCTTATACAGGACAGCTTAAGAATTTATTGTCAAATGCCAATATATTTGGTATAAATTTATATGAAGCAGGAATTGGCGATAAAATAGAAGAGATGTTTGTTGAAGAGATAGCAGGAAAGGGTGCTGTAAGAAATACACTTAAAAAATACCTTTAATATATATAACAAGCAGGCTCATAGTATAAGAAAGGCCGCAGGGTTATGGAAAAATCATTAAACGAAGACACATACGAAAAATTAAAATACGATATCATGAATTTCAAGCTTGTACCTGGGGATTCAATAAGTGCACAGAAGATAGCTGTAAGGTATAATGTTTCAAGAACACCGGCAAGAGAGGCAATTGTTAATCTTGAAAAGGAGGGACTTCTTAAAATAATACCTCAGTCAGGCACGTATGTTGCAAGTATTAATTGCAGACGTTTTGAACAGGAATGGTTTGTCAGAAAAAGTCTTGAAGTGGGGATGGTAGACCCGGTTTTTGAGCATGTCAGCAATGATATGCTTGATAAGATGGAAGAATTAAACAGCCGTCTCATTAATTATGATAAATGTAACGAAAAAGTTCCAAGGATTGAAATCGATAATGCTTTTCATGAACTTATATATGAAAGCTCAGGAGAACAGCTTGCTGCTAATATAATTAAAATGCAGATGAGTCATTATAACAGAATACGTTTCTTAGCAGAACTTAATAGTTCTATTAGTGCTAAAACTAATGAGGAACATGAGATGCTTATAGATGCAATAAGGAAAAAAGATAAAAGAATGTATCTTCGTGTTATTAAAGGACATATTAACAGAATTTTTAATGAGATTGATAAGTTAAGAATAATTTATCCTGATTATTTTGAAAACAATTAAAAACAACCATCTGGATACCGGAAATCAATAAGTATCCAGATGGTTGTTTTTATTTATTGAATCATTTCTCTATATTGAGAAGGAGTCATGTTTTTGATTTTTTTGAAAAGCTTGGTGAAATAATTAACATCTGTAATTCCACATTGTACAGCAATGTCCTGTATAGGAAGCTTGGTTGTATTGAGCAGGTAGATAGCGTGTTCAATACGTTTATTATTAACAAAATTAGTGAGCGTTGAGCCGGTTTCACGTTTAAACAGAGAAGATACATAACTGCTGTTTAAAGCAAATTCAGCAGAAATAGTATTAAGGCTGAGATCATCAGTAAGGTTAAACGAGATGTAATTAATAATATTTTGGACAGGTTTGCTATATTTTCTTAAAGAATAAGATTGAACAAGCAGACAATATTTACGCGTGATTTCATTTTCCAGGGTTTCAAGCTGGGCAATTGTGGTACAGGATTCTATCCTGATAGCAAATTTGCGTGATATCTCATCAAGATGAATAGGATGAACATATGCTGATTGGGCAGCTTTCCTGCAAAGGGTATTAAGAATTATCATGAAATTCTTTCTATCGCGGATTGAATCTGACAGGCGGGGCTTAATTCCAGATGAATTAAGATGAGCAAGCTTGTCAATTGATTCAAAATCACCATGAGCAACATATTCCATCAGAAGAGATTCATCATTATAGCGTTGTTCTAGAACCTCAATGGATTGCTTTGTCGGTTCGGGGGTATAATCATTGTACATGTATTCAGAAGCATTTTTATTTAGAAAATGTTTTTTCTCAATTGTATAACTGTTCCACAATTTATTACATAAACAGTTTATTATTGCTTCTATACATCGTTCATCTGCAAATACCGGGAGTGCGGCATAATAAAGCTGCATAAAATCAGTAAATCTTGGTGGTATTGAATTGTATGAACATAAATCAACAATTCTTTGATTGGTAAACTTTTCAAATGAAAAAGGTCCGGCAAAGAAAGCCTTTTTTGAGTCGGGCAATTTAATATATATATAATCACAGGCAAAACTGTCATGCATCAGAAGAATTGTATTATTTTTGTCAGAACAGTTAATAAAGTTCTGAAATGTTTCTTTATGATTAATTAAAAATGCATCATTCAGGATAGTTTTTCTTAATTCACCATCATATCTGTCATCCCAGAGAAATGGTGTGTCAATTATATAAGATGGGATTTTTATCTTAGATAATAGTTCCATGGTGTAGTCCAGATATACTTTATAGTCCATATAAACCTCCAATCTCTATCAGTTTTTATTACTATATTATAATAACAGAAGAAAACAAAAATTCAAAGCATAAAAATAAACTGACATGTCACACTGACTGATACTAACATGTTACTAAACCGATACTGACATGTTAGTATCAGTTTGGTTTTTTATAGTACAATTTTTGCCATAAAAAATGTATGGGTAAAAATAATACTAGATATACTAAAATCTGTAATAACGGGTATGTTATTTATAGGTTAATATAAAGACATAGAAAAGAGAGCACACAATAGTGCACATAATATTTAAGGACGGTCTTTAAAGAAAAAATATCTATAATATTTAATAAAGTGATGGAGGTTTTATTATGACAGATAACAATGGAAAGGTGAGGCCATTTGGTATAAAAGACAAGCTTGGTTATATGTTTGGTGACTTCGGTAACGATTTTACTTTTTTGTTATCAGCTATGTTTTTGTTGAAGTTTTATACTGATGTTATGGGGGTTTCAGCAGCACTGGTCGGTCTTATGATGATGGCGGCAAGATTTGTTGATGCTATAACTGATGTAACAATGGGACAGATAGTTGACAGGAGCAGGCCGGGAAAGAAAGGCAAATTTGCACCATGGCTCAGACGAATGTGTGGTCCTGTTGCATTAGCATCATTTCTGATGTATGCGACATGGTTTAAAGATATGCCGATGGGATTTAAGATTTTCTGGATGTTTTTCACTTACCTTCTTTGGGGAAGTATATGCTACACAGGAATTAATATTCCTTATGGTTCAATGGCATCAGCGATTTCAGACAATCCGACAGACAGAACTTCTCTTTCTAACTGGAGAACGATAGGAGCTACACTTGCTCAGACAGCGATAGGTGTTGTATTACCACTTGTAGTATATTATACAGACGAAGCAGGAAATTCAGTATTATCCGGTCAGAAAATGATGCTGGGGGCTTTGGTATGTTCAATAGGAGCAGTAATCTGCTATATGCTTTGCTACAAAATGACAACAGAAAGAGTTAAGGTTGGACAGAATACACAGAAATTTTCGTTTGGAGAGCTTATAAAGGAACTTGCCCATAATAGATCTTTAATAGGCATTATAGTATGTGCATTGGTATTTTTACTTGCACAGTTATCATTAAGTAACATGAACGCATATATTTATCCAAATTATTTTGGCAATATAAAAGCAATGTCGATTGCAAGTCTTTCAGGAACAATAGTAATACTTTTACTTTCAACATTTATTACAAAGCTTGCGTCAAAAATTGGAAAGAAAGAATTGTCAGTTATAGGATGTATTATCAGTGCAGCTTCATTTATAACATTATTTATAATTCACACTCATAATGTATGGATCTGGATAGCTTTAATAATTATAGCAACAATCGGTACTTCAATGTTTAACATGGTTATATGGGCTATGATTACGGATGTTATCGATGAATCAGAAGTTCAGAATGGTGTACGTCAGGATGGTACAATTTACTCAGTATATTCATTTGCAAGAAAGTTAGGACAGGCATGTTCATCAGGTTTAGCGGGCGTACTTCTTTCGATTGTTGGTTATACAACAGCTACAGCATTTGATCCTAAGGTTATTGACGGAATCTACAATGTGACATGTCTTATGCCGGCAGCCGGAATGACATTATTATTGCTTGCATTAATATTCTTATATCCTTTGAATAAAAAGAGAGTAGAAGCAAATGCAGCTAAGTTAAAAGAAATAAGAGCAGCTAAGGAACAGCAGTAAAAATATTATAAATATAAATCAGGAGGAATTAATTATGTTATATCCAGTTTTAACACAGTCAAGATTATTAAGCGATTTAAGCGGGGTTTGGAATTTTAAGTTAGATAACGGAAAAGGTTTTGAAGAAAAGTGGTATGAGAAACCTTTGAAAGATGCAGATACAATGCCTGTGCCAGCTTCTTATAATGATCTTAAGGAGGGGACAGATTTCAGAGATCATTATGGATGGGTATTTTATCAGAGAAATATATCAGTTCCAGAATATGTAAAGAGCCAGAGAATTGTACTACGTTGTGCAGCAGTTACACATTATGCCATGATATATCTTAATGGCAAGCTGATATGTGAGCATAAAGGAGGATTTCTTCCATTTGAAGTAGAATTAAATGATCATTTACAGGATGGTGATAATCTCCTTACCATTGCGGTTAATAATGTTATTGATTACACAACTCTGCCAGTTGGTGGTAAGGCTAACATGATGAGTGGAATGATGGGGGGCATGGGTGCAGGTGCATCTGACAAACCACAGAACAATCCTAACTTTGACTTCTTTAATTATTGTGGAATTACAAGACCTGTAAAAATCTACACAACACCTGAGACATATATCAATGATATTACAGTTACAGCTGACATTGATTTCACAAAAGATGAACCATCGGCAGTACTTAATTATAATGTTGAAATTAAAGGAAAAGATTACAACAACATAACATGTAAAGTTGAATTATTTGATGAAGAAGGCACAAAGCTTTCAGAAACAGAAGGGTCAGAAGGCACATTTGAGATAAGTAATGTAAGATTATGGCAGCCATTAAATGCTTATCTTTATAAGATAAAGGTTACAGCAGGACAGGATGTGTATACACTTCCATATGGTGTAAGAAGTGTAAGAGTAGATGGCACAAAGTTTTTAATTAATGAAAAGCCATTTTACTTTAAAGGTTACGGAAAGCACGAAGATACATTTCCTAATGGCCGTGGAATAAATCTGCCTATGAATACAAAGGATATATCAATTATGAAGTGGCAGCATGCTAACAGCTTCAGAACAAGTCATTATCCTTATAGTGAGGAGATGATGAGACTTTGTGATGAAGAAGGTATTGTTGTTATCGATGAAACAACAGCAGTAGGAGTCAATCTTCAGTTCGGCGGAGGAGCTAATTTTGGTGGAGAGAGAATAGGAACATTTGATAAGGAGCATGGAGTGCAGACACAGGAACATCATAAGGATGTTATCCGTGATTTGATATCAAGAGATAAGAATCATGCATGTGTTGTTATGTGGAGCATAGCTAACGAACCTGATTCAGCAGCAGAAGGTGCATATGACTACTTTAAGCCTTTATATGATCTTGCAAGAGAATTAGATCCTCAGAAACGACCATGTACATTAGTAAGTGTTCAGGGAACAACTGCTGATACAGACTGCTCATCTCAATTAAGTGATGTAATCTGTCTTAACAGATATTATGGATGGTATTTTGGTGGTCCTGATCTTGAGGTGTCAGAGACTGGACTTCGTAAAGAACTCTCAGACTGGGGCAAACTTGGAAAGCCTGTTATGTTCACAGAATATGGAGCTGATACAGTGAGCGGACTCCATGATACAACATCTGTTATGTATACAGAAGAATATCAGGTAGAATATTATGAGATGAATAATAAAGTATTTGATGAATTCGACTTTGTTGTAGGTGAACAGGCATGGAACTTTGCAGACTTTGCAACAAGCCAGAGCCTGTTAAGAGTACAAGGTAATAAGAAGGGACTGTTCACAAGAGACAGAAAACCAAAGATGGTTGCTCATTACTTCCGTAACAGATGGAGTGCAATTCCTGAATTTGGTTATAAGACAAAATAAATTGTTATAATAAAAATGTCATATAAAAGCTGCCACTTTATAGCAAATGAGTGGCAGCTTTTATAATGTGGGCATTTATGAAAATTTCGTAAACAGATAAAAATCTATATACTATATAAATAATTAATGATATTATAGTTAAATAAATTAATGGTCAGATATGTGAGAAAGATATCAGGCAATTAAACAGAGCTAAGAGGTTTAATATGAAGAATAATAATATGACGAGAAATCTGGGAGAGGGAAATATAACAAAGCTTCTTGCTTCGCTTGCAATTCCCGCAGTTGTAGCACAGGTTGTTAATCTGTTGTATAACATAGTTGACCGTGTATATATAGGACATATTCCGGGTATTGGGGCTAATGCTCTTACAGGGGTCGGACTTTTCACTCCCATACTTATGCTTATTAATGCATTCGCAATGCTTGCCGGTTCAGGAGGAGCACCAAGGGCAGCAATATTTATGGGAAAGAAGGACAATGATACAGCTGAGAGAATTATAGGAAATTGTTTTACATTTATAATGATATGTGCGGTTGTATTGACGGCGGTGTTTTATGTATCAGCACCACAGCTTTTAAGATGGTTTGGCGCAAGTGATGCAACGCTTCCGTATGCTCTGTCATATGCAAGAATATATATTCTCGGAAGCGTATTTGTCCTGATTGTTATGGCAATGAACATGTTTATCACAACACAGGGGTTTGCTAAGATCAGCATGCTGACTACAGTAATTGGTGCAGTGATTAATATTGTTCTGGATCCTATATTTATATTTGTATTTAATATGGGAGTAAGAGGAGCGGCACTGGCAACAGTGCTTAGTCAGGCTGTCGGAGCTGTGTGGATTCTGCATTTCCTGACTGGTAACAAGACAATCCTTCGTCTTAAGAAAGCTAATCTAAGACTTGATGCGAAGATAATCGGACCGTGTCTTGCACTCGGAATATCAACATTTGTAATGTTATCTACAGAGAGTATTTTGTCAATCAGCTTTACATCAAGTCTTTCCAGATACGGCGGAGACCTTGCGGTAGGAGCAATGACAATTATAACAAGCACTAATCAGCTTATTGTTATGCCGTTGCAGGGAATATGTCAGGGTGGACAGCCGGTTATCAGTTACAACTATGGAGCAAAGAATAATGACAGGGTTAAGAAAGCATTTTTTACGCAGTTTAAAGCATGTGTAATATTTACATGTATAAGCTGGGCAATTATGATGCTTACACCACAGCTGTTTGCCGGCATATTTACAAGTGACAAAATACTTGTGAATTATACAGCATGGGCATTGAGAATATATATGGCAGGAATATTTGCCATGGGATTTCAGGTAAGCTGCCAGCAGAGTTTTATGGCGTTGGGGCAGGCAAAAGTCAGTCTTATACTGGCATGTTTAAGGAAGCTTATATTGTTGATACCGCTTATATTCATATTACCATTGATTTTTCCAAATAAAGTATTTGCTGTATTTCTTGCAGAGCCGGTAAGTGATATTATTGCGGCTATTGTAACAACGATGGTATTTATGTTTAAGTTTAATAATATATTATCTGAAAATGAATAATATAAAAATTTTTAATGAGTAGCAGGAAAGGGGTAATGGGAATGAACAATATGGATAATTACATGGAGCAGATGGCGGTTCTTTGTGAAAACAATGATAGTATTAACAAGAACCTGTATTCGGAGTATGGCGTAAAGCGTGGATTACGAGATGAAAATGGTCAGGGAGTATTGACAGGGCTTACTAATATATCTGACATAAAGGCTTTTGAATACCGTGATGGTCAAAAGCGTCCATGTGATGGAGAATTGTCATACAGAGGATACAATATAAGAGATTTTGTTGCAGGAAGCAAGGGGAAAAAATATGTTTTTGAAGAAGGTGCATATCTGCTCTTGTTTGGAGAACTTCCTGACAATGACCAGTTAAAGGAATTCCGTGACGAGTTGTCAGAGTGTATGAAGCTGCCAACTAATTTTACAAGAGATGTTATAATGAAGGCTCCTACAGCGGATATAATGGGCTCAATGACCAGGAGCATTCTGACTCTTGGTTCATATGATAAGAAAAAAGATAACTTGGATATACCTAATGTGTTAAGACAGAGTATGCAGCTTATTGCAACATTCCCGATGATTGCAGCATATGCATATCATGCTTATAATCATTATGAGAAGGATCAGAGCATGTATATTCACAGACCAGAAAAGGAATTATCTATAGCTGAGAATTTCCTCAGAATGCTTAGACCAGATACATGTTTTACGGATTTGGAAGCAAGGGTTCTTGATATCGCATTACTGTTGCATATGGAACATGGTGGTGGTAATAACTCTACATTTACTACTAGAGTTGTAACATCCTCTGGTTCTGATACATATTCTGTTATTGCTGCAGCTATGTCATCATTAAAAGGAAAGAAACATGGTGGCGCTAATCTTATGGTTATGAATATGATGGATGATATTAAGGAGCATGTTAAAGATTATGCAGATGAAGAAGAAATAGCTGCATATCTGGATAAATTGCTTAACAAGCAGGCATTTGATAAAAAAGGTCTTATATATGGTATGGGACATGCAGTATATTCTATCTCAGACCCAAGAGAGAAAGTGTTTAAGGGATTCGTGGAGCAGCTTGCAACAGATAAGGGACGCAATGAAGATATGCTTTTATATAATAATATTGAAAAAATTGCACCAAGGCTTATTGCAGAACAGCGAAAAATATATAAGGGAGTAAGTCCTAATATAGATTTCTATAGTGGATTTGTATATGATATGCTTGATATACCAAGAGAGTTATATACACCTTTATTTGCTATAGCCCGAATAGTTGGCTGGAGTGCACACAGACTGGAAGAATTAATAACTACAGATAAGATAATACGTCCTGCATATAAGAGTCTTGTAACTAAAAAAGAATATATTGACAGAGAAAAAAGATAATTTTAACACCATATTCTGATTATAATGCAGGATATGGTGTATTTTTGTATATTTTGCTATAATAAAAAATGTGGGGGTGGAAAAACATATGATGAATAAAAAGAAATTATGTATAATAATAGTTATAGCTATAATTGTAACAGGATTAGCTGTTACATTTGCAGTATTATCAAAATCAGGTAAACATAAAGAAAATGTTAATGAAGAAACTACAGTGAATAACGAGAAACAGACAGATTCTGTGGAGCAGACAACTAAAGCTGATGAAAAGGAGCAGGTAAAAACATCTGTAACAATGCAGTTTAAGCAGTCTAATTCATGGGAGGGCAATGGCAGATTTTATGCACAGTATGACCTTATTATTGATAATAAGGAGGATGTAAAGATATCAGACTGGACATTTAAGATTAATACTACCAATGGCACTACATTGGAGCAGAGCTGGAATTGTACAGTTGATACTTCGGATTTACAATGGAGTGTCGTGCCGGTTGATTATAATAAGATAATTGAGAGTCAGGCGCAGATGAATAATGTGGGCTTTATTATCAGTTTCGCGTCTAAGGAGGAGCTTAAGAAATATACACTTGATTTCAAGCTGGAATCGGGAATGGAGATAGTGCTTGCTGATGATGGAAAGGCATATAAAGCGGGAGAAGAAATTGCAGATTCAAGTGAAGAATCAACAGTGGTGGAAAATACAGCATCAGGAGATGATACAGCACAGCTTGGTGGAAGTGATTCTGGAAATGATTCAGGAAATAACTCTGATACGGGAAGCAATGCAGGTATAGTCACAACAGTTCCTACAGGAAGACTTCAGGTATCCGGCACGAAATTAACTGACGAATCAGGTAACATTATCCAGCTAAGAGGGGTAAGTACACACGGAATATCATGGTTTCCAGACTATGTTAATTATGATGCATTTGCAACCTTAAGGGACGACTGGGGTGCAAATGTAGTGAGAATTGCTATGTATCCTGAAGAATATAATGGATATCTTTCAGGTGGAGACAAAGCAGCATTAAAACAGATAATTGATAATGGAGTTAATTATGCAACAGATCTTGGAATGTATGTAATTATAGACTGGCATGTGCTTAATTATGCACCATCAAGACACACTCAGGAGGCGTGTGATTTCTTTGCAGAAATGGCATCTAAGTATTCAGGTCATGATAATGTAATATATGAAATATGTAATGAACCTGTTGGTGCTGACTGGAATTCAGACATTAAGCCATATGCAGAGACTGTAATAGGCACAATAAGACAATTCGACGACCATGCACTTATACTTGTAGGAACTAACACATGGTCACAGGATGTTGACAGCGTTGTTGGCAATACGCTTGATGATGGAAATGTTATGTATGTGGCACATTTTTATGCAGGAACACATAAGGAAAATATAAGAAATAAGATAAGCACAGCACTTAATGCCGGAGTTCCAGTGTTTATCAGTGAATGTAGTATATGTGACGCATCAGGCAACGGCGGAATAGATTATGCATCTGCCAACGAGTGGCTTGAATTCATGAACAGCAATCAGCTGAGTTTTATTGCATGGAGTCTTAGCAATAAGGCAGAGACATCAGCACTTATATCATCTGGCTGCAGTGCCAAGAGCGGCTGGAGTGATGGTGATTTGTCTGAGACGGGAAGATGGTTTAAGAGTGCGATATCGGGAAGGTGATAGTTATGAAAAACCGTATTTTAACATACAGAAAATACATAGATTCATTATTACAGTCAGATAAGGACTGCGACTGGAAATACATCAAGCAGGAGCATCTTACACAGGTGGCATTCTTTCAGCATGAAAGGCTTGTGCATTTGATTGTAACCATAACATTTGCGATATTGGAGCTGCTGACAGTGTGTGCATATGTGATAGTTGGGGCAATTGACTCTGCATTAAGTATGCCTCTGCTTGTCCTTGCGATTGCAATTCTTATCCTGCTTGTTCCATACATCAAGCATTATTATCTGCTTGAAAATGAGGTGCAGAAAATGTATAAGCAGTATGACAGGATATGTGAAAAGGAACGGAAATTATGATAGCTGTTGTTGAAGATGAGAAGGAATTATGTGAAAGCCTTAAAATGCTGCTGACTGAGAAGGGGTATGAGATAGTTACTGCCGGAAGCTGTGGAGAAGTGGATAAATATATTGGCAATCCACAGATTGATATGTTTCTGTTAGATGTTAAGCTGCCTGATGGAAGTGGATTTGATATATGCAGGAAAATAAGAAAATCAAGCGAAGTGCCAGTTATATTCTTAACCTCATGTGATAATGAGGAAGAGATAGTCATGGGGCTTGATATAGGTGCAGATGATTATATAACAAAGCCGTTTTATACGAAGGAGCTGCTTTCAAGAATAAGTGCCAACTTAAGAAGAAGCAAGTTCAATGCAGGAAATATCTATAAGAAGGGTGATATTGTTGTTGATTTTGACAGATATAAGATAAGTCGTCAGGGTGATGAACTAAATATATCAACGAATGAATTTGATATTGTAAAAATGCTTATAGAGAATAAAGGCAAGGTTGTAAGACGTGATGCCATATATGAGAAAATATGGGATGTTCATGGTAATTTTGTGGAATATAACACACTTACTGTTGCCATGAGCAGAATTAAAGCAAAGCTTGGAACATATGGAGAGAAACATCAGCAATACATAGAGACTATTAGAAATGTGGGCTATAGGTGGATTGACTAATAACTTTCAGGGGGATGTATGGATAACACGGTTAAGAAGAAACTGTCTGTATTTAGAAAAAGGCAGACTGTTTTCGTTATTATATATGGATTGATTAATGCGGCTGTTATAGCTGGAATTATAGTGTATTACAGGCTTAAAGAGCAGGCACTGGCAGGTGCATTGTATTTACAGGATAATGCATACGGTGAAGCATTTGTACGAAAAATGTTTTCATCAGGGATAACAGATAACAATATCAGAGCAGGTAGAACAGCCATGGAAAGTGCCGGATACGGCAGCCATGGCTTTTCGTATATGAGCAGACTTAATGGGGAAATGTATGCTTTAATTGCAATAATAGTGGTTCTTTTAATTGCACTTGGTTCAGGATTATATAACTGTTACAGACTTGGACATAAGGGCTTTGTAAAGAAAGTGTGTGACGTATATGCAGACAACGAAAGGCTTTCTAAGCAGTTAGAGAACGAACACATTTATAATAAAGAACAGCATCAGAAGATGCAGGATTTCATTGAGAATATAGCACATCAGATTAAGACACCGCTGGCTATCATAACTATGAAGCTGGAAATGTTTGAGGAAAAATGTGATGACAGTTCGCAGCGTAAAGAAATAGCTGATTGCATAGATAATGCGTTCAGAATCAAAACATTTATAAAGAAGCTGCTTGATATAAGCCGATTTGAGGCAGGAAAGGTTGTCATGACAAGTGATGAGGTTGATGTTGCGGCAATACTTCAGGAAAGCATTAACAGCAGTGTTGTAGACAGAAATAGAATTGCCACAGATTATGGTGATGAAAAATTGTGTATGTATGCAGATGAAGGCTGGATTGCCGAGTGTTTCATTAATCTTCTCGACAATTGTGCGGAATATTTAGCAGATGACAATACTAAGGTATATGTTGATGTAACAAGAAAGAATGATGACTGCGTAGTTACGATTGCTGATAATGGCAAAGGGTTAAGTACGGAGCAGTTTAACAGCATATTCAACAGATTCGAGACTAATGGCAGTGCGGCGGATTTTAAGGCAGGTATCGGACTTAACCTGTCAAAGCTTATTATTGAGGCACATCATGGAAGCATAAAGGCAGGAAACAGTGAAAAGTATGGCGGAGCTGAATTCGTTGTGACACTCCCAATGTACAGATTAAAGACAAAATATCAGTCCATGTAAGCTGGGTGTAAGTTTTGTAAGATATAATTATCCCAGATAGAAATCGGGGATGAGAGGGGGAGACGTATGGACATAATATTAAGCGCAAAAGGTATATCCAAAACTTACACAGCAGGACAGGTGAAGATTAATGCGTTGAACCGGTGTGATATTGAGGTAAGAAAGGGAGGATTTACCGCGATTGTCGGCAAAAGTGGTTCAGGCAAGTCAACTCTGTTAAGAATTCTTGGAACAATGGACAAGCCAGACGAAGGAAAGGTGTACATAGCAGGAAAAGACATAAGTAATCTTAAGAATTCAGAACTGGCAAAATTCAGACGCACGCATATTGGGTTCATATATCAGGATTATAAGCTGATTCCTGAATATACAGCATATGAAAATATAATTCTTCCGTTAATTCTTGACAGTGAGGAAGATGATGAGGAGGAAGTTACTGAATTAATGGAATCACTTGGCATAGATTATTGTAAGGATAAATTCCCTGCACAGATGTCAGGTGGTGAGCAGCAGAGAGTCGCAATTGCAAGGGCATTAATTACCCATCCTTCAGTTATATTCGCTGATGAGCCGACCGGAAATCTTGACGCGGTGAGTGCAGAAACAGTTGCTAAAATGCTTACACTTGCGGCATCCAAGTACCAGCAGACTATTGTTATGGTTACACATGACAGGCAGATGGCAGAATATGCAGACCGCATACTCACAATCACAGATGGCAATGTGACAGGGGGTGTTGGTGTATGAACAGCGAACTTATTGCATTGACATTTAAGGGACTTTGCAGACGCTGGAGAGAAGTAGTACGAGTTGTTGCGGTGGTAATGATATCATTTATGTTTGTTACAGGAGTTCTGTTATATTCGGGAAATATGAAGAAGTGGCAGACAGCTATTAATAAACAGCATTTTGGCAACTGGTTTGTTATGTTTTATAATAGCACCAATAAGAGTGAGAATGATGTGATTAAGAATCACCCATATCTTGAACAGGCAGTGACAGCAGTAACTGTCAGAAGTATAGAACCGCTTTCTGTAGATTCCGACAACACAATAGAAGCTATTTCTGCAACTGATAAGATTATGGTTGGTACAATGTCAGATGAATTCATAAAAATGGGAAGCATTACAATGGAACAGGGACATATGCCTGAGATGGACAATGAAGTGGCTGCTGACAGGAATACGTTGATAGAGCTTGGACAGGGGATGAATATAGGGGATATTCTGACTATTGATGATACGACATATACAATTTGCGGGATAATTAATAGTTATACTAATGTATGGCAGAGCGGAAACCGTCTGCCAGGCGTGATAGTCACAGATACGCAGGCTGATGTAATAGCAGACGAGATAACATATATATATGCATACAGGCTGCGTGATTTCATTAGTGAGACTGACTATAATACAATGTATCAGTGTATTGCCAGTGAAAGTGGCATAAGGAACAACATAGCTTATAACAGCGGTGTATATGATTATCAGTCATGGGATAATGAACGAGTAAACAGATACATGTATATGCTCATTATGATTATTGGAATTGTAGCAGTCACATATCAGATTATTATATATAACAGGTCTAGAAACAATGTCCGATTTATTCAAAAAACTCTTGGAGCAACAAGTGCACAGACGATAATTATTACTTTTCTTGAAAATGTAGTGATTCTTGGAATATCAGCAATAGCGGGAAGCTGCATTGCGCTGGGAGCAGGAAAAGTAATATGTCTTGTACTTGAACATACAAAAGGAGTTACATTTTTCAGAATAGATAAAGATATATACATAAAAGTAATAATAATGATGGTTATCTCAGTTGTGGTAAGTATAATCAGCATATTGCTGTCTGGCTGTCATAAGAAAAAACAAGGAAGTAACCGTACAGTTAAAATTACTGGTAATCTTATGAAAAAGAATTTTATAATCAACACAGCGACAAGATTAATGAGAACTAATGGTATTATTGTTAATATTCTGGTAAGGGTATTTTCATTTGTCATGGCAGTTATAACAGTATTGTGCGGTATAGGAATAGTTACATCATATGGTAATTATAAAGAGCAATGCAGTACACCAGATTGTGTCAATTACATGGTTGATAATGTGTCAACTGTTCCATGTATATATTATGATTCTTTACATGAATTAATAAAGATAGAGAATGGAATAAGATATACTGAGAACAGTAGAGTAATTCCCGGTTGTAATGAATTTAATATAGCAGATGGTCACAGTGCACGGGCTTATTATTTTTCAGGATTTAAATCAGGAAAAAGCGGGATATATAATTCTGCTAATGATGATATTATTAATAATTTAAAGCAGATTGAAGGAATAGATGATATCTTTTATGGGTATTACGAAACTACAAGATCATTTACATGGGATAATATGAATATTAATATTACTACGAATGGTGTAGGAAGTGAGACTGAAGGCGGCTCCAGTGAAAACAGAAAATATATGTTTGCAGGCGAGTATGTAGATATAGATAAAGAAATATTCAATATACTTAATGAGTGTGCTGGTGGTAAGCTGGATTACAATGCATTAAAAGAAGGAACACAGAGTGTTGTCTTTCTTGATGCAGATAATAATGGTGAATATGATGATACTATGAAAGATGGTGTTACACTTAACCTTAATAACTATTATATGGGAAATCCATTTTATAATATAAAATCATTCTACATGGATAAATATACTGTAGCATGTAATAAATTTTTCACGGATCTTATATCAGAATATAGATATACAATAGACAGTAAAGATATGTATGAATACATAAGTGATAATATTTCAAGGGAGCAGATTATAGAAATAGTTGATGAATATCTTCGACACACATATGATGCTCCAACAGATTATTATAATATGTATTTAAATACAGATGACTTTGATCAGGATTATTATGAATACAGAAAAGCCAGCTATGATTTATATATGGCATATAAAAGAGGTGAAGTATCAAAAGAAGAATTATTTGAGAATCTTTCATGTAAAGGTGAAGTACTGGGTTCATGGTATAGCAAGTATACATATTATTCATTATTGGAACCGGCAGCCAGTACTAATGTTGCTAAGGTTATAATATTAACTGATGAGATAAGGGACAAGCTTAAGTATTATGTGCCTGAGTTTGGACAGTATACGATAATAGGTTCTACACAGCTTTTACAGAAAGCATTGGATAATCAGAATAATGTTATGAAAAAGTATCTGTTTCTTGATGAACTTCCAGATTATGTTACCTTGAAGTTAAGACCGAACCAGTTTAACATAAGATATAATCTTAAGTCATCATTTGCAGCAACAGACAATGTGGTCCGTTCATATCTGAAAACAGCGGGCTTTGATACCATATCATATTCAGAAGAAAAGAATCTGTTAAGACAGCGTACAATAGAAAGTCTTATGTCATATGGCGTAACAGCATTTGCAGCAATTATAATATATATGATAGTCAGCATGATAATTGTAAAGAACCGCCTTGAAAAGTACAGAAGCAGGCTGAAACTGCTTTCTGACACAGGTGCAGAGAAAGAGCAGCTTGTAAAGATATGCATGTATGAATGTATTAGGGAATCATTGTGGTTTATAGTGTTGATGCCATTAGAGCTTCTGATATGTCTGGTGATTGTAAAAAAATTTGTTAATAGAATTTGATTTTTTGCTTTGATTAAGGTCGCTTTATCATCTTACAATTAAAGATAAGTACTGAAGTCAGGCATAAAGAACGATTGAGTTGGCATAAACCTACAAATGCATTACTTTTATTCAATTGTGTAGGTTTATTCCAATGGTTGTAGAATTGCAAATTGAGAAATAACCCACTAAAACAGCAAGTCAATGCGTTTTAGTGGGTTTTTAATCTTAGTTAGGATACTCACTTGTAATTCCAAAGTACTCTTCAAGTGATAACCAGTCGCCATTGTTATATAACTTAGTGGCAAGGTCTACGCCTACATAACGAAGGTGCCATGATTCATACTGATATCCGGTAGCTGAATCTTTTCCTTTAGGGAAGCGGATACAGAAACCGTATTTGTAGCAGTTATCATTAACCCACTTGCCTTCGTTAGTGTACTGGAAGCTGTCTTCAATAGTGTTAAGGTCAAAGCATAAACCAGTCTGATGTTCAGAGTTGCCAGGTCTTGATGAATATGTGTCTGCTACAGCAGCACCATCACTTTTAACATATCTGTTATATACATTAACCTGATAATTATATGAACGGTATCCACTGGCAATATATATATTAAGACCTTTAGCAGTTGCATCCTTTAACATAGTGTTCCATGCACTCATAAGAGTCTTGTCAAGACATGTTGAGCTTCTGTCTGCATTAACAGGCTGGTCAGGATTAGTGGGAATGAAATCCTGAGGAAGAGCATATGTCTTATTGGCAATAAGTACTCCGTCAATATAAGTTGCTCCATTGATTTCCTGAATCTGGAAGCCTTTAGAAGTAGTACCTTTGGAAACTGTATTACCAGATGGAACTACAGGTGGTGCAAATTCAGAACTGTCAGATGATGCAGAGACTGATGTTGCATCTGACATAATTGAAGATGAAGTATCAGTTGATGAAACTTCTTCACTGGTGCTTTCATTTTCTTTTGTCTGTGTTGATTCTTCAACCTTGGCAGTTGTAGATTCCCCATTCTTATCTGTTTTCTTAGACTTAGAACAGCCTTTCATGGAAACAGATATTATTACAATAATAATGATAAGTAAAGCAGCCGCTGCACAGGCGAGAATAATACGGTTTCTTCTTACCTGACGCTGTCTGCGAGTCAATCGTCTTTTAGTCATGATGAATTAATTCCTTTCAATTAAATTATTCAAAAGTAATTATTGCATTGTTTACTGGATATTTCAAGGATAAATGTGTTAATATGTTTACTATATTGATATGTGAAAAGCGAGGACTAATATGTATACCAAAGAACAGTTAAAGAAGCAGGTAGAGAATATGGGCTTAACAGGCGAGGAAACAATTCTTATTCATTCATCAATGAAATCTATCGGAGAAGTTGAAGGCGGGGCAGATACAGTGCTTGATGCATGGATTGAATATTTCGGACATGGACTTTTACTTCTTCCAACACATACATGGAAGAATATAAATGCGGATTCACCTGTATTTAATTCTAAAGAAACACCATCATGTGTCGGACTGCTTACTAATATGTTTCTTAAAAGAGATGGAGTAATAAGGTCACTACATCCTACACACAGCATGGCAGGAATTGGAAAGAAAGCGGCAGAATATCTTGCAGGGGAGGAGAACAACAATACGCCGTGTACACCCGGCGGCTGTTATGACAGGTTAAGAAGCTGTGGAGGAAAGATTCTGCTTGTTGGAGTAGGACATGAGCGCAATACATTTATTCATAGTGTTGAAGAGGTACTTAATGTACCACACAGATTATCAGATAAACCGATGAAGTTACAGATTGTAACGCCTGATGGCAGCATTAAGGATTCATATATGAGAAAGCATTACAACGCAGACCAGCCTCACATATCAGAGGATTTCGTTAAGCTTAATCAGGCATTTCTTGACTGTAAGGCTGTGCGTGAAGTGACATTTGGTGACGCAGAGAGCCTGCTGTGTGATGCACAGGCGGTGTTTGAAGTTGTAAGGCATGTCATTGCACCAGACCCTGAATGTATTGTGACGAGCAGTTCAATTCCAAAGGAGCGCTGGGAAGCACTTGTTAAGTAAATATACATAAAAACAGGGGCGGCAGACCAATCGGTCTGTCGCCCCAACTCCGTTATATGGAATATTATCTTATACCAAAGATAAGGTAAAGTAGATTGTAGTTGTAGAACATTACTGCTGCAACGAGTGAAACAGTAGACATAATCTTGATAAGGATATCAAGAGATGGTCCTACAGTATCCTTTAATGGATCACCTACAGTATCACCAACAACGGCTGCATCATGTGCTGGAGAGCCTTTGCCCTGTCCTTCAATAGCACCTGATTCGATGTACTTTTTACCGTTATCCCACGCACCACCAGCGTTACCTGTAAAGATGGCAAGCATGATAGCTGAAAGAGTGGCACCGATAAGAAGACCGCCTACGAAGTAAGGTCCGAAAAGGAATCCGGCAATTACAGGGAAGATGATTGAGATGATAGCTGGCATACGCATTTCCTTTAATGCACCCTGAGATGATATCTCAATACATGTCTTATAGTCTGGTTTAGCCTTTCCTTCAAGGATACCAGGAATGTCTCTGAACTGTCTTCTTACCTCTTCAACCATCTTACGGGCAGCATTGGCAACGGCTTCAATAAGCATACCTGAGAAAAGGTATGGAAGAGCACCACCAACTAAAGCGCCAGCAAGAATAAGAGGGTTAGTGAAGTTAAGGTCGAGGCTGCTTCCCTCTGGCTGGAATGCGTAAAGGAAACTAACCATAAGTGAAAGTGCTGCAAGTGAAGCTGAACCGATAGCAAAGCCCTTACCGATGGCAGCAGTTGTGTTACCAACTGAATCAAGCTTATCAGTAATCTCTCTTACCTCAGGCTCAAGCTCTGACATCTCTGCAATACCACCGGCATTATCAGAGATTGGTCCATAAGTATCAACAGAAACAGTTGCTGATACGAATGAAAGCATACCAACGGCAGCCATTGCGATACCAAACATGCCTGAAACTGCATATGAGGCATAAGTTGTAATGCCTAAAACAATAAGTGGATACATGCAGGATTTCATACCAACTGAAAGACCCTGTGTAATAGTTAAAGCTGCACCTTCTTTAGAAGCCTGTGCAATTGTCTGTGTTGGCTTGTAATCATAACTTGTATAGTATTCTGCGATACCACCGATGATAACACCACTCACTACGCCAAGTGAAGCAGCAATCCAAGGTGATATGAAACCAATGTTAAATCCTGCAACCTTAAGAATATCTGCATTCTCGCTATTGAATAACAGATATGTAGCAACGAATCCGCCGATAATTGTAATTCCGGCAGCACTCCATGTTGAGATATTAAGATCTCTGTGAGGATTATCAGAACCCTTCTTTAAGAGAACATAAGCGATACCAAGAATAGATGCGATAAGTCCGATTGCAGCGAATACAAGTGGGAAATACATCATCTTAGAGAGCATTTCGTCTGAAACTTCAAGGTTATTAGCTACATTTGAAAGGTAAAGACTTACTGCAAGAATAATTGCTGAAGATATAGCTCCAACAAATGATTCAAGAAGGTCAGAACCAAGTCCGGCAACATCACCTACATTATCACCAACGTTATCTGCGATAGTGGCAGGATTTCTTGGATCATCTTCAGGAATGTGTGCTTCTGTCTTACCAACAAGGTCAGCTCCCATATCAGCTGCCTTAGTATATATACCGCCACCAACACGGTTAAACATAGCAACAATAGAGCAGCCAAGTGCGTAGCATGAAAGACACTGTGTGAATACATGAGCACCACGGAGCGCCTCAATGTCAAGCATGTTAAGACCAAATCCAAATATGATGTATACAAGGAAAAGTCCTAAAAGTGCGAAACCGCCAACGCAGAGACCCATAACTGAGCCACCTTTTAAAGCTACCTTAAGTGTTGAACCAATGTTCTTAGTGTTGCGGGCTGTATTAGAAACTCTTACATTAGCGTAAGTAGCAATCTTCATACCTACCCAGCCTGCTGATGCACTCATGATAACACCAATCATGAAACATACAGATGGCTCCCAGCTGAATTCTCCATACTGGACAGTGAATATAGCTGCAAATGCGATTGCAATAATAACAACTACTACTGCAATAATCTTATACTCGTATGTAATAAATGCGTTAGCACCAACTCTTATGGCTGCTGCGATTTCTTTCATACGGTCTGTTCCTTCATCAAGTTTCTTAACACCGATGAAGTTGAATGCTGCATAGCCGAGCGCAAGCAGGGCTGCAACGATGACTAGAATTAATAAAGCTTCCATGTTTTTCTCCTCGTTAAAAAATTATGTCCGTTACGCGTGCCTGTAGAGATAATAAATGTGGCGTCATTTATTATCATACTTCAAAACACCAACTTGTTAAAGTTTACTAAAAAACATTATGAAAGTCAAATGAAATTATGCACATTTACTATATAATTATATTAAATTATTTAATGAAAGCGATAGGGGCACAATTGCTTAATTATTAAGAATAAGATATAATTAATGCTTAAATAAGGCACTATATATAAAATTAATTGAAAGGATAGTTTACCCTATGAAAATGAAATTAAGAAAATTAATGCAGCAGGCTGCCTCATATGTTGAGATTGTATTATCTGCATTTTTACTGATAGTTATAATGTTTCTTGCAGGGAAATTTATTGTGGAAAGCGTGCTGGGAATAGGCTGTGATAATGCCACGCTTGAGTATTTCCTTGAGAATGTTATGACATTTGCAATTGGAGTTGAGTTTGTAAAGATGCTTTGCACTCATACTCCGGGTACGGTTATTGAAGTTCTGCTTTTTGCTATTTCAAGACAGATGATAGTAGGACATGTATCAGGTTTTGAGGTACTTGCTGGGGTGGCTGCAATTGCGGGATTATTTGCAACACATAAGTTTCTTTACGCTAAATCATTTGGAACTGAAGAGAAAGAAGAAAAACAAGATAAGTAGAAAAGGAAGTCTAAAAATGTATAGTTCATTTTCAAAGAAGTTTAGGCAGATTAAACCTTACGATAATTATAATGTCACAGATGTACCATGGCATGAGGCTATGGTGGCAGGTAATGGAAGGCTTGGCGTGCTTGAATCATGTGCGCCTATAGAGGACAGTATTATATATCAGAATGTTGAATTTGTCATGCCATCGGAAGAGCCAAGACATGTGCCTTACGATGTTACAGCACAGTTAGATGAAGCCAGACAGTCAGTTATTAATTTTGATGATACATGGAATATACATGATAGAAAAAGAACGAATATGTACTGTTATCATCCAGGCCATATGATAAGACTGACACTTGAAGGAGAGCCGGATATTTCTGGTTACAGAAGATGGACAGATTATAAGACTGGTACAATAAATACTACATTTAAATCAGACGGAGCTTCTGTTTCAAAAAGTACATATGTATCGAGAAAACAGAATGTGATTATAACTAAAATAATATCTGAAAAGTCTGTGAATATGTCGATATCAATAGATGATTTTGAGTCTATGCCGAAATTCGGAGTTCAGAAGAACAATATTCCTGCACCTGAAAGAAATATGCTGTATTCAAGATTTGTAAGAGGTAACATAATAGGTACGGTTGTGCATTATCCTGAATATGAGGGAAGTGAGCTTGCAAAGGGTGGATTTGCAGGTGTTACAAGGATATTGACAGATGGTGATATGAGGGTTTCATCAAAGCCTAAAGACAGCCGGGCGTACACTTGCATTGATGAGACTGCGCCGGTTATTAATATATCACATGCAGAGAGCATAACACTTATAACTTACACAGACTGGACAGATGATTTGGGGGAATATTGTGAGTTCAGGGACAGAGTTAATGGCAAAGATACATTTGCACTGGTAGACAAATGTATTAACAAAGTTAACAGTGTCGATATAACGGAAGAACCGGTAAGCTTAGAACATAAGAATATAGAGCTTAAGCTTGACAACGGATATTTTTGCGAGTCTGCTAATGAAGAACTGCTTCACTTGCAGAAAAATGAATATGACATTATGCCTCATCTGTTGGAGAAATTATATTATAACGGTCTGTATGGAATGCAGGCATGCGCAGGAACGACAGCACCAAGACTCAGCGGCTTGTGGGTTGGTGAGTGGAATCTGTTGTGGAGAAGTGCGTACACAATGGATGCCAATGTTAATATTCAGGTTTCGGGAATAAACAGCTCAGGGTTGTATGAAGCAGGTGCTGGTTATATGTGGTTTATACTTCGACAGATACCTGACTGGGTTAACAATGCGGCAATGGTGTATGGAATGAAGGATGCAGTGCTTATTCCGGTTAATACTGATGGACACAGGGCAATGATGGTAGAGTACGATATTAATTATCCATTCCAGTACTGGAATGCCGGTGCTGGCTGGATGCTTATTCCTATATATGAATTCTTACAGACTTACGGTGACGCTGTGATAACAACTGATGATGTGGCGCTGATTAAGATGTACGGCAAAGATACATTTGATGTAAGAAAAGATGTATATGAGCCACTACTTAAAAAGACTTATAATTTCTGGAAACAGATTGGAAATCCTGAGTATTACACAGATACAGACGGTAATGCAAGGTATGAGAAGGGTAAATGCAGTCTTAATGAGAGTGAGCATTATCTTATTATTCCATCATTTTCACCGGAGAATAAGCCTTTTGGATATCATAGTGCGATTACTGCCAATGCAGCAATGGATATCTCTGCGGCTAAAGCTGTAATTAATATGTACACGGAGATGCTTAATTATACGAAGGTTGATGGATATGAGCAGGCTGTATCAGAGGCGGAAGCACTCTTAAGAATGTTACCTGATTTTATGTATGATGAGTCAGGCGCAGTTAAGGAATGGTCTATGAAGGAGTATGGCGAGAATAATGCTCACAGGCATATAAGCCATCTTTATCCGGCATGGCCGGCTTTGCAGACTCAGCATGACAGTAAGTTAGCATCTGCGTGTCGTCAGGCAATCATTAACAGAAACCATGAGAATAAAGGAAAAGATGATACCGCTTCACATGGCTGGATACATAAGGCGTTAGTAGAGGCTCGTCTTAAAAATGCAGATGCTGTATATGATACGCTTAATCTGCTTGTACACAGTGACATATTTTACACAACTTTATTTACAGACCACAATACTGACAGGAGCAAAGGTGTATATTGTACAGATACTGCATTTGGACTGGTTGGAATTATTAATGAAATGCTTGTATATTCGGACGAACACACAATTGAACTGCTTCCGGCATGGTCAGACAAGCTTGGAAGCGGCATGGTTAAGGGACTTCGTACAAGATGCGGAATAACTATTGATGAACTTAAGTGGGATGTTGATAAGAAGAAAGTGTATGTGAGTCTTGACTGGGATAAGACTGAAGGTATTAATGTTGTATGCAGAAATTATGAAATTGAAAAAATCGGACATGGAAGGTAGAACTGATGATAACTACAACTTTATGTTATATAGAGAAGGACGGGAAGTATCTTATGCTTCATAGAGTGAAAAAGCATAATGATATTAATGAAGGTAAATGGATTGGAGTAGGCGGTCATGCTGAGAATCAGGAGACTCCTGAGGAATGTCTTGTGCGTGAGGTAAAGGAAGAAACAGGTCTTACGCTTACTTCATACAGATTCCGCGGGCTTGTAACATTTATAAGTAATGAATGTGAGCCAGAGCTTATGTGTGTATTTACGGCATATGGCTTTACAGGTGAGCTTATTGAATGTGATGAAGGAGAACTGGCTTGGGTTGATAAAGAAGAAGTTCCCGAGCTTCCGACATGGGAGGGCGACAGGGTATTTCTTAATCTTCTTCTTTCGGGGGAGGAGAGATTTTTCTCGATAAAGCTTAAGTATGAAGGCAGCAGACTTGTGGAAAAACAGGTCAATCTGTATTAAAATACAGGTTTGAATATATTTACAGATGGAGTAATTTAGCAGCAATGCTTGACAAGTTCAAGAATATGGGGTGGAAGAAATTCTATCTCATATATGCAATGTGTACTCTTGGAACTATGGCAACGCGTTTTCTTCCGTTTATGATATTTAATGAAAAGAGGACAACACTAAAGTACATAACTTATCTTGGGAGGGTGCTTCCAGGAGCTATATTCTCAATGCTTATTGTGTACTGCCTTAAAAATGTTAATGTGACAAGCTACAGCTATGGCCTGCCAGAGCTGATTGCAATTATTGTGACAGTTTTTCTTCACAAATGGAAAAAGCAGATGCTTGTTTCTATTGCAGGCGGAACGATATGTTATATGCTGCTTGTGCAGTTGGTGTTCATATGATTGAAATGAATTGAAGATTAGATTTGAAAACTGTTTTCAAATTATATTGACAAATTATAATTTCTTGATAAAATGAAAATTGTTTTCAAATTGAGAAAGGAAACAACATGGCGAAAGCACAATATAAAACAAAGCAGATGGCTGAATTGATAAGCTATTTGAAAAAAGAAGAGGGCAGACATGTTACAGTAAGTGAGATAAGTGATTATTTTACAGAGAAAGGCATATCTGTAGGAACAACAACTATATACCGCAATCTTGAGAAGATGGTTGAAGAAGGTATTGTTGCAAAATATACTGTTGATGGAACAAGCAGTGCATGCTTTGAGTATCTTGGTGATGAAGAACATGTACATGCTGGTACATGTTATCATTGTAAATGTGAAAAGTGCGGGAAGCTTATACATTTGCAATGTGAAGAGGTTGAAAACTTGAGAAAGCATATGATGGAACATCATGGCTTTGAAATGAATCCGGTAAGAATTGTTTTTTATGGATTATGTAGTGACTGCCGGAAAAAATAAAATCTGGAAGGAGAGAATGTTATGAAAAAGCAAAGAATAGCTGCAATAATAGCCTGTTTCATATTAATGGCGGTAACATTTCTCTCTCTTTTCTATATTGAAAAAGAATTAAACCATGACTGTACAGGTGAAGACTGTGCTGTGTGTATATGCATACACCAGGCGGAGGCTGTATTAAAAAATATTGGTAATGGTGTTTCTTTATCTATTCATGCAATAAACATAATGTTATTCACAGTTTGTCTCGGAATATCAGTATGTTTTATTCTTGTATTTAAGATTTCTCTTATAAGTAAAAAAGTTCGGCTTAATGATTGAATAATCCTATTATGATTGAAGGGTATAGGTGTACCCTTTTATTTTTGCACCCTTTTTACATATTTTTAGGAGGATTTATTCATGAAAAGAAAATACTTATCTATATTATTAATTGCTGTTATGGCAGTCTTTGGTCTGACAGCGTGTGGCCAGAATTTATCAAAAAATCCATCAGGAAATGGAAAAATTAAAGTTGTTGTTACTATATTCCCAGAATACGACTGGGTGAAACAGATTGCGGGAGAAAGGGCATCTGATATGGATATTACAATGCTTCTGGATAATGGGGTAGACCTTCACAGCTATCAGCCGACAGCAGCCGATATTATGAAAATATCTGACTGTGATCTTTTTATATATGTTGGCGGGGAGTCTGATACATGGGTAGATGACGCGCTTAAGGAAGCTGTAAACAAGAATATGAAGGTTATTAATCTGCTTGATGTACTTGGAGATAGCGTAAAAGAGGAAGAGGTTGTGGAAGGAATGCAGGCAGAGGAAGAAGAGAAATCTGGTGAAGAAGAGGAAGAACCAGAATATGATGAGCATGTGTGGCTTTCTTTAAAGAATGCCAAAGTGCTGTGCAAAGCAATAGCTGATAATTTATCAGAAATAGATTTAGAACATAAAGCTGTGTATGATGCAAATGTGTCTTCGTATATTGGGAAATTAGATGAGCTTGATGCCCAGTATAAGAGTGCAGTAGAGAGTTTTTCAAAAAAGACAATTCTTTTTGGCGACAGATTTCCTTTCAGATATCTTGTTGATGATTATGGATTAAATTATTATGCAGCATTTGTCGGTTGTTCTGCAGAGAGTGAAGCAAGCTTTGAGACAATATCTTTTCTTAGCAAAAAGACTGATGAGCTTGGACTTAAAAGCATACTGACAATAGAAAAATCTGATAAGAAAATTGCTAAAACTATCATAAGTAATACCAGGAATAAGAATCAGAAAATACTTGAAATGGATTCGCTGCAGTCAACAACATCAAAGGATGCAGCTAATGGAACAACTTATTTATCAGTAATGCAGAATAACCTTAATGTGCTTAAGGAAGCATTACAGTAACAGGAGAATTTATAATGCAGATATTATGTGAGAATTTATCAATAGGTTATGGCAACATGGTGCTTCATCACAACATTAATTTTTCGGTAAACAAAGGTGACTACCTGTGTATCATAGGAGAGAATGGGTGTGGAAAGTCAACACTTATGCGGACATTGCTGGGATTGCAGTCACCATTGGAAGGGAAAATTGTTTTTGGAGATGGACTTGAACAGAATGAAATTGGTTATCTGCCGCAGCAGACTGCTGTTCAGAAAGATTTCCCGGCATCAGTCAGAGAAATTATTCTCTCAGGTTGCCAGAATAAATGTGGGATAAGACCATTTTATAGTAGAAAAGAAAAGCAGGTTGCCAGTGAAATGATGGAAAAATTGCAGATAACACACATTTCTAATAAATGCTTCAGGGAACTTTCAGGTGGGCAGCAGCAAAGAGTGTTACTTGCGAGGGCTTTGTGTGCAACAAGTAAAATTCTTCTGCTTGATGAGCCTGTTACAGGTCTTGATCCAAAAGCATCAGAAGAAATGTATCAATTTATCAGCAGGATAAACAGGGAAGAAGATATTACTATTATTATGATTTCACATGATGTCGACAATGCTATTAATGATGCAACACGCGTTATGAAGATAGGAAAAGATATAAGTATAAGGAGTGCAGAAGATGATAGATAAGCTTGTTTTTTATTTTCAGTATCCGTTTGTGAGATACGCATTAATAGTTGGAGTGCTTATTGCACTGTGTTCCTCACTGCTAGGTGTTACACTTGTGTTGAAACGTTTTTCTTTTATCGGGGATGGACTTTCACATGTCGCATTTGGAGCAATGGCAGTGGCCTCTGTACTTAATCTTACCAACAATATGCTGTTTATTCTTCCTGTTACGGTTCTTTGCGCAATACTTCTTCTTAGAACAGGCCAGAATACAAAGATTAAAGGTGATGCAGCAATTGCCATGATTTCTGTTGGAGCACTAGCTATAGGATATCTCCTGATGAATATATTTTCCACAGGACCTAACCTTTCGGGTGATGTGTGCAGTACGTTATTTGGCTCTACTTCTATACTGACACTTACTTCGGAACAGGTAAAATTATGCGGCATATTATCAGTAATTATAGTAGTGCTTTTCATAATGTTTTATAACAAGATATTCTGCGTAACATTTGATGAAACATTTGCTAAAGCCACAGGAATGAAAACGCAGATATATAACCTTATTATCGCGGTGATTACTGCAATTATTATAGTGCTTGCTATGAATCTTGTTGGTTCTTTACTGATATCTGCATTAATAATATTCCCGGCATTATCTGCTATGAGAATATTCAAAACATTTTTAAGCGTTACCGTCTGCTCTGTAATAATATCAGTTATATGTGCAATGGCAGGAATTGTGCTGTCAATTCTTGCCGGAACACCGGTTGGTTCTACTATTGTTGCAACAGATATAGCAGCATTTTTTATCAGCAGTATTATTGGAAAAGCAGCAGGGAGAATATGATTATGAGAAAACTAAAAATATTGATTGCATGTGCCGGAATACTTCTTGTTACAGGTTGTTCAAAAAATGTGCATACAGGAAAATCTACAGCAGGCAATTCGGTTAATAATGTAATTAACAGTCAGATTGCTGAATCGTCTGAGGCTCAAAGCATCAAGGCATTCAGCACAGATTTGGTTAAGTCTAAGAATAGTTATGATTCAGCGGATTATGACCTGACAACAATGAGTGGCGATATGGTCTATGCAACTGTTTATCAGATGATGACTAATCCAGATAAATATGTTGGTAAGGTTTTTAAAATGGATGGAACATTTTATTCATCATATTATAATAGTACAGACAAATATTATCATTACTGCATTATACAGGATGCAACAGCATGCTGTGCACAGGGAATGGAATTTGTATGGGATGATGATTCTCATGTGTACCCAGATGATTATCCGGCCGAAAACAGCAATATAGTAGTTACAGGTGTATTTGAAACATACAGGGAAGATGGTGATAAAAATCTCTACTGCAGGCTGTCTGATGCGTCATTAGAACTTGATAATTAATGCATATATAGTGCAAAAAAACTGCCATATCTGTATAATAGTATGAAAAATGACAGGAGGCAGGATATGAACAAGAAATTATTAGTAGTTATTGACATGCAGAATGATTTTATTACAGGAGCATTAGGCAATAAAGAGTGTCAGGCAGTTGTGCCTGCAGTGGCAGCAAAGGTTAAGAGTGCAGAAGGAAATGCAAATATTGTATACACACTTGACACACACATGGAAGATTACATGAATACACAGGAGGGAAGAAATCTTCCTGTGAAGCATTGTATAAAGCCTGATAATGGTTGGAAGCTGATACCTGAGCTTGAGGGAATCAAGGCAGTAAGAAGCTTTGAAAAGCCGACATTTGGCTCAATTGAACTTGCTGAATGGATTAAAGAAAATGGTTATACAGAGGTTGAGCTTGTCGGTGTATGCACTGATATCTGTGTTATCAGTAATGCCATGACAATTAAGGCTGTTAATCCCGAAGTGGTAATATCAGTTGATGCAAAATGCTGTGCTGGAGTTACCCCTGCGTCGCATGCCAATGCACTGGCGGCAATGAAAGTTTGCCAGATACATGTGGAAGAGTAAAGATGGTGGGATGCTTATGATGATTAAGAATGTGGGATAAGTAACTATGGAATATAGCATGGGATGAATCATATGGGGTACAATACTGTTAGAAATTGCAATATAAAGTTAAAAATATGATGAAATGTTAAAAATAGAACAAAATGTGCAAAAAATACAATTAGATTGACATAATAACCGATATATGTTATTATAAATATACGTTTAGATGCATTATGGAGGTGGAAAATGGAGGATTTCATTGTACGTTTGTCATCGTTGACATTAAAAAATATAAAAAATGTTAAGAATGGTACTATTTTTATGCCTATGGCTAATGAAAAATCACTTAATGCTAAAAGAGCTGAGATTCTTGGTATATATGGACAGAATGGTTCAGGAAAAACAGCAGTTGTAGATGCTTTATATTTCCTCCAGCAGATAATGACAGGTGAGAGCATTGATCGGAGTATAAATGATTATATTGGCGTGGATGAAGATTGTGCCCATATGAATATTGAATTTAAGATATCTAATAAAGTAAAGGTATATGAAGTCGGATACAATATTAGTTTGAGAAGAAATAACGGAGAAGTTGTAGTAGAGAGAGAGTATTTGAATTGTGCAATTAACCATGCAGGGAAGAGAACTAACAAGAATATTTTTATGGATTATGTGCGCTCTGAACAGGAATGTATCTTTAAACCACAAAAGAGATTAGATGAACTGATTGGTAAGAATAAAGAGAAAAGGATGGATTTAATTGTAGCTAGAAAGATGGCTGAAAAAAGCAATTGCTCATATATTTTTGGTGAGAGCAGCAGGGAAATTTTTTGTCAGAAAGTTGAAGAAAAATTCAAGGATTATTCGTATGTAATCAGAGCTTTGTTTGAATTTGCTTTCAAGGACTTGTTTGTTATTAGAAATACTCATTCAGGAATGATAACAGCAAATTTTCTTTTGCCTATGGCTTTCCGTATAGAAAACAATAAAATTGGTGCAAAGGGAGATTTTGCAATTCCTTTAACAGAACCGGTTGTATTAGATTCAGCTAAAAAGGACATTTTGGATGCAATTGTTAATCAAATAAATATGGTGTTATATACAATTATTCCAGGAATGACGCTAGATATAAAAGATTATGGTAAGCAGGCATTAGATTCTGGGGAAGAGGGATGTAAGGTAGAATTGATGTCTGTGCGTGAAGGAAAGAAACCTATTCCCATTCGTATGGAGTCGGAGGGTATAATTAAGATTATCTCTATATTGAATGTACTTATCCAAGCATTTGGAAATCCGTCAATTTGTCTTGTGGTTGATGAATTAGATGCAGGAATCTTTGAATATATGCTTGGGGAACTGCTTGATATCTTTGAAAAGAGTGCTAAGGGGCAGCTAATATTTACATCTCACAATTTGCGAGCTCTTGAGATGCTTGATAAAAACAGTATTATGTTTTCAACTGTTAATCCAGAGAATCGATATATCCATATGAAGAGTGTAAAGGAAAATAATAATCTTCGTAGTATGTATATCAGAAGTATTACGCTAGGAGGGCAGGACGAAGCAATTTATGAAGAAACAGATAGCTTAAAAATTGCACGGGCTTTTCGTAAAGCAGGAAGGAGTCTTCATATTGAGTGAAAAGAAAGTAATAGTTGTAATTGTTGAAGGTCCTAGTGATGAGAATGCTATTGGTGGTATTTTAAAAGAGTATTTTTCCTCAGAAGAGGTGCAGTTTGCTGTGGTGGATGGAGATATTACATCAGATAAATTTACCACAGTAAAAAATGTTGTTACAAAGATAGATGCGATTATATATGGCATAAAGACGAAGTATGGATATAATTGGGAGGACTTTATAAAGATTATTCATATTGCTGATACAGATGGAGTATTTACAAAAAATTGTGTGGTGAAGGCTGATGTCAATGATATTCAATATTATGAAGATCACATGGAAGGAATAGATGTTGAAGCAATAGAACATAGAAATAAACATAAATCGGAAATTTTATTTAAACTTTATTCAACTGGTAAAGTTCATGATATAGCATATCGTTTATATTTTAATTCATGTAATCTGGAACATGTATTGTATGGGAAATTGAAGAATTTTACGGATGACGAAAAAGAAGAAATGTCAGATGATTTTGCTGAAAGATATGAGGGAAAGGTTAACGATTTTATCAGTTTTATATCCGATGAAGAAATAGCCGTTCCAGGTACATATAAAGCAACATGGAGATATATAGAGAATGATAAACATTCGTTGGAGAGACATTCTAATATGCACTTGATATTTAAAAATGAGAGTGGAAAAGTGGATGTTGAATCAAAATTGAATATATAGAATCTAGAGCAATGCTGGTAGTAAAGCCAGTAGTCACATTACCTTGTTCCGAAAAATACAATTTTTAAACAACCTTATTGATTAATATTATCATATAGCAATAATCAATGCACCAAGATAATAGTTGATCAGGACAAAGGCGTCTGTGTTAATTCACGAAAGTGGATTGCACAGGCGCTTTTTTATTTTGCAGGAAAGATTGATTGTATCGGGTGGATATATGAGATGGAGAAAAGATTGGAGGCAGTGCATTATGGCAGATAGAATAGCAGAACATCCAATACTGGGTGTTCAGGAATACAGAGCTAAGGTAAGAGGATTTGTAATAGGACAGCAGCTGCTGAAAATATGGTTACATTTTCGGTGCGTATATAGAAATGCTGTTGAAAAAGGAATTGGAACTAAGCTTAATCTGTGGGATACACCTAAGATGGTATAACATTTATAATAATAAAGAAAAAACAGGGCATTGGGATTGTAAGGATTTAACTTGCAATCTCAATGCCCTGTTTGGCTATACACGTTTCCTGATATTTAATTACTTAGGTCTTACAGTAAGTCTCTTGATAAGTCCGTCTTCTGTTACTTCACGGACTGTAGCGATGGCCATGATGTTGTAACCGCCGAAGTTGGCGATGAATTCTGCCTGGGTAGAATTTACAACTTCGCCATCTAAGATAGAGTATTTGCGGAAGCCGAACTTGTTACGGAAGAACATGTTGATAGCTTCACGTCCATATATATGATATTCGTTCTGGGCTGCTGAGTTAGTACAATAATCGTTAATTATTCCGTCTGGAGAAAAGAGATTGGCAAGCCCTGCGTAATCTTTATTTTCCATTGCTTCTACATATTTTTCAATTGCTGTCATGTTTAAATGCCCTCCTTAATTAATATACTTTCTCAGTGTTTAATAATGCGTCTGTACCACCGTCAACGAACATGATGTTTCCGTTGACACCTCTTGCTGAATCTGAAGCAAGGAATACCATAACCTCAGCAATTTCCTCTGGAGCCATGAGGCACTCCTGACCGTACTTGGTTGGGATAGGAAGGGCATTAAGAGCCATCTTTGCTGTAGTGCTCATTGTTGCAGTCATGGCTGTGTGTACATTACCAGGAGCAACAGCATTTATACGGACACCATTGGCAGCCCATGTTGCAGATACACGGCGTACCCATCTTGCAAGTGCGTATTTAGTAGAAACATAAAGACTGTTTCCTACTGAAAGGTTAGTGCTGTCCATAGAAGAAATAAGGCTTAATACACGCTTTTCATCACCGATGTTATTAAGAAGATCAACGATATCCTTACGGCCTGCACCCTGTGAAATTGTGTTAGAAACAGTTACAACACAGCTTCCGTGCTTCTTCTTTAAAAGGTCATATACACCATTTGCAACGGCTACTGTTCCGAAGTAGTTAAGAGAGATAATGAGTCCGAGATTACCGCATGCGCCTGAAACACCAGCGTTGCATATCATTCCGTCAAGTCCGTCAGGGCACATAGTATGTAACTGATCAACAGCAGACTGTCTGCCTTCCTGCGATGCAAGGTTTACGCAGATGTCACCGTCTTTAAGATCAATATTAATTACCTTATGTCCCTGCTGTATTAACAATTCTTTAGTTTTCGCACCGATACCGCTTGAAGCACCAGTAATAGCATAGATTCCCATAGTATTTCTATTCCTCCTTGTTTTTCGAAGAAAAATCCGAACCCTTCAGGTGAGGAAAGGGATTTTCCTCCTTGTTTTTTGCTTATGAGCTTATTATAATTAGAACTGATATCTTTTAAATATCCAAAACACATATATAATAGGAGACCAGATTTGCTTACATATGATTTAGATAAACGCGGAAACAAAACAATGTACGAATATCTGTATGAACTGATTAAGGAAGATATATCTGACGGGAAGCTTAAGGATGATGAGAAGCTGCCATCAAAGCGAGGGCTTTCACAGCATTTGCAGATAAGTGTCAAGACTGTGGAGAACGCATATGAGCAGCTTCTTCTGGAAGGTTATATCCGATCTGAGGAAAAAAGAGGGTATTATGTTAATAAGATTGCCGTGGTTACAGGTGGTGCACCAGGGTATGCTGCTCCTGTGAAAAGATTCCAGGAGGAGACTTATCTTGCTGATTTGACGGCAAATAATATCCGGTATGATAGATTTCCATTTGCTACATGGGCAAAGGTTATGAGGGAAACCCTGACCGATTATAACACTTCTCTTCTTAAGACTGTACCTTTTAACGGTGTGCTGCAGCTTCGTGAAGCAATTGCAGACCATCTTAACAGATACCGTGGAATGCAGGTTTCAGCAGACCATATTATTATAGGGGCCGGAACGGAATATCTGTATAACAGGTTGTTACAACTCTTAGGTCCAGATGTGAAGTTTGGTGTTGAGAATCCCGGATACCGTAAGATTACCAAGATATATGATGAAAATGGTGTGGACTGGGATTATGTTAATATTGATGATAAGGGTATGAAAGTCGATGAACTTAGAATGAAAGACATAAATGTAGCGCATGTAAGTCCTGAACATCATTTTCCAATTGGCCTTGTTATGCCGGTTGCAAGAAGACAGGAACTGCTTAATTGGGCGGCGGAGGAGCCAGGCAGATATATAATAGAGGATGATTTTGACTGTGAATTCCGTATGCAGGGCAAACCAATTCCGTCTATTCAGTCGAGAGACAGAAGTCACAGGGTAATATACATGAATACATTTTCAAAGACAATGGTTCCTTCGCTTAGAATAGGATATATGGTGCTGCCAGAAAAGCTGATGGAAAAATATATCTCAACAATGAATTTTTATTCGTGTACGGTGTCGGGCTTTGAACAGTATGCGATGGCGGCATTTATTGAGAAGGGATACTTTGAGCGCCACATTAAGAGGCTTGTCAATGATTACAGGGGACGCCGTGAAAAGATTTGCAGGATGTTTCGTGAATCAAGGCTTAATGAAATCAGTACGATATATCAGGACGATGCGGGAACACATTTCCTGCTGCATGTGAAGACTTCCTTAAGTGATGTTGAGATTAAATGGGCAGTCAGGCAGAAGGGGATTCTGATTAACTGCCTTTCAGAGTATTGTTTCGCTGATGCGGATAAGTACCACGGAATACTTGTAATTCATTATTCGGATATGGACGAAGCAACTCTTAAGCTTGTAATTGCTGCTTTTGAGGAAATATTCCTGTAAAAAATGTGATGCAAAGCATGAATAGCATAATTAAATATATGAAAAAAGGAATCCCATAAGCAGAAAGGCAATACCTCCCTGCTCACAGGATTCCTTTTATTATAATATCTTAATCAGCCGATTCCGCCAAGAACAATTCCAAGTATAAGAACAAGGAAACATATAGGGCAGAAAATATATTTGCATATAGGATAGAATTTATCAGTGAATTTCTTATCGCGACCGGTATTAACCTGAGTTTCAACATATTTCTTACCACATACCCAGAAGAACATAATTCCGGCAAGACCTGCACCAAGTGGGCAGATGTAAATAGAAAGTATATCCATCCATCCAGAGACAATTCCCTGGATACATATTGAAACTACAAGTGCTATTGCAGCGATTATTGCACAAGATGACTTTCTTCCTAGATGCAGCTTTTCCTGAATAGTTGCAATAGGTGCTTCATACAGGTTGATTAAAGAAGAAAGTCCTGCCATAAATACAGCAACAAAGAATATAATTGCGACTATGTATCCGCCAGGCATAGATTTGAAAAGTGCCGGAAGAAAGATAAACATAAGTCCTGGACCACCCTGATTAAGCTGGGCACCGGTTGTTGCCATTGCAGGAATGATAACAAGAGCTGCGAGCAAGGCTGCTATAGTATCGAACAGAGCAACGCGTCCGGCAGCAGCAGGGATATCTTCATTATCTGAAAGATAAGAACCATATATAAGAGTACCATTACCAGCAACAGAAAGAGAGAAGAATGCCTGGCCAAGAGCGAATATCCATGTCTTAGGGTCAGCAAATGCCTTAGGGTCAACTCTGAAAATGTATTTGTAGCCTTCTATTGCACCAGGCTGGAAAGCAACATATATTCCAAGTAAAGCAAAAAGAATAAAGAAAACAGGCATCATGATTTTATTGGCCTTTTCAATTCCGCGTCCGACACCGAACATAAGGATAATAATACCAATAACAAGAGCTACAATCTGCCATACATTATTACCAAATGCGCTTGCCATACTTCCAAATGAAGCAGCAAAGCCTTCTGTGTCAGCAGGTGCAAGTGTCTTTCCTGTAAAAGCTCCAATCATGTACTTAAGAATCCAGCCCATTACAACAGTGTAACCAATTGCCATTGCAAGTGCGCCAAGTACTGGAATAAAGCCGATAGCCTCACCAAGCTTTCTCTTATTCTTAGTTTTGCATGCATATCCAAATGCATCAACAGGTCCTGACTTAGTAGCACGACCAAAACTCATTTCTCCGATAACACCAGTGAAACCAATAAGTGCAACGAATATGAAATATGGTATCAGGTATGATCCACCGCCATACATTGATACTCTTGTTGGGAACATCCAGATATTACCCATACCAACGGCAGAGCCGATACAGGCAAGGATGAATCCCCATTTGTTGTTAAAAGAATCTCGTTTTTTCATAAAACAATTCCCCCGCATATATTTTGCCAGACAGCAATATATTTAATATACAGTATATTTGCGAATATGTAAAATAATTATCTGAAATTATATTTTATTATTAAATCATTCTTTGACAATACTATATTAATCGTGATATCATTTATCATTATATGCATAGTTATAATTTAACAATATATAGGCAGGTAGGCACATGACAATTAAAGAATGCTATGATGCGATGGGAGCAGATTATCAGAATACTTTGAATAGATTTCCAAATGAGGCTTTTATTAAAAAATTTGTATTGAAATTTTTAGATGACAACAGCTACGCCAATCTGAAAGAGGCTATAGCTGCTGGAAATGTAGAAGAAGCATTCAGGGCAGCACATACACTTAAGGGAGTATGCTTAAATCTTGGGTTTGATAATCTTTATAAGGCGAGTTCAGCTATTACAGAGATTTTTCGTGCAGGAGAACTTGCAGGAGCTAAGGAAGCATTTGAAGAAGTTGAGAAACAGTACAATATAACAGTGAATGCAATTAAGGCTATGTAGAGAATTATTAGCGGCGAATGCGGTTTGTTTAATATCAGAACGCACTTTTTTCACAATTTTAATGTGTGAAAAAGGGTGCGTTTTTTGTCAATATATGTTACTATGTTGCTAGTTATAAATGTATTGAATTGGAGATGCATATGAAGACGAAAAAGTACGAATCAATTATGAATAAAGCAATGAAGGCAGCAATGAATTATGAAAATCCAGATGATCAGATTAATGAATTTATCAGATTTTTTGGAGAACATATCGGGTCTGAAAGAATATACATATTTGAAGATAATATTAGAAAAAAGGTTACTAATAATACTTATGAGTGGTGTGCGGATGGGATTGAGCCTCAGATAAAGTTTCTTCAGAATGTAGATATGTCAATTATAGACTGGTGGTATACATCATTTAATGATGGAAGAAATATTAGTACTAAGGATATTGAGGAGATTAAGGATGAATATCCTGCAGCATATGAACTGCTCAAAGTTCAGAATGTAAAGAGCCTGGCAGTAAGTCCATTCAGATATAAGGACGAGATATATGGCTTCTTTGGTGTTGACAATCCACCAGAAAGTGAGATGGACGAGATTTCGCGCTTTCTTGATATGATAGGCACATTTTTAGTACTGCTATTAAAACAGAGAAATGTATTTAAAAAATCCAAGCGTGAGGCTATGTTCAGCGCATATTCAGCACTTGCCGGAATATATCTGTCAATGCATATTATCAATTTAAAGACAGGAAAATTTCATGAAATAAAGTCAACAGATTTCATAAGGGATAATATGATAAAAGGTGAGCATACTTTTGCAGAACAGATAAATAGTGTAATGAAGAGTCTTCCTTCCAGGAAGTATGTAGAAAGTGTACTTGAATTTGTTGATATATCAACACTTCCGGAGAGAATGAAGAACAAGACTACGATTGTTCATGAATTCCTTGGAAATTACTCTGGATGGTGTCGTGAAAGATTCATAAGGGTAGATGAGGATAGCAACGGAGAACTGTGGCATGTTGTATATGCCGTTGAAGTTATCGATGCAGAGAAACGTAAGGAGAACAGGCTTTTATATCTTTCAGAAACAGACCTTATGACGGGAATAAGAAATAGAGGAAGCGGAGAGAAAGCAATTACAGACCTTATTAAGGAAGGAACTAAGGGGCTTATGTGCCTTCTTGATTGTGATAAGTTCAAGAATGTTAACGATACATATGGACATGTTGTCGGGGATGCAGTAATTATAGCGGTTGCAAGAAGTCTTCAGAGTGTATGCAGGGAACATGATATATGCATGCGCCTGGGAGGTGATGAATTTGCAATGTTCATCCCGGGAATAACAGAAACTAAAGATGCTGAAAGCTTCACGATGAGAGTATTTGCAAAGCTTAAGGACATAAGAATTCCAGAGATGGGAGATGAGAAGATATATGTAAGCATGGGTGAAGCGTTTTATAAAGGGGAAAAGGATATTGATTTTGATGAACTGTACAGACGTGCCGACAGTGCCATGTATAAGAGCAAGAATAATACAGGCTACTGTGCGACACTTGAATGCGTAACTAAGACATTTTAATCAGTTGTATGCTTTAAGAAATTAATAAGTTTTTTGGCTGCAATGCTTTCGGTATGTCTTGATTCACGTATAAGAACAATATCTCTGTCAGGTGCGGATTCGTATAGATTTACAGGAAATATTTCACCACGCATTATATATTCAGAGGCAAGTTCCTCCGGATAGAAGCCAAGCCCTAAGTTTGCCTGAACCATTGCAAGAACCTGATCTGTAGTTGAAGCCTCCAGGTCAAGGTTAAGGTGAAGATTGTTGTCATAGAAGAATTTGGTGTAGTGGTCATGTGTACCGGTACCTTCTGCCAGACTTATGAAAGGATAATCCTGCAATTCTTCCAGATGAATTATTTTGTTATCCGGCTGACTGTATTTTGGACCTGCAATAAGTATATCATGGAATGAGCATAGGCTTTCAGATTTCATATCGCCAGTTAAATTAACAGGTGTGGTTACGACAGCAAAGTCTACCAGACCGGCTTTTAGAGCATTAACAGCCTGATTAGTAGAGTGGTTGGTAAGCTTTATCTTGACATCAGGAAAAAGTTCTGTGAATTTCTCAAGTTTTTTAAGAAGGAATATTCTAAGAGCAATCTCGCTTACTCCTATGCATATTGTACCACCGGACAGACTTTTGCTTTTGATAATGGCATTCTCAGCGTCTTCAAGCTGTTTCATTGCGATTGATACATGAGAATACAATGTATTTCCTTCAGGTGTAAGAGTGATGCCTTTGTGAGAACGGTTAAGCAGTTTGCAGTCAAGTTCACTTTCTAATATATTCATGCAGCGGGTTATGTTAGGCTGGTTATTGTCGAGCATGCGGGCTGCTTTTGAAAAACTCTTATATTTTGCAACATAGTAAAATATTCTGTAATAATCTAAGGTCATAGTAATTCTCCAATATATAATTATGATATAAGTGACATATTAAATATACATTTTACATATCGAAAATGCAATACTATAATATAGAAAAAGATGAAAGAAGGCATCGGTATGTTATTTAAGAAAAAGACATTAGATGAAAAAATGGAGAAACATGTAAAGCACCATGACTGGTATGCTATACAGGAAGTAATTACAGGAAGTAAAGAAGAAAAGATTGCAGCAGCTAAGGCTCTTGGTGCAAGTGATGATCAGACCAGTGTGGACTTGCTGTTAAGATTTATTGATGATACAGATGATGATGTTGTATTTGCAGCATGTGAGTCGTTAAGAAAAGTTGGTTCTGAGCATGATACAGCGGATTTACTTGAGCGTATGGGAAAGATTCCAGAAGAGAGAAAAGCTATAAGAGAGGAATTAAGCAAGACAGTCCAGGAACTTCATCACAGACCATAAAACTCATATTTTATCGTTTTTTACATAATGAAAAAGCATTGAAAAAATAATGGGTACAAATCAAGAAATCACTTGATTTGTACCCGTTTTTGATATTAAATAGGAAGTGGTTGCATAGTTGTTAGACGGTGTAATGAAGGATGTTAATTGCGGAGGTTGGATATGTCTGGTAAATCAGAAAACATAATAGAGCTTAAACATATCAGTAAGGTATATAGTGATAATGGATTTAAGGCGGTTGATGACTTTAATCTTGAAGTAAAGCGTGGGGAATTCGTAACATTTTTAGGACCATCAGGATGTGGAAAGACAACCACACTAAGAATGATAGCAGGATTCGAACTTCCGACAGACGGACAGATACTTCTTAACGGAGAGGATATATCACAGCTTCCAGCTAACAAAAGACCGATTAATACAGTGTTTCAGCGTTATGCGCTGTTTCCACATATGAATATATATGAAAATATTGCATTTGGACTTAAGTTAAAGAAGCTTCCTAAAGAAGAAATAAGAAAAAAAGTTAAGCATGTTCTTGATATGGTTGACCTTGAAGGATTTGAGGACAGAAAGATATCTACGTTGTCAGGCGGACAGCAGCAAAGAATTGCAATTGCAAGAGCACTTGTCAATGAGCCAGAAATTCTTATGCTTGATGAACCTCTAGGGGCACTTGATTTAAAGATGCGTAAGGAGATGCAGATTGAGCTTAAGAATATGCATGATCAGCTTGGAATTACATTTATATATGTAACACATGACCAGGAAGAGGCGCTTACAATGTCTGATAAGATTGTTGTCTTATCAGAGGGTAAGATTCAGCAGATAGGAACTCCTGAGGATATATATAATGAGCCTAAGAATGCTTTTGTTGCTGACTTTATTGGAGAGAGCAATATTTTCAAAGGTATTATGACAGGACACATGAAAGTAAGATTCTGTGGCGGAGAGTTTGTCGGAATGGATGATGTTCCAGAGGGAACTTTAGTTGACGTTGTTATAAGACCGGAAGATGTAATTATTACAAAGCCGGAGGATGGAACTGTTGTTGGTGAGGTTACTTCAGTTATATTCAAGGGAATGCATTACGAGGTTGCTGTTGAATCCGGAAAGTATGAGATGATAATAAGAACTACCAGGTGTTATCATGTCGGTGATACAGTAGGAATGCAGCTTGAGCCTGATGGAATTCATGTAATGATTGCAGAGGACCATACCACAAGTTTTGTTACAACAATTAATGGAGATTATACGCTCGACTTTAATGGCAAGATAATAAGCTGTGATTTAACACAGGTTATTCCTAAGACTAAGATGTCAGATGGAGTGCTTGTTGATGAAAATGGTGAAAATGTAGATGTTTCAAAGTTCAGGGTTGTTGTTTCAATCCAGCCTGATGATATTGAAATGAGCGATGATGTAACAGCAGGTCTTGTATCAGGTAAGATTATTAACCTTATCTATAAGGGTGACCATTACAGTTATGTAATAAGAACTGAGTATGGTCATGACCTTATTGTAGATGATGAATATCTCTGGAATATGGATGATCAGGTTGGTCTTATCATGCCTGAAGAGAAGATGAAATTCCAGTTGAAGAAGTAGGGGGATAGAAATATGTCTTTTTCACGCAAATATCTTGGAATCCCTTATGGGCTGTTTCTTATATTATTTGTTGCAGCACCACTGCTTGTCCTTGTATATTATGCATTTACTAACGGACAGGGACAATTCAGCATGGTTAATCTGCAGAATTTTTTTACAGACCCTAATACACTTGGAACTCTGTGTTACAGTCTTGTACTTGCATTTGTCGCAACTGCAGTCTGTCTTATAATTGCTTATCCTGTAGCGTATATACTTTCACAGAGTAAGTTAAAGAGAAAAGCGGTAATACTTCTGCTTTTCGTTATGCCTATGTGGATTAATTTCACATTAAGAATTACTGCACTTAAAGAGATATTATCAATGATTGAGGGAAATCTTGCGTATTATCCGTTTATCAATACGATAATTGGAATGACATACGATTTTCTTCCATTCATGATACTTCCGTTATATACAACTCTTTCAAAGCTTGATAAGAGTGTTATTGAAGCAGCATCGGATCTTGGTGCGGATAATTTCCAGACATTTATCAAGGTTATACTGCCATTGTCTGTTCCGGGAATTGTCAGTGGTGTGTCAATGGTATTCCTTCCGGCAATGACTAACTATGTAGTTCTTGATATGCTTTATAACAGCACATATATTATGGGTAGTCTGATTGGAAGTTATTTCAGTGCATATGACTGGCACAATGGCTCAATGATAGCACTGATACTTCTTGTTATTATATGTATTGTCACTCTGGTTTCGGGTGATAAAGAGTCAGAAAATGCTGGAAGAGGAGGACTTGTATAATGAAGAAATTTCTGAAATATATGATTATATGCATTGTCCTTTTGTTCATGTATATTCCAATTCTTGTGCTTGCAGTATACAGTTTTACGGATGCCGCTAATATAGGAGCAATACATGCATTTTCAATGCATAATTATGTAACACTTTTTACGACTCCGGAGCTTATTAATATGATAATCGGTTCTGTGCTGCTTGCTGTTGGAAGTGCTGTACTTGCAACAATACTTGGAACAACAGGTGCTATAGGTGCATTTTATTCAAAGGGAAAAGTAAAAGGAGCAATGTCAGTTCTTAATCAGGTTCCTGTTGTCAATGCAGATGTAGTTACAGGTTTTTCTATCTGTATTCTTCTTGTAGTTGTATTAGGTGTCAGTAAGGATACGTATATTCCTCTTGTTGTGGGACATGTTATACTGAGTGCACCATTCGTATATCTGGCTGTTGTTCCTAAATTAAAACAGATGGATCCAAGTCTGTATGAAGCAGCACTTGACCTTGGTGCAACACCTGTGTATGCACTTTTTAAGATAATAATACCTCAGATTGCTTCCGGCATAGCATCAGGATTTGTTATGGCAGTTACATTATCACTGGATGATTATTTCGTTGCAACATACACTAAGCCTGCAACATTTGACACAATAAGTACTTATGTTGTTAATGCAACCAAGGGTTCACAGACTGATATCAAGACTGCTTTGTGGGCTTTATCTACAATAATATTCCTTATTGTTATTGTAGTTGAGATAGCAATTAATCTTGCACCAGCAAGAAAAGCTGTACGAGAGGAGGCTGGAGCTGATGAATAAGATTATTGGAAAGATAAATGCGTTAATACTTTCAGCTTTAATGATAGTAAGCGGTACAGCAGCAGTAACAGGAGTGGTTAATACAAACCGTCTTACAGCGGTGGCAGCAGACGATACAATCATACTCCGTGTGTGCAACTGGGAAGAATATATTGATACCGGAGACTGGAGTGATGATGATATAATTGACCTTGAGAGCGGAAGCATAAAGGGTGAGAATTCGATAATTACTGATTTTGAGAACTGGTATTATGAGAATTATGGCAAGAAAGTTAAGGTACAGTACAGTTGTCTTGGAACTAACGAGGAACTGTACAACATGCTTACTCTGGGTGATGATTACGATGTAATCTGTCCTTCAGAATATATGATAATGAAGCTTATGGCAGAGGACTGGCTTGAGCCATTTTCAGATGATTTCTATGATACATCGATTGCTAATAATTACTATGCTAAGGGTGTATCTCCATTTATCAAGAAAACATTTGACGAGAATAAGATTAATGGTGAGTCATGGAGCCGCTATGCTGCAGGATATATGTGGGGTATAACAGGAATTGTGTACAATCCTGATAAGGTGACAGAAAAAGAAGCATCTACATGGACGATAATTGATAACAGCAAATTCAGACGTCAGATAACGATTAAGGATAATGTAAGAGATTCCATGTTTGCAGCTGTTGGTGCAATTAAGTCAGACAAGTTAAAGTCAGCGTCATTTATAAACAGTCCTGATTATCGTGAAAAACTTGCCGAGGAGATGAATGATACTTCTGAGGCAAATGTGGACAGGATTCAGGAGTATCTTCAGTCAGTTAAGAATAATGCCTATTCATTCGAGACTGACAGTGCCAAAACTGATATGATAACAGGAAAGGTAGTCGCAGGTTATCAGTGGTCTGGAGATGCTGTATATACTATGGACCAGGCTGACGAGGATGATTTTCAGCTTAATTTTGCAGTACCTGAAGAATGTACTAACCTTTATTTTGACGGCTGGGTAATGTTAAAGTCTGGAATTAATGGCAATTCAGAGAAAAAGCAGGCAGCACAGAGCTTTATTAACTTTCTGTCAAAACCTGAAAATGCTGTAAGAAACATGAGCTATATTGGATATACATCAGTTATATCAGGTGGTGACAGTGATGTTGTATTCGACTATGTAAAGTGGAACTATGGAGCAGATGAAAGTGATACAGATGTTGTAGATTATCCTCTGGGATATTTCTTTTCAGGTGATTCTGATGATGAAAGATATATACTTAAAGTTCCAGAAGAACAGACATACAGACAGTTATCAGCACAGTATCCTACGCAGGAGGTTATGGATAGAAGTGCCATTATGCAGTATTTTGATGCTGAAGAGACAACAAGAATTAATCAGATGTGGATTAATGTAAGATGTTATAACATTAAGAATGTTCCTGTGTGGGTATGGGTTCTTGCAGGTATTATTGTTGTGGCTTTAATAGCATTATCTGTAAAACTTAAGATAAATAAGAAATATGATTAATAAGCATTTGATTATAAATTGACAAATAACCAAATGTTGCTATTATATATGTCAGACAGAATGAATTTGTATGACAGTGCAAAGGAGCACAGAATTTCTGAGAAATCAGAGGTTCTGTGCTTTTTCTTTTTGCAGAATGGAGGAAATTATGGCAACAGAATCAAGTATTATGGACTCTAACAGTTTTAAGGAAGAATATGCATCTATGTTAAGTCCTAAAACAAGGGAAATGATTAGTAAGAGAGAAAAATACCTTGGAGGTGCTTACAGACTTTTTTATAGAAAGCCACTTAACATTGTCCGTGGAGAAGGAGATTATCTGTGGGATGATGAAGGTAACAAATATCTTGATATGTATAACAATGTAGCTGGTGTAGGACATTGTAACCCTGCTGTTGTAAATGCAGTTACAGAACAGATGAAAACGCTTAATACACATACAAGATATCTTCATGAAAAAATTCTTGATTACAGTGAAGAACTGCTTGCACTTATGCCCGATGAGATTAATAAGATAATGTATATGTGTACAGGTTCAGAAGCTAATGACCTTGCACTTCGTGTGGCAGAAGCCTATACGGGTGGTACCGGTATAATTATCACACAGGAAGCCTACCACGGAACAAGTGCATTAACATCAGGCTGTTCACCTTCACTTGGAGCCGGTCAGCCATTACTTCCTAATGTAAGGCTTATAACAGCACCAGATTATTACCGTCATGGTGGAACACCAGAAGAATTCACAGCATGGTATGCGTCAGAGATGCAAAAGACTATAGATGAATTAAATGAGGCAGGATATAAGTTTTCTTGTTTCCTTGCTGATTCAATATTCTCATCAGATGGTATATATCCTGACCCTGTAGGATTCTTAAAAGCAACAGTAGATGTTGTACATAAGAATGGCGGAGTATTTATAGCAGATGAGGTTCAGCCGGGATTTGCAAGAACCGGACAGGCATTCTTTGGATTTGCGAGACACGGAATTGTCCCTGATATGATAACAATGGGTAAGCCTATGGGTAACGGAATTCCAATCTCAGGACTAGCTGCAAAGGAGGATGTACTTGCAGCCTTCAGCGACAAGCTTCCTTACTTTAACACATTTGGCGGTAATCCTGTATCAATAGCCGCCGCTCAGGCTGTTCTTAAATATATTAAGGATGAAAATCTTCAGGAACACTGTAAGAAAGCAGGTGCGGCGCTTCTTAAGGCACTTAAAGAGGTACAGGAGAGACACCCTGAATCAGTAGGTGATGTAAGAGGTGCAGGTTTGTTCTTAGGATTTGAATTCGTAAAGAATGATGGTAATAAGACACCTGATAAGGATATGGCGTTGAATGTAATAGAGATGTTAAGAGATGAGCATATTCTTACATCAGTTATAGGTCATTATGGCAATATCTTAAAGCTTCGTCCACCAATGGTATTTTCAGAGAACGATATAGATTGGTTTGCAACATCGCTGGATAAATGTATTACAAAGCTTGAAAATAAATAAATTGAAAAAATCGGACACAGACATTAAACATCTGTGTCTTATTTTTTGCTTACAACAAGAATTTTACATAAGATTTACAGTACAATTATTGTAAGTTTACCACATAGGGATATAGTAATGACAATTCGTTGTACAACAGTATACGAATAAATATATCTCATTATGTGGAGGAAAAAATGAAGAGAAGTAAGAATTTATTAAGAAAAAGTGCAGCACTTGCTGCAATGTCAACAGTTCTTGTAAGTCAGGCACCACTTATTAATGCATTTGCATATGGTGAGGCAGATGTAAGTCAGAGTACATTCAAGCAGGATACAGATAATTCAGCTGATTTCCAGAACTGGCTTTCTAATGTATGGCAGGGAGGAGAAAAAGCTTATGCACAGACTGAAAATATAGCTTTAACTCCAGGTTCAGATGCGGCAGATCTTAATTTTTCATGGTATTCAGCTGGAAAAGGAACACCGGCAGTAAAGGTATGGAAGGATGGTTCAAAGTCATCAGCCAAGGTTGTAACAGGTAATGCAGAGGCTATCAGTGCTGAGAACTGGCAGGGAAAGTCATACAGTGCAGCCAATAAGGTAAACATAGCAGATTACTTTGAAGAGAACACACAGTATCATTACCAGTACACAGACAATTACACAGGAGATGACAGTGTATGGTCTGCTGAATATGATTACACAACTAAGGCAACGGATAAGTTTTCGGTTATTCTTACCGGTGACCCTCAGGTTGGTGCTTCAGGAAGCAGTTCAGATAAATCAGCTAATGATGCCAGTGTTGCAAGAGATGCATACAACTGGAATAAGACAATGCAGCAGGCATTAAAGACATGTCCTGATGCATCATTCCTCTTATCAGCAGGTGACCAGATTAACCAGTCAGGAGCAGCTAAAGCAGAGGATAAGAAGACAAGAGAGAGTGAGTATGCAGGATATCTTTATCCATCAGTATTCAGAAGCCTTCCAATCGCTGCCACAATTGGTAACCACGATATGGCTGGTGCAGATTACTCAGCACATATTAACAACCCTAATTCAGAGGATAAGTTAGGAAGTACAGCAGCAGGAAGCGATTTCTATTTTAATTATGGAGATGTGTTATTCATATCATTAAACAGCAACAACCGTAATCAGGAGGAACACAGAACATTTATGAAAAAAGCTGTTGCAAGCAACCCTGATGCAAAGTGGAAGGTTGTAATATTCCATAGTGATATCTATGGTTCAGGACAGCCACATGCAGATACAGATGCTGCTACTAACAGAATTGTATTTGCACCATTAATGGATGAATTTAACATTGATATATGTCTTACAGGACATGACCACACATTTTCAAGAAGTTATCAGATTCTCGATGGAAATGTAGTTGACTATGATATAAGCAGCGGTTCGGTTACTAATCCAGATGGAACTCTTTATATAACAACAGGTTCAGGCTCAGGTTCTAAGTACTATAACTTACTTAACTATACACCATATTACATAGCTGAGAGAACGAATGCATGCCTCCCATCATTCTCAACAATTGATTTCTCAAGCGGCTCACTTACAATCAAGACATATGACTACAATGGTAATAAGTATGCTGATGATTTTACAATCAATAAGACTAATACAGATATGTCTGTGGATGAGGTTATTAATAATGCAGAGGCTTTAATTAACGGCACAGAGGTTAATTATACAGAAGCTAGCATGAATTCCCTTAAGGATGCTCTCTCAGCATTAAAGAAGATTAAGGCAGCATATACAACAGACAAAGACCCAATGCTTGCAGATATCGTAAATAATTATGGTAAAGATACTGACAGGGTGTCAGGATATGGTTCTGTAAAGAATGCAGCAGACAAGTCAACGTCTGAGAGCGGAAAGAGTGTTAACAGATTTAAGAAGGGCGTATCAACACTTCTGGACAAGACAATATACATTCAGGCACAGGAAGGAGCACAGGCACAGCTTGCAGATTATAAGTCAGATAATGCACCTAAGATTGATGCCAGGGCATTAGAGGATGCAAAAACTGCAGTTGTTAATGCAATTAATGCACTTACTGTACAGGAAGATAACAATACTGTAACAGAACCATCTGCACCGGCAGAAGGTTCATCAGCAGATAACTCATCAACCAATAATTCTTCGACAGATAATGGCAAAGCTCCACAGACAGGAGATAACATGCTTGCAAGAGTATATGCCTGTATGGCTGCCGCAGCAGCAGGCATCGGCGCTGTTATAGTTGGAATCAGAAAGAAGGAAGACATTTGCAAAAGATAATAGACACATGTGGTAAATACCTTGTTGTGGCACTTATTATGATTGCAATGTTTCTATTCTACACCAGTGTAGAAAGAAAACCACTGCTTGCCAAAGATAACACTAAGTTTGTTAAGGCAGTAGTTATACAGAATGATAATGAAGACCTTCAGGCTGCCGCTGACTTAGAAAGCGGCGACAGCCAGGAGGTTGTTTTACGTATTAAATCAGGAAGCCACAAGGGAGAAGAAGTAAAAGCGTACAGTCTTAACGGATATCTGTACGGAGCCAACTGTAAGGTTGGAACAAGGGTAATAGCTAATATAAGTGAATATAATGGAAATCTCTCAGCCAATGTATATAATTATGACCGTGAACCAGAGATAATTGCGTTATTAGCAGCATTTTTCGGACTTATGTGGCTGGTTGGAGGAAAGAAAGGTTTCAATTCAGTACTCGCACTTATATTCACATTTGCAGTTGTAGTAATGATGTATATTCCGATGATGTATATAGGTGTTTCACCATTTATTGCAGCTACATTATCAGTTGTCATAATTACGCTAATAACATTTATCCTGCTGGCAGATTTTCAGAAGAAATCAATTGGCGCTATGCTTGGTACAATAGCCGGAGTGGTTGTATCAGGTCTTATAGCACTTGTTTTCGGACATTTTGGACATGTAACAGGATATAATGTTGATGATATAGAGAATCTAATATATGTAGGTCAGAATTCAAAGCTTGACATAGGCGGTATGCTGTTTTCAGGAATACTGATTGCATCGTTAGGAGCAGTAATGGATGTTGCAATGTCAGTTTCATCATCATTACATGAGATTAAAGAAAACAGACCTGACATATCAGCAAAGGAAATATTCCATGCAGGAATTAATATTGGACGTGATATGATAGGAACAATGTCTAACACACTTATTCTTGCTTATGCAGGAGGAAGTCTGGGACTTGTCATGATAATATACGCATATTCATACCAGATGCACCAGATTCTTAACATGTACTCGGTTGCAATTGAGATAATGCGTGGAATATCAGGAACAATGGGCATAATACTTACAGTGCCGATAACTTCATTGATAATGTCAGTTCTGCTGACACAGAAAGGGAAGAAGTAAGATATGAGCTTGCCGTGATGTGAGTTGGATTTCTGGGCTTTTGAGTCAGAAACATACTAGAATTGATTTGCGCGATATTGTAGTAGGTTTTTAGAAGGAAGCTTATAAGTTGAGAAGAGGCAGAAACCTACTAAGTGGGCAAATATATCAAGTTTAGTATGCTTTTTTCAGTTTAAATGCATCTCTTTTGGAGAATAATTGCTGGGAAAAGCCTACTAAAATGTATCTGGATAATGAATGAGTGGGTTTAATAATTGGAATTAACTTATTAAGTTGGAAAATATACCTACGAAATCGAGAATTCACAGGCGTTTAGTAGGTTTTCACCAATAGGTTTTCAATCCATTCATCACAAAAAAAGAATCTGGTTGAATAATTAAATATTATCGTGTATCATTAGAAAAAGAGCCACTCGATGGCTCTTTTTTTACGAAAAGGACAGGTAGTTAATATGAATCAGACATATATGAAGGAGCAGAAGATACTCCCATTGTTATTAAAAATGTCGCTTCCAATGGTAATATCTATGATGGTTAATTCATTGTACAATATTGTTGACAGCTTCTTTGTTGCTAAGATAAGTGAAAATGCAATGACAGCCTTGTCACTTGTCTTTCCAGTACAGAATCTTATAAGCTCGGTTATGATAGGATTTGCAATAGGAATTAATGCGGTTATATCATTTTTTATGGGCGCACAGAACCAGAAGCAGGCAGATAAAGCAGCCAGCCAGGGCATGCTCCTAAGTTGTATACACGCTGTTGTGCTTACCGTTATATGTATTGCGGGTATGCCGGTATTCTTAAAAATGTTTACAAAAGATGCAGAGATTGTTTCACTGGGACTTAAATATTCCAATATTGCATTTGCATTTTCAATAATGCTTGGAATTGAGCTTATGTTTGAGAAGGTGTTTCAGGCAGTTGGAAGAATGAATGCTTCTATGGTATGCCTTATGACAGGCTGTATAGTTAATATTGTGCTTGACCCGATGATGATATTCGGAATAGGTCCATTTCCTGCAATGGGAATAGAAGGCGCTGCACTTGCGACAGGAATAGGCCAGACTTCGGCAGCAGTGCTATATATCATAATATATATTGTTAAGCCTATTCCGGTTAAATTCAGAAAATCGGAGATGAGAATAGAAGGTTCGATGGCAAAGAGACTTTATTCTATCGGTATGCCGGCAAGCTTAAGCCTTGCACTTCCATCTATTCTTATATCGGTGCTTAATGTAATACTTGCTGCGTACTCGGCTGTGTATGTATTCGTTCTTGGAGTATATTACAAGCTGCAGACATTTCTGTATCTGCCGGCCAACGGAGTTGTACAGGGAATGAGACCGCTTATGGGCTATAACTATGGAGCAGGAGAGCATGAGAGAGTAAGAAAGATATATAAGACATCAATGGTACTTATATTTGCTATTATGGCAGCAGGTACAATTCTCTGTCTTGCAATACCGGGGTCACTTATCGGTCTGTTTACAAGTAATCCAGATACAATAAGTGCTGGCGAGACAGCGTTAAGAATAATAAGTGCCGGATTTATTGTATCAACGGTATCAGTTACTTCGGCGGGTGCGCTTGAAGGACTAGGGAAAGGATTTCCGTCACTTATTATATCTGTATGCAGATATGTTGTAGTAATAATTCCTGTTGCATTCATAATGTCAAGGATAGCCGGAACTGTTGGCGTATGGCATGCTTTCTGGATTACAGAGGTGATTACATCAGTAATTTCTTATATGGTTTATAAGAAAAATGTAAAGTAATTATAAAAATGTCTTCTTGACATTGCTTGAACTTGAAAATACAATAGTTGTATATGCAACAATTGGAGGTGCAAGTAATGTTGAGAAGAATTTTTTATTATATGAAAGAATATAAGAAATACGCATGGCTGGCGCTTATATGTATAGGTGTTGAAGTTGTGCTTGAGATTATGGTACCTAAGCTGATGGCTGACCTGATTGATATAGGTGTGACCAATTCAGATGTTCCATATATAATAAACAAAGGTATCCAGATGGCTGTATGTGCAGTTGCAGCGCTTATATTAGGTGTGGGAAGTGCAAGATTTTCTGCGCTTGCAGGTCAGGGACTGGGTGCTAATATAAGAAAGGCTGAGTATGAGAAACTTCAGTCTTATTCATTTTCTAATATAGACCATTTCAGTGTTTCGTCATTGGTTACACGACTCACAAGTGATGTGACTAATATCCAGAATGCTGTATCAACAGGAATGCGTCCATTTGGACGAAGTCCGGTAATGCTGATATTTGCAACGACTCTGGCATTCCAGATTAATTCAACACTGGCGCTGGTCTTTCTTGTAGCACTGCCAGTTTTGGCGGTCCTGCTCATCATAATAATCATTAATGTTGGTCCACGATATGGAAGAATGCAGGGAGCAGTCGACCTTGTAAACAGGTGTATAGAGGAGAATCTTACAGCAGTAAGAGTTGTTAAATCATATGTGCGTGGTGACTACGAGATTGAAAAATTTAGGAATGTTAATGATAATCTGAAAAACGAATCAGAGAAAGCATTTGGAATAGCTGTACTTAACATGCCTGCTATGCAGTTCGTTATGTATTCTACAATTCTTGGTATTCTACTTATTGGCGGAAGACTGATTAATTCAGGACAGATGATGATTGGACAGCTTACTTCTTTCTTGAGCTATGTTCTTCTGATACTTAATTCACTTATGATGATGTCAAATGTGTTCCTTCTTATGACAAGGTCACTTGCTTCTGCAGAAAGAATCATGAAGGTAATTGATGAGCCGATTGATATAACTGATGAGAATGCAAAGGACATTGAAGTTAAGAAGGGTGAGATTGAATTTAACCATGTCTGGTTTAAATATAAGGATACTGCTAAAGAATATGTGCTGTCAGATGTTTCATTTCACATTAATGCAGGACAGACAGTCGGAATAATCGGCCAGACAGGTTCATCAAAGACGACGCTTATCCAGCTTATTCCAAGACTTTATGATGCAAGTAAGGGTGAGATTAAGATAGATGGAATTAGTGTTAAGGAATACCCGGTAAGACATTTAAGAGATGCAATCTCAGTTGTATTGCAGAAGAATACGCTGTTTTCAGGCTCACTTATTGATAACTTAAGATGGGGCGATGAAAATGCGACTCTGGATGAGATTAAAGAGGCATGCAGCATAGCGTGTGTTGATGAATTCATAGACAGGCTTCCTGGAGGATTTGATGCAGAGATGGGACAGGAAGGTGTTAATGTATCAGGCGGACAGAAGCAGAGAATATGTATTGCAAGAGCAATATTAAAGAAGCCGAAGGTTCTTATTCTTGATGATTCAACGAGTGCGGTTGATACTGCAACAGAAGGAAAGATAAGAAATGCACTTGCAAAGAAGCTGCCTGATATGACTAAGATTATAATTGCACAGAGAATATCGTCAGTGTGTCATGCAGACCAGATAATTATTATGGACGGCGGTCGTGTGGACGCAATCGGAACACACGAAAGTCTGTTAAAGACTAATAAGATATATCAGGAAATATATGAATCACAGAAGGAAGGAGCTGATCTTTAATGGCTAAGTATGTTGGATATAAAAGACCAAAGGACACTAAAAAGACTGTTAAGCATCTCCTTTCATATCTGGGCCATTATAAATGGGCATTTCTGCTTATAGCAATTCTTGTATTTATAAGTGCAGGTGCAGGAATTATGGGAACATTTTTAATAAAGCCTGTAGTTAATAATTTTATCGTGCCGGGCAATATGAAGGGGCTTATCATTGCTGTGTGCGGAATGGGTGTCATGTATGCGTGCGGTGCGCTCTCAACGCTTGGCTACAACAGGCTTATGGTGCATACTTCCCAGAAGGTAGTAAGTGAGATTCGAATGGACCTTTTTAAGCACACACAGAAGCTTCCGTTAAAATATTTTGATAATAATACACATGGTGAGATTATGAGTCATTTCACTAATGATGTTGACACGGTTCAGGAAGCAATGAACAATAGTTTTGCGATGGTAATCCAGAGCTTTCTTACCCTTTTTGGAACTATAACTATGATGATGGTTTTGAGTGTGAGACTGACTATGATTGTTGTTGTGTTTCTCATTCTTATGTTCATTTTTATCAAATACAATGGTAAACGCAGCAAGAAATATTACCACAGACAGCAGAAGGAGCTTGGCAATATCAACGGCTTTGTTCAGGAAATGATGGCAGGTCAGAAGGTTGAAAAGGTATTTAACCATGAGCAGAAGAATTTTGAAAAATTCTGTGAGATGAATGAGAGTTTTAGGAAGGAATCAACTAATGCACTTGCATATTCGGGCATGCTTATCCCGGTAATTGTAAGTCTGTCATATTTCAATTATGCTCTTTCTGCCTGCGTTGGAGGCATATTTGTAATAAAAGGAATCATGGACCTTGGCAGCATATCTGCATATCTTGTGTATGTAAGACAGAGTGCCATGCCATTAAACCAGTTCACACAGCAGGTTAATTTCATACTTTCAGCGCTTTCGGGAGCTGAGAGAATATTTGACATGATGGATGAGGCAGAGGAGCCTGACGAAGGGAAAGTAACTTTGTGCAATGTCATTAAAAATGCGGATAATACCCTTACAGAAACTTCTGATAAGACAGGATTTTTTGCATGGAAGTTGCCAGCAGGGGAGCTTATTGAGCTTAAGGGTGATGTAAGATTTAATGATGTTGTGTTCGGATATGTGCCTGAAAAGAGGGTACTTAACAAGATTTCGTTGTTTGCAAAGCCAGGACAGAAGATAGCATTTGTTGGTTCGACAGGAGCGGGAAAGACTACTATTGTTAATCTTATAAACAGATTTTACGATATCCAGTCAGGTACGATTACTTATGACGGCATTGATGTAATGAATATTAAGAAAGACGACCTGAGGCGTTCACTTGCAATGGTAATTCAGGATACACATTTGTTCACAGGAACTATTGCAGATAATATAAGATATGGAAAGCTTGATGCAACTGACGAGGAAATCAGGGAAGCAGCTAAGATTGCCAATGCTGATTCATTTATAACAAGACTTCCCCAAGGGTATGACACGATGCTTACTGCTGATGGCAGCAATCTTTCGCAGGGACAGAGACAGCTTCTTGCTATCGCGAGAGCAGCGATTGCCAAGCCGCCGGTGCTTATTCTAGATGAGGCGACAAGCTCGATTGATACACGAACTGAGCGGCTTATTGAGAATGGCATGGACGCAATAATGGAGGGAAGAACAGTATTTGTTATCGCTCACAGACTTTCGACAGTAAGAAATTCTAATGCCATAATGGTTCTTGAAAAGGGCGAGGTAATCGAGCGAGGCAGTCACGATGAACTGCTTGAGCAGAAGGGCAGATATTATCAGTTGTATACAGGACAGTTTGAGCTTGATTAAGAGAGGAATGAAATATGGATAAGAAAACAAAGAATGTATTTTTTGATATAGAAATGTTAAGAAGAAGACTGATAAGACCATATTTTATAGAGCTTGGGCTTACAGTTGGCCAGGGGCAGCCAAGAATTCTTAAGGAATTAAGAGAACATGGGATTATGAATCAGAAAGAGCTGGCGGATGCTTGCCTTATGGATGTAACTACGATGTCAAGAACATTAGACAGAATGGAAAAGGATGGTCTGTTAAAGAGAGAAAATAATCCGGCAAGCAGGCGCTCATGGAATGTGCTTCTCACAGACTGCGGACATGAAAAGGCCGATGAAGTTATTAAAATATTCAATAAGGTTGATGATGTAATATTTAATGGATTCAGTGAAGAAGAGGTGCAGACACTATCTGTTATGGCAGGCAAAGTTGAGAAAAACCTCTGGGAGGCAATTAAGAATGAAGAGCATAGATAAAATTAAGGATATATCTTGTTGGTAAGAGCCGGAAACCTACTAGATAGAGAGATATTAGGATATTAGTAGGTCCATTGGATGTGAGATGTATGGCATGTAAGGTCTGGAAACCTACTAAATAGAATGATATATGAAATTTAGTAGGTGTTTTGGATATGAAATCTGTCTTTGAACAACAGAATAACTATAAAAAGACCTACTATATTCGATGAGAACATCAAGATAGTAGGTCTTTTAAACAAAATTCATATGTAATTGTAAGAATTAAACCTACTAGATTAAATCCTATGAAGCTTTTAGTAGGTTTTGCCAACATCCCCGTCCACAAGAATACGAATTACAGACTTACCTTCTTATCAAGAAGCACAGCACTTCCGAATGTGCATGCAACCACCATTAATAACTGGAATATGGTAGCTGGAAGGCTTGACATTAATGCCTGGGATAAGCTGTCTGGATTCTTATAAAGTTCAGGCAACAAAGAAGAAATCTTAATTGTTGCATATGCAAGGACACAGAATAATACAACTGAGATAAATCCTTTAATCTTCTTGTTCTGCAAGGCAGTTGAAGATAGTGTTATGGCAAAGTATGCAAGTGATATAAGGAAGAAGAAAGCTATAAGGAATGATATTATTCCAGCTACAATATTAATAATTATATTGACAACATCAATACCCATAATCTTTAACATTTCTGAGAAATTCTTGAGTGCGTCAGCCAGATCACCAAAGACACCAGCCATCATGAATATATCAAGAACTCCAAAGCCGATGAATATTGCTGAAATTCCTATTCCAATAATCAGTGTATAGAGCAGCTTTGATGTAATTATGCTAAGAGATGAATTAGGTGTCATGAATATCAGGTAACTGCTTTTGCTTGAAAGTTCTCTATAATATGTTACAACTCCAAATATAAATACAATAAAATAACTTACAGAGGCAGCTATTATTAAAAGTCCTCCGAAAAGGCTTGTATAGTTAAGATTTTCAGTCAGGCAGAAAAACATAAACAGAGCCTGAAGTACACAGATAATACCTGCTACGATTCCTATACCGAGAAGATTCTTTCTCAATTCGTATTTTGTTAATTTTAACATTGAAGATTCCCCCTTTTAATATGCATAAATGCGTTTGTACTGGTCAACGATTGACATGCCCGAAGCTGTTCGTAAATTTTCAGCATCTCCCTGTGAAACAATCACACCGTCTTTGATAAATACTGCGTAGTCAATAACAGCTTCAAGCTCATCAACAAGGTGGCTCGACATGATGATAATCTTATCAGGTGAAGCCTTGCTGATTACCGCATTGATAACCTGCTCTCTTGCAACAATATCAACACCGTTAAGTGGTTCATCAAGCATAATAACAGATGCATTTCTTGAAAGATTAACAGCAAGCTTAAGCTTAGCCATCATTCCTGATGACATCTTGCTGGCTTTCATGTCAGGCGTAAGCTTCATCTCATTAAGATAGTTGTAGTACTGGTCAAGTGAGAAATCCTCAAAGAAATCAGCATAATACTTTCCAATATCAGCACAGCTCATATAGTTATAAAAATAACTTTCAGTAGGCATATAAGCTATGTGTTTCTTAGTTTCTACTCCTATTGGAACACCTGAAAGAGTGATGTCCCCGGAAGTGGGTTTTACCAGACCTGCTATCATCTTCATTAAAGTTGTTTTACCGCTTCCGTTAGAGCCGAGCAGAGCGTATATTCTGCCAGGCATGAAGTCGATGGAAACACCATTAACGGCAGTCATCTTCATATACTTTTTAGTAACATTTTTACATTGCAGCATAATTAAATCCCTCCATATTTTATTCGTGATAATTCTTAATGAGATTAATAATCTCATCTTTAGAAAAACCAAGGCTTGTCATTCCGGAAACGAAAGTCTCAATCATTTCACTGGAAAGTTCTGCCTTTAATGTATCAATCAGATGCACATCCTCTGATACAAATGTGCCAAGACCTCTTTTGGTATAGCACAGACCACACTGTTCAAGTTCATTGTATATTCTTGCAGCAGTGTTAGGATTGACCGTGTACTGTACGGCAAGTTCCCTGGTTGATGGAAGCTTGTCGCCAAGCTTAATCTCACCGGTAAGAATTCTTTTTTTAATATCATCGATTACCTGAAGATAAATTGGTATATTAGCCTTATAGTCCATAATCCCTCCTCCTGTAATAGGTAATGTACACATGACGCGTACCTGTGTACTAGCACAATAGTACACTATAACGATATAACTGTCAACAGGAATAATAAAAATAGTAAAATTTTTAAAAATGGTGTATGATAACTTAGAAAAAATGTAGAAGGAATACAGTATTTATGACGGTTCAGCAGGCATATAAAATATTTGATGTCAGATCAGATATTACTAAGATGGAATTGAAGAAGCGGTACAGACGGCTTATGCATATGGTGCATCCGGATGCTGTGCTAAACAGAGATAAATCAAACAAAGAAAATGTATATAGATACAGTGCATATGAAATTAATGAAGCATATACTGTTCTTTTCAATCAGACTGGACAGGAATCATTGAAGAGTAACTATAAATATGATTATAAATATTCCGAATATGATGAGAAATATTATGGCACTGATCAGGAAAATGAAGAATATGATTTTACAGCTCCAGAGAATGAACATGCCTTTTGCCAACGCAATGTGTATCATTATGCTGAAGATTACAATGGCAACAACATTGGAAGATTTAAGGTTGCACGAGGCAGATATATGTGGATGCCAGATGAGGATTTTAAGTTGTTTCTGCGCAGTATATATGAATGTAGTGAGGAACTTCTTAACAGAATTGATGAAGAAACAGGAAGAGTGCATGATTCAGAATACAAAATCATATATCAGGCAGAACTTGCATATCTGTTAGCACAGCAGTTTACTGCAACATCAGATACATTGGGAAATATTCTTACATCAATTGATGATGCTGCAAATGTATTTTATGTCGGAGCAATGCTTGAAATGTCACCTGAATCTGGATTTATCAAAGCTGGAATGAAGCTGTTTCCGGCAGGAATAAAAAAGCATAGACTGTATTTAATGACTCGTTCGGGAAAAGAAGCGGGATACATATCATTTAAAGATGACAGATTATATTATGTGCTTATTCCGATACTTGAGCAGAAGCGTGCAATGGTAAAGATAGAAGTATCTTCGAAGCAGGACAGACATAATACAATGGGAGAGAAGAAATATAAGAACATTGATTTGTGGGTTAAAATCGGAAATGATGCAACATTTCCTGAAAATATTAATATGAGAATTGAAGATTTGCTTAACAGCTACCATGAAAGCAAGTAAAAGTGGTAAGAAAAGCGGTCATATCAGAATAGAATCTGATGTGACCGCCTTTATCATTTAATTCTTAGATTGTGCGTCAGTGTTGTTGTCCTGACTGTCTGACTTGGCTCTGTCAAGCCACACACCAAGTCCACAGGCAGCAACAGCAAGAACAATGACGATACCGACTGTTATATTACCTAACATATTATTATTCATCCTTTCAAACTTAGTCAAACATAGATATTCCGAAACGAAGCTTTCTGTAAAATTTATATACAATGGTCCCGAAAATACCTACAGTTATTCCAACGGTGGATGCAACAGATACACCTCCACCCAGAATAATACCGATTATCATTAAAATATTCATATTTATTGCCTCTTTACATAGTTGTTTAATATTACTAATAATATATAAAAATAATGTATTACCAGAAAATGTTCTGATTTAATGATAATCTGTTATTTTTTGCCGTCAGTCTGGTGGATATAATTAAGAGTGACAGTGGTGCTGCATGTGATAGAATCATGAATTACGCCTGTCTGTTTGAAATAGATACTGATACCGATAGCTGCACACAGACCGCAAAGTAAGAATTGGAATATGCGTAATACATTGCGGGAACTGCTTCTGTCTGCTGTAAGATTGGTGATTGATGTTCTCACAAGTCCAAGCATTTCAGTTGTACATGGCATGGTATCACTGACAGAGGCTTTTGGTGTAGCGAATACCTTAGCTTCTGATACAGAAAAAGAGTCCACTTCAGGAACAGATACATTGGCTCTGTCAAGGCACATGCCAACAAGGAAGAAAGTTATTATAAATATGCAGCTTAACAGTCTTTTAAAGCTTTTCTTCATAAGAACATCTCCTCTCTAAAGTGAATCCTATCTGCTTTACTATATCATATTCAGCAGAGGGAATAAAGAGAAAATATATATGAAAATGTATATTATACATTGTTTGACAATCCAATGTGAAATAGGTAAAATACATATAAATATATGCATTTGGAAACATGAAAATGCATCGTGAATCAGGAGGAATTTAATATGGCATGTTTTATAGTACCAGGTACTGAAGCTATCGTTACAACAGCGATAACTAAGATTGTTGAAAAGAAAGAGAAGAAGGAAATATGTTCGTGCGAGACAGAAGGAGCTGTAGAAGCACTTAAGGAAGAAAAGGTGCTTCCATTTTCAAGAAAGCTAAGATGGCTTAATAATATGCTTTGGGGAGGAACAGCTTTACTTGCATTCGAGCATGTATGGCATGGAGAAGTTACTCCTTTCTTTCCATTCTTAACAGCAGCAGGCAACGCTCAGGATGCTGTGCAGATGCTTAAAGAGATGGCAACTGCCGGTGTTGGCATGGCAGTGGTTGTTACAGCTGTGTGGGTCGGTATGGTAGCAATAGCTTCCGGAGTAGAAAAGAAAGCAGCTAAGGAAGCAGAAGTTAAAGGATTGGAGAGATAATTATGACATTACTTATAGCTGTATTTGCAGCGGTTATAACTACTATCATATGGTATACTAATGACAAGCGTTCGCGGTTAAAACTTGGAACACTTGCGCTTATGTACTGGGGTGCATCACTTATGTGGATGGTAGATGCAGTTGTGGAATATATTGAACTGGGGGCAGAGTATTTTACTCCGGCATCATCAGATATGCTTAATGACGCATTTTTGGGTTTATCAGTGGTAGCTTTTGGACTTATCATATGGATTGTTATACTTATGGTTAAAGATCCGCTTGGAGTAGTACGCAAGACTGTACTTAATAAGTAAAGAAGATTGTTGGAATATGGATTTTAAGAGAAAAGAACTTGCTAAAAATGCTAAGAAGAACTTAAAAAAACATTACTGGCTGTTAGTAGCAGTCTGCCTTTTTGCGGCTTTCATTGGCTCTGAATATACAGAGACGATGGAAGCCTTTAAAAGTTTAGGAACAGTTAACAATGAAATTCAGGGAGCAGCATCGGTTGAAGCAAATGTTGATACTGTCGCTAACAGTTCGGTTGTAAGTTCTGTGGTTCAGGCAATGGGCGCAGTAATCACGGGTGACGATGATTTTGGAAGGACGCAGTCTGATGCGAAGGTTTCTGAGGCCAAAGACAATGCAACCAAGGTATTGGGAAGAACAAGAGGTGTATTTGCATCAATAGTTAATGGCATAACATCTGGAGGAATTGTGTTTACATTTGTGGATTCACTATCATCAGTCATAAGTTCAAGAAGAGCAGTAGTGCTTATACTTCTTATAGCGGCACTTATGGTATATGTGTTTATAACATTTTTTATCAAGAAAACTTATCTTGTTATATCAAGAAGAATAGTGCTTGAAACGCGCACATATGATACTGTTCCACCTGGAAAGTTCATGTTTCTTCTCCGCGTAAAAAGGTGGATGAAGGCATCGTGGGTGCTTATTGTCAATAATGTATATGAAATATTATGGTCACTTACAATTGTGGGTATATTTGTGAAGCATTTTTCATACATGCTGGTGCCATATATTATCGCGGAGAATCCTGATATGAAGGCAAATGAGGCTATAACCTTATCAAGAAAGATGATGAAAGGCTACAAATGGAGGGCGTTTCTCTATGGAGTATCATTCATTGGCTGGACAGTGATTGGAATGGCAACATTAGGTGTTGTGGGGGTTCTGTTTGTGAATCCTTACAAAGCTGCATTTTATGCAGAATTCTATGCAAATGTAAGAGCAGTATATCTTGAAAAAGAACCAGAGGCGGTTCAGTGGCTTAATGATTCATATCTGTATGAAAGACCATCAGAAGAGCAGCTTAAAAATGTATATGCAGATGTATTTAAACTTATAGACAGCCCACAGCCACAGATTGATTTTGATGATTACCACAATTCGAGAATAGGAAGATTGAAGAAATTAAGAGTATTTTTAGCCAACACATTTGGCATAATACTTATTAACAGCAAGGCTGAGCTGGAATTTGAAGAAAAAAAGAAGGAAATGCTTCGTATGAGTAAGAATAAAGCAGAAGCAGTTGGAAAAGCCTATCCTGCCCGTCTTTTCAATCTTAAGGAACACAGAGTTGACCTTGAAAATACAGTGTATATGCGTAATTATTCAATACCATCGCTTATACTGATATTCTTTTCATTATGTTTTGTGGGATGGATATGGGAGGTTACGTTTCATCTGATATCGTCACATACATTTGTAAACAGAGGTGTTCTTCATGGACCATGGCTTCCTATATATGGTTCAGGTGGGATACTCATACTGATATGTCTTAAAAAATTAAGAAATAAGCCTGTTGTGGAATTCTTTGCATCAGTAGTTTTATGCGGATTTGTTGAATATTTTACGTCGCTGTATCTGGAAATCAGCTGCGGAAGAAGATGGTGGAATTATAACGGGTATTTTCTTAACCTTAATGGAAGAATATGTGCTGAAGGTCTTTTAGTATTTGGACTTGGAGGAGTTGCAATCGTATATATTATTGCACCGCTTCTTGATAATTTCTTCAGAAAGATTAAACTGAGGGTTGTTGGTGCAGTGTGTGCGGCATTGATAGTTGCATTCATTGTGGATATGGTATATTCCAAAAAGAATCCTAATACGGGTAAAGGAATATCAACATTTAATGATAATACACCAGAATATATGCTGGCAGAAATGTATCAGGGGGCAGAGGACAGGTATGAGGATAGAATATCTTTTAATCAGAAATTTTAAATCAATCAGAGAACTTGAGATTAATGATATTGAAGATGTACTGATTCTTGTTGGCAGAAATAATGCAGGAAAGAGTGTGGTTCTTGACGCAATAAGAGCGGTTACCGGGGATTATGAAGTTTCATTAAGAGATTTCAATGATAACGAAGGTAATATAAGCATTACAGTTCGCATCAGTATTGAAGATGAGGATCTGGCTGTATTGTATCAGAAGGGACAGGTCAGTTCTTTTAAGCATTATGACTTGTGGTATAAGGATTTTTGCAATAAACTTCCATCGTTAAAGGATGGTATTCTTGAATTTGAATATGTATATAGCCGTGATGGTAAGATTAAGTACAGGGACGGAATTAAGAAGAACAATATTTATATAAAAACAGTCCTTCCCAGAATATTCTATGTTGACCACGAAAGACGTAAGTCATCAATTCAGGAAGATCTTATCATGCTGCAGGGTGGAACTGAATATGCAGACCTTAAAGATAACGTGTGTATATTTGATAAGCATAAGATGTGTAATCAGTGCTTTAATTGCATAGGAATTATTAACCGCAAGAAACCGGAACAGTTATCTTTATTAGAAACAGCGAGACTTATGCAGTATAAGCTGTTTAATTTTAATCTTGCTAATTTTGAGAACAAACTTAATGAAAAATTTAAGAACAATGGTGGCATTGGAGAAAGAATTCATTATCAGATTACATTTGATGCAGAAAAACTCATGCATGTTGATACAATTGTTCACAATGAAATGCGTGACATTGATGGGGATGTCAATGACCTTTCTGATGGACTGAACAGTATCTACATTTTGTCACTGCTTGAAACCTATGCGGAATATGGAAGTACTGTGCCATACATTATTCTGATTGAAGATCCGGAAATATATCTTCATCCTCAGTTACAGAAGATAGCAAGTGAAATTCTGTACAAGCTTTCAAGAAAGAATCAGGTTATATTCTGCACGCATTCACCGCAAATGTTATTTAACTTTACTACAAGACAGATTCGTCAGGTGATTAACGATAAAGATAATAATACAGTTGCTACTCCGGAGGCGGATATAGATGATATATTAGATGATCTTGGGTATGCTGCCAATGACCTTATGAATGTGAGCTTTGTATTTATAGTGGAAGGAAAACAGGACAGAAGCCGTCTGCCGCTACTTCTGGAGAAATATTATTCAGAAGTTATAGATGAGAATGGCAATCTCAATCGTATAGCGATAATTGCAACTAACAGTTGTACAAACATCAAGACTTATGCCAATCTGAAATATATAAATACATTATATCTTAAGGATGAGTTCCTTATGATAAGAGATGGAGATGGTAAGGATGCTGACCGTTTAAGAGACCAGCTTACCAATTACTATAAGCAGCGTGCAAAGCAGGATTATGGCAATCTGCCAAGAGTAACAGACCGTAATGTGCTTATATTAAAATATTATTCATTTGAGAATTATTTTCTTGACCCTGAGATAATGACTAAGATAGGCGTTGTAAAAAGTGTAGACCAGTTCTATGATATATTATATGCCAAATATAAAGAATACCTGTACCGCCTTGTCAGCACTAAGAAAATGTTAGAAAAACTGAACATAACAATTGAGACAAGACAGGACATCATAGACAACATGGAGAATATCAGAAAATATGTCAGAGGACACAATCTGTATGACATATTCTACGGACGTTACAAGGGCGAGAAAGAAAATGCAATATTAAGAGCGTACATAGACGCAGCTCCAAGGGAGAATTTCGAAGATATATTTACGGCTATTGATAATTTTGTATACTTTAATAATCGTAGGAATGAATAAATCGGGTTATGGGCATGAGGACATACAACCGCCGAGGTACTTCTATATAGTGCGTATCCTGATGAATTGCCGTATATGAAGTGAATAACAGCCGTGGCGTCTGTATATATGATATGTTCGATTTATTCCGAATCGTGTGTGAGTTAATGCCGCTATCTAGAAAAGTTCAGTGCTGGAAATCTCGTTCAAGCGAAGCGCGTTTGATTTCCAGCACTGTAATAAACTCTATAGATGGCGGCATTTACTCACACTAGATGCAGGAATCCATGAGAACATGTCATATATACAGACGCCACGGCGTCATGTACACTTATGAATACCAATATTTAGTTGCATGACTTCTTAATTAAGTCAGAATACCAGTACGCAGAATCTTTTGGAATTCTCTGCTGGGTTTCGTAATCGACATAGATTAAGCCAAATCTTGGGTCGTAGCCGCTGTGCCATTCGAAATTATCTGTGAATGACCAGTGGAAGTAGCCGAGTATTGGGACACCGGCTTTGTAGGCTTTCTCAAGGTCTGTGAGATATCTTGTCAGAAAGTCGATACGGTTGCTGTCGTGGACTTTGCCATCAAGACTTATGATATCGTTGCAGGCAAGACCGTCTTCGAATATGTATATTGGAAGATTATACCGCTCATACATGTATCTTATACCATAATTCATAACTCCTGGAGTTACAGGCCAGCCAAGTGCTGTTCTTGGACTTCCAGGCTTTTTCTTTATATGTCCTGTGACACTTACCTCGTGACCGTTATATACATTGATTCCTAAGAAATCTATAGGCTGGTGCATCAGTTCTGAATCTCCGTCTTTAACGAATGGGAGTTCTTTATAATGTCCGATTTTTTCAAGACCTTTTTCAAGATGTAATCCTGTTCCTGCAATATCGGGGTACCTGCCAAGGCATGTCATATCGCAGAATATAGTGTGGTTAAATGTCATGTTTCCGGTAACAATCTTGAAACTTTCAGCTCTTGCAGCATCAATATCTTCATCACATTCACTTGCAGGAAAACACAAGTCGCCAGTGCTTGAAAAACCAGTCTTTATTGGCTGTTTTGCAACGGCACGCATTCTTGTGACAGCAAGACCGTGTGCAAGTGCAAGATGGTGTATGACTGACAGCACGCTGATGCAGTCCAGCTTCTTTCCGGGAGCATGAAGTCCATTCATATATCCAAGACCTGAGATTATCTGTGGTTCATTGATAGTTGCGATATTAACGACTCTGTCAGAAAAATGCTCACATATAAATTCTGCATAGTCAGCAAATATATAAGCTGTCTGTCTGTTCAGCCATCCGCCATTATCTTCAAGTGCCTGTGGCAGATCCCAGTGATAGAGTGTTATAAAAGGCTCAATACCATTTTCAAGACAACAGTTTACAATATTATCGTAGAAGTCAAGTCCGGCTTTGTTGAAATGCACATTGCCGTCTGAATCCTTTACAATGCCATCTGGAAAGATTCGTGTCCATGAAATTGAAAAGCGGTATGCCTGAATACCTAAGCTTTTCATAAGTACAATATCTTCACGATAGCGGTGATAGTGGTCGCAGGCTTCGTTACCATTCTCGTTGTGTGCGATATTTCCTGGCTTATTAGAAAATGTATCCCAGATAGAAACGCCTTTGCCGTCTTCGGTAAAGGCTCCCTCTATCTGATATGAACTTGAGGCAGTTCCCCATAAAAAGTTCTTATCAAACATAATTATTCTCCTTAAATATCAGATATTAACAATTACATTGAATTCTTTAGTGTCAGCATTGAAAGGCACTGTGTTTCCTGTAATTTCATTACCATTGACAATAAGAGAAGAAACTCTTTCGTGCTTATTGTTATTGATGGTAATGTTATAGACAGCATCTCTGAATTTTCTTGTAATTGTCAGATTCTTAATAGAATCCGGCAGACAAGGGTCAATGGTGAGTCCTCCAAATGAAGCTCTTACACCAAGTATATATTGAGATATACTTGTAAATGTCCATGCAGCGGTGCCTGTAAGCCAGCTGTTTTTGGCTTCACCAAAGCTTGCGGCATCTTTGCCGGCAATCATCTGTGAATATACATAAGGTTCAGTCCTGTGTATCTCACTTATCTCTTCAAGATATGCCGGACATATTTTCTTGTATGTTTCGAATGCTCTGTTTTTATCATCAATAATGGTTTCAGCAATAGATACCCACGGATTATTATGACAGAATATTCCGGCATTTTCTTTGTATCCAGGCGGATAAGAAGATACCTCGCCAAGTTCAAGATGATATGACCTGTAAGCTGGTTGTAAAATCATGATTCCATACTTGGTATCAAGAATTTTTTCTACTGAATCCATAGCTTTCTGTGCGAGTCCTTCTTTGACACCTATACCTGCCATAACACAGAAGCCCTGTGGTTCAATGTATATCTGTCCTTCTTCACATTCATGTGAACCAACCTTACGGCTTTCGGCATCATATGCACGAAGGAACCATTCGCCATCCCAGCCTGCATCAAGAACAGCTTTATACATGTCATCAACATGGGAACGTACAGCATTTTCTTCCTCTGTAAGACCTGCTATGTGGCATATGTCTGCATATTCATTGCCATATTTTACATACATTCCAGCGATAAATACCGACTCAGCAACAGGTCCTTCTGATGGTCCGGTAGTCTGGAAAGATTCACCCGGAGCAGAAGAGAAGCAGTTTAAGTTAAGACAGTCATTCCAGTCAGCCCTTCCGATAAGTGGCAGCTTGTGCGGTCCAAGATGAGTAGTTGTATAATTGAAGGATCTTCTTAAATGTTCCATAAGCGGCTGTGCCTTACCTGCATCACAGTCAAATGCTACATTTTCATCAAGAATGCTGAAGTCGCCTGTTTCTTTAAGATATGCAGCTGTTCCTGCAATAAGCCATAGAGGATCATCATTAAAGCCAGAGCCAATATCAGAATTACCTTTCTTGGTTAATGGCTGATACTGGTGATAAGCACTTCCGTCCTCAAACTGTGTAGCAGCAATATCAAGAATTCTCTGTCTTGCTGAATCAGGAATAAGATGTACGAAGCCAAGTAAATCCTGGCAGGAATCTCTAAATCCCATACCGCGTCCGGTTCCAGACTCATAATAAGAAGCGGATCTTGACATGTTAAATGTTACCATGCACTGATACTGGTTCCATATATTAACCATACGGCAGAGCTTCTTGTCTTCTGTGTCAACAATATAAGAAGAGAGAAGATGAGTCCAGTAGTCTTTTAAAGCAGCAAGAGCTGTATCAAATTTTGCCGGAGCGTTGTATTTTTCAAGAAGGGCATATGCAGGTTCTTTGTTAATAATTCCAAAAGATTCCCACTTCTTATCATCATGGTTCTCTGCATATCCTATAATGAACACATATTCTTTTTCCTCGCCCGGCTCAAGGTCAATATCAATTCTGAAAGACCCAACAGGTGACCATCCGCTTGCAATAGAATTATAAGATGTACCTTCTTTAACAGCTTTAGGCATTGCAGGACTTCCGTATGTACCGATGAAGCTTTCTCTGCTTGTATCAAAACCGCTGGCAGCGGTGCTGACAGCATGAACAGCATAATGGTTACGCCGCTCACGGTATTCTGTCTTGTGATATATTGCTGACATGGCAGTGCCGCCAATATTAATCTCCGGCTGAACTTCAACTTCGCCTGTGCTGAAGTTACGCTGGAAGTTGTTGCAGTCATCAACTGCATTCCATAAACAGAATTCTATATAAGAATATACAGATAAATGTTTAACAGCATTCCCTGTATTCTTAACAGTAAGTTTATCAAGCTCACAATTATCTCCAATAGGAACAAGCGCAGTCTGTGTAGCCTTAATGCCATTCTTAGATGAAGAAATCACTGTATATCCAAGTCCGTGACGACATGTATAATCCTCAACCGGCGTCTGGGATGGCTGCCATCCGGGATTCCATATGGTATCCTCATCTTTAATATAAATGTAGTGGCCATTGTTATCTAAAGGAGAATTGTTATAGCGATATCTTGTGAGTCGGAGCAGCTTGGCATCCTTATAGAAACAGTATCCTCCGCCGGTATTGCTCTTAAGACTGAAAAAATTCTCGCAGCCTAAGTAATTAATCCATGGCAATGGAGTTTCTGGTGTGGTTATGACATATTCTTTATTGATGTCATCAAAAAAACCGAATTGCATATTATACCTCCTGTACACATATAATATATAGAAAACGATTAAGTGCATCAAGGTACAAGTTTTAATATTGATTTTATATTAATAAGTATATTTTAAGGCTTGGATTAAATCAATGATTATTTTGGATTTGAGTAAGAATTGGTAGAAATGCACAAAAAATACGATGATATATAGAAAAATAAATAAAATTTGTAAAAGCACTTGCATTTATATCTGATATGAGTTATAGTAAAGCTACGAAAACGATTAAGTAATGCATGAAAGGAATGAATCTATGGTATCTATGAAAGATGTTGCTGTAGAATGTGGTGTTTCAATTGCTACAGTAAGTAAAGCTCTCAATGACCATAGTGACATCAGTGAAGAGACACGCAGGAAAGTTAAAGAGGCAGCTAACAGACTTGGATATTATCCGAATTCAGCAGCCAGAGCACTTAAGACGAACCGTTCATATAACATAGGAGTTCTTCTTAATAATGGTCTTGCACATGAGTATTTCGCCGAGGTTCTTGAGAGTTTTAAGAATGAAGCAGAGAAGAAGGGGTATGATATTACATTTGTAAGCAATCACTCTAAGAAGATGACTTTCTACGAACACTGTTTATACAGAAATTTTGATGGCGTGCTTGTAGCTTGTGAGGATTTCAGCAATCCTGAAATCTATGAAATGGTTAACGGGAGATTACCAGTTGTGACCATCGACTACATTTTCAATGGCAGTACATCGGTCAATTCTAACAACGTGAAAGGGATGAGTGAATTAGTACGTTACGCGTACAGCAGGGGACACAGAAAGATAGCTTATATTTATGGAAATGTTGAATCAGAGGTTACGAAAGAGCGTCTGGCAGCCTTTTATAAGACAATGGATGAATTAGGGGTAGAAGTTCCAGATGAATACATTAAAGAATCAACCTATCTTGATTCAATAAAAGCTGAGAAGCTTACATATGAGCTGTTAAAATTAAAGGAACCGCCAACATGTATTTTTTATCCGGATGATTTATCTGTGGTTGGAGGAAAGAATGCTATTAAGAATATGAAATTGCATAGTCCGAAGGATGTGTCTGTTGCAGGTTACGATGGAACAAGATTCTCGCAGATGTTAAATCCTAAGATTACAACAATTTGTCAGAATACCAGGGAAATCGGCAGGATTGCCGCAGATGAGCTTATAAGTGCTATAGAGAATCCCAGGGCAACGATAGTAAAGAGGGTTGTTGTAGATGCGGAACTAATCGAAGGGGAAACAATTAGAAAGATAGGAAACTAAAGGTGTCGTCTAAGATTTATGGAGGGTTTTTTATGAAAAAGAGATTATTAAGTCTGGCACTTGGTACAATGATGGTGCTTTCCACATTAGCAGGTTGTGGATCAAAGGATGGTGGTTCGGCAACAGTTAATACTAAGCCTGAGGAACAGGGTAAGGTACTTAACATTTACTGCTGGAACGAAGAGTTTAAGAGCAGATTTGAAGGATATTATAAGAATGTTCCTTCAGATGTTAAGGTAAACTGGGTAATTACTCCTAACGAAAACAACGCTTATCAGAATGCTCTTGATGCTGCATTATTAAAGCAGAAGGATGCAGCAGCAGATGATAAGATTGATATGTTCCTTATCGAAGCTGATTATGCTTTAAAGTATGTTAATAGTGATTACACACTTGATGTAAAAGATGTAGGCCTTACAGATGATGACCTTAAGGATATGTATCAGTACACAAAGGATATTGCAACTGACAGCAAAGGAAAACTTAAGGCTACAACATGGCAGGCTACTCCGGGACTCTTTGCTTACAGACGTTCTATTGCTAAGGATGTTCTTGGAACAGATGATCCGGATAAGGTTCAGGAAGCACTTTCAACCTGGGATAAGTTTGATAAGGTAGCTGAACAGGCTGCTGCTAAGGGTTACAAGATGCTTTCAGGTTATGATGATTCATACAGAGTATTCTCTAACAATGTATCAGCTCCTTGGGTTGATTCTAATAACAAGATTGTTATTGATGATAACATTATGAAGTGGGTTGATCAGACTAAGAAATATACAGATAAGGGCTATAATAATAAGTCATCTCTTTGGGATTCAACATGGGCAGCAGATCAGGGACCTTCTGGTAAGGTATTCGGATTCTTCTACTCAACATGGGGAATTAACTTTACACTTTTAGGTAATTCACTTGCTACTCCTGTTAAGGAAGGTGGTAAGGAAGAAGTTGGTAACGGTATCTACGGCGACTATGCAGTATGTGAAGGTCCACAGAGCTACTACTGGGGTGGTACATGGATTTGTGCAGCAGCAGGAACAGATAACGCTAACCTTGTAAAAGATGTTATGAAGACACTTTGCTGTGATAAGGCTACAATGAAGAAGATTACAGAAGATACTCAGGATTACACTAATACAACATCAGGTATGAATGAAATCGCTAGCAGTAACTTCAAGTCAGATTTCCTTGGTGGTCAGAATCATATCAAGTTATTTGCTAAGTCAGCTCCTAAGATCAGCATGAAGAACATTTCTTCTTATGACCAGGGTCTTAACGAAGAATTCCAGAAGGCTATGAAGGATTACTTCGATGGCAATGTAACTAAGGATAAGGCTCTTGATAACTTCTATAAAGCAGCTATTGAGAAATATCCAAACCTTTCAAAGTAATTAGTAATTGCTAGTCATTAAGGCACAGTCATTATAATAAGTATGTTATATGGCTGTGCCTTTTTATATGGCAGGAATGGAGATATGTATGAATAAAAAGAAGAAAAAGTTTGTAAGCTATGCAAAATGGGGATACATATTTCTTATACCGTTCTTTGCAGTATATATTGTGTTTTCATTAATACCACTGATATCTACATTTTATAATAGTTTTTTTGAGAACTATATGGTTGGACTTATGCAGGTCGGACCTAAGTTCGTTGGATTTGACAATTACAAGGCCATACTGTTTAACGGTGATACATTGCTCTATCTGAAGAATACAATGATAATGTGGCTGATGGGATTTATTCCCCAGATTCTTATATCATTGCTTCTGGCGTCATGGTTTACAGATCTTAGATTAAGATTAAAATGTACAGGATTTTTCAAAACTATAATCTATATGCCTAATTTAATTATGGCATCTGCATTTGCCATGTTATTCTACGCAATATTTGCAGATCAGGGACCAATCAATAACATGCTTAACAGTATGGGATTGCCTACATATAGATTCCTTGCGGAGGTAGCAGGAGCGAGAGGACTGATTGCTCTTATGAACTTCCTTATGTGGTTTGGTAATACAACAATTATTCTTATGGCTGCCATCATGGGTGTTGACCCTTGTCTTTTTGAAGCAGCAAGAATTGATGGTGCTAATTCCAGACAGATATTTGGAAAGATTACACTTCCGCTTATTAAGCCTATTCTGGCATACACACTTATCACATCGTTGATTGGTGGTATCCAGATGTTTGATGTTCCTCAGATTCTTACTAATGGTAATGGTAATCCGGATAGAACAAGTATGACGGTTATCATGTATCTTAATAAGCATCTTTATAGTAAGAATTATGGTATGGCAGGTGCGCTTTCAGTTATTCTGTTTATTGTAACAGCAGTACTTAGTATATTTGTATTTAATTATATAACAAAGGATATGGAAGCAGCAGGAATCAGAAAAGCTAAGAAGAAAAAAGCAAAGGAGGCGAAGTAATATGAGTAATTCAGGTAAAGCCTCTGCAAGTGCTGATATTAAAGGCGCTAATGCTGGAGTGAAAGACAGGATAATACTTACAACAGAGAGAGTGCTATGTTATATCGTACTTATTCTTATAACATTTTTGTGCCTTTTCTCATTCTATGTACTTATTATTAATACAACAAGATCACACCCTGATATCCAGAAAGGATTCTCGTTCCTTCCGGGAAAGTCGTTTATAGTCAACATGAAGAATGTTCTTGCTAATGAGAATATTCCTGTTATAAAGGGTATGTTTAACAGTTTGTTTGTTGCGGCATGTTCAGCAGTTCTGTCAGTGTATTTCTCAGCACTTACAGCATTTGCTATTCATGCATATAACTTCAGATTAAAGAAGTTTGCATTTACATTCATTCTTCTTGTAATGATGGTGCCAACACAGGTATCAGCACTTGGATTTGTTAAGATGATGGGAGACTGGAATCTTCTTAATTCTTACATACCGCTTATTGTACCTTCAGTTGCAGCACCTGTAGTATTCTTCTTCATTAAGCAGTATATGGACAGTGTGCTTCCAATGGAACTTATTGAGGCAGCGAGAATTGATGGCGCAAGAGAGTTTAGAATATTTAACCAGATTGTTCTGCCTCTTATGAAGCCGGCTCTGGCTGTTCAGATGATATTTACTTTCGTATCATCATGGAATAATTATTTTATACCTTCACTCCTTATTAACAAGGCAAGTAAGAAAACACTTCCTTTGTTAATAGCACAGCTTCGTAGTGCAGATTTCCTGAAGTTTGATATGGGTCAGGTATATATGATGATAGCATTTGCTATTGTTCCGGTAATTATAGTATATATCTGTCTTTCAAAGTTCATTGTAAGAGGTGTTACACTTGGTGGCGTTAAAGGTTAGATATGCTTTTGGATTAAAAAAGAACCGTCCTGATTTCAGGGGCGGTTCTTTTTGCGTCTTGTATCATGCACTTTAGCAATATAGATGCTATTTAGAAAATATATTCTATATATCTGTCAAGATGTTCTCCGGCTTTAAGAACTGGGGATGGAAAATTATTATGATGCATTGAGTCAGGAAAAAACTGAGGCTCAAAACATATGCCATGTTGATCGTTGTATGGCATATTGTATTTACCGGTACAGTTACCTATATAATTACCGTTATACAGCTGCAATCCTGGGAAACTGGTCTTTACAGACATGCTTATGCCTGCTTCTGGGTCGGTTACTTTAGCGGCATATTCATATGCATCAGAGAGAACGTAATTGATATCAATATAATCTGTTCCAACTTTTCCCGGACTACGGAAATCATACATTGTTCCTTCAACAGGCAGAATATCACCTGTAGGGATATTGCTGCTGTCTACAGGTGTATAGTAATCTGCTCCTACAGATACTATATAATTACAGACGTTCTTTACCCCGGAAAAATTAAAGTAACTATGATTGGTGAAGTTACATACCGTATCCATATCTGACACTGCGTCATAATGCACAAGTATTGAATTCCTGTCAGTAATAGTAATTGTCTGGGTGATTTTAAGATTTCCAGGGAATCCATTCTCAAGATGCGGGCTGTAAAGTGTGAGAATGAGAGCCTCAGGATTAACATTATACTGCCACATACATTTGTTGAAGCCGTGTCCGCTGTGAAGAGTGTTATTACCTTCGTTGGCGGGAAGATGCCAGTCTTTGCCATTAAGAGTTATGCATGCCCCGGCAATTCTGTTGGCGAATCGTCCCATTGTCCCACCGAAGTTCTGCTGGTCATAATAATATTCTTCCGGGGTATCATAACCAAGGATTATGTCGTGTTGTGTGCCGGACGAATCAGTTACGAACATTGACTGGAATGTTGCACCATAGTCTGAAACATAAAGCGATATGTCATTATATGAAAGCTGAATAATATGACACATTGTACCATCGGGGAGAAGCCCCCATTTTTTGACATTATATTGCATAAATACTCCCTTCTGTGTATATGATTAATACGAACAATAAATATGAATTAAGTATACCATTTTATACAAAGAAGTTCTATGTTTTTATATAAAAATGTGATATATTTATTTATATGTCGGATTAATATATTTAACTTAGGAGTGCAGCAGATTATGCTATGGACAGATTTATTTTACATGATTGTCATAACTACATTTACGGGTAGCGTACTTACTGTTGCATGGCTTATAACTTCATATTTACTTGATAAGACAGGATATCTTAATATGTCATACAGACTTGGAAAAGTTGTTGTATTGTTCTGGATAATTCCGGTAATGTATTACGCGATAAGAATGATTGACCGCTTAAGGTTCGTGTGGAATGGTTACGCATTTGATACATCACCGCTTATTATTAATGTGACGAGAACTGTTGCTATTGTGTGGATAACAGGTCTGGCTGTTGCAATAATGATTTATGTGTTTAAGAGATTCAGAATTTTATCAATAAGGAAAGAATCATTTGCCTGTAATAAGGAGATGAACAGGATTTTCTATGAGATAAAAGAACAGATGGGACTTGGGAAATGTAAAATTACATTAAGGCAGTCATACAGAACAACTACTGCATATGTGACAGGAATACACAGACCGTGTGTTGTTGTTAATGCAGATCATTTTTCTGAGAAAGAGATGAGAGTTGTATTTGCACATGAACTTACACATGTGGTTCATAATGATATATGGTTCAGATATCTTCTTGCGGTGGCAAGTATACTTAATTTCTTTAATCCGGTTATATGGATTTTTTACAGAAGATTTATTAAATATGCTGAGTATGCATGTGACTATTCTGTATGTATGTCAGAGAATGGACTACATGAATATTATGAAACAATATTTAATCTTGCTGTGAGAAATAATAATCTTTATGACATGCTGTCTGCAAGTCTGTATGAAAATAAAAACAGTTTAAGAGAAAGAATGGAGCATGTTATGAAGAGTTATAATGTTAAGAAAAGACCAATGGCTGTTGCAGCAGCTATACTGACTTTATTTGTTGCTATGAGTTCTGTTATGGTGGCGGGAGCAGCTACAACCGTAACTGAAACATCAGTTACGGTTGCGGAGGTAACTGCTGATGAAAAAAGAGAGCTACAGGTATTAGAAACAGAATATTATGAGGCTGCTGATTATGAAGATTCAGCTGTTACAGACATGTATGAAGAAGATGTTAATCCTGATGAAATAATGCCATGCGCTTCAAATGGTACAATCTCATGGGATGTGTATGCCGGGGTAAGGAGGTCAACATCAAGCTTTCATGCATCTTCTGGACAGAGGATAGTTTTAAGTGTATTTTCGGTGGAACCATTTCATAGTGTCAGAGCAGGAATTATACAGCCTGATGGTTCGAAAAGATATATTATTGCCAATGGCAATGATTCACACGTATTTGAGCTGACAATGAGCGGATCATACAGAATATATATCCAGAATGAAACAACAGAGAGTGTTCATGTTGAAGGAGCGTATTCTACATATTAATTAGTATATATTTGTTGAGGTTGAGAAGATATGAAGATTTTGCATTGTGCAGATATTCATCTGGATTCAGCGATGACGACTAATCTTGATAAAGATAAGGCAAGAGAACGCAGGAGTGAGCTGCTGGCATCTTTTAAGGATATGGTTGGATATGCTGTGAAGGAGTGTATCGGGGTTATTATAATTGCGGGGGATTTGTTTGATACAAGGAACATATCAGTCGGAGCAAAGAAAGAAGTATATAATATAATAATTAATAATCCGAGTATTACATTTTATTATCTGCAGGGTAATCATGACAATGGAAGCTTTGTGTCGTATCTGGATGAGATTCCTGCTAATCTTCGTATGTTTGGAAAAGAATGGACAAGTTATAACGCCGGTATAATCAATAATGGCAGTATTACAAAGGATATTGTTATTACCGGCGTGGAACTTGACAGTGATAATGTGGGTAAGATATATGGAAGCCTTTCTCTCAATGCAGGCAATTATAATATTGTTGTACTGCATGGGCAGGAGGCTTCTCATGTTTCTAAGAATAACGCACAGATAATAAGTCTTAAGGATTTAAGAAACCGTGGAATTGATTATCTTGCACTTGGACATGTGCATGAATATTCAAGTGACAGGCTGGATGCCAGAGGAGTGTATTGTTATCCGGGATGTCTTGAGGGAAGGGGCTTTGATGAGGCTGGAGAGCATGGCTTTGTAGTGCTTGATATTGATGAAACTTCTGGAAGTTATGATACATATTTTGTTCCATTTGCAAGAAGAAATATTTATGTTGCACAGGTTGATGTTACAGGGTGTGAAAGCACATTTGAAATTGAACAGAAATTAAGCAGTTTTCTTAACAATGCAGGTTTTACGAAAGATAGTCTGGTTAAGCTTGAACTCACAGGTGAATTGGATGTTGAATGTGAGAAAGATACGGACTATTTGTGTAAGCAGTTTGAGAACAGGTTTTATGCATTTAAGATAAAGGACTGCACCGCTTATAGGGTTGATTATATGTCTTATGAGCATGATGTTTCACTTAAGGGAGAGTTTATTAGAAATGTTATGGGGAGAGACGATATCAATGAACAAGATAAAGCTGTAATTATACGATATGGATTACAGGCATTGCAGGGGGAGGAGATAGTCTGATGAAACTTATCAGTTGTACAATCGAAAATTTTGGAAAACTGAATAATGTTACATATGATTTCTCTGGTGAATGTAATACGATATGTGAGGATAATGGCTGGGGAAAGAGTACACTTGCATCCTTTATCCGTGTTATGTTTTATGGATTTAAGAATGAAAGCAAGAAGAAATTAGTCGATAAGGAAAGAAATCGTCTTATGCCGTGGCAGAAGGGTGTTTATGGTGGTGAGATAGTATTTGAAACTGGTGGAGTGGTTTATTCACTTAGAAGAACCTTTGGGAAAAAGCAGGCGGATGATGAATTCCTGCTTGTAAGAAAAGACACTAATGTTGAATGTGATGATTTTTCGTGTGATATTGGAGAAGAATTGTTCAAGATAGATGCACAGTCTTTTGAGAGAACTGTGTTTATAGGTCAGAGTGATTGTGTTACGGCAACTACTGACAGCATAAATGCTAAGATTGGAAATCTTGCAGATAATACAGATGATATTAATAATTTTGAAACTGCTGTGGGAAGACTGACCGCGGTGCTTAATAATATAACAAGTACGAGGTCTACAGGATCTATATCTAAGAGAAAATCAAGAATAACAGAGCTTGCTGCCAGAATTAACAATTATTCACAGACAGACAGAATTATTGAAGAGCAGACAGATATAAGAGATAATCTGTGTGCTAAGAGAGAAGAGCTTAAAGCTGACAGAAAGAAAATGCAGGAACAGCAGAAGCATTTAAGTGTGCAGAAGGATATACAGGCATTGAAAGAGAAGTATCAGCTGCTTGATAAAGAATGTAATAATAAGAAGAACGCATTTGAACAATATGAACATTACTTTAATGGGGAACTGCCTGAAAAGGAAGATGTGCACAAGCAGATTGAAATCTTTGATGAAGCAGGAAGATTAAGTGGAAAATTCACACACATTGATGATGATGACAGTAAAAGGCTTGAACAACTTAGAGGTATGTTTGAACAGGGGGTTCCTGATAGTGAAACTATTGATGAATGGCAGAATACTGCCGGACAATTAGATGAACTTAAAGAAGCTGCTGCGAAGAACCGTTTGTCTGACGATGAACTGGAAAAGCTTGAATGGTATAAGAAAAGGTTTGCAAGAGGAATTCCCGATGAAAACAAAGTCGGGAAGATTCATGATATCTGGATTTCAGCACAGAACAAGCAGAATTCTATTGCTGGCAAGGAAATGAAGCTGGATCTTGCAAGAGAGAATGAACAAGCAAGACTTGAAAGAGCTAAGTTATATAAAAATTCATGTGTGCCTGGAATTATAGCAGGAATCGTAATGGCTGTAATAGGCGGTGTGCTTGTTGCGCCTGTAATGGAAGTTGGAATTGCCATGATTATTGTCGGCTTGTGTATGGCAGTAGTATTTTCAGTGATAGGAACTGTGAAGAAGAAACAGCATGATAGTGAATTTATGAATATAAGTGCTGAATCTGATAATAAGCTTAAGGCAATTGAAGCGGATATTAATGATGATAAGAATTTTATCAGCGGAACGGAGAATGTTGTAAAGCAGTTCTGTGAAGAATATGAGATTACATTTAGCAGAGATAATATTGCATGGGAGCTTTCGGGTTTATGTCATGATATAGAAGATTATCGTGAACTTGAGAAACGGGCGGCTGGTCAGGACAACGAATTATCTGAACAGATAAAACAGCTTGAGAACAGGCTGGATGTATTTCTGAAACGGTATAACTGTGCCGCTAATGGTAATAATTATAGTCTGGCAATTGAACGTATAAGAAATGACATAGCGGACTATAAAAGAATTAATCAAGAAATGTCTAAACAAGATATCTATAGAAACCAGTACGAGCAGAATATGTCAGGTATTAAATTCTTTCTGAGAAAATATATTAAAGGCTTTAAGGGCGAGGAAAGTATTGGAGAAACACTTAGAAACCTTGACAAAAAGCTTGATGGATATTATCGTGCTAAAAGTGAGTATGATAATGCAATGATGATTAAAGCTGATTTTGAGTCAGAGAATGATATCAGTATGTTCACTGCACAAAATGAAGTTGATAAGATTTCACTGGAAGATATAGCGTCAGATATGACACGGATTGACAACATTATTGAAGAATATGCACAACAGATATCCCAGTGCAATAAGCAGTTAGAGAATCTTCAGATTCAGGCTGATGAGTGTGAAAGCTGCAGGCAGGAACTTAACCAGCTTACAGATATTCAGGAAAGCGAAAAGAATAAAGAGAGATTGCTGAAGCTTACAAAACAGATTATGGAGGATTCAAAGCAGTCTTTTACTTCTGAATATATGGGACCTGTTATGTCGGGCTTTAGGAAGTATTATACTATACTTACCGGATGTGAGCCTGATGCATACAATCTTGATGCAGATACAAAGCTTACTGTCATGGAGCAGAATATGCCAAGAGATATTGGATATCTTAGTGCAGGAAAGCAGGATCTGGTTGGAGTATGCATGCGAATGGCGCTTGTCGAGGCAATGTATAAAGAAGAGAAACCATTTCTTATATTTGATGACCCATTTGTCAATCTTGATGATAATAATATTAAGGGGGCTATGAAGCTTCTCGACGAGATTGCAAAGAATTATCAGGTTATATATTTTACTTGCAGTGAAAGCAGAATACACAATTAGTGTAGGATATACATTTATTAAGGAGAGATACAATGGAAGAAGTTATTCAGTATGTACCTAATCTGTATGCAACCTTCTGGGCACTTATACCACCGCTGGTTGCTATCATATTAGCGTTAATTACCAAAGAGGTTTACAGTTCACTTTTTGTAGGAATTGTAATAGGAGGACTGTTCTATGGAAATATATTCCAGAGCGGGTTCAGTTTTGAAAAATCAGTTCTTCATATATTTGAAGATGGTCTTGTAGGAGTATTGTCAGATCCTTACAATGTAGGAATTCTGGTGTTCCTTGTTGTACTGGGAATCATGGTGTGCATGATGAATAAAGCAGGTGGTTCTGCAGCATTTGGAGAATGGGCTGGAAGACATATTAAGACAAGAGTTGGAGCACAGCTTGTTACGGTGCTTCTTGGAATTCTTATATTTATTGATGATTATTTTAACTGTCTTACTGTTGGAAGCGTTATGCGTCCAGTAACAGACAAGCATAATGTTTCGAGAGCAAAGCTTGCATATCTTATTGATGCAACAGCGGCACCAATCTGTATCATTGCGCCTATATCTTCATGGGCAGCAGCGGTAACAGGTTTTGTTGAGGGCGAAGATGGTTTTGGAATATTTATTAAGGCTATTCCTTACAATTATTATGCATTATTTACTATTGCAGCAATGATTCTTATTGTAGCGTTAAAGGTTGACTTTGGCTCGATGGCAGTTCATGAAGCAAATGCAGCTAAGGGAGACTTGTATACAACTCCTGACAGGCCATATGCTAACGCAACAGAAGATGTAATTAAGGGACGCGGAAGAGTGTTAGATCTGCTGTTTCCAATTATTACACTTATAGTTTGCTGCATAATTGGAATGCTATATTCAGGAGATTTTTTCAAGGGAGTAGGTTTTGTTGATGCATTTTCAGGAAGTGATGCTTCGGTAGGGCTTATGCTTGGAAGTTTCTTTGCACTTATAATAACAATTGTGTTCTATGCAGTAAGAAGGGTACTTTCATTCAATGAATCATGCTCATGCATACCGGAAGGATTCAAGGCAATGGTACCGGCAATCCTTATTCTTACATTTGCATGGACACTCAAAGCAATGACAGACAGTCTGGGCGCTAAGGAGTTTGTTGCCGGACTTGTAAAAGGAGTATCGGGCGGATGGTTAAGTATTCTGCCGGCAGTTATATTTCTGGTTGCGGTATTCCTTGCTTTTGCAACAGGAACATCGTGGGGAACATTTGGAATTCTTATTCCTATTGTTGTAAATACATTTTCAGGAACGAACCATACAATGATGATTATATCAATCTCAGCATGTATGGCTGGAGCTGTCTGTGGAGACCATTGTTCACCAATATCTGACACGACAATTATGGCTTCGGCAGGAGCACAGTGTAATCATATGAATCATGTGTCTACACAGCTTCCATATGTAATTGTAGTTGCAGTTATTTCTTGTGTGACATATGTTATTGCAGGATTTGTACAGAATCCTGTTGTTCCTCTTATTATAGGTTTAGTTATTCTTATAGGTGCATTTACAGGTATCAAATATATTAATAAGGGTAAGAGTAATGAATAATATAAAGGGAAGCCTGATACTGCTTCTTGCTGCATTTATCTGGGGGACGGCATTTGTTGCACAGACAAGTGGTGCAGGAGCAGTTGGGACATTTACATTTAATGCTGCAAGGTCTATAGTGGGTGCACTGTTTCTGGCAGTTGTAATTGTAATTAAAAATGTGTTGGATAAAAGAAATAATTCTGGAAAAGTGATTAATACAGAGAATAACAGTCGTTTACAGACATGGCCATTGGGTGCAGGCATAATATGCGGAATTGTTCTTTTTGCAGCAATGACATTCCAGCAGTATGGAATAAGTGTGTATCCACAAGGTGTTGCCTCATCAGGAAGGGCAGGATTCATCACAGCAACATATGTTGTTATGGTTTCAGTGGTTTCAGTTTTTATGGGCAAGAAAATGCACTGGATAATAGGAGTTTCTGTTACAGGATGTGTTGCCGGAATGTATCTTTTATGTATGTCTGGCGGTGTATCAGGAATATACCTTGGTGATGTCCTTGTGTTTATGGGAGCAATATGCTTTACAATACACATTCTTGTTATTGATAAATTTTCAAGTGCTGACAGTATGAAAATGTCCTGTATACAGTTTATGGTTATTGCAATTATTTCAACATTTGCTATGATATTTAAGGAAAATGTTACATTTGCAGGAATTAAAGCTACGCTTGTTCCGATACTTTATGCAGGTGTATTCTCAAGCGGCATAGCATATACTCTTCAGATGGTTGGACAGAAATATGCACAGACTTCGGTGGCATCTATTGTCATGAGCCTTGAATCAGTGTTTGCGGTGCTTGCCGGATGGATTGTACTTGGGGAATTGTTAAAACCAAAAGAGATAATGGGGTGTGTACTTGTGTTTACAGCGGTTATTCTGGCACAGATACCAGGAATGAAGAAGGGTGATACGAAATGAGAAAGAAAATAATAGGGATAATATTACTTGTATTGATTGTGTTTGGCGGATATAAACTTTTTGCAAATGTGTCTGCTAATAATGTTAATTCAAACAGTATACAGTTTTCCTATGAGGATATTCCGGCATATAATGGAAATAATCCATATGTTGTAGTTAATGATAATAAGCCATATTTTACAAGCTCTGAGATAGTTAAGGATTCCTATATAAAATATGGACCGCTTGACAGTATCAAAAGAGTTACTTCTGCAATGGCATGTTTAGATTATGATTCAATGCCATCTGAAGATGATAAGAAAGGTGAATCAAGAAGTATCTGTCCTACAGGATGGAATAATATCAAGTATGACTGTATTGCTGGAGATGGATATTGCCAGAGCAGAGCACAGAGCATTGCGTGGTGCCTTGGAGGTTCTGATACTGATAAGAAGAATTATATAACAGCAACTCCATATATGAAGAACTATATGAATGCATATGTGGTAAAGATTGCAAGATATCTGGAGAAAACTTCTAATCACGTTATGTACAGGACTACTCCGGTATTTGTTGGTGAGGAACTTATGTGCCGGGGGGTTCTTATGGAGGCTTATTCTGTAGAGGACAATGGAGAAGGAATATGCTTTAATATATTTTTATATAATGTACAGCCGGGTATTAATTACATATATTCAACAGGAGAGTCTGAATATACAGGAGAATTCTTAGATATGGCTGCACAGATGAAGGATTCATCAATGGATTTCAATTATATTCTTAACAGTAAAACAATGACATTTCATAAACCGGAATGCGAAAAGGCATCAAGAATTGGAACTAAGAATAAGATATATTCTTATGCAGAAAGAGAAGAACTTATTGGAGCGGGATATACGGTAGCGGAATGCTGTAATCCATAGTTTATAACTTTTTAATAATTGTTCATGATTGTTATACAGACATATAAGGATTTTTCTGATAATATAAATCTATCGAATCATTATTTTAAAACAGAGAGGAGATAGGGGCATGAACAATAGTTTTGAAAGCTTCGAATTATCTACAGAACTTATATTTCAGAGGTTCCTGATGGATAAGGAGAGAAGAAAGAATTTTTACAATGGTCTTGAGCTGGCAGATTATATTGCGCTTAAGGTAATGGAGAAAGATTGTATTGATGGCAAGGATAAGACATATCTTAAGGATTTGTCTTCATTTATGAGAATATCAATTCCACAGACATCGGCAATCGCAAGCAGTCTTAAGGACATGGGCTATGCTTTATGGAAACATGATGGCAAAGGAACAGATGGTACATATCTCGTATTCACTGATGCCGGAAGGGATTTCTTGAAAAAAAGAGAGGACAATAACAGAGAATATTATGGTAATGTTATTGCTGAACTTGGTGAAGAAAGAACTACACAGATACTTAGTGATATGAGAACTCTTGTTGAAGCTATGGAGCATGCATCAAAAAAGATGCACTTTAAGGAGGCAGAATAATATTACAGAATATAAGGGAGAATAAAAGCAATGAGTAATGTTAATACTAAGAATAATGTGAGAACGATAGCGGTGACGGGTATGCTTTCAGCAGTAGCAGTAGTTCTTATGTATCTGGAGATACCGATTCCTATTATGCCAGGATTTATCAAGTTTGATTTTTCGGATCTTCCGGCGTTACTTGGTGCTTATGCACTCGGACCAGTTGCAGGCATTATAATATGTCTCATTAAGAATGTTGTGCATCTGGCAGCTTCACAGAGTATGCTTGTTGGCGAACTTTCTAACTTTATACTCGGTTCCGTATTCGTGTTTACAGCAGGAATTGTTTATAAGAAGAAAAAGTCTAAGACAGGAGCATTGCTTGGCGGTTTATGCGGTGCCATGGCAATGGGTGTATTCAGTGTGTTCTCGAATTATTTAATAGTGTATCCTGTGTATTATAAACTGGCAATGCCAGAGGTGGTAATATTAAGTTTGTATCAGGCTATAATTCCATCTATGAAATCAATCATGCAGTGTCTGATATGCTTTAATCTTCCTTTTACAATAGTTAAAGGTCTTATAGATGTAGGGATATCAATGCTTATATATAAGCCATTATCACCACTTCTTAAGGGAAAACATTAATATAATAATATATAATACTAATATGCTGGAACTTTGGCTGAGTCTGAAGTTCTGGCATATTTTTTTGTTTTTGACCGATACTGAAAGTTATGAAGTTGATACACAATGCATATTTAGAGAAAGTATTTTGATGATAATTTGTGGAAAATGCACAAAAATAATCTAAAAGTTTGTGAATGAATGTGATTGATTTTGAATAAATGTGATTGTATTATAATTATAACAAAAAGGTCGTGAAGCCAGAAAGGAGAGACAATGGTATATACAGTAACATTTAATCCGTCACTGGATTATATAGTGGAAGTTAAGAGTTTTGAACTGGGGATGACGAACAGAACATCATATGAGCATATGCTTCCAGGGGGTAAAGGAATTAATGTTTCAATAGTTCTTAATAATCTTGAATTTGATACAACAGCATTTGGTTTTGTAGCCGGGTTTACCGGAAAACAGATATGTGACATGGTATCAGAGTATGGCATTAATACAGATTTTATTCAGGTTGATAATGGTTTTTCAAGAATAAACATGAAGATTAAGAACATAGATGGAACAGAGATTAACGGAATGGGACCTCAGATATCAGAAGATAATCTCCATTCTCTTGTAAGTAAGATTGACAGACTTTCAAGTGGAGATGTTCTTGTGCTTGCAGGAAGTATTCCCTCATGTATATCAGACGATATATACAGAAGAATAATGGGAAGACTACAGGGAAGAGATGTTAAGATTATAGTTGATGCGACAAGCAGGCTTTTACTTAATGTCCTTGAATATCACCCATTTCTTATCAAGCCTAATCAGCATGAACTTGGAGATATATTTGGTGTTAAGCTTGAATCTAAGGAAGAGGTTATTCCATATGCAAGGAAGCTGCAGGATATGGGAGCTGTCAATGTGCTTATATCGATGGGTGGAAAAGGCGCAGTTCTTATTGATGAACATGGAAACGTATATGAAGCAGATGCACCAAAGGGCGAGCTTAAGAATTCAGTAGGTGCAGGTGATTCAATGGTTGCAGGATTTATGGCGGGATATCTTCAGACATGTAATTATGAAGATGCATTCAGAATGGGCGTTGCAACAGGAAGTGCCAGTGCATTTTCAGAAAATCTTGCAACAAAAAGAGAGATTTCAGAGGTATTAAAGCGGGTAGAGGTTACCTGCAAGAGATAATGTAAAGGAGGTATTTTATGAGAATTACAGATTTACTTGATAAGAGAAGCATTAATCTTAATGCTGCTCCTAAGACAAAGAGTGAGGCTCTTGATATGGCTGTAGAACTTATGGCAAAGAGCGGAAAGATTGATGATATTGAAAGCTACAGGGCTAAAGTATATGCAAGAGAAGAAGAAAGTACAACAGGTGTAGGAGAAGGAATAGCAATTCCTCATGGCAAATGCAGTGCTGTTAATGCACCAGGACTTGCAGCAATGATTATTAAGGATGGAGTTGATTTTGAATCGCTTGATGATGAGCCGGTAAAGGTTCTTTTCCTTATTGCAGCGCCGGATACTAAGGATAACGTACATCTTGATGTATTAAGTAAGTTATCAGTGCTTCTTATGGATGAGAATTTCGTAGCAAAGCTTATGAAAGCTGGAAGCCCTGAGGAATTCATTGAAATCATAGATGGGGCTGACGAAGAAGCCAAGAGTATAGATGAAAGACTTGAAAAGGAAGACAATAAGCCGGCTAAGATTCTTGCAGTTACTTCATGCCCTACAGGTATTGCACATACTTACATGGCAGCAGAAGGACTTGAGAAGGCAGCAGCTAAGGCTGGATGTGCAATTAAGATTGAGACAAGAGGTTCTGGCGGAGCTAAGAATGTACTGACAGATGCAGATATTGAATCGGCAGAGTGTATTATTGTTGCGGCAGATGCACAGGTTCCAATGGAGAGATTTGATGGAAAGAAAGTAATTGAGTGTCAGGTTTCAGATGGAATTAATAAAGCAGATGAACTTATAAAGAAAGCTCTTGCAGGAGATGCACCTGTATATAAGGCAGGAACTTCTGAAAAGAAGGAAAGCACATCAGCAAAGAAAGGCGGCGGAATTGGACATAAGATATATACACAGCTTATGAATGGTGTATCACATATGTTACCTTTCGTTGTAGGCGGAGGTATTCTGATTGCCATAGCATTTCTTATTGATGGACTTAATGTTGATATGAATGCACTGTCAGAGGCAGAACGAAGCAACTTTGGTACGATAACACCTGTTGCGGCACTGTTTAAGTCTATCGGTGGAGCAGCATTTGGCTTCATGCTCCCTGTTCTGGCAGGATTTATTGCAATGGCCATTGGTGACAGACCGGCACTTGCACTTGGTTTTGTTGGTGGTTATATCGCAGCTAATGGAAAGTCTGGATTCTTAGGCGCTCTGGTAGCAGGTTTTGCAGCAGGATATATTATAGTTCTTTTAAGAAAGATATGTGATAAGTTACCAGAGGCATTGGAAAAGATAGCACCTGTACTTATATATCCGGTAGTGGGTATTTTGGTAATAGGACTTGGAATGACATTTATTGTAGAGCCTGTAATGGGTGGGATTAACACAGGACTTAACAGCTTCCTTGCAGGAATGGGAAGTACAAGCAGGGTTCTTCTTGGATTCATACTTGCAGCCATGATGGCAATTGATATGGGTGGTCCGTTCAATAAAGCAGCATATGTTTTTGGAACTGCTTCCATTGCAGCAGGTAATTATGATATAATGGCAGCAGTAATGATAGGTGGTATGGTTCCGCCATGTGCGATTGCTCTTGCAACAATACTTTTTAAGAATAAGTTTACTAAGGAAGAAAGAGATGCTGGTCCAACTAACTTTATTATGGGACTTGCATTTATAACAGAAGGTGCAATACCATATGCGGCAGCAGATCCTTTACATGTAATACCAGCATGTATCATAGGTTCAGGTGCAGCAGGTGCTGTCAGTATGTTTTTCAAATGTACTTTAATGGCACCACATGGCGGCATTTTCGTATTCCCTGTAGTAGGCAATGCAATATATTATGTGATTGCACTTGTGGCAGGAACTATCATCTCAACAATATGTTTAGGGCTCTTTAAGAAGAAAGCAGCCTAAGAAAGGTGGTTTTTAATTATGAAGGAATTTAAGTACGTTATTACAGATGCAGAAGGCATACATGCTCGTCCAGCAGGAGAGCTTGTAAAGGCTGCTAAGGAATTTAGCAGTAAGATTACAATTACTAAGGATGGCAAGTCAGGAGACTGCAAGAAAATCTTCGGTGTTATGGCACTTGCAGTAAAATGTGGAAATGAAGTTACAATTACTGTAGAAGGTGAAGATGAAGAGGCTGCAGCAGCTAAGATTGAAGAATTCATGAAGAGCAATATGTAGCAGTCAGGAGGTGCACATGAATAAATATACTGGAAAAAGTGTATTTGGAGGCATTGCTATAGGTAAGATAATGGTGTATGAGAAAGGTGAACATCAGGTTAAGCGTGTAAAGATTACTGATGCAGAAGCTGAGAAGAACCGTTATTATGAAGCTGTAGAAATAGCCTTTAAACAACTGGGGGAACTTCATGATAAAGCACTTCGCGAAGTTGGCGAGGCTAATGCGGCAATATTTGAGATTCATCAGATGATGCTTGAGGATGACGATTATAAGGAATCTGTTGAGCATATTATCGAGAGTCAGATGGTGAATGCAGAATATGCCATAGCCCAGACAGGGGATAATTTTTCACAGATGTTTGCAGCCATGGATGATGAATATATGCGTGGAAGAGCAGCAGATGTCAAAGATATTACAGAAAGACTGTTAGGAATACTTTCTGGCAATACAGGAAGCGGTGTAGATGTAGATGAGCCTGTTATTATGGTGGCAGAGGATCTGGCACCATCAGAGACAGTCCAGATGGATAAGAGCAAGATATTATCATTTGTTACACAGAAGGGTTCAGTTAATTCACATACTGCGATTCTTGCAAGAACAATGGGAATTCCGGCTTTAATTGGTTCAGATATTGTCATTGATGAATCTCTTAATGGCAAGTTTGGCGTTGTCGATGGAACTAACGGTGTCGTATATATTGAACCTGATGAGGCAACTCTGTCAGCAATGCAGGAGGAACAGCGCAAAGACAATGAGAAGAAAGCTCTTTTACAGGAACTTAAAGGCAAGGAAGATGTGACTTTAGATGGCAAGAAGATTAAGCTTTATTCTAATATTGGTAATATTAAGGATCTCGCAAATGTTATTGCCAATGATGCAGCAGGAATCGGACTGTTTCGAAGTGAATTCATATATCTTGAATCTGATACATTTCCAACAGAAGAAGAACAGTTCAACATATATCGTACTGTAGCTGAAAGCATGGCTGGAAAACCGGTAATTATAAGAACTCTTGATATCGGTGCTGATAAGCAGTGTGATTATTTCGGACTGGATAAAGAGGATAATCCTGCTCTTGGTCTTCGTGCAATAAGAATATGTCTTACAAGACCTGAGATATTCAAAACACAGTTACGCGCCCTTTACAGAGCAAGTGCGTATGGAAACATATCTATCATGTATCCTATGATAATCAGTGAACAGGAAGTTGATAAGATTAAGGTTATTGAGAATGAAGTTAAGGCTGAGCTTACAGAGCAGGGAATTGAATTCGGTAATCCTAAGAGTGGAATTATGATTGAGACTCCGGCTGCTGTAATTATGAGTCGCCAGCTTGCTAAGAAGGTGGATTTCTTCAGTATCGGAACTAATGACCTGACACAGTACACGCTTGCGATTGACCGTCAGAATACAAAGCTTGATGATTTCTACGATGCTCATCATCCAGCCATTCTTGCCATGATAAGAATGGTTGTTGAGAATGCACATGCAGAGGGAATCTGGGCTGGTATATGTGGTGAACTCGGTGCAGACACAACACTTACAGAAGAATTTCTTAAGATGGGTGTCGATGAGCTTTCAGTTTCAGCAGGCAAGGTGCTGGCTGTGAGGAAGGTGATTCGTGAGACAAGAGTGTCTTAGGGGCTTGCTGGCTAGTTTGCTTGATTGCCGCGGCGTTGGTGATGGCAGCATCACTGCATCGGCGAGATCTGGCAGGCAGCTTTGGCGATTTCGCATGAGGAAATTCAGTCGCTAATGTATAAAATATAGTGTGGAATTGTCGTCTTCCTATAAGAAACATTTTTTATGTTGACTGATAGGTAGTTTTGGCAGGTAAATTGAATACTTAGAGTTGAAAAGCCTATAAGATTGTTTTGCTTGAACATCTTATAGGCTTTTTTGATGCAGTATTGGCTTGAATATGATGATTTGATGGGAAAATTACCCATAAGAAGTTGTAAAATGCGACTATTGATAGGTATCAGGTGTTAGATTGTATTATATTTGTGTGACAGAATATAGATGATTAGTATATTGAGAACTGAGCATGGATAGAACTCTAAGGAGATATTTGCTTATTATATTGCTTATTCCCTTAAAAATAGGAGAGATTTAAGGGAATAGAATTGATATGTTATTTCATATAATAAAGCGTCTGAAAATATAAAAAATATTATAAAAGGATTTTTGTCGGGATATGAAGATTATACAATTATTTACATGTAATTGGGGGTTGAATATTAAGAGTAGCGCTCTAGTCAATTGACTAGGGCGCTTTTTTCTTACATTCACCTGCATCATCACAATCATTTTTCGCGAAATTTACATGGCCTTTTATGAAAATCAAATTTTTTGTAAAAACCATTTGACTGCTCCGTTGGAGCAGTCATAGGTTAAAGGAGGGCCTATGAGGAATGATTTAATGACACTTAAAGAAGTATGCAAGGAAACAGGAGTGACGAGAAAGATTGTGCAGACATATGAAAACTATGGCTTGGTTAAAGCAACTACAAAGAATAAGTATGGTTACCTGCTATATGATGATGCTGCAGTAAAAAAGATTAAAAAGATAAGATTGTATCAACGGTTTGGATACAGATTATCAGAAATTGCAAAGCTTGAATACATGACAGTAGATGAGCAGGTAATGATTCTTAAAGAAAAGATTAATAATATGTATGATAATCAGTCAGAAACGGCAGAACTTATTGAGATGGCAGAACAATTATTGGAAAATTTGAGGTCACATTAAGGAGGATATATAGTTATGAAAGAAAATGAAAAAGAAATTTTTATTGATGAGATGGCAGATTTAGGAGATGAATGGACTATTGAAGAACTTAAAGGTACATCTTATGAAAAAATGTCATTAGAGAGGGCTATAAGAGAAAGAAAATCAGCTCTTGGGAAAATGGATGGGATAATAGGCACCATTACTTTCTGATAAACATTAATTTCTAATCCGCCATGGACAATTTACAATTCCCCATAATATGCTATCATGATGAAAATTTACAAAAGTGATTTATTATGTTGGAAAAATTTTAGGCATTTCTGAAATGCAAGGATATTGAAGTTTCAGTTAAAAGGTATGGAATTGATGCACTGGGAGCGATGGCACAGGGATTGTTATGTTTGATGCTTTCGAATTTGCTATATTCAGTCTGTTTAATGCCAGATTAATTAGAATTATAATGCTTTGAATAATAATGCTATAAAATTTTTCATATAATGATGGCTCTTGGAATAAAACAATTATGCTTCGGCTAAAATATAATAAAAATAGAAATTAGCCGAAAGGAAGCTGACGTATGAGTTATATTAAAAGAAATTTGGATGATATAGGGTAAGTAAAAATTGCTATATTCACAATCCCCCTATAATATGCTATCATAATGAAAATTTACAAAGTGAGGTCTATTTATGTGGGAGAAATTTAAATCCTTCCTGAAGCGGAAGGATATTGAAGTTTCAGTTAAAAGGTATGGTATTGATGCACTGGGGGCGATGGCGCAGGGATTGTTCTGTTCGCTGCTTATAGGAACAATTCTTAATACATTGGGAACACAGCTGCATATTGGTTTTCTTACTAATACTGTGGCAACAGTGAGCGGTGTCAATTATACAGTTGGAGGGCTTGCGTCAGCAATGAGCGGACCGGCAATGGCAGTGGCAATCGGTTATGCACTGAAATGCCCTCCACTTGTACTGTTTTCACTTATAACTGTTGGATTTGCATCTAATGCGCTTGGCGGTGCAGGTGGTCCGCTTGCAGTATATTTTGTTGCAATTATTGCAGCAGAAGCAGGTAAGATGATTTCTAAAGAAACTAAGATAGATATTCTTGTTACACCGCTTGTTACTATAGGTGTTGGAACAGGAGTAGCGGCTCTTATTGCACCGGCTTTGGGAAAAGCGGCAATGAAGATTGGCGAACTTATTATGCTTGCAACTAATCTTCAGCCTTTCCTTATGGGAATTGCAGTATCAGTTCTTGTTGGAATTGCACTTACACTTCCTATATCATCAGCCGCGATATGTGCTGCATTTGGACTTACTGGGCTTGCAGGCGGAGCAGCAGTTGCAGGCTGCTGTGCGCAGATGGTTGGATTTGCAGTTATGTCATTTAAGGAGAACCGATGGGGAGGACTTGTTTCTCAGGGAATTGGTACATCTATGCTTCAGATGGGAAATATAATTAAGAATCCGAGAATATGGATAGCACCGATAGTTACGTCTGCAATTACAGGTCCTATGGCAACATGCCTGTTCAAGCTGCAGATGAATGGCACTCCGGTATCATCTGGTATGGGAACTTGCGGATTTGTTGGACAGATTGGTGTATATTCTGGTTGGGTAGCTGATATTGCTAATGGAACAAAGACTGCAATTACAGGATTTGACTGGGCTGGATTGATACTTATATCATTCATTCTTCCGGCAGTGATATGTCCGCTTATTAATATGCTTCTTAAAAAGATTGGCTGGGTTAAAGATGGAGATATGAAGCTTTCTTGATTTGGGGAACTTAATTGGAGAAACTAGATTGGATAAAAAGATAGGTTTATGTTAAAAATAGTGGCAGGACTTCAGGTATTTCTAAAGACTGCCACTTTTTATATGCATATTAATTAAAATGTTCTTTCAATTCACCAGAAAGCTTTAAGACATGCTCGATGCCATCGTCAACATTCGAAACGGCTTCTTCCTGCTGGCGGATGCTCTCTGAAATATTAGATATCATTGCAGCGTTCTCTTCAGAGGTAGCAACAAGCGTCTGAATGTCTGAGTTAACGCTGTCAAAAGCTGTCCTGACAGATTCGATTACCTTATACTGTTCCCTTACAAGATCGTGTGCAACTTCTGTTGAATCATTGATTCCGGTGAGGACATTGACAAGAGTGTCCATCTTGGAAACAACATCATTAGCTGATTCAGCACCTGCATTCACGCGGTTAGAAACTTCATCTGTCATACCTGAAAGACCGTTAATGATTTTGTGGATATTGTCTGCAGCTTCTGAACTTTGTTCAGAAAGATGACGGATTTCATCTGCAACTACAGCAAATCCTTTACCATGTTCACCGGCTCTTGCGGCTTCAATTGAGGCATTAAGAGAAAGAAGATTAGTCTGGGCTGCAATTGCATTGATTTCTTCAAGAATAGAAGTAATCTTAGACATCTCGTTCATAAGCTCAGACATAGCTCCTCTGGCAGAGCCAACAGTTTCTGCCATCTCCGAAAGAGTGTTTTTAACAACATTTACTTCGTTATTACCGGCTCTGACTGATGTATCAACTTTTTCGAAGCCAGCATCAAGCTCTTTGGAAAGCTCATAATTCTTATTGATTTCATCGGTTGCATCCTGAATTTTCTCAGTAACAGATATAGTTGCATTGGTTGTATCGTCAATAACGGTATTCATCTGAGAAGCAGCTTCATTTACCTTAGTTGCCTGTTCAGATAAGTTATCAAGACCGTTTTTACAATTTTCGATAGCTGAATTAAGATTAATGGCTATGTCATTTGCTGCATGTGAGTTGTTGTTAATAGTAGATAGTGTTTCTTCGCTCTGAGAAAGGAGATCGCGTCCTCTGTCAACAGCTTTGTATAAAACAACAGCAACAAGGTCAAAAAGAAATACCTTTGTAAAGGCATCTACTCTGTCGTAATTAGCCCCATCAATAACGAATGGGAAAAATATGGCACATATAAGTGCAATATTAGCAACAGGAACAGAGTAATATATAATGTACTTCTTATCAAAATATAATGCCATCATTGATAGAAATACAAAATTGGCAAGAAATGCAACTGAGTTGCCGCCTAAAACAAAAGCATATACAAATGTAGCAATTGAAGGCGTAAGATTAATAAGCAAAGCTTTAATAAAATGATTCTGAATTAAGAACTTACCAATACCGGCAGCAATAAGACTGGCAAGCATTATGCCGATTCCGATAAATGCACGGATATTAATCCCTTCTGAAAAAAATGTCATAACTGATAATGCAATTGTTCCAACTAAAACAATAAGATAGTTGTGTGAATGTAATTTATCCATTAGTTCCTCCCTAAAAATAATATTAAATTGTTCGAAAATTAATATAGAAATAATAGCATTTTTCTTAATAAAAATCAATAATTAACAGGTTGACATTATGTTAAATTTGAAATATACTTCTTACTAAAGCGTTGACGAGAAGAGTACTATGTTACGGTTCTACAGAGAGAAGCATATATGGTGGAAGTGCTTTAGAATACGGATATGGGAAAACCACCTCCGAGCGGCCTCAATACGGCACGGTGATTCCGTTATAATCATAATGAGATGTTCTCCTGATTGAGAGAATAATAAGGGTGGAACCGCGGATTGAATATTCGCCCCTTATACAGCAAGCTGGAAAGCCACTGTATAAGGGGCTTTTTTGCGCGAGTAGCGATGAGAATATACAGGGAAAGTCAACAACTGTGCTTGCACAGGGTGTGGCCTTTGCATGGATATTCGAGGAGCACCGCGACAGTGACAGAGCGAAGCTCTGGAACATGAGCTACGAGCGCAAGCAGCGATGAGAATAGGAACAAAAATATTAACACAAAAGGAGATTTATCATGGTTAATTTTAAGGAAGATGAAAGACTGAATACTCTTAATCATTCATGTGCACATGTTATGGCACAGGCAGTTAAGCATTTGTATCCACATGCTAAGTTCTGGGTTGGACCAGTAGTTAAAGAGGGATTCTATTATGATATAGACCTTGGAGATAATGTAATCAATGACGAAGCTATTGAAGCTATCGAAAAAGAGATGAAGAAAATCTGCAAGGAAGGCAAGAAGATATACAGAAGAGAAGTTTCTAAGGAAGAAGCACTTGAGATGTTCAAGGATGATATGTATAAGCTTGACCTTATAAGCGGTCTTGAAGATGGCAATATCACAGTTTATGACCAGGGCGATTTCACAGACCTCTGTCGCGGACCTCATGTTGATAATACTAAGCTCTGCAAGAACTTCAAGCTTGTTAAATATTCTGGTGTATACTGGAAGGGAGATGCCAGCAATCATGTAATGCAGAGAATATATGGTGTATGTTTCCCAACAGCAGAGGAACTTGAAGAGCATCTTAAGCTTCTTGAAGAGGCAAAGGAACGTGACCACAGAAAGATTGGCAAGGAAATGGAACTTTTCATGTCAGATGACTTAATTGGCCGTGGACTTCCAATGTTCTTACCAAAGGGATATACAGTATGGCAGGAGCTTGAGAATTACATTAAGGACAAGGAAAGAAAGCTTGGATACCTTCATGTAATGACACCATGTGTTGGTACAGTTAATCTTTACAAGACATCAGGTCACTGGGATCATTACAAGGAAAACATGTTCCCGGCTATGGAAGTTGAAGGCGAATCATTTGTATTAAGACCAATGAACTGTCCTCACCACATGATGATATATGCTAACAAAATGCATTCTTACAAGGATCTTCCTATAAGAATCGGTGAGATTGCACATGACTTCAGATTTGAGGCAAGTGGAACATTAAAGGGTATTGAGAGAGGAAGACATTTCTGCCAGAATGATGCCCACCTTTTCGTAACACCGGAGCAGATTGAGTCAGAATTTGCCAAGGTTGTAGACCTTATATTTGAGACATACAAGGATTTCAATATTACAGATTACCGCTGTGTTCTCTCATTAAGAGATCCAGAGGATAAGGTAAAGTATCATGATGATGATGAAATGTGGAACAATGCTGAGAACGCATTAAGAAAGGTTCTTAATGATATCGGAATTGAGTATACAGAGGAAATCGGAGAGGCTGCATTCTACGGACCTAAGCTTGATGTTAATGTTAAGCCTGCTATCGGTAATGAATATACTTTATCAACATGCCAGCTTGATTTCTGTCTTCCATCTAAGTTCAACTTAACATACATTGATAAAGATGGACAGAGAAAGACACCTGTAGTTCTTCACAGAGCTATCCTTGGTTCTCTTGACAGATTCATGGCTTATATACTTGAGGAGACAAAGGGTAACCTTCCATTATGGCTTGCTCCTGTACAGGCTACAATTCTTCCGGTTAAGAATGAAGATGAAGAGTTAAATGCTTATGCACATGGTCTCTATGATTATCTTGCAGATAATGGAATCAGAGTTGAGATTGATGAGAGAGCAGAAAAGCTTGGATACAGAGTAAGAGAAGCTCAGGTTAAGAAGATTCCTTACCTTATTGTACTTGGTAAGAATGAAGCAGCAGATGGAACTGTAAGTTACAGACTTCACGGAGAGCAGAAGTCAACTACAGTATCTAAGGACGAATTTGTTGCAATGCTTAAGGATGAGATTGCTACTAAGAAGAATAATCCTGCAGCAGCTAAATAATCAGACTGACCTTACAGAAAGAAGCGTGACAATATGTAATGTTTTATGTATTGTCATGCTTTTTGTTTATATTTCAGAAAACAATAGGAAAATAAATGGCTAGATATTACTATAAAAAGAAAAAGAAGAAATTCGTACCTAAAGATTTAGCAAGTCTTAAAGAACTTAAGATAAAGACTGCATTAATGGAGAGTATTCCTGAGGATATAACACAGCTGTATCCTGAAGCCAGAAATATAAAGAGACATTTCATACTTCATATAGGAGAGACTAATACAGGAAAGACACATGATGCACTAGAAGATTTTTATAATGCCGGTTCAGGAATGTATCTTGCACCCCTGAGACTTCTTGCACTTGAGATTCAGGAGATGAGTCTTGCAAGAGGAATTAACTGTTCGTTGACGACAGGCGAGGAGAAGGATATAAGAGATGGTGCAAAGCATTTATCCTGTACAGTTGAGAAAATGGATATGAGCAGACATTTTGATGTCTGTGTAATAGATGAGGCACAGATGGTAGCCGACTCAGACAGAGGCTGGGCGTGGACAGAGGCAATTCTTGGCGTTAATGCTGATGTTGTACATGTATGCATGTCGCCGAATGCAATACATATTGTTAAAATGCTTATAAAAATGTGTGGAGATACATATACGGATATAAGACATAAAAGGAATTCAAGACTTATAGTTGAAGACCATGATTTCATATTTCCGGATGATATACGGGATGGAGATGCTTTAGTAGCATTTTCACGTAGAAAAGTTCTTATGCTCGCAACCCTTCTAAAGAAGGAAGGGTATAAAGTAAGTGTTATATACGGTTCACTTCCATACAGTGTGCGAAAAGCAGAGGTTGCCAGATTCTTAAATGGAGAGAGCAGAATTGTAGTATGTACAGATGCTATTGGAATGGGAGTAAATCTTCCTATAAGAAGAATAATATTTACTGAGTCGAAAAAATTCGATGGCAAATCCAAAAGATTTCTTAACATGAGTGAGGTTAAGCAGATTGCCGGAAGAGCAGGAAGAAAGGGGATGTATGACCAGGGGTATGTCAACTCAATAGAGGACAGGGACCAGATAGGTGAACTGCTTCATGGAAGATATGAGCAGATAACAAGCTGCGTTATACAGCCGCCAAGAAAAGTTCTGGATATGCCATACAGCCTTTCAGAGATATTTAAGATATGGTTAAAGACGATTGAAAAGAAATGCTTTTCAGTTGCTGACTTAAAGAACAGGATTAAACTTGCTGAATACATTGAGAAAAAACATGGTGAGAAGATTAATAAATATCTTGAATACAGTCTTATTAACATTCCATTTGATGAGAATAGCGAGAAACTTAAATATTTGTGGCAGGATCTTGTTGATATGACAGCTGACGGTGAACCGGTAAGCAGGATGTGGTATTATGTAGATACTGAATCTGAAGATATAGAAGCCATGAAGCTGGATGACCTTGAACAGCTGTATAAGAAGATGGATCTGCTTAATTCATACTGTAATGCTCTTAATATATCAGAATATGATGAGCGTATCAGAATGCTTAAAGAGGAGATATCAGAACGCATAGTAAGAGAACTTACTAATGGTGAATTCTTCAACAAATGTAAACGCTGTGGGAAGAGACTGGAATGGAATCATAGATTTGGCATGTGTGAAAAATGTTACGAGATAAATAAGCTGGAAAGAATGCGCTATAAAGCAGATAAATGGAGATAAAAAGGTCTACATTTTGCTTTTTTATGCAAACATAAGCAATTCGAACTGACAATATATAGGGGATATGTTATATTTAATGCACCAAATATATGTTTTTATAAAATGTAGACATTTTTGGAGTAAATTATCGTTATTAAGTGATAATACATTTATAAAGTAATAATTATTGGAAGAGGAAAATGCTATGAGTGAAAGTATTAAAGGTAGAATTCATCAGGTGGAAAGCTTTGGTTCAGTTGATGGACCAGGGGTAAGATATATTGTATTTCTTAAGGGCTGCCATATGAGATGCAGATATTGTCATAATCCTGAGACATGGAAAGAAGAAGGCGGAACATTAGAGACAGCGCAGGAAGTGTTCGATAAAGCTTACCGTTATAGAAATTACTGGAAGAATGGTGGCGGAATCACTGTAAGTGGTGGAGAGGCGCTTCTTCAGATGGAATTTGTGACAGAACTCTTTGAAATTGCGAAAAAGAATGGTGTGCATACAACTCTTGATACGTCAGGTAATCCTTTTAAGATGGAGCCGGAATATCTGGAAAAGTTTGACAGGCTGATGGCTGTTACAGACCTTTTTCTTCTTGATATTAAGGAGATTAATGATGAGAAGCACAAGGACCTTACAGGTTGGACTAATAAGAACATCCTTGACCTTGCAAAGTATCTTTCTGACCATGATAAGGATATGTGGATAAGAAATGTTCTTGTTCCAGGAGTGACAGACGCACAGGAAGACCTTGAACAGTTAAGGGATTTTGTTGCCAGTTTAAAGACTGTTAAGAGATTTGAAGTGCTTCCATATCATACACTTGGAGTATTTAAGTGGGAGGAATTAGGAATTCCGTATACACTTTCTGATGTAATGCCACCGGATAAGGAACAGATAGCAAGAGCTAATGATATATTAAGAACAGCAGAATACACAGGATATCTTGAAAAATAAGATATTGGAACAGAAATAATAAGCCCTCGGACAAGATTGCGTCCGGGGGCTTAATGTGTTTAATGAAATTATTTGCAGCCTGACCTTAAACCGTCATTAAGGCCTTCAATATATGAAAGAGCCTTTTCCTTTCCTGAAGCATTAAGCTTCTTATAGTAGCCTAATAATCTTGTCTCGTTGTCGGATAAAGACTGAACCTGAATCATATTTCTGACATCAGATTTCATCATTATGTAATCCATGCTTGCATCTAATATACTGCTTAATTTCATAAGAGATGAGACACTTGGAAGATGCCTTCCTTGTTCGTATGCACTTATTGTTTCCTGGGCAACTCCAAGCTCGGTGCTTAATCTTACCTGTGTTATATGTTTTTCCTCGCGTAATTCACGGATTCTGTTATGATATTCCTGCATCTGGTATTCCTCCATAGTTTATCTGATTGCAAATCCACTATAAGAAAAATAACATTTTATAAGTCTGATATTAGTGGTTGTAATGGTAAAATATGGTAATTATATAGGCTGATATGGTAATAAATGGTAAAAAAGATATATGGTAAAATATATGACATTGTGTTATTATTCTAAATAGCAGCATTGCTGTTGTAGAGAGGAAACAGGGGTATACAATTATGAGAAGAAAAAATGCAGCTGTATTAATGACGGCAGTCATTATTGGAGGACTGCTTACAAGCTGTGGCAGTGCATACAATAATGCTAATGGGAAGAATTCTGACAATACTGTAGAGACACAGACTACAGTAAGAACCGTTGTCAATGGAGAAACCAAAACTGATGGTAATAATGTTAAGACAGCAGATAAAGAAACCGTGGATTTTACACAGGAAGTAACCAGTGAAGAGAATAACCTGACAGATAGTGATATTGCTGGTAATACAGAGGCATCAGAACAACAGGCTTTTGATGATTTGTCACAGGCAGGTGGTTATGAGAATAATTCCGGACAGGAATCATGGGAAGACAGTGGTTCGGGAGATGATTACCAGAATAGTGATGGGGAATCATATGGTGACGGAGATTCATCGGATAATAGCGAAGAAACAGATATTCCGTCTGCAAGTGAAGATGTTAATTCTGATTATAACCTGCTTGCGCGTGCACAGATTAACACAGTTACATATAGCGCATATGCCAATGAAGTTTTAAGACTTGTTAATATTGAGAGAGCCAATGCTGGTGCAGCTCCACTTGTATTAGATGAAGCGTTGTGTAATGCAGCTAATATGAGAGCAATTGAGATGGACTATTCGGGAAATTTCAGTCACACAAGACCGGATGGAAGAGACTGCGTTACTGTTTTTTCATTTTGTGAAATCAGTTTTTATACATGTGGTGAAAATATCGCAGCAGGGTATCCGACTCCGGCAGCAGTTGTTGAGGGCTGGATGAATTCAACGGGGCATAAAGCTAATATATTAAATGTAGCATTTACAAAGATGGGACTTGGATACAGTACAGGAGGAGGCGGAGAGTACGGCCATTACTGGGCACAGGAATTTGTTGGATAAAAAGAATATGTAAAATAGAAAGAGCCATGCCGGATAATCCGGTATGGCTCTTTCCGAGAAGGAAATTATATGAGAAAAATTAAGATATAGCTTTCTTAATAGCGTTGAATGATTCCTTGCTTATATCATGTTCGATACGGCAGGCATCTTCTTCAGCAACCTTAGGATCAACACCAAGTCTTATGAGCCATGATGTAAGGAGCTGGTGACGCTCATATATCATCTCAGCAATCTCTTTACCTGATTCTGTAAGATATATGTAACCTTCTTTAGTTACCGTTATATGATTAGATTCCCTCAGATTCTTCATTGCAATACTGACGCTTGATTTCTTGAAACCTAACTCATTGGCAACATCTATTGAACGAACCACAGGAAGCTTTTTACTTAACATTAATATTGACTCAAGATAGTTTTCTGCTGATTCATGAATAACTGACATAATTATATCCCCCGATTACTTATAACGATATTGATATATGAATTATAACACGCATGTATATTTAATGCAAATGTGCTGAATATAAATTAATCATAAAATTTATCATAATACTTGGTAAAATATGGATGTAAAGCCTTATCACTGTTGCAAATAAACTGAATGCAGTTTAAAATGTAGAAAGTGTATGTAAGATATTATTATGTTAGAGGGTGTTTTTTTGAATATAAGCAATATAGAATGGATAGAAAAACTGAATTGCCTTACAGACTTGCATGTACATCTTGATGGTTCACTGTCGCTTGAATCTGTAAGACATCTTTGTGGTATGCAGAATATAGAAACAGGTGATGATGCAGAATTGTCAGCGAAGCTGAGTGTGTCATCAGATTGTAAGAATCTTAATGAATACCTTGAAAAGTTTGAATTTCCACTTCAGCTTTTGCAGACGCGAGAGGCTGTTAAATATAGTGTGTGTCAGCTTGTTAAGGAGCAGGAAGAACAGGGGGTAATATACAGCGAGATAAGATTTGCACCACAGCTTCATACAAGAAAAGGATTGTCACAGCAGGAAATTGTTGAAGCAGCGTGCGAGGGACTTGATGAATCAAGAAAGTACTGGAAGTCATATTCCTGTCACAATCTTATATTATGTTGTATGCGTTCGGATGATAATAAGGATGCTAATATGGAGACAGTAAGACTTGCTGCATTATATGCCGAAAGGGGAAGAGGTGTTGTGGCGGCAGACCTTGCAGGGGCAGAAGGACTTTATGCAACAGATACATTTGCAGATGTATTCAGAGATGCCGTTCAGAGAGGCGTTCCGTTTACTATTCACGCAGGTGAGGCGGCCGGAGCGGAGAGTGTTGAATGTGCGTTGAATTTTCAGGCTGTAAGAATAGGACATGGCGTAAGATGTACAGAGAATCCTTTAGTTATGCAGGAACTTGCAGACAGAGGTGTTGTGTTGGAATTATGTCCCACAAGCAATCTGAACACTAAAATATATGAGACAATAGGTAATTATCCGATACAGCAGCTTATGAATAAGGGGATAAGAGTTACTGTTAATACGGATAATATGATGGTTTCTAACACTACAGAGGCTAGGGAACTTGCATTGGTTGCAGATACATTCAATATGGAGAAGAAAGATGTTAAGCAACTGATAATGAATGGTGTTGAAGCTGCATTTACAACAGAGGGAATAAAAAACCGCTTAAGGGCAAGAGTGGAGACACAGTTTGCCAAAGTAGCTGGAATCAGAGGTTAGGGTATGAATGAAGTTAATGAATTATTTACTAAAGAAAATGTAGAAAAGATATATGTTCCGGATATTGTTAAGGATGATCTGCTAAGTATTATAGAAGAAAAGCTTAAGAAAGCAGGATTCTATTACAGGGTTGCATACAGGGTGAAAGCTCCTGATTCAATGCTTGATAAACTTATATTAAAGGATTACAGAAGACCGGGGACAGAGAATCAGGATAAAAAGATGCAGGATCTTATAGGAATAAGAATTATTCTGTATTATGCGGATGATGTTGAAATTGTTAAGAATTTTCTTGATACAATATTCTCTATGCCGGGCGTGTGGAATACAACAGAGGCTAATGAATATGAGTTCAGGGCAATGAAGATTAATGGTATATTCAAGCTGCCGGGATATCTTAGCAAGACCATTGTTAATCCGGAGCTTGGAGATTATGTGGATGATACATTTGAGATACAGGTAAGAACTAATTCTTTTGAGGGCTGGCATGAGATTGAACATGATATGAGATATAAAGGTTCAGCCTTTGGCACGGGTAATGAAGCACTTGCAAGAAAGATGAACAGTATTCTTGCGACACTGGAGTTATGTGATGATTCAGTTGTGGGTCTGATTGAAGATTTAGGACATCAGCATTACAAAGACAGAAAATGGAACTATATGTTAAGATGTCATTACAGACTGAAGTTTACAAGAGAACCGTTGCATCCATATATTGAAGAGATATTTGATGAAGATACAGAGCTTGCCAAGAAGTTTTATAAATTTAAAAGAGAACCGTTACTAAGACAGCTATGGGATAATACAGGAGATAAAGGTCCGGAGATTACTGTTAATAATATTGTTAAGATAGTTAATCAGATAGGACCTGAGGATGAGAGACTCAAAGAAGCATTTGTAAAGATAGAACATGAGAAGAAGCAGGAGACAGAAAGCGTTGCCAAGAGAAGAAGGTTTGAGCCGTTTAAACAGCTTGGTTCTTATATGGTATTCAAGGCTGATACATATATCGACTTAAGCAATCTTGCGATGCCCGATGCTTTCAGAAAAGCCACAGGGTACATATATTCGTGGGTTAAGTCAAGATATGAGGATGTATTCACAGATTTACCTGAAAGTGCGGAAACTTATGTTAATGCAGAGCCTGGATATTCAGTTAATCTTTCGTATGATGCAGAAAATGTGTATTTTTCTGAAAAAACTACACATCTTGATACTAAGATACCAACAAGAGTATGGATATCTGAAGCGGTTATATGCAGGGAAGGTGACAGACTGAAATTCACGGTATCTAACAGATATGCAGAGCCGTCAGACAGATACAGAGATAATGAAAATGTTCTGTTCTCAAGACCTAATTTCTTTGGAGAGATTGCAGACAATATAGGAATTGTTGATGTGGAAAGAATGAGGGAGTCTGTAAGATACGTTGAGGACAGCAAGGATTACGATAATCTTACAACACTGATTGCAGAGGAAGAAAGAACATTTCCTGTTATAGTATTTATGGCAAGTGATGGCAGATGGCTTGATAAATTTGATATGAACTATTTCGCTTATCTTGTGGGTTATTATGCACATATCAAGATGATAAGAAGCCCTTATGAATCACGAAAATTCGCTAAGGATTACGGCCTTAAGATAGATGAATGTGCAGATTCGATAACAGTATTTTATCCGGGAAGAGAGCCTTATACAAGCTATAAGACAGATATATTCCATACAACATTTGAAGTTATTAAGGTTGAAAAGAGAAAATATTGGAATGAAAATGGCTGCAGGGCATACAGAAGAAAGCTTGTTTCAGAAATAAGAGAGAATAACGTACTTTAGTAAGTGTTAAATTAGGAGAGAACAGAATGGATAAATGTGTCCTGATAGTTGATGATAACGATTTTAACAGGGAACTTGTAAAAGATATTCTTGAAGACGAGGATATAACAGTTTATGAGGCAGAAGATGGCAGTTCGGCGATTGAACTGCTTGAAAGTGAACAGGCGGACGACATAGATGTAGTTCTTATGGACATGAGAATGCCGGGAATGGATGGCATAGAGACCACTAAGATTATAAGGACTAAGAATGGAAAATGTATGGAAGTGCCAATAATTGCAATGACAGCAGATGGTTTTGAAACAGATATAGGTATGCTGCAAAAGGCAGGCATGAACGGACTTATATCTAAGCCTGTGGATGTGAATACATTGGTAGAACATATAACAAAACTGGCAGGGTGGTAAACACTCTGCCAGTTTTGCGTGTATATTATCTTGATTCACCCATAAAGAAGAGTGCAACTGTTCCAGGACCGGAATGTGTTCCGATTGTAGGACATATATAATTAATCCATATGTTATCTATGCCGAATCTTTCTTTAACAAGACCTGCTACGAACTGTGCATCTTGTAAGCAGTCACCATGACTGATGAATACAACATCATTCTTATCCTTGTATGAACCAATATGTTCCTCCATACGGTCAACTAAAGCAATAAGTGATTTCTTTCTGCCACGGACTTTTCCAATATTAATAAGTCTGCCTTCATTATCTACATGAAGGATTGGCTTGATGTTGGCAAGCGTACCGATAATGGCAGTAGTCTTAGAAACACGACCTCCTCTGTATAAGTGGTTAAGGTCATCAACCGTAAAATTATGTACTACATTAAGCTTATGATTGTTGACAAAATCTATTATTTCGTCCATAGATTTTCCTGATTTCTTCATCTCAACAGCTTTATACACGATAAGACCTTCACCCATTGAAGCAGCTAATGAATCTACTACAACGATTCTAGCTTCTGGATGTTCTTCCATAACTTCATTGGCTGCTATGCAGGCGTTATTGTAACTGCTTGAAAGTGCAGATGAAAATGCAATGTGAAGAATATCAAAGCCCTCATTGACACGCTTTTCAAATATTGTCTTACAATCCTGCGGGTTACATGCCATAGTTGTTGGCATATCGCCATTACGCATGCGGTCAAAGAATTCCTTCTCAGGCATAATGTTATCTGTTCCGTAGATTACTTCACCAAATGCATAAAAGAGAGTGTGGATATCAATGTTGTTTTCTTTAACATAACTTGCAGGTAAATCGGCAGTTGTGTCAGTTGATATAAGAAAATCTTTCATAAATGTCAGATCCTTTCTTGATTTATTTTCTGTATTATAATATCATTAATGAAGTGATATTCCAAGATATAAGATTAATTGCATTGTAATAAATTTTGCGAATAAATTTTAATAATGGGGTTGACATATATTGTTAAGGATGATATCATACAATAGTTGCAAAGCAAAGCAGAGTATCCACTCTCACCTCAGCGCATAGGGCGACTCGGGTTGATATTTAAGAATTACACATAATATAGGATTGTGTTTTGATTAAAGAAAGTGGATAGCTGAGCTATTCACTTTAATTTTTTATATGGGGGTGTACCGCTATTAACGAGTTAATGATTAACGAACAGATCAGATGCAAAGAGGTTCGTGTTATTGGAGAAGAAGGACAGCAGCTTGGAGTTATGGCATTAAGAGATGCTTTAAACATGGCTAAGGATGCAGGAGTAGATTTGGTAATGGTTTCGCCATCAGCTAATCCACCTGTATGCAGAATTGTAGATTATGGCAAGTTCAAGTACGAACAGCTCCGCAGGGAAAAGGAAGCTAAGAAGAAACAGAAGACAGTAGAAGTTAAGGAAGTTCGTTTATCACCTAACATCGATGTCAATGACCTTAATACTAAGTGTAACTCAGCAAGAAAGTTCATTGAGAAAGGTAACAAGGTTAAAGTATCATTAAGATTCAGAGGAAGAGAAATGGCTCATATCGACTCTACTAAGCATATATTAGAGGATTTTGCAGAAAAGCTTAGCGATATAGCTGTAATTGAGAAGGCTCCTAAGATGGAAGGCAGGAGCATGATGATGTTTTTAACTGAAAAACGTTAAAATAAATAACAACTAACAGACATTTTTAGGAGGATTATTATGCCAAAGGTAAAGACAAAAAGAGCAGCTGCAAAGCGTTTTAAAGTAACTGGAACAGGTAAGTTAAAGAGAATGAAGGCATACAAGAGCCATATTCTTACAAAGAAGTCAGCTAAGAGAAAGAGAAATCTTAGACAGGCAGCTATGACTGACGCAACTAATGTTAAGACAATGAAGAAGATTATGCCTTATCTCTAAGATTAATGGTATAACAACATTTATTTAGAGATATAGTTTAAGGAGGAATTTATAAAATGGCAAGAATTAAAGGCGGATTAAACGCAAAGAAGAAGCATAACAGAGTATTAAAGCTCGCTAAGGGTTATAGAGGAGCAAGATCTAAGCAGTACAGAGTTGCTAAGCAGTCAGTTATGAGAGCTCTTACAGAGAGTTATAAGGGCAGAAAGCAGAAGAAGAGACAGTTCAGACAGTTATGGATTGCCAGAATCAATGCTGCTGCAAGAATTAACGGACTTTCATACAGCAAGTTCATGTATGGTCTTAAGTTAGCTAATATCGATCTTAACAGAAAGGTATTATCTGAGATGGCTGTTAACGATGCAGAAGGATTTGCTAAGCTCGCAGAGGTTGCTAAGTCTAAGCTTGCATAATTGATTATATATTATATATCAGAGATAATAGGCTGTCGTGAAAGCGGCAGTCTTTTCTTTTTAAAATGTATGATATTTCTGTGAACTAATATGAACAGATATGGATAAAATCTCTTTTATGTGATATAGTATGAAAGTCAATTTTTTACTTCTGTATAAAGAAGTAAGAGCGGAGGTTTATTGTGAGAAAAAGTTTTTTAAGAAAAGCATCAATAGTTTTATTATCAGCAACAATGCTTATGGCAACTGCATGTAATAAAGAGATTGAAGTAAAATACGATTATAATGTTAATGATTATGTACAGCTTGGGAAATATGAGGATATAGCTGTAACAGTTGATAAAACATCTATAGAGAATCAGCTTGTTGATGATAAGATTGCTGAAGATATAGAGAATAATACTACTTATTCAGAAGTCAGCAGAGGTGCTGTTGATGGGGATCAGATATTGGTTACTTATGTTGCTACAAGTTCGGGTTCACAGTCAACAGGGCTGTCTAATACAGATGGTGTTACAATGATACTTGGCAAAGATAAACTTGGACTTGATATAGAAGAGCTTGATGAAGCACTCTATGGAATGAAGGCTGGAGAGACTAAGGTTATGGTAATCGACTTGCCGGAAACATATAGCAATACCGTATATGCAGGAACTAAAGTAGTGTTTGAGCTTACCGTGCAGACGGTTTCACAGCCTAATGTGCCAATGCTTACTAATGCATATGTTAAGGAAACATTTGGATATGATACAATCGAAGAATATAGAGCTTCTGTTAAAGATTCATTAGCATCTACAATCGATTCTAAGGTTGATGATGAGATTCAGAAACAGGTTCTTTCAACACTTCAGGATACATGTAAGGTAAGTGGTTATCCAGATACACTGCTCAGTACATTACGAGACAGATATGACCAGTCTGTCGGATTCTATGCTGATTTTACTAACCAGTCAAAGGAAGAGTATTGCCAGCAGTTATATGGAATGTCATATGATGATTTCATCAAGAAGTCAGCAGCACAGCAGCTTATTATGGAAGCAATCGTGAAAGATCAGAAGTTCTCTATGAGAGAATATGATTACAAGGGCGATCTTGACGGATTCGCAGGAGACAATGGATATTCTGATGAGAATGCATTTGTTGAGAAATTCGGAAAAGATAGTGTGGTTAAGGCTATGCTTGTGCAGAAGGCACAGGATTATGTTATTGATCATGCCAATATTGCGTATAAGTAAGGCAAGAAAGAATTTAGGTTGTGTGTGGGAACCGGCAGCATATTATTGTGCGAGTCCTCATGGCGGCTGCACCTAGTGGGAGTAAATGCCGCTCTATACAGAGTTTATTACGGTGAGAGAAAACAAACGCGCTTCGCTTGAACGAGTTTTCTCTCACCGCTCTTTTGTATAGAGCGGCATAACTCCCACACGGTTCGCGCCTTAAATCGGACTCGCACAATAATATGCTGCCGGTTCCAATCTACGTTAATTCTTTCTTGCCTTGCTTATGCCTTCGGCATGTTGCAAGGCGGGCTGTTGATGTGCGATTGAGATAAAAAATCCATCCTGCTTATGCCTTCGGCATTTTGCAAGATGGATTTTTTTACTTTGTGCCTGTTGAGCCGAAGCCGCCTTCGCCTCTTTCTGTGTCGTCAAGCTCTTCTACTTCGTTGAATGATGCTGTGATGTATGGTGCTAAGACTATCTGAGCGATTCTGTCTTTTGGTTCTATGGTTACAGGTTTATCTGAATGGTTGTGGAGGGCTACTATGATTTCACCTCTGTAGTCAGAATCTATTACACCTACTTTGTTGGCTGGGGCAAGACCTTTTTTGCATGCCATTCCGCTTCTTGCATAGATGAGGCCTACGAGTCCTGTTGGTATTTCCATTGCTATTCCTGTTTTGATGAATTCAGTTGTGCCTGGCATAACTGTTACGGCTTCGGACATTCCTGAGTAGAGGTCTGCTCCGGCTGAGAATTCTGTTCCGTATGTTGGGATACAGGCGTCAGGATTTAATTTCTTAATATTAACTTTCTGTGACATTATGTAAACTCCTTTTTATTATTAATCGTACAGAAGTACGACATTACCTGATTCGAGTGATTCTTTTACAAGGATTGTTCTCTGGTTTGATGAACCCTTGAACTGAAGCATCATATCTTTCTTGTCTTCTTCATATTTGCCGTCAACTATGACGTCAATGTATTGAAGCATTTCTTTAGTTTCTTTCCATTCATTGCACATTTTTTCAACAATATCTTTGTCAAACAGATATCCTGTAAAGCACCATATACTCAGGTCAGGATATATTCTGCGTACTTCCCTCAGTAATGGAAGGAGTCCCTGCTGGTTGCTGTGTTCAAATGGTTCACCTCCTAGAAGTGTGAGACCTGTAACATAGTCTGGGGCAAGGGAATCAATGATTTCTTTGATTGTATCGTCTGTGAAGTCCCTGCCATAATTAAAATCCCATGCAATTTCGTTAAAACAACCTTTGCATCGGTGTGTGCATCCACTTACAAAAAGAGATGTACGCACCCCTGGTCCGTTAGCAATATCGCAGGTTTTTATCTCGGCATAATGCATAATATAAACCCTCTTTCTAAAAGTTGCAATAAATCTGTATTATTAGCTAATAATGACATCTTATCACATGAATTACAGAATTATGAATGCTATATTAAGGCTATAGCAAATGATTTAAATCTGTTGTACAATTATAGCAGATTTGCTCGTGACAAACAATGGAGGGTACATATAATGAAAATTTATTTTGACAAGCTTTACAGGTATGACAGATTACAGGAACCGGCAGGCATAGCACTTCCTTTTAAGGAAGGAGAGTTAAAGACTGCTGACAGGATAGCTATTACACAGGATGGCAGAAAATGTATGGTTCAGCCAAAGGTTACATCGAAACATGCAGATGGAAGCATAAGATACCTGTATGTGGATTTTCTTGCTGATATTCCGGCTAATAAGGGCGCAGTGCTTGAATTTGAAAAAGAGTCTGATGGAAGCTGTGAAGAAAAGGGAGTATCTGTTACTCAGACTGGGCAGGGACTGTGTGTTGACACAGGCTGTGTTACATTTACAGTAAAGAATAATTCCCAGAATATATTTGAAACACTTGATGATGGAAGAAAACATTATACCGCTCAGAATTTTGAAGGACCATATCTGAAAGACGATATGGGAAAATACGACATTAATATTGGTGAGTGGAAGATTATAGATGCAGGTCCTGTAAAATGTGTAATCAGGGCTAAAGGAAGTAACATTCTTAATAATAAAAAAGTTGATTTTGAGATAACACTTACATCATATGCAGCTAAGTCATGGATTGATGTTTCATACAGAATTATTAATACGACTTATGATGAGCTTCATATTAAATCACTGGTATTTTATGCAAAACCGGATGAGACAATCACTGCAAGTGATGATTTGTTTGATATGCACATTAATATGGATAATGATTCTACCGGATGTGGAGATGTACTTACGGATAATTCTAAAGAGAATGGACCTGTGTATCACACAAGAGGAACCGGGGAATTAGAGATGATATCTGGCAAAGCACCTGTTTCCAATGTAAGAACACTTGTTGGAAGCTCTAATTATAAGACTGATTTCTATATTGGAAGAGATGGAGTACAGGTTAATAAGGTTATTGATGATACATATCTTGTTAAGGAAGCAAATGAACATTTTGCAGAGGTATTCTATGGTACATTTCTTGCAGATTACACTGACGGGGATGATGGATTGTGTATAACTGTATATCAGGCACAGCAGAATTATCCGAAGGCAGTTAAGGCATATGACGGCGGAGTAGCTGTTATGCTTGTTCCAGAGGATATTGGAAATGTTGTTATGCAGTCTGGTATGGCAAAGGAACAGAGATTCCTGATGCATTTCCATGAACCGGATATGCAGATGTGGGAGCTTGATAACAGAAGTACAATATACCAGATGCCTGACAGACCATGCATAGCACCAGAGGAATTCAAGAAGGCAGAAGTGTGTATGGATGTATTCCCTGAACATCTTGTGAATGAAGTTGAAATCGCACTTATTGCAAGGGCTGATAATCATTCAAGATGCTACGGCATGCTGAATTGGGGCGATTCTATTGATATGGGATATACTTTACAGGGAAGAGGCGGCGGAAAACCTGTATGGAGTAATAATGAATATGATTATCCGCATTCATGTGCTCTTATGTATGCAAGAACTGGAATCAGAAGATTCCTTGACTATTTAATAGTTTCAGCAAAGCATCAGATGGATGTTGATGTATGCCATTACAGCAAGAATCCATTAAGAATAGGTGGACAGTGGGAACATACAGCAGGCCATTGTAAGAATGGAATAATGGTATGCTCACATGAATGGGTTGAAGGAGTGATTGATTACTATCATTTTACAGGTGATGAGAGAGGTCTTGAGACAGCTATAAGTATAGGTGATAACATATTAAGACTTCTGGATACACCAATGTATGCAAAACCGGGAGAAGCCAATGCGAGAGAAACTGGCTGGGCTTTACGTGCACTTGTTGCATTATATGTGGAGACAAGAGATGAAAAATGGCTTGCAAAATGTGAGTGGATTATTGACAGCTTTAAGATATGGGAAGAGGAGTATGGCAACTGGCTTGCTCCATATACGGACAATACTCTTATAAGAGTAGGATTTATGATATCAGTAGCTGCAGGAAGCGTAATGAGATATTACAGGGTATTCCCAAGAGAAGATATTAAGCAGATGCTTATAAGAGCAATTGATGATATTGTAGAGAATTGTACTCTTGACAATGGCTTGTTCTATTATAAGGAACTTCCTTCACTTTCAAGAAATGGAAATAACACACTTCTTCTGGAATCACTGGCAATTGCCTATGAGCTGACAGGTGATAAGAAGTATCTTGAGTATGGTTTCAAAACATTTGAAACAAACATTAATAACACAGGCAGGGCAGGAATTGGTTCTAAAAAGGTTATAGATGATGCTGTTATTGTTTCCGGTGACAGCACGAAAGGATTTGCACAGAGCTTTATACCGCTTGTTACATATTATAAGGCACTTGGAGATACAGGATTAATTAATAATGTAAAGCTGTATTAATAGTTTATTACGGTGAGAGAAAGCAAACACGCTTCGTTAGGGCGGGCTTTCTCTCACTGCTTTTTTTGTATATAGCAGCATTAACGCCCTCACAGCTTGGAAAAGTCGCAGATATTTACTGGTTTTTTTATGTAATATATAGTATAATCTTCCAAAAGTGTTTGTAATTGACGGAAAGGTGGTTTTTTATGAGAATCGGAATAAGAGCACATGATGTAGCATACGCTCCATTAGAGGAGCTTATACCTAATATACATGCACAGGGTTTTCACTGTATGCATATAGCATTAAGTAAGTCTATTAAGGAGTTTAAGCCGGGCGTGGAGACTATGACACCGGGACTTGCCATGTATATAAAAGAGTTATGTACAGAGAATAAGGTTGATGTTGCAGTACTTGGCTGTTATCTTAACCTTTGCAATCCCAATCCTGAGAAGCATAAGGAGATTGTTGAGAAGTATAAGGCACATATAAGATTTGCAAGTATTCTTGGCTGTGGAGTTGTTGGTACTGAGACTGGTGCGGTTAATGAGGAGTATAAGTATGAGCCAGCTAATCACAGTGAGGAGGCACTTCAGTGCTTTATTGATAATTTAAGGCCAATAGTTAAATATGCTGAACAGTTTGGTGTCATTGTAGCAATTGAGCCTGTATGGAAGCACATTGTATACACTGTCGAACGTGCAAGAAAGGTGCTTGACGCTATTGATTCACCTAATCTTCAGATTATATTTGACCCGGTTAACCTGTTATGTGTTGATAATCTTGCACAGCAGGATGAGATTATTGAGAAAGCATTTGACCTGTTATTAAAGGATATTGCTGTTGTTCACTGCAAGGATTATATTGTTGAAGGCAGTGAGCTTAAGTCAGTGGCAGCAGGTACAGGAAAGGGTAATCCGGTGACCGGAGGAGGTCTTAATTATCCACTTCTGTTAAAGAAGATTAAGGAGCATAAGCCATATGTACACTGCACATTGGAAAATACTGTTCCTGAGAATGCAGTGGCTACAAGAGAATTTATGGAAAGAACATATGCCAGTGTATAAATAATGGGCTTAAGAAAACTATAACGCTGGACAATTACCAGAGAATGGAGGCACGTATGCCAGAGAATATAGAGTTACCAGGCGCAAGCCATAACAAAACTAATCAGGTTGAAAGAGCGGTGGATACACCAGCAGATTTTACAAGTCCTGAGGAATTATATAAGGATCTTATTGCGGCTATAAAGAAATACCACCCATCTACAGATCTGTCTGATATCGAGAAGGCATACGAGACCGCAAGAAAGGCACATGAGGGACAGTTCAGAAAATCGGGTGAGCCATATATAATCCACCCTTTATGTGTTGCTATTATTCTGGCTGAATTAGAGCTTGATAAGGAGTCAATTATTGCAGGTCTTCTTCATGATGTTGTTGAAGATACAGTTATGACAAGTGAAGATGTTGCAAAAGAATTTGGTGATGAGGTGGCACTGTTAGTAGATGGTGTAACAAAGCTGACACAGCTCAATTACCAGCATGATAAGATTGAGGTCCAGGCAGAAAACCTTAGAAAAATGTTCCTTGCAATGGCAAAGGATATAAGAGTTATCCTTATAAAGCTTGCCGACAGGCTGCATAATATGCGTACAATGCAGTATCAGTCACCGGCAAAGCAGATTGAGAAATCAAGAGAGACAATGGAAATATATGCCCCAATTGCTCATAGGCTGGGTATTTCCAAGATTAAGGTAGAGCTTGATGATTTATCAATGAAATATCTGATGCCTGATGTATATAATGATCTTGTTGAACAGGTCAACTTAAACAGACCGGGCAGAGAAGCATTTATAAAGAGCATAATTAAAGAAGTCGGCATGCATATAAGCAATGCCGGTATTGAGGCAGAGATAGACGGAAGAGTTAAGCATTTTTTCTCAATCTACAGAAAAATGGTTAACCAGAATAAGACGCTTGACCAGATATATGACATATTTGCAGTAAGAATCAAGGTTGACACTGTAAAAGACTGTTATGCGGCACTTGGTGTAATACACGAAATGTATAAGCCTATTCCGGGACGTTTCAAGGATTATATTGCAATGCCTAAGCCTAATAATTACCAGTCGCTTCATACAACACTTATTGCATCTAATGGACAGCCGTTTGAGATACAGATAAGAACTTACGAAATGCATAAGATTGCTGAGTATGGTATTGCAGCCCACTGGAAATATAAAGAGGGAAAAACTGGCGAGAAGGACAACCAGAGTGAGGAAGCAAAGCTTAGCTGGTTAAGACAGATTCTTGAATGGCAGAAGGAAATGTCTGATAACAAGGAATTCTTATCATCAATCAAGAATGACCTTAACCTTTTCTCAGACAGCGTATATTGCTTTACACCTTCGGGTGATGTCAAGAACCTTCCTGCAGGCTCATGCCCTATAGATTTTGCGTACAGTATCCACAGTGCTGTAGGTAATAAGATGGTAGGAGCAAGAGTTAATGGAAAGCTTGTTAATATTGATTATATTATTAAGAATGGTGACAGAATTGAGATTATAACATCGCAGAATTCCAAAGGACCAAGCCGTGACTGGCTTTCAATCGTAAAGAGCACACAGGCAAAGAATAAGATTAATCAGTGGTTTAAGCAGGAATTAAAGGAAGATAATATCATTAAGGGCAAGGAAATGGTTGCTAACTATTGTAAGACTAAAGGAATTGTTCTTTCTGAAATTACCAAGCCTGAATATGTTGAAAAATGTCTTAACAAATATGGCTTTAAAGACTGGGATTCTATTCTTGCAGCCGTTGGACATGGTGCACTTAAAGAGAGCCAGATAGTAAACAGGCTTAATGAGGAGCATTTAAAGACTAAGAAGGCAGAAGTTACAGACAAAGATGTGCTTGAGGAAATCGTTGCCGCTGAGTCTAAGGAAAAGGCAAAGAAGAAGGAAGGCAAAGGTGGAATTGTCGTTAAGGGAATCCATGATGTTGCTGTCAGATTCTCAAAGTGCTGTAATCCGGTACCAGGTGATGAGATTGTCGGTTTCGTTACAAGAGGAAGAGGTATATCAATTCACAGAACGGACTGTGTTAATATTATCAACTTCCCGGCTAATGAGCGCGCGCGTCTTATAGAGGCTGAATGGGAGCAGGGACAGACAGCAGGCGATACCTATGAGGTTGAAATCAATATATTTGCCAACAACAGAACAGGTCTTATTGTTGATATATCAAGGATGTTCACAGAAGCAGAGATTGATGTAAAGTCTATGAACTGCCGTCTTAATAAGAAAGAATTCGCTACCATAAGTGTTGGTTTTGATATTCACGGCAAGGAAGAGCTTAACAGAATTATAGATAAATTAAGAAAGATAGACGGAGTTACTGATATAACAAGAACTGCCGGCTAAGAAAGGTTTGCAGATTATGATTAAGATAGAATCAAGAGTATTGGGACCGGTAGCTACTAACTGCTATCTTATAATTAACTTAGATAACAACGAGAGCATTATTGTTGACCCGGCAGATTCACCAGAGTCTATATATGATATGGTTGTGCGTTCAGCAAGCAAGCCACAGGCAATACTTCTTACACATGGACATTTTGACCATATAGGTGCTGCTAATGAAGTGCGTGAGCATTATGGAATTAAGATATATGCATCATGTGATGAGGAAAAGCTTCTTGCTTCACCGGCAAGAAACCTGTCGAATGCATACGGCATGAGTCTTAAAGTTACAGCAGATGTACTTCATAATGATGGGGATATTCTTGAACTTGCAGGACTTAAGATAAAGGCAATACATACACCGGGACATACAGCAGGCGGAACATGCTATTATATTGAATCAGACAAGACACTTATGTCAGGTGATACACTTTTTGCCGGTTCAGTAGGAAGAACAGATTATCCTACAGCAAGCTCTGCTGCAATGATGGAGTCGCTTCATGACAAGCTCTGCAAGCTTCCTGATGATACAGATGTATATCCTGGACATGGAGAGTTCACAACGATTGGATATGAAAAGCAGAACAATCCGTTTATGTGATGTGATGTTCGCAAGCGAAAAGGAAGCAACGCGAAGCGTTATTTACTTTTCGCGGGACATCAACGAGCAAACGCCTGCAAAGCAGGCTGGAAAGCACGATAGTGCGGGTTTGCGAGTTTGCGAGTATGAGATCGCAAATATCAGTGCGAAAAGGAAGCAACGATGATATATATTAAGATTGATAATGATGTTTTTTATGATGATGCGGTTGTGCTTGTCCGTTCATTTTATCCAAGAACTGAGGTTATGGCACTTAAGGCAGATTCCAAGCCGGAAGAGAATGATGAGATTCTTTCAATAGAAGTTCCTGATATCACAGGGCTTGATAAGAAGAATGCCCATGAAGTGTTTAAGGACAGCTTATATAAGAAGCTTTCAGAAAAGACAGGCAAGAAGCTGCCGTGGGGATATCTTACAGGAGTAAGGCCAAGTAAGATTGCGTATACAATGCTTGAAGAAGGTGCAACAGAGGAACAGATTAAGAAACATTTTATGGACAGGCATTATGCGAGTGAGGAAAAGGCAGACCTTGCACTTACAGTAGCAAGGAAAGAGTTAGATATACTTACGGATATGGATTATAAGACAGGCTACAGCCTGTATATTGGAATTCCATTCTGTCCTAGTATATGCCTGTACTGTTCATTTTCATCATATGCACTTGGTGCGTACAAAGACTATGTAGATAATTATGTTGATGCACTTATTAAGGAGATAAGATATGTCGCTGAATCCATGAAAGGCAGAAGACTGGATACAGTGTACATGGGTGGTGGAACACCTACAACTCTGAGTGCAGCACAGTTAGATAAAGTACTGACAGTGGTTGAAGAAGCATTTGACTTGAGTGCATGCCGCGAGCTTACTGTAGAAGCCGGCAGACCGGACAGCGTGACACCGGATAAATTCAAGGTTCTTAAAGCTCATAATGTGGGAAGAATATCTATTAATCCGCAGACAATGAACCAGAAAACACTTGACCTGATAGGAAGAAAGCATACAGTTGAAGATATTAAGAATGCTTATGCAATGGCAAGAGAAGCAGGACTTGATAATATAAACATGGATATGATTCTTGGACTTCCGGGAGAGGGTGTAGACGAGGTTTACCATACACTTAATGAAATTAAGGCGATGAGGCCGGAGAGTCTTACCGTTCATTCACTTGCAATCAAGAGGGCTTCAAGACTTAACATATTGCGTCAGCAGTACACAGAGCTTTCAATTAAGAACACAGACAGCATTATCGCAATGACTGAGCAGACAGCAAGAGATCTCAACATGCAGCCTTATTATATGTACCGTCAGAAGAATATGGCTGGTAATTTTGAGAATGTAGGTTATGCAGTTGCTGGACTTGAATGCATATATAATATTCTTATTATGGAAGAAAAGCAGACGATAATTGCGTGCGGCGCAGGTGCTTCAACTAAGGTTGTGTTCCATAATGAGTCAGATGATAATCACTCAGTAAGGATTGAGAGAATTGAGAATGTTAAGGATGTCAGAAGCTATGTCGAGAGAATTGATGAGATGATTGAGAGAAAGCGGAAGTTCTTTGGGGAGAATGAGTTTTAATTATAAAAGGGGCAAGGTTGTCAGGAAATATTAAAAGTGATGAATAAACCAGAAGATAAGAGGAATATATATGAATGAGTATGACAAGTACCTGAAACTTTTAAAGGAAAAATATCCCACAAAACAGTCAGTTTACCGCGAACTTATTAACCTGAATGCAATTATGAATCTGCCAAAGGGAACAGAGCATTTTATGAGTGACCTTCATGGGGAATATGATGCATTTTACCATATAATTAATAATTGTTCGGGAGTAATTAGGGAGAAGGTAGCGATGCTGTATGGAGATGAACTTACTGTATATGAGCAGCAGGAGCTGTGCACTCTGATATATTATCCGAGAGAGAAGCTTTCTATACTTATGGATGAGAATAAGGTGAATGATGAATGGTACAGAAATGTACTTAACCAGCTGATTCAGATTGCAAAGCTTCTGTCTTCTAAGTACACAAGATCCAAGGTGCGAAAAGCAATGCCTGTGGATTTTGCATATATCATTGATGAACTTATTCATGCGCAAAAGGATGAAGATGACAACAGGAGTGTGTACCACAGACAGATTATGGAAACAATTCTGAGCCTTCATAATGGCGATGAATTTCTTGTTGCTCTTACTGATCTGATTAAAAGACTGGCTGTGGACCATCTTCATATACTTGGGGATATATATGACAGAGGAGCACATGCAGATAAGATATTAGATCTTCTGATGGAACATCACAGCGTTGATATCCAGTGGGGAAATCATGACATATTGTGGATGGGAGCTTTTTGTGGCAATCCGGTGTGTATGGCACTTGTGGTCAGGAATAATATTAAGTACAAAACTATGTCAATTCTTGAGAATGGTTATGGAATAAGCCTAAGATTTCTTCTACAGTTCGCAGTTAATACATATTCAGATAAAAATGTTGATGACGCAGTCTATAAAGCTATTTCTGTGATTTTATTCAAGCTTGAAGGGCAGCTTATTAAGAGACACCCGGAATACAGAATGGAAGAAAGACTTCTGTTGGATAAGATGAATCTGGATAAAGGAACAGTAAGAATAGGGGATAAGGATTATTTTCTTAATACTAATGAATTTCCAACTGTTGACATGAATAATCCATATGAGCTTACTATGGAAGAAATGTTTCTGATGGGGAGATTCAGGGCAGATTTCATTAACAGTATGGCGCTTGAGAGGCATATCAATTTTCTATATGACAAAGGCAGCATTTATAAGGTTCATAATGGAAATCTTCTGTTTCACGGATGTGTGCCACTTGATGAACAAGGTGTATTTGATGGAATTGTTGTGGATTGCAAGTCGTATTCAGGCCGTGAGTATCTTGATTATTGCGAGTCAATGGTCAGGCAGGCAAGAACCGGTGATTCAGATGCAGTTGATTTTATGTGGTTTCTGTGGAGTAATATATTATCACCAGTGACTGGAAGGTGTATCAAAACATTTGAACGAACGTTCCTCGACAAGGATAGAAATGCTGACTATAAGAAGGCAATCGAAGAGGATAAGAATCCATACTATGTTCAGTATGAAAATGAAAGAATCTGTAAAATGATTTTAAGGGAGTTTAATCTTTATAATGAGAATGCACACATTATTAATGGACATACTCCTGTCAGGACAAAAGAGGGGCAGCACCCTGTAAGGGCTGGTGGGAAACTGATTGTTATAGATGGCGGTTTCTGCGAAGGATATCATGCTGCCACAGGAATAGCTGGTTATACACTTATTTATAATTCGCATGGAATGAAGATTAAAGAACATCATCCGTTTATGAGTATTAATATGGCAATTAATAGTAATAGGGATATTGAGTCTGAATCACAGGTTGTTTATGTGGAAAAGCAGCGGGTGTTTGTAAAGGATACTGATAACGGAAAGCAGATTGCGGAGGAGATTAATGATTTAATGAATCTGCTGAAGGTGTATAATTCATAAAATATGTGTAAATATGTAAGTTATATAATTATTTCCACTTGATTTCTATCCCCAATAGAATGTAGAATTATAAGATAAACTAGATTATTATTACGAGGAGTTGCAGCATGGAAATTTATGAAATGATTGATCTGCAGGATTGTCCAAGATGTTTTGGACCTTCTATATTAGAAGAGGAAGATCACTCTTATTATGTGATGTGTATGGATTGCGGCTGCCAGTCAGCATCATTTAGGTTTGAAAATGATGAAGACAGGCTTGATGCAGCTAAAAGAACAGCAGAATTATGGAATAGCGGTAAGGTGATATTTACAGGCCGTTCGGAATAGATATTGGAGGGAGATTTTAATTTATGAAGAGCAAAGAAGAACTTTTTAATATGCCGATAGTTGAACTGAGGGAATATATGAATTCTCTTTCTAATCCGGAAATACAGGAAGTTGCAAAGATATTTGAGGAAGATGATATTGAGAGAGACCCACTTGAACTTCTTACAGCGTCGAAGCTTTTTGATTATATGAAATATGCAAATGGTTCGGTGGATATTGAGTTTTAGTTGTTTAAGATTTTGAAATGATTTTTCATACGTTGTATGAGAATAAATATTAATCAGGAGGATTATTAATGATAATAGCAGTAACATACGAGAATGGTCAGATTTTTCAGCATTTCGGACATTCTGAGAGCTTTAAGATTTATGAGACAGAAGGAAAGAATATTGTCCGTGCAGAGGTAATTGGCACTGATGGAGCTGGTCATAGCGCATTGGCAGCTGTTCTTAAGGATAAAGGTGTAGATGTTCTTATATGTGGTGGAATTGGTAACGGTGCAGTCACAGCACTTTCAGAAGCTGGAATTGATGTATATTCAGGAGCAGATGGAGAAGCAGATGCAGCAGTTGAGGCATATCTTAATGGCGATTTAACATCAGCAGGTGTTAATTGCGACCATCATCACGATCATGAAGAAGGTCATGGCTGCGGACACTGTGGAAGCCATGAAGATGAAGAGTCAGGTTGCGGACATTGTGGAAGTGATGAAGGTGAATCAGACTGTGGTAGTGGTTGTGGCGGCTGCGGCGGTGGCTGTGGTACATTTACACCATCATTTGAAGGACCTAATGTGGGAAAGAAGGTAAAGGTTCATTATAAAGGAACTCTTAATGATGGAACACAGTTTGATTCTTCTTACGACAGAGGTGAACCGCTTGAATTTACTTGTGGAGCAGGAATGATGATTCAGGGCTTTGACAAGGCTGTTGCAACAATGAATGTCGGAGACGTTATTGATGTTCATCTTATGCCAGAGGAGGCGTATGGAGAAGCCGATCCAAGAGCTTTCATAACACTGCCTATAAGTGAGCTTCCGGGTGCAGAAGAACTTAAAGTTGACGATAAGGTGTATCTTCAGAATATGTATGGACAGCCATTCCCGGCAAGGGTTGCTGCTTTAACTGATACAGATATCACATTTGACGCTAATCATGAGATGGCAGGAAAAGAACTGAATTTCAGGATTGAGCTTGTAGAAGTTTTATAATTGAATAATATTAAGATACCGGCTGGTACAGCTAAATGCAGTATCAGCCGGTTATTTTATTGTCTGGAAACAAGCTCTTTAGTCAGCCGTATCCATTCTTTCAGTTCTTTCCGGTTTTCATCTTCCTTGCGGAAGGCGGCTGAGAATGGTATACGCATGTCTGGGTCGCCAACCTGTAATATAACTGAATCAGGTGAAAGCTTCATTGAAGTAAGATAACTATTTAGTGTAAATGCAATTCCATATCCCTGTTCAGCAAGTCGGATTCCTGCGTCAATACTGCTTATCTTATAGGTAAGCTCTGGCAGGACATCAGCATAGAAAAGGGCGTCTTCTTCAAGCTGTCTTATACTCTGGTTGCTGTGCTGCAGGATGAATCTTTCTTTTCTTACATGCGCAAGATCAAGCCATGGATAGACGCATGATTCTTTAGACTCTGCAAAAGAGACAGCAGGGTGGCTTTTGGGAAGAATGGCAACAAGACAGTCTTCATATATGGTTTCATAGGAAAGTCTGGTGTTGCTCACACTGTTATATCCAAAGAACATATCAAGGTCACCGGCAAGAAGCTGCTCTTCATGGTCTGAGAGATGTCCGTCAATGGCATATACAACTGACTGTGGATACAGTCTGTTAAATGCAGTCATAACAGATGGAAAGAGAGACTCAACCTGACGTACCATGTAACCAACGCGGAGTTTAACAGCTACATTTTTGCCAATATCAATCATGCGGTCTTCAAGCTCAAAGCATTTCATAGTAATATCTCTGGCAGATTTCACGAATTCCTCGCCTGCATATGTAAGAATCATGCGGCGGCCTTTCCTTTCAAAAAGCTGTATGCCAAGTGAAGTTTCAAGCTGCTTAAGATGTATGCTCAAAGCCGGCTGCGACAAGAACAGAGCATTGGCGGCTTTGGTAAGATTTCCGTAATTAGCAATTGTAAGAACATATTGCATGTCTTTTTCAGTAATCATATGAATTCCCTTTCTAAAATAGTGCATGTTTCAATAACAATGTAATAATTATACATAATTAAAATGTATCAATCAATCGAAACTATAAATTAGATTTATACTTTCGATAAAAACATACAATTTTATTTTTAGTATGATTTATATTAAAATGTATAAAAATATAAATTTGTTATGGGAGAAAATTTCATGGAAACAAAAGCAAAGAAAAAATGGAAAACGCCACATACATTTGTAATACTTGTGGTAATTATTCTTATTGCTGCAGCGGCAACATATATTGTGCCGGCAGGTGAATTTACAAGATTTAAAGATGCAGCAACAGGCAAGACTTTAGTTGAAGCTGGAAGTTATCACAGAATAGCATCAAGTCCGCTTAATCCGTTAAAGATTCCTTCAGCAATCTATACCGGAATTGTGAAATCAGCGTCAACAATCACATTTATGCTGATAATCGGCGGAGCTTTTCAGGTAATTACATCAACAGGCGCACTTACAGCGTTATGCAAGAAGTTATCTAAGACATTTTCTAAGCACAAATATGTTGTAATTCCTGTATTTTTGACATTGTTTTCTATATTCGGATTCACAATGGGAATGTCATCAGAGGTTATGATATTCGTTCCTATCGGAATTACACTTGCGTTATTCTTAGGACTTGATAAAGTTACAGGAACAGCAATGATTGCACTCGGTGCAGCGGTTGGATTCACAGCCGGATTACTTAATCCGTTCAATGTAGGAGTTGCGCAGGATATAGCAGAATTGCAGTTGTTCTCAGGAATGGCTTACAGAGTATTTATTCTTGTTGTGCTTCTTGCTGCTACAAGTGCATACATAATCTGCTATGCAAGAAAGGTTGCAGCACATCCTGAAAAAAGCGTAATATATGGAATTCCTGAAGACCAGGAGTACACATTTGACAATGTAACAGATTCAATTACGGTAAGACAGATTGCAGTTCTTATTGTTATGGCACTTGGCTTTGGAATACTTATATATGGCCTTTCAAAGAAGGGCTGGTACTTTGAAGAAATGTCAGGTCTGTTCATATTTATGGGTGTAATATGCGGATTTATCAGCGGTTACGGTCCTAGCAGAATTGCAAGGGAATTCGGAGAAGGCGCAAAGGGCATCATAGTTGGATGTCTTATTATCGGAATTGCCCGTACAGTTGAGGTAATATTAAGTGATGCCAATATTCTTGATACTATTGTGTATGGAATTGTTAATATTGTAAATGTTATGCCAGATTCAATTAAGGCTGTCGGCATGTTCTTATGTCAGTCACTTATTAACTGCGTAATCGTGTCAGGAACAGGTCAGGCAGCAGTTACAATGCCACTTATGGTGCCGGTTTCAGATCTTGTAGGAATATCAAGACAGACATCAGTACTTGCGTTCCAGTTAGGAGACGGATTCTCTAACTCAGTACTTCCAATGTCATCATCACTTATGGGATATCTTGCTGTATCAAAGATTCCTTATAGCAAATGGCTTAAGTTCATGATGCCACTGTTCCTTATATGGACAGCACTTGGATGCCTGTTTATGCTAGGTGCATTAATGATTGGATATTAGAATTGATTAGGAGCAGATATTATGTCAGACGATATTAAGAAGCAGCTTGGGGCGGTTATTGACAGCTATAAAGAAGATTTATGCCAGATGGCAGATGAGATATTCGACCTTGCGGAGATAAGCGGGGAAGAGTACAAGACATCTGATATATTGTGCAGTTATCTTGAAAAAGAAGGATTTGTGATAGAGCGTGGAACAGGACTTGAAACAGCATTTAGGGCAACATGGGATAATGGAAGTGACGGCCCGGTGATTGGAATTCTTGTTGAATATGACGCTCTTGAAAAAATCGGCCATGCGTGTGGACATCATCTTCAGGGACCTTCCGGGATAGGGGCAGCAATCGCAGTAAAGAACTGCCTTCAGGATTATCCATGCAGGCTTGTTGTGTATGGAACTCCGGCAGAGGAAACTCTTGGCGGTAAGATAATTATGCTCGATAAAGGTTATATGAAAGAGCTTGACCTTGCATTTATGTCGCATGGTTCGCCTAATACATCAGTAGATGAAAAATGTATGGCACTCGAGAATTTCGTGGTAACATTCCACGGAGTAAAAAGCCATGCTGCAATAAGTCCAGAAGAAGGACGCAGCGCACTTGATGCAGCGTTATTATCATTCCATGCAATTGAGATGTTAAGAGAGCATGTTAAAGACGACACAAGAATGCATTACACAATCCGTAATGCCGGTGGTCCTCCAAATGTAGTTCCGGACCTTACTGTTGCAGAATATACACTCCGCTCATACAGCACGAAATACCTTGATGAAGTTGTAGAGAGATTCTACAACATTTTAAAAGGAGCTGCGCTTATGACTGGAACAACATATGAAGTCCAGAGAGACCTTCCATTCAAGAGCAAGGTTGTGTGCCATAAGGTCAATGACCTGCTTATGGCAAATGCAGCATATGAGAATGCCCCATCGATTGCACCACCACGCGAAAGGACTGGCTCAACAGATTTCGGCAATGTGTTATATGAAGTTCCAGGCTCATGTATAAGAATTGCATTCACAGACAAGGATGCACAGCCGCATTCAGAAGCTTACATTAAAGCAGGAAAGAGTGATGCAGCGCATAATGCCATAGTATATGCAGCAAAGATAATGGCTGATTCAATATGCGATGTTCTTGTTAATCCTGAGCTTCTTGCACAGATAAAGCAGGAGTTTGAGGTGGCAAGAGAAAAAGGCTGATTAGTAAGCGTAAGAATTGATTGTATAGAGCTGGCTGTGTTAAAAACTGTTTTGGGTTAGAAATGCTGCGACCGGAAAGCATTAGCAGGACAAGCTGGTTGGGAAAGAATGATAAGTGAGATATGATTGCAAGATAAGTAATCAGGAATGCCTGATAAGTGAACTGCGAAAGCAAGATAAGTCATCAGGAATGCATGATAAATTTGTCAAGACCTACGAAATAGTTAGATATGGGTAGAATAGTAGGTGAATTGCAGTCGACTTAAAGATGAAAATTCATAATAAACCCACTAATTTCGCTATAATACTAAGAATAGTAGGTGAATTAGCAGCAAAATAGATGCAAAACATAATGCTTATCAATTTAAGTGCTGAAAAAGACCTACTCAAGCAATACGGACTTGCTGATTAGTGGGTTTTCGCACAATTAAATGTGTTTTGGAAAATAAAATAAACCTACGAATATCAGATAAAAAGGCTGATTAGTGGGTTTAGCGATAATATTGAATCGTAATCAGGCGGCGGAGAAATCCAAAGCCTGATTTTTTATAATTTGTAAGCATAAAAAATTGTATAGACACAATATGTCTGACTTGAATGCTATTCTTAATATACAAACAACCTGTATTTACAGTCGATTTATGTACAGATGAAAGGAGACATTTATTATGGGATTTTTCTGGGCTAATGTGAAAGCTAATATTGAAGGAGCAGTTGCAAATGCAAAAATGCATTACTATGAGGATAAGCTGAGAAGCGACGACTATGATGAAGACGAAGAAGAAGATTATAATGAGGTGCAGGAGGAATATAACGCGGACAGCATAGAAGATAGTCCCGTTGCTAATATCCAAAATAACTGGAAATCAATATTATTAGTTCTTCAGACAGAATATAATATTCAGGATATACAGATGAGTACATGGATTAAGCCACTCAGGGTAGAAAATGTGGAAGATAATATTTTGAATTTATCTTTTAGAAATGCTGATGATAACGAACAAGAACATAATATGAATGTAAAATATGTACAGAAAAGATTTGCAGATTTATTATCAGATGCAATTGCTGAATATATGGATACTCAATATGTAGTGAAGATTAATTAAATGGATGATGCATCAGGCGGAGGAGAAATCCAAAGCCTGATTTTTTATAAAATAAAATAATATGACAATAAGTGTCTGACATAACTGGTATTATTTAAAGGAAATAGGCTGGGAGTAATTATGTAGGCAGCTGGAACACCATAAATTATATACAGGATGGAATAATTATGCAGAATGAATTAGAAGGATTATATAACATGCTTGTAAGTCAGACAGATATAATGAAAAATGTGGATGAATTAGTAGAAAAACAGATTGAACATGAGCTGATGCAGTTCAAAGAACTGGCAACATGGAGCGATTATGAATGTGAGCGTGATAAATATATGGCAGTTGCTGAAGTTGCGAAAAAAGAAAGCTTCATGGCAGGATTTAACTATGCGGTGAGATTACTTGAGGGCACGCACAACCCTTAAGACACGTTCCTTTTCTTCATCAGAAAGAGACTGAATCTCTTTCATGATTTCCCTGTCGATTGAAGAATAATCTCCAGTATATTCACCTGATAACACATAATCCACAGTTACACCTAGTGCATTACATATATAGATAAGTGTAGGCAGGGAAACTTTCACACGGTTATTTTCAATATTGCTTATATGAGAAGTATTGACCTCAGCGGCACTGGCAACAGCGTCCTGTGGTAACCCTTTTGATAAGCGTATTTCTTTTAACTTCTTTCCAATACTTTCAAAATCAATATCCTTCATGAAATCCCCCACAATAAAGATGATAAATACAATACATATAATTGTAATATTGATTGGTTGATGATATAATTATCTACAACTAAAACAAAATTATCCACAGGCAATAAAAATGTTTTTTTAAAATAAAAAGACAAAATATGACACTAAGACATATAATGTCCAACCTGTCTGTTATCATTAATACATAAAAGAGAAGCAAAATGAGGAGGCATAAGATGAGCGACAATAATAATGTTGAAAATGATAACGAGAGTGATTATGTATATCTGAAAAGACCATATTTATTTAATATCAGGTACAATTCAAGACAGGTGTGGAACAAGCTGCCAGATGAGGAAAAAGCTCCGTATGTTAATTATGAAGAATATTATGAGGAATGCCGGCTTATAAAGTTGAGAAGCATAGGATATCCGATACTGGCAGGTATATATATGTTTTGCATGCTGGTAATGGTGCTTTATATTATATATGTGTTTTCTGGATTTAATATATTTTCATTATTTTTATAATGCACAATAATTAAAACATTAATTTGTAAAAATATTGCATAAAAATACACAAAAATTTTATTTTGCATTAGCATTTATTACAATAAAGTGCTAATATATTAACAGATTAAATCGTGAAATATTGCAATATATTATCTTATTAGAAACGACTAAAAGGAGAACAGCATATGGAAAATGACTACAATGATAAAGTAAGCCGAGTGCTAAGCCTTTATCAGCGTCTTATGGAGGGGGAAGTAATAGATAAAGAAGTTGAGGCTGCAAAATATAGCGTGTCTGCGAGGTCAATCCAGAGAGATATAAGTGCAATTAATAATTTCTTTGAACAGGAAGCGGAGAAAAGCGGAGTAATCAACACAATTGACTACGATAAGAAGAAAGGCGGACATTATCTAAGTCAGATACATAAAACGAAGCTGACAAACAGCGAGATACTTGCTATATGCAAGATATTACTGGACAGCAGGGCGTTTACCAAGAAAGAGATGACAAGCATACTTGACCGGATGATTGATTGTTGTGTACCAAAGGACAGTCAGGAACTTGTAGAAGACCTGATAAGTAATGAAGAATTCCATTATGTTGAGCTTACGCATAAGTCAGAATTTCTTGATAAAATGTGGGACATCGGGCAGGCAATACATGAGAGCCGTTATCTTGAGATGGATTACAAACGTACCAAAGACGGTGAGATTGTAAAAAGAAAAGTAAAACCAGTTGCAATAATGTTTTCAGAGTATTATTTTTACCTGACGGCATTCATTGATGATGAAGAGGTTAAAGCTGATTTTGATGTGATTAATGACGCATTTCCAACAATATACAGAATTGACAGGATTAGCAATTATAAGGTGCTTGACGAGCAATTCAAGATTCCTTATGGCAACCGTTTTAAAGAAGGTGAGTTCAGAAAGCGAATCCAGTTCATGTATGGAGGCAAACTCCAGAAGGTCAGGTTCAAGTATAAAGGGACAAGCGTGGAAGCAGTTCTTGACAGGCTGCCAACCGCAAAGATTCTGGAAGAAAAAGATGGCATATACACCATATCCGCAGAGGTGTTCGGCAAGGGCATCGATATGTGGCTGAGGAGTCAGGGCGATATGGTGGAAGTGATATAGAAAAATATGAAAAGAACGTAAGATTAAAAAGGAAAAGAGGAAGGATATGTTTAATTCTAGGTATAAAAAGGAAGCACTGAAAGAATGTGAAGAAGCAGGGAATAAATATAAAGGAGAATATGAAGACACAATAAAAAAGAGTACGGAATTACATGAGGATAAAGAAAGTGGAGTTGAGATATTAAAAAAAGTTGATGAATACATACATTCACTATCAAATAGACCTAAAGAAATTGAAAACATGGCGTCGGAAATTTTAGTCAGACGTAAAGCGTTTGAAAAAGAAATAGAATATTTAAAAATTGAAGCAAAAAAGGCTGATAAAGCAGGTAAAAATATTGCAGGAGGTGGCGTACTGGCTGGGGCTGGGGTTGCGGCTTTTGGACCAACAGCAGCAATGGGAGTAGCAACAACTTTTGGAACAGCATCGACAGGAACTGCAATAGCAACACTTTCAGGTGCGGCACAAACTAATGCTGCATTGGCATGGCTTGGAGGAGGTGCTGCGGCTGCTGGCGGTGGCGGAATGGCTGCAGGAGAAACTTTTTTGGCAATGGCAGGACCAGTTGGATGGGCTATAGGTGGTGCAGCGCTTGTAGGTGGTGGATTGCTTATAAACAGTAAAAATAAAAAAGTTGCAGAAAAAGCTGAAGAAAAATGTATGGAGATAAAGAAAGAGACCAATAAATTAAAAGAAATAAAAGAGAAAATCAAAGCTGAAATTAGGGCAATTGTTTCTCTTAATGAAGGTGTTGATAGAGTATTGAAAGGGTTAAAGAGTAATAATAAGACAAATTATAATTTATTCACAATGCAGGAAAAAGAATCATTGAGACAACTCATGAATACGGCAGAATCTTTATCTAAGCGAATAGGGGTTAAGATTGCATGATAGATAAAAAAAATATAAAAGACATAAATGTGACGTCATATGAATGGAATAATGCCAAATGTGACAAATACGATTATATGATAGCTGCTTTCTGTGGAGGAATTGCAGGTCTGGTAGATGTATTTTTTGTGGGAGATCCATTAAACAGTGTTCTTGGGAAAAATGTGGATAAGGCGGCAGATGGATTTGTAAAAAAAGCCGCTCAATTTTTTTGGAAAAATGATCAACGAACTACAGGTAAAAGTAAAAAAATGCCGGAATCACTGGAACAGTGTATTTCATATTTAGAGCAGGCATTTCCAGTAAATTATGATGCAAGATATGCAAAAGATTTGGATGTTGAAGAAGGCGTACTTAAAGGAATGAGACCGGGAAACCATCATTTATTATCTCTTGCACATAGTCCAGATCCTATAGGATTAATATTTTCTATTATAGATCAGTTTATGGGATATGCCTCATTTGTTGATAATGGCAAAATTATACATGTTATTCCTAAAAAGACTTCTAATGCAATACCATATTTGCAGGGAACCAATTTAATCTCGATGTTATTTTGTGGTTTTGTAAATTGGATAGGACATATTATATCAGATTTTGTTGGTTCATCAAATACGAGAAGTGCAGGGAAAACAGGAAGAGGAGCAGGAATTCCTATTCCGTTTTATGAGTTATTTCTTTTGTGTGACTTTGGAAACTTTGATGGTAAAACATTAGCAGAAACTATGGTTGAAGTGTTTGAAGAAGGATACGATGCACGATTTGGAATAACCATGGCAATACCCGTAGTTATGAATGAACTGATGATAAAAGTTATATGGATGATTCGTCAAAAGTTTATTCGTGGTAAAACATGGAAAGAAAGTATTCCTACCCAGAAACATGCAGATTTAAGAATTATGCTTATTGTAGGTGACGCAACATTATGTGTTATTGATGGAACGGAAGCAGCTATTCAGGGCATTTCCAAAGGAAATATTGTAAGTTTTATTTGCCATCTTAATCTTGTGGGATGGACAAGATTAATTCTGCTTGTGCTGAAGGAGTTACGCATTAGGCTAGGATCTGTAATGGGTGACATTGTAAATAGATTCTTCAATGAAATGATGGAAGAAATACTGACACCTGCTGAAAAACAGAGGATAAGAGATTTCTATTCAAGACTCAATGCTTACGATCAACAACTGGCTGTTTTATTTTCTGAATTTGTTGCACAGATAGAAAAAGAATATCGAGAGTTATATGCTGAAATAGATGCAACATTTGATGAACAAAAGTCAATTGAAGAGAGAGCAGACCATTCAGTAAAATTGGCACAGATATCAGGGGTATCAGATGACAGGATAGTAAAAAGTATAAGTGAATTAGATGATTTATTTGGCTAATTAGCTGATGATTTATTAATTAAAAACGGAGGTTTTGCAGTTATGAAAGAAATAAATGCAGCATTAGAGGAATTGAAGAATATTAATACATCATATGGAATTGATATTGATGGTATTAGCAGACTGCAGGCAGAAATGTCGGCAGCTAAGGTATGTACTCCTATTATTGGAAAGTTTAGTTCGGGAAAGAGTGCTCTTGTTAATACGTTATTAGGTTATAGTAAAAGAATTTTAAGAGAAGATATTACGCCTGAAACAGCAATACCTGCGGAAATTGTATATACAGATTCAGAAGACTCTATAACTGTTATAAAAAATGATGGGACATATAAACAGCTAAATGTTGATGAATATAGAACATATGAAGCTGATGCAAATACAGTTAAGAGTGCAAGAATAGAACTTAGAAACAGTTTCCTTGAAAAAATTCCAGATGTAATGATTGTTGATATGCCAGGATTTGAATCTGGATTTGAAGTACATAATAAGGCAATAGATAATTATCTGCCACAAAGTTTATCATATATTATTGCAATACCAGCGGATGATATGATTGTAAGAAGTAGTGTAGGCAATATCTTAAAGGAATTGTGTCTGCATGATATGCCATTATGTGTAGTAATTACAAAGTATGATAAAAGAAATGATGATTTTGAAGTGACTTTCCAGAAAATGAAAGAAAGTCTTAAACGTTTTGTAGGAGATAGAGAAATTACTTACTGCAAGACAAGCAGTTTTACAGGAGAGGCAGAAGAACTTGAAGAATTTTTAATAAAGATTCAAGACGAATCGCAGGATATTCTAGCATTAAAATATAAGAAGCAGGCTTTTTCATTGGTTGAAAATACACGTAATTATTTAATTACTACTTTGAAGGGAAGCAATCTGTCAGAATCAGAATTAGATGAAAAAGAAGAAAAATTACAAAGACAAAAGTCATCTTTAGAAGGAAAATTTTCAAAAGAAAAAGAAGATTTTGATGCTGAAGTTGAGGATTGTATCGAGGAAATAAAATCAGATGTTCAAAGTGCTTTAAAAGCAGAAGAATCAACTTTTGTAGCGATGATATTAAATAATCAGAAAATTAATGAACAACTTAATTCTGTAGTTAGAAATGCTGTCACAGTAAGCATTAAGAAAAGATTTATTCCAAGAGTAGAAAAATATCTCAAGAGAATAGAAAAAGTATTTAAAAGTGAATCAGTAGGTGATATTAATTTTTCATTTGTATTTGATACTTATAAAATAAGTAAAGGCATGACAAGTAGTATTGTGGCAGGTGTTGCTACTGCATTAGTAAGCGGATTAGGATTTCTAGGATTGTTGACAGGATTTTTAGTAAAAAAAATAACCGATAAAATAAATGATAAAAGAAGAGAGAAAGCTAAACAGGAAATATCAGAAAAATTAAATACAGAAGTATTTCCACAAGTTCTTAGAGAAGTTGGCGAAAATATAGAAATGGAAATTACTAAGCAGGTTAAACTTGTTAACACTTCTATTGAGGAAGATTTCACTAATCAGAGAGAAACTTTGGAAAAGGCTATGGCTGATTTAAGACAACAGATGAAGGATGAGAAGACAAAAAAAGAAAATTTAGCTGTTGATATTAACGAAGATTTGGAAAGAATAGAGAGGATTGAGAATGACTTACGATGATGAAGTATACGATAAATTAATCTATAATTTTGAATTACTTTGTGAAATTATAAAACAAGATACTTCTGGAAATAATATGAAAGTTGATCTTTCAAGAATTGAAAAAATAATTAATGATAAAATACCGGAAACATTAAAAAAGAATGCACCAGAAGATTTTTATGAACTTTATATGGATTTTAAATCTGAATATGAAAAATTCAGAGATTTTATTTTGTATGATAAGCTGATAGGCAAGAATATTATTGCATTAGGAGGAGGATTCTCAAGTGGAAAATCAAGTTTTCTTAATGCATTAATGGGCAAATCAGTTTTACCAGCAGATATTGATCCATCTACATCAGTTCCTACGTATATTGTTAAGGGAGAAAAACATGAAGTTGTAGGAATTAATGTGTTTGATTCTAAGGTTCAGATGCAGCCTAGGGATATAAAAAAGATTGCACATGGTTTTGGAGAGTTAGAGAATGATGACGATGAAAAAGTAACAGAATCTGTAAAGTTGGGTCATGTGCTTGAAAGTATCTTCTTTTCAACACCATTACATCAGTATGATAATATTGCTTTTCTTGATACGCCAGGTTATTCCAAACCGGATTCGGAAAAATATTCTGCAAAGACAGATGAACAGATATCAAGAGGACAGTTGAATTCAAGTAATTATATATTATGGTTTGTTCAGGCTGATGCTGGAACGATTACGGAAGAAGATATTAAGTTTATAAAAACCCTTAGACAGGATATTCCTATGCTGATAGTTGTAAATAAGGCAGATAAGAAGAATCTTTCTGATCTTAAGGATATAATTACAAAGATAAAATCAACGCTAGATATAAAAGGTGTACATTATGTTAATGTTTTTGCTTTCACAAGCAAGATGGAACAGATTGAAGATGATGCTTTAAAAACATTCATTAAAGAGAATGCGGATTGTATTCGTGAACAGATTGAAAATTGGAATAGTCAGAAATATGCATCTAATTTTGCAAAGAATTTCAAGAAAATATTTGTAAGATGCAAAGAATTTTATGAGGATGAAATAGAAGATGAAAGCAGGAAATTAACACGCCTTAACACATCCATAACTAAATTAGCAGGTGAAAGCATCCAGGAAGAAATACTGGAACCATTACAATTATTGGTAAAAGATGCACAAAAAAATGTAAATGAACTCAAAGCCATCAAAGATAAACTTAAGACATTGCAAGATGAGTTCTTCTCAGAAATAAAGACGATAGCAGACAGAGTTAATATTGATATGCCGGAGCCATCTGAAATAGATCTTTTACAGGATAAAATTCAAAATCCATTGCAGCTGATTGAAGAATATAAAAAAGAAAAGGGCATTAAAACAGATAGTTCTATGATTGATATGCTACAGAATATGTTCGACGGTGTAGAACCTGTTATTAATAAGGCAGCAGGAGGAAGCGAGTACAGAGAAGAATTAATTAATATAATAAAGAATGCTTGTAGTGTTATACCAGAAGAAATACATATTAATGATGTTTATAAAAATTCTAAAGAATATGCGACATTGATATCTAAAGTACAGGGAGAATAATTTTTATGGATGATTTTAATAAAAAGATATCTGGGATTCGTAAATTGATGAAAGATATGAAAGCTAATTTGTATGCAATAGAAAATCCTGATTTAGTTGTATTAGATGAATTTAATAAGAATTTGTATATTAAGTTATTATGTACAGTGGTAGAGTACGAAAATAATCCCTCAGATATGCAGGTGCTATATCTTAAAAGAATAATTAAAGGCATAGGGTTGCAAGAGCCAATTGAGAATTATATGAGAAAAGCAATGGAAGTATCTGATGATGATATTAAAGAATTTATTGATTTTGCAAAGAAAGGTTGTATTAAATTCTATTTTGCTTTGGAAAGTATATTGTTGGCGGCTTTGGGAGATTCTAATCAACCGAATATGGAGTATGTCGCTGAAATTATAGAATTATGTGGAGTAACAAAGAATGATTTAGAGTATTTATCTTTAGTTGCAAAGTCGATTTTACAACAGGATTCATCATATTATGATGAGTCGAAAAAAATAATAACGGAAGAATGTATGCAATTAAATTTCAAACCATACATTGAAAATTACTATGTAGGAGTAATTGCAGATAATCAATATGTTATATGCTATTCAGCACCCAATAAAAAATTAAGTAATGGGATTGCTTTTGAAAATGCATTCACAGCTAAACAAGTTATATTTAAAAATATGATTATACATGTAACTGATGAGTGGAACATTAAAAGATGTGAAAATGTACTATTTGAAAATTGTGAAATTTATGGAGAAAAATATTCAATAATATTAGAGGTCTGTGAATCTGTCACATTCAAAAATTGTAAAATTTCTGACTTTTCAACACGTGCTTTCATTAATAAATCGGTAAATGAAATTAAGTTTATGAATTGTGGGTTTGACAATTGCATGTATAGATATAGTAGCATATATCCAAGCACTTATTTAGGCGCAATTATATATATTGATAAAAATTATAGCTCAAATAATGTTAAAATACATAATTGCTTATTCATAGATTGTGGGACAATAAATTCATATGGTACTTGTGCCAGTTCAATAATTTCAAATGGTATATGTGAAGTGTTAAATAGTAAATTTTTGAATTGTTGGTTCTATGGCGGGGATAATAAAGAAAGAAATTATGGAACATTATTTGCTAAGGGAAGTACATGCATAAATAATCAGGTGATTGATAGCATGAAACTTGTAGAAGGATAAAGAATTTATGAAAACAATATCAGAATTACAACAAGAAATTAGAAGTATGAAGATAGAATTAAATAATATAAGTGAACATTTAACGGATATTGATAATGAATTGCTGAATTATAAAGATACAGAAAAAAGTGAATCTGTATATAAGAAAATATATGAAATTGCAGAAGCTATACCAGTTATAGAGCATCCAATAATTAATTATGATTATAGTGTAAAGAATAATTATTTTGCTATTTTGATTCTTATAGCTACATGTGAAAATAATATTAACAATAATCAGCTGTTATTCTTACAGAGAATGATAATGGCTGACAGCCAGAGAACATCTATTGATCTTTATATGGCAGGTATAGGAAGTATTAGTCCTGAGGATGTTATTTTTAAGATTAAAGATGAGATAAAAAAAGATATGACTGACAGACTTATACTGGATATGTTAATAATTGCAAATATGAGTTCAGTCAAATCAAGAAAAACATATGAAATAATTGCTGATATAGCAGCTTTATTTGCAATAGATAAAGAGACTTTAACATGCTTATCACAAATTGCTACAGCAATATTAAAGCAGGATATTATGATTATTAAAAGAGAAATGAAAGCATCTTTAATAATTAGAGCTGATGAACGTTATGGGTATTATCTTTGTAAAATTTCAGGTTGGAATGAACTGTTAAGAGGTGCCAGAGAACAACAGAAAGCTAATAATATAGGTGGTGTTGTTAAAGAATTTTATAATGTTTTAGGACAATGTCTAAAGGCAACAGGAACATCAGGTATTATAGATGTAGCCTCAAAACTTAATGATAATAAGACGGAAACAAAAGAAAAGAATGATGACATTATATGGACAAATGATATAAGTGAAGAGCAAGAATATGGTGATGATTGGATTTATTATAGATAGTCCATAAAAAGGTGAGTACTATGAAAAACCTGTTAGATATACAGAAAGATGTAAGGATACTGGAAAAAAGTATACAAGATATAAAAAAGAGTGTAGAAACTATTAATTCTGATATTGAAGCATTGAGAAATTCAACTGGGAGTGTCAGTATTGATTTCGCAATGATTGAAGCATTGGCTAAACAAATCAGGTTTAAGGAACATCCTCTAGAGGATTTGGAAGACGGACGTGCATGTCAGGTATATTTGGAAATGCTTCTTAATATTATAAGACTTGATCCAGATTATAATAATATAATTAATAGAATGACTTTTATTCAGTGGCTTCAGATACAATCCCATATAGATTGGTCATTAAAAGATTTATATAAGGATTGCTTCCAGACTGATAGAGAATTTTTATATGAAATGATACAACTATTTTCTAAAAGATATCTAAAATCATTTGTTGTTGATGCACTTATTGTAGCTAATATTACATGGAAACCTAATGAAGAAATATATAAGTATATAACCGATATTGTAGCTGTATTAGGTGTTACTATAGAAGAGTTAAATAAATTAGCTGTTATTTCGAAAGCTACATTGAATCAAGGGTTATTGAACATGACAAGAAAAGATATTGAAATAGTATTAGATAATGCAAGTGAATATAGTCATTATATAAATGACCCAATTATAAAAAAAGGAATTATGGAGTTAAGAGTTATTGCAGTTCAATTTCATGATGCGGATATAAGGAGTTTTAAATGGAAAGCTAAGCAGTTGCAGAAAGTAAAAAAGGATGATGTTATAGCTTTATATCAAGAAAAGATTGATATAAATAAAGATTACAGTTTTATTTGGGGAAAACATAGTGCTGCTGATGATAAGGAATTAATAGCTCCTGTTGATGGAACATTATTTCAGTTTAGGGATAATAATACTTTTTATGGAGTTATTGCATATAAGGGAGATAATAAAGAGGCAATAAAAACATGGGTTAAGACAAGGAGATAAAAATGAATCTTACAGATTTACAGGTTGAATTAAAATCAATTGAAGAATATATAGCAGTATTACAAACTGAGATAGAAAAAATGAAGCCTAAAACTGAGGAACAGAGAACAATTGATTTTAAACAGATTACAATATTGGCTGAAAATAGTACAGTAGTAAATGAGGATATAAAGAAAATGTCAGAACAAACAAAAAAACTCATGTTTTCAAGTTTGTCTTACATTATTTTAAAAGAAGAAAATGATTTTTATAATAGAATTTTATATCTTACCAGACTGGCTAAAGGCAGTGAATTTAATACTTCTGCTGAAGATATTTATAAATACGGTTTGGAATTCGAGATGAAAGATATTAATAATCTTATTCAAGATATAAAGGAGTATAGGTATACTTATATAATTGAAGCACTTATTATAGTTAATATTTCAGAAAATGCATCTACTGATATGCTTTCAATAATAGCAGATATTGCAAGTATGATGAATTTATCAAAAGAAGAATTACGTGTTTTGGGGATGGTAGCAAAGAGTGTGCTTATAGGAAATATAGACTATATTTTGAATATGCCAGTACCAAGTAAAAATATATGGAGTGGTAAATTATCTAATTATATATCTGATGAGTGGATAAAAAATAATAGATGGTTGTGTGGACAACTTTGTATTGAAAAGTATATTAAGTCAGAAATATTGAATCCTTTTTTATATTTACACACAAGTAATATAGAAAATTATGTAAATGAAAAACCATGCGCATTAATAGAAAGAGTACAGGATTGCAGTATTGTAAAAGAAGGTGATGTGATTTGTACATATAAGGAGCGGGTACGTAAACATCAGGATAAAATGACTAGTGTATATAAACCATTTATAAGTAGTGAAGAAAGATTCGCAATGAATCAGGATATAGATGAATCAAATTATAATATAACAGAAAAAACAATAGAGGCGCCATGTAATGGAGTTGTATTTTTTATTAATGATACTAAGCATGGTGAGTCAAAGAAAAATGATGATAAATATATATTAATATATGTGGTTTCATATTTTGACATTTATGAGAAGTTTTATGAATGGTATAAGAAATATGTAAAAGGTCTAATATAGAATAATAAGTGTTCTAAAATCGAATTTGTTAGGAAGAGAGGTACATCAATGAATATTTTTAAAAAGGATGATTACAAGGAGTTTGAAAATTTTACTAATAAAGTAGAAACAGTAAAGTTAGATATTAATGATTATGCTAAAGAGAGTGATATTGCTGGAATTGAAAAATTTTTGTCTAATTTTAAGCTCAAAACAGAAGATTTTTCTCGTGAGAATAGAAAACTTAATATAGGAGTTGTTGGACAGGTAAAAGCTGGAAAATCATCATTTTTAAATACACTTCTTTTTGATGGAAAAGAAATTCTTCCTAAAGCATCAACCCCTAAAACTGCAACACTTACTAAAATGGAATATTCAGAAGAGAATGTTATTGAGATAGAATATTATTCCAACGAAGAGTGGGAAGTTTTGGAGGACAATGCTCGTGTGGATTTGGATGATGAAATATATACATCAGCAAGAGAAATTGTTGAACTCGTAAAGAAAAATGGATTTGATCCACATCCTTATTTTGAAAAGGGAATTGACAGAATAAAATTTGATACATATGAAGATTTAATTGAAAGACTTAATGATTATGTTGGTGAAGATGGAAAATATACACCAATTATTAAAGCGGTAACCTTATATCTTAATAAAGAAGATTTTAGAGGACTATCTATTGTGGATACTCCAGGCCTTAATGATCCAATTCCATCAAGAACAATTCGAACTAAAGAGTTTATGGAATTATGTGATGTAGTATTCTTTTTAAGTCAGGCAGGAAGTTTCTTAGATAAGAGTGATTGGAATTTATTATCAAGTCAGCTTCCACAGAAGGGGGTTAAAAAACTTGTTTTAATAGCAAGCAAATATGATAGTGGAATAAGAGATGTATTAAGAGTACAAGATGACGATGATATTTTTGGAGATGATGATAACACAGCAGATAATATTCCAAAGGCATGTAAGATAATAAAAAAGAAGCTTAGAAAGCGCGCAAAGAGTAAGGTAGATGAATTTGTAAAAGATCTTGAAGCAAGGGAGAGTTCTAATGAACTGATAGAAGTTATAAAACAGTGCGCAGATCCAATAATGGTTTCATCTCTTGTGTATAATATGACCAATAAAAGTCAAGATGAATACACGTCAGAAGAAAAAAATATTTATTCTGCATTGAACCAGTTCTCAGATGATATGGAGAAAGATCTTAATTTACTTGGAAATTTTGATGAGGTTAAAAAGCTGTTTGAAGAGGTTGTTAGGGAAAAAGAAGAAATTCTTGAAGCAAAGGCAAAGAGCTTTATACCTAATGCATTAGAAGAATTAAAAGATATTTTATCAGGATACCTGAATAAGACTAAAAGTAGAATCCAGATTCTTGAGAATAATGATAAAAATCAGTTAGAAGAACAAAGAAAGTTAGTTGAGAATCAGATTGGTACAATTAAGGCTGAAATAGCTACAGTATTTGGAGATCTTAAGTGTAATATTGAATTAGAAAAATCGGCAGGAATTAGAGAATTAAGAGATATAAGTAAAGATTATTTAAATGTCAAAGAGAGAACAGGAAGTATTACAAGGACTGGTTCATACACAACTGGACATTTATGGTGGAAGAAAACACACGAGTACAACTATGAAGAGCATTATTCATATTGTATTGCTGCCGATGCGATAGAAAATTTGCAGAAATATTCACTTGAAGCATCTAATGAAGTTGAAGAACGATTTATAGAAGCAATACATATTAAAGAATTGAAAAGAAAGTTAATGAACGTTGTAGTAAATAACTTTGACTTGGGAAGTGAAAAGTTTGATTCGCAATTATTCAAAATAATGCTGGAAAATACTGTAAATGATATAGAAATACCAGTTTTTAATATAGATATCTCATCTGACATGAGTTCTATAGCCGGTAAATTTAATGGGGAACTTACTTCTGCTGATCAAAAAAATGAGTTGTCTATAGCATTATCAAAAGCAATATCAGCAATATATGATGTGATATGTAAGAAATTTGAAAGTTCTGTAAAGAAATTAAAGGACGATATATCTGAAATTGAGAAGAAAATTGAAGATACACTTTTAACGAACATTTTGAAAGAATTTGAGGAATTAAAGGCTGAATGCGATAACAAGGAAAAAGAAATTACTGCATTTAAAGAGTATGCGTCAATTCTTGAGGATGAAATAAAGAATTTATAATGTAATATGGGAGAAATAATATGGCAAATGAATTAGAAATTACACAAGCAGAGATGAATAATGAATTAGATGAGTCTATAAATAATGCTACTGCTATTATTACCAAAAATTATTTGGATAAACTCGAAACATTGGATATTATAGCTCCATCAGCAGAAGACGTTGATATTGATATTGTAGAATGTGGAAAGTTTTATAAATTATCAAAGTTAGTTGTAAATAAAGAAGAAAATTTTTTGAATAAGCTTACAACAATTGTTAATGTTGCATCTTCTATTGACTGCAGTATAACAACAGTAATTAAAAGTGATGGCATGAAAATAGACTACTATTTTGGAATTTTATCTAAAAATGCAAGGGATTATAAAGAAATAAGTGTTAAAAGGCGTAAAGCAAATGCAACAGCTTTTAAGGGGGCTCTGGATGGTAATCTAGTCGGATCAGATCTTACAGAATTGTCAAATGATGAGGTGCAGTTATTCAAAGACAGAATATTTAAAGGCGAGAATAAGTGCTACTCATCTGTATCAGGAATAGTTGGCTTAAGAGATGAAGAAGATAAAAGTATAGAAGGTTATGTGCAGGGAATAGAGAACTTAGTGGATTCTCTTAAAGGGCAGAAATATACAATAGTTATGATTGCAGATCCATTATCTTCCTCTGAGATTCAGACTATAAAACGGGGATATGAATTAATGCATACTGAATTATCTAGATTTGCAAGAAGTTCAGTTACAATAAATGAAAATGATACTCTGTCATTATCAAAAGCTCGTACACAGGGAATATCAGAAGGTATTTCAAAAGGCATATCATTAACTCAGAGCAAAACAAAATCCAAAGGAAAAAGTTTTGGAGGAAGTATAAGTGCCGGAGTGAGTTTTATTGCATCAGCTAATCTAGGATTTAATTTTGGTAGAAACAGCAGTGTTGCAGATACGATAGGAAGAAATACATCAACAACAGAATCAAGTCAAAGAAACAAATCAGTAACAGATACTTCATCATCATCTAAGACGGAGGGTAGAAGCTTACAATTAAATTATGAAAATCGTTCTGTGAAAATGTTACTTGATAAAATTGATAAACATTTAGAACGTCTCGATGAATGTGAAAGTTTTGGCGCCTTTGATTGTGCTACATATGTTATTGCAGAAAATCGTGAAATAGCGTTGAATGTTGCTAGTAATTATAATGCGCTTATGCGTGGAAAAGATTCCAATGTGCAGTCTTCTCATATAAATTTGTGGTATAAACCAGAGGACACACAGATTCTTGCAAAATATATTGGTTCTTTAGTCCATCCTAGATTTATACAAAATAAAGAGGCAAAAATAATAGTCACTCCAGCTTCTATTGTAAGTGGTAATGAACTTGCTATTCAGATTGGACTTCCTAAGAAATCAGTAGCAGGAATAACAGTGATTCCAATGGCTCCGTTTGGTAGAAATATATTGGATAATAAGAACGATACATTAGTTCTTGGTAAACTTTATCATATGGGACATAATGAGGAGTGTGGAGGAAAGAAACAAGAGGTATGTATAGATATTGAGAGTCTTTCTATGCATACATTTATTACAGGTTCAACAGGAAAAGGAAAGTCTACAGCAATTTATTCTATTCTTGATAAGCTTTTAACTCATAATGTAAAAGGCAAAGATGAAAAAATAAAATTTATGGTAATAGAACCAGCAAAGGGAGAATATAAGAATAGATTTGGTAATTATGATAATGTTCATGTTTATGGAACTAATTATAAAAAAATGCCATTATTAAAGATAAATCCTTTTAGTTTTCCTGATGATATTCATGTTTTAGAGCATATTGATAGATTAATAGAAATTTTTAATGTGTGTTGGCCAATGTATGCAGCTATGCCAGCCGTACTTAAAGATTCGATAGAAAGAGCATATTTTGTTTCAGGATGGAATCTTGAAACATCGGAATGTAGATATCAAGATACTAAAGGTAATCCTTTATATCCATCTTTTATAGATGTATTACATCAAATTAATAAGGTTATGGATGATTCAGCATATTCAGCAGATAGTAAAGGTGATTATAAAGGTGCACTTTGTACACGATTAAAATCATTAACAAATGGCTTATATAGCCAGATTTTTACTAATGATGAGTTGAGCGGTAAAGAGTTATTTGATGAAAATGTAATAATTGATCTTAGCAGAACTGGTTCAAGTGAAACAAAATCTCTTATTATGGGATTGCTGGTGATGAAATTACAGGAATATCGAATGGCTAACGCTGGTAATGGTAATGCACCGCTTAAACATGTTACAGTATTAGAGGAAGCTCATAATATTTTGAAACGTACATCTACAGAACAATCAAGTGAAAGTTCAAATATGTTAGGAAAATCCGTGGAAATGCTTGCTAATTCTATAGCAGAAATGCGTACATATGGTGAAGGCTTTATTATTGCTGATCAGGCACCGGGACTTATGGATATGTCGGTTATTAGAAATACTAATACAAAAATTATTTTAGGTTTACCTGACTTGCAGGATAGGCAATTAGTTGGTAGAGCCGCAGGTCTCAATGATGACCAAATTATTGAATTATCAAGATTAAAAACATTTGTAGCGGCAGTATATCAAAATAATTGGTTGGAACCAGTTCTTTGTAATATTGATACTAATTTTAAAGATACATTACTTTATTCATATGTAAATGATAAAACAAAAAACAATGCAATTTATAATTATATTGATTTTATCTTAGATACTAGAAGTCAACAAGAAAAAATGGATAGAAAATATATAGATACATTAAAGGATGGTATCTATAAAATAAATATTTCATCAGAATCAAGGATTGCATTTATCAAGTTGATTGAAGAAAAAAATGATGATATTAGGATAAAATATATGGGACAGATTCTGTGGGATATATTCAATACCGAAAGTGCTCTGAGGATGGTAGAAGAGAAAACAGATAATATTGAAAATTGGTATCAGTTAATAAAAGAAGTGCTTGAACCACGATTAATTGATTTTACAGAAGAACAGCAGAAAGAGATTGTAACGTTAATACTTCTACAGAAATTAGAAAGAGATGGAAGTCAAGAGTCAAAAGAATTACTTGATAGATTTGTGTGGAATATGTAGGAGGTGATCATAATGGAATTTTCTAAATCAATAGGAGAAATAAAAGAAGTTGCAGAAAACAGAAGAGAAGATAAAATTGAATGTAGTAAAGAAACATTAGATAAAATAAAAAGCATACTTAATATTGAAAAAAAAGACATGGGACAAGGAGAAACTCCAGATAATAAAAATACAAATGAATTAAAGAACAATTTTAAAAATCTTATTGATAAGTATTTTACAGATAAAGAAGTAAATCAAGAAAATACAAAATTGAATGATTCATCTGATCTGAATGAAACACAAGATACAAGTGAATATGCAGAAAACGAAACAAACGGTAAAAGTGAATTGGCAAGAACCCCAGAGAATCATGGACATTGGACAGGTGAGAGAGGTAATTCTAAATGGATACCAGATGAAGATTATGTTCCACCAGAAAAAAGTAGTAATCCAGATAAACCATATAGTAATCCTGACCATTTGACATGGGGGGAAATATTGAAAAAGTATGGAATAGATGGAATAAGATTTAAAGATGGATTTCCAGATTTTAGTGAAGTTTCTAAGGGAAATGTTCAAATTGAAGGATTTGAGACAGGTGGAAATACAGAGAAAAACCGTAATTTCAAAAAAGCTGATATAGAATTAGCTAAACAACGAGGATGTAGTCCAGAAGAAGTGAAAAAATGGAGAGAAGAAAATAACTATACATGGCATGAATGTGAAGATAAAAAGACTATGCAAAAGGTTCCTAATGAAATCCATGCTAATGTTCCACATGATGGAGGCCGTTCTCAAAGAGATTAAATATTTTCGTTAAGGAGAAAGATATATGAATAATGAAGTGTTTGGCGAGGTAAAGTTTAATACAGGGTGGGAGACCACTACAAGTATTACATATAATAAAAAAGAATATAGTATAGTTGTTTCTGCTGATGCATATTTTGAAAAAGAAGGAATAACTAAAGAACAAGAAATATCCTATGCAGATTTTAAATTACATAAAAGTGAAATATTGGGGAAAATTGAAGAAAAAATAAATGATAATAAGTATATTCCAGCATTATTGCTTATTAAACGAGATGGTTCCTATGGGCTTATATTTGATGATAAACAAGATGTTGAAGGTGGTGTAGTTGTTACAATTAAACCTAAGATGGAAATAGTATCAGTTAATCAATATTTATAATATAATTGATGAGTTTATTATTAAATAGAAGTTTTATTTTACTCTGCCACATCCTGTCACCCTCCGGCGGTACACTTTAGACATCAAATAAAGTGAACAGCCAAAGGAGGATATGATTATGGGATTTATGGACAAATTAAAGGAAACAGCAGGAAAGGCTGCAGAGAAAGCTGGTGCTATGAAGGATTCAGCAATGGATACTTATGGCAAGATGAAAGAGGCTAATGAGCAGAAGAAAGCTGAGAAGCAGGCTTATACAGCAGCTATGGAACAGGAAGTGAATGAATACTCAGCGAAGCTGATTGAGAATATTACTGCAGAGTATTCTGACGGCGGTGCGAAGTTCTGGGGCGAAGGCAACAGGGCTGCGATTGACAAGTTTACTAAGGATTATTATGAAATGCTTGTGCTTCCTGGCAGCAGACCTAATATTTCATGCCTTACAATGTCGCCATACATTGATGAAAAGGCAATGAAGAAGTTTGCTGATAAGGGTGGTGTCGATTTGCAGGGTGCAGTTCCACACATTTTTATTAAAGATGGCAATGACGCCGGTATGGTTATCACTGAGGATTTCATCGCATTTAAGTTCAGATATGAGAAGGACAGTAGTTTCTGGGTTAAGGGCAAGATTCCGACAGCCAATATCAATACATTTGTAATGGAGATTAATGATTCTGCTGCAAATGTGATGATTAACGGAGTTAAGCTTACTACAATCAGAATTAAAGGCTCTTACAGACAGGATTTTATGTCGCTTAATTATTACTTTGAGTGCCTTAGAAAGCAGGATTTCACAATTGACAGGCAGGAGGTCAACGACCAGATAAGAGCCAAGATTGGTGATAAGATATATGCGCAGGTTAAGAAGTACTTTATTGATGATGACGAGCAGCTTCTTTTCTATGCAGGAGGCGTAGACTCGCTTACAGCGGTGGATTATGTTGCGTGCACTGATAATCAGCTGATATTTGTGAACAGGGAAATGCTTGGAGCAACGGCTAATGTCAAGCAGTTTTATTTTGAAGATGTGACAAGCATGTCAACGATTCAGAATTCTACATCAAGTGATTTTCTGACGGCAGTTATTGATACTGCACTTACAGCTGCATTTAAGCTATGCGATTTGGAGGTTTCAGTTGCTGGTTCTAAAGAGGTTATAAATACCCTGTATCTTGCCGAGGCAACACGAATTATTGCAATCTATCATGAGATGAGAAAAAATGCTAAGAAAGCCGCAGCACAGCCTATTCAGGTTCAGGCAGCTACGGCGCAGCCTGACGCATTGGAGCAGTTGCAGAAGCTTGCACAGTTAAAGGATGCAGGAATTATTTCGGAAGAGGAATTCGCTGCGAAGAAGGCAGATTTGTTAAGTAAAATCTGATGTGGATAATAACTGAATATTAATAATAAACTCCCCATAAGCGTTGACTGCTTATGGGGAGTTGTTGTTTAAATGTTTTCTTAATAAAGCACCTGCATTTTTTCTATCTCATATTTCATTTCCTTAACAAATTCATCAGGTGCAATTACTTTTACCCACGAACCCTGACTTAACAGGAACATTTTGATTCCGTTGCCGTAGACTTCCGCTTCAATGAGATATTTGTTGTCGCAGCGGTCAATTACTCTGGCGGTTGGCAGACGGTCAAGAATAGCCTGGAGTGATGGTCCGGTGAATTCAAATCTGATTTTTCTGAGTGGTCCCGGCCACATGAACTGGCTTCGTTTGCGGAGCAGTCCTTCATCAAATTCAACATTTTTAGGAAGTTCAAGCTTTTCCCTGTGGACAGTCATATCACAGATTCTGTCGATTCTGAAATATGTAGGTGTATCAGATAATGTGTCTTCACATTTGTATGCAATCAGATAGAAGTAGTATTCACTGAACATTATTGATACTGGTACGATTCTGTGCTTGACCCTGTCACGGTTCATTTTGTAATAGATGATTGTGATTGCACGCTGTTCCTGAATGTAGTTGGAAAGCTTCCATACATTATCAATCACGCTGTCGCAGTCTGAGCCGACTTCCTCATAGTTAAACATTTCTTTGGCAATAAGCTGTTCAAGGCGTTTTTTGTCTGAATAGCTTGTGTGTGTTTTAAGTTTTCCTATTATTGTGAGCAGTTCTTCATGGCTGAACGCCCTGCTTCCGATAAGCACTTTAGCTATGGCAAAAAGCTCTTTATTAGAAAACAGATTGTCCATCTCTAATGTGTAGCAGTGGTCTGAAGCAGAGTATTTTAACTCGGCATTGCCAAGGATATCGCGATAGTCGGCAAGGAATGCTTTCAAATCATTGATATCTCTTGTTATGCTTCTTGTTGACACATTACTTTCGTCGGCGAGTGCGGCTACCGAGAGGGACTCGCCCTTTAAAGCCCGAAACAGCAGTTTAAGGACTCTGTCAGCTTTGTAATTCTTATACTCATTATCCATATTCGATGCCTCCTGATATTGATTATACTATATTTTATAGACAATATGTTATATCAGATTAGTGACAAAGCCTGTCATACTAAATTAATTTATGAATATTTTGCTGTGACACAGCCTGTCAGTCCGGATTAATACAATGATTATATAAAAATTGAGGAGGAATGATGGATACGGAGCGAAAAATGGGTTATATCAATGAGCGTAATAGGCGGCAGTGCAGGGAACATAAGTTAAGAAAATTTACCACCTTATTTCTCATATATTGGGTTGGGTTTAGCCTGACTATTATGTTTTTTTTAAAATATAAGATTAATGAATTATACGAGCTTAACAAGAAGACACAATTACAGATTGAGCTGCTTAAAGAGCAACTTAATAATTACAATGAGGAGGACATTAGGAAAAGCAACGGCGGAAAGTATAATACTTGGACTGATGAGGTGTGTGATAATAAATAGAATATGCGGATTTATTAGATGGCGTGGGCAAAGGTCTGCGTCATTTTTTATAACAAAAATTTAGAGACTGACATATCGTGTCCAACCTAAATGTTACCATATATGTGTAATCAAAAGAACTTAAACATATATGAAGGAGGACAAAGCTATGTTTTGTAAAAAATGTGGAAAGGAACTGGAAGATAATGTCCGTTTCTGTAATTATTGCGGGGCGGAAGTAGAGAGCAAGGTTGTTGATTTTAATGAGGCGGTTGGCAATAATAAACCAGATAACAGTTATGCCAATGCAGGTGGACAGAAATATAATTATGAATACGTTATGCCACAGCAGCCGGTTCAGGCAGCAGCCGGACAGCCTGTAGAAGAAGATGTATCAATTAATATTGCAGGACATAAGATTAAAGGCAGACTTATAATGAAGATTGCTGCGATAGTGGCTGCGGCATGTTTCTTTTTTCCTATGTTTACAGTGTCATGTGCAGGGGTTAATGTTGGAAGTGTAAGTATGGCTGATTTAACATTTGAAACGGAAGATACAACCCAGGACAGCTATTATGATTATTATGACTCAGATGAAGAAGAAAATGGCACTGTAGGAATGATTGTATTCCTGCTTGCACCTATTTCAGCATTTTGCATATGCATGGTAAAGAATGAAGGAAAAGGTTGGGGAAAGGAGGCAGTTGCTGCATTTGGATCATCTGCACTTGCGTTGATAAGTCTGTATTTTGTTATTACTAATACAATGAACGACGAATATGGTGGCTATGTTCAGGCAAAACCGATGTTTTCATATTATTTGTACATAATTGCTTGCGTTGTAGGTGCGGTTGTGGGAATCATGATTATTAAGGAACATCAGAAAAAGATTACTGCAAATGTCGGAACTGTACAGCATGTGGAGAAGCCTAATGTATGGGTAAAGACCGCATTATATACAGTTGGAGAAACATTTGCAATATATGTATTGTTCTTCCTGCTTAGTGCGACTTTTTAAAATGTGATATTATCCCTATGGAATTTTCAATCATATAGTAATATAATATGTAAGCCACCAGTCCTGGGAGGGGTGCTGCGAAAGCGGTACTATCGGAGTCTAGGTTCAATCACTTTATTTTTCCCGTAGAACTCGCGATAGCTGGTGGCTTTTTTATTATTATGGAGAACTGATTTAACATGGAATTACTTGATATCGTTGATGAGAATGGAAAGCCGACAGGTGAGACTGTTGAGCGAAAGACTGCACATAGTGAGGGAATCAGGCATAGAACGGCACATGTGTGGATTGTAAGAAAGTCTGACGAGGGAGCAGAGGTACTGTTGCAGAAAAGGGCTATGAATAAGGACTCATTTCCTGGAAGATATGATACTTCTTCGGCGGGACATATTCAGGCCGGTGACGAACCGGAGGAATCTGCTATAAGAGAACTGCATGAGGAACTTGGAATTAAGGCTTCTGTTGATGATTTGCAGTTTGTTGATACATTTGTAATCCAATATGAAAAAGAATTTTATGGCAAGGTGTTTAAGGATAGTGAGATTGCATTTGTCTATGTATACACAAAGCCAGTCAATATAGATGAACTTACATTGCAGAAGGAAGAATTGGACGGCGTTGAGTGGTTCAACCTAGAATATGTCTATGAAGAGTGCAGAAAGCATAATCAGAAATTCTGTGCACCGGTTGGCGGATTGGAGATTGTAAGAAGGTTTGTCAGAGGTACCGGATTATGATTTCAAGAAATATGTACAAGACAGGTGCTGTGTTAATGGCACTGGTGACAGCATTTACCGTGACAGGATTGTCGGGGTGTAAGAGCAGAACCGTATCTGTTGAAGTGGCAGCAGAGTATGACACACCAGATGATTATAATGATGAAAGACCGGGTGTAACATATGGAAATGTTGATGAGATGAGCTATTATTCACCTACAACCGGAAGTGAGCGCAAGGCTTGTGTATATCTTCCGAGGGATTATGATGAGTCACAGCGTTATCCGGTTGTGTATCTTTTGCATGGAATGAGCGGAAGTTATTCTGAATATAACAGAATTGGCGCTCTGTATGTTGCACAGAATGCAGTTGATGATTACAACAGGAATCCTGTGATTATGGTGAGCTTTACTGTATTCACAGATGCTGATGGTGGTCAGGAGTCAGACTATGATTTCTCTGAACTTACAGCAAAATATGATGCGTGTGAGTATGATGTTATTAATGCATTGATTCCATATATTAACGAGCATTATTCTACAAGAACGGGAAGAGAGAATACTGCAATAGCAGGATATTCACTTGGCGGAAGAGAATCGCTTTTCCTGTGTTTTGCACATCCTGATGTGTTTGGATATGTAGGTGCATTTGCCCCGGTAGGAGGAGTGGTTGATACAGGAAGTGGAGAAAGAGTTTATGGAAACAAAGGATTTCTTCTGTCTGAACTTGTTAAGGATGGAGGACAGCAGCCTTTGGTTACTCTTATTGTAACTGGTGACAGTGATCCTTACTGTAAGCAGTCTGCCATTAATTATTCGGATTATATGACAAGTCATGGGATTAACCACATTTTCTATATAAGACCGGGAGCACATGAGGTCAGTGTATGGAATAATGGATTATACAATTTTATCAGAAGAATATTCTGATGCTTGAAGTTATGATTCATATGTGAGATAATGTTCCGGGTTAGTCGGGTTAGACATGCTGGCTTCCACACATAAAGACAGATTATGGAGGATTGTTTTATGTCAGATATACATAGCATAGATGTTGAAGATGATCAGTTTGCATATCGTTATGATACACAGCTTCTTATTGACAGAAGAGATGAAGATTTAGATGAGGATGTTATTGCTGATTATATTACAGAACATTTTGAAGGAAACTGCCTGATTGCAGCAGGCGATGAGGATCTTATCAAGATTCATTTCCATACTAATGAGCCTTGGAAGGTGCTTGAGTACTGCAGTACTATCGGTGAAATATACGATATTGTTGTTGAGGATATGATTCGTCAGTCAGCTGGACTTCATGGCTGATAAGCCGCTTGTCATCAATAAACTGCCTGCCGGAGATAAAACGCTGGTCATCAATAAGCTGCATGTCTGAGATAAATCATTCGTCATCGATAAACTGCCTGTTTGTATAAGGCAGGATTTGACGTGATACCTATAGGTAGTCGTATTGATGATAGGTTTATAGGTTGAATTTCAGCGATTTTTGATATTTTAAGTGGATTTTATTATGAAATACCCATAAGATAGCATGTAAATGTTGTTTTATGGGTATTTTTGAGTTGCTTTTATTAGTTTAGGTGATTTTTTTAAGAAATGTGCCTATAAGACAAGCAAAAAAATAAAATTTATAGGAACGACAGGCCATTGAGCCGGACGACAGACCGTCGAGCCAGCCGACCCCAGACATTCAATACATTTGTGAAAATCCTGTTAAATAATTGACACAGATATGCCGATGAATTAAAATGTACATAAGAAGATTTAATATACTAATGATATGAATAATTTTGAATACATTTGAACGATAATGATTAAATGGATGCGGCTATTTATTATAATTGCTAAAGATGGGAGGAAGTTGCCATGAAACACAATTATAAGAGAATTACTGCATTAGCTGGTATGACAGCGTTGCTTGTTTCAATGCCGGTATCAGTATATGCAGGACAGATAAGGAACACATATACTGCTAATCTATCAAATGTTTTGGGGAGTGTTGATGTATCTGCTTTGAAGGAAAATCCAGTTGTTAAGGGAAGTAATATTGTGGTCGATTCTGATACAGATGACTGGGACGATATTACATCAAGAACAGCAGATGCTGCTGGTGTTAAGCTGTGGAAAGCAGCGGTTTCATCAGATTATTCAAAGCTTTATTTTATGTATGAAGGAACTGTTCAGACTGAATGGGACTACAGCTATATGGGAAGTAATCCTGTGAGTATTACTTATGCTGACGGAACAACGGGAATATCAGATAAGATTCAGTTTACTGGATGGAAAGACAGTGCACAGGCAAAGAATTCATGGTATGGGGATATAGAGAATTCGGAGACTGTAACTGTTAATAATGCACATGGTAATACAGCAGGACCTTATGTGGTTGAGGCAGCTATTCCTTTTGATTTTTTTGCTCATTCGGATTTTAAGATTACATTTGCAGGAACAACTGTAGATATTAAGGATATTGAAGTATTAGACGGACAGAAGGTTGAAAAAGATGATACAGAAGCTGTGTATAACGGAATTGTTATAGATGGTGAGTTTGCTGACTGGGATGCTGTTAAGAAGTATGATGCAGTATGTCCTAATGATGCACATAATGAATGTATATCTAAGACGGCTGTGATGTTTGATGGTGATTATGTATATGTGTATGTCAAGGATGGAACTGGCGGTGATGCTTCAGGAGCAGGAACTCATAGTAATGGCAGGTATTCGATAACTACAGATCTGGGTTACGAACTTGTTTTTCAGCTTGACAGCAAAGGATATGTTAATGGTGTAGACGGTGTTGACTGCAGGCATGTTGGTAATCAGTGGGAGATAGCAGTTCCTAAGAGTGCCCTGCCAGCTTATAACAAGACAATATCATTTGGATTATACAGGTCAGAGCCTTTTATATCAGGAACTGCCAATATTAAAGATGATGGATCTTCGGATGATAAGATAATATACGATATCAGGTATGACGGATTGTATGGTGACTGGGAATATTATCCACACACAACGATTCAGTATTCTACAACCGGAACACATCATAATATGGTTGATTCTGCAGGAGCATTATTCAGTAATGGAAGTACTGTTCTTGGACATGTGTATACAACTATGCCGGAGCATCTTAATGAAGCTGGAGGAGAGTTTACACAGGCAGTGACATTTAAGTTTAATGACAGCTATAATCAGGTACTATATCCAAGATTTGTAACAGTTGACGAACAGGGAAATATTAACTGGAACCCTAAACGTGACGGACTTAGTGATGGTACATATGAATTCTATATGTTTGACACAAGTGCATGGGGAACATCTAAGAATATTAATGAACTTAATGATGCAGATATATGTTATGGAAAGATGATAGTTACAGTTGGAAGCAACAGGGATGAATGTGAGTTTTATTTTGATCTTGACAAGGTTGCTCAGAAACTTGGCTGTGATGCAAGTGATTTCAAGCAGATTAGTGCACAGTTTGGAAGACTGGGACAGGAATGGATTAATACAGCAGGAGCTTCATCTGGTGCATGGCTTGGACTTTTCATATGTATAGCTGGAACATGTGGAGTAGTTGTATATAAGAAAAAGAAAGGCAGCATACAGGTATAAGCGGAATGAATCCTATTATAGTAATTGCAATTATAATAATATGGCTGTATATACTTTCTGTAACGAAGAGAGCAAAGCTTCATGCATGGAGCTTCATGTGGGGAAGTCTCGGACTGTTTGTAATTATGATGATGACGGTACAGCCATTGCTTACAATGCCTCTTGCAAGATGCGTTGCAGCAATGGCAGGTATTGTGGGAGATATAACAGGTGCATTTACAGCATACTTTAAATACGGAATTATATTTATACATACGGGTGCATCGTCAATGACACTGCTTATTGATTTTGAGTGTTCAGGAATCATTGAAATCATGGCGTTTCTGTCATTACTGATATTCTTTAATGTGTATAACTGGAGTGAGAAGCTTATGATAGGAATTGGAGGCTTCTGTTACATTATGTTATGCAATGTTTTAAGAATAGTAATGATATGTCTTGCGGTACATTTTTTAGGCATGAATGCATATTATGTGTTTCATACATTTATAGGAAGAATATTCTTCTATGTACTCAGTGTGTATCTGTATTTTTATGTATTTACGAAACCACAGATTGTTAAGATGAAAGTAGGAAACTTCTCATATGGTAAAAATAATTCTTAATTCATTTCTTTTCTGGGGCGGATGGATAATTATTCCTTTCATTATGGAAATTGTTCCTGCGTTAGGAAGTGTTTTTCTTCTTATAAGAAGGAATCTGAGACATAAACTCCATAAAAAGGAACTTGAGGTTTATCCAGAGATTACGCTTATAATACCGGTATATAATTCGGCTGATACACTATATGGATGTATCAGATCAATTAATGACAGTACTTACCCGAATGACAGGATAAGAATTTTTCTGGTTAATAATAAAGGAAAAGATAACAGTTTTGATATATATGCACAGTGTCAGCAGGAATTTCCAGAACTTCTGATGCAGTGGATGAATTCTGAACAGGGAAAGTCAAGAGCACTTAATCTGGCACTTTATAACAGTGATGGAAAGTACATTATCAATCTGGATAGTGATGGAATGCTTGAGAAGAATGCACTTGTCAATATGATTACAAGATTTGAGAATGATACGGCTATTAACTGTATGACAGGCTCTATTCTTACGGTGCCTGAACAGATTAAGAAATATAAAGCGGGACCGTCAAGACTGCTCCGTGAACTTGAGTTTATGGAATATGCGCAGGCTTTTCTTGCGGGAAGAAGTTATGCGTCAGAGCTTAATTCCGTGTATACATTGTCAGGTGCATTTTCAGCGTTCAGAAAATCAGCAGTTCTGAAGTCATGGATGTATAACACAGATACTATCTGTGAGGATACACATATTACATTCCAGATGAGGTATCTTCAGAAAGAACGGGTTGAAGTGTGTGAGGATGCACTGTTTTTTGTTGATCCGATTGAAAATGTTAATAAACTATATACACAGAGACAGAGATGGCAGAGAGGAAGCCTTGAAGTATCCAAGATGTTTATGGACAAGTCTTTCAAGGTAAAGAACCTTTTTACTAATATAAGTGTCAAAACTCTTTTGTATGACCATACATTTGCATTTCCAAGACTTATATGGTATCTGGCACTTATATGTCTGATTGTTGCAGGGTATTCAGGGAAAACGGTTATTCTATCTACAGCAATAATATTTGGGTTATATACGCTTATCGGATATCTGTATTTTATTGTTGTAGCATATTTCCTAAGAATTAATAAGGATATAAGAAGATATTACATGAGGCACTGGTGGTGCATACTGTTTCTGCCATTTTTTAATTTTGCTGTATTCTTTATAAGACTCGCAGGAATTATTAACAGTATTGAAACTGACAGCTCATGGAAAACAATGAATCTGTCAGAGGAATGCAGGGCATTTGCAGATGTGGTTAAAAATGATTTCAGTAAACCTGTTAATGTAATAAAGAAAGTAAGAAATGCACTTAATTATGATGTTGTAGAAGATAATAATAACAATAATCAGAGGGAAGAACATGGAAAAGAAGCTTAATAAGAAGCGTGTTAAGAAGAATAAAAAGCCAAAAAATGTGCTTGTTATCACAACTATTTATGTAATATGCTTCTCGGTTATTGCCGGAGTATTTGCATATACAAGGATTAATAAGTACGAAGAAGGAGTCCTTGAGGTGTGTGCAACACAGCAGGACGCTTATGTGCAGCTTGTTTTAGACCAGATTAATCTTAAAAGCAATCGTGATGATGAACAGATTATTAATGATATTCTTGGTACGATGAATTCATCTTCTAATAAATACTGGACATTTTCTAAGAATCAGTCAATCCTTTTTGTAAAAGATGTTCTTGAAACTAACAGGTATAAAGGTGTTACCACAGCTACATATTATGAGTCAGAGAGTGCCGCTGCATTTCTTAATAATCTTCATACAGACAAAGTTACTCATGATTATATAGATATTAATGGAAGCAGTTATGTGGCGTCAGGAGTTGCATTTGAATATAAGAACCAGTCATATAAGTTGTGCCTGCTTACAGGCAGGAATGCAATTATGGATAATAACAGTTATATGCAGATTAAGATTCAGATGGAGACTTATGTGGTGATTCTGCTTTTTGTGCTTATAATAACAGCTATGCTGCTTGCACATAAGCTAAGACGGATGCAGAAGTCGATTAGTGAATCTGATAAGACGGTTGCGGAGCTTAACAGTATGGTTTCTAAGATGAATAAGAAACTTTTAGAGAAGGATTTGCATGATACGCGCAATAATGTCTGGGATAATACGGCAATCATGCCTTTTCTTGATAAATTAGTGGCAAGAGATATTTATCCCGTAACATTTATGCATATTGCATGTGCTGATAATAAAGAACGGGCAAAGTTTATAGCAAGAGCTAATTATATTCTTGATAAAAATGTTTTGAGATTCACATATGAAGATAATGACATTGTTCTTATATTTGTTGGAATGAACAGAAAGCATTCTAAGCAGAGCCTTCAGCTTTTAATGGAAAATTCAATGCAGATAATGTATGCAATTACTATTAAGAGCAAAGCGGATGCAGATAAGTTAAGAGTTAAGTATGAAGTCAGATAGAATAGACAGGTAATATAAGGGAGGCGGAATTATGGCAGTTAATATGTACAGGGAATACAGACTGAAATTTTACCTTAATATGAGACATTATATTATCATTAATGAGGTTAAAGGTGAAACTCACCCACATACATGGGAGTTTGCACTGGATATTAAGTTTTCAAGGAATTTATTTGTTGAATTTAATATATTTGAACAGGGAATTTCGCAGTTCCTTGAACAGTATCAGAATAAGATTCTTAATGAAGCAGAGCCGTTTGATTCAATGATGCCTACACTTGAGAATGTTACTGATTATTTTGCAGAAGAATTTTTTAAGATTATATATAAGACAGGTGGCATGCTCACAAGAGTTGAGGCTAGTGAAACTCCTACAAGAAGCTATATTGTAAATATGGCGGAGCAGGAACGTAATTCAATATTGAATAAGAAAGCTGATGAAAAGATAATATCAGAGGTTATGGATGCAGTGCTGGACGATATTGTTAAGCAGTGATGTTGTTAAGACGGATTGGAGAAGAAGTTGAAAAAGAAAAATAATGCAATTTACCTGCTGTTTCTTATGCCATTCGTGTATTTTGCAACAGCATGTTTTGTTATATGGCTTGTAAAGACAAGTGGAATATATCCTTCTGGTTCGGATACTATGTATCATGTGTACAGAGGAGATTATGTATATAATGCAATTAAATCGGGCAACTGGTATCCTTTATATGATCCTGCATGGTATAACGGCGTGGAGATTTTAAGGTACTGGTCACCACTGCCTGCTTATGTTATGGCATTTTGCCAGTATCTTGCGGGTGGAAGCCAGTTAGGTGCATATCTTTTTTATATAGGGGGAGTGTGTTTTTTAGGTGCATGTGTATGGCCATTCATTGGAAGAGGTTTTAACAGACCATATCTGGGAGCATTTATCGGACTCCTCTGGTTCTTTATGCCTAATAATCTGTATGCATTGTTTGTTGAAGGAAATCTGGCAAGAAGTCTGAGTATGATATTTCTGCCGGTATTCATATATGCAGTATATAAGTATTTTGACAGCCGGAAAACAAGACATCTTTTATTCATAACATTATCGTTATTATTAATAGCAATGTGTCATGCTGGATATGCAGTGATGGTAGCAGCTGTTGCGATTATATATGGAATTATTTACTGTTTACAGAACAAGCGAATAATTGTTTTATCCGATGTTATAATATCTATGGTATTATCGTTTGTTATATATGGTATATGGCTTATTGGTGTGTTCAGAATTGGAAAGTCATCTTTATACAATACTGAAAATGTGGTGAGTTTTTTTCAGAGTATCTGGAAATCTGTTAATCCAATACAGAGACTATTGGATAACAATGCAAGCTTTTATTTTGGTTTTGCTGTAATGTTTATAGCAATATTCGGAATTGTATTTGGATATAAGAAGTCAAGAACAGGATTTATAACTGGACTTATAATACTTATTCTTACAACAAATGCTTCGTATATTGTGCTTAGGTATTTGCCAGGAAGCCAGTATATGTGGATGTTACGATTCATTTCTATCGCGATATGCATGATACTTATAAGCTTTCTTGTGTGGGATACATTAAAGAAACCGCTGGTTATATTATTGTGCGTATTACTTGTAGCAGACGTTATTCCATCAGTAAGTCTTATTACGGGTTCGCATAATTATGCATCTCCGCAGGATAGGTTTGCATCAAAACAGAATGAAACTTTAATTGCAGAGGCACAAAATGTTACTAAACAGAGGCTTGCAGTTCTAGATGAAAGTACTTTGGAATCGACAGGTGCATGGTTGGTATCCGATTATAATAAACCTATATCATCATCATACGGAGCAGGAAGAGAAGCAGCTGATACAATAGATAATATTGTTAATATTAATAATGCACTTGCAAATGGAAGATTCAAATATTTGTTTGACAGATGCCTTGAACTTGGAAATGATTCAGTGCTTGTAAAATTATCTCTGCTTGAACAGTATAATGAGGATTTGCAAGAACTTGAGAATGCTGCTAATGCAGTTGGTTATAAACGTATAGAAAAAAACAGTGATTATATTCTTTATCATATTGAAACACCTGACAGCTGGGGTGTTGTCAGCAGTTACAGAGCAGTTGCGATAGGTTCTGGGGCAGCAGCAATATCAATGCAGTTCCCTGCGGTTGAAACAGTAGATTCTGCTAATCTTAATGATTACACATATGAAGAACTGGCGGGATATAAAGAGGTGTTCCTGAATGGTTTTACATATGATGATAAAGAAACAGCAGAAGACCTTGTACTACGCCTAAGCAGAGCAGGTGTCAAGGTGATCATATATGCCGATGGCATACCACAGGATAAGCGTACCCACAGTCAGAATTTCCTTGGCGTAACATGCAGTTCGATAACATTTCACAATGGATATCCGGATATGGATACAAGAATTGGAACGATATATCCAGATATGTTTCCACAGGGACATACTACATGGAATACAGTGTATCTTGATGGACTTGATACTGTGTGGGGAACTTTTTATGATAACGGATTAAATCTCGATTTTTATGGGACTGTGAAGAACGACAATATTATAATGACTGGCCTTAATCTTACATATTTCTATAGTCTGACTGATGACGTATCTGTTGGACAGTTGCTTAGTAATATGAGTGGTATATCATCAGAGGAACTTCCAGACAGAAAGATAGTTCCGTTAAAGGTGGAATACGGAAACAATGAGATTACAATTACATCTAATAATGATAATGTTAATACAACACTTGCATATCACGATATATTCAGCTCTTCATCGGATATAACACATAGGAATAATCTTATGTATGTGAATAAGGGAACAACTGTTATTAAAATGAGTTATCCGTATCTGTGGCAGGGGGCTTTAGTTAGTACTGCAGGGGTTGTGTTAATGGTTGTGTGGCTGATTGTTAAAAGAAGAAATGAACATAATATTTAACACAAACGCACCGTAAGTATGTTAGAGATATACTTACGGTGCGTTTTATTTATGCACAATTAATTTAAAATACCTTTAACGTACAAAAAGATATGCCGTATATCCCACATACATAAGAATACATGCAGCACCTTCCCATCTGCTCATTGTCTTCTTGGTATATGCGAAGAGAAATAATACAATTCCACTGGCAAGAAGTATGATACAGTCAATAAGTGATTCAGAAAGAACGTGAAGAGGCTGTATCGCAGCAGACATTCCTAAGATAAATAATATATTAAATATGTTAGAGCCGATTGCATTGCCAAGCGCAAGTCCGCTGTCCCCTTTCCTTGTGGCAACTATAGAAGTTACAAGCTCGGGCAGGGAGGTTCCGATTGCGACTATTGTAAGACCTATGAAATTCTGGCTTACGCCAAAGTTAGCAGCTATGATGCAGGCTTTATCTACAACAAGATTACCACCGAATATTACAGCTATAAGACCACCGGCAATATAAAGCAGACTCTTAGGCAGAGGCATTATTTTACAATCCTCAGCTTCTTCCCTGTTTTTAAGTGCTGATATTATCATGCATGTGATGTAAGCTGCCATTCCGGCAAGGAGAATAATGCCTTCAATTCTTGAAAGTCTGCCATCAATAAACATAAAGCAAAGAATAGCAGTTATTATGATATTAACAGGCATATCACGCTTGAGAATGTCACGGTTAGTAGAAAATCCTGCGATAAATGCACAGATACCTACAACGACAAGACCATTAAAAATGTTAGAACCAACAACATTGCTGATTGCAATGTCATTACTGCCAGAGAGGGCAGCGTTAATACTAACAGATGCCTCAGGGGCACTGGTTCCCATTGCAACAATGGTAAGTCCTATGATAACGCTTGGTACTTTAAGGATTTTGGCAAGGGAAGAACTTCCCTCCACGAAGAAATCCGCGCCTTTTATTAATAGCACGAAACCGATGAGTAGTAACAAATATTCCATAATAAGCTCCTTTCTTGCGATAAAGGAATGGAATAATATAAAAAGAGACCTTTATCGCATCAAAAATGAATTGATAAAAGTCTCGTTAATTGTAATAATAACCGGCTGTTCAGCGTGATGACGATTACTATTGCACCGGATACGATGCTAACTACTCCCTCTTATTAACATTATACTAATATATATATGTAAATGTGTCAATTAAATATTATAATTCAGATTATTTTTCACAGAGTGATATAAAATACTCATGAATTCTTGTGTCACCTGAAAGTTCAGGGTGAAATGCAAGACCAATCTGGTTATTATATTGAACAGCAACAATTCTGTCATCAACAGATGCAAGAACATCAACATTATCCTTAACTGATGAAATGTATGGTGCACGGATAAATGTCATTGGAAATTCATCAAATCCCTTCATAGCAGCAGTTCTTACAAAGCTTCCTAACTGTCTTCCATATGCATTTCTTTTTACAGTGACAGGCAGAGTTCCAATATGTATACTGTTGTCATTGTCAATGTGTCCGGCTAAAAGAATCAGACCAGCACAGGTTGCAAGTGTTGGAAGGCCATCTGCTATTGCAGACTTAATTGTATCAAGCATATCCAGCTTTCTTAGAAGCTGTCCCTGAACAGTGCTTTCACCGCCCGGAAGGATAATTCCGTCAATACCTTCAAGGTCTTTTTTTTGACGTATTTCAACTATTTCATGTCCGATTTTTTCAATGATATGTTCATGTTCAATGAATGCTCCCTGTACAGCAAGTACGCCTATTTTCATATTATCTGCCTCTTTCTTCCATGATTATCTGGATTTCACCAGGATTAATACCAACCATGGCTTCGCCCAAATCTTCTGATAATTTAGCAATAAGTGCAGCATCTGTGTAATTAGTTACAGCCTGAACGATAGCAGAAGCTCTTTTTGCAGGATTTCCAGACTTGAATATACCGGAACCTACAAATACACCTTCAGCACCTAACTGCATCATAAGTGCAGCATCTGCAGGAGTAGCAACACCGCCGGCAGCAAAGTTTACTACAGGAAGCTTTCCATTATCATGTACATAGAGAACCAGGTTATATGGAACCTGTAACTGTTTTGCTTCCTCGAAAAGCTCATCATTTCGCATAGATGTTATCTTTCTGATTTCAGAATTCATCTTTCTCATGTGGCGTACAGCCTGAACAACATCCCCGGTACCAGGTTCGCCCTTTGTTCTTATCATGGAAGCACCCTCATTGATTCTTCTTAATGCTTCTCCTAAATCTCTTGCACCACATACGAAAGGTACTTTGAACTGGGTTTTATCAATATGATATATATCATCAGCAGGAGATAATACTTCGGATTCATCAATATAGTCGATCTCAACTGCCTGTAGAATCTGTGCTTCAACAAAATGACCGATACGGCATTTTGCCATAACAGGAATACTTACAGCATCCTGAATACCTTTTATCATCTTAGGGTCGCTCATACGCGAAACGCCACCGGCAGCCCTGATATCAGCAGGGATTCTCTCAAGTGCCATAACAGCACACGCGCCAGCGGCCTCTGCAATCTTAGCCTGCTCGGGAGTAGTAACATCCATGATTACGCCGCCCTTTAACATCTGTGCAAGACCTTTGTTTAATTCATATTGTGAATTTGTTGTCATAACTGACCTCCTTGAAAATGAATTTTATGAATTGATTTTCACATATAATATTGCACAACTGGTCATGAAGGAATATCCAATTTAATAAAAATGTCGCATGCCAGTATAAGGTCAGAATAGATCAGGAATATGGTCAGATGAAAACTGATTATAAAAAAATTGTCGAATTATGTCGTACGAAAACTGTCAGTCTGATTAGTAATCAGCAGCTTTTTGTATTATAATAGAACATATTTTAAAAATATGTAGGAGAGGGAAAGTAAGTGCGTAGGATTAAAAGTTTTTTGATTATAATATGTCTGCTAAGCATATATACAGCTTTTTTATATGGGTGTGAAAGAAAAGAAAGGTCAGACAGCCACAATAATGAGGCTGGATTGCCGGAAATAGTCATAGGAAGTGACAACTATCCGCCATATAATTATGTCGATACAGATGGCAATGCTACCGGAATTGATGTTGAGCTTGCTACGGAAGCATTTAAAAGAATGGGCTATAAGGCCAGATTCATATATATTGACTGGGAGGATAAGAAGAATCTTCTTGCTGACAGAACAATTGATTGTGCATGGGGAAGCTTTAGCATGGATGGCAGGGAGAATGAATACAGATGGGCAGGACCTTATATGATCAGCCGTCAGGTTGTTGCTGTGAATATGGAAAGTGATATATATTCTCTTGAGGATTTGGAAGGAAAGACGATTGCAGTACAGACTACAACAAGACCTGAGAAGATATTTCTTAGCAAGACTGATGAGCGTATCCCGGCTATAAGGTCATTAATAGCTTTGCAGAAAAGAGAACTTATATATCCTTTTTTAAGCAAAGGCTATGCAGATGCTCTGGCAGCTCATGAAACTGCAATATGCCAGTACATGGAAGATTATAATATTAAGTTCAGGATTCTTGACGAACCATTAGAGACAGTAGGACTGGGAGTAGCATTTGACAAAAATGATGACCGTGGGATAGAGAAGCAGCTTACAGAAATTCTTAACCAGATGAGGAATGATGGTACAGAGAAGAAGATAATCAGCAGATATATTTCTGATGCTGATAAATATCTGGAGGTGGACAGTTATGGGAAATAATACCATTACCAGAAAGAAAAGAAAAAGAATATGGCCGATTGAGATTATAGCAGGTCTGTTTATAATGATGATTGTGTTTTTTATTGCTGTAAATGTTGATATAAAAACTACACAGGAAACACTTTCAGATACTGCGCATTATATCAATGAACAGTGCAACAGCTTTACAAGACATAATCTTGCGTCAGAAACCAAGAGCCTGCTCAGGGTAATTGAAAGTGCGCAGCAGATAAAACATAATATCACATATGAACGCAGCCTTTCAGATAAAGATATATTTACAGAAGAATTTATCAAAAAGAATATGCAGGAATGTTATCTGACGGCAGTTATAATCATGGATTCAAAAGGTAATCTTATAGCACAGGAATATACAGATGAATATGGTGCAGATGAGCTTAACGAATATCTTGACAGTACTTCACTTATTGATGTTGTTGATAATACTGAAAAAACATACGCAATAAGAATTGACTGTGAAGATGGTTCATATGTTGACCTTGCAGCATGTGGTATGGCGGATTCAAGTGGGATAGTTGTTGTTTATTACCACACACCGGCAGAGTATGTTAATAATTACAATCTTTCATTTACACATATATTATCAGGTTATGATGACAGGGAAGATGGAAAGATTGTTGTTACAAAGGGAAATCAGATAATAGCGTCTAATGATGACAGTATGGTTGGTGAAGATGTTGACAAATATAATGTAATTAAGAAGATAAAGGAGACCGGTGCAAGTGGAAAAATAGTACATGCTGATAGTAACAGAAGGTGGGGCTCGCATAATTATGGTCTTATGGAACGTGGCAGAGATTATTATGTATATGTTTATATGCCGGAAAGAAATGTTTTTAAGACAACACCAAGAAATATGCAGTATACATTTGTTGCCTATATGTTTGTTGTACTGGTACTTAATATGATGCGCTGGAAAACGGTTCAGGGATATGAGCGTGAACAGTATGAAATGCAGCAGCAGTATGCAAAGACACTGCAGGAAAAAAATGAACAGCTACAGGAGGCAGTACGCCGAGAGGAAAAGGCTAATGCTGCCAAGACTGATTTCTTATCAAGAATGACACATGATATAAGGACGCCGCTTAATGGTATAATCGGATTGTTAAGAATTGATGAGAGCCATAAAGAAGATACAGATATGATTAATACTAACAGAAAGAAAATGTCAATAGCTGCTAATCATCTTTTATCACTTATTAATGACATTCTCCAGATGAGTAAGTTAGAGGATGGCCAGATTGAGCTTTCAAGAGAAATTGTGGATCTTAACAAGCTTGCAAAGGATATTATTACTATAGTTGAACAGCGTGCCTCAGATTCAGGTGTCAATCTTAAGTATGACAAGGTTGCAGGAAAAGTTATGTATCCATATGTATACGGAAGTCCTCTGCATTTACGCCAGTTATTTCTAAATATATACGCTAACTGCATCAAATATAATAAAGCAGGAGGAATGGTTTCAACATATTTTAAATGTATTGGAACACAGGATGGAATTGTTACATATGAATGGACTGTTACTGATACGGGAATTGGCATGAGTGAAGAATTTCTTGAACATATATTTGAACCATTTGTACAGGAAAAGACTGATGCCAGAAGTGTTTATCAGGGAACAGGACTTGGGATGGCTATTGTTAAGAGTCTGGTTGACAAAATGAATGGAACAATTAGTGTCACAAGCAAGGAAGGGGAAGGCTCAACATTTGTAATCAGAATTCCTTTCGAGATTGCAAGCAAAGTTGAAGAAATAACGGATGATAAGGAAAAAAGCAGTAATGATATTTCAGGAATTAAGATTCTGTTAGCAGAGGATAATGAACTTAATGCTGAGATTGCACAGACTCTTCTGGTGGATGAAGGCGCTAATGTTACTGTTGTCAGTGATGGTGAGCAGGCTGTCAGGGAATTTACAAGGTGTGCACCACATACATATGATGTGATTCTTATGGATATTATGATGCCAAAGCTTGACGGAATTGCAGCGACCAAAGCTATAAGAGCTATGGAAAGACCTGATGCTGTGGAGATTCCGATAATTGCAATGACAGCCAATGCATTTGAGGAGGATGCCAGAAAATGCGTTGAAGCCGGAATGAATGCACATCTGTCAAAACCTTTACAGATGGATGTTGTAGTTGGTACAATTGCAGAGTATTATAAAAGATAATTATGCAGGATAAAGGAGCCTCTGCATAATACAATAACTGATAAAAGGGGATAGCTATGATATGTAGTAATTGTGGAGCAGATATAGGAGATAACGAGACTGCATGCCCATATTGTGGTGCTATGCAGTATGAGAATTCTGAACAGAAGTACATGAAAGACCTGTACAATCTGAATGAAGGAATGGAGAAGCTGGATAAGAATACCAGAAAATACATCATAAAAAGTACAATGAAAAGTGTAGGTATAGTATGTGCGGCAATAGCGGCAGCAGTTCTTGCCGGAAGTATGTTTGGATATGGTTCATATAAGAGTATGTATAATTCTTCACACAACAGGAAAGAGATACACCAGTCATTAGATTGGTACAATAATAATATAGGTGAACTTAATTCATTATATGAAAAGCGGGACTATGCAGGCATTTCAGAACTGACAGATAGTTATAAGGGCAGTTCAAGTGTTTTGGAAAAGTGGAGTCATTACAATTTTTTTAACATTTATGATTATTATTATAAAAGGGTGGCAGACATCTACATTATGGTTAATAAAGGCGAAAAACTGAGTGATTATCAGTTTGGAACAGGCTTTGAAGAGTCACTTGACATGATATATTTCATTAATAATAAAAACGGATATAATTACCGTAGGTATGAGGGCTGTACGGCAGAAGAAAAAGAAACTGTGGACGGCTGGGTTGCAGAAGCACAGAATTATCTTAAGAATGTTGCAAAGGCGACGGACAAAGAAATTAATGATATGCTTAATGAATTGTATCAGAATGGCTATTATGATTACAAGCTTGGAAAGAGCTACGAAGAGTCATTTTATAAAAAATATAATGAGGGAGGGAACAACTGATGAAATGTAATAATTGTGGCGCACCTATACAGATGAATCAGAAGTTCTGTCCTAATTGCGGCTCACCAAATGTGGAATTTAAGAAGCATATTGATGATATGGAACAATATAATAAAAAGTTTAACAGCACACGTTCCAAAGTAATTGGTAACAGCAAATGGTTTGTGAATTATATTGCACCAATAACAGCTCTTGTTATAACAATGACTGCACTTACACTGGCTATTATTGGTAAAAATTCAATGATTGGATATGATATTGCAAAAAAAAATCAGCAGAAATATTATTCATCCCATAGTGATGAAATCCAGACAAAACTAAAGCTTCTGTTAGAAGCAGGAGACTATGCAACTCTGTACAGTATGGATTATGTGGGAGATTGTTCAATAAAGGATAATGATGATAAATATGCATGGAATGATTTTTACAATGTCGCAGGTGATTATGTGTATATAAGAAAAGGTATAATAAGTATGATGGAAAGGAATAATTCATCATATTATGGCGACGAATATATGAATACGATTTCAAGGGCTGTTGCTGATATGGAAGATATTGTCAGCAGACGTTTAAATTTATCATATCATAGTGTATCGAAAGAAAGTATTAAGTATATAAATGATATATATGAAAAATCACATGAACTGTTAAAGGCATACTGCAATCTGACAGATGAGGACATAGCCGGACTTCCTGATATGTCACAGGCAGATATACTTACACTCATTACAAGGAGGAGCTTTGAATGAGAAAAAAGAAGAAATTTAATATATCACTTCTGGCTTATGTACTGTGTGCAATTATGATTATTATTATAATCCCATGTGTTTCAGATATATCAGGTGATGTATTCAGGAGTAAAGGAAGAATGTCGGGCTATGAAGAAGACAGTCTTTATAATGATTTTATAGAAAATAATTATGAAGGGCTTCTTGAAAAGACAGAATATAACACAGGCATAGGCAAAGATATTGATAAAGATACGCAGGACTACTATACATTTGCCATTGCATATAAAAAAGCTGTTGATTACAGGGTGTATGTGAATAATGGAGAAAATGAGAAAGCAGAACAGGTGGTTAAAGATATAGATAATGCACAGTTTAATAATGTGCTGTTTAAGGAAGCACTTGAAAATGTAAAAAATATATATATTAGTAACGGACTGTCACAATAATGTGTTAATGTAATTGACTTTAAAAGAAAGATAACGAAGATAAACAGAGGATGATGAAGATGAGTAACACAGGAAGGAATAATATCATGACCGACAGGGTGTCATATTATTTTAAATCCCAGTGGAATATACTTCTGATAATAACGATATCTGGTCTTATATACAATCTCGGACTTCTTGCAGGTCCGTGGTTTGAAGGAAGAATGACAGGCTGTCTTGTTAATATACTTGGTGGAAAATCAACATTTACAGATATGCTTATTCTTGTAATATGTTATGTGATTGCAATTGCAGTAGTGCAGATATCAAGGTATATAAAAAGATTCTATGTAAGAAGATTCGCTAATAATGTTAATAAGAACATGAAAGAGGTTTTGTATAACAGCCTTGTACATAAGAGCAGACCACAGTCACAGGAAGAAGGAGCGGGAGATATTCTTACCAAGGCTATCCTGGATGTTGATGATTGTGCTGAAGGGATGAGGAAGTTCACGACTGAGATATTTGATACGGGTGTTGCACTTGCAGCATATGCAGGAATGCTTCTTTTCTATGACTGGAGACTTGGGCTTATATGTATGATATTCCCGCCAATATCTTATATCATTGCAGAGAAGATGAAGGCTGTTGTACAAAAGACAGGTGCAGAATATAAGGTACAGTCAGGAAGACTTAGTGCGGCAACGCTTGAAAGAGCAGAAAATGCGGTTACATATCGTGTATATGGCTGTGAGCAGGAAAGAAAACAGGCGTATGAAGATAATCTTACAGCCTATGAAAAGTCGGCAGTAAGGGCTAATATATGGGGAACAGCATTTCCTCCGATATACAAGGTTATAGCACTTGCCGGAGTTATATTTATATTATATTTTGGAAGCAGAAATGTTCTGGGAACAGGCTGGAAAGAATGGGATATTGCTATTTTAGCTACATATGTATCATGCTTTGCAAAGCTTTCTAAGAAGTCCTCACATGCAGCAAAGCTGTTTAATGCAGTACATAAGGCACAGGTGTCATGGAAGAGAATCAAACCGCTTATGAAGCATGAAAATTATGAAGATGCGGATAACAGTGTAAAGTGTGACTCACTTGAAGTAAAAGGACTTACATTTGCTTATCCGGGAGGCCATGATATATTCGAAAATGTAACATTTGAAGCAGAAAAAGGCAGCATCATTGGTGTTACAGGTTCTGTTGCATGTGGCAAGTCAACTCTTGGAAAGGTGTTTTTATGTGAATATCCATATAAGGGGAGCATTAAGATTGCAGGCAATGAACTTTCAGAACTTGATGATGCGAAAAAGGCGGGACTTGCAGCATATCTGGGACATGATCCGGAATTGTTTAATGATACAATTAGAAACAATATTCTTATGGGTGATGATGAGGATGTGGCTAAGCTTCTTAAGGCAGTGTGCTTTGACAAAGAAGTAAATGATATGGAAAACGGACAGGACACTTATGTTGGGAATACAGGTGTGAGACTGTCAGGAGGACAGGCACAGAGACTTGCACTTGCCAGAACACTCTGCCATAAGAAGCCGTTAATTATATTAGATGATCCATTTTCAGCACTTGATAAGGACACTGAAAGAGAGGTATTTGCTAATATTAAAGAATACACCAAGGATTGTATTGTGATTCTTATTTCACACAGATTATATCTGTTCCCACAGATGGATAAGGTTATATGGATGGAGAACGGAAAAACCATATCCGGTACACATGATGAGATTATGAATAAATGCCCACAGTATGCGGTTCTTTATAATGAACAGAAGGGAGGCGCATCTGATGAAGAATAAAAGTGTTGGCAGAGTTATATTGAACACAATAAAAGAAAAGTGGATGCTTACAGCAGGAATTGCAATTACTGTTGTTGGCGCAATTGTAATGGCACTGTTTCCACCACTTATTCTTGCAAAGATTATTGATACAGTTGCATCAGGTACAATGCCCACATTTTATATGGTTCTTATGTATTTCGGATTTCTTCTTGTAACCGGTTTTATGGAGAGTGCAAGAGAAACTTTTCTTACAGTATTCGGACAGAAGATTACACATTCATTAAGGAGTGCGTTGATGTATAAGTACAGCTGTCTTACAACAAGCGGTCTTACAAGTCAGGAGCCGGGAACTGTTGTTTCAAGATTCGTTGGTGATGCTGATACAGTTGAGAATTTGTTTACATCAGGAATTATCAGTATGTTTGCTGATGCCTGTAAGATAATAAGTATAGTTGCTGTTATATGGTTTAAGAATAAGGGACTTGCCATTGTGCTTCTTGTTATTCTTCCATTCCTGTTCGTATTCACAAGAATTATTCAGAAAAATATGCTGGCAGCACAGATTGAGAACAGAAGAGCTGTAGGAAGAGCATCAGGACATGTGCCGGAAACTCTTCACAACATAAGAACAATACATACACTTGGCAAGGAAAATTATATGGCAGAAAGATACGATGAATATATATGTGAAAGTTACGCAGCAGTTGAGAAAACTAATTTCTATGATGCAGTATATTCACCTGTAATTCTTACTCTCAATGCAATTGTTGTTGCTGTGGTAATGCTTTTTTCAGCATCAGGTAACCAGACAGTGCTTGCATTTTTTGGCATGTCAGCAGGTACAGCAGTTGCGGTAATTAATTATATTTCACAGATATTTGCTCCTGTTGAGAGCCTTGGTATGGAGATTCAGACTATACAGTCAGCAATAGCCGGAGTACACAGAATTAATGAATTTTTCGAGATGGATGAATTATCAGTTAAGAAGGATTCATACATTGCAGACAATACAGCCATGGAAGCTGACAGTGATGTGATTGTCGATTTCAATAATGTAACATTTGCATATGATGATAAAAATGTTGTGGAGAACTTAAGTTTTTCTGTTAAGGAGGGCGAGCAGGTTACTCTGTCGGGAAGAACAGGTACAGGAAAGAGTACAATATTCAAGCTCCTTCTTGGGCTTTACGAGCCGGATAAAGGAAGCGTATCAATTGCAGGTCAGAAGGCTACGGCTATTCCGGATAGTGAAAAGAGGAGAATATATGGATATGTTGAGCAGACTTTTCATATGGTTCCAGGAACTGTCAAAGACCAGATAACACTGTATGATGTATCAATTACTGATGAAGATGTAATTGAAGCAGCTAAGGCAGCAGGTATTCATGATGCAATTATGGAACTTGACAATGGATATGATACTATATGCAAGCCGGAAGATTTCTCACAGGGACAGTGGCAGTTATTGTCAATTGCAAGGGCTGCAGCAGCAAAGCCTGAACTGCTTCTGCTAGATGAGATAACAGCTAATCTTGATGCTGATACTGAGAAAAATGTGCTTGATGCATTAAACAGGGTAAGCAAGAACAGGACTGTTATATCAATATCTCACAGAGCTAATGCAAAAATGGGGAGAATTATAGAAATAGTTTAATTTTATTAATGTTTCTACTGGCTTATTATGCATTAAAGAAGTATAATACCCATACAATATTATGTTCAAATGAGAAAGTTGGTATGTTTTATGAATAATAGATGGGTTAAATATTTAATGGCAGGTTCTGTTACAGTTCTTATGGTGCTGGTGATAATATTTATCATCAGATCTGTTAAGGAGAACAGTCTGGCGGTGTCATGCCCTGATACTTTAGTTGTTGAGTATGGAAGTACCGATGATGAAGCGGATATTAATGAAACTATTAAGAAGAATGTACTTAGAAAGAAAGATAATAAGACAAATATAGAGATTGAGGGAAATGTTGATGTCACAAAGCTTGGAAAGTATGACATTAAGATTGTTGCGTCAAGAAAGAAGAAACATATTTCTAGAAAAGTAGCAGTAAAAGTTGTGGATACCCAGGCACCTGTTATCAGTCTTTCAGGAGATACAGAGATTACCTTAGAAGCCGGAAGTAATTATGAAGAAGCAGGATTTTCTGCAGTTGATAATTATGATGGTGATATTACAGATAAAGTGGAGACTTCTGCGGAGGTTGATACATATACGAAAGGGGATACTACAATTGTATATTCAGTTAAAGATTCTTCTGGTAATGAAGCATTTACAGAACGTGTTATACATGTAGAAGATACTACAGCTCCACAGATATCACTTACCGGCGGTGAGGTGTATTATATCAGGATGGGAGATACATATAGTGAACCAGGGTATACAGCTGTGGATATATGTGATGGAGATGTAACTGACAAGGTATCAGTATCTGGGAATGTTGATACAGCTAATGCAGGAAAATATACAGTAACATACAATGTATCTGATAATTGTGGTAACGAATCTGAAGTGCAAAGAACTGTGAAGGTAGTTGCACCAATGTCAGATGATGCAGTTAATCCGGGTGATAAAGTTGTTTATCTGACTTTTGATGATGGCCCCGGACCATATACAGAAAAGCTGCTTGATATTCTTGACAGATATAATGTTAAGGCAACATTTTTTGTTACTAATGGAAAACCGGATTATCAGAATCTTATTGCACAAGAAGCACAGCGGGGGCATACTGTTGCAATACATTCAGCATCACATGATTATGCAAAGATATATCAGAGTGTAGATGCATATTTTGCAGATTTTGACGAGATGAATAGTATTATAACTGCACAGACTGGAAAAGCAGCAGATCTTGTAAGATTTCCAGGTGGTTCTAGTAATACAATAAGTAAGAAATACTGCTATGGCATAATGAGCCAGCTTGTATGTGCTGTTGAGGAACGTGGATTCAGATATTGTGACTGGAATGTTTCTAGTGGAGATGCAGGTGGAACAACAAGCACATCACAGGTTGTGGCTAATGTTATAGCGGGGATTAAAGGTAATAATGTATCAGTAGTTTTGCAGCATGATATAAAGAATTTCAGTGTTGATGCGGTTGAGCAGATAATACAGTGGGGGTTATCGGAAGGATACACATTTTTACCTATAATATCAACCACACCAATGTCACATCATGGCGTTAACAATTGATTTTAAAGTAACTTGAACTATATATATTAATAACTGGTGGATTTGTTATTGGTATTGTGATATAATTTTATTATATTGGAAGTACGGACGTATATGAGGAGAGAAATCGTTATGGGAGGCTGTTATCTTGGAATGGCAGGGTATGATGTGTTTAACAATAGAGTGCGTGAGATTGTGAACACTAATGAACACAGGGTTGTTCTATTAGCTCTGGACATAAGTAATTTTAAGTATATTAATGATTTTTACGGTATGGATGAAGGCGACAAGGTTATGCAGGATATTGCAGACTTTTATTTTATTAATGAACCATTGTGCCTTGCTTCACACGGAATCGGGTTTGACCAGTTCAGGGGTGCCTATAAAGCTGATAATATGACGGATGAAGATGTAGTAGAATATATTGCAAGAAAGAACCGCATTTTCGAGAAAGAATTGTCAGAAAGATATCCTCTGGTGTATCAGCATGTTTATGTTGGATTATATTTTTATGATGATCCATCACTTGATGTACGTATGGCGGTTGACCGTGCTAATCTTGCAAAGAAGTCAACAAAAGGAAGATTTGACATTCCATGTTGTGTATATTCAGCGGATAATTGCAATGAATATCTTGAACATATGGATATGTCTAATGAATTTGTGAGAGCGTGCGAGGAAGAAAGAATAGAAATTTTCCTTCAGCCTAAGATATCCGTATCGCATAATTGTGTTGCAGGTGCAGAGGCACTTGTAAGAATGAAGACAAGAGCAGGCGAGCTTGTTTCACCAGCCAGATTTGTTCCAGTGCTTGAACATACAGGAATGATAGGAAAGCTTGATGACATTATGCTTGATAAAACCTTTGCTTTCCAGAGACAATGCATTGATAAGGGAATTAAGCCTGTTCCTGTCTCGGTTAATATATCAAGGCAGAGATTTACAAGTGAAGATTTGTTAAAATATATGCTTCGGCTGCAGGATAAGTATCAGATTGATTCATCACTTGTTGAACTTGAGATACTTGAAACAATATTTATTGATGCACTGGATGCTATGATTGATGTTATTAATGCATTAAGGGCAAAGGGATTTAAGATTAATGTTGATGATTTTGGCTCGGGATATTCATCACTTAACCAGATTGCCAATATTCCTGCTGATATTATAAAATTTGACAGAGTATTTGCAAACAGGTCATTAAAGAGTAATAAAGGAAGACAGGTTATAAAGTCACTGATTGAGATGCTTAAGATGGTAGAATATGAACTTGTATTTGAGGGAGTTGAGACTAAAGAGGAACTCGATACAGTTGTTTCTTATGGTTGTGATGTTATACAGGGATTTTATTTTGACAGACCACTTCCTGCTAATGAATTTGTTAATAAATATTATACTGGCAGCAGGGAGATTACTAATGGGACATAGTACGGACATTAATGAGAATGAACATTTGCAATATATTTTTAATGACTATAAGAGTGGTATAGAACATGGGATTCTTGTTGCTAACCTTACATATGAGCTTGCTAAGAGACTTAAGCTTGATGAACGGGAATGTTATGAACTCAAGATTGCCGGTATGATGCATGATATTGGAAAACTTAAATTATCAGAATACTTATATGGCAGAAATTCGGGCGAATTATCAGTCGAAGAGATGAAATATATGAGAATGCACTCTAAAATCAGCTTTGATGTATTGAAAAATTATGATTATTCAGATAATATAATGAAAGTTGTTCTCTATCACCATGAGTGCTACGATGGAAGTGGTTATCCTGATAATCTTAAGGGGACAGATATTCCATTGGGTGCAAGAATTCTTAAGGTGACAGATGAATTTGCTGCGCTGATATCTGAACGGCCGTATAGGAAAGCATTTGACATTGATACGGCTGTGAATATTCTTATTGAAGAGATTAAGAATCTTGATATGAGAGTATTTATTGAGTTTCAGCGAATGATTCACGAGGAAGAAACATTTGAGATAATAAGAAATAGTAAGGTAGACTTAGAAAATCTTAGTCTTAAAGATATTCTATCCTTCGCAGATTAGTATTTAATTACAGGAAAGAGGTAAAGTAAGATGGCAGAGTCAATGGTTGGCTTAAAGAGATCGCACAGATGTACGGAGGTTTCATCAGCTGATATTGGTAAGAAGGTTACTGTAATGGGTTGGGTTGCCAAGAGAAGAAATCTTGGTTCACTTATTTTTGTTGATTTAAGAGACAGAAGTGGAATTCTTCAGATTCTTTTTGATGAAAATATAATTGGTAAGGAAGGCTTCGACAAGGCATATACACTTCGTAATGAATTCGTAATCGCTGTTGAGGGTGAAGTTATTAAGAGAAGCGGTGCCGTTAATGAGAATTTAAAGACAGGTGACATTGAGATTGCTGCAAAGACTTTAAGAATTCTTTCAGAGTCAGAGACACCTCCATTCCCAATAGAAGAAAATATCCAGACCAAGGAAGATATCAGACTTAAATACAGATGTCTTGATCTTAGAAGACCGGATATCCAGTCTAATATTATTATGAGAAGCAAGGTTGCAACTCTTACAAGAGCATTTCTTGCAAAGGAAGGTTTCTTAGAGATTGAAACACCTATGCTTACTAAGTCTACACCAGAGGGAGCAAGAGATTACCTTGTACCAAGCCGTATTCATCCAGGTAAGTTCTATGCACTTCCACAGTCACCACAGCTCTTTAAGCAGATGCTTATGTGTTCTGGATATGACAGATATATGCAGATTGCAAGATGCTTCAGAGATGAGGATTTAAGAGCAGACAGACAGCCTGAATTTACACAGATTGATATGGAATTATCATTCGTTGATGTTGATGATGTAATCGATGTTAATGAAAGACTTCTTGCATACCTTTTTAAGGAAGTTCTTGATGTTGATGTAAAGCTTCCAATACAGAGAATGACATGGCAGGAAGCTATGGACAGATTTGGTTCTGATAAGCCTGATTTAAGATTTGGTATGGAATTACAGAATGTATCAGATATTGTTAAGAATTGTGGCTTTGGAGTATTTACGGGAGCACTTGAGAATGGCGGTTCTGTAAGAGGAATCAACGCAAAGGGACAGGGAAGCATGCCTCGTAAGAAGATTGATGCACTTGTTGATTTTGCTAAGGGATATGGTGCAAAAGGTCTTGCTTATATTGCAATTCACGAAGATGGTTCATATAAGTCATCATTTGCAAAGTTTATGACAGAGGATCAGATGAATGCCCTTGTTAAGGCTATGGATGGTGAAGCAGGGGATCTTCTTTTATTCGCTGCTGACAGAAATAAGATTGTATGGAATGTACTAGGTGCTTTAAGAGTAGAACTTGCTGATCAGATGGGACTTCTTGATAAGTCTGATTATAAGTTTTTATGGGTAACAGAGTTTCCACAGTTTGAATGGTCAGATGAAGAAGAAAGATATGTTGCAATGCATCACCCATTCACAATGCCTATGGATGAGGATCTTGATATGCTTGAGACTAATCCTGGTGCAGTTCGTGCAAAGGCTTATGATATTGTTCTTAACGGAACAGAAATCGGTGGTGGTTCAGTAAGAATCCATCAGGCTGATGTTCAGAGCAGAATGTTCAAGGCACTTGGACTTACAGATGAAGTTGCTAATGAAAAGTTCGGATTCCTGCTTGATGCATTCAAGTATGGTGTTCCTCCACATGCAGGACTTGCTTATGGTCTTGACAGACTTGTAATGCTTATGGCTAAGAGAGATTCAATCAGAGATGTTATTGCTTTCCCTAAGGTAAAGGATGCATCCTGTCTCCTTACTAATGCACCTGATGTAGTAGACGCTAAGCAGCTTGATGAGCTTTCAATTAAGATTGAAGAAGAGAAAACTGAAGAGTAATATATAATAAAAGCCCTGCACTCATATGAAAGTGCGGGGCTTTTATTTATGATATTTATAAAAATGTTATTTAATAGTAATCTGTTCAACAGATGTATCAGCACCGCTTGTACTTACTCTGTAAAGGACCCCCTGATCTTCATAATACTGGAAAAATGTGTATTTTGATGTGCAGTGAATGTTGGTAATATTGCCTATAGCAATAGTTTCAATCTGCGTTCCATCAATATTCATCCTGTAAAGTCCGGTCATTCCATCTGTGCTTTCCACCTGAAAAAATATTTTGTTGCCATAAACATTATAATTAACGACTTTGTTTCCTTTTTCTCCATATAATAATTCAAGAGTTTTGTTAGATGTATTAAGTCTTACAAGTGAATAGTTCTTGCTTAAGTCAATGTAATATGCATAGCCGTTCTCAACATCTGCAAGATATGAATTGCAATCATATAACACAGAGGTCTTATCAGTTTTGGTATCGTAACTTAATATGTTATGTTTTCCGGCAGGATCAGAAAAATATATTGTTCCGTTATGGACGCACGCAGGTGAGTAAGGTGTGTCAGAAATTTTGGTATCTTTCTTTCCTGCAATGTCTACTTTATGAAAAGCCAGAGGTGTTGTGTCACTATAATGCTGGTAGTATAACGAGTTACCGGATAAGGCTATTGTTCCGGAAAGACTGTCGTATAATGCTTTCAGTGACTCACCGTTTAAGTCACAGCGGTAAACACCGAATAGCTGTCCCCTGAATATTGTTCCGATGGTTTCCTGCTTGAAATTATTCTTGACATAATATATGTAACTGCCACAGACATTGATTGATGCAACACTGTCATCATTTAATTTCATGGCATTAGTGCAGTCTGAATTCATTACATATAATTTGTTGTAATCGTATGGATTGGCAAAATATATTTTGTCATTGTATTCGCAGAACAAGCCTCCGTTATTGAGGTTACCTGCTGAATTGCCGATAGCATTATCGCTGTTGTATATGATGCGGCTGCTTCGGATAGATAAAAATATTGATACTGCGAGTAATAATCCTATTATGGTTATTACACTTATTGTGATGGCTTTTTTCATATGTTATCACTACTCCCTTATGAACATTATTTAAGAACATTTTCTTAAGTATAACATAAAGTACATTTATTGCATATCATTAAAAATGTGATACAATAAGAACAATACATCGCTTTAAAGAGGAGAAGTATATGTTAGATCTTAATGAAATACGAAATAATATTGATAAAATCGACAGTCAGCTTGTTGAACTGTTTGAAGAGAGAATGAAACTGACAACTGAGGTTGCAGAATATAAGATTGAGACAGGAAAGAAGGTTCTTGATCCGGCACGCGAGAAAGCTAAGTTGGAATCAGTTAAGAAGCTTGTCAGGAATCCCGATAATGTTCATGCTATTGATGACCTATTTGCACAGATTATGGCTAACTCGAGAAAGAATCAATATATGCTTCTTGAAAAGATGGGGCAGACTTTAAGAGAACCATATGAGGCAATTGATGAGATTAATAAAAAGAACTGTAAGGTTGTATATCAGGGGGTGCCGGGCGCATATTCATACGCTGCCATGATTAATTTCTTTGGTAAGGATGTTGATAATTTCAATGTTCCTACATGGAGAGAGTGCATGGAGGCAGTTAAGCTTGGAAAGGCAGATTATGCGGTACTTCCTATAGAAAATTCCAATGCCGGAATTGTTGCTGATGTGTATGATCTGTTACAGGAATATAATAATTACATAATAGCAGAAACTTATGTTAAGATTGAACATTTGTTGCTAGGACTTCCGGGAACTGACCTTGAAAATGTAACTGCTGTATATTCACATCCACAGGGACTTATGCAGTGTGACAGATTCTTAGATACTCACAAGAGCTGGCAGAGAATCAGTCAGGCTAATACAGCACTTGCAGCAAAGATGATTTTTCAGGAGCATAATAAGACTCATGTTGCCATTGCGAGTAAGGAAGCAGCAGAGCTTTATGGTCTTGATATCTTAAAGTCTGGAATTACAGACCAGGAAGGCAATACAACAAGATTTGTTATTGTTACTAATACAAGAAAGTTCGTTAAGAATGCACAGAAGATGAGTATTGTGTTTGAAACAGCCAATGAAGCAGGCACTTTATATAATCTTTTAAGCCATATTATATATAATGGGCTTAATATGAATAAGATTGAATCAAGACCTATTGAGGGGAATGTTGAAGGAAAGAGTTGGAATTTCCGTTTCTTTGTTGATTTTGCGGGTAATATTGATGATCCAAGAGTTATGAATGCATTAAGAGGCATTGAAGAAGAAGCTGAATCTATTAAGTTGCTAGGAAATTATTAATGTGTTAGAATTATAAATATGTCGTCAGACAATAAGCTATTAGATAAGTGAGGGAATTAAAGTGAATTTAGAAGAGGCAAAGCTTAAGCTTTCAAAGTACGGTCAGGAACAGATATTGAGATATTTTGATGAATTATCAGATGATGAGAAGGCAGCACTTCTTGAGCAGATTGATAAGACTGATATGGAAGTTTTATCTGCAATTGAACATAAGTCTGAGCTTGTTAAGAAAGGTGAGATTACACCTCTTGATGCAATGGAACTGGATGAGATAAAAGCTGATTATGATACATTTAAGAATACAGGTGTAGAGGCAATTAAAGCTGGAAAGGTTGGCGCAATTCTTCTTGCAGGCGGAATGGGAACAAGACTTGGTTCTGATAATCCTAAAGGAATGTATAACGTGGGAGTTAACAGGGAACTTTATATATTCGAGTGCCTTATTAATAATCTTATGGATGTTGTTAAGGAAACAGGTACATATATACATTTATTCGTTATGACTAGTGAGAAGAATAATGATGCTACAGTTTCTTTCTTTGAAGAGAAGGACTTCTTCGGATATAAGAGTGAATATGTACATTTCTTCAAGCAGGAGATGGCAGCAGCCACTGATTATGATGGCAAGATATATCTTGAAGAGAAGGGAAGAATGGCTACATCACCTAATGGCAATGGTGGCTGGTATATCTCTTTAAAGAAGGCTGGATTAACAGAGGTTCTTGAGAATAACGGAATTGAGTGGCTTAATGTATTCGCTGTTGATAATGTTCTTCAGAGAATTGCAGACCCTGTATTTATCGGCGCTACAATTGAAAAGCACTGTGCAGTTGGTTCTAAGGTTGTAAGAAAGGCAGCTCCTGATGAGAAGGTTGGTGTTATGTGTCTTGAAGATGGCAAGCCTTCTATTGTTGAGTATTATGAACTTACTAAAGAGATGATGGATGCTAAGAATGCAAAGGGCGATCCGGCATATAATTTCGGAGTTATTCTTAATTATCTGTTCGGGGTTTCTGACCTTGAAAGAATTGTTGGAAAGAATCTTCCATTACATATTGTTGAGAAGAAGATTCCATATATTGACGAGAATGGTAATCTGGTTAAGCCTGAAAAGCCTAACGGATATAAGTTCGAGAGTCTTGTTCTTGATATGATTCATGAGCTTGACAGTTGTCTGCCATTCGAAGTGGTAAGAGAAAAAGAATTTGCACCAATTAAGAATGCGACAGGTGTTGATTCGGTTGAATCAGCAAGAGAACTTCTTAAGAAGAATGGTGTTGCAATTTAGTTATTTTTGTTGTATGTTATTAATAAGTACTGTACAACTGGCGGAAGATGCCTTATAGGCATTGTGGGATAACCCACAGGGAGTACAGTTTATATTAAGAAAAGCCGACCGCCTGGGCAACGTTAAGCTATAAGCTGCGTTCCCAGACGGTCGTTTTTTTGCATTTGCCGCATGCGGCAAATTAGTAGTGATGGGAATAGGAGCGAAAATTCACAATCATGCTTGCATGGATTGGGGATTTTTTACGGATATTCCCATCGCTACTCGCGAAAAGAACCATGATGAGCGAACGCAGTCATCACATTTAACAGGAGGTCAGTTATGACAATTAAGAACCTTTCAGAGGAATTATCAGGATGTGCTTATCCGGGCAGAGGAATTGTTGCCGGTATGTCAGAGGATGGTAAGAAGGCGGTTTCAGCTTACTTTATTATGGGAAGAAGCGAGAGCAGCCGTAACCGTGTATTTGTACAGGACGGAGAGGGTATCAGAACAGAAGCTTTTGACCCATCAACACTTTTGGTTGCACCAGAGCTTATTATCTATGCCCCTGTAAGAGTACTTGGCAATAATACTATAGTTACTAATGGAGACCAGACTGATACGGTTTATGACGGCCTTTCAGAAGGTAAAACATTTGAGGAATCTTTAAGAGTAAGAAAATATGAGCATGATGCACCTAACTATACTCCAAGAATTTCAAGTGTGCTTCATATTGAGAATAATGAATATTCATATGCAATGTCTATATTAAAGAGCCATAATGGTAATCCTGACATCTGTGAAAGACACACATATACATATGATGCAGCATTTGCAGGAGAAGGACATTATATCCATACATATATGGGTGATGGCAATCCACTTCCAAGCTATGAGGGAGAACCTACATGGGTTAAGATATCTGGTGATATCGAAGAATTCACACAGATGATATGGGATAATCTTAATGCAGATAACAAGGTTTCACTTTTTGTGAGATATATTGATATTGCTACAGGTGAATATGAAACAAGAATTATTAACAAGAATGTAAAGTAATTAAATTAAGGAGAAAGAATATGAACGAATTTCAGTTAAAATACGGATGCAACCCTAATCAGAAGCCTTCAAGAATATTTATGGAAGATGGAAGAGACCTTCCTGTAGAGATTCTTAACGGCAGACCGGGATATATTAATTTTCTTGATGCATTTAACGGATATCAGCTTGTTAAGGAGTTAAAGAAAGCTACAGGACTTCCGGCAGCAACATCCTTCAAGCATGTATCTCCAGCAGGTGCTGCAGTTGGACTTCCTCTTACAGATGTTGAGAAGAAGATTTACTGGGTTGATGAAGCAATCGGAGAATTAAGCCCAATCGCATGTGCATACGCAAGAGCAAGGGGGGCAGACAGAATGTCATCTTTTGGTGATTTTATATCATTATCAGATGTATGCGATACTGCTACAGCAAAGCTTATCCAGCATGAGGTTTCAGATGGTATTGTTGCTCCTGGATATGAGCCAGAGGCACTTGAGATATTAAAGGCTAAGAAGAAGGGCAATTACAATATTATTAAGATTGACCCTGAGTATAAGCCTGAACCAATCGAGAGAAAGCAGGTGTTTGGCGTAACATTTGAGCAGGGAAGAAATGAGTTCGTTATTGACAAGGAACTTTTATCAAATGTTGTAACAGAGAATAAGGATATTCCAGAGTCTGCTAAGATTGATATGATTATTGCACTTATAACACTTAAGTACACACAGTCTAATTCTGTATGCTATGTAAAGAATGGACAGGCAATTGGTATCGGAGCAGGACAGCAGTCAAGAATCCACTGTACAAGACTTGCAGGACAGAAGGCAGATAACTGGTATCTGCGCCAGAATCCAAAAGTCCTTAATCTTCCATTTAAGGATGGTGTAGGTCGTGCTGACAGAGATAATGCTATTGATCTCTATATCGGTGATGAGTATGAAGATATTCTCAATGACTGGGAGAGAGTATTCACAGAGAAACCATCTGTATTTACAACAGAGGAAAAGAAGGAATGGCTTGCAGGCAACACTGATGTAACAATCGGTTCAGATGCATTTTTCCCATTTGGAGATAATATTGAGAGAGCATACAAGTCAGGTGTTAAGTATGTAGCACAGCCTGGCGGCTCTGTAAGAGATGATCAGGTTATAGAAACAGCTAATAAGCGTGGAATGGCTATGTGCTTTACCGGAATGAGACTGTTCCATCATTAATACAGAGTCAGTACATAAAAATGTTGATAATTACTCATATTCATTGACTTTAGAGGCCTTATTTGTTAAAATTTACTCAATCAATACATGTAACAATTGAAAAAGAGGTGGTTTAAGCATGAAGATTCAAGATTTTGCTGATATGGAGAAGTTTGAATCAATTATGTCTGACTGGGCTGTGGCAACAGGATTAGCTACGGTTGCAGTTGGAGCTGATGGAAAGTATATTTCCGAGTGTTACAACTTTACAGATTTCTGTATAAAGCTTACCAGAGGAAGTAAGGAAGGATGCAGAAGATGTGAGAAATGTGATGCTGAAGGACAAGGTGTATATCATTGTCATGCTGGACTTGTGGATTTTGGTATTCCGCTTAAGTTAAACGATGGTACGGTACTTGGCTCTGTAATCGGAGGTCAGGTTTTACCTGAGCATCCGAATGAAGAGAAATTCAGAGGTGTTGCAAGAGAACTGGGGATTAATGAGGATGAGTATATTGAGGCGTTAGGAAAAGTTACAGTAAGAACAGAGGCAGAGATTAATGCAGCAGCTAACCTGCTAGGAGCAGTACTTAATAATTTTATTAATTCAGAATATAATTCTAAGTATAATGGACAATTGATTACAAAGCTTACAAGTGGTGTTAAGAGTTGTGAAGAATATGTGAGAGATATCAAGGAGAATACCAAGCAGCTTGATGGTATCCAGAGAAAGCAGAATATTCTTGCACTTAATGCATCTATTGAGGCTGCAAGAGCCGGCGAGGCGGGAAAAGGCTTTTCAGTTGTAGCATTAGAGGTAGGAAAGCTTGCTAAGAGCTGTACAGATCTTAATAACAGAATAACCTCAACTGTAGAAAATATATATGATGTTATACATAATATGGCAGATATAGGTAAGAGATAAAGAATACCAGTGGGTAATTACATATAGCGAATGTCAACTGCAAGATGCAATTTGTTGACATTCGCTATTTTCAGTTCTATAATCAAATAAAAATTTTAAAAAGAGGTATATCAATTATGACACCATTAGAACTTGCTGAAGAGATTATTAATGGAAGAAGAATTACAAGGCAGGACGACTTATCCTTTTTCCTGGATTGCGATTTGGATGAACTTTGTGAAGGGGCAGACAGGATAAGAAAGCATTTTATTGGAGATAAGGTTGATTTATGTTCTATAATTAATGGAAGAAGCGGCAAATGTCCAGAGGATTGTAAGTACTGTGCACAGTCAGCACATAACCATACAGATTGTGAAGTGTATGATTTTCTTCCGGAAGAGGATATTGTAAAAGCGTGTAAGCTGAATGAGTCAGAAGGTGTTGACCGTTTTTCGATTGTTACAGCTGGAAAAGCTCTTACTGGTAAAGAATTTGAAAAGGCTGTTCATGCTTATGAGACTATGAATAAAGAATGTGATATTGAGCTGTGTGCATCTATGGGGTTTCTTAATGCAGAGCAGCTTCACAGACTTCATGAAGCGGGTGTTACCAGTTACCACCATAATATTGAGACTTCAAGAAGAAATTTCCCTAATATATGCACTACACATACATATGATATGAAGATTGAAACTTTAAAGCTTGTAAAAGCAGAAGGTATGTGGGCGTGTTCAGGTGGCATAATAGGAATGGGTGAAAGCTGGGAAGACAGACTTGATATGGCGATAAGTCTTGCGGAAGTCGGAGTTGACTCTATCCCGCTCAACACACTGATGCCTATTAAGGGTACACCGCTTGAGAATGAGAGAAGGCTTACAGAGCCTGAGATATTAAGAACAATTGCATTCTTTAGATATATTAACCCGGAGGCTGATATAAGACTTGGTGCAGGAAGAGCACTTCTTACAGGAGATGGAATTAAGGCATTTCAGTCTGGTGCGTCTGCTACTATTACAGGTAATATGCTTACTACTGTTGCATGTGCTACAATTAGAAGCGATAAAAATATGTTAAAGGAAATTGGAAGAGAGACAAAATAATGAAATTAACAAAATATTTGAAAAAAGGAATGACTGTGTTACTTACAGCGACATTTTGTGTGGGATTATCAGCAGGGCTGACAGGCTGTGGAAAAGATACAACTAAAGAAGATTCTAAGGATATTGATACATTCAGAATAATGATTGCACCGTATCAGGATGCTGATACGCTGCTTACAGGACTTGAGCCTCTTGGCGGCATGATTAAAGATGAACTTGCTGCACAAGGCTATAATGTAGGCAATGTTGAGATTACAGTAGGAACTTCTTACAGTGCAGTAGGAGAAGCTTTAAGTGCCGGAACAACAGATGCAGGATTTATTTCTGGCGGAACTTATGTTACATATGATGATGACTGTGATGTTCTGCTTACTGCACAGAGAAAAGCTATTAACAAGGATTCTCTTAATGCCAAGGACTGGAATGACGGAACGGAGGAAGCATTTACAGATAATCTTACAACATATTACCGTTCAATAATTCTTGCAGGACCAAGTACTAAGGGACAGGAGCTTGCTGCCAAGGTTAATGCAGGACAGAAGCTTACATGGGATGATTTGAATGGTGCAACATGGGCTGTAATGGGTGCTTCATCAGCATCAGGTTATATATACCCAAGTCTGTGGCTTTACAATAATTATGGTAAGCAGATAAGTGACCTTGCCAATGTCGTACAGTCTGATTCATATACAACATCTATGTCAAGACTTGCAGCAGGACAGGTTGATGTTATCGTTGGATTTGCACATATGAGAGCAAAATATGCTGCTAACTGGATGAGCAAATTTGGTGGTACAGATGATTGTTATAAACAGACTGCAGTTTTGGCAGTGACAGATCAGATAATGGATGATACAATATGTGTTAGTAAGAATTCAGATATTATGTCAGAAGGCTTTAAGAAAGCATTTGCAGATGCTTGTATTAATATAGGAAAAAGTGAAGACGGACTTAAAGTTTTGAATGTATTAAGCCATATTGGATATCAGTATGCCCAAAGCTCTGACTATGATGCAGAGCGTGCGGCGCAGAATATGTTAAAGAAATAATTCACCTTTAAGCTGTCTGGGAGGACAATATACATGTTACAGATAGACAGTGTAAGTAAATTATATAAAGGTGGAGACAAAGCCCTTGATAACATTAGTTTTTCAGTAGAACAGGGCGAATTCATATCAGTAATTGGAAAGAGTGGTGCTGGAAAGACCACTCTTTTTCGCTTGCTTAATGGAATGATTAAGCCAACTGCAGGCCGTATTATTATTAATAACCAGGATTTTACAAAGCTTAAGGGAAGAAAGAAAAGAGATATTCAGAAAACAATAGGCACTATATATCAGGATTTCTGCCTTGTTGATACAATTACCTGCTTAGACAATGTGCTTAATGGGGTATTGGCAGATAGAAATGCTTTTCAGGCACTTTTTGGTATATTCACTAAGGAACAGAAGGAATATGCAAGAAAGCAGCTTGAAGCAGTAGGATTATCTGAAAAAATGTATTCATATGCGGGAAAACTTTCTGGAGGACAGAAACAGAGAGTTGCAATTGCAAGGGCACTAATGCAGAAGCCTGATATTATTCTTGCGGATGAACCGGTTGCTTCTCTAGACCCATATAGTGCAGAACAGATTACTGATATTCTTGTACAGCTTAACAGGCAGTACAATATAACGGTTATTATGAACAGTCATTCGGTAGAGCTTGCATTGAAGAAATCGGACAGAATTATAGGAATTGCTGACGGCAGACTTGTACTTGATAAAAAGTCGTCAGAGGTAACAGATGAGAATATTGAATTCATATATGGTGGTGCGTATGAAAAGCATGAATAGAATGAAGGTTATCAGAAGAATTACTACACTGGTAATGCTTTTTATAATAATATTCTGTTTTGCTGTAACAGGCTTTGATATGAATGTGATTATAAATAGAGGCAGTCAGGCTGTATTATTCATAAAAAGAATGTTCCCACCGGATACAGGATATTGTGGTAAGGTTATAGAACCACTTATTAAGACTGTGCAGATGTCAATTGCGGGTACATTTATAGGTGCTGTGTTTGGACTTTTTACTGCATTTTTATATGCAGGCAATCTTATTAAGAAATCATATGCAAGGATTGTGGTGAGAGTTATTGTACAGTGTGTAAGAACAATACCTGTGCTTATACTTGCACTTGTAGCAACATTTATATGGGGGCTTGGTGCGGCAGCAGGAACTATTGCAATAGCTGTATCGACATGGGCTGTAATGGCAAGAATTGGTGGTGAGGATATTGAAGGCCTGACACTGAAGCCATACGAAGCAGTTACAGCTATAGGAGCAGGAAAATTTAAAGCATTTTCACGGACAGTTATTATTGAACTGCTGCCGGGATATCTTAGCAATTCACTTTATGTACTGGAAGCTAATATAAGACATGCGGCAATACTTGGCTATGTAGGTGCAGGAGGAATAGGACTACTGCTTAATGAAAAGATAAGCTGGCGTGAATACAGCAGGGTTGGAATGATTCTTGTTATGCTTTTTGTCGCAGTGCTTGTGATTGAGGGAATAAGTACATTCCTGAAAGCATATCTTGATGGACGTATTAAGAGAAATACAACTGCAAATGTGATTATAAGTGTATGTATCATGGTATTTTTTGTATACAGTCTCAGTGCAGTTAAAGATGTATCAACATCAAAGCTTGGTATTAAGGTTGTTGGTGCGATTATGCACGGAATTACACATCCGGACTGGGAATACATGTTTATGACCGGAAAGAGTGGCGTTATGTATCTTATGCTTGAAACTATTGCAATCGCAGTTGCGGGAACATGTGCCGGAGCAGTGTTTGCAGTAATACTTACATTGATTAATTCGAGAAAATTCGTTCCAGCACCTATGGCTTTTATTGGCAGGCTTGTTGTTATGGCAATAAGAACTGTACCTGTGTATGTGTATGGGCTTATATTTATAAGGGTTACTGGACCTGGCAGCTTTGCCGGAGTGCTTACAATGATGATGTGCAGTATCGGACTTCTGACAAAGAGATTCACAGTTGCAGTAGATAACTGGAATATGGCGGCATGGAATGCGTGTAAATGTGCAGGAACGGGATTTATAGCAAGATTACGGCATGTGGCGGTGCCTGAACTTAAGTTCCAGTTTAAGGATGCTGTGATGTACAGACTGGATGTGAATGTGCGGTCGGCAAGTACATTAGGACTTGTTGGAGCAGGTGGAATCGGCGCCCCACTGATTGTCTACATGAACAATTACAGATGGGACGCCGTTGGCTCAATTCTTATTGTATTGTTTGTTGTAGTTCTTCTTATAGAACTTCTTTCAAAATGTTTAAAGAGAATCCACTAAGCTTTCTTAAAACGGCTGTAGTCAATAACATATATGAAAATGTAAAGAACGATATAAAGAATTATTGCTCCGATTACATCGACTACAGAATGCTGCTTTAAAAATACGGTTGCAAGGCATATAAGGATGCAAAGAATGGAAGATAATGTCTTTGTTATTATATGTCCTTTTAAAGCTTTGCAACGCAGTAATGCAAAATTAACTGCCAGTGAGTTGTATACATGTATACTTGGGAATACATTTGTTGAAGTATCTATTGTATATAGTGCATTGATTATCTTTCCACAGAAGTTATCAGGGATATAATCAGGTCTTAATGTAAGACCATTAGGATATATCATGCATATTGTAAGAGAGAGTGACATACCGATTATGAGTGATAACGCAAACTGTATGAATTCTTTATTATCTGCCTTAAAATACATATATATGCAAGCTGCAACCACATATAAAAACCATAATACATATGGAATTATAAAGTATTCACAGAAAGGTATCATATTATCAAAAGGAATATTGATGATATGAAGCCCGGGATAATCACTGTTAATTACTTTTTCAAGAGTTGAAAACCATGGAAGGTATATAAATATATATGCTGCAAAGCATATTCTCCAGCCTTTTCTTTTAAAAAAATCTTTCAATACTGTACACCTCTACATTTTTTTATATTATTAGCAAAATATTTCAAGATTATATCATTGTTGCTGAATAAATGCAATATAATAAGGTTTTGAAGGTTTACAAACCAAATAAATATGTAATATAATAATATGACACATTGGATGCAGGAGATTTATAAATGTTACATTTGAATCATTTGAAGAAAAGTTTTGGTAAGAACGAAATTCTTACTGATATTGAATATACATTTGAAGAAGGAAATATATATCCGGTTCTTGGCGGTGCAGGAGCAGGAAGAACAACTCTGTTTGAGTGTATCGCAGGAGATATTGCTGTAGATTCAGGCACTGTTGAGACTAAGGAGAAGTGCACGCTTTTCTTTGCTGCAAAGCAGAGTGTTCTGCCTATGCTTATTACAGGATATCAGTTTATCAGTATGCTCTGTGATATGAATAAGAACAGCGAAAAGCCTGAATATTATCTTGATAAAGTGAAGCTTACAGGGCTGATAAGAGACAGACATATTGCAGATTACAGTTTTGAGGAGAAGAAGAGGCTTCAGTTAGCAGCTTTTCTTATTCAGAAACCATATGTAATGATGTTTGATGAGGCACTTGATTATTGTACTGATGAATATATTGATGATATGCTTTCAGTTCTTAATGAATATAAGAATGACCATATAATTCTTATATCAACAGGTTTGTTGGATATTGCACATAGAATATCAAAGGATGTGCTGGTTCTTAACAATGGTGAACTCAATCCTATATCACATGAAACTATGCAGATTCCAGAGATAAAAGAAGCTGTATTAGACATACTTGGGGAGGCAGACAATGAAATTATTTAGAAAGCTGTTTGCTGAGAAAATATTACGATATTATGAGGGAACAGAGGCAGGAATTAAGATGATAAAGAGTTTTCCTGTAATAAGGAAACTGGTGAAGGATGATGCTTTTGGTGAAAAATCAAAAAGCAGGGCTATCGTTGGAACTATGGCACAGATATTTATGCTTGCATGGGAATTTATAAGAAAGTTCATGTATGTAGTTCTTCTTATATATGTTCCTTATATGATACTTGCATATTTCTTCCCGCTAATAAGGATTCACCAGGATATTTCCATAATATATCTGTTTATAATGCTTTCAACTATATGTGGAAGTCTTGCTAATACAACAATATTTGCAATGGGTGACAGGGATTATCTTATGATTCGTGTAATGCTTGTTAGTCCGTATATGAATTTTTTGGGGAAATTTATATATAAGATAGTAACAGAATTTGTATTCTATTTTATTACACTTATAATACTTGGAGAACCGGTATTTAATGCACTTATGTTGTGCATTGTTACAGCATGTGCAAGACCTGTGGGTGAGATGATGGCAATTATAACATTTGACCATTTCAGAGGTGTGTACGAAAACAGAAGTGTCCTTAATGGCACAATAATGGCTATATGTGTAATACTTGCATATGGACTGCCTGTGCTTAATGGCAGAATTGCAGCAAGCTGGATATATGCAATACATCCGTTTGTTGTCTGTGTTATGTTTCTTGTTGGAGCAGGCGCAATGTATTTTCTGTGGTGGTATAAGTATTATCGTGTGATAATAAGAGAGGCAATGCATAATAAAAGAGAATTTTAATTAAAGCAGGAGGACGATTATGTATCAGAAAAGCAGAAGATTTCAGACAAAAATAATTACATATGCAGTTCTGGTTATATTCAGTCTTCTTGTTATAGGAGTGTTTGTATACAGCTATGTATCTAAATATCAGGGAAATAAGCTGGATATCAAATCACGTTATACATTTTCAATAAGAATTGATGATCAATGGAATGTTGTATCTGATGATTATGTATCTGATTATGATAATGATAATGTGTCTAATTTTACTAATCCGGATATGGTTGGGCTTGGAACTAAATGGCTTGAAAAATATATTTCACAGTACAGACAGAAATATGTGCCATATTCAAAGTATATTGTAAAATCAGGTGTTGATTCGGTAAGTGTGCTTGACCTTTCAAGCAATACAGTTCTTCTGTCCTTCTGGGTTATTCCGCAGAATCTTAATTCGGATTATTTTTCTTCGTGGGAAGGTATTCAGGATGACGGAAGAATAAAATGTGAGTGGGTGGTTTCATTTTATCTTGATAACAACTATGATAATACTGCGAAGCTTTATGTTACTTCAGTCATGAGTTCAGAAGACTATGGACTGAAACAGTATTATGCACAGCAGGGAATCGATTCAGGCGGAGATACAGAGATTACAAGTAATTCTAACAAGGATCAGCTTGCTAATTATTCAATAAAGGATAATTCACTTCTTGTCACTTATGATAGAGAAAAATATATTTCGGTTCCTGTATCTTATTCTTATCTGTTGTATGAGCCTAACAGTTCAACAACACTTAAAGAAGGCAGTTATATGATAACCACAGAAAAAACTGCTTTTGTGTATGGAGGAAAGACAGTTAATAACACTAAAATTCCGGTTACTGTTGTTTATTCGGATGATAAAGGTGAAAATTGGACAACATGTGAACTTGATAAGATATATACGGCTGATTATTATTATGTAAAATTCTTTGATTCTGACAATGGTGTGATTGTCTGCGGATATGCAAAGAGTAATGATACTAATGAATCATCAAGGATATACAGTACAAGTAATGGTGGAGAAAGCTGGGATATAGTTGGAAGCGGACCGGCTACTAATATAATTAAGGGTGTTGTTTATGTATCATCAGATGTTGGCTTTTTCTGTTATGATTACGTTGAAGGTATGGATAGTAATCTTTACAAGACAGATGATGGTGGTAAAACATTTGCAAAGGTAATGCTTGAGGAGCAGGAACTTGATAGTTCAGCTGCGAATCCACAGGGGCAGGAGACCGAAACTAAGACTGATTCCGGAAAAAACGGTGCAGATTCTTCAGAACAGTTAAGATGGAGCGATGTATATAAGGAAGCTCTTACACCAGTTGTAGATTCTACCGGAATTATAACAATATATCTTACCCAGGGCAAAAATGCTGTTTATAATGATGGAAAAACGGCGGCAAAATATCAGTCATCTGATAAAGGAAGTACGTGGAAATATATTGGTCAGGTTGAGATAAAAGATTAAATATTTATTAAAGTGTAAAAAATATTTGAATAATATAAACATGCGTGGTATTATAATTATAGCAAAAGGAATTATAATATTACGCATGTTTTTTTGATATATGCATTTTCTTATGGACATGGGACGTGAATGAGGATTATTCATAAGGAGATTGTAATATGAAAAGCAGACATGGAAAGAAAAAGCGCCTGACAGCAGCGGTTGTACTATTAGGTATACTTGTTATTGGCTGGGCGGTGATATCATATGCAGCAGAAGACGAGTATAAGGTTCATCATAATATTACTATTGATCTTGGTGGAGGAACATGTGATAAGATATATTATCAGTCGCAGATTGATAATGGAGATAATGCCGGACAATGGAATGATGATCTGAGAATTGGGGAATATCTTGCTGACCGTTATGGAGAATACCATACTATTATTGATTATAAGGCATCTGTGCCGAAAGCAGATACAGTAACATCTAATTATTATGACTGCGTAGGAGTTACACCATATCTAAGAATTGGTGCGGTAAGCAGGGATGGATATATTCTGAAAGGCTGGGAAGTTTCAGGAGACAAAGGATGGCATACTGATTATGGAAAGAATGGCATTCGGGTTGAAATAGGGGCTTATACAGAAGAAGATATTGTTATCAAAGCAATATGGGAAAGACAGACATTTACAGTTCATTATAGTGCAGGAGTTGCAGCTGACAGAGGCATTACAGCTTATCTTCCGGATGATGAGGATGCTTATTATGGAAGAGGAGATGAGCTGACAGGTTTTGCTGAGGGTGCATCTGCTGATAATGGACTTATATTTACCGGATGGTCCTTTGACAGATATGGTGATTCTGGTATATTAGAACCGGAAGATATGAGTGATTATAACAAGGATGTGACTGTGTATGCTATATGGGATTATATAATTACATTTGATAATAACACAGATGCAGAGGTTACCGGTTATATGGAGGATATTACATCAAGGCTTGGCAGCAGAATCAGACTTAAAGGGAGCAGTCTGTCAAGAAAAGGATATTATCTGTCTGGATGGAATACGAAAAGTGATGATACAGGAAAGTTTTATTCAACTATGTCTGTTGTTGACCTGACACCTGATGATAGCGGAAAGGCCGTTCTGTATGCGATATGGCAGCCGATTTTTTATGAAGTACATCTGTATTATAATAAGCCGGAAGAATCAAGTGAGATGATGAAGATTATTGATAATTCAGACTGGGACTGGTATGAGGATGAAGGTTATTACAGCAGATTCTATACATATGATGAAGAAGATGAGCTTCCGTGTGTATCGCAGCTATATAGTCTTACCGGTTGGACAGGTTTAGGCTGGGAGACAGAAGACGGCACATATGTTGAAGGCGGCGTGCCTGGAAAGCTTAATCTGGCTGATAAGCTTGGTGCAGTTGTTTATATGTCAGCTGTGTGGAAAGAGAATATATACAATATTAATATTGATTCTAATGGTGGATATGATGCCGGTTCTACAATTATCACAGGATATGAGAAAGAGAATGAACTTCCGGATCCGCCACTAAGACCTGGATATGATTTTGATTCATGGAACACAGATGAAGATGGAAAAGGGACAAAGTACGAAAATAAGGATATAGTTTCGAAGCTTGTTGAAGATGATGGCGGTAATATGACAATATATGCTCAATGGAAGAAGAAGAAAAAGTTGTGTCTTAAAGTTTCTTCTAATTCATATCTTAAATCATTGATTAATCCTGCAGCAGAAGCTCTTGCAAAGAACTGGTTTGGAAAGAATAATAATACATTGGTGGAAAATATGATGAATAAGTCTGATAAAGACTGTGTTCAGGTGTGGTCAGTAAGCAGAGAAGGAATCTCAAGAACGAGATGATATAACAGAAGATTATAGATGACAGCCTCCTGTTTTGGGGGCTGTTTTTAAGGTATGTATTTTTATGCAATATATAGATAAATATTTGCTTGAAAATTACATTTAATTATGGTAACATATTGTAAAGTTTGAGAGAAAAAAGGCATTTTTGTGTCTTTTTTTTTGCGCAAAAGTCATTTTAGCGCCTCTTGGCATATGATTAAATTAAATAAACGAAAGGAATTAAGGTGGCATTCATGAAAGCATTTTTGATACTTGAAGATGGAACGGTCTTTGAAGGAACCAGCATAGGTTCGACCCGTGAAGTTATTAGTGAGATTGTCTTTAACACATCTATGACAGGATATCTGGAGGTGCTGACTGATCCTTCATACGCAGGACAGGCAGTAACAATGACATATCCTCTTATCGGTAATTACGGAGTGTGCTATAAGGATATGGAATCCCAGAAAGCATGGCCAGATGGATATATTGTACGTGAGCTTTCCAGAATGGCAAGCAACTTCAGAAATGAAGATCCTATCCAGAAATTCCTTCTTGATAATGATATCCCAGGTATTTGTGGGATTGACACAAGAGCCCTTACTAAGATATTAAGAGAAAAGGGTACTATGAACGGTATGATTACAACTAATGAGAATTATAATCTTGATGAGGTACTTCCTAAGATTAAGGAGTACAGTGTTAAGGGCGTTGTAAGAAAGGTTACATGTTCAGAAAAGTATGTTCTTCCAGGAAAAGGACCTAAGGTTGCTCTTATGGACTTTGGCGCAAAGAAGAATATTGCAAGATCACTTAATAACAGAGGCTGTGAAGTTACAGTATATCCTGCATATACTAAGGCAGAAGAGATTCTTGCAACTAATCCTGATGGAATTATGTTATCTAATGGTCCTGGAGATCCTAAGGAATGTGTAGAGATAATTGAAGAGATTAAGAAACTGTATAACAGCAATGTACCAATATTTGCAATCTGTCTTGGACATCAGCTTATGGCACTTGCTACTGGAGCTGATACTCACAGACTTAAGTACGGACACAGAGGTGCTAACCATCCTGTTAAGGATTTAAAGACTGGCAAATGTTATATATCATCACAGAACCATGGTTATGTTGTAGATGAAAGCACATTAGACAGAAAGGTTGCAGTACCTGCATTTGAGAATGTTAATGATAAGACTAATGAGGGACTTGAATATGTTGGTAAGAATATATTCACAGTACAGTTCCATCCAGAAGCCTGCGCAGGTCCACAGGATACAGCGTACCTGTTTGACAGATTTATGGATATGATGAAGAAGGAGGACTAAGAACATGCCAAAGATTGAGAGTATTAAGAAAGTATTAGTTATAGGTTCTGGTCCAATCGTTATTGGTCAGGCAGCAGAATTTGACTATGCCGGAACACAGGCATGCCGTTCTCTTAAAGAGGAAGGAATTGAGGTAGTACTGGTTAACTCTAACCCTGCTACTATCATGACAGATAAAGATATTGCTGATGAGGTATATATTGAGCCTCTTACAGTTGAAGCATTAAAGCAGATTATCTTAAAGGAAAAGCCAGACAGCATCTTACCTACACTTGGTGGACAGGCTGGACTTAACCTTGCAATGGAAATTGCAGAGACAGGCTTCCTTGAGGAGCATAATGTAAAGCTTATTGGTACAACTGCACTTACAATCAAGAAGGCAGAAGACCGCCTTATGTTCAAGGAAACTATGGAAAAGATTGGTGAGCCATGTGCACCATCACTTGTTGTTAACAACGTTGAGGATGGCGAAGCATTTGCCGCTAAGATTGGTTATCCGGTAGTTCTGCGTCCAGCTTACACACTTGGTGGAAGCGGCGGTGGTATCGCTAACAATGTGCAGGAATTAAGAGAAATTCTTGAGAATGGATTAAGACTTTCAAGAGTTGGCGAAGTTTTAGTTGAGCGTTGTATCGCCGGCTGGAAAGAAATTGAATACGAAGTAATGCGTGACAGCAACGGAACATGTATTACTATCTGTAACATGGAGAATATCGACCCAGTTGGTGTTCATACAGGTGACAGTATTGTAGTAGCTCCTTCACAGACACTTTCTGATAAGGAATACCAGATGTTAAGAACATCTGCATTAAGAATTATTGATGAATTAGGCATTACAGGTGGATGTAATGTACAGTATGCACTTCATCCAGACAGCTTTGAGTACTGTGTAATCGAGGTTAACCCTCGTGTAAGCCGTTCATCAGCATTAGCTTCTAAGGCTACAGGTTATCCTATTGCTAAGGTTGCAGCTAAGATTGCACTTGGTTATACACTTGATGAGATTAAGAATGCAGTTACAGGAAAGACATATGCAAGTTTCGAGCCAGCACTTGATTACTGCGTAGTTAAGATTCCTAGACTTCCATTTGATAAGTTTATCTCAGCTAAGAGAACACTTACAACACAGATGAAGGCTACAGGTGAGGTTATGAGTATTTCTGATAACTTCGAGGGTGGTCTTATGAAGGCTATACGTTCTCTTGAGCAGCATGTTGACAGTCTTATGTCATATGACTTTACAGGACTTACAGATGAAGAGCTTCTTGAAGAACTTGCAATTGTAGATGACAGAAGAATCTGGAAGATAGCTGAAGGTTTAAGAAGACACATTTCTGCAGCCAAGATGCATGATATTACTAAGATTGACTTATGGTTTATTGATAAGCTCCAGATTATTGTTGATATGGAGAATGCTCTTAAGAGGGGACCTCTTACAGAGAGCCTTTTAAGAGAAGCTAAGAGAATTGAATTCCCTGACAATGTTATCGGTGATTTAACAGGTCACACAGAAAGAGAAATTAAGGAATTAAGAGACAAGTATAATATTCATGCTGCATTTAAGATGGTTGATACATGTGCAGCAGAGTTTGCAGCTACAACACCATACTATTATTCAGTATATGGCAGTGAGAATGAAGCTGTAGAGACTAAGGATAAGAAGAAGGTTCTTGTACTTGGTTCTGGTCCAATCAGAATCGGACAGGGTATCGAGTTCGACTTCTGTTCAGTTCATTGTACATGGGCATTCAAGAAAGAAGGTTTCGAGACAGTTATTGTAAATAATAACCCAGAGACAGTTTCTACTGACTTTGATATTGCTGATAAGCTTTACTTTGAACCACTTACAGCAGAAGATGTTGAATCAATTGTAGAATTTGAGAAGCCGGACGGTGCAGTTGTACAGTTTGGTGGACAGACAGCTATCAAGCTTACAGAAGCACTTATGAAGATGGGAGTTCCTATTCTTGGAACTAAGGCCGAAGATGTAGATGCTGCTGAGGATAGAGAGCTTTTTGATGAGATTCTTGAGCAGACACAGATTCCAAGAGCTAAGGGACAGACTGTATTTACAGTTGATGAAGCTCTTAAGGCTGCCAATGAGCTTGGATATCCTGTGCTTGTAAGACCTTCATATGTACTTGGTGGACAGGGTATGCAGATTGCTGTATCTGATGAAGATGTAGTTGAATTCATGAACATCATCAACAGAATTAAGCAGGATCACCCAATCCTTGTTGATAAGTACCTTATGGGTAAGGAAATCGAAGTTGATGCTGTATGCGATGGTCAGGATATTCTTATTCCTGGTATCATGGAGCATATTGAGAGAGCCGGTATCCACTCAGGAGACAGTATTTCAGTATATCCAGCTAAGTCTATATCACCTAAGATTGTAGACATGATTGAAGATTATACAGGAAGACTTGCAAGAGCTCTTCATGTAAAGGGTATGATTAACATTCAGTTTATCGTATATAATGACCAGGTATATGTAATTGAGGTTAACCCTCGTTCAAGCCGTACAGTACCATACATCAGTAAGGTTACAGGTATTCCTATTGTTAAGCTTGCAACACAGGTTATTATCGGTAAGACAATTAAGGAATTAGGATATGAGCCGGGACTTCAGAAGGCAGCAGATTACTATGCAATTAAGATGCCTGTATTTTCATTTGAGAAGATCAGAGGAGCCGATATCAGTCTCGGACCAGAGATGAAGTCTACTGGTGAGTGTCTTGGTATATCTAAGAGTTTTGATGAGGCACTTTATAAGGCATTCGAGGGAGCTGGAATCAGACTTCCAAAGCATAAGCAGATTATCATGACTCTTGCAGATAAGGATAAGCAGGATGGTATTGATATTGCACAGAGATTTGAAGCACTTGGCTACAAGATTTATGCTTCAAGAGGAACTGCAAAGGTTCTCAAGGAAAATGGAGTACATGCAATCCAGGTTAATAAGATTGGACAGGAAGCACCTACACTTCTTGACCTTATCTTAGAGCATAAGATTGACCTTGTAATTGATACACCAGAGAATGGAATTGAGAGAGCCAAGGACGGATTCCTTATCAGAAGATATGCTATTGAGACAGGCGTTCACTGCCTTACAAGTCTTGATACAGCCCATGCACTTATATCAAGTCTTGAGCATGCATTCAATAATCAGGAATTATCTATAGTTGATATTGCTAAGATTGATAATCGTGGTAATAACTAATCTGATAATAATTAAATAATGTAATGAAAATAAGGGGTATCATATCATTTTGATATGATATCTCTTATTTTTTATGGGAATAATATAGCATGTTATTTGCATTAGTTGCAGAGTTATCTGTTATCATGCTCTTACTTTACAAAGATATTTCAACAACAAGATAAGTGAATCAAACGGGTGTATTTTAATAAAAACATAGGAAAAAGGTATGGTGTTTTTATTGACAGATAAAAAGAGGATGATATAAATCTATCTGCGAAGTTAGCGGATGCTAACCTATTGACACATTAAACAGGAGATTTTTGATTATGCCACTAAATCTTGCAGATAAAAACAAAATATATATAATTCAGAGAATTGTTGGAAACAAAGATATGGTACACAGGCTTCAAAGTCTTGGATTTGTTGTGGGTAGTAAGATAAGTGTACTATCTGAAATCAATGGAAATTATGTAGTAGTTATTAAGGATATTAAAATAGGGCTTGCTAAGGAGTATGTTAAGCGTATTATAGTTGCCTGATGTAAAGGAGAGAATTATGTCTAATAGGAAATATATTAAAAGCTTACTCCTTGGAATGAGTGTCATGATGACTATATTGATAGCTATACAGATATATCTTACTGTTTATGTGCTAAAACATAACGAAATGCTTCCGAGGATTCTTTCGTGTACAGCACTGATTCTTGATATAATCATACTTGCTGTATTCTTTGTCAGTTCAAGGATAAACGCAGATGTTGACAGTATGGCTTATATAGATGTAACAGGGATTAATAACAAGCTGGCATACCAGAATCATATAATCAGACTTAATAATGCAGATGATACATTTTTAGTGGGAGTTATAATGTTTGATCTTAATAATCTGAAAAGAGTTAATGATACTCTTGGACACGAGATGGGGGACAGATATATTGAGAGCTTTTCAGCTATACTTGCAGGCGAGCAGAATGAACGTATTAGTGCGTACCGTATAGGTGGTGATGAATTCTGCGTTATTCTGGAGAAGACAAATGCAGTAGAGATACACCAGATTCTGGATAGTCTTGAAAGAAAAATAAATGTTTACAATGAAAAAAACAATATTAAGATTTCATATGCCAAAGGATATGAAATAAGCACAAGAGAGCATTATTATTAGCAGTAATAGTGTTTCAGTATATGATTATAAAAATAGACAAGGATAAAAGACATGAGGCCGGACATGATAAGCTTACTGGATTATGCAATCCTGAGCATCTTATGCAGAAAATGAAAGAACTGCCAGATAAGAAAAAGAACAGACTTATCATTTATTCAGATATAGCAGAATTCAAGCTTATTAATGAAATATTTGGAATAGAAAAAGGTAATGAAATATTGCTTAAGCAGGCAGATATAATAAAAAAACATGCGGTAGATGGATATTTATACGGAAGAGTTGGTGAAGATCATTTCGTAGTGATTGCAGATGAAGCTACATTTAATGAAGAACATCTTTATGAATGCAGGGAGACATTACAGAATGTGCTTTCTGATTCAGTATATAATGTCAGAGTCTGTTTTGGGATATACAGGACTGATAATATGAATGAATCATTATCATTTATGTGTGACAAGGCTTCATTTGCAGTAGCCTCGATTAAGGATGATACACATAGCTTTATTGCTTATTATGATGACACAATGCTTGAAGCTGCTATTAAATATAAGACAATAGTTGATGAATTTGATGATGCTATAAAAGCCAGTGAGTTCAAGATGTATCTTCAGCCACAGATCTCTGCAAAAACAAGGAGGCTTACAGGTGCAGAAGCTTTAGTAAGAAGAATAAAGCCAGATGGAACGATTGTTTCACCAATAGACTTTATACCTGTATATGAGAAGTCTGGGCTCATAAGCAGACTTGACAGATATATCTGGGAGCAGGCAGCGGCTAAGTTAGGAGAGTGGAAGAAAGTTGGTATCAATATGAGCATATCGGTAAATATATCTCCTAAGGATTTTTATTATATTGATATATTTAACACATTTGCAGGTCTTGTAAAGAAATATGATATAGAACCATCTAATCTAAAAACTGAAATCACGGAAACTACGATTATGTCAGATGTACCTAATCTGATGGGAGAGCTGGAAGAACTAAGAAAAGCAGGATTCACTATTGAAATGGATGATTTTGGAAGCGGTTATTCATCGCTTAATACATTAAAGGATATTAATGTTGATGTATTAAAGGTTGATATGGGCTTTATAAAAGAGACTAAGAATGTTAAGAAAAGCCGCATAATACTTGCTTCTGTGATAAAAATGGCAAAGGAGCTTAATCTTTTGATTATTACAGAGGGGGTTGAAACAGAAGAGCAGGTTGATAATCTGACAAAACTGGGATGTGATGTATTTCAGGGGTATTATTTTTCTAAAGCTATTGATGTTAACGAGTTTGAAAAGAGATATCTATATAGGAAAAAAGCTGTGTGAATATAATTATAAAACATATATTATTCTGGAATTACACAGATAAAGTAAAGTCATAACATAAAGAGAAAGACAGATAAAGCCAGATAGATGTGAGGATGTGGGAGAAAATCCTGCGTCCTTTTTTGTCGCTTTACATCATTGGTGCAATCGGTGAAGCAAGTGAACCAAAGTGTATTAAAGCAGGATGTGACAACAAACAAGCATCTGGCAGCAGTTATTCGACAAAGAGTCATTCTTCTAGCAATAAGAGCAATCAATATGCTTCTTATGATAGCGGATATGATTCTATCTATGATGATGGAGATTATGACTGGAACAGATATCAGAAAGATAAGGACTATGCTGATGGTGTAGATGATGCGATGGAAGAGCTTGATGAGGACTGGTAATATGGCAGGTAACTGGAAAGAACCGGAGTTTGATTTTTCAGAGCGTTCAGATAGAGTGACATTAAAACTGGAAGTTGGACAGGTTGTTTATATTCCGGGTGCGGCAGATATTAGAAATGAAAATACAGACCAAGCGGAACTAAAGTCAATGTCGAAAGAAGAAAGAATATTAGAGTATATCAGACAGAATGGAAATATTTCAACGCAGAAGGTTATGGATTTGTGCAATTACAAGTCTAGAACAGGTGCAAGAAATTTATTATAGAAATTAATAAAATCCGGCAAGATTGAAAAAGTTGGAGAGAATACAAATACCATTTATACAATATTGGAATAGAGATAGTGGTCAGTGCTGGTCATTTTTATTTAAAAGTGACCAGTAGATGGTCACTAATATATGATAAGTGACCAGTAGTGACCAGTAAATGACCAATAGTATCCGATAAGTGTCCGATTAGTGACCACCTATCGGACACTCGTAATCACTAGATTAAATAAAATGAATTTATGCAGACCGATGTTATTTTCTGTACTCTCTGGGTATAAGATGATTTCGGTCAAAGGTGCAGTTAAGAAAAGTGAAGAAGTAGGAAAAAATTAGAATATTTATGTAATTTGGTAACATATGTTACGGAATATGGTTTGCCTAAATACTATAATACATACATAAGATAAATAAAACAGAATCTGAAAGGAGATTTTTATTATGAAGAAATATGTATGTGGACCATGTGGTTATGTGTACGATCCAGAGGTAGGAGATCCAGATGGAGGAATTGCACCTGGAACACCATTTGAAGATATTCCAGATGATTGGGTATGTCCAATCTGTGGATTGGGTAAAGATGTTTTTGAAGAACTAAGCGAATAAGAAGACTGGTTTATTCGATATAGAGTAAAGCCTCAGCATCAAGAATTTTGATTGATTTCCTTGAAGACAGATGAATAAATCCGTCCTCCTGAAGTGATAAAAGCGTCCTTGAAAGGGAAGGTCTGGTTGTATTCAGATACAGAGCCAGTTCTTCTCTATTCATGGATAATGATACAAGATTGTTGTTATCTGCATGCTCTAATAGGTATGTGGCAATGCGCTGTTTGAGATTACCGCTGGTAAGGACTTCAAGCTGTTGGTTATTTTCATCAGTTCTTTTGGCAAAGAGTTCCAGCATATTAAAAACTACTTTGCTGTGATGAGAGCAGTTTTTTTCACATCTGCCACCAAAGAAGTCCTTTGCAATCTCAAGAAGCTTTACATCAGTTTTTGCTTTTGCATATCCGCTATAGCGGTCTTTATTAAGAAAAAGTTCAACTTCGCCAAAATCTTCCCCTTCGGAAATGTTGGTAATACGAAGAACTTTACCATTAACATTGATGGAGCCAAGTTCTACTTCACCATTGAGAATGAGGTAGAGCTTATTGGGAACATCACCCTGAAAGAATATATAATCGTTTTTCTTATATTCATGAATGACGGACTGAGTACAAACGAGACTTTTCTTAAATTCAGTGTCATCCAGATTATGGAAAATAGACAGGTCTTTGATTTGCATATAAGTACCAGCTTTCTATTATAGTAACATTTATTTTAACATATATGAGGTGGATTGTAAGGAGGTTTTTATGACAGTAATTACATTTGATGATAATTTAATAACAGGCAATAAGACAATAGACGAGCAGCATAAGGAGCTGATTGATCGAATTCAGCAGTTTGTGAGTGCATGTGAATCAGAAGATGCAAGAGTAAAGGCAATTAAAATGCTTGATTATCTTGATGAATATACAGAATTTCATTTCAAAGAAGAAGAAAAACTGCAGAAAGACGTTGATTACCCAGGCTTGGAGGAACATATAAAGAAGCATGAGGAGTTCAGGCATACTGTTAAGGAACTCTATGATTATCTGGATGAAAATGAGGGACCAGATGAAAAGTTTATGGAGCAGGTAAAAATCAATGTTATTGACTGGCTGTTTGGTCATATCAAGACATTTGACAGATCTGTAGCTGAATATATAAATATATATGATAATCCTGAAAGATTATAGAACTGTTTGTTACGCAATTATATTTTAATAAAGTATGCCCCAGTCAGACAAAATAACTGGCTGGGGCAATCAATAATCTTTAACTTAAAAAAGATATTTCATTATTGATGAAAATTATAATATCACCAGCACAGAACATAGCGAGAATTAATTCTATGAATCTGTATAAACTACTTACACCTACTGTTTTGGTTATGTATTCAGAGACGAAATTTCGTCAGGTAATGAATACATATTTGAAAGAATTGTAGAATAACAAAAGGAAGGGATGATTGAATGAATAAGAAAAAATCAAATTCAAAAAAGGCAGTTATGATAGGCTGCGGATTCGTAGGCTCGGCATCTGTATTTGCGCTTATGCAGAGTGGATTATTCACTGAAATTGCCTTGATAGATGCGGATAAGAATAAGGCAGAGGGAGAGGCTATGGATATCAGTCATGGAATCCCATTTGCCAGCCCTATGAAAATATATGCTGGTGATTATGATGATGTGGCAGATGCTGCAATTGTAATTATATCAGCAGGTGCAGGACAAAAGCCAGGAGAAACAAGACTTGATCTGGTAAATAAGAATGTGGCAATATTTAAGTCCATTATTCCGGAAATTACCAAAAGAGATTTTGGAGGAATCCTTCTGGTTGTAGCAAATCCTGTGGATATTCTGACACAGGTTGCAATCAAACTGTCAGGACTTCCGGAGGAAAGAGTTATCGGCTCAGGAACAGTTCTTGACAGTGCAAGACTTAGAAGCAAGCTTGGACAGCATTTATCAGTGGACAGCCGAAGCGTGCATGCATTTATAGTAGGAGAGCATGGAGACAGTGAAGTTGTGGCATGGTCATCTGCCAATGTATCCGGTGTTCCGCTTAGTGACATGTGTGAGATGAGAGGACATTATAACCATAAGGAAAACACGAAGGAAATCGCAGATGCTGTCAAAAACAGTGCCTATGAGATTATCAATAAGAAGCATGCGACATATTATGGAATTGCAATGTCAGTAAAACGTATCTGTGAAGTAATTATGCGTGACGAAAAATCAATACTTCCTGTATCGCACATGATACATGGAGTATATGAGATTGATGATGTTGTATTAAGTATGCCTGTTATTGTTGGTGCAGACGGAATTGAATCTGATATACCGATTAATCTTAGTGGAGAAGAAGCATTGAAGCTAAAAGAATCAGCAGACGCATTAAAGAATATAATTGACACATTAGAGCTGTAAATAGAAAGAAGATTACAGAAAGGAACTTATACCAGGACAGGAACCGGCAATTGATTTTGCATTATGCGAAGGAGAACTGGTAGAGGAAGTATATGCATACTGCAATCTTCATGGATTGTGGAAATGCTTAATAACTAATTCTGTATTTTTATCCAAAGGATAATACATCTGGATGTACAAAGCAGGCTTGTGGTTTCTCAGAAAGATATCCGCAGATTTGCGAAAAGGGAGCTGTTGTACTCGGGGTGAGCAAGGATTCTGTTGCATCCCACAAGAAGTTTGAGGAAAAATATGGACTTGCATTTACACTTTTATCTGACACTGAGCGCAAAGTGATTGAGGCTTATGATGTATGGAAAGAAAAGAAGAATTATGGAAAAGTGTCAATGGGAGTTGTCAGAACAACATATCTTATTGATGAGAATGGTATCATAATAAAGGCAAATGACAAAGTAAAAGCTGCAGATGATCCGGAAAAAATGTTACAGGAATTAAGCTGATGAAGATAATATTATCACCTGCAAAGAAGATGAAAGTGGATACTGACAGCATAGATACCATGAGTAGTCCGGTATTTTTAGAGAAAGCAGAAGAAATTCTTGGGTGGATGCAGGGAAGAACGGAAGAAGAATTAAAGAAATTGTGGAAATGCAATGATAAAATTACGACAGAGAATATTGAACGGATTAAGACAATGAATTTTCAAAAGCAGCTTACTCCGGCAGTATTGTCATATGAAGGGATTGCTTATCAATATATGGCACCAGCTGTATTTGAAGATGGGCATTTTGATTATGTGCAGGAACACCTGAGGATATTATCAGCATTTTATGGAGTATTAAAACCTATGGATGGTATCACACCATATAGGCTTGAAATGCAGGCAAAGGCAGCGATAGGTGATTCCACGAATCTGTATGATTTCTGGGGAGATAATTTGTATCGGGAAGTTATAGATGACAGCAGGATTATTATTAATCTGGCTTCAAAAGAATACTCTAAATGTATTGAAAAATATCTGACACCTGATGACAGGTATATAACTATTTCATTTTGTGAGCAGTCTGGTGGCAGGCTTATCACAAAAGGCACATATGCCAAGATGGCTCGTGGTGAAATGGTACGATATATGGCAGAAAATCATATTGAAAATCCAGATGACATTAAGGAATTTGACCATCTTGGATATGTGTTCAGAGATGATATATCATCGGATAGAGAATATATATTTGAAAGAAAAACTGTAAAATAAAAACATGGTTGATTACTGGATAAGATAATTGCGAAGGATAGAACAGGAGCAATAAGGGGAAGAAAAATTTTTGAAGTATAAAGTTACGGAGGAAACAGAAATTGAATACAAAGAAAAATGGCTGATTCCACTTGGAATGTGGCTTGTATTTGAAATTGTTGCAGTTACATTATGGTTGACCAAGGATAATCTGTTTTATCTTCTGAATTTCAGTTATATAGGCTCGGCAATAGCGTTAGGGCTGTTACTTTTTCAGTTAAACTATAGACATGCCAGAAGAATTGTGCAGCTACTGGTCGGACTACATATGCTGGTTTATCTTGGCTTAATATGTCAGGAGAACATGCAGATAGAAGGCTTTTGGTATTATCTGTTCACTGGTGTTTTTGAAGCTGCAACCATACATTATGCTGTTGCGAAGATCTTTGGACCACTGTTGTTCGGAAGAGGCTGGTGTGGGTATGCCTGCTGGACTGCAATGGTCTTGGATTTCCTGCCATATAAGACACCGAAGGCTCCGAGAAAGAAAATCGGTTTTATCCGATATATCACCTTTACCGCATCACTTGTTTTTGTGGGAGCACTGTTTTTATGCCACGTGGAGAATATCGAGCAAATTATGTTCTGGGCATTTCTTGCTGGCAATATCCTGTATTATGCCATTGGAATCATTCTGGCATTTGCGTTTCGGGATAATAGGGCATTCTGTAAATATATCTGCCCAATTACCGTATTCTTATAGCCAATGAGTTATTTTAGCCTACTTCGTGTGAAGTGTGATAAGGAAAGATGTGTTTCCTGTGGAAAGTGCAAGCGAGCATGTCCGATGAATGTTGATGTAACAGATAATTCCCGTAAAAGAGAAAATGGAACAGAGTGTATTCTGTGTATGGAATGCGTCAAAGCATGTCCTAAGAAGGCATTATAGTGACTAAAAATGTATGTACAGGAGACTCTATAGGAGCTGGGTGGCATCTACCCAGCTCAATCGTATGGAATTATATTGATAGTTATCGGTATAATATTGGCTGCTCTTCATTTTATTGTGGCTGGAGATGGTATCAGAGATTTATCCTGATAGTGTTCGGCCACTTCCGACCACCACGTAACAACATTTTCTATATTTTTATCACTTGGGTCATTTTTGAATGCATCCGCCTGATAAGCTATAATGGGAATAATCCCATTATCAAGGCAGTCCCGAATCTGCCGGTCAAGTCCCTCCAACAGTTCTTGGTCCACTTTGTCCGCAATACGGATTCTTACATGCGAAATCCCCGCCGCCGCAAAATCCACAGCCGACTGTGTGTTATAGTATTTGCGCCCCTGATTTGTTTTTGACCAATCCACATCCATTCCCTTTCCCAGAAGGGTTTTATACCCTCAAAGAGAAGGTGTTTTTCTTGTAAGAGAGTACACCTTCTTTTTGTAATTTACTCAATTCACTAGATAGAGCACTTCGGTCTGCATTCAGATAATCTGCCAGCCCTTGTCTATCGTAAGGGATTGTAAATGTGTTAGAGCCAGCGTGCATAGATTCGCTAGACAAGTAATTAAGTATCTTGTCACGTAAATTTTTCTTAGAAACATGATCTATTTTGTTCATCAATCTTACATTTTTTCGTGCTATTATCTCTAAAAGGTTATGAATCAATCTTGTATGGAAACTACAAGATGAAGAACAGGTTGTAACAATATGATTTATATTGAAAAGCATGACGGTGAGATTTTCATTAGCAATAACACTGATTTGAGCAGGAACACTACTGATGCAGGCATAGCTTTCGCCATAGAGCATTCCTGATGATAGCTCTGTAATAATATTGCGATTTCCCCAAACATCATCATTTATTATGAGAGCCTGACCAGATAGAATCATGCCGATAGTTTGTACCTTATCTCCACTTCTTAACAGATATTCGCCTTTTGAATAATTTTTAATGCTGACAGATAGACATTTAAGCATTGGAAGAATTTCTGCTTCTGAAATTCCTTGAAACAAAGGTGTATTCTTTAAAATGTTAATATATTTTTCCATGAGATTTTTATCCTTCTTTTTATCTTTTCCTTAGTATATCACAAAAGTTGAAAATAATACGAAAATGTTGCCTAGACAACATAGTGATTAATGTAAGTTTGATATAGTTCCATTAAGCAACAAAAGATGATGAATAAAGCAATAGAAAAGGAGAAGAACATGGAAAATAAGATGTTTTGTTATCAATGTGAACAGACAGCAAGATGCACAGGATGTACCGGAAATACAGGAGTATGCGGAAAGTCTGCCAATACTGCAAGATTACAGGATGAGCTTACAGGAGCATTAATTGGACTTGCTCGTGCAACTGAGGGTAATGAGCAGCTTGTAACTGAAGAGATGAATCAATTAGTTCTTGAGGGATTATTTACAACTATTACAAATGTAAACTTTAATGATGAAACATTAAAGCTTTTAATTGATAAGATAGAAGATACAAAAAAGAAATTAGTACCAAATTGCTTTACATGCTCTGACTCATGTGGAAGAAACAATAATTTTGATATGAGTACTCTCTGGACTACTGATGAAGATATTCGTTCATTAAAATCCTTAATACTTTTTGGAATTCGTGGAATGGCTGCATATGCATATCATGCAAGTGTGCTTGGATATACCGATGAAACAATCAGCAAATTCTTCTATAAGGCACTTTTTGCAATCGGAATGAAAGATTGGGGAATGGATAAACTACTTCCTATCGTATTAGAGGTTGGAAAAGTTAATTTAAGATGTATGGAGCTTTTAGATCAAGCAAATACTACAACTTATGGAACTCCTGTACCAACAACGGTACCTCTTACAATTGAAAAAGGACCATTTATTATTATTACAGGTCATGATTTAAAAGATTTACAACTTTTATTAGAGCAGACAAAAGATAAGGGAATCAATATCTATACACATGGTGAAATGCTTCCAGCACATGCATATCCAGAACTCAAGAAGTACTCTCATCTAAAGGGAAACTTTGGTACAGCATGGCAGAATCAGCAGAAAGAGTTTGATAATATTCCTGGAGCAATTCTGTATACAACGAACTGTCTTATGCCTGTAAAACCAAGCTATGCAGACAGAGTATTTACAACAGAAGTTGTATCTTATCCAGAAATTGTACACATAGGAGAAGAAAAGGATTTTACACCAGTTATTGAAAAGGCACTCACCTTAGGTGGATATACCAAAGATCAGCATATGACTGGAATTAATGGTGGAATACAGGTAACAACTGGTTTCTCACATGGAACTGTATTATCTGTAGCAGATCAGGTGATTGAAGCGGTAAAGAATGGAGATATTAAACATTTCTTCTTGGTTGGTGGATGTGATGGAGCCAGAGTAGGAAGAAATTACTATACAGAGTTTGTAAAACAGTCTCCTGCAGACAGCATTATTTTGACGCTTGCATGTGGAAAATACAGATTCAATGATTTAGATTTAGGAACAATCGGAGGACTTCCAAGAATCATGGATATGGGACAGTGTAATGATGCTTATAGTGCAATCAAGGTCGCAATCGCTTTAGCAGAAGCATTTGAATGTGATGTGAATGAACTTCCGCTATCGATGGTACTTTCATGGTACGAGCAGAAGGCTGTATGTATTTTACTTACGCTTCTTTATCTTGGAATAAAGAACATTCACATAGGACCAACATTACCAGCATTCATTTCGCCAAATGTGCTGAATTTCCTGGTAGAGAATTATGGGCTTTCTCCAATTGGTACACCTGAAGAGGATATAAAAAAGTTATTAAATAAATAATCATGAGGGAACCAAACAAAATAGGTGAAAGGTGGTAAAATATTATGAATAAAAAAATGAATTTAAACTGGTCGGTGGATGAAATTACTGGTAATATGCCAGATATTTCTTCTATGAGAAGCAAAGAATTTCAAGTCAAAGAGACTAGCAATACAGAATTGCTGAAGGATTATTTAAAGAGACTTGGAAATGGAGAAGATTTAGAAAGTGTTAAAAAAGATTTTGTTCAAAATTTTTCTGATGTAGAAGCTTCTGAAATCATGAAGGCAGAGCAGGAACTTATAAAAGAGGGAACACCTATTACAGAGGTGCAGAAACTGTGTGATGTGCATAGTGCATTGTTTCATGGCTTAACTAAAGAAGAAAAAATAGCAAATGCTGAAAAGGCAGTCGAAGAATCTTTAAAAAAAGAAGAAAGATCCGAAATGAAAATTATGCCGGATGCGTATGTCAGAAAACATGAGCTTGCAAAAGCACTCAGAGAAACAAAGGGGCATCCTCTTTATTCTTTTACAGAAGAAAATGAGAAGTTTAGTAAAGAAATATCAGATATTAGAGGTGCACTAGAAAAGGGCGAAGATGTAAGCAAAAAAATATCAGATTTTAGACAAATAGCAATACACTATGCAAAAAAGGGTGATTTGATTTATCCACTCCTTAAAGTTCGCTATGAAATTTCAGGGCCATCGGATGTTATGTGGACTGTTGATGATGAAATCAGAGATGAATTAGCAGCAATAGATAAAGAAAGCAATCATGACGAAGAATGGATTAATAGAGTACAGGTTGTTTTAACAAGAGCGGATGAAATGATTTATAAAGAGAATAATATATTGTTCCCTATCTGCGCAGTGAATTTTACAGTCGAAGAATGGTATGGAATCTATGAAGATGCCAAAGACTATGCATTAGTGTATGGCATTGAGAATAGATGGGAAGAAGCAGAAAAATATGTGCAGGATAAAAAGAATCGTCATAAGGCGGCTATTAATGAAGGTGAAATAGTAATGGGAGGTGGACATATGAGTGTAGCACAGCTGGAAGCTATGCTTAATACATTGCCAATAGAGATTACATTTATCGATGATAATAATATAAATCGTTTCTTTAACGAAGGAGCGAAAGTGTTCAAACGACCTGGCATGGCAATTGACAGAGAAGTATTCTCTTGTCATCCGCCTAAGATAGAGCCAATGGTTCGTTCCATTATAGAAAGTTTTAAAAATCATACTAGGGATAGCGTTCCGGTCTGGATGGAAAAGCAAGGAAAACCATTTTTAGTAACTTATTATGCAGTGAGAGACAAAAAAGGTATTTATCTTGGAATTGTAGAAGTGGTACAGGATATGCAGTTTGCAAAAGAGCACTTTACAAGCATTTGAGGCTAAGTATATTATCAAAAATAATGTTATTCCAATGTATATATTGTATGTAGAGAAGACTAATATGATGTAACGCTTTCCTTGACCTTATATAGATTATTAGGTATAATTTATAAGTATATTTTAAAAAAGGGAAGGTTATGAAATGAACGAAAATCGTAATTCATTCAAGGGCTCTATAGGGTTCGTCCTTGCGGCAGCGGGTAGTGCTGTAGGACTTGGTAACATATGGAGATTTCCTTACTTGGCAGCTAAAGATGGAGGAGGATTATTCCTCGTTATTTACATTGTTTTAGCATTAACATTTGGTTTTACTCTACTCACAACAGAAATTGCTATTGGACGAAAGACAAAGCAGAGTCCGCTTACAGCTTACAGCAAGTTAAAGAGTAAGTGGAAGCCACTGGGTATTATTGCGTGTATTGTACCTATTATGATATTACCATACTATGTAACAATCGGTGGATGGGTACTTAAGTATCTTCTTGTTTATATTACAGGTAATGGACATGCAGCAGCACAGGACGGATACTTCTCAGGATTTATCGGTCAGACAGCAGAGCCAATCATAATGATGCTTGTGTTTACAATAATTGTTGCATTTATTATATTCCGTGGTGTTAACAGCGGTATTGAATCATCATCAAAGATAATCATGCCATTACTTATTGTGCTTGTTCTTGGTGTATCTGTATATTCACTTACAATTTCATATACAGACATTGATGGCACAACAAGAACAGGTTTACAGGGATTAGGTGCTTATGTAATTCCTAACATGAAAGGAATTACTGTTAAGCAGTTCTGTACAGTTCTTATGGATGCAATGGGACAGCTTTTCTACAGTTTAAGTGTTGCTATGGGTATTATGATTGCATATGGTTCATATGTAAGTGATGATGCTAATCTTGGAAAGTCAATTAACCAGATTGAGCTATTTGATACATTAGTTGCATTTCTTGCAGGTGTAATGATTATTCCTGCTGTATTTGTATTCATGGGAAGAGATGGAATGACAGCATCAGGTCCAAGTCTTATGTTTGTTTCGCTTCCTAAAGTATTTGATTCTATGGGATTTGCAGGAAATGTAATTGGTGCAATATTCTTTGCAATGGTATTCTTTGCAGCCCTTACAAGTGCAGTTTCAATTATGGAAGCTATTGTTTCAAGCTTTATGGATGAATTTAAGTTAAACAGAAACAAGGCTACAGCAATAGAAACTGTAATTTGTATAGCTGTTGCAGTTATCGTATGCTTAGGATATAATAAGCTGCTCTTTGATATTAAGCTTCCTAACGGAGTACATGCACAGGTGCTTGATATTATGGATTATGTCAGCAATAATGTACTTATGCCAATAGTTTCTATAGGAACATGTATACTTATTGGATGGATACTTAAGCCAAAGACTGTTATAGATGAAGTTGAGAAAACAGGAATTAAGATGGGAAGAAAGGGCCTTTATACAGTTATGGTAAAGTGGGTTGCTCCAATTCTTTTATTCCTTCTTCTTCTTAAATCACTTGGAATTCTTACTATAATCTGATATGTAAGATATTACGGCAGAGGTTAACAAGAGGTTTTGTGTATGATTAGTAAAAAATGTTGTATAATCGCAATGGTTACACTTATGTCAATTCTGACACTGACTGGATGCAGCACTATGCTAAAGAATCCGATGAAATACATTCTTTCTCAGGACGAAACCAGACAGGATAATTCAGATAAAGATAATGAAACAACATCAGAATCTGCAGATGATAACAAAGATGACAGTAATAGTGAGCCTGATATACGTGTGTATGGAACAGAAGATAATACAGATTATTCCATTGATGGAATGCTGGCAATAGCTAAAGACATTAATTCAGATATGAATAATAAAGATGTTAAAGGAGTTGTTCTTGTTCTTAATAAGAAATACTCAGAAGATGTCAGATATTTTCTGTCACTTACAGTTAAGGATGATAAACCTCTTGTAATAATACCATATGATTATAACAACGGCAGTCCGGATTATAAGGTAACACAGGCTAAGGAGTATATTAATAAAGACTTTGATAAGACAGATAGTGCCAATAATCAGTTACCAGAAGGATTTTTTGTTAATGTTAATGATTATATGATATTTGACATTGCGGACACTAAGAAATTAGACAATATAGATATTGTATATGATTATGTTGGAATTGATGCAGATGCATTATACAAGAATATGTATCTTAATGATGCTATAGTTATAGTTTCTTCAACTGCCAATGGAGAACTTTCGGAAGAACTTTTAGAAGCTGTATCAGGAAAGAATGCTGGTATTGTAGTAGTATCATGTAGTGAAGATGTATATATGAAGGGTGATTTTGCAGACTGTGGAGATAATATCTTCTATACAGACATGTCGCCTACTAAAGCGAGAATTATGCTGGTATTATTGTTAGATAATAAAAGTGATTCGGGCACATTTAAAAATGCTTTTACCAGGAGGAGAGTTTAATGGATTCAATTAAAGCACAGGACATTATAAGACACATTTTTAAGGATGAAGACAAGGGTGTTGCGTATGTAACCGGACTTTCAATTACAGACGGAGTAGAAGTTCTTACTAAAGTTCTTCCAGAGCTTATCAAGAAAGCTCAGGAAAAGAATAATGTCAATGATGAAGGATATTTTAATGAAATAGCTGATGTGTACAGAAGGATTATTGTTGATAAGCTTCTTAATGCTGACCACTTATGGACAATATATTGTGACAGTACAGGTTATCCATATATGGTTGATGATGATATAGTTGTATTATATGATTATACTAATCATGCTAGAGTAGAAGAACAGCTTGGAAAATATGGATATGAAATTTCATATGGTATTGAGGATAAGGATTCAATGCAGTATGAGATAGCGCATTTATATCGTAACGGATGCAGAAATATCAGATTTACAGATGGCAGGGATAATGAGCTTATTGTTTCAAGAGAAGAGATTGGAGCATATGACCAGTATATAAGAGAAGATTTCGTGACTAATCCAGGACTTCAGAATGCACTTATCAAGTTCTTCCAGGAGTACAGAAAGCCAGGAGATTCAACAGCTAAGGCGGCAATTTTAAGAGATAAAGAAGCAGAACTTAAGAAAGCTATCCGTAATGCGGATTACATGGTTCCTTGTACTAAGGAAGAGACAGATGAAGAGGTATCAATTTCACATCCATATGTTGATATTACTGATAAAGTAAGCCACAAAGAAGGTGAGAAAGTTCTTGCACTTCCAGTATTTACAGATGGTTTAGAGATGGAAAAATGTTATGCAGGTAAGCATGAGGATATGCTTTACACATATATGGAACTTCTTAAGACAGTAAAGGAATTGGGTGCTTCAGGGATAGTTATTAATCCTTTAGGAGTAAGTTATTACGTTCCGGTTGATATAATGAAGCAGCTTATAACAATGTAATAAAAGAATAAAATGTATATTTTAAAGACACACTGGTATCGTAATAACTGGTGTGTCTTTCTGAAATTCGGGAAGGAGGATGTGATGGAAAGAGTATATATTGCAATTGATCTAAAATCATTCTATGCAAGTGTTGAGTGTGTTGAACGAGAGTCAGATCCGCTTACCACTAATCTCGTTGTAGCTGATGAATCTAGAACAGCCAAAACAATATGTCTTGCAGTTACTCCTTCTCTTAAGAAATATGGACTTTCCGGACGAAGCAGGCTTTTTGAGGTAGAGCAGAAGGCAAAAGAAATTGAGGAACGCACAGGAAAGAAGCTTGAATATACTGTAGCAGTTCCAAGAATGGGACTTTATATAGAATATTCGTCGAAGATATATTCTATATATCTTAAATATTTCAGCAAGGACGACATAACTGTATACAGTATTGATGAAGTATTTATTGATGCAACAGATTATATGAAGCTGTATAATATGACGGCAAGACAGCTTACCGCAAAAGTTATTGAGGATGTGTATGATACGACAGGAATAACGGCTACTGCAGGAATTGCACCTAATCTGTATCTGTGCAAGATAGCAATGGATATAGTTGCAAAGCATATACAGGCAGACAGCAAGGGGGTGCGTATCGCAGAATTAAGTGTTAATGATTACAGAAAAATGTTATGGGGTCATACACCTCTTACTGACTTCTGGAGGGTTGGACCAGGAATATCAAGACAGCTTGAAAAACATGGGATAAAGACTATGGGGGATATTGCGAGAATGTCTCTTGAAGATGAGGACTGGCTGTATAAGCAGTTTGGTGTAGATGCAGAGATTCTAATAGACCACGCATGGGGATATGAACCGTGTACAATTGCAGATATTAAGAAATATAAGCCCAAGGCGAGCAGCCTGTGTTCAGGACAGGTGTTAAAAGAGCCATATACATTTGAAGACGCAAGAATAGTAGTTGGAGAGATGGCAGATGAGCTTGCATTGGATTTAGTTGATAAAGGTTTTGTGACTGATTCGATTGCGTTAAATGTAACTTATGATAGGGTAAATGTTGATAAAGGAACTTACAAGGGTGAAATCCATGTAGACAGATATGGGAGAGAAGTTCCACAGGGACTTAACAAATCTGTTTCACTTACGACATGTACATCTTCATCAAAACAGTTAAGAGAAGCTTTTCTTGATATATATGATAAATACACTGACAGAAAGCTGTATATCAGAAAGTTAAATCTTACAGTTGCCAATCTTACTAATGAGGGTTTTCAGCAGTTTGACATGTTTACAGACCAGACTCAGCTTGAACGCGAAAAGAAGATGCAGCACGCAATGCTTGATATTAAGAAAAAATATGGTAAGAATGCGGTAATGAAAGCTAATAACCTGCAGAGCAAGGCAACCGCAATTGAAAGAAACGGTCAGATTGGAGGTCACAGGGCATAGCTTATGGGAAAATATGATGATATAATCAATATGAAATGGCCGGTACCGAGTAAAAGACCAAGAATGGATATGGAAAGCAGGGCTAAGATATTCCTGCCTTTCTCAGCATTGAAGGGACTTGGAAATGCTATTGACGAGCAGAATAAAACCAAAGATAATATGAGAGAATACGAATATTTTGATGAGGAGAATAAGGGAGAAGAATTTTATGAGTAATACAATGAAAGAAAATAAAATGGGTACAATGCCTGTTAATAAACTGCTTATTAATATGGCTCTGCCAATGATGATATCAATGCTTGTACAGGCATTGTATAATATTGTTGACAGTATATTTGTTGCAAGAATAAGTGAGGAAGCACTTACAGCGGTTTCAATGGCATTTCCAATGCAGAATCTTATGATTGGTGTTGCAGGCGGCGTGGGTGTAGGTACTAATGCATTGCTTTCAAGGGCATTAGGAGAAGGAAGGCATGAAGAAGCTGATAAAATGGCTGTGCAGGGTATATTCATAACGGCTTGCAGCTATATAATATTTCTTGCCATAGGGCTTTTCTTTGCCAGAGAGTTTTTTGTTATTCAGGGTGCTAATGAAGTGATAGCTGACTATGGTTATGATTATCTTTCAGTTATTCTTATAGTCAGCTTTGGTTGCCTGTTCCAGATGATATTTGAGAGGTTATTACAGGCTACAGGAAGAACATTTTACAGCATGATTACACAGGGTACAGGTGCAATAATTAATATTATTCTTGACCCGATACTTATATTTGGTCTGTTTGGTGCACCAAAGCTTGGTATTGTAGGTGCAGCAGTAGCTACGGTTGCGGGCCAGATTGTTGCAGCCGTTATGGCAGTGATATTTAATATTAAGGTTAATAAAGAGATACATATTACTTTTAAGGGATTCAGACCATCAGGAAAAAGAATTTGCAATATCTTATTCATAGGAATTCCATCAGTTATTATGATGGCAATTGGTTCTGTTATGACATTCTGCATGAATAAGATTCTGGTTGTATTTACATCAACAGCGGTTGCTGTATTTGGTGTGTATTTTAAGCTGCAGAGCTTTGCATTTATGCCAATATTTGGTATGAACAGTGGAATGGTTCCTATAATAGCTTTTAATTATGGGGCCAAGAGAGAAGACAGAGTTATACAGACACTTAAGCTTGCAGTAATGTATGCAGAGATAATAATGATACTTTTTATGATTGCAGTTCAGATATTCCCGGTTCCAATGCTGTCAATATTTAGTGCATCGTCAGATATGATACGAATGGGAGTTCCTGCTTTAAGGACTATATCAATAAGTTTTATATTTGCAGGAATATGTATTATATGCAGTTCATTTTTTCAGGCACTTGGAAGCAGTATATACAGCATGCTTGTATCATTTGTAAGACAGATCATATTCCTTGTACCATGTGCTTATATTTTTTCGAAAACAGGGAATGTTAATCTTGTATGGTGGGCATGGCCTATTGCAGAGCTTGCTTCAGTCGCGTTAAGTGTATTCTTCTTTATCAGGGTAAGAAAGAAGAAGTTCGCATTTATGGAACAGTAACGGATATAATTCAGAAAGATGAGGATAAGATATGAACAGACATATAGAAAAAGCTAAAGAACTCCGTTCACCTGAAAAATGTTATAACTGTGCAGAAACTATTATGATGGCTTATGCTGATGATCTGGGATTGAGTGAGACACAGGCAGAATGTCTTGGATGTAATTTCGGCGGAGGTATGAAATGTGGTGGAACATGTGGTGCAATTACCGGAGGGCTTATGGTGCTTGGAGCATTGGGAGTAAGCAGTCCGGCTGTTGTTGGTGCATTTCAGAGAACTATCAGGGATAACCACGATGGAATGACTAACTGTGCGGACCTTTTAAGAGATAATGCTTTAAAGGGGGGCGAAAAAAAGGCGCATTGTGACAGTATGATTATGGAATCGATAAGGCTTATTGATGAGCTGGCTGATAAAGATAAATAAAACGCAGTTAAATTATTGATAATATTTATCAATAACAAGTAGTGAATTATATAGTAAAATGTGATAAAGTAAGCATGGTTAGGGCATTCTAACCGATGCTTGCTTTTTTTGTGCCGTAAAACGATAAAATATCATATATTGACACAAAATTTTGAAGTGGTAATATAATGAATATATGAACGATTGTTCATATAAGAATATGAAAAAGTGAGTCTGAAGGAGGCAAATATGTTTTTGGAGATTAAGGGAATCAAAAAGCATTATGGAGAAGGCGAGAGCCGGGTGGAAGTACTGAATGGTATTGACATAGAAGTTAATAAAGGGGAAATCGTTGTATTACTTGGTCCATCAGGTTCTGGTAAGTCAACACTGCTTAATATAATTGGTGGTATTGACGATGCAGACGAGGGTTACATATCAATAGATGGCGAAAAGACAGCAGATATGAATGAGAAGCGTCTCACACAGTATAGAAGAAAGCATCTCGGATATGTTTTTCAGATGTATAATCTTATACCTAACCTTACTGTAAGAGAGAATATTGAGGTTGGTGCTTACCTAAGTGATAAGGCACTTGATACAGATGAGATTCTTAATACATTAGGACTTTCAGACCATGCTGATAAGAAGCCTAATCAGTTATCGGGCGGACAGCAGCAGAGAACTTCAATAGGAAGAGCACTTATTAAAAATCCAGATATCCTGTTGTGTGATGAGCCCACAGGAGCACTTGATTACAACACATCTAAGGATATTTTAAAGCTTATTGAAGACGTTAATAAGAAGTATGGTAATACTATAATAATAGTTACACATAATGACGCTATCAAAAATATGGCAGACAGGGTTATTACATTAAGAGATGGCAAAATCCGTAAGAACTATGTTAATGATAATAAGATTGCAGCAGCAGACCTTGAATGGTAAGAGAGGAGTTAAGTATGAGAAATCCTTTAAATAAGCGTCTGCCAAGAGAATTAAAGCATGACTTTGGTAAATATCTTGTTATATTCTTATTTATGGTTATGATGATTTCGTTAGTAAGCGGATTCCTTGTAGCAGACAACAGTGTTAAGCACTCATATGATGAGGGCTTTGAAAAACATAATCTTGAAGATGGTCATTTTACATTAGATAAAGAGCCTGACAGTTCGCTTATAAAAGATATTGAGAATAAGACTGACAGCAAGCTTTACGACTTAAGATATTTTGAGGAAGATGAGGCTGACAGCGGTGATACAATCAGAGTGTATAAAGACAGGACAAAGGTTAATCTTGAGTGTGTTATGGAAGGCGAAATGCCTGCTGCTGATAACGAAATAGCACTTGACCGTATGTATGCACAGAATGCGAAGATTAAGATAGGCGACACAATTAAGATCGCAGGAAAAGAATTAAAGGTTACCGGTTTTGTTGCAGTTCCTGATTACAGCTGTCTTTTTGAGAATAATTCAGACATGATGTTTGACTCAACTAATTTTTCTATTGCTGTTATGACTGACAAGGGCTTTGAAAATGTTTCAAGCAATCATGTCAAATATAATTATGCATGGAAATATAACAAAGAGGTTTCAGGAGATAAAGCAGAAAAAGAGGCTTCTGAAGATTTTCTTGAAAATCTTGGCGATGTTATCAAAGACTATGATACAAAGCTCATGATGAGTGGTAATACGGATATTATCAGTGTTTCTGATTATCTGCCAAGATATACTAACAAGGCTGTTAATTTCACAGGAGATGATATGGGTTCAGATAAGGCAACAATTATGCTTTTTGACTATATTGTAGTGGTTGTAATTGCATTTGTATTCGCTGTTACAACATCTAACACAATCAGTCAGGAGGCAGGTGTTATCGGAACTCTCCGTGCATCAGGCTATAAGAGGAGTGAGATTGTAAGACATTACATGGTCCTTCCTGTTGCTGTAACAATGGTCGCTGCTGTTGTTGGTAATATACTTGGCTACACTCTTCTGGAAAAGTTTTTTGTAAATGTGTATTATAACAGTTACAGCCTGTGTACTTACACGACATTGCTTAATGCAGAAGCATTTGTTGATACAACAGTTGTTCCGATTATTATTATGTTTGTTGTTAATCTTATTGTGCTTGATAAGAAACTCCGGCTTTCTCCGCTTAAGTTCTTAAGACATGAGCTTACTAACAGAAAGAGAAAGAAGCTTATAAAGTTAAGCCACAAGCTTCCTTTCATGACAAGATTCAGATTAAGGATAATGTTCCAGAATATACCTAATTATCTGACATTGTTCTTAGGAATACTGATTGCAGGTGCACTTGTTGTATTCAGTATCATGTTCGAGCCGCTTATTGATGATTATGCTGATGTTGTTAAGAAGTCACAGATATGTGATTATCAGTATGTGTTAAAAAGTCAGGCAGAAACTGATGCTTCTGGTGCAGAAAAGTACTGTGTGACATCGCTTGATACAACTGATGAAAAATATATGACAGATGATATTATGATATATGGTATTCAGGATAACAGCAGGTATGTTGATGTGGATATCAAGGATGATGAGATACTTGTATCTAATGGTGTAATGGTCAAATACGGACTTAAAAAAGGTGATACATTTAAATTGAAGGATCCTTATTCTGATGAAGAGTACGAATTCACAATAGCAGGAAGTTATAAATATGATGCTGCACTTGCAGTATTCATGACAAGAAAAAACTTTATTGATACATTTGACAAGTCTGATGATTACTTCACTGGATACTTCACAGACAAGAAGCTCACAGATATTGATGATAAATATGTTGCTTCAATAGTTACATATGAAGACCTTATCAAAGTGTCTAACCAGATGAAGGTTTCAATGGGCGAGATGATGTATATACTGAAGTATTTTGGAATTATAATGTTCGTGCTTCTTATGTATCTGTTATCTAAACAGATTATTGAAAAGAATGCACAGTCAATTTCAATGACTAAGATTCTTGGCTTCAAGAATGGAGAGATTGGAAGACTGTATATAGCTGCAACTTCAATTATGGTAGTTATATCACTGGTTGTTTCTGTACCTATAGTAAATGCTATGCTTAAATGGGCATTCTCATCATATCTTTACACTATGATGACAGGATATATTCAATACATGGTAAGAAGAAGCTGCTTTGTTGAGATGGTTATTCTTGGAATTGTATGCTATGCGGTTGTTGCTGTGCTTCAGCTTGTGAAGATTTCTAAGATTCCTAAGACGGATGCATTGAAAAATGTAGAGTAAGGGTTTTATGGTGTATTGCACTTCAGACACGCTCCCGCTCGTGGAAGTGCGCAGCGGTACTAAGTTCACTGCTCCCTTCGGGAGTGCGTTCACTAAGTGCCGACGCACTTCCAACGGTCTGAAGCTGCAACACACCATAAAACAGGCCTGCCTGAGTGTGGGCTTGTTCCCCTTCGGGGAATATCGCTTCATTGTTGACCGGAAGGTTTTGTTGTGAGATGGGCTCGTTCACCTTTGGGGAACATCGCATTTTTGATGTGATACCTATAGGTAGTCGTATTATCGGCGGATTTATAGGTAGAAATAAGGAAAAATCATGTATTATTTTGATAATTATTCTGTAAACACCTATAAGACAGTTCATAGGACTCGTCTTATAGGTGTTTTTTGCTGGAAATTATTAGAATGAGTGAAAAAGTACCTATATGTGCTTATGAAAAATGATATTTATAGGAACGGTAATTCCACATGAATAAATCTATACGAAAATAAAAATCACATAAAAGAATCCACGTGAAAATAAAAGCAGCATAAACCAAGACGTAACCAGGAGATACAGAGATGGTTACATGAAAATGCAAATCGAGCTATATTGAAAGGAAAATAGAGGATTACAAGCAAAATCAAACCGGTTTCACAGCGATAAGCAGGAATCTACATAGAAATCAGGTTGACATCACAAGAATATACATATATAATTACCACTGGTAATTATCAGGAATAATTAACAGAGGTAATTAATGAAATGATTACCTCCTGAGACCATATAACTTAAGGAGATGAATGTGTTATGAAACCAGACAAGATTAAGAGAATGCTGGATGCCTGTTATCTGGCTAAGAGAATCAGGGAACTGCTGCCGGAACTGCCAGATGGGGTTGCGCCTGCTTATATCCAGTATATTGATGTAATTCATCATCTGTTGGAGACTAATGATTGTGTTAAGATTTCTGATATCAGTGACTGGCTTAATCTTCCAAGACCGGGTGTTACACGTACTGTTAAGGAGATGGATGCTAAGGGATATCTTAAGAAGACTACTTCACAGGAAGATGCGAGGATAACTTATATTACGGTTACGGATAAGGGAGAAGAGTTGTCTAATAAGTATGATGCGGATTATTACAGCCGTCTTAGCGGGTATCTGACGGACATTACTGATGAAGAGGCTGATTCTATGATTGCAACTATTAACAAATTCTACAAGGTAATGAGCGAAAGGAGAGTTGATATTGAATAATTCAAAATCAGATTTTACACAGGGAAGTATATTAGGAAAGCTGATTCCTTTTATGATGCCTATACTTGGGGCGTTAATTTTACAGGCTGCATATGGTGCAGTTGACCTGCTTGTTGTTGGAAGATTCGGAACTACTGAAGGTCTTTCAGCCGTATCTACAGGAAGCCAGGTGCTTAATTTAGTTACATTTGTTATAACACAGTTTGCAATGGGTGTTACAGTGCTTATTGCAAGATATATTGGTGAGAAGAAACCGGAACAGATAGGTGCTTTAATTGGTGGCGCAATTGTTGTTTTTGCAATGATTTCGGTTGCTCTTTTTATCGTTATGATTGTTTTTTCAAGACAGGTTGCAGTTATAATGCAGGCACCGAAAGAAGCAGTAGGTCTTACATCTTTATATGTAAAAATATGTGGCTCGGGAATATTTTTTATAGTTGCATATAATCTTCTTTCAGCAGTATTCAGGGGACTTGGAGACAGCAAATCACCACTTATATTCGTTGCAGTTGCATGTGTTATTAATATTGTGGGTGACCTTGTCCTTGTTGCAGGGTTTAATATGGATGCTGCCGGAGCTGCTATTGCGACAGTTGCAGCACAGGCGGTAAGTGTTGTATTTGCGCTTCTATTACTTTTTAAGAGAAAACTTCCGTTTAAGATAACTAAGAAGGATTTCTCAATTAACAGACATTGCAGGAGAGCGTTAAAAGTTGGGCTTCCTCTTGCATTACAGGAATTTCTTACACAGATTTCATTCCTTGCCTTATGTGCATTCGTTAACAGACTGGGATTACAGGCTTCGTCAGGATATGGCGTTGCATGTAAAATAGTTAATTTCGCAATGCTTATTCCAAGCTCTCTTATGCAGTCAATGGCGTCATTTGTTTCACAGAATGTCGGTGCAGGCAATGAAAAGAGAGCAAAGAAGACGATGTTTGCCGGTATTGGTGTTGGACTTGTGATAGGCTGTATAGTATTCCTGTTTGTGATGTTTAAGGGTGACCTTCTCACAGCAATATTTACCACTGACGAGGCCGTTATCCAGAATGGATATGATTACCTTAAGGGATTTGCATTAGAGACGATTGTTACTGCGATATTATTCAGTATGATTGGATATTTTAATGGTCATGACAAGACGGTATGGGTAATGATTCAGGGCCTTACACAGACACTGCTTGTCCGTCTGCCATTTGCGTATTATATGAGTATACAGCCTGATGCGAGCCTTACTAAGATTGGTCTGGCTGCTCCTGTAGCAACTATTTTTGGAATTGTGTTAAATGTGGTATTCTATATCTGGTGTGACAGAAAAGATAAGAAATATATGTAATATTTGTAGAATATTTGCTACATTTCATCAGGCATGTTATAATAACTGACATTAATATAAAGGAAGATTTCTGCAAAAGAAACAAGGTCAGATTATGTTAACATACTCGTTTGAAAACATTGGAAAAGAATCAATATATGAATATTTATACAAATGTATCAAAAAAGATATAATAGAAGGCAGGCTTGTTAAGGGTGAGCATCTTCCTTCAAAGAGAACGCTTGCTGTCAATCTTGGAATAAGCACCATAACAGTAGAGAATTCATATGGACAGCTTATGAGTGAAGGATATATATATTCTGTTCCAAAGAAGGGCTATTATGTATCGGATATTTCAGGTGTTGCAAGGATAAAGCCTGTAAAATATGAAGTTCCCGAAATAACCGCAAAGAAGACTGGATATAAATCGGATTTATCATCAAACAGGACAGATCCTGGAAGCTTTCCATTTGCAACATGGGCTAAGCTTATGAGACGTGTTATAACAGACAGGCAGGATGATCTTATGAAGATATCTCCGGGAGAAGGAACATGGGAGTTAAGAAAAGCAATTGCTATGCATCTGGCTTCATTTCGTGATATGCAGGTAACACCCGGACAGATAATCATTGGCGCCGGAACTGAATATATGTATAGTCTTCTTATACAGCTTTTGGGAAGAGATAAAGTGTATTGTGTTGAAGATCCGGGATATTCTAAGATTGCCAGGATATATGCAAGTAATAATGTGAAATTCTGTTATGCCGGTATGGATAATGAAGGAATGAAACCGGAAGCGGTAAGAGAATGTATGGCAGATATTGTTCATATAAGTCCTACACATCATTATCCGACAGGTATAACAATGCCGGTAAGCCGGCGCTTTGAATTGCTTGCATGGGCTAATGAAAAGCCGGACAGATATATAATAGAAGATGATTATGATTCAGAATTCCGTATGACAGGAAAGACAATTCCGACTATGAAAAGTATAGATATAAGTGAAAAGGTTATATATATGAATACATTTTCAAGAACACTGACACCGACAATCCGAATCAGTTATATGGTTCTGCCACCACACCTTGCCGCAACATATCAGGAAAAACTTGATTTTTATGCATGTACTGTATCTAATTTCGAGCAGTATGCACTTGCTGCATTCATAGAAGAAGGATATTTTGAGAAACATTTAAACAGAATGAGACTGTATTATACGAAACAGAGAGAGGCTGTTCTTTCAGTACTTAAAGAGGAACCGTTCAAATGTGTTGGAAGAGTAAGAGAGGCTGATTCAGGACTGCATTTTATTCTTGAACTTAATACATTACTTTCTGATAATGAGGTAAAAAGAAAACTTGAGGCAGAAGGCATCCATATAAATGCGTTATCGGAGTACTATCATAATAATACAGATGAATACAGCCACAGCTTTGTTATCAGTTATTCTGATATGAAGATAGAAAACTTCAGAATTGCATGCAGTAAAATGTCAGAACTTACACCTTTATGATGATTATTTGTGATTGATTGTGAATGAATATAACAGTTGCAAAGAATGTAATAAAGCGGTAAAATCTGTTTATGTGATTTGTAAATAATGTGAGAGGATATTGACAAAAGTATGGTAGACTACAGCATTTTTCCGCTTGATGAAGAGATTAAAGACAAGCTTGCAAAGCTGGAAATAAGTTATGCATTTCAACCTATATTTTATCCGAATGGCAGGGATATATATGCATATGAGGCTTTAATGAGACCTAAGAATATTGGGGTCATGGATTTAATTGAAGAGTTCAGGAAAAAGGATGATTTGCATACACTTGAGGTTGCAACTATATTTGGAGCAGTACAGTGTTATGCAAAGCGAGGATACCATTCATATATAGCAATTAATTCATTTCCTGCGGAATCATTTACTGCAGAGGAGCAGGCTGTTTTTGATGAATTCTATGCCGATGTTCTGGGAGATAAGGGGATAATAGAGATTCTGGAATACACAGCACTGGACATTGACAAATGGCAGTCTAAGAAGAATTCAATTAACAGAAGCAGATTCAATATAGCACTTGATGATTTTGGAACAGGCAATAATAATATGATGGCAGTGGATATATTTGCACCGCATATTGTAAAGCTGGACAGAAGTCTGATAACAGATATTGAGAATGATGTTGATAAGCAGGAGTATTATTTTTATTATAGAGACAGCTTCCATAAGAGAGGCATTAAGGTGCTTGCTGAAGGCATTGAATCTAGGGAAGAGTATGAATTCTTAAGGGATAATGGTATTGATTTAGTGCAAGGATTTTATCTTGGGCGACCGGAATAAGATGAATGCCAGTTTATATTTTTTTTATAAATGCTTTATACAATATATATTAACATATCACAAAGTATGTTGTATTATGATGGAGTAAAGAAAACATTTTTTCTCCCTCATATTTTTTTAAAAAGAGCGATGGCAGAGTTAATTTGCCGTCGCTCTTTTTTTGCGCGGACAGCGATGAGAATGTACAAGAAGAAGTGACAGTCGGGAAAATGTTAAAAAATATAAGTTGACAACTCCTCCTACAGGCGTATAATGTATTTATACATCTGTAGGAGGAGTTTTTATGATTTTATATCATGGTTCTAATCACATAATAGATAAACCATTATATGGAGCAGGAAAGAAACATAATGATTATGGTATTGGATTTTACTGTACAGAGAATATAGAGCTTGCAAAAGAATGGTCTGTATCAGACAATCTGGACGGATATGTTAATATATACGACATGGATACTGATGGATTGAGTATACTGGACATTAACGGTCAGAATTATACAATAATCCATTGGCTTAATATATTAATTAATAACAGGATATTTGACAGTTCAACTCCCCTTGAACGGGAAGCTAAAAGGTATATTACTCAGGAGTTTCATGTTGATACTGATAATGCAGATATTATTAAGGGATACAGGGCAGATGACAGTTATTTTTCTTATGCCAAAGATTTTATAAGCGGAATAATATCGTATGAACAGTTATGTAAAGCATTAATGCTTGGTAATCTTGGAGAACAGATATGTCTTAAGAGCAAGAAAGCATTTGAATCAATCAGATTTACAGGTTATCAGAAGGTTGATTATAATGAATGGTATCCTAAGAAAATGGTAAGAGATATGTATGCAAGAAATGGTTATAAGGCAATGGAAAAAGAGAATTATAGAAAAGGTGAATTATATATTACTAAGATTATAGATGAGGAGTTGAAAGCTGATGATTTGTGCATATGGCAAGGTCTATCTTAATATGGCCCAGAGAGTAATGGGAAATATGCTTAATTATGCAGTTTATGACTGCGGATATGAATTGTCTGAATATTATAATATATTTCTTGAATCAAGTTATTGTGAACGTTTTGGGAAGGGAGATATATTTGTTATAGCCGGTATGTCAGGTGCAGAACTGGCTATAAAAGTTTTGAATATTCCAGATGATAAAATAATTATGCCTGGAGTATATGATGGCCGAAGCCAGGAATACTGGACTGGCTGGATATTAGCATATTATCAGTGGTATACAGGAAAGTCTTTCAGGATAATTCAGAAAGAAGTTACTATTGAAAGAATAAGAGATATGTATAATCCTTATCATGAAATGGATATATCCCAGTCAGTTGACAGGATTATAGAGTTAAGCCAGCAGACACGAATGGAAACATATCTTAAGAAATACCGGAAGATGGCAGGACTAACACAGAGCCAGTTATCAGAAGAAACAGGAATACCTATAAAGACGATACAACAATATGAACAGGGAAGAAAGGATATTAATAAGGCACAGGCAGAATATGTGATAAAACTTGCACAAGTTTTATGCTGTAATCCTGTGGATTTATTAGAAATCAGAAAGTGAATTGAAAATTATATATGGAAATTATTTCCATATCAGTGATATAATAATTAATATTTTCAGTATTTCAGGTTCAGTGATATCTAAGGCAATGAGACTGGAATAATATATAACACAGAATAGGGAGAAAATTATGGGAAAGAAAATTGCCAGAATTATAGGCAGAGTATTACTGGTGGTACTTGTTACTATAGTAATGCTGGTGGGAACTTTATTCATTATGATTAAGAGAATATGCAGCGATTCAGCACCTGCAGCCAGAAATCTTTTTATATCAACAGTTCTTGAATCAGGTCAGATGAAGTTTCTTGCTTCGTGGTTCTGTACAGATGCACAGATTAATGAGGTAATTAATGCTAATAAGATGGAGTCGATGGATTCAGATATTGATACATCTCTTATTAATATATCGTCAGACACAGATACACAGACGGTTGACAATAACGGAGAAGTAGAGCAGTTTGATGGGAATGGAATAAGAATGGTTGAGATTTCAGGAAGGTCATTCTTTGGAAAAATGCTGATTATAAAAGATCCGTCACAGGTTAAGGTCGGAACTACATACCCATGGGGAGATTACGGTAAGGAGCTTGATGAGATTGTAAGCGGAGCAGGAGCTGTTGCAGGAGTTAACGGAGGTCTGTATGTTTCATCAGGAAACAGAGGCGGCTCACCACTTGGAATTGTAGTGCAGGACGGTAAGATTACATATAACAGTCCTTCAGCACTTTCAGGTCTTTACTTAATTGGACTTAATAAGGATAACCTTTTAGTTGTTAAAGATATAGATGGTATGTCGGCAGCAGATTTTGAAAGCTATGTAAATGAAGCCGGGATCAGGGATGCTGTTGCTTTTCAGGAGGAAAGCTCTGATTCTAATAATCATTTTGTTCCGCTTATTATTAACAATGAAGCAAGAGTATTAAAAGGTCAGGGAAGCGGGGCTAACCCTAGAACAGCAATCGGACAGAGAGCTGACGGAGCAATACTTCTTTTAGTTACAGATGGAAGAGGTGCTTCAGGACATCTTGGTGCAACTGCGTCAGACCTGATATCAGTCATGCAGGAATACGGAGCAGTCAATGCAGCCAACCTTGATGGCGGAAGTTCTTCAACAATGGTATATAACGGTGGCTATGAGATGACAAGCGTAACATTTTATTATCAGAATTCATCATGGAAGCTGCCAACAGCATTTGTTGTAATGCCTAAGTAATTGGAAGGAGAACTGTGTAGATATGAAAAATAATACTAAGAAGTCTATAAATATAGGCAAAATCAATATACCATTAAATTACTGGACAGGGCTTGCCTTATATGCAGTGATTCTTCTTATTCTTGCAATCTGTATGATTGCATATACAGGTTCATGCCTTAAGAAATATGAGAATTCACAGTCGGACAAGGTAATGAATGATTTCCTTAATGACTTTACAAAGATGGCTGCTGATAAGACATTGGCTGATAATATTGAGCTTCCAGCCAGCAGTGAATTTGAGGGAAAAGATACATTTGTCAATATGTACATGTCCGAATTAGATGGTACAACTGACTATACATATAAGAAATCAGAGGGCAGTTATAATACAGAAGAGCCTATGTATGACATATATGCTGATGACAAGAAGGTTGCCAGAATGACTCTGGAAGCTAAAGACCAGCATGTTGTTCTTGGGATACTCACAGTGTTTGACTGGAAGGTTAAATCAATTGAGCCTGTATTTTCAGCAAAGACTAACGATTATACTGTATCAATTCCGGAAGGGTATACATTTACAGTTAATGGAATAACTGTGTCAGATGATTACAAGACTGGTAAGGTTATAGAAAATCCTGATTTTGTGAATGTTTCTAAATATGTTACAATGCCAAAATCAGTAGAATATAAGCTGACAGGATTTGTCAATAAGCCGGAGATTAAGATATATAATGCATCAGGCAGTGAAGTTACTGCAAATGTAGATGCTAAGGGAAATGTATCTGTAGCTGCAAGTGGCAATTCTGCTGATATGCCATCAGAAAGAAAAGAAGAAGCTCTTAATATGGCAAAAATATGGGATAATTTCCTTACTAATGATTTAAGCGGTTCAGGTCATGGACTTGCAACAGTGCAGCAGTATCTTATTGAGGATTCTTATTACTGGAATCTTGCGAAAGATTATGCGTCAAGTGCAGATATTACATTTATCAGTGACCACACATTGTCGGGAAATCCGTATACAGGAGTGACAGTTGATAATTATATTGAATATAATGATGACTGTTATTCATGTCATATTGCATTTACAAAGAATATGACACTTACCTCAGGCGGCGCGAGAAAAGATGTTATTGATTCGACATTCTATTTCGTGAAATATGATGGAAGATGGGCAATTGCGGATATGATTGCGACTACGAAGTAATGTATTCTATGTAGAAGAGAAGTTAAATATTAAGAAAAATGTGCAGGATGCCAATTAAGGGGTGTCCTGCACTTGTCATGTGTGCTACAATGATTATTGAGAAGAATTATCAATAATGATTTGGGCAGATTATTTAGAAAAGGAAAACACACATGAAGTTAAATGAACTTAAGATTGGACAATGTGCAAGAATTACCTCAGTTGGCGGTGAAGGCGCATTAAGACAGCATTTTCTTGATATGGGCGTAATTCCCGGGGCGGAAGTTACGCTTGTGAAACTGGCACCTATGGGTGATCCAATGGAATTACAGATACATGGCTATGAACTGACACTTCGAGTTGCCGATGCAGGAGAGATTACTATTGATCCTATAGATGAGCGTACAAGAAAACACGAAAGGCCAGACCGAATATATAAGTCTGACCATCCGGGACTTGGTGAGACTGGTAAATACCATGCTAAGGGAGATGGAGAAAAGCTTCCTGAAGGAACAAAGCTTACATTTGCACTGGTTGGTAATCAGAATTGTGGAAAGACAACTCTGTTTAATCAGCTTACCGGTTCTAACCAGCATGTCGGAAATTTTCCGGGAGTTACGGTTGACTGCAAGAGCGGTATGATTAAGGGACATGAGAATACATCAGTTACGGATTTACCAGGAATATATTCTATGTCACCATACAGCAGCGAGGAGATTGTTTCGAGAAATTTCGTACTTAATGAGAAGCCAAAGGCGATTATTAATATTGTTGATGCAACTAATATTGAGAGAAATATGTATCTTACAATGCAGCTTTTAGAGATGGATGTGCCTATGGTTCTTGCACTTAATATGATGGATGAGGTAGTAGGCAATTCAGGTTCTGTTGATATTAATGGCATGGAAAATATGCTTGGAATTCCGGTTATTCCTATATCTGCTGCCAAGAATGAAGGTGTTGACGAGCTTATAAGGCATGCACTTCATATTGCAGAGTATCAGGAGAAGCCAGAAAGAACTGATTACTGTGATGAGAATGATTTTGGCGGAGCGGTACACAGATGTATTCATGCTGTTATTCATCTTATAGAGGATCATGCAAAGCGAGCCGATATTCCGGTAAGATTTGCAGCAAGTAAGATTATTGAGGGGGATCCTCTTATATTAAAGCTACTGCAGCTTGATGAGAATGAAAAAGAGATGCTTGAGCATATTGTACTTCAGATGGAGACTGAGAGAGGTCTTGACAGAAGTGCGGCAATTGCAGATATGAGATTTACATTTATAGAGAAGATATGCGAAGCTAATGTTGTTAAGCCTAAGGCAAGTAAAGAAAGAATACGAAGCCAGAAGATTGATAAGATTCTTACTGGAAAATATACGGCAATACCTTGCTTTGTAGCAATTATGCTTGCAATATTCTTTCTTACATTCAATGTGATTGGTGCATTTTTACAGAATGTTCTGCAGATGGGTATTGATGCACTTACTGGCGTTGTTGACAATGCACTTGCAGCGGCAGGCGTGAATAAGGTTATTCACAGTCTTGTAATAGATGGAATATTTGCAGGTGTCGGCTCAGTGCTTTCATTCCTGCCGATTATTGTTACACTGTTTTTCTTCTTATCACTTATGGAGGACAGTGGTTATATTGCAAGAGTAGCATTTTTTATGGATAAACTATTAAGAAAGATTGGTCTGTCAGGAAGAAGTATTGTTCCTATGTTGATTGGATTTGGATGTACTGTTCCTGCGGTTATGGCAACAAGAACACTCCCAAGTGAGAGAGACAGGAAGATGACAATTCTTCTTACCCCATTTATGAGCTGTTCAGCCAAGCTGCCAATATATTCATTCTTTGTAAGTGCATTTTTCCCGGGAAAGGGCGCATTTATAATGGGTGGATTATATTTCTTTGGAATTATTATTGGAATTCTTGTGGCATTGCTTTATAAAGGAACATTATTCAAGGGTGAAGCTGTTCCTTTTGTTATGGAGCTTCCTAATTACAGACTTCCAGGCATGAAAAATGTTTTGCAGTTATTATGGGAAAAGGCTAGGGATTTCCTGCAGAGAGCATTTACAGTTATATTTGTTGCGACTGTAATTGTCTGGTTTTTACAAAGCTTCAATCTGCACCTTAATCTTGTTACAGATTCAAAGGACAGCATACTTGCGCTTATTGCGGGAATAATAGCTCCTGTATTTGCACCTTTGGGACTTGGTGACTGGAGAATATGTACATCTCTTCTGTGTGGCGTTATGGCAAAGGAAAGTGTCGTGTCAACAATGCAGATACTTTTCGGAACTGGCATACAGGCAGCACTTTCAACAGCCGGTGCAGCCGCAATGCTTGTATTCAGTCTTCTGTATACACCTTGTATCGCAGCAATTGCCTCGGTAAAGCGTGAGCTTGGCGGAAAATGGGCTGTTATAATGGTTGTATGGCAGTGCCTGATTGCGTGGGTGATGGCATTTGTTGTGCATGCTGTTGTGATGCTATTCTAGAAAGCATTTATTTCATGTGACATTACTGGTGAAAATGTGGTAAAATAGCATAAGATTATGCTAAAAGCAAGGAGCGGATGGTTATGAAATACATTTTTACTAATGGACATATCCTTGATGGAACTAAGGATATGAAAGTTTTGGATGGTCATTCTGTGCTTGTTGAAGATGACAAGATTACTGGTATTGTGAAGGGTAACACTGTACCAGACGGCTTTAAGGAGATTAATCTTGAGGGTAAATATCTTATGCCGGGGCTTATTAATATGCATGTTCATCTTGCAGGAAATGGAAAGCCACAGAAAAAGCAGAGAGATAATGAAAAGACTGTTAAGCTGCTTATGGGAACAGCACTTTCAAGGGCTGTGACATATAATGTCGTAAAGGATTTTGCAAAGACAGAGCTTATGAGTGGTGTTACTACTATAAGAACTGTCGGTGGCCTGGCGGATTTTGATACAAGAGTAAGGGATGATATCAGAAATGGCAAGGCTGACGGACCAAGAATACTTGCAGCTAATGAAGGAATTTCTGTGCCGGGTGGACATATGGCTGGTTCAGTTGCAGTGGCTGCGAACAATATTGATGAGGCACTTGTTCAGGTTGATATTGCAAAGAGCCAGAATGTTGACCTTATTAAGCTTATGATTACAGGCGGCGTGCTTGATGCCAAGGCTAAGGGTGTTCCGGGTGAGCTTAAGATGAAGCCTGAGATGGTTAAGGCTGTATGTGACAAGGCACATGCGCTTGGATATAAGGTTGCTGCTCATGTTGAGTCGCCGGAGGGCGTAAGGGTTGCACTAGAAAATGGCGTTGATTCAATCGAGCATGGAGCAAAGCCTGATGATGAGATAATACATTTGTTTAAGGAGAATAATGCATTTTTATGCACGACATTATCACCGGCTCTGCCGTATGCACTTTTTGACAGAAGTGTTTCTAATGCGTCAGAGGTTGAACAGTATAATGGTAATATCGTGTTTGAGGGAATCAAAGAATGTGCTAAGGCAGCTATTGCGAATGATATTCCGGTTGTTCTTGGTAATGATGTTGGATGTCCATGGATTACACAGTATGATTTCTGGAGAGAATTGTATTATTTCCACAAATATGTCGGCGTAAGCAATGCATTTGCACTATACACAGCTACGCTTAACAGTGCAGTAATGGCGGGTATTGGCAATGAGACAGGTTCTGTTGAAGCCGGCAAATGTGCTGACCTGATTGTGACTAAGAATAATCCGTTAGATGACCTCAGGGTGTTGCGTAATGTGGATTTAGTCATGGCGCGTGGCAGATTGTACAATAATCCAAGGTTCAAAACGAAAAATATTGTCACTAAAGAACTGGATAAATTTTGCGATTTATGTTAATTTTATTAAAGAATTTTACTTAAAGGAATAAGATTATGAAGATAGGATTTGATAACGACAAATATTTAAAAATGCAATCTGAGCATATTAAGGAGAGAATTGCCAAATTTGACAATAAGTTATATCTTGAATTTGGCGGAAAGCTGTTTGATGATTATCATGCATCAAGAGTTCTCCCAGGATTTAAGCCGGACTCAAAGCTTCAGATGCTTTTGCAGTTAAAGGACCAGGCAGAGGTTGTTATTGCAATAAGTGCAGAAGATATTGCAAGTAATAAGATTCGTGGCGATTATGGAATTACATATGATCAGGAAGTATTAAGACTTATAGATGCATTTACAGAATACGGACTTTTTGTTGGAAGCGTATGCATTACCAAGTATTTCCAGCAGCCTGATGTTGATAATTTTATTAAGGTTCTGGATGCACATGGAATCAAGAATTTCAAGCATTATAAGATAGCAGGCTATCCTAATGATGTTGCCAAGATTGTAAGTGATGAAGGCTACGGAAAGAATGAATTTATCGAGACAAGCAGACCACTTGTAGTTGTTACTGCACCGGGTCCGGGAAGTGGAAAGATGGCTACATGCCTTTCTCAGCTTTACCATGAATATAAGCATGGAGTTAAGGCTGGATATGCCAAGTTTGAGACATTCCCAATCTGGAATATTCCACTTAAGCACCCTGTTAATCTTGCTTATGAGGCAGCGACAGCAGACCTTAATGATGTTAATATGATTGATCCTTTCCATTTGGAAGCATATGGTAAAACAACTGTTAATTATAACAGAGATATCGAGATATTCCCTGTACTTAATGCTATGTTCGAGCTTATTGCCGGTGAGAGTCCATATAAGTCACCAACAGATATGGGCGTTAATATGGCGGGTAACTGTATTGTTGATGATGAGGCATGCCGTTATGCTTCTGATATGGAGATTATCAGAAGATATTACAAATGTTTATGCGACCAGAAGAGAACTGGTGTAAACAGTCAGGAAATATATAAGATTGAGCTTCTCATGAATCAGGCAGGAATCACACCATCTTCAAGACCTGTTGTTAATGCTGCACTTGAAAAGTCAGCAAAAAGCGGTGACAAACCGGCGGTTGCAATTGAGTTGGAAGATGGAACTATTGTTACCGGAAAAACAGGTGATCTGTTAGGTGCTGCGTCATCAGCATTGCTTAATGCATTAAAGCAGCTTGCTGGAATAGATGATTCAGTTGACCTGTTATCACCTGAGTCAATCAGTCCAATCCAGACTTTAAAGACTAATTACCTTGGCAGCAGGAATCCAAGACTTCATACAGATGAGATACTTATTGCGCTTTCATCTTCAGTTGTAGCCAATCCTTTAGCTGATAAGGCTTTAAAGCAGATTCCTAAGCTTTATGGCTGTGATGTTCACTCAACAGTAATCCTTTCATCTGTTGATAAAGATACATTTAAGAGACTTGGAATGAACCTTACATGTGAGCCTGCATATGAGGAAGAGAAGAGATTTCATAAGAATTAAGTAATGTATTATAATTTTAGCGTTATTCAGATAAACGACCTACTAACGAATTTTATATGAGCGCGTTAGTAGGTCTTTGTATTTGTTAGAGAAGCATGATAGGAAGCCGAAGCCTGCCAGATTGGACGTTGAGGCGGTGGAAAGGCATGTAGAAGTCCAAAAGTCTCGGCTAGACATGAAAGATTGGACTATGAAGTTCTGCAAAGTCAGTAATAAAGCAATCTGAAGTCCAAAACTCCGAGCCAGTGCGATAGAAAACAAATTATTCACAAGTTATTTTTGTTTGTATCATCTATATATTGAAACTTGACAAAACGGGGGGGCGGTATATTCTTAATCAGCAGAGTAGTTTAAATATCTGCTTAAATTAATAAGAGGGGATAAAGGATAATGAGAAAACAAGTTTTATTAGGTATGATGATGTTTGCAATGGGAGCAAGTCTTATTGGATGTGGGAAAAGTGAAAATGATGCGGAAACTAACACACCAACTGTAGTAAGTGAAAGTAATGCTGTTGATAAATCCACAGAGGCAAAGACAGAAGCTAAGGCAGATACATCTGATTGGATTACATATAGTTTAGATCCGAATGGAAGTGTAAAGTATCCTAAAGATTATACATATGGAACAGATACAGGAAGATATTTGCAAAAGAAAGGTAGCAATTACTATATAATAATGGATGGTGGATATGAAACCCAGAAGTTAAGTGATAGTTCATATGATGCAACATTTGATGACTTGATGGGGAGAATAGGTTCGTCACATTGGGTTAAATTTGCATTACCAAATTTGTTAAAGTATGTAAAAGTTGAATGTGTAAAGAAAGAGACATGCAAAATAAATGGACATGATGCATATAGATACACAGCTAAAACAACAGGAGCAGCTAATAACAAAGAGTGTTATATATACGGATATCTTTCTAGCACACCAAGATCATCATTTACGATATATGGAATAATAACAGATGATTCTCAGTCAGACGCATTAAAGAAAGAAATCCAGACAGAAGTTGATGCAATTATGAATACATTTGAAACAAAATAAAAAGGAGATTATGCTATGGGGAAAAAGTCAGATTAGAAAAATAATCCGTTGACACACATAATTATATTTGATATTATTTATCAAGTAACTTAATATTCCATGAGGGAGTAGTTAGCGCGTAAGTGTGATTTGTCAACATTCTGATTATAATAGAGAGTATAATCTGGCAAATCTTAAATAATGAGACTCATGTATATCAATTATTTTCAGTGTGCAATATTACTGAATCTGGTTGATATACATGAGTTTTTTTATACCCCTCGGAAAAAGAAAAAGCAGAAAAATAAGGAGATTTATATGGGTAATTTTATTAATAACGCGCCATTTGCGCTTGTAATTGTGTTCCTGATTATCGGTTTTGTGCTGCTTATTAAAGGTGCAGACTTTTTCGTAGAAGGAAGCTCAAGTGTAGCAAAGAGACTACATGTTCCGTCCATTATTATTGGACTTACAATAGTTGCAATGGGAACTTCACTTCCAGAAACAGCGGTAAGTGTATCTGCATCAATTACAGGCAACAATGAGCTTGCAGTAAGTAATGTAGTCGGTTCTAATATATTTAACCTGATGGTTGTTATTGGTGTGTGTGCAATGATTGCAACAGTAAATGTTGCAAAAGAAACAATAAAAAGAGATATCCCATTTTCACTTATCTGTGCAGGACTTTTATTGATTTTAGGAATCCTTGGGGTTGGTGATAAGTCAGGAATGATGCTTGGACATTTTGATGGTGTAATATTTATCGGTGCATTTGCAGGATACATTTTTTACATGATTAAGATTGCACTAAAGGCAAGCAAAGAAGGCAAAAAAATCGAGATTGAGGGCGGTTCTGATGAAGATATTAAGTTGATTTCAGTTCCGCTTAGTATTCTGTTTATTATTGGCGGTGCGGCTGCGATTGCAGTAGGCGGAGATATTACCGTAGACGCTGCCTCAAGGATAGCTAGTGACCTTGGAATGAGCCAGACACTTATAGGACTTACAATTGTTTCAATAGGAACATCTCTTCCGGAACTTGTAACATCAATTGTTGCGGCTAGAAAGAATGAAGTTGATATGGCACTTGGTAATGCAATTGGTTCAAATGTATTTAACATACTTATGGTACTTGGTATTGCATCAGCAATCAGCCCAATCAGCATAATTACAGAAAATATTATAGATTTGTGTGTGCTTATTGTATTTACAATATGTGTATGGATATTTGCCGGAACAAGGAAGAAAATCGGAAGAATTGAAGGTTTTTCAATGGTTGCACTTTATTTGATATATGCAGTTTATATCATAATAAGATAAATGAGGTAACATACCAATGTTGTTGTTTTTAAAAGTGTTTTTTACTGAATTCATAGCTGAGATGGGCGATAAAACCCAGCTCATGCTTATTGCTCTTACTTCTAAATATAAGTTAAGAGATATTATATTAGGAACTGCTGCAGCAATTCTTGTACTTAACGGACTTGCTGTTTTAGCAGGTGGGCTTGTCAGTGAATTCATTCCTGACTGGCTTATAAAGACTATTGCAGCACTTGCGTTTCTTTATTTTGCTGCATCAACAATTGCCGTGGATGATGATGACGAAGAAGAAGGCAGCGGCAAATCAAAGATTAAGTTTGCACCACTTGCAGTTTTCTGTACATTTTTCATTGCAGAGCTTGGTGATAAGACACAGCTTACAGCCATAACATTTGGTGCTAATGAAGGTATGAGTGCAGCTCTTGTTGTATGGATAGGATGTTCGCTCGGACTTTTTGCAGCTGACATTCTTGGTATGTTAGTTGGATATCTGTTAAAGAGCAAGACTCCGGACGGACTGCTTAATACACTTGCATTCGTAATATTCTCGATATTTGGTGTATTTACACTTTATCAGGGACTTAAACTTATAAGGGCATCTGTCTGTCCGATTCCGGTATGGCCAATACTAATAGCTGCAACTGTTGTTTTTGTTGTCATATGTGTCTGTCTTTTTATAAGAAGAGAGAAGAAAGAAATTAATTAAAATCAAAGTAATCGTATCATTTTTTTGTGATGCGATTATTTTTTTTGTAAATGTGTCGATATAATAATTAGAAAAGTCAAGGAAGACTTTATCCAATAAATTTTCGTTCAAGGAGGAATGAATTATGAGTAGTGTATATTCAGGGAATTTTTCCCAGATAGCCGGTTCGTATGCAGATACAGCGGCTGTTTATTCTAAGTCAGAGACAACTAAGACCGATGAGACAAGCGGAAAGAAGAAAGTCAGTGGTCAGACTATCGGTAATCCCCAGTTAAGCGAGAAAGCAAGCAAATATTATGAACAATTAAAGAAAAAGTACTCTAATATGAATTTTATTCTTGTAAGTGAGGATCAGAAAGAGAATGCCAAGGCTAATGCGGCAGGTTATGCTAATTCCAATAATATGGTTGTCCTTATTGATGAGGATAAGATTGAAAGAATGGCTTCTGATGAGAATTACAGAAAACAGTATGAAGGAATTATTGCAAATGCTGCAAGTGGAATCTCACAGCTTGCAAGCAGTCTTTCAGCAACAGGAACTAGTGTAAAGGGCTTTGGAATGCAGGTTAATGATAATGGTACAGCATCATATTTTGCTGTGCTTGAAAAGTCAAGTGCTGCACAGAAGGAGCGCATTGAGAAAAAGGCTGCAGAAAAGAAAGAAGCTAAGAAGACAGCCGAGAAGAAGGCAGAAAAGAAAAAGAATGAGGAGCGGCTGGAAAAGAAACGCAAAGAAACCGGAGATGTCGATGATACTGACGATACGGAGACTGTAACAGTGACAGCTTCATCAATAGAAGAACTTCTTGAAAAGATAAAAAATCAGGAGCAGCTTTTCTTAAGTGATACAGTAAGAACTCCACAGGAGAAGAATGTGGGTCAGAATGTTGATTTTTCTGTATAATGTCAGGGGGTGTGCCTAGTGATATTATCAGGAACAATAGCAAGTACCGTACAATTGCAGATGCTTAACAACAAGTGGATGCAGAAAAAGGAATCTGGCAATGTTTTATCTAAGCAGGAGTTAAATGAACGCTCTACATGGACATCTGAACAGTTTATGATTGCTGATTTTCAGGAACGGTTAGAACATAATCGGGAAGCAGAGAAGCGCCAGAAAATAGATAATAAGATTATGTCAGGTGGGAGTCTTTCGCCGGAGGAAATATCTTATCTTGAAAAGAATGATCCTATTGCTTTAAAGAAATATCGTGAAACTAAAGAAGAAAAAGAAAGCTATAAGGAAAAACTGAGACAATGCAAAACTAAAGAAGAGGTTGACCGTGTAAAGCTGCAGAAGCTTGGAGAACTGGAGAGTTCATTAAGCAGTATAGTCAATGACCCGGCAATACCTAAAAGTGCCAAGTTAGCGAAAGCTCAGGAAATACTTGCAAAGACTAACAACATTGAGGCTGCACATCTTGAGTTTGTCAAATCCGCAGATTATCAGAGTATGCCAACTGATGAAGAAAAGAAAGAACAGGATGCAGCAGATAATGATATATCAGATGAGATAACAGACAGCGAGAAGGCTGATAATGCTGAACTTACTGACGCCTCTGAAAATACACAGGATAAAGCAGATACTATAACTGATGATAATAATCAGATTTGTGATATTAAAAATACAGATACCGCAGATATAAAAGCTACTGATAAAACATCTGAAAAAGATAATCGAAAGAAAGAATACAGTACAGAAATTAAGAAAGTTAGCCGAAAGCTTAAGAAAGATTTTGCGATGGCTGACATGCATGTTGACATAATTGTATAATGGCATTTTATAATGCCGCCAATTAGGAAATAATCCTGACTGGCGGCATTAACTTCTTATTCTTCAATGAATTTATTCACAAAATATCTGTCCTTACCGCCTTTCTTAGCAGTATACATGGCTTCATGTTGATAGTATTAAAAGATGGAGAGGCCAGATTAAGAGGATTGCCGTGGCACTCTATATTATCATCACGTAATCACTTCGTTAAACTGCAATTTAGCGAAGTGACTAAAATGTGTACTTTACTACTGTAACGAGCAATTTTTAAGTGAAAGAAGATGATTTCAAGGATTTTCCAGACGAAATTAAAGACCTATTTAGGCACTTATTTGAGTAACTGCAAAACGCCGATAAATCCTGATTTATCGGCGTTATTTTATCTATTATTATCTATTATCGACCTTTTCTGGATACATATCATGGTTTGCCATTCTGTTAAATGCTATCTCCTCCCATTTTGTTCCTGGTTTTCCATAATTACAGTAAGGATCTATTGATATTCCACCTCTAGGAGTAAATTTTCCCCATACCTCGATGTATTTTGGATCCATAAGTTTTATCAAATCTTTCATGATAATATTCATACAGTCTTCATGAAAATCACCATGATTTCTGAAACTGAATAAATATAATTTTAATGATTTACTTTCCACCATTTTAATGTTTGGTACATATGATATTGTAACAGTTGCAAAATCTGGCTGCCCTGTTATAGGACACAAACTTGTAAATTCTGGGCAATTAAATTTTACAAAATAATCATTACCCTGATGTTTATTCTCAAAAGTCTCTAACATCTCCGGTGCATAATCACTTGGATATTGTGTTTTCTGATTTCCCAATAATGTTATATCTGCTGTTTCTTCTTTACTTCTTCCAGTCATAATTTTCTCCTTTTTATTCCATAGCTGGATCATTAATTCCGTTTAACTCAAATGCTCTGGCTCTATCTATACATGTTCCACACTTTCCACAAGGTTTTTCGTTGCCTTCATAGCAACTCCATGTGTACTTATAAGGTACATTTAGCTCAAGCCCCTTTTTTACAACCTGATCCTTTGTTGCATTGATAAATGGTGCTACAACCTTAATCTGCTTTCCACTTCCAAGATATATAGCCTCATTTATTGCATTATTAAAATCACTGCTGCAGTCAGGATATGCACTTCCAGCCGCATCATCCGCATGTGCCCCATAATATATCTCACTGCAGCCTTTTGAAATTGCTATACTGGCAGCACTTGATAAAAATAACCCATTTCTAAATGGAACATATGTTGAAACAGGAGAACCATTTGTGCTCTTAATCTGCTCATCATATGATTCTTTAGGTATTTCCTTATCAGAATGTGATAATAATGAACAATCACTATATTGAAATATTTTTGCAAGGTCAAGATAAATATGTTCTACATTATAGTATTTTACTATTTTATCTGACGCTTCTATCTCTTTTGTATGTTTCTGCCCATATGATATTGATAATGCAATAACATTTTCTGGACCATATTTTTCTACTGCCATACCAAGGCATGTTGTACTATCTATTCCACCACTGAACAAAACCATTGCTTTCATTGTTAAATCTCCCTCTTAATGTTTGTGTATATGTTTTTGTGTTAGCTTTTTTAATTCCTCTTGCGGTCATGCAGCTATGACATCCTTCAATAAATACTGCTATATCTTTGGCACCAGTAACCATCTGCATAATATCAGCAATATCACTTCCTATTCTTTCTTGAAGCTGCAGTCTTTTAGATACCATATCTGCTATTCTTGCTATCTTACTAAGACCTATTACTCTTCCATTTGGAATATAAGCAACTGTTACCTTCATATCATACATAAGAGCAAGATGATGCTCACAATAACTGAAAATATCTATATCTTTTACCACTACCATATTGGAAGTTCCACTCTTACATTTACATTCTATTTGTTCAGACTCTTCTTCATCCATATCCAGTGCAAATGTTTTGTTAAACATATCCGCAATTTCTTCATTTGTATAATTCATTCCATCAAAAACTTCTTCATACATTTTTGCAACTCTTTTAGGTGTATCTTTTAAGCCCTCCCGTTCAGGGTTATCACCCAGAGCCTTAAGAATACCAGCTATATGATATTCAATTGCCTTAGTGTCTATTTTCTTATGTTTTTCCATGTCAGACTCCTTTTTTGTCTGGTGACCATATAATTTTATGTAACTGAATCTGCATATTAACATCATTCATTACATTCTCTTTCATAAAATTAACAATTTCCTCAGGTTCTATCATTCCAAATACCGGACTTATATAAAGGTTACATTTTCCATACAGATTATATTTTTCTATAATTTGTTTTGCCTTTATAAGATCCTCTCGACAACCTGCTACAAATTTGACAGTATCATTGCTATTTAAAATATCAAAATTATCCAGATTCATGGACGCTTCCATACCACTGCATGAAAGCTTATAATCCATTGTAAAAGTTACATTCTCTTTGTGAAGCTTACGGATTTTATCAAGATAGACACTGCCGTTAGTCTCTATTTCAATGTTCAGATTGTTTTCTGCAAGAACTGTTATAACATTTTCAATACCTTCTCTTAGCAGTGGTTCACCACCAGTAAGAGTGACATTTTTTACTCCTGTCGATAAAACATAATCAAGAATTTCTTTTTCTGTCATTGGTTGAGAATGTGTCTCCTGCTCATTAGCCCATTTGGTATCGCAGTATTTACAGTTAAGATTACAGCCCTTAAAGCGTATAAAAACCGCTAGCTGCCCGGCTTTAGTTCCTTCACCATTAATACTTACAAATTTTTCAACTACTTCATATTTACTCATATATAAATCCTTTCAGATTAAAATTATTTAAAATCATTCCATATAAGTTGCACTATTAGCAGGAGTTTCATATACAGTTACAGCTCTCATGTTGTATCCAAGTATTTTTATTTTTTCATAAAAATATTTGGCCATATTCTCCGCTGTCGGTCGGAAATCAAGTTCAATAATTTTGAAATTCTCGCTTTTTAAAGCTTCAAATGTAGTTTCCTTCAATGAATTTCTTTCTATAATTAATGCATGATCCATTGAATCTGCTATGTTTCTTAAATCTTTTTTCAGTTCTCCAAAATCAACATACATACCCTTATGCTGATCATCTTCCTTTAGTTCCTCAGTTTGAACTTCAAGAACAATCTTCCATCTATGTCCATGAAGATTGCTGCATTTTCCATTGTATCCTGCAAGAAAATGTGCAGAATCAAAACTAGCCTCTGTTTTTAAAATATACATAAATCTTTTCTCCATTTGCTTATATTGCATTAAAAAAACACGGATACATCTGTACCCGTGCCTTAATAGATTATTTCCCTAAAAATTTCCAATTATGAATTATAAAAATAATAGTCCTGGTTTTATTTAGAGACAGGATGGTACAAACGAACTGTCTTATTAATTTACTGTGCAATGATATCAAATCATTCACAGCTTGTCAATTAAATACTCATGGTTATCTTCCCTAGGAAATTTTACACTTAAGTTTTCTCAAATTGCCTAATGAATTACTGATTTTTAAAATCGTTGTATTCCTTTTTTATCCATTTCATTATTACATCAACAAGATAATCCTGCTGAATCTGCGTTAGCTCTACACCAGGCTTCATCTTATGCCACTTTCTTATGCATTCCCTGCAGCAGGTAGCTGTTGCATGCTGTGCAATAAATACAGAATGCCCTTTCATCGGAGTCTGTTTCCAATCATTGGGTATTACCGCTGGGGCTTCCCTTTTCATTAGCCTTGATGATAATACCTTGCTCATCAATAAGTAGTCTGATACTAAATACTCTAATTAATATTTACACTATACCACATACCCTCGATTCTATGATATAATATCCTAAGAAATTTCTCCGAGGAGGATAATGTATGGAATACGATGTAATTATTATTGGAGCCGGACCGGGCGGAATCTTTTCTGCGTTCGAGCTTATGAAAAAGTCACCCGAAACCAGAGTGGCTGTGTTTGAAGAAGGCAACACATTAGAGAAGAGAAAATGTCCTATAGACGGCAAGAATGTTAAATCGTGTATCAAATGTCCAACATGTGCGATTATGAACGGATTTGGTGGTGCTGGTGCATTTTCAGATGGTAAATATAATATAACTAATGATTTCGGCGGAACTCTTTATGAGTATATCGGCAGGGATCAGGCAATCAATCTGATGAAGTATGTTGATACAATCAATACATCACATGGTGGCGAAGAGACTCACATGTATTCTACAGCAGGCACTAAGTTCAAGACTTTATGCATGCAGAACAAGTTAAAGCTTCTTGATGCGTCAGTAAGACATCTTGGAACAGACATTAACTATGTTGTTCTTGAAAATATGTACAATGAGATGAAGGACCATATAGACTTCTACTTTAATACTCCTGTAAGCAATATTGAGGTGATTGATGGTGGTTACAGAGTATTCTATAAGGATGAGTACATGGATTGTGACAAATGTATTGTTTCCGTTGGTCGAAGCGGAAGCAAATGGATTGAAAATGTCTGTCAGAAGCTTGAGATTCCAACCAAGTCTAACCGTGTTGATATTGGTGTGCGAGTTGAGCTTCCGGCTGTTATATTTTCACATCTTACAGATGAGTTGTACGAAAGCAAGATTGTATACAGAACAGAGAAATTTGAGGACCTTGTAAGAACATTCTGTATGAATCCTAATGGAATCGTAGTTAATGAGAACACTAACGGCATTGTAACAGTTAACGGACATAGCTATGAAGGTGCTGAGAAGCAGACAGAGAACACCAACTTTGCACTTCTTGTTGCAAAGCATTTTTCAGAGCCATTCAAGGACAGTAACGGATACGGTGAAAGTATTGCAAGACTTTCCAACATGCTTGGCGGAGGTGTTATTGTCCAGAGATTCGGAGACCTTATGAGAGGAAGAAGAAGTACAGAGAAGCGAATTGAGGAGGGACTTGTAAAGCCTACTCTTGCTGCTACTCCTGGTGATTTAAGTCTTGTACTTCCTAAGAGAATTCTTGATGGAATTATAGAGATGATTTACGCACTTGATAAGATTGCACCGGGAACTGCCAATGATGATACACTTCTGTATGGTGTTGAGGTTAAGTTTTATAACATGGAAGTTGAGATTGACAACAATCTTGAGACAAGATATAAGGGCTTATACATAATTGGTGACGGAAGCGGCGTTACACATTCATTATCACACGCTTCTGCCAGTGGCGTATATGTTGCAAGAAAGATTATCGAAGAAATGTAGTCACATAATATTAATATAAGGGAGATTGCCATAAGACAGTCTCCCTTTAATAGTTTAATTAATATTTTTATTAAGCTTTATTATTTCAGCCCCTAACAGATTGGCATCATCAGTTCCATGAGTTGCAATAAGCAAAGTACGGTTATTACGCATTTTTAATATATAGTCTATTACATTTAACTTAGTATCCTTATCTAAACCTGTGAATGGTTCATCAAGTATTATAAGTTTCCCGGGATATGATAATGCTCTTGCAAGTGCAACTCTTCTTTTCATTCCACCGGATAATGAACTTACAGGAATATCAAGACTATCATCGGGAAGAATTGATAACAGATTATTACGGATTTCATCCCTATTGTTTTTTCCATGAAGCACTATTCTGACATTGTCTATTGCAGAAAGGTAAGGAATAAGCCTGTCCTCCTGAAACATACAAGATATGCTTTTAGTATCTATACCGGATACACTGCCGGAATCAGCATGTTCGAGTCCCATTAGAATTCTTAAAAGAGTTGTTTTTCCTATACCTGAAGCACCCATAAGGCAATATATCGAAGAATCTTCAAGTGTTATATTGACATTTTTAAGAATTTCATTGTCATCAAAGCTTTTGCATAAATCCGTGATTATAATACTCACAATAATTCTCCTGACATTTTAATTTTATTCGATAGAAAGCAGGCTTGTAACACAGTAAAGTGTCTGACCGTTATATACAACCCTTGACCAGCCAACCTCTGTATTATAACCGGTTCTCGTAAAAAACTCGCCTTCTTTAGCAGTTGCAACAACAACAGAATCTGCATCTGTCACACTAGGCTTATTCCTAAGATTAACCTCTTCCTTAGGAGTTACAGTATCGTTACAGTCTGTGAATTTCGTGTTAAACCCGGTTGTGGGACTTTCAGTTGCCTTAGGTGTAAGGTCTGTTGTCAAGTAACTTGTAACAGCGTATACAGTCTGTCCATTGTATACAAGTCTTGACCAGCCGCTGCTGCTTGTTCCAGTCCGTGTAATTGTTTCACCATTGACAAGTGTTGCAATTACTTCTGCGTCTGTATCCTGACTAGGCTTGTCACGAAGCCTTACTTCATCTTTGGCAGTAACGGTGTCATTAACAGAGGTGAATACCATGCCTGCTTCTACATCTGGCGATGCGGCAGCTGCAGTTTCACCGCTTAGAGAGCCGTTACTTTCTGAATAACCGAAATAAGCAACGTTAATATCAACATTTGTACCAATTCCTGCTACCCTGCCCTGATTAGTATACTGCCACATGCTGTATGTTCCTGTATATGATGTGGATGGAGTCTCTGGATAAGGCGCTGACGGATATTGTGCAACCCATATCTTAAATGATTTTTCAAGACTGGCAATGTTCCACTGGCTGTTATTGGTAAGTTCAGATGAAGCGGCATAGAACATAGGTGTATAGCCTTTATCATATATTTCCTGTAAAAATGCAACAGCTACGTCAGTTCTTTCAGCCTTAGTCATGCTCTTCTGCCTGCTTTCAGATGTGTTGAAGCCTTCACAGTCAAATGCTACAGGGTAAGTTATACTGTAGTCTGCTATGAAATCAGCAACCCAGTCTGCTTCTTCAATAGCTTCAGCTTCATTAACTGCTGATGAGAAGAAGTATACACCAACTTTAATTCCGTTGGCTGCAGCCTGCTGCATGTTGTATTTTGCATTGGTGTCAGCATAGATAACACCTGTTTTCTGCGCTCTGTAGCCAACTCTTATCATTGCAAAATCAACACCTGATGAAGCAGCCTGTGCCCAGTCGATAGTTCCCTGAAATTTAGAAACGTCTACACCAATAGTTATATCTGATGTTTCATTAGTGCTGTTAGAAAGAATTACAGAAGCACCATTACCGGCTGACTGATTCATCGCTCCATCATTGTCGGAATACTGCGGATCCTGTTCTTTCTCATCTTTATCGCTTAAAGTATTATTGCCGTCGGTATCTGTTTCACTGACAGACGAAGTTTCTTCGGTTGAAGATGCATTTGCAGGTACTTTTTTCCATCTATGACCGAAAGAAACAATAAGTACAATTATTAATGCAATTACTGCTGCTGCAACAATTATGATTGCAGGCAGTAATTTCTTCCAGTTAATATGAATAGAATCATCAAGATATCCAAAATCATCGTCATCAGAATTAAACAGCTTAGACATGTACATCGCCTCCTAATTTAAATAATCGCTGCACAGATAATTAAGAAGCAGAGCTGCACCATTACTATCCATTGCAGTACCATTTAGTCCCATGTAGTTAATTGTCCAGTAACTAATGGATTCATCATATGTGAATTGAATCTTCAATGAAGAATTCGTGTTATTATATACTACTTTACCGTTGAATTCTACAACCTTTTTATTATCAGTAGAACTGAAAATAGTCCATTCGGGGTCTGTACATTTGTTATCCAGACATTGACCAAAGGTTATAGATTCATCCTGAAATATCTGCTGTTCTTTTACTGTATCGATTCTTGAATCCTGCATTGCGCTGGCTTTAGTACCAATGCCTGCGCGTGTCACACCGATAAAACATATTATTAATGTGAGTATGACAGCAAGAAGTGTTGAAACTGTTCCTGAAAATGCACCATCTAAACTGTCATGGTACAGAATGAATACAAGAATACCACCTGCTATCCCACCACCGAGATGACCGAGGATATCTACATTTGCACCATTAGATATAAGAGCATATACAATAATTAACGCAATAGATACGATTACAGTTGTCTTATTGGAATCAGTTTTTGAACTGAAATTAGTAAAAAGTGTTGCACACATTACACCGAATATTGCACCTGATGCACCTGCAGCAAAGCGGATTACATCGGGATTGATAAGGTGTGATACATATACAGATACAAGGCCTGATGCAAGTCCTGAACCGAAATATATAATTGCAGTACGAAGAGAACCGACACGGGGTTCAAGTCTAGAACCGAACAGATACAGAGCAACCATATTATTAATAAAATGTGGCAAATTAGCATGCAGGAACATATAAGTCAGAAGCCTTATATATTCTTTATTATTATGAATATACTGATAATTAAGTCCACCTGTTTCAAAATGATCACTGCCTGCTATTATGCACATAATGCCTGCAAGCAGATTGGCAAGGATTATAATAAGCACAACAGGCATGTTTCTAAGACTGACTTCTGAATATCGTTTCTTTTGACTGTGTTGATAAAAATCTTCAGGATTAATTCTGTCAGATTTAATCTCGTATACTTCATCATCAAGATGAAGGTCATCAAATCCATTGGGCTTAAACTCGCTTTGATAGCTGTTATGATAGTTGTTATTGTAATCTGGTTCCATAGAATATTTCTCCCCTCATGTTAATTTTCCACTCTACAAAAAAAGAATTCAGCATTACACTAAATTCTTTTTCATTATAACATATTGGGTCAATATGTGTTATTTAATATGAAGCTGTGCATTAATAATAATTCTGTGAGGACCATCCATTTTAGCTTTAATACTTCCTTTATGCTCGGAAACAATAGCCTTTGCAATCGAAAGACCAAGGCCATAGCCGGTTATCTTAGCGGATGTTGAATCAGCCCTGTAGAATCTGTCAAACATTCTGTCAGTAAGATTCTTATCAATATTATCAACATCATTGCTTACGATTAAAACAATATAGTTTCCTGAGAAAGATAATTTAAAGTCTATGTTACCTTTAACTGATGAATATTTAAATGCATTATCAAGAAGAATTGTAAATAACTGCCATACTGATGATGCGTCACCACAGCATGTAAGATCAGGTGTAATATCATAGGTAAAGTGTTTACCTGAATCAAGTGCAAGTGCGTTATAAGAGTGCACAGCTTCTTCTGCAAGGTCAGAAACAGGAAAAGCAATACGTTTTATATGACCGTTGCGCTCATCCATTCTTGCAAGTGATACAAGACTGTTAGTCATAGCTGTAAGATTTTCTGCTTGCTTCTTTATATCTTCAATCCATTCATTATCAGGATTATCCATCTGTAATATATCAGCATCAGCTCTTATTACTGTAATCGGAGTCTTCAGCTCATGACTTGCAGAGGTTATGAATTCTTTCTGCTTGCGGTGTGCTTTTGCAATAGGCATGACGATAAGCTTTGAAGTAAATATAAGAATCAGGAGCATAACTGCAATACCTACACATGATGATTCTATAAGAGAAACAGCTGTTTTCTTAACATCATCTATCATATTACTTCGAAGCACGAATACAGCAATTGTACGTTTCTCTTTTTCATATATGCAATATCTGTAACCATTGTAAAATCCATCAAGTTCGCCAGTTTCATATGCTTCATGATATATTTTCAAAGCCTCATATTCAGAAATATCAGATATGTTATCGATATTAATGGTTCTGGGGCGGTTATCTTTACCAAATGTAATATAGAAATACCTGGCATCTGCTTTAATTGGCTTCTTATCTAAAATATTAATATATATAGATGAAACAAGATGGTCGGATTTAGCGACCATCTTATTGTATGTGTTTCTGACACTTGTACACACTATAAATCCCTGCATAATTATTACAACTGCCATTGAAAGAACAATAAATTGTATTCTTAAGCGGGTAAGCATTTTCTCATTATAATTAGATGCTTTATTGTTTTTTGACATTATATACCTTCTTTATATTAGTTGTTATTTTTTAAATAATATCCCATATTTCTTCTTGTAGCAATAGAATAATCAGACTTTAAAGCTTCAAGTTTTCTCCTGAGATAAGATATATAAGTCCATACGGTGCTGATATCTGAATCAGATTCACTGCCCCAGATTTTCTCCATAAAATGTTCTGCCGAAATAACCTGGGTTTTATTATTCATGAACATCAGCATCATCTGATATTCCTTATTAGTAAGAAGAAATGAACCTGAAGGAGAAGATAATTCACATGTAGTTGTGTTCAGCGAAATATTTCCAAGTGTAATAACATTATCCTGTTGTTTTTCAGAGCGTGTAAGTACACGGATTCTTGCAAGCAGTTCTCTTGTGTCAAATGGTTTGGTAAGATAATCGTTAGCACCATTATCAAGCCCTTCTACTTTATCATCAATCTCTGTCTTGGCTGTGAGCATAAGAACAGGAATGTTGCAGCCACGTTTTCTTAGATTCTTTAAAGCTGTAATTCCATCCATTACCGGCATCATAATATCCATAATTACAGCATCATATATATCTTTTTCTAGATAATCAAGGGCCGTCTGACCATTTTCAACACAGTCAACAGTGTAATTATTCTTCTGTAATATAGTTGATACAGCCCTTGATAATGAGCGGTCATCTTCAACTAATAATATTCTCATATATAATCCTCCAGTCGAATAATATTAATTCCAGTAGCCAAGTTCTATACCTTTTAAGTATATAGCTTTGGCTTTGGAATAATATCCATAAGAGTTAAAATGTGTGAAATCAGCACGAATCTGTTCAGGAAGATTGCCTGTCTGTATATCAATTATATCATTCTCGGTTGGTGTAAGTCCACAGTCAGATAGTGCATTTTTCATAAGGTAAAGTCTTGTGTTAAGGAAATGTTCTCCAAATGCATGATACAGAGCTTGTTCCCATAATGTTGCATGAAGTCCTGCATAATTACCATTACTATCGTATACATCCTGATATATGTCAGCTGATTCTCCCGGATTATCAGTATCGCCAACAATTATATAATCAGCATAATAGCTGTTATCTATTATATTCTGATATTGTCTTATAAGTTCATCATAATCATTCTCCCAGCCACCATTACTTCCCATCTCAAGAATAAGAATATCATTGCGATGGTCATAAGCTGCCTTAGGAATAACCCTTGTCCATGCGTTAATATACATTTCAGTTACAGAATCACAGTCTGCATCAGAACATATAGAAATATATAAGCCTTCATCGGCTCTTTCGACATAACATAAAACATCATTAATATATACTGTGTCTGGATATGTGTTATCTTCATATCCATATCCGCTGTAGTCATCCATATCGATTGTTTCTTCATTTTCATCAACAAATTTTACATAAGCTAATGAGTGGTCGGTTATATAGATATCACGGTCAGTGTATATTGGAATTCCGCCCGCACGTAAAGAAATCTGATATGAACTCTCACCACCTACACCAAAGTTGTAGGTATTGATTGATGTAAAATATTGCAGAGCAGATGGAGTTGTAAAGTAAGATATGTCTTCAATACCATTATCAGAGTATATATATGCTTCGTTACATCCAGCTCCCTGCATCATACTATCACCCCAGCATGTTATGCTGCGTTCAGGGATTTCATCATCTAATACTGATTCATTAGTGTAAGACTCAAGAACAATATTATCATTATTAGATAAAATGCATTCGGGCTGAGAGCTGTTTAATGTTATCTTAGATTCTTTTCCAGAACATCCTGTTAAGAACAGGCTTAATAATATAGTACATATATTTAATAAAGCAAAAAGGTTTTTTTTCATATGAATTTCTCCAATCTGATATCTTTTATCTTTGTTCTGACATTAATATAAAATATCAACCTAAAATTAATTTAAAAAATATTCACTAATCATCAATAAAATGGTAAAATATTAAAATATGTTTAGATAATGGAGGCAGATTATTATGGATTCAACATTAAGAAGAACATGGGCTGAAATAGATATGGATGCACTTGCACATAATTATGAAACATTACGGAAAAGAATTGGAGAAAATGTTAAGTTTTTAGGCGTTGTAAAAGCGGATGCTTACGGACATGGTTCTGTACAGGTAAGCAGACTTTTACAGGAGTCCGGAGCAGATTATCTTGCAGTAAGCAGTATAGATGAAGCTGTAGAATTAAGACACAATGGTATTACAATGCCGGTTCTTATACTTGGACATACACCTAAGGAAGAAGTATCTGAGCTTATTAAGAATAATATAACACAGGCTGTAACATGCAGGGCTAAGGCACTTGAATACAGTGAGGAAGCTGTTAAATGTGGTGGTACATTAAAGATTCATATTAAAGTTGATACAGGAATGTCAAGACTTGGATATCTGTGTGACGGAGATTATTTTGAAAGTGGTGTTGAAGGTATATGTGAAGGCTGTACTCTTCCGGGTCTTGATGCTGAGGGAATATTCACACATTTTGCAGTATCTGATGAATTTGGAGAAGAATATGAAAGCTATACTAAGCATCAGTTTGAATTGTTTACCAGTGTGATTGATGAAGTTGAGAAAAAACTTGGAAAGAAATTCAAGATAAGACACTGTGCCAATACAGGTGCTGTTGCAAGATATCCTGAAACATGGCTTGACATGGTAAGACCGGGACTTCTGCTCTATGGATATGGAGATTTTGCACAGGAGCTTGGACTTAAGCCTGTTATGTCACTTAAGACAACAGTAAGCACAATCAAGACTTACCCTGCCGGAACAGCAATAAGCTATGGAGGAATATACAAGACTGACAGAAAGACAAGAATGGGAGTTGTTCCTTATGGATATGCTGATGGATATTTCAGATGCCTTTCTAACAGATATGAGCTTATGACAGAAGAAGGTCCTGCTCCACAGAGAGGCAAGATATGTATGGATATGTGCATGATTGATCTTACAGATAAAATGAATGTTGACGTTGGTAGTGAAGTAGAGATATTTGGTAAGGCTAATCCTATTGAGCATATGGCACAGCTTGCAGGAACAATTCCTTATGAGCTTACATGTGCAGTAAGTAAGCGTGTCCCTAGAATGTACATAAAGGATGGCAAAGTTTATGAAAAAGAATTATTGTTAAGAGGATAAATGAATGAAGAAAATATTATGTGTATTAATGTCCTGTTTATTGTTTGTGATGGCAGGATGTAGCGGGCATAGTAAGAATTTGAAATTTGGTGCAGCAGATATAGGCGGAGTGTATTATTCATTTGCAAGCACGTTTACACAGCTGGCAGATAAAGAGATTGATGGATATACATTTGAAACAAAGACTACTGCTGGTTCGGTTGCTAATTTAAGGCTTATATCTGATGGGTATATAGACCTTGCTATTGTCCAGGCAGATCTGTTAAGTGATGCATATAATGCAACTGGCACATTTGCTGATAAAAAATACCAGAAGGGTTACAAAGCGGTTGCTTCCCTTTATACAGAATGCTGCCAGATTGTTGTAAGGAAAGATTCTGGAATCACAGGTATTGATGACCTGATTAATAAAACTGTAAGTGTCGGTGCATCAGAGTCAGGAACCGAAAAGAATGCAGAACAGATATTAAAGATGAGTGGAATTACTGATGAGCTTATTAATAAGGTCAATATGGATTATACAGAAGCGGCTGAAAAACTTAAAGCCGGAGAAATTGATGCATTTTTCTGTACAGCAGGAACAAGAACAGAAGTTATTGGACAGTTGTCTAAGGAATGTGACATATGTCTTATAAGTCTTGATGACAAATGCATAGACAAGATGTTATCAGCGTATTCTCTTTGTGAAAAATATACTATTCCGGCAGGAACTTATAATGGTCAGGATTCTGATGTGACAACTATTGGTGTTAAGGCAGTTCTGATTGCAAAGCAGTCACTCTCAGACGATGTTATTAAGAATGTGACTAAGACAATATATGAGCATGCTGATGATTTTAAGTATGCTACATCTCTTGATATTTCATTTGATATAAATACGGCGGCTGATGGAGTAGATATTCCGTTCCATTCAGGTGCAGCAGCTTATTATACAGAGCGTGGCATCAATGTTTTGACAGAATAATTCTGTATATCAGGTTAATGTTATAAAGAATGGAGAAATTTAATGAAGGTTCAGTTAGATATGTATCAGACGCTGGCTATTGCGGTACTTGTACTGCTTCTTGGCAGCTATTTACGAAAGAAAATTAAATTCCTTGAAAGGTTCTGTATACCGGCACCTGTTGTAGGAGGACTGTTGTTTGCTATATTTACATGTATATGTTATGTTACTCATATATTAGAGTTTTCATTTGATGACACACTTAAAGAAGTATGCATGGTATTCTTTTTTACATCCGTAGGATTTCAGGCTAATCTTAAAGTACTTAAAAAGGGCGGAAAGTCTATGGTGATATTTTTAGGATTAGTTATAGTACTTATATTTATACAGAATGGTGTTGCAGTAGGTTTATCTAAGGTTATTGGGCTTGATTCACTTATAGGAATGTGTACAGGCTCAATACCTATGGTTGGCGGACATGGTACTGCGGGTGCATTTGGACCGGTACTTGAAGATTTTAATGTTAAGGGTGCAACGACAATATGTACTGCTGCAGCTACATTTGGTCTTATATTTGGAAGTCTTGTAGGAGGACCATTAGGCAAGAGACTTATTGAGAAGAAAAACCTTTTAGATACGGCAATTCCAGAGGATGACAGTCTTCTTATTGAAGACGAAAAGAAGCATGAAAGACATTCCAGAATGTATGCATCAGCCGTATTCCAGCTTATTATTGCTATTGGTATAGGAACTATTTTTTCATGGGCTCTTACGAAGACAGGACTTACTTTTCCTATATACATCGGGGCCATGATTGCAGCTGCGCTTATGCGTAACATTGCAGAATATGCAGGAAATGGAAAGCTTGTTATTCATATGGGAGAAATTAACGACCTTGGAGGTATAAGTTTATCATTATTTCTTGGAATGGCTATGATTACACTTAAGTTATGGCAGCTTGCATCACTGGCACTTCCACTTGTCATACTGCTTGGCGCACAGATAATGGTTATTGTTTTATTTACATATTTTATTGTATTTAATATTATGGGAAGAGATTATGATGCAGCAGTTCTTGTTGCAGGTACATGTGGATTTGGAATGGGAGCAACGCCTAATGCCATGGCAAATATGCAGGCAGTATGTGACAAATATGTTCCATCAGTTAAGGCGTATCTGTTAATACCACTTATAGGAAGTCTTTTTGCAGATTTCCTCAATAGTCTGGTTATAACTTTTTTTATCAATATATTATAATTATAGAGGAGTTAAACATGTTTAATATATTCAAAAAGGTAAAAAACAAAGTTGATACATCTGAAAAGGATTATAGTCTGTCGTATGATAATCTTGCTATTCCTGAGATACATAAGAAAGATTCAGATAGTGAAAAAGATGATGCGGATATATCATCAGATATTGTTCCGGATGATAATACAGATAAGCCACATGTTACATATGACAGCCTGGCAGTTCCAGAAGTGCATTTTAAAAGAAAGAAATAACTAATAAATGCGTGTGATAACCATTAAGGTATATCACACGCATTTATTTATATGAATTAAGTTTCCTGAACTTAATTCAAAGAACTTAGTTTATTAAAATATGTTCACAATTAACCTTCAAGAACTTCTTCAATATTCTTAAGAATCTCATCTTTATCAAAAGGCTTTGTAATGAAACGTTCTGCACCAAGCTTGAGAGCTTCAATTACTTTATTCTGCTGTCCGGCAGCAGTTATCATAATTACCTTAGCGTTAGGATCATATGCTTTAATCTCTTTAAGTGCGTCTGTTCCATCCATGTTAGGCATTGTGATATCAAGTGTTATGATATCTGGATAATGAGTCTTATATGCAAGTACACCCTCTAATCCATCAGTAGCCTCAGCTAATACAGCATAACCTGCTTCTTCAAGAATATCACGCAGAATCTTTCTTGACATTCCTGAATCATCAACGATAACTACTGTTCCTTTGCTGTCTAACGTCACTTCTCCACCTGCTTTTGCCATAATCTTTCTTACAACAGGCATATCTCCAGCTTTTGTTTCATCAGAGGCAGATATGAAAAGCAGAACTTCACTGTCATGGATATGAATAGGAAGTACATAAGCATCTCCTTTGGCAAACTGATTTTCATAAGCAAACTGTGGAGTAATCTCTAACATGCTACCCTTCTTAGAAAGTGCTGTTGCAAACAATCCGCTTATACAATTAGTAAATTCACCTATAGCATCGTATACTTCTATTCCAAGATTAGATATATTACTATGAGAGAATCCATTAGCTATATCAACTATAGCTGTCTGTTCACCAACACTTGCAAAACCAACAATAATATCAAGGTCACCTTCTAATTTCTGACCAGCAAGACATCTGTATTCAAGCTGTGAAATATGCTTAATTCTGTCTATATAGAAATCAGATGTTACAAATCTTTCAATATTAGCAAGTGCAAGCCTGCATATATCAGTTACATATGACTTTGATGAAAAGGCAAATATTGGAACAATCTGTTCTAAATCATCATTCTTAAGACCATCCATATCCTCATCAGTAAAACCATGCTCCTTCTGGAATTCCTTAAGAAGCTCATCAACCTTCGATACCGATATATCTGCTGCTTCTGAAAGAACAGAAAGGAATATTGCATAAGCACTTCCCTGCTTTTTAAGAAGAACATCTAACTGTTCTTCAGTCATATAACCCTCTCCAACAGCGATTTCACCAAATCTCGCATCCTTTGTTGTCTGTAAGTGATTGATTTCATCAGCCTGCTTTTCAGTAATAATGCCATCGGCTACAGCAATAACACCAAGCTTTGCTCTTGAATCAGAAAGCTTTTCCATTATAGACTTGTATGTATCCTGGCTTATAACCTCCTTTTCAATTAAGAATTTACCAAATAATTGACAAAACATTACATTTCCTCCTAAACACTCACGATTTATTAATTATATATATTTTATCAGCATTAGTCTGATATGTAAAGAATGTGTCGGATTTTGTTGAAAAAATCAGGTGTGTGTCAGTAAGATTATTATTAAAAGAAAATGACTGCCCGCAAAATACGGACAGTCATCTCCTAATGTAAATATATTATACCTAAAAGGAAATATAGCAGATTACTGTAAAGCCTTGAATGCTTCGTCAAGATCTTCAATGATATCATCGATATTCTCTGTACCAATTGAAAGTCTGATTGTGTTAGGCTTGATTCCCTGATCAAGAAGTTCAGCTTCGTTGCACTCTGAATGAGTTGTGCTTGCAGGGTGTATTGCTAATGACTTAACATCGGCAACATTAGCAAGAAGTGAGAATAACTCAAGGTTATCAATGAACTTCTGTGCTTGGGCAGCACCACCCTTGATTTCAAATGTAAAGATTGAACCACCACCGTTAGGGAAGTACTTCTTATAAAGAGCCTGCTGTTCTTCGTTAGTAGAGATTGAAGGATGGTTTACCTTCTCAACTAATGGCTGATTCTTTAAGTACTGAACAACCTTTAATGCGTTCTCTACATGTCTCTCAACTCTGAGTGATAATGTTTCAAGTCCCTGAAGGAAGATGAATGAATGAACTGGAGAAATTGTAGCTCCTGTATCACGAAGAAGGATAGCTCTGATATATGTAACGAACGCAGCAGGTGCTGTATCCTTTGCAAAGCTAACACCGTGGTATGATACATTTGGTTCAACAAGCCATGGGAACTTATCAGCAGCCCCTACCCAGTCAAATTTACCACTATCAACGATTACACCGCCAAGTGTTGTGCCATGTCCACCGATGAACTTAGTAGCTGAATGGATAACGATATCTGCACCATATTCAATAGGTCTTACAAGGTAAGGTGTTGCAAATGTGTTATCAACAACAAGTGGAATGTTATGTGCATGTGCAATCTTAGCAATTCTTTCAATATCAACAACTTCCGAATTAGGATTTCCAAGTGTTTCAATCTGAACAGCTTTAGTATTAGGCTTGATTGCTGCTTCAATAGCATCATAATCAAAAGGATCTACGAATGTAGCTTCAATTCCGTAATCTGGAAGTGTATGTGCAAGAAGGTTATATGTTCCACCGTAGATATTCTTAGCTGCTACGATATGATCTCCTGCATGAGCAAGCGCCTGGAAAGCATAAGCCAAAGCTGCTGCACCAGAACCAACAGCAAGTGCTGCTACACCACCTTCAAGTGCTGCGATTCTCTTTTCGAATACATCTTCTGTTGGATTGGTAAGACGACCGTAGATGTTACCTGCATCCTTAAGACCAAATCTGTCAGCAGCATGCTGGCTGTTATGGAATACATATGATGATGTAAGGTAAATAGGTACTGCTCTAGCATCTGTTACCGGATCAGGCTGTTCCTGTCCTACATGAAGCTGTAATGTTTCAAACTTTAAATTTCTTTCAGAGTAAGATTTCTTTGCCATAATTAATTACCATCCTTTTTAATTTATTTCAAAAATGTATTGCTTTCTTGATGTTGATGATAATATAAACCCTTATCCCTACTATGTCAATAGGTTTGTATGATATTTTTGAAAATATTTTGGAAATGTGTATTGGTTGTGCTTTGGGATGTGTATTGGAATTGATTGTTAGTACCTATTGGGGAGGTGTATTGTATGAATCTTGCCAGAAACCTACTAAAGTCTGATTAGACAATAAAATAGTGGGTTTTTATTGCATGAATTAATCTTTGATTATTGGCAGAAACCTACTAGAATGGATGTTAATACATATTTCGTAGGTTATTTTGATGAAAAAGTGTTGCAAATGTGTTGATAAAACAGCTTGGATAGCGAAAAAGACCTACTAAGATATATAAATAAATTGTATGAGTAGGTCTTTATGCTACCCGACAGGAACAACAGCTGTAATAAAGACCTACCCAATTAAGAATTTATAGTTGGTTAGTAGGTATTCCAAATTATTAATGCTAACTAAGTTGTTATCCATTATCCTTGAAGTTTACCTAGGCAGTTTATCTGCGTAGTTTATCCACGCAGCCTCGCAACAGCAGCTTTTAATGCATCTATTGCATAGTCAGCATCTTCCTTGGTTAAATCCTTATCTATGCTTAATCTTAAAGCACCTTTAGTTTCACCTTTGCTTCGTCCGATAGCAAGAAGCACATGTGAAGGGGCGATTGAGCCTGCAGCACATGCTGAACCGCTGGATGCACATATACCGTTCATATCAAGCATAATAAGTAAAGAATCACCCGAAACATCTTTAAAGCAGAAATGCATATTAGACGGAAGACGCTTCAGGCTGCCAATCTCCGCTCCATCAAAAGTAACGTCAGGAATCTCACCAAGAATCCTGTCAACAATATAATTACGCATATTAATAATTGTACGTGTATCTTTATCAAGTGTACCTAAGGCAAGCTTTACAGCCTGCCCCATGCCGACAATGCCTGGAACATTGCTTGTTCCAGCGCGTCTTGCACGCTCCTGTGCCCCGCCATGGATGAAAGGCTCTAACTTAGCGGTATTCTTCATGTACATGAAACCGACGCCTTTAGGACCGTGGAACTTGTGTGCGCTTGCACTTAACAGGTCAATATTCATCTCTGTGACATTAATTGGGACATGACACATAGCCTGAACTGCATCAGTGTGAAAAAGAATGCCATGCTTATGTGCAATCTCACCTATTTCTCGGACAGGCTCAATTGTTCCGATTTCATTATTGGCAAACATAACACTTATAAGAATTGTTTTGTCAGTGATGGTATTCTCGATATCTTCTAATGAAACAAAGCCCTCGCTGTCAACATCAAGGTAAGTTACCTCGAATCCGTTCTTTTCAAGATATGCACATGTATTAAGAATTGCATGATGCTCTATTTTAGTTGTTATAATGTGGTTGCCTTTATCTCTAAGTCCGAATGCAGCAGACTTTAAAGCCCAGTTATCAGACTCGCTTCCACCGCCTGTAAAATATATTTCATTGCTTTTAGCAGCACCAATACTGTCAGCTATAATTTCCCTTGCATCTTCAATAGCCATCTTGCTTTTCTGGGCAAAATTATATACAGAAGAAGGATTGCCGTAATATTCAGTAAAGAATGGAAGCATTGCAGACACAACCTCTGGTGCGGTTGATGTAGTTGCTGCGTTATCCATATATATAAGTTTATCCATAATATTGTCCTTATTAATTAAAAAATTAAATAATAGTTCCGCCGCCAAGTACATTGTCCCCGTCATATAATACAAGCGCCTGACCTGGTGTTACGGCACGAACAGGCTCGTCAAATGTACACTCAAGAGTATTTTCATCAAACATTCTTATAGTACACATAGCACCCTCATGGCTGTAACGGATTTTACCTTTGGCACGCATTTCACCTTCAAGTGAAGGTATCGACATGAAATTAAGGTTGTTAGCGTAAAGCTTAGGTGAGAACACATCTGAATTATCACCGATTACAACCTCGTTGGTTTCAGGGCGTATAGCAACAACAAATGCCGGCTTTCCAAGAGCAAGTCCAAGACCTTTTCTCTGACCGACTGTGTAGTGTATGATACCCTGATGTCTTCCGATTACATTGCCATTGACGTCAATGAAATTACCGGGAACAGAAGTATAGCCTGTTTCACGTGTTATAAAGCCTGCATAGTCATTATCAGGAATAAAGCATATTTCCATGCTGTCAGGCTTCTTGGCAACAGTAATACCAATCTTAGATGCAATTTCACGGACCTGATCCTTAGTATAATCACCAATAGGCAGAAGCGTGTGCGATAACTGATCCTGTGTAAGATTATAAAGGGCGTAGGTCTGGTCTTTTCTGGCAGTTATTGAATTGCATATAGTGTATCTGCCATTAGGAAGCTGGTGGATTCTTGCATAGTGTCCTGTTGCAATGTAATCTGCTCCTATTTCAAGACTTCTCTTAAGAAGAGATTCCCACTTTACATAACGGTTGCAGGCGATACATGGATTAGGTGTACGGCCTTTTTTATATTCGTCAACAAAATAGTCGATTACATTACATTTGAACTCATTCTTAAAATTCATTACATAATATGGGATGTCAAGCTGACCTGCAACACGCCTTGCATCATCAACAGCACTGATACCGCAGCAGCCGTTCTCAGCGGCTTCTGTTGCATCGTCCTGCCATATCTGCATAGTCACTCCTATTACATCATAGCCCTGTTCCTTTAATAGATAAGCGGCAACAGAGGAATCAACGCCTCCTGACATGCCGACAACAACTTTTTTCTTCATTACTAATCCTCAATCATTTCTTATATCTCTTATTTCGTCTGCAAGTGCGCAGATTTCGTTCCAATGCTTCTTAGAATCCTCATCATATACAGCACATATCTTAAATCCACCCTGCCTTGCAGATTCAATGCCGTGAAGAACATCTTCATATACCCATGTATCTTCCGGTTTAAAATGCATTTTTTCAGCGATAAGCTTGTAGCTTTCCGGATTCTTTTTATTATACGGAATGTCATATACTGTAAAAATGTTGTTAAAACAGTCAGCTATTCCAAGACGGTTAAGTGTAGCGTCAACGCAGCTTCTGTCAGAGCTTGTAAATATGCACATGCAAGAACCGGCTTCATGCTCACGTCTGATTAATTCAAGCATTCCGTCTTTAGCAGGAATATCTGTGCTGTAGTGTCTTGTCATAATATCCACAGCAGTCTGCCTCATAGTTGCTGCATCAGTGTTTATGCCTAATTCATCACGGAAATAAGCAGAACATTCATCAAGGTCCATTACATAAGTACGCTCGTCAAAGTCGTCAGGTAACTTATCAACATACTGCATGGCGTATTCCTTGGAAACATTTCTCCAGTAAGGCATAGAATCAAGAATAGTTCCGTCCATGTCAAATATGAAATCCCTGTGATAATTAAATACACGGCCAGTCTTTAAGTAAAGCTCTTTTGTAGCAAGTCCAGGATCATCAGCGGCAAATATAGCTGAAACAACAGCAATCCCGTCAACACCAGTGCCTGCAAGCTCACCGCAGTTGTCGTAATCAATACCGCCGATTGCAACGACAGGGATATTAACTGAACCTGCAACCTCAATCAGTCGCTCACGAGGCATGTATACAGCATCCTTTTTGGTACTTGAGCCAAATACAGCACCGGTTCCGATATAATCTGCACCAAGTCTTTCGGCTTCTTTCGCTTGTTCTACTGTCTTGGCGGTCATGCCGATAATCTTATTATCTCCAAGAATACTTCTTGCAGTCATATAGTCAGTGTCACTCTGTCCGATATGTACTCCGTCAGCGTCAGCTTCAAGTGCCGCCTGCACATCATCATCAATAACAAATGGTACTCCATATTTTCGTGCAATTGGCTTAATTGCTTTTGCTTTTGCAACAATTTCATCATGCGATGCATTTTTTTCTCTTAATTGTAAAAATGTTGCTCCATTTTTTAATACATTTTCAACAACATCAATGAGACTGGCTCCGTTAAGCCAGCTTGTATCTGTGATTGCGTATAGACGCAGCTGTTCTTTTCTAATCATAATTAATTCTCCTGAATAAAATTCAATATGTATAATAACACATCTGCCTGTACCTTTGGCATACATTTTTTGACACATTTTAAAAAATTCTATAAAATATTCTGAAAAATGTTGTAACGAAAATCCATTTCGTGCGTCTAACCTATGTAAGACGGAAGGAGGTGACCAGTTCTGAATTACGAGAAATTGTACAATTCCTATTATATGCAGGTGTATTCTTATGTGTTTACTATAGTAAAGAATCAGTCTCTTGCTGAAGAAATCACACAAAATACTTTTTACAAAGCTATGACTGCCAAACGCCCGTATGAGGGCAAGGCGGGTGAGCTCACATGGCTTTGCAGTATTGCTAAGAATCTCGCAATTGATGAATGTAGGAAAAATAAGAAGTTTTCTGAGCTTGATGAGACTTTACCGCAGCAGACGGCTGATCTGGCGGATAAAGTTTCGGATACAGATTCTGCTTTGCAGATTCATATGGTTCTTCATGAACTACCGGAGCCGTATAAAGAGGTATTTCAGTTGAGAGTTTTTGGAGAACTCACATTTGCACAGATTGGAATGGTATTTGGAAAAACTGAGAACTGGGCCAGAGTAACTTATCATAGGGCCAGATTAAAAATAAAAGAAAGGATTGATTAGATATGAGTAATAAAGAATGTGATATCGTGCAGGATTTACTGCCACTTTATTATGACAATGCATGCAGCGAAGAGAGCCGCAGATTTGTTGAAAAGCATCTGCCAGGCTGTAATGACTGCCAGAAAATGTATAATGAATTAAAAGAAAATAACGTTGATGAAGTACTTGCAAAGGAATCGAAGGGAATACTCGAAAGACATGCAAAAATAGAGCGTAATGCAGCATACAAGGCAGGAGTTGTGATTGCCGCAATACTTCTACTGCCAATTGTCATTACATTTATAGTGCAGCTTGCTACCGGCATGGGATTAGGCGTATTCTCTGTTGTTACTGCTTCTATGCTGCTTGTCGCAGCACTTACGGTAGTTCCGCTTATGTCCACTAATAATCGTTTGTTAAAATGTATTCTTGCAGGAGTTACTTCGCTGATGCTTATACTGTTCTTCGTTGACCGGATGAATGGTGGAGGAAACTTCCTGTTATGGGCTATACCTACAGTATTTGGTATATCAATAGTATTGTTCCCGATAGTGATATGTCTGGTTAAACTTCCACCGGTACTTAGTGATAAGAAGGCACTTATAACAATGACATGGGATACTTTGTGGCTGTTTCTTACAATGTTTATAGTGTATTATCATTCCGGGATGGCAGGAATCAGGGAAGGATATACTGTTGCCATTGTACTTATGACTGGCGTGTGGGCAGTATTCCTTGTAATCAGATATCTTCCGGTTCATGGACTGATGAGAGCCGGAATAAGTACGATAATTTCTGTAATATGGGTTGCTTTTGCTAATGATTTTCTTAAGTTTATTCTTTATAAAGATAAGGCAATTGCTATAAGTAATATGAACCTGTCTGACTGGAGCACAGATCTTAGTATTAATGGAAACGTATTATTCATTATTTTATTATCTGGCTGTATAATCGGTGTCGTACTTATAGGTATTGGTGCGTTGCTTATGAGAAAGAAAAATGTTTAGAAGATAAGATAAGCCCCTCACAAGGTTGATGCTTTGTGAGGGGCTTATTAATATTATAGTTGCTTTTATAACATTATTATTCTTTCTTTTTTAGTTACTTCAATTTGTTTTTGATTGTTTGTGTAAATATCAATACCATTTTCGCCAATTTTTTCAACAAAAAAAGTTTTAGGTATGTAATATTTTAATATTTTATCTTTTTTTATACCGAGATGTACAATTGCATTTTCGTCTTTTGTGTAAAACAGAATATCACAATCAATTTTGGTTGGTGGATCAACATATTCATTCTTAAAATTTACAGCAATAGGATTTTCTATAAGAACAGGTATTAGATAAAAATAAATAAATTTAGCTTTTATACTTTTAAATTTACTTTTATTCATTCTTTTTAGATCTTTAAAACAAAGACTTGTATTTTGAATATTGTGCCAACCATCTAATCCTTTATAATTATGTATATCTTTTTGTGAAACTGCATATTTTGCAATTGATTCAAGTCCTAATAGGTGACAAAAGTTTTCTTTATCAAATCTTAGTTGAATTGAATTCGGATTAGAATCATCTTTTATATCATATTGATATATGAATGGATTTAAAAATTTCCTATAATAATCCTGTAAAATATTCAAATCAATGTCATTAATTTTAGGTTTTACAGATAGTGTTCTTAATTCTTCAGCTTTGTACAAATTATACTCCTTTTTATAAAAAAAGACTCTGAATTGTATCAGAGTCTTTCAATGCAACTTTAGTTTAATTCTGCTCATATTTAAACTCTCCGCAGCGGAGAAATCAGGAGTTGCCCCCAATTATATAAATAGCATATGCTATTTATTTCATAAGTATTCGCTTATATATAAGTATAATATACTTTTATATTTACTCTGTCAAGATGTTTTTCACTATTTAATACATGTTTTAATGTATACTTTTAATATATGCCCTGTAATTCTTAACAAGCAATGGCACTTCTGCAATAAGCATGCCAATCCAGCCAGCAAGATAAGAGAAAGGAAGTGCTTCTATTCCCATGCCTAATGCAAATACAAGTGGTATGGCGGCAAGCACGCGGACACCCATATTGATAAAGCTTGAAAGCAGTGTAATCTTTAAGTCGCCGATTCCTCTGAAATATCCCTGAATACCATTAGTGATGGCAGGAAGTATGTACATTATAGAGATAAGCTTAAGGTAGATTACACCGTGTCTTATAACCTCAGTATCTGAAGTGAACAGTTTCATAAGTGGTCTTGCAAATACAAAACATACAAAGAATATGAAGATTCCATATATTATCTCAAGAATAATACCGGCTTTAAAGCCTTTGATTACTCTGTCGTCTCTTCCGGCACCTTTGTTCTGTGCCATCATAGCTGTCATTCCGTGTGCAATATTCTGCTCGGGTGTATATGCATAGTCATCAATTCTGTTAACTACTGCAAATGCGGCTGAAACCGAAACGCCCATAGTGTTAATAATAGCCTGTATTCCTATTTTACCAAGCTGTACAGTAGCCTGCTGCATAGCAGATGCCCAGCCGTAGCTTATAGTTTTCTTAAGCAGTGAGCGGTCAAATACAAGCCACTTCTTGCCAAGACACAGAATCGGTACTTTGAATTTAATATATATCATACAGAATACACAGCAGAGAGCCTCGCTCACTACAGTTGCAACTGCACATCCATTGCTGCCAGCTTTCAGGACAACAACAAAGAAAAGGTCACCAAATACATTTAAAACTGCACTTATGATAAGGAAATACAGTGGTGTTGCACTATCTCCCAATGCCCTTAAAGTGCTTGAGAAAAAGTTATAAAGGAATGTGAAGATGAGTCCTAACATGATTATTCTTAAGTACTGGGTTGTAAGTGTCATAATTGATCTGTCAACCTGAACAAGCATAAGAATAGGTCTTGTAAATACTATTGCAATCAGTGTAAGTGCAAGTGAGAATATCATACCTGATATCATAGTTGTACTTATCTGGCGGGAAAGTGTGTCCATTTTCTTACCGCCGAAATAATTACCCATAAGAATACTTGCACCCATACATAATCCGTTAAGGAAAAGAATAATGAGTGTAGTTATTGGATTGCATATTCCAACAGCAGCCAGTGCTTCTTTTCCAACAAATCTTCCGACAATAATAGAGTCAACCGCATTATAAGTAAGCTGAAATATATTTCCTAGTATAAGTGGAATTGTGAATTTAATTAACATAGGCATAATTCTGCCCTGAGTTAAATCTTTTGCCATAATTGATGAAACCTCTTGTGTGAATTTTTATGTGAATTTCTATGCAGATCTTTAGTAGATAGGGCTGTCCCTAGTTGTTAGATTTTAGCCTTTAAGAATTGTTATGTCAAGGATAGAGTTGGATTTGTGTCAGGTTTGTGCCAGACTTGTGTATGGAGGAAGCTTTTAATGTTGAATACTGATTTTAGATTAGGAAGCTATTATTAATGCTGGAATGCAGCCAGATTTTTGAATTTCCTATATAGATAAAAAAATACACTGTTTTATAGGCAGATTTCTTATGTTTTCTTATGAAAAATGCTTTTTTGAATCAGATATTCCTATAAGCCGATGAATTTACATAATTTGATAGGCTTAAAATGCGACTATTATTATAAATATTATATTTTTCTTCCTATAAGTGATGTGAAAATGCGACTACTGATAGGTATCACGTTATATAGGCTCAGACATCGGAGAAAATAATTAGTTGTATTTCAGGGAATAGGGTGAATATTATAAGTATATGCATTCACATGATAGAATACTTTGATTATCAAATCACTATTGACAACCACATCATCTAATGTTATCATCACATAAAGAAACTTTGAACATCAAAATATATCAAAATCTTTAAAGGAGAATGATTATGTTAAGAATTATTGCTGACAGCACATGTGATATATCTAAAGAAGATGCAAGAAAAATGGGGATTCAGATTGTTCCTATATCTGTAAGGTTTGGGAATGAAGAATTCTTAGATGGAGTTGAGATAACACACGAGGAATTTTATACAAGACTTGCTGAATGTGATGAATTACCTAAGACTTCACAGCCAAGCCCTGATACATTCATGAAAGTATTTAATGAAGCTGTTGCTGCCGGGGATGATGTACTTGGAATATTCATATCTTCTGATTTATCAGGAACATATCAGAGTGCCTGCCTTGCTGCTTTAGATGTTGAAGAAGAAACAGGAAAGAAACTATACATGGTAGATTCAAGAAGTGCTTCGATTGGAACAGCCCTCCTAATCAGAGAGGCAGTCAAGTTAAGAGATGCCGGTGTAAATGTATCTGATATCGCTGCTGCATGTACAGAGATGTCAAAATACATCAAGCTTACAGCTGTTGTCGGCTCGCTTAAATATCTTAAAATGGGAGGCAGACTTTCAGGAGCTGCTGCATTTGCAGGAACAATGCTTCATATAACACCGGTTGTAAGTATTGAAGATGGAAAAGTTGTTGTGATTGGAAAAACAAGAGGAAAAAAAGCAGCTGAAAAACTTATGCATGATAAGCTCATCAAAGACGGATTAAGTCTTACAAGAGATTTCATGTTTGGTCATATCAACTGCTCTGAATCTTTAGAAACATTTATTAATAAGAGTCTTACTTACATATCGGATGTTAATGGAAATGTTGGTGTAAGCTCTATTGGTTGTTCTGTTGGAACTCATGTAGGTCCGGGAACATACGGAATTGCTTATGTAGAAGCTGCTGAATCAGGAATGAACCGTGAAAGCATCGTAAAGACGGCCTGATTCTTATAGCGTCGCTGTTCTGATGGAACGAATCTGTCAGAATTAACAAGTTCATCAAATTCCTTATACGGAACATACATGTAGTCCATGGTTTCTCCTTCCTGAAGGGTAACATGGACTTCTTTTTCTATTAAATTAAGGTAACTGTGATATATGGCATGCTTAGGCTTATCCACATAGCTGTAGAGCGGAATAAGGTCATCAGTAGAAATCTTAATACCAGTCTCTTCATATAACTCACGAATTGCACCTTCAGCCGCTGTTTCGCCTTTAAGTATAGAACCACCTGTAACTTCCCACTTAAGAGGGTATGTTTTATTTCGTGAACGTTCTGTCGTAAGAAGCTTACCATCCTTAGTCATAGTATATACATTGACAATGACATGATACACCCCATCAGGTAAAGATTTTGCCTGGCTTCTTTTTAAATCGAAACCTAGCAGCTTTTCATTCTCATCATAGGCATCCCATAATTCTTCGTCAACTATTTCAACAAAACTGTCGTAATACTGCTCTTCGAAATATATCATTTCTTCAATCTGCTGGATTGTGTAAGATATATTTTCAGGTGCTATTATCCAGACAGTTTCAGGATCATCACGTCGTCTTGCAACAGCTATAAGCTCTCCGATATATTCATCAACGGCAACATCTACACCTAACAGATAAACTCTCTGCTTATCAAGCTCAGAAAATCCGGCTGTTCTTTCGACATCTACATAGCCACAATTAATAGGATAGACCACCGAGGGGTTATCTTCATCAGTGCTTCCTAAGGGGTGGTCGATTTTCACGGTTACAGTTTCTTCTCTCATTATATCTCCTTGTTAAATGTTTATTAATTTGATATACAAACATGAATATACACCAATTAGAACAAAGGTGCAACCAGTCTTAATATACATTGTCCGATTCTCAAGATTCTCGGCTTATTGATGTACTTGTCGGTTACTTCCTCACTTCTTCTGAAAATGTTGTAGAAATCATTAAGTATGTCGGCAGCAGTTTCCCTGCCATATACATACGCGGCATTTTCAAAGTGAAGGTAAAGACTTCTGAAGTCCATGTTGATTGTACCGACAACAGATACTTCTCCATCGCTTACCCACTGTTTTGCATGAATGAAGCCCGGTGTGTATTCGTATATTCTTACGCCGTATCTTACGAGATCTGCATAATATGATCTTGTGAGGCTGTAGGTAAGCTTCTTATCAGGAATACCAGGTGTTACAATTCTTACATCAACACCTCTCATTGCTGCCATTGCAAGCTCTCTGGACATCTCTTCTGTAATAAGCAGATATGGTGTTGTAATGTAAAGATAATGCTTGGCTCCCTTAATAATATTAAGATAAACATTTTCAGCGACCCTGTTGTTATTAAGCGGACTGTCAGCGTAAGGGACAACATACTGATTATTATTAACAGCCTTGTATCCGTAATCAGATGCCTTGATATATTTAATATAATCATCCTGTGGCTCGTCTGTTTTCTTAATAGAGTTCCACATAGAAAGAAACAGCATTGTAAGAGTCCTAACGGCATCGCCGGTCAGCTTAAGGCCAGTATCTTTCCACTCACCATATGGGTGTGTTATGTTAAAGTACTCGTCAGCAAGATTATAACCTCCTGTGAATCCGACCTTACCGTCAATTACGGTAATTTTTCTGTGATCACGGTTATTCATGAACATATTAAATGCAAGCTTAATAGGATTGAATACGCGGCAGTCAATACCATTGGCACGCATTTCTTTGATGAAATCCTTGTTAAGGAAGAAGATACTTCCTACATCATCATAGAATAATCTGACTTCAACGCCTGCGGCAGCTTTTCTTATAAGTACATCTTTAATTCTGTCAAAGCTTGAAGCTTCTTCAATAGCATGATATTCCATAAATATGAATTTCTCAGCTTTTTCAAGTTCTTTAAGCTGTGCTTCAAGACCTTCCTCACCTATGGAATAGAATTCAATATCCGTATTCTTATATACAGGGTATCCTTCATGATTACTCAGATAATGGAACTGGTTGTATATATATATATCCTTATCTTTAACCTCTTTAAGAATGTTTTCATCCTGAGAAAGAGATTTTTTATAGGATTCTTCTATTGAATTGAACCTTTTCTTTACCGCCCTTGTAACAATGGAACGTCCAAAAAGCAGATAAATAAGTATACCAAGTATAGGAAATGCAAGAATTACAATTATCCATGGCATTTTCATGGCTGAATTAGTAGATGTTCCGTATATCTTAAGCACAAGAATAATTGCAATAAATGTGCTTAATAATGAAATCCATGCGTAGTCCCTGTAAAAATATAATAAAAGATAAGCCAGCCACGCAACCTGGATAAGTACAAATATACCTGTAGCCAGAAGCCGTCCAAAACTGTTTTTTACGGCTGTTTTCTTTTCGGTTCTCATATGCTTGCGATTATCCATAATTTTCTTATCTCCTTGTCCTATTAATCAGATTGCTTTTCCAGCAAACTGTGTCATATACAGCTCATAATATCTGCCTTTAGCAGCAAGCAGAGACTCATGATTACCTGTCTCGACAACTCTTCCATTATCCATAACAACTATGACGTCAGCGTCCTGAATAGTTGACAGTCGGTGTGCAATAATAAGGCTTGTTCTGTTCTTCATAAGATTAGTCATTGCATCCTGAATCTTTTTTTCTGTTCGTGTATCAACACTTGAGGTTGCTTCATCAAGTATAAGTATTTTAGGACTGGCAACAAATGCTCTTGCAATTGATAGTAACTGGCGTTGTCCCTGTGACAGATTCTGACCGTCTTTAGCAAGCACAGAATCATATCCGCCAGGAAGATGCATAATCATATTATGGCAGTTAGCCTTTTTCGCAGCAGCGATTATTTCAGTATCTGTTGCATCCTGTCTTGAATATAAAAGGTTATTCTTTACAGTATCAGCAAAAAGGACAGTATCCTGTAATACGATGGCAGTATTCTTCCTGAGATTCTCACAGTCTATATCTTTAATATTAACACCGTCAATAGTTATACTGCCATTGTCAATATCGTAGAATCTCATAAGAAGATTGACAACGGTAGTCTTACCGCTTCCCGTGCTTCCTACAAGTGCGACCTTCTGTCCGGCTTTAACCTTAAGGTTGAAATCATATAATACCTGTTTCCCCGGTATATAGGAGAAATCAACATGATTAAATTCAATGTTGCCGGTAGAATTATCCATTGTAAATTCACCTGATTTGTCCTCGGAAGGTTCATCAAGAACAGCAAATACTCTTTCAGCTCCGGCTATGGCAGTCTGAATCTGCCCCCATATATTGGCAAGCTCGTCAATAGGTCTGCCAAACTGCTTGGCATATACGATAAATGCTGATATTACACCGATGGATACATATCCTTTAATAGCAAAATATCCTCCAGCCCCTGCAATAATGACGAAGCCGATATTGTTAATGACATTCATTACAGGCCCCATAGAACCACCAAGAATCTCGGCTTTAATACCAACCTTAGTCAGTTCATCAGATGTATTATTAAAATCACTGCATACATTTTCCTGTCTGTCAAATGCTGTAACAGTCTTGATGCCAGTGACCATCTCCTCAACAGTACCATTAAGCTGTCCCAAAAGAACCTGCCGTCTGGAATAGAATTTCCTCATGGCTTTAGATAAATTCTTAGTTGCAAATATAGTAAGAATCACTGTTGTGCAGGAACATAATGCAAGCTGCGGAGACAAAACAACCATCATAACGACAGTTCCAATAATAGTAAGAACGCCTGAGAATAACGAACTCATAGATTGCGATACAGTGTTAGAGATATTCTCTACATCATTAGTCATACGGCTCATAATGTCACCATGTGAATGCTGGTCAAGATACTTAACTGACATACTTACAATCTTATTAAAAAGATCCTGTCTCATGTGCTTAACAATTCTCTGACTTAATATGGCACTTAATCTTGTCTGTATAAATGTGCATATACTGTATATTATGTATACCACTAACATGAAGATAAGTATATGATTTAAATTATTAAATTTTCTTAAAGAAATATAATCAATTGCCTGACTCTGAAGCTTTGGAGCATAGACAGAGCATACAACCATTATAACTACGGCAATAAAAAGAGCAGTAATTACAGGTATTTCTTTAGCAAAATACTGCATAAGGCGCATAAATGTTTCTTTACTGTTGACAGGCTTTTCAACAACGGCACCTCTGTTTCTGGGTCCTCCCTTCATGCCGGGAATTCTCATATTAATCTGTGATGTATTCTTATCCTCAGCCATAATATCTCTATCTCCTTGCTAGTTCTTATTCAACTGCGAATTATATATATCCTGATATATAGCACTGTTTTTCAGCAGCTCCTCATGAGTACCGACAGCACTTATATGTCCGTCATCAAGAATTACAATTCTGTCAGCATCTTTAACAGAGGCAATTCGCTGTGCAATAATAATCTTAGTAGTGTCCGGATATGCATTTTTAAGCATTGAATAAAGGCTGGCTTCCGTCTTTAAATCAAGTGCACTGGTTGCATCATCAAATATAATAATTTCAGATTGTTTAAGAATGGTACGGCTTATGGCAACTCTCTGCTTCTGACCGCCGGAAAGACTCGTTCCCTGTTGTGTTACAAGAGTGTCAAATTCATCTGCTGAAGTGCTGATAAATTCCATAGCCTGTGCGATAGAAGCTGCATTTGCAATGTCATTGTCAGTTGCGTTTTCACGGCCCCACTGGATGTTCTCTTTAATAGTGCTCTGGAATATTTCACTTTTCTGCAGAGCTACAGATATACGCTCACGCAGATTCTTAAGGTTATATTCCCTTACATCAATATCATCAACAAGCACGCTTCCTTCGCATACATCATAGAATCTTGGAATCAGGTTAATAAGACTTGTTTTACCGCAACCGGTTTCACCAAGAATACCGATAGTTTCGCCGGGATTGATAACAAGATTAATATTATCAAGAATCTTCTTATCGCCAGTTAATGGATATGCAAATGTTACATTTTTAAATTCAATTTTACCTTTAATAGAAGTTGTGGCGTTAAATGAACCGTTTTTGATAGAAGGCTCACAGGCAAGCACCTCATTAATTCGTCTGCCTGAAGCAATACCTCTTGATGCGGTCTGGAACATATTAGTCATTCGCATAACTGCATTAAGTGACTGCGTGACATATGTAATTGCTGCCATGACATTACCTGGTGTTACAGAACCGTTGGCAACCTGAATACCACCGACCTTGATAACTGCAACTACAGACAGGTTGAGAATAATATTCATAATTGGCTGCATATATGAGAAAATCATCAGCACATTAAGCTGAGTATTTACAAGGTCGTCATTGGATTTTCCGAACCGCTCTTTTTCGTAATCTTCTTTAACATATGCTTTGACAACGCGGAAACCTGATACATTTTCCTGCATTACATTATTAACATTATCAAGCTTTTGCTGCAGTTTTGAAAAAAGTGGATTAGCTTTAGAAAGAAAATATATAACACATATGGTTACAAGCGGCAGTGCACATGCGATAACTGCACCAAAGCTTAGATTAAGGGATAACATGCATATTATGCCGCCGGCAAAAAGCATAAATGTCCTTATAAAACCACGCATACTCATCTGGATAAAATTCTGTAACTGTGTTATATCGTTGGTAACTCTTGTGATAAGTGAACCTGTAGAGAATTTGTCAGTCTGTTCGAAGGAGAAAGACATAATATTTTTAAATATATCTTTTCTTAAATCATTACCAAAATTCTGCGATGCAATATTAGCACACACACCACATAAGATACCGGATAATCCGCCAAGAATTACGAATATTATCATCTTAAGTCCTTCGGTAAGTACAAGATTCAGATTACCAACACCGTTATTAGATAAACCTAAAACACCTTCATCCACGATGGTGCTCATTAAACGAGGCTGAACGAGGTCCGCAAGAACCTCGCCCACCATGAATAAAGGTGCAAGAATGGCAAAAAGCCAGTATTTTTTAAGATATTTCAGCATATAAAAACTCCCTGTCTTTAAATTAATTATTCAAAAACCTTCCTTATGCTGTCGTAATGAAGAAATTCTCCTCTGTCAGCGATAGCCTTGATTTCTTCTGATGTAGCAAATCTGAAACCGGCAGTCTCTTCTGTCTGTAAATGTATATCTGCTTCTGTAATATCCATGTTAAACTTATAGATATCAACAAAATAATTATCCTTTTCTTCAGGATTATCTCTTCTGTAAGAAAATTCAAAGCCGCCATCAGCATGTGATACATCAACACCGGTTTCTTCTAAAACCTCACGGCAGACAGCCTGAAAAGATGTCTCTCCAGCCTGGCATGCACCGCCTGAGACTTCCCAGTGCCCTGGTGCCCATGCTTTAGTTAAGACTCTCTGTGTTATTAAAAATGTATTATCAGGTCTTTTGATTATGCCAAGAACAGTTAAGTGATAGTCACCATCCTTCATGTTCCAGTCATTACGTTTCATAGTACGGCCTGTAAGCTGTTTATTGACATCATAGATATCCCATATCTCGCCCATTATTAATCGTCTCCTGTTAAACTAATTATCTTTATGTTTTTTCAGATAGTCAAGTACGCTGTGTACAGCAACATTTCCTTCACCAACAGCCTTGGCATACTGATAAGGTCTGCCTGTACAGTCACCTGCTGCATATACACCATCAATGTTAGTCTTCTGAGTTCTGTCAACAATAATATGTCCACCAGCCATATCAAGTCCTGATAATAATACACCCGGATTGATAGAATCCTTTAAGAAGAAAGCTCCGCTTACAGGGATAGCTTCTCCCTTGAAAGTTACTGAAGCTACTTTCTTATCTCCGTCAACACTTGCAGGAAGTCCGTTAAAATGCGTTATGTTATCATATTGTAACGTGGTTTCCTTATAAGGTGTGAAAAGATATATATGATTAGCAAGTCCTGCTAAAAATGTTACTTCATCCTCGAATTTAGGTGATGCACATATAACAGCAATATCCTTATTCTTATATAATGCTCCATCACATGTAGCACAATAACTTACGCCACAACCTAAAAGCCTTGCTTCACCTTCAATCTCTCTTGTTGTTGTCATACCAACAGTCATTATGACAGCTTTGGCTTCATATATCTCATTATCAGCACCGGCTGCAAAATAACCGCCGCAGTCATATATGGAATTAACCTGTGACTCTGTTATAGTAATGCCACAGTCGTCAATCTGCTTTAAGAACACAGACTGCATTTCGCTTCCTGTAACAGCAGGAAGTCCAGGATAATTCATGATTTTCTCGGCTTTCTCTATCTTAGTGCTTAGTGCTCTTGAACCAAACCATATAAAGTTAAGATTTCTTGCTTTAGCAGTGAGTGCAGCAGATATTCCCGCAGGTCCGCTGCCGATTATCATAAGGTCATACATATTACATAGCCTCCTTATTATGTTGACTTATAAACTAGTATTAATTAAAGGAAACGGCTTATACGCTCTTTCATCTGCTCTTCGCCCATGATATGAACAATAGTCCACAGATCAGGAGTATTAGCTCTGCCGGTTACAGCTATTCTTACCACCTCTGCAACATCTGATACATTACCCTTGAAGTTCTCAGGATTAGCCTTGTAAGCCTTCATATCAGAAGCATAGCCGTTCTTGTCAGCTATTTCCTTAAGCTTGTTAAACCACATGCTGTTATCATCATTATGGTCATAAGCTGCAAGGTAATCATTAAGAATAGCCTTAACCTCGTCATCAGCTAATCTGAATTCATCTCTTTCACCAGACTCGCCATCAAAGAAGAAGCTGATAAGTTCAAATATCTGCTTAGCATACATGAAGTCTTTTCTTCTTCTCTTAGCACCAACACCCATGTAAAGTCTTAATATAGCAAGTAACTTCTCTTTGTCAGCAAACCATACCTTTTCCATCTCAGGTTCATTCTCTAATGCCCAGTTGTGAAGGAATTCATATAAATCATCCTCTGATAACTTGGAAAGCTCATTCTTACAGATGTTATGAAGCTTTTCTTTATCAAATAAGGCACCTGAAACACTCATCTTATCTACTGAGAATGGGAATTCATTGATATCCTTGTCAGGGAACTTCTCATGCCATTCCTCAAAGTTAGAGTTAAGGAGTGTAAGAAGATATACCTTCATTGTGTATGGATGATATCCGTCTTTTCTGTAGTAATCAAGTGAAAGCTCCGGATCTTTTCTCTTAGATAACTTTCTCTTTCCGCCTGTTTCCTCATCAAACTTCATAAGATGTGCTGTATGTGCGTATTTTGGCATCTTGAAGCCTAATACATGGAATAATTCATAGTGGATTGGAACAGATGCAAGCCATTCACCACCACGTACAACTGTAGTAGTTCTCATAAAGTGGTCATCAATTGCGTGTGCAAAATGATATGTAGGAATACCATCTTTCTTAAGAAGAACTACATCATGGATATTCTCTGGAAGCTTAATCTCTCCCTTAATGCTGTCTGTAAATGTGATTTCATTCTCAGGACTTCCCTGTGAACGAAGTCTAAGCACATAAGGCTTTCCTGCCTTAAGATTTTCCTCGATAGTCTCTAAAGAAAGGTCACGGCATACAGCATATTTGCCATAATATCCAGTAAGAACCTTATCAGTCTCCTGCTGTAATCTTACAGCCTCAAGCTCTTCCTCTGTACAGAAGCAAGGGTAAGCAAGACCTTTAAGTACAAGCTCCTTTGCAAATGTATGATAGATATCAACTCTCTGTGTCTGATAATATGGTCCGTATGCATTAACCGGGTCAGAATCCGGAAAGCCTGCACCTTCATCAAATTCAATATCAAAGTATCTTAAAGAATTGATTACAAGGTCAACAGCACCTTCAACAGTTCTCTTGGCATCAGTATCTTCAATTCTTAAGTAGAACACACCACCGTTCTTGTGAGCGATTCTCTCATCAGCTAAGGCACTGTAGAGATTACCAAGATGGATAAATCCAGTTGGACTTGGACCTAATCTTGTTACTTCTGCCTTGTTTGGAAGTTTTCTATATGGGTATTTCTCCTCATAATAATCAGGTGTCTTATCCACATCAGGGAATAAGAGCTCTGCTAATTTCTTACAATCCTGTTCGTTCATTATTAATCTCCTTATATTGCTAAATAAATCTCATAATATTTTACACATTTTGCAGACGCATTTCAACCTTGAAATTAATCTATGGTAATCTTGGGATTTGATTATATAATTATAACACAACGATACCTGTCTGTGGCTGACACTCTCCGATATCCTCGCTTAGTTGGAGTAAATACCGCTATCTACAGAGTTTATTACGGTGCTTGAAGTCAAACGCGCTTCGCTTGAACGAGACTTCAGGCACCGACCTTTTGTATATAGCGGTATTAACTCCAACACAGCTCGTCTATAGTCGGGTGTCAGCCACAGACAGGTATCGTTGTATATTAAAGTAATGAAAAGCCTAAGATTAACATATATTAAGTATATTGCGGAATGCGTATGCTACGCCGTCTTTATCGTGGTGCAGCGTTACGTGGTCGGCTATTTCTTTAAGGTGTGGGGCGGCGTTTTCCATTGCGATTCCGGTTCCGGCGTATTCTATCATGTCTGTGTCGTTGTCGGCATCGCCGAATGCGGCTACATTTTCACGGGAAAGACCGAGGTATTCTGTTAAGAACTTAACACCTGATTTCTTGCCGGCGTCTTTATATGATATCTCAAGGAGCTGGCTTATTGAACTTGTCATGTAGACTTCGTCTGTGGCTTTTCTTATTCTGTCCATTATGTTTTTCTTTAATTCTTCATCGCCGACTACTATGTCAATACTGTCCAGTTCATGGCAGTGTTCAAGTATGAAGGATACAATGTCGTCTTTAAGAATTCTTGTTTTCTTTACATAGTTAAGTGAGTGTTCTGTAGCACCGTATTTTTCAGGATGTGCAGTATATTCTATTGAAGCAAATGCCTGTCCTTTTATAAATGCTTCATATGTCACAATATCATTCTCTGTGAGTTTAAGTATTGTCTTTACTGATTCCGGTGTAAGAACATAGGATTTAAGGCACTCTTTGCCTGCAATACGGTATATGGCAGCACCGTTGCTGGTTATTGCATATTCAATTCCAGGAACTGATATGACATCCTCAGGCAGTGTGTCAAATGCACGTCCGCTTGCTATACATACATGTACTCCGTTGCTTATGGCATCAATTAATGCCTGTCTGTTTACTTCTGACAGATGGCTTTCTGAATTAAGAGTTGTCCTGTCTAAATCAAGAGCCACAAGTTTAATATCTGTATTCATAATAATCACCTTGTTTCCGTACTTTTCATTGTAATAGCCATTATAAATAAATAAGGCTGTCCCTTTAAGGACAACCTTATATGTATAGTGATGATATGTCAATATTTTAAGCAGATTTTTTATCATCTTTCGATGGCTTAATCTGCCCCTGAACGATTTCGATAATTTCATCAGATAAGAAATTAAGCTCGTCTGCGTCGTGGCAGGCAATTATAATTAAAGCACCTCTTTCCCTGTGCCTGATGAGTATGTCACGAATCTGCTCTGTACCTGTATCATCAAGTGCATTGATTGGTTCATCAAGGATAATGATATCGGGATTCTCCATGATGGCAGCAGCAATTCCAAGTCTCTGTTTCATACCAAGTGAGAACTTATGGAAAGTTCTTTTATCATCAGGATCAAGACCAATCTCGGTAAGAGTCTCGCGTATGCGGTTATCATCAATACGCCTGCGGATAGATGCAAGTGTTTTAAGATTCTCAAATGCAGTGTAATTATTAATAAAAGACGGATTTTCAATTAATAATCCGATACTTGGCGGAAACATAATATCTTTTCCGATAATCTGTCCATTAATATCAACAGTACCCTTAACCTTGATAAGACCTGATATAGCTCTCATAAGCATAGTTTTACCACAGCCGTTCTTTCCCTTGAAACCATATATTTTGCCTGATTCCATGCGCAGATTGATATCTTTAAGGATATCATTGCTCTTAATTTTCTTTGAAACATTTGTAAGCTGAATATACATATTAATCCCCCTTAGATAAAGTCTTTTTTCTTTGAATAAATAATACCAGCTGCAACCAGTAATATATTGATTGCCAGCATTAAGCACAGACCGTACGGCCATCTGTTGTATACATGAGGTATGCGGATAGTCATGAAATAATTATAGAAAAAGAACCATTTCATACTGCATATACTCACAATAAAGAAGAACAGATTAACAACGAATCCGAATACCGCATTGCTGATATAAGCAAGCAGAAGGCTTATGCCCGTCATAGTTACGAGACACACAAAACACAGTATAATAACCAGAGGCATATTGAAATCAAGTTCAAGCTTAGTCTGTAAAAATATTCTTACTGCCTCGGTGCCTGTAATGTTAAGTGACATTGAAAATCTGCTGCCAGTCATAATCAGACCAACAATTGTGTTAGCAGCAAATATACCTGCCATATATATAATTACAGCCAGTAACATAGTGATATATTTGCTGAGCCACCAGCCGGAAGCTGAACCTGAGATAACAAGAATATTCTTTCCGACAGCTTTCTGGTCAGCCGTTATGTAATAAGTTATTATAAATGTGATATACAGCACTATAAGAATCTCAAACAGCGGAATGTCAATCTGCATGCCGGGAGAGAATTCTTTTGCACCTCTGAATACATACAGCAGGGAATCTCCAAGAGAAATACTGCTGATTCTGGAATTCTTAATACATCTGTATACATTTGAAAAATACGATACAGCCTGAAATACGCAATATATATAGAAAACCATATAGAATTTCCAGCACATCGACCAGAAGCGTCTGATATCAGCCTTTAAAATACATAAGAAAGTATTCATTAATTCTTAAGCATGTCCTTTCTATAGAATTTAATTACAGCCCAGCTTATCAGAATCATATCAATCCATATAATAAACGGAGTTATAACATCATCAGCATAATAGATACCGGATATGTACACATCTGACTGGTTAAGACACATCTTTCTATAGAAGTTCTCAAAAGGCAGAACAGATACATAAGTAGTAAATATACATGCGTAAGTGATAATAAAATCAGCAACCGGATTTCTTATAATCCAGTGCAGCGCACAGATTGTAAGAATTGTTATCTGAACACGCAGAATATCAAGCAGGAAGCAGATAAGAATTATTACAAATGTGTTCTCAGTCGTAATATTTCCATTAGGTATAAAATTTCTTGCAACACTGCCCTCTTCCAGCCAGTTACAGTTAATAACTGAAGGATAAGATAATGCACAGCCTGTCAGTACCACTGAATTAATCAGAGGAAATACAATACTTATCCATGCACATTTTTTTACACAGTTAAGCCACAGCTTCGACATTGAAGAATACAGTACAACCCTGAAATCAGACATTTCATATCTGATAATGGATATAATCATGAAAGCTGCAACAACAAGTTCGAGATTGCATAGAAAAATGTTGTTTGGAAAATCATAAAAAAACAAAAAGAAATCCGAAACACAAGGTACTGCGTTATCAAAATATCTGCTTGTGTATGGCAGAGTCCTGATTAATATTGCAATTACAATTGTATATATAATTAATATTTTAATATAATGTTTATGTCGTTCTTTAATCATAGGCAAGCCTCTTATCAATGACGGTCAAATACAATGCGCAGCCTTTTTGGATAGAAAGAATATACAAGACTGATATCAGAAGAATCTATCTTGTCAAGTTTACTTTCTTTAACCATGGAACTTCCTAATGTGCATTGCAGGCGCACTTCTTTCTTTTCACCGGGAACAACTACAATACGTGAATCTTTTGATGAATACATAGTTACTCCGTTGTGTGCATTAAGCTCGTCAGACAAAAAAACGAATATTGATGGTGAGAAATTAACAACCTTATCGGATACATTTTCTAATTCTATAGTCATAACCACAATACGGCTCTTACGGGCAGTTTCCTCACGCATATTAAGCTGCTGACCTGATTTCTCGCGGTATTCGTCGATTGTATATACATTATAATCAACAGGAGTAATCTTTAAACCGTCAATAATAGGAGGATTATCAGATGTGTAAGTTACATCTTTGGCATTAGGAAAAATCATATTGATTCTCACGGTGAATCCTATAAATATTGCAATAAGCAGAGTTATTGCTCCAATAATTATTATTCTATAACGCTTCATTATTCTTTCCTTTCATAAAAAATATAATTCCACATATAACACAGATGATAATTGGTTCACATATGTAGGCAAATAACATTCCGTCCTGTAGCTTGGTTGCAGGTGAAAGCAGAGCCATAGGATTGAATGAATAAATATTCATTACGCTTTTACATAATGTAGAGATAATACCAAGTCCGTAATAGGTAACGAATGGAGATATTATTACTAAAAATGTATTGTCGATAAAGAATGAAACCGCAAGTGAAACAAGTGCAAATGAACCGCCATATATAAAGAACTGTAATACATATATCAATACATAGATAAGCGGATGTTCACAGAAAAGATTTCCCATTATATACGCACCTGAATGAATAAATAAGCCGTTGCCGGATGGCTTCAATGCAGGAATAAACATCATAGTTGCGCATAGATTCAGTAAAAGAGGAAGCATAGTTACAAGTCCTCCTGAGATAAATGTTGCAATGAATCTGGCAGCATGAATCTTATTCTTTGACATTCTGCTGTAATATTGCAGAATGTACTGGTTCTTGTTATCTCTGCAGAAGAATCCACAATACGGAAGTGCTGCAAGCAGCATAAATATATACAGATAAGATGTAGATATAGGCTTAAGCCCCATAAACATTCCCATCCACGAATTAAATACAGAGAACGGATATGTTTCCACTCCCCCATTAAAGCCGTTAGTAATATTAAGATGCGGCTTCGCACACTCAATAAATCCTCCAACAGATAAGGCAAGTCCTATAAAAAGACTTACATAAAATAATTTGCTTTTAAATAATCGTTTAAGTTCTATTCTTAACAGAATTAAAATATCGTGCATAATCCTCCCCCATAAAAGTAAGTGTAGTGTTGTTAGTTATAATTTATTCGACTTCTTCAATGTCGTTAAGTTCGACAAGGTAACCACTGTAATGGTTTCCGCCAAGAAGTTTCTGAAACGAACCTTGAATATAATATTTATTTGTATCAGAATAACGGTATGCTTCATATAAAAACCAGCTATCAAATTCATCGCCAGGGTTCAAAGTCAGGTGTTGCTCGTTGTTTTCAGCTAAAGACCTGTCTATAAAATTTATACCTCCTAATTCATATGTTGTCCCGTCAGGATATTCAGCTATAATTGTTGATGTAAATTGAAATTTTGAAGTTGTTTCTCCTAAATATTTAATATGAACCTTTATCCAGAAAAATCTATGTCCCTCATAAAATAGATTGCCGTTTTCATCATAAATTCCCCTATATAGATTAAGCTGATTCATTACAGGCTGGATATATTCTTCGTCAACTAATTCGGTGGCAAATGATTTAGATATAGTTGAATATACTTTTAATATCGTATAATCAAATGAGCCTGTATTATATGTTTCATTCATTTTTATGTATTTTATAGAATTTTTGTTTAATTTTACGATTGGTTCTTCTGTTATTTGGGGTTCATTCGCATCAACAGAAGGTTTCTCTTCATTGTAAGCAGTGCTTACTTCACCATTGGAATCTGTTTCATAATCGTAGTTATAAAGATAAGTTTTGGTTTCGGCTATGTCATTTGTGTTGTTATTGGTATTTGTTGCGCAGCCACATAAGGCAGTTAATAATAGTGGTATAATTATTATATATTTTTTTTCAATTATTGACCTCCATAGGTTAACTTTTTTACAATTAGAAGACTACGTTGTGCATATACACAACGTAGCTTTAATAATAAATCATATATAAATACTAATTTATATGTGATTTGTTTTAAATGTCTGGATTCCAATAGCCTCCAAACCATGCACCATGATAATCATCAACTGAATATCCCTCACATCTTACACAAGTCATATTGTAATGTTCTTCATATACCCAGTTAAGCATATTATGTGAGTCATTTACATCAAAATAATACTCGTATCCATGAGAGACATCTATTCTTGTTCCCGCTGAATTTAAAGCATAAACTTTTGCATACTAATAAGAACCATCAATATCTTTGTCCGTGCAAGACATCCAAACAGATGATGACGTGTTTTTACTTTTTCTATCTGTGTAATATGTGTCTCCATCAAAATCAAAGGATGCTCCGTACCAAACATCATCTCCAGCTTTTGATATCACAGGTGCAGTATACACACCAATAACCAGCATCATAGTAGCAAATATTATTGTGTTTTTAATTATCTTTTTAAATTTCATATTAAATATATCATCTTAAAGTAGTAAGACTAATCAATTTCAGTCAAATCATTTAGTTCAATCAAGTAGCCGTTATAACTATTATTGTCGTTATAATTTTGAAAATTACCTTTAACATAATAAGTGTTGTCACTAGAATAATTTGAAAGATTATAGAAAAACCACATGTCATATTCTTCATTAGGTTCAAGATAAATATTATCAAGTTTATGGATAGAAAAAGATTTATCAATAAACATTAAAAAACCTAAAAAAAGTATTTCGTTATTAGTGTCTTTGCTGAATATTGTAGAGTATATATCCATAGTCATGGCTTCTTTACCGGTATACTTCATATGTACTTTTACACAGAAAAAGCGAGAAGTATCGTCAATGAGTTTTCCAGTTTCTTTAGAAATATCGCGTTGTTTTGAAATTTCATCTGATAAAATATTGTGATAATTTTCATTAACTAATGTGTAAAAATAATTAGAATCCGAGGTGACATAGGCTTGTGTAATAGCACATTCACAACTTCCAAATGAATATTTTTCATTCATTTTTATGTATGTAACAGCATTTTTTTTGAAATTGACAGTTGCTCTTACAACATCTCTGGGTTCATTCAAATCAACAGATGGTTTTTCCTCATGATATGCTGTGCTTAATTCTCCATTAGGTTCTGTTTCATAATCATAACTATATAGATATGTTTTAGTTTCTAACATATTATTGGTATCATTAGAAGGCTGTGTTGTGCAGCCACACAACGCAGTTAATAATAGTGAAAAGACAGTTATTTTTTTCAGTTTCAATTATTAAGCCTCCTAGATATCTGGATACCAGTAACCACCAAACCATGCACCATGATAATCGTCTACAGAATACGCCTCACATCTTACAGCAGCGCGTGTATAGCCTTCCTCGTTTACCCAGTTAAGCATATTATGAGTTTCGTTAACATCGAAATAATATTCATAGCCATGTGAGACATCATAATATTGTCCACTTTTATAAGCATATACTTTGCCGTAATAATATGAACCATCAATATCTTTATCGGTGCATAACATCTGAACTGAAGATGATGTGCTTTTGGATTGTGTATCTGTAAAAGTAGTTTCACCATCTACACTAAAAGCAACACCAAAGCTGTTGCCTGCTTTGGATATTAATGGTGTTGAATTAATACCAACAATTAGCAGCATTGCTGTGAATATGACAGCATTTTTAATGGCTTTTTTACATATCATATTTTGTCCTCCTGTTAAATTATTTTAAATAAGTACTTATCTCTTAAAAACAGAATAACAGCCCCGTACTTAAAGCACAAGACTGTTATTTTGCGGTTTGTCGTAAGATGCATGTTTAACGACGTAAGTTACATATTTTATTAGTATAGTTGCAAAAACATGGATTTATTCGACATCTTCGATGTCGTTAAGTTCGACAAGGTAACCAGTATAGCTGTCATCATCAATATAGTTTTGAAAAGAACCTCTTAAATAGTAGGTCTTATCATGACTATATCGGGAAGCTTCATAGAGAAACCATGCGTCAAATTCATCATCTGGGTTTAATGTTAAATGACATGTGGAATTTTCTGACAAAGCTCTGTCAATGAAACCAAGTAATCCAAGAGAATAATATGTACCGTCTGGATATTTACATATAATTGGTGATGTAAATTGAATTTTTGAAGTAGTTTTACCTGAATATTTTAAATGCATCTTAACAAGAAAGAATCTATGTCCTTCGTTGAATAGATTACCATTTTCATCATAATAGCCACGAAATTTATTTAGATAGTCAAGTAATAGCTGTGAATATTCTTCTCCAAATGTATCAGCGCAAAACTGCTTGGAAACAGTTGAATATGCTTTTAAGACAGTACATTCACATGCACCCGAATTATAAGTTTCATTCATTTTCACATATGTGACAGCACCTTTTTTGAAATTAACAGTAGGTTCAACTTCTTCGTGTGATTCATTCAAATCAACAGAGGGTTTTTCTTCATGGTAATCTGTATGTACTTCACCATTGGAATCTGTTTCATAATCGTAGTTGTATAGAAAGGTTTTAGTTTCTGTTATGTCATCTGTTTTATTTGATGTAGATGATGAACAGCCACTTAAAGTGAATAACATTATAAAAATAATTATTATTTTCTTTTTCAATAATTTTTTCCTCCCAATAAAATTATTGTTTATATTTACAAATTCGGTAAGCTTTATAAGATATTTATTATTAGGAAGCTGCGTTGTGCAGTCGCACAACGCAGCTAGTATAAAATAGAGAATATATAAGCTTATATTTCAATATTTATAATTTTAAATATCTGGATTCCAGTAACCTCCAAACCATGCACCGTGATAATCGTCAACGGAATAGCCAGTACATTTAACAGTTGCTTTATTGTAATGTTCTTCATAAACCCAATTTAACATAGTATGAGTTTCATTAACATCAAAATAATATTCATATCCATGCGATACATCAACAGGATTATCAGATACATTAACAGCATTAACACGTGCATAATAATATGAACCATCAATATCCTTATCAGTACAAGACATCCACACAGATGATGATGTGTATTTAAATTGTGATGGTAAATATTTTTCATGACCATCAAAATCAAAGGATGCTCCGTACCAAACATCATCTCCAGCTTTTGATATCACAGGTGCAGTATACACACCTATAACCAGCATCATAGCAGCAAATATTATTGTGTTTTTAATTATTTTTTTAAAATTTCATATTAAATATCTCATCTTAAAGTAGTAAGACTAATTAATTTCAGTCAAATCATTTAGTTCAATCAGGTAACCATCATAACTATCATAATCGTTATAATTGTAAAAATCACCTTGGATATAATAAGTATTATCACTGGAGTATGTTCCTAATACATGATAGAAAAACCATAAATCATACTCTTTACCAGGTTCAAGATATAAAGTATCTTTTTCTTTGTTTGATAAAGCTTTATCTATAAAGAAAAGAAAACCTGAAGCATAAATCAAATTATCAGTTCTTTTTGAAAATCCAGTGGTATAAAAGCTCATATTAGTTGGTTGAGAACCAGTATATTTCAAATGGATTTTCACACAAAAAAAAGAATTTTTCTCATCAATTAATTTTCCTGTATCTTTTGAAATATAATTAGGCTTAGCAATTTCTTTTGCTAGAGCTTCATGATATTGCTCATCAACTAATGTATAGAAAAAATCAGAAGATATAGTTTTATAAGCTTTTGTTACGGTACATTCATAATTTCCCTTTGAAAATGTTTCATTCATTTTTATGTATGTAATAGCGTTTTTATTTTTGAAATTGACAGTTCCTTTTTCAACATTTCTGGATTCATTCAAATCAACGGATGGCTTTTCCTCATGATAAGCTGTGCTTAACTCTCCATTAGGTTCTGTTTCATAATCATAACTATATAGATATGTTTTAGTTTCTAACATGTTATTGGTATCATTAGAAGGCTGTGTTGTGCAACCACACAACACAGTTAATAATAGTAAAAAAAAAGTTACTTTTTTCTGTTTCAATTATTATGCCTCCTAGATATCTGGATACCAGTAACCGCCAAACCATGCTCCATGGTAATCATCAACCGAATACGCTTCGCATCTTATAGTAGCATGTGTATAGCCTTCCTCATTTACCCAGTTAAGCATGTTATGAGTTTCATTGACATCATAATAATATTCATAGCCATGTGATACATCAACCGGATCGCTATTGCCATCAATTGCGTATACTTTACCATAGTAATAAGAACCATCAATATCTTTATCAGTGCATGACATCTGAACTGAAGAAGAGGTATATTTATTTTGGCTACCTGTAAATTTAGTTTCACCATCCACACTAAATGCCACACCAAAGTCATTGCCAGCTTTAGACATTATAGGTGCTGAGTTAACCCCGACAATTAATAGCATTGCTGTAAATATAACAGCATTTTTAATAAAATGTTTGTGAACCATTTCTTATCCTCCTGCAAAATTATTTATAAGTACTTATCTCTTAAAAACAGAATAACAGCCCCGTACTCAAAGTACAAGACTGTTATTTTGAGGTTTGTCGTAAGATGCATGTTTAACGACGTAAGTTACATATTTTATTAGTATAGTTATAAAAACATGGATTTATTCGACATCTTCAATGTCGTTAAGTTCGACAAGATAACCACTATAGCTGTCGTCATCAATATAGTTTTGAAATGAACCTCTTAAATAGTAGGTCTTATCATGGCTATATCGATAAGCTTCATAAAGAAACCATGAATCGAATTCATCACCTGGATTTAAGGTTATGTGATGAGATTCATTTTCTAGCAAAGCTTTGTCAATGTAATCAATTCCTCCAAGGGAATAATATGTACCATCTGGATATTTACATATTATTGGGGAATCAAATTGAATTTTTGAAGTGGTTTTACCTAAATATTTCATATGCATCTTGATAAGAAAGAAACGATGTCCTTCGTTATATAGATTGCCATTTTCATCATAATAGCCTTGAAATTTATTTATCTTATCAAGTAATAATTGAGAATATTCTTCTCCGAATGTATCAGCAGCAAATTGTTTTGAAACTGTTGAATAAGCTTTTAAAACTGTACATTCAATTGTTCCCGAGGTATAAGTCTCATTCATTTTAATAAAGGTAAGACCAGCTTTACTTCTGAAATTGACAATAGGTTCAACTTCTCTATGAGATTCATTCAAATCAACAGATGGTTTTTCTTCATGATAAGCAGTACTTACTTCACCATTGGTTTCTGTTTCGTAATCGTAACTGTAAAGATAAGTTTTAGTTTCTGTTATATCATCTGTTTTATTTACTTGTGGTGATGAACAACCACATAAAGTTGTTATTAATATAAAACTAATAACTACTATTTTCTTTTTCAATAATCTTTCCCTCCCATAAAATTATTGTATATGTTTTCAAGTCTATTATGTTTTATAAAATATTCATTATTATTAGAAAGCTGCGTTGTGCAGTTGCACAACGCAGTTATTACAAGGAATAAGAAATATATTAACTTATATTTCCTATTTACTGTCTTTAAATGTCCGCATACCAGTAACCGCCAAACCATGCACCATGATAGTCGTCAACTGAATATCCCTGACATTTTACACAAGCCATATTATAATGCTCTTCATATACCCAGTTAAGCATGTTGTGGGATTCATTTACATCGAAGTAATATTCATAGCCATGAGAAACATCTATACGTGTTCCGGCTGCATTGACAGCATGTACACTAGCATAGTAATATGAGCCATCAATATCTTTATCTGTACATTCCATATTGACAGAAGAAGAGGTGGTTTTATTTTGGCGTTCTGTATATTTTTCTTGACCATCTACACTAAAAGCGACACCAAATGTATCTCCAGCTTTTGATATCACAGGTGCAGTATACACACCTATAACCAGCATCATAGCAACAAATATTATTGTGTTTTTAATTGTTTTTTTTTAATTTCATATTAAATATCTCCTCTTAAAGTAGTAAGACTAATCAATTTCAGTCAAATCATTTAGTTCAATTAGATAACCATCATAACTATCATGGTCGTTATAATTTTGAAAATCACCCTGAATATAATAGATATTTTTATCAGAAAAATTTCCCGATATATGATAGAAAAGCCACAAGTCATATTCTTTACCAGGTTCTAGATATAAATTATCTTTCTTTTCATTAGATAAAGCATTATCAATAAAAATAAGAAAACCATTGGAATATAATAATGAATCAGGTTTTTTCTCAAATTCAGCAGAATTAAATTCCATAGTAGTCGGTTGAGATCCAGTGTATTTTAAATGAATTTTTACACAGAAAAAACAATCGTATGGCTTAATTAATTTTCCTGTATCTTTTGAAATATATGGTCTTTTTGCAATTTCTTTTGCTAGAGCTTCATGATATTGTTCATCAACTAATGTATAGAAAAAATCAGAAGATACAGTTTTATAAGCCTCTTTTACTGTACATTCATAATTACCTTTTGAATATGTTTCATTCATCTTAATGTATGTTACAGTATTTTTTCTAAAATTAACTGTTGCTTTTACAACATCTCTGGATTCGTTCAAGTCAACAGATGGTTTTTCTTCATGATAAGCTGTGATTAACTCTCCATCAGGCTCTGTTTCATAATCATAACTGTATAGATATGTTTTGGTTTTTAATATGTTATTGGTATTATTAGAAGGCTGTGCTGTGCAGCCGCACAACACAGTTAATAATAGTAATATAAAAGTTACTTTTTTCAGTTTCAATTATTAAGCCTCCTAGATATCCGGATACCAGTAACCGCCAAACCATGCACCATGGTAATCATCCACAGAATACGCTTCACATCTTATGGCAGCATGTGTGTAGCCTTCCTCATTTACCCAGTTAAGCATATTATGAGTTTCGTTGACATCAAAATAGTATTCATATCCATGTGATACATCATAATATTCTCCGTTTTCATGAGCATATACTTTGCCATAATAATATGAACCATCAATATCTTTATCAGTGCATAACATCTGAACAGATGAAGAAGTACATTTTTCTTGTTTATCTGTAAATTTAGTTTCACCATCTACACTGAAGGCTACACCAAAGCTGTTGCTTGCTTTGGATATTAATGGTGTTGAATTAATACCAACAATTAGTAGCATTGCTGTGAATATGACAGCATTTTTAATGGCTTTTTTACATGTCATATTTTGTCCTCCTGTTAAATTATTTTTAATAAGTACTTATCTCTAAGAAAAGAATAACAGCCCTGTACTTAAAGTACAAGACTGTTATTCTGCGGTTTGTCGTAAGATGCATGTTTAACGACGTAAGTTACATATTTTATTAGTATAGTTGCGAAAATGTGTTTAAATATGCATTCTACCATCGTATTTCACAGTGAAATTCATTCTCTGTTTCGTAATAATCACATGTTCCATAATTCCTTTTAGCAAGTGATTTTACAATGTTAGTTCCGAGACCATGGGAGTTCTTATCCTCCTTGGTTGTGGCAAGACCAGAGTTCCTGTCAAGAACTGTTTCATTAATGTAATTGCTTACATGGAATACCATTTCTTCATCGTCCCAGTATGCCTGAATATGAAGCTGGCGCAGAGACTCTTCCTCGTGAAGTTCTGCTTCTATTGCGTTATCTATCACATTTCCAATAATAGAACACAGGTCATTGCCGGTCATAGGTTTGATGTCTTTAGTAATATCAATTGCTGTTATTATATTTTCGCTTTTGGCATATGCAATTTTGCTGTTAATTAATGTATTGATGACCGGATTATTGGTGTTAATATAATCAATTGTTTTTTCAAGACCGATACCGTACTGTTTTAAAAAATCTGATGCTTCATTAAATTGTCCGTTATTAATAAGCCCGCTTAACACCTGAAGCTGATTGTTCATGTCATGTTTTATTGAGCGTATCTGACGGTCAAGCATGCTTACATTTTTGATGTAATCTTCTCCCGATGTTAATTGCTCCTGAAGTTTATCCGCATATTTTTTATTGCTGTTTGCCATATATAGTGACAAAGCCAGTTCGTATATAAGAAATATCAGTATGCACAATAAAAGAAGAATCAGCAGGCTGCCTGATGTAAGCTGCATTTTCATAGTCACTGTAAATACGGCACATACGGTAATCAAAGTCAATGCAAGAATTATGATATCACGAATATTAAACATGCCGTTTCTTATTGACGCGAATGATTTAAGGACAATAATTAACAGAACATATATTATAAGTGAGAATATGACATATGGCATTACCGGATATGAATATATTGAAAGCATTTTCTGTGCCTGATATGTAAGCAGCGGTACTGCAATCGTTACAATAAGCTGGATTATATATGGATATACTCTCTTCTTTTTGCCGATTATATTAAGCGAATTATTGTAAAATATTATTGCAACAGCCAGTAAAAGAATGTATTGCGAATAATTAAATGAAATGTATGGAAACATAGTATGTTATCTTACATTGTACGGCGGTATTGTACAAAGCCTTTCTTAAATGTATCTTTATAGGAGCGTCCGACTTTTATCCTGAAGCCGTCTTTCATAATAACTTCTGAACTGACAGCATCGAATCTTCTTACATGCATGTAGTTAATCAGGCAGCTTTTATGTACTCTTATGAAATTATATCCGGCGAGTTCATTTTCAAGGTCCGAAAGCTTTTTCCTAAGTTGATAATTTCCAGAGGTTGTATATATATTGAGCATATGATCCTGACTGACCGCGTACTTGATACTTACAGAGTCAATGCTTGTAATTGAACCGTTCTTTTCAAGATGAACCGAAGTGGTGAGCAGGTCTGTATGTGTAAGTTTGTTTACAAGCTTTTTCACACCGGTTTCATAATATTTCTTTCTGATAAAGTAGAATGGTGTATATTCAAATGTATCAAATACAAGTTCCTCATGTGAAGTTACGAAAACTATTCTTGTATCTGATGAAATGGAACATATAGATTGTGCTGTGTCAAATCCGTTAAGCGGAGTCATGTCTATATCAAGCAAGGCGAGATTATAATGCTTTTCTTTTACAGCCTCAATTAATACATTCCCTGATGAATAGTAATCAATTGTGGCTTCAAGATTATGTGCATGAAGTTCATTATTAAATGCCTCCATTATCTTGCTGGCAATTTTTTCGTCATCGTCACATAATGCTACTTTGTACTCCATATATACCCCCTGATGTATGTGCTAAATGTACTAATAGAATACATTTTCAAAATGTGTTTTTCAAGTAAATATACATATATAAGTTAATATATTTTTCACTAGATAATTCGTTATATTCGTGTTACAATTATAATAATATATCAGGATGGAGACGTGAACTATGATTATATCAGAGAATCATTTTGGAAAAGAGAATTGTGTTGCATATTGTGATGTTTTAATCAGAAGAAATTATGAAGTTATTAATGCGGATGAACATTTCTATCATTTTGTAGAAAAACTTGTTGGTATTAATTTTCTTGATATTGTTCATCAGGATAATCTCAAGGATTTTAAGATGGCTTTTGAGACGCTTAAGCCAGGTGAGAATTGCAGAATGCTGATTCTGTTAAGAAATGGAATTGGTGAATATTACTGGACAGATATGGTGATTTATAATAATGGGAAGATTCTGTCAGGTGAGAATGTAATTGAAGTCAGATGTTATTTTCTTTCAGCAGTTGAGAGCAGGTACCTTATGGCTTTGGACAATGTCAATAAGTACAGAACAATACTTTCTACATACAGAAATTATTTGTTTGATTACAATTCTTATACGGATATGTTTACAATATATCTGTACCGTGGTAATCAGTGCAATGCACCTATTAAGGGAACTCTGGAACAGTTTAGGGAAAGAATGTTAAGAATATTAAGGTCTGATTCAGAGCGTAAGGAGTTTGCTACATTTTATAATTATTTAAAGAATGGTTCTAATATGTTCAGCTGTATGGTTTATCTGCCGCTTGATGAGCATAACGATGAACTGTACAAGTTCAAAGTGAATGGTGACAGCCTGTTTTCAATAAATAAAACGTCTGTTGTTGCAGGTTATCTTGAGACTGTTGATGGATGTGTTTCGGATGTTATTCCTTATTATGCAACAAGTGAAGCTGTTGATTCTGCCACTGGACTTCTTAATAAACGTGCATGCATGGAATATACGAAATCAGTAATTGCATCCAAAGATGATAAGATTCATTATATGATTATGTTTGATGTTGATAATTTCAAGAGCATTAATGATACATATGGTCATCTTTTTGGCGATGAAGTATTAAGTAAGATAGCAGGCATTATTAATGCTAACCTTAACGGACGAGGAATTGCTGGAAGATTTGGTGGAGATGAATTCTATATATTCACTAATAATATTAAAGATGAAGAGGATTTGAGGATTCTTCTTACAACTATGCGTAAGGAATTACAATATGCATTTGACAGCAGAATTGAAGATTTTGGAGTTACTCTTTCTGTTGGTGTAAGTCTGTTTCCTAAAGATGGAACGGATTACGAGGAACTTTTCAGAAAAGCTGATAAATGCCTGTACCTTGCAAAAGAAAAAGGACGAAACAGATTTATTATATATAATGAAAGTAAGCATGGTTCACTTGAGAATAATAGCAGGCATATTCATAAAATTCTTGATTTGTCTGATCATTCAGAATATATGTCAGGCGTGGTATCTGACATAATTCTTGAACTTGTATCCAGAGGAAAAGATGCAATTGATGATGTTGCCAATAATATTTTAGAGCAGTTTGAGATTGATGGACTGAGAATATATAATGATAATTCCGAGCTTATATATTCTTGTGGTGAATATAAGAGAATGCCGGATATGACGAATATTCTTAATGATAAGGCATTTTTATCTAGATATAATAAGAATAATTCTATGTCAATCGGTATTGTTTCATCTGTGGAGGCATGGCATAAGGAATTATATAATGAGTTATCAGACAGTAATATAATGGCTTTCATCAGTGCATGGTTTGAATTTAAATATAGAAGATACTATTTCTTCTACGATGTGTTTAATCATAAAAGCCGCTGGAATGATTATGACAGGAACTTTGTTCTTATTATAAGTAAAATCATTGCCAGCGTGCTATAATATCAGATATAATTATACTGTTATTATGTTTGGCAGCTTTGCGAAGCTGCCAATTTTTTTGTCTGTAAGTATTGTTGCTTCTCCTATATTACCAAATGTTACGGCGCTTGTCTCCCCGAACTTTGAGCTGTCAGCAAGAATATACTTGAAGTGACAGTGGTTGAATGCAGTTTCCTTAACAAGTGCTTCATTAATATCAGGTGTAGTAAAACCTGATTTTTCGGTAATACCATTAGTTCCAAAAAATCCTTTGTTAAAATTCATTCTGTCGATTGTAATAATTGCCTGATTTCCTACAACAGCTTCTGTTAATCCTTTAAGTTCACCTCCAATTAGTATTACCTTAAAGCCTGCAATTGCAAGTTTTCTTGCATGTGTTACTGCGTTGGTAACATATGTTGCATTCTTTTCTTCAAGATAATCAATCAGATATTCAGTAGTAGTTCCGGCATCAATATATATGAAATCATTAGGTACTACAAGTCTTGCAGCATACATTGCAATTTTTTTCTTTTCTTCTGTGTTTACATCAGCTTTTTGTGAAACGGATAATTCGGTAGTAGATACACCATTGATCTTTTCAACAGCTCCTCCAAATACCTTGGTAAGCCGGCCCTGTTCATCAAGTGTATTAAGATCACGTCTTATTGTTGATTCAGAAGTATTAAGAATGTCTTTAAGTTCAGTTACGGTAATGCTTCCCTTTTCAGATAGCAGATTAAGAATTATTTCATGTCTTTGTTCTGTAAGCATATTGTTATAACTCCTTTTCCATAAAATTTTTTACATCAGTAATGTTTTTATAATGTGCCAGCGACCACATGAGTTTCATTGTAAGGTTTTCAATTGTCATTGATTTTCCATTTATGACATTTTGCTTTGTAAGATTACGCCCGACTTCATATATCTCCCAATTAACACCTTCATAGAGACATTGAGTTGTAATAACAACACATATGCCATTAGTTGTAAGTCTGTGAATGTATTCTGTAATATTATCTGGCATTCCTCCAATACCAAAACCCTCAATAATTACGCCTCGGCACGATGAATTAAGATAATCAAAAATATTATAATTCATTCCAGGAAAAAGTGTGATAACTGCTATATCAGTACACATATCAGTTTTGATATGAAATCCATTGCCTGATGTCATTATATTTTCAAATGTATTAATGTTATATTCAACGATGTTGTTTCTGATTGTTGCAATATATGGAAAATTAATACTTTCAAATGCATCAAAACTTTTTGTCTTGATTTTCTTAGCACATGTTCCTTTTATAAGTTTTTCAGAAAATGCAAGAAATACTCCAGAAATGTCTTCACATGAATAAATAAATGCATTTGTTAAATTCATGACTGCATCAGTTTTTTCCACATCAATAGGTAACTGTGAACCGGTAAGAATGACAGGCTTTGAAAGATTTATAAGCTGATATGATAAAGCAGCTGCAGTGTAAGCACATGTATCTGTTCCATGTGTTATAACAAATCCATCATAGTCATTATAATTGTTCATTATGCATTCTGAAATGGAACTAATGTGAGATGTATCCATATTACTACTATCGATATTCATTAATGATATTCCGGTAACATGACATTTTTGTCTGATTACCGGAATATAGTCAAGTAAAATATTAACATCAATTGATGGCGTAAGACCATTGCCATTATCTTTTGAAGCAATTGTGCCGCCAGTAGCTATCAGTAAAATATTCTTCATTTTATTTTACCTTCTCCATTAAAATAATCTTTTAAAAGCTGTACAACGGTGTTTGAAAGCAGGAATACTGCTATTAGATTAGGAATCACCATGAGTCCGTTAAAAGTTTCAGCAATGCTCCACATAAGACCTAAATTCATTGTTGCACCAACTACAGCAACAAGTGAGTAAGCAGCCATGAAAGGTTTAGTTGCTTTAGGACCCAAAAGAAATTCTATGCATCTTTGACCATAGAGTCCCCATCCTATAACTGTTGAAAAGGCGAAACAGCACATTGCAACAGCTGTAAATATTGATACCCAGCCTCCATATGTAGATGTAAAACCTGATATTGTAAGTTCTGCACCAGCAGCCTGACCATATCCTACCGGAACACCACTACATAATATAACAAGAGCAGTCAGTGTACATATTACAATTGTATCTACAAATACTTCAAATATTCCGAAAAAGCCCTGCTTTACGGGTTTACTTGTATCAGCACATGCATGTGCAATAGACCCGGTACCAAGACCGGCTTCATTAGAAAAGATGCCCCTTGATACTCCTTTTTTCATACTCATAAAGAAGCTTCCAACTGCACCACCAGTAACTGATGCAGGAGAAAATGCACCTTGAAATATTGATTTAAATACAGCAGGAACATTATTAATATTAACAAGTACAACTCCGATGGCAAGAATTATATATAACACAGCCATAAATGGTATGAGTTTTTCTGTAACTCTGCCAATTCTTTTTATTCCTCCAATCATTATAAGTGCAATAAGAATCATAATTATTATTCCAATTATAAGATTAATCATATGAGTTGAATCGGCAGATATAATGTTATAATTAATTAACGCTGAGTCTAGAGCGGCTGTTATTGTATTTACCTGTGTTGCATTACCTGTCCCAAATACGGTGAGAACACCGAGTGCTGAGAATAAATAAGCAAGCCAGTGCCAGTGCTTCTTAAGACCATTTTTAATATAGTACATCGGACCACCAACAAGCTCACCATTATTATTAGTTTCTCTGAAATGTACAGCAAGAACCACCTCGGAAAATTTAGTACACATTCCAAGTATTGCGGATATCCACATCCAGAATACAGCCCCTGGACCTCCAATTGCAATTGCTCCAGCAACTCCGGCTATATTACCGGTACCTACAGTTGCTGCTAAAGCTGTACAGACAGCCTGAAATGGCGTAAGGGCGCCGTCAGAAGCTTTACGCTTCTTAAGCATGCGCCCGATAGTTATTTTCATTGCATAAGGAAATTTCCTTATCTGGATAAATCTGGTTTTTACACTTAAGACAATTCCTACGCCGATAATACATATCATTGCAGGAAGTCCCCAGATAAAGTTATTGATTACGCTGTTTATTGATTCAATTGTTGAAAGCATTAATTAGTCCATCCTGTTATATAGTTGTCATATATGTTATTTTTTTCTTGACCCAAAGAATTTAGATAGCAGCCCTTTTTCTTTTGTATCAGAAGATTTATCAGATACCTCATCTATAGTAGTATTTGTTTCATCAGTATAATTAAATGTTAATCCTGTTAATTTACTAAATTCATAAAGGACTGAATCATATGCTGATTTGGCTGAATCATAATCAGCTTTATTATAATCACTTCTTGTTGCTTCATAATTTAATTTATAGAATACTTTAGAAAGCTGGTTACATATGCTGTTGCTTTGGGTATATGTATAATTGGCTTTTTCATATTCTGTTTTAGCATTGTCATATGCAAGCTTTAATGATTCAGAAGTACGTCCTTTTTCATCAGAATTAGCCTGGGCTTTACCAAGTTTTTCTTCAGCTTCATGTAGTTTAAAGCGTATCTGGTTGATGTTTTCTTTTGTCTGGTTGATTTTCTTGTGGATATTCATCTCATCTGCAAGAGCATCTTCCATTGCTTTTTTCTTAGCTTCTTCATCAGCAATACATTTGTTAAGTTCATCCTTAACCTGAGGCATATTTGCTGCAGCATTCTGTTGTGCAGCAATGACTTCATCATATTGTGCTTTAGCGTTCTCATATTCAAGCTTTGCATTATTAAGAACAGAAGCTGAATCCTCATCAAATGCTTCAAGTTTTTTTATATGATCTTTGGCATTGTCAATATCATTAAGTATTTTATCTACACTTTTTCTGGCATTTTCATATTCTATATTAATTGAAGAGGTTGTAGAAGTTACTCTGTTATATTCTTCTAATAATGCATCAGCTTTCTGTTTATACTGTTCATAGATTTTATATGCAGCAGCAGCAGCTTTGGCCGTTTCATCATATTCAGTTTTAGAACGATTTACCATAGCACGCTGTGTATTAAAATTCATTTTTATTGATTCAGCATTTTTTACAGCTTTTTCGTATTCTGTCTTAAGACCAGGAACTGCGGCTTTTCGCGTTTCTAAAGTTGCAGCTGCATTATCTGTGGTTGTTTTTGCTTTGTTATAGGCAATTTCTGCATTATTAATATCATCCTGAATAGATTTCAGGCTTAACTGGTAAAGATCTGTTCCATTCAAAAAATCCTTTTCAGTAAAGAATGGTTTCTTAATAATATGCGACATGTCTGATATGTCACATTCACATATATCAATTCTGTTATCAGAAGTTTTTTTGCATTCACATGAATAATTAGTTTTATCAGAGATACCATTTTTTGTGAAACTTACCGGTATATATGCAAGTCCGGATAATCCCTTAAGATTAACAATCCATTCTCCAAATGATATGTCTTTGTAATCATGTACTGTCAGATTATAAAGAATCAGGTGCTTGCAATAATCCTGAATATCGGGATTATTAATTGTAAAATCAGTTATTAATGAAATGCTCTTTTCTTCAGCTCTAAGATTATCAAGCACAGCATCATAGTCATAATTGTGAGAATCTCTGCCAATATCTACCTGCGAGTTATATTTTTTTTCTTTAGCAGCTTCATCATTGACAGCATTGTCATATGCAGTATGTGCTTCTTCTAATAATTTTGCAGCATCTTCATATTCTTCTTTTGCATATTTCTCTGCGTTAACAGCTTCATCATACGCCGGCTTAAGGCGGTTTTGTGCCTCTATTGTACGGTCATATGCAACTTTTTTAATTGTTTCAATTGAATGAATCTGTTCATAGTCTTTTTTCTTATCAGCTTCTTCAGCCTCTGCTTTTTCAAGCATCGTCTTTCTGCCTGATATTAATGAAGAATTACGATTGTATTCTTCCTGTAAATCCTGAATAGAAGCTACAGCCTTATTATATTTATCTTCCAATTCTTTAAGCAGGGCTTTTGCTTCGTCTATCTTATCCTGTGATTTATCAGCCGCATCAATATACTCATCATATACGGCTTTTTTTGCATTGAGATTCTCTTCTACTTTGCTGATACTGTCTTTAAAAGTATCAGCTTTCTTTTTTATATTATAGAATCTGTCTCCCATTTCAATTGTCTTCTGTTTAGCCGCAGAATGAACTTCTGATGCTTTTTTAGAAGCTTCTTTAGCATTATTAATCTCATCTTTAAGTGACAAAAGGGATGCCTCTGCTTTATTCAATTCAACTTTTATAAGATCAACCGAAAGTATATATTCATGAATACCAGAATTATCTGATGATACTGCGTTGATATTATCATCATAATCTTTCTTTGCTTCTTCAAGCTTAGCTTTACTATCGTTAATCTTCTGTTTAAGGACAGATAAATGTGCTTTTGCTTTAGCAACGTCCTGTTCAGCTTTTGTTATAACAGCGAAATTGTTCATAAAAACACCCTCTTTAACTATATTGTTATTTCATTATCATAATGAAGAAATACTTATTTAAGTGCATCAGCAAGCTGGTCTAATGCAGGAATATCAGTTTCTTTAAGAACTGATTTAATTGTGACAACAGGTTCAACAATTGTTATATTTTTCATTGTTTCAAGTATGTTTCGCATTGTTTTTGCAGCTGTAGGTGCCCATGAGCCATTCTCAATAAGTCCTACTGTTCTGTTCTGGAATGCTTTTGCCTGAAGGTGATGAAGAAAATCCTGCATAATTGGGAATACACCTGCATCATAACTTGCGGCAGCCAGAACCATTCTGTCATATCTGAATGCATCTTTTACTGCCTCAGCAATATCACATCTTGAAAGGTCAGTAATAACAACATTATCAACGCCTTTGTTGCGAAGCATTTCTGCAAATTGTTCGGCAGCATATGCAGTATTGCCATGAATTGAAGCATAGGCTATAAATACACCTTTGCTTTCTGGCTGATAACTGCTCCATGTGTTATATAAGTCAAGGTAATATCCGAGGTTATCTGATAATACAGGACCATGTAATGGACATATAGTCTTAATATCAAGTGCCGAAGCTTTTTTAAGTAAGGTCTGGACAGGAGCACCATATTTACCAACTATGTTAAAATAATATCTTCTTGCTTCACATGCCCAGTCCGCATTCTCAGTAAGCGACAGAGCCCCAAATTTTCCAAACCCATCAGCTGAGAACAGAACCTTCTCACTGCTTTCATAAGTTACCATAACCTCAGGCCAGTGAACCATTGGCGCCATGACAAAAGTAAGAGTGTGGGAACCAAGATTAAGAGTATCTCCTTCTTTAACAGTAAGAGAATTCTTAATGTTAATATTCTCAAAGAACTGGTTAATCATTACAAATGTCTTGGCATTACCTACTACAGTGATTTCAGGGAAAAGTTCAATAAGTCTGGCAAGGCTTCCAGCATGGTCAGGTTCCATATGCTGTATAATTACATAATCAGCATTCCTTCCATCCAGAGCATTAAGAAGATTGTTTTCCCAGTCTTTCATTCCACGCTTGTCGACAGTATCCATAATGGCTGTTTTGTTATCAAGAATTACATATGAGTTATATGAAACACCCTCTGGAACAGCATACTGGCTTTCAAAAAGATCTAATGTTGTATCATCAACTCCGATGTATTTTATTTTATCTGATATATTCATAATTAGTACCTCACTTTCTGATTCTGAAATTATTAAATTGTATAAAATCAATTGTTATAAGTATAACATTTATCTGACAGAAGTTAAATGGTAATTGTTTATAAGAAATCATGATTTTATTATGCTTTTTTAATAAAATCAACTTGTTATTATTTTGTCATAGTGGTAAAATATAGTCAACTTTTAAAAGTGAACAATTTTATATTTATGGAGGCGTTTTTATGGCACAGAGATTTATTTTGAACGGAACTTCTTATCATGGAGCAGGTGCAATCCAGGAGATTGCAACAGAAGTTAAGTCAAGAGGGTTTAAGAAAGCATTTGTATGTTCTGATCCTGATCTTGTTAAGTTTGGTGTGACAGCAAAGGTTCTTAAGGTTCTTGATGATAATGGTTTTTCTTATGAATTATATTCTAACATCAAGCCTAATCCAACAATTGAGAATGTACAGACAGGTGTAGAAGCATTCAAGAATGCGGGAACAGATTACTTAATCGCTATTGGTGGTGGTTCTTCTATGGATACAGCCAAGGCAATCGGTATTATAATCAACAATCCTGAGTTTGCTGATGTAAGAAGTCTTGAGGGTGTTGCTGATACAAAGAATCCGGCAGTTCCTATTATTGCAGTTCCTACTACAGCAGGTACAGCTGCAGAAGTTACTATTAATTATGTTATTACTGATGCAGAGAAGAATCGTAAGATGGTATGTGTAGATCCACACGATATTCCGGTTGTTGCTGTTGTAGATCCTGATATGATGTCAAGCATGCCTAAGGGTCTTACTGCTGCTACCGGTATGGATGCTCTTACACATGCTATTGAGGGTTATATTACTGCTGGTGCATGGGAATTATCTGATATGTTCCATCTAAAGGCAATTGAGATTATTGCCAAGAGTTTAAGAGGTGCAGTTGATAATACTCCTGAAGGAAGAGAAGGAATGGCTTTAGGTCAGTACATAGCTGGTATGGGATTTTCTAATGTAGGTCTTGGTATTGTTCATTCTATGGCTCATCCACTTGGAGCACTTTATGATACACCACATGGTGTAGCTAATGCTATTATTCTTCCAACAGGCATGGAGTATAATGCACCTGCTACTGGTGAAAAATATCGTGATATTGCCAAGGCAATGGGCGTTGAAGGCACAGAAAAGATGACTCAGGATGAATACAGAAAAGCTGCTATTGATGCTGTTAAGAAGCTTGCTGCTGATGTTGGAATTCCTGCTGATCTTAAGGATATTGTTAAGCCAGAGGATATTCCATTCCTTGCACAGTCAGCATATGATGATGCATGCCGTCCAGGTAATCCAAGAGAAACAAGCGTAGAAGAGATTACAAAGCTTTATGAGAGTCTTATCTAAGTAATATATGTATATGTAAATAATAAACCGCGGTATAGTAAATTGCTATATCGCGGTTTATGTATATTATTAATTTTCTGTCATATCAATAAACATTACATTTAATTCTGGTAAGGATCTTTTTAATGATACAGGACAGCCTGATGTATCAAGGAAGCAGTGTTCACTTTCGCCAGTACATCTTACTTCTCCAGTCTTTTCATCAATCACAGTATATTCAAGCGTAATCTTTACACCATTGTATTTAATAACCTTGACATTAATAATAACAGTATCATAGTAATGAGTCATAGACTTATATCTGGCATTAACTGATAATACAGGACTTATTATGCCTGATTCTTCCATTTTCTTATAGCCAAAGCCATTTTCTTCAAGTAGAAATGACCTTGCTTCCTCAAACCATCTTATGTAATTAGAATGATGAACTATTCCCATCTGGTCTGTTTCATAATACTGAACCAGATGTTTGTATGGTTTATATATCATAATATCCCTCCTGACATGTTTTTGTATAATCCACAGTTATGAATTTTATTCATTGTGTAATTATAGTTATTCAGATACATTTTTGTCAATTTTAGAAAGGTTGATATTAATTACATTATAATTAGCAGCTACATTTATTACATTATCAGCTATTATTTTATCATATCTGTTCATCCATTTTCCTGTTACTCCAGTGTATGAAGCAACTTCATCTTTAGATGCTCCTCCCATTAGCATATAACTTATAGCTGCATGACGAAGTGTCTGCATTGTATAATGCTTTCGCAATTTTTTGGCTTTCACAAGTTTATCTGTGTATGAAGCAAGAAGACGTTCTGTATCGCGCATTTTAATACGGTTTTTTCGTATATTTGTAAATAATGCGCCGCTCTGTATATTTTCAGCCACAATATATGTATCAAGAATTGTACCAATGTCATCAGGTATAATAAGAAATCTGCTTATATGATTCTTTGGTGGCATATTAATACATAGGTGCCCTGTCTGATTTCGGCATATATATTCTTTGTTCAGATTACATATTTCCTGATTGGTAAGCCCCATCTTAATTACAAGTGAAAATATTAAAAATGCTTTATTGTCATTGGCATCTAATGCCGCACTCAGAAGATTATCAATTTCTTTAGTATCAGGTATTGCATCTTTTGGCAATATTTTATCCTGTTCTGGAAGAGACATACTTTCAAAATGATTAACATATCGTTTACCATGATTAATAGTATAAGTTTCTATAAATGTGCATACAGATTTCATAACTGAAAGACGCATTACTGCAGTATTATATGACAGTCTGCTAGAGTTAACTTTCTCTATAAGGCTGTTGTAATAATTCATTGCCTCTTTTCTTGTTAATTTAAGTGGGTCGTGTCCTGTTAATTTATCAAAGCTCTTTATAACATTCCAATATTCTTTCCGTGTTCTTGGACGTAAATTTGTCTGGAAATATATCCATATTTCATTTTCAAATTTAGATGAAATCATATGTTATCCTTTCTCAAAAGCAGTAGTGTAGTATAGTTTGGTTATATATGACGACATATGTCTAATCACAAACAAATTATACCATCCCTCCACAAAAAAAGCAAAATAAAATAAAACAAAACCCATAATAATTAAGAAAAGCTTCCTGACTGAACTCAGTTCACATTTGCTTTTTATGTCGAAAGTCCGTATAATGTATTTATATTTATATTGAAGGAGCTAATATGGAACAGTATTCTAGGCGATTTATAGAAGAACTCGCAAAGCATATCAACCCAACGATTCTTGAATTTTTCAATAAAAAGAAAAATCTTATGAACTTTCCTACTGATAATGCTGCAGAGCTTATAGACGAAACACTGATGGAGTATCTTGAAGGCAAGACGAGCCGTGAAGATTTAATGCCAATTATAAACAAGATAAAAAAGTCGCGTCTTCAGAAACGTGCCAGATGGTATAAGGCATACAATAACGATATTGATAATATGAATCTGGATGATCCCAAACATCCTCTTGCTAGTTTTATTTCTCTGGCCAGGTCATTAAGACCTGACGAGTATGCTAAACTTTATGGAGATAAAGAACTTGATGATATTATCAAAGATAAAAAAGAAGCTGCTAATGAATGGAAGAATGATTCCGGAAGTCTTTTGATTGATTTTCCCGGACTCTACTCTTTCACTAATAATTCAATATATAATTCTCTTAAGAATGATTTAATTATAAGTGCATGGAAGTATATTGAAAGTGAGCTGGCTGGTAACATTGATTCTTACCTGAGAATGTATCCAGTTGACCTTGTAGATAAACCATTATTCAGCCCATCTTCTTTTACTCTGATGATGGAAACAGCTTCCAATAATTTGTTAAAGGAAATTATCACTGACGATGATGGAGATGAATTGTTAGAGGTCACTGTAGATAATGGTAAACTGACACCACCTAAGTCTATGGATACTGACGACCTTAAGCTAGTTAATGCATTTATATCTAATATTAACATGCAGGAGTTCTCTAAGGAGAAATCTGTTGTTGTCGATCTAAATACTCTGGGTAAAGAGGTCGTTGATTATCATGTAGGTAAGAATGTTCTTAACAAGATAAGTAACTCATGCCGTAAACTGGTAGAGTATAACTTCTCTTATGAAGCTGAAGGCAGTAAGATATATTTCAACTTGTTTGATAATATTGTAATTAAAGAAGATGCTGAGCGTCCATATGCCATAGCACAATTTGGGGAGATCCTAAGCAACGCAATTATTCAGAAGAAGCTTATCTCAATTACTTCTGCTTCTTATGATGTTCTTGATAATAACCTTTCAAAGATTATATGCTATGCGATAAAGCGTGAACAGATTGCTAATCAGGAAACAAGAGTTAATGAATACAGTTATACATACTTCCAGAAGATTGTAAGATTCAAGCTGAAGAACAAAAAGAAGAATCTGCAGCTAATCCAGGAAAGTCTTCAGGAGTTTGTCGATAACCATATTGCTATTGAAAAATTTGAATTAAAGAATGGTGTATTTATCATAACTTTCCTGCCGTTGTCTGATGCTGAGATCGAGGATCTTAATTCTGACAATGATAAGAATGACAAAGGACTTTTGATTGACACCCTTGGATAAATGTCTACATTTTCGCATTTAAAAAATTGATGTAGATTACTGGAGGATAATTGATTATTTTCAATTATCCTTTTTTTATTTGCCTCAACCATGCGATTTATTCATATTTTGTCGTTTATTTTTATTTTTTAGTGTAAAAAATATGCTCTACTCCCCTATTTAAGGCATTTTGATAAATTTTAACGAAATAATCAATATTACTATGTAACCTGATGCTAAAAAATGTAGATATTTTTGGAGTAAATCAGCTCTACTTCTCTGTAAGAGTGTAGATATATTTGGAGTAAATTAATAAAATGTAGATATTTTTGGAGTAAATTTGTTCATTTTCATAAAAAATATGGCTTAAAACTATGCTTAATTGTATATTATTATTATATATAGAATTTCTTTTCTACATTTTTTTTTCTTAAAGTCATTGTCAATGTCTACATTTTTGGCTTAAATACTAGATATTCGGGATTTTTTGTTTTTATATATGAATCAATAACACCTAAATGTAGATAAATTTGGAGTAAAAAATACAAAATATGTAAATTGAAGTCTACAAAAAAAAATCACAAGAAATTTCGTAGATAAAAACGGAGTAAAACAAGCATTTTTTAAAAAAATGTAGATAAATTCAGAGTAAAACAATATAAAAATAAATATAATGTGGATAAAAATGGAGTAAAACGACAAATTTGATTTTAACCCTAAATACTGTTAAATTATGGTCTAAAAGGGGGTGAAATGTTTGGATAATTTTGCGAATATTGGCAAAGCAGCTATAATCCAGTCTTTAGGTATCCAGAAAAATTACACAGAAGAAATTGAAACTACTGTAGATGCCATTGATTATAGTAATACAGCTTGTTCAACATGTAAATACAAAGCTATCATCAATACATTTGATAAAAATAGCAAGCCTTATGCTGATGCCTGTGCTTCCTGTGCAAGTTGTCCACATAAGACATTGATCCAAAAGAACGTGTATAAGAAAATCTACCATAATGAAAAAAACCGTTATGGTTACAGACCTATGCTTAAGGCTAATGCCATTAAGCTGTTTTTGTTGTTGCATTTTTATCACCCTGATAATAACGGAATTGTATATAATCTGGAAGCATGTGATCTTGCGTCTTTTATCGGGTGTAATGTAAGAACTGTATGGAATAATCTTAAGGTTCTTGAAGAATATACATATATCTCATATTCAAAGAATGAATATGGGCTTATTAATGTTATCCTCAATGATTATGAAAATTATTACCTTCCTGCCAATAAAGGTGGGCGAGGTTTTCTTGTCATGTCAAAGGAGCTTCTAACAAAACTTAATTCAACAGATTCCCTGGTATCACTCCGTATCTTTATAAGGGAACTTTTAAGTCTTGATTCTCCTGAATTAAAAGGTGTTGCAAGTGTTGATTACAAGAATATCCGCGATATACGTAATACTCTTCCAGCTTACTGTAAACCTTCGGTTATTAAAGCGAAGCTTACGAAGAACTCAGATATATTCAATGTTACATTTAAAGATGATGTTGTCCGGTTCGAGATTGATAAAGCATATATTCCAAAGAATCAGAAGGCCTATGTACATGAGGAATATGTAGGAATCCTGCAGAATTTTATATGGGAATTTAATCAGAATGTTGCTTATGTTAATTCCGGAGAAAATGTTTCTGGGAAATTCAGTTCATTTTTTAATATTAATACTCCAGTTGCTTCTTATAAACTTATGAAGCTCACTGATATTGAAATTGATGATATTGCAAGTCTTTCCTTACACTATTCTTATGACATTGTGATAAATGCACTGTCTGTTGTTTATAAAGAATATTATATGTACGAAAAGACTGTAAATAACCTTGCGGGTCTTTTGTCGACAATAATTCGGTCTCAATTTAATAATCTTAAAAAGGCTGCTTAAAAAACAGTCTTTTTTCTGTGTCTTTTTTCATTAATATCTGCATAAATTATCTAAAGATCCTTTCTCCCCTTACCTGGTCTTAGTTTCTTAAGTTAAATATATGTCACTTATTTAAAAAATATGATAAAAATTAATATAAAAAGTGGCAATAATGACTAATATATTAATAAATCATGGAAAAAAATCGACGATTAATAACTCAAAAAGAACCAAATAATAATTAAAAAAAACTTCTTCTGAAATAAAAATTCTCATATGAAAACAAAAAAACTTTTTTTTAAAAAAATATATAACTGATTTAAATAAAGATTCAGCATTTATGAAAAACATATACGTCTTAAATATCCTCAAAATCAATAACCATCTGCCTTTCAAGATTTCTCATTTATCAATATATGTTAACTTGTTAATAATATATATATATATTTATTTATATAAAAAAGACGGATATTAATGCATAAATAGTACTTCATGCATAATATCCGTCAAAAATTTGACTTTGTAATTTGCCCATATTTCAATTTTTATCATATGAAAATATAAATATGTATCTAAATCATAAAATGTCCTATATTGTCAAATTATAGGTTTTCAATTAAATCAACAAGTCTATCCTTTAATATTTCAACACGTATTTTTAATTCTGCATCATTTTTTATGATTGATTTATTATTCTTTAGTATATCAAAATTATTTTCTAATAAATTAAGTGACTGTTCCAATTTCGCAATTGAATTAATTCTTTTAAGTTCAGAATCGGAGATTGAAGTCTGACGTTGTTCCTTTTCCTTCTGCTGCTGCTTGAGTTTTTCAACCTGAGCTTCCATTTTTGCTTTTTCTCTTTCAGCTTTTTCTTTTGCTTGCATTGCAAATTTAACCATCTCGTCTTTATCAGGCTGTTTTTCTTTTGAGTTACCATTGCTTTGAAAATCGTTTATCTTTTGTTCTAGCAATTCAATTGTATGTTTCTTATCTTCTATTTCTTTAGTAGCTGAATCAAGCTGCTTTTTATACTGTCTCGCTTCATCTGCTCTTTCTTCAGAAAGTTTCTTAATAGATTGGAATTCAGCATTTTCAATTGTACCGTTTTTCTGAATAATTGAAAGTATTGTCTTCTGAGCGTCTTCATCTAGTTTACCAAATTTATCTGCCTGATTAAGATCAATACCATTGGAATTAAGAAGTTCAGATAATTCTGGAATAAGTTTTTCTGCTGTTGTGTATTTTCTTGCTTGTCGTTCAGATATGTTAAGCTGGCTGGCTATTTCAGCATGAATATTTTTAATTTCACCTTTAAGCTTCTTGGCTTCATAAAGTTCTAATAGTCTGCTTACTTCCCATCGCTTCACTTCCATGCTTGATTCTCTTACATCATGGTTTGCAGAGATAAGCATAATTTCTTCATCAATATCAGATATGTCGGATTTCTCTACTTTACATGGAATTCCTGCAGGAAAATTATCACGATATTCTTTATCAGTCATCTGGCATATAGCATGGTATCTTCGTTCACCTGATATAAGACGATATTGATCTGTTTCTGCATCATATAAAACTGAAAGGTTATGACGGAGACCATTAACAAGAATACTCTCTTTGAGTGCTTCTATTCCGTCTTGCGTATACTGTTCATTCTTAGGATTAGGAATAATCTTATCTTTTGGAATATATTTAAAATTGTATTGTGTCTTAGCCTGGATTTCTCTTAGTTTTTCTCCACCATCATTATTAAGTACACCGGATTTTGTTGATCCAGCACTAAAATTTTTCTTAGCCATATTATTTCTCTCCTTTCAGATATCTTGCAAGCTTGCGGTAATGTGCTGTGTCCATAAGTCCAAGATAGTTTACAAGTTCAACGTAATCAAGGGATGCAGGACACTTTTTATCGTATGATAATAATGGTTCAAATGTTGTATTTGATTCATTAACAGCTATGCAGTTTCTGATAGATATTGGAAGAAATCTATCACCGAACATATTTTCATAACTTTCATACATCTGTCTGAAAAGAGTTGTTCTTCCTGCCACTCTTGTCATAAAGATACCAGCAAATTCAATACTTAAAGCATATTTATCGTTAAGCTCTTCTATAGTATCGAAAAGAGACATAAGACCATCATATGAGAAATTATCGACACAAATAGGAGTAATAATCTTATCACTGGCACACATCGCACATGATGTTAGATATGACTTGAACGGAGAATTATCTATAATTATGTAATCGAACTCGTCCTTAATTAAATTCAAGTTATAGCGTAAATATAATTCAACATTAACCTCTTTCATTTTGTCATATATTTTGTAAATAAGGCTGTTAAGTTCTCGTGATGCTGTAAGTATAGAAATGTTATTATATTCAGTTTTAGTTATATAGTTCATAACTTCATCTTTATTATTCTGTTTCTCACAAAACAGACGTTCGTAATCTATATCTGGATTAGCTTCTGCTTGACCATACATTTTAGTTGTATTCATCTGTGGATCAAGGTCAATAAGCAATATTTTGTATTCTGAGATAGCAAGAATCTGTGCTATTGTAATTGCTGATGTAGATTTGCCTACTCCACCCTTTTCGTTAATCAAACTAATTACTTCTGTCATAGTTTTTCCTTTCGCATATTAATATAAGTTTATTATACAACATTTTGATTTCTTTTCAATTGTTTTCGGGAATGTTTTTAAGAAATATTTGAACTGAGTTCATTTTTTGACATAATTATACTTTTTATAAAAAATTGCACTCAGTTCATTAATAATTATAAAAAATAATAATCAGATAGGCATATTATGTATCCTGAAATGTAGGTAACAACTAAGTAACAATTATATAATAATGATTTATCAAATTGAATAATATAATACAAGATACATTTGAACATAAAAGATATTATCAAAATATTATGAACTGAGTGCAATTTACATTAATAACAAAAGGAGAATAATGAATAGTCAATTTATAAAATTTGAACTCAGTTCACAATAATATAAAACATTGATAAATTAATGAAAATCATTACGAAAAATGAACTGAGTGCAAATTATAAAATTAAAGCAACAATCAGAACATGTGTTTTATATGTTTCATGTGAAACATTATAACAATATATAGTGCTTCAGATAATCTGTAACCACAATTCTTTATTACATCTCTTGAGTTATTGTAATTGTGACTGTATAATTAACAAAAATATTGAATAAAAAAGGATTAATGAGGTTATTATGGTATTTAATCATACATACAGAATTGGACTTGAAGATTGCGGAAAAGAAAATGAAGCTACTAACAAAGCAATTCTTACAATTCTTGAGGATATTGCAGGCTTACATTCAGCAACAGTGGGACTTGGACTCAATGAAATTAATAAAACAGGCTGTGCGTGGGTGATTTTGAAATGGCAGGTACAGATTATCAAGCGTCCAGAATATAATGATGAATTAAATGTTTATACATGGTCAACATCTGCAAATAAGCTTTTTGCTGATAGAGATTTTAAAGTGCTTGATAATAATGGTGAGACAATTATTATTGCAACTTCACGATGGATATATATGGATATTAACAAAAGAAGACCAGTCAGAATAACCGCTGAAATTATGGATAGGTATGAATCTGAGCCAGAAAGACGTGTGTTTTCAGAAGAAATTACTAAAAATGAGATTCCCGATACAGAATATAAAGAGATTTCGTATAATATTTTAAGAAGAGATGTCGATTATCTTGGACATATGCATAATATAAGTTATCTTGATGCGGCATATGAGATTATGCCAGAAGAATACTTTAATGGTCCACAATTTAACTATATAAGTATCGATTATTGTAAAGAATTATTGAAAAATGACGAAGTAAAAGCACATTTTTACCGAATTGACAACGGATGTATAATATCATTAAATACGGAAAAGATAAATTCAGTAATTACACTGAAATATTAGCGAAAGACAGTTATATAAAACTGCTGGAATCCAGTATATATTAGTTATATTGGGGATTAGCTGCTTTGAAAGGAGTATTTTTATGAGTTTGATTAATAAAGAAAAGGTTTTAAATGGTGTAGGAAAGGCTGTAGATGTTACTAACAAAGCAGCAGATAAGGCTTCTTCATTTGTCAAAGAAAAGGAAATTGACAAGAAAGCTATGAAAGCTGCGAAAACTGCCGAAAAAGGTATCAAAATAGCAGGAAATAAGATTGGAGAGGTTGCAGGAGAAATCGTGGCAGGTTATAAAAGTAAGGCAGGAGGTACTTCTTCTACAGGCAGCACAGCACCAGATATCATTGTAGATGCCAAAGATATTAAAGAACATGTAAGTGATGAGGAATAGTAATGCAAAGTGATTTTTCACAGGGAAAAGTCTGGAAAAATGTTATTAATCAGGCAATTCCGCTTATGGTCGCTCAGCTTATACAGATTCTGTATAATGTTGTTGACCGGATATATATTGGGCATCTTCCTGTTATTGGAAGCAATGCTTTAACAGGAATAGGGCTGGTTTTTCCTATTACAACACTTGTTGCGGCATTTACAAATCTGTTTTCAACAGGTGGTGTGCCGCTCTTTTCTATGGCAAGGGGAGCAAAAGAAGAAAAGAAAGCGGAACTCATACTAGGACAGGTTGTATCACTGCTTTTTGTTACATCTCTGGCACTTATGGCTTTATGCTATATATTTAAAAGACCAGTTCTCTTCCTGTTCGGAGCAAGTGAAGAAACTTATGTATATGCTGACCAGTATCTTAAAATATATCTTTTAGGAACGATATTTTCAGTGCTTTCAACTGGGCTTAACGGATTTATTAATGCGCAGGGATATCCGAAAAAGGGCATGATGACAGTTATGCTTGGAGCAATAATTAATCTCATACTTGATCCAATATTTATATATGGATTACATATGGGAGTATATGGCGCGGCGATAGCAACGGTAATCAGCCAGGGTGTGTCCTTTGCGTGGGTTTTAAGTTTTTTTATGGGAAAGAAAACATTTTACCATATAAAGAAAGAAAATCTGATTCTTAAAGCAGGGATGGTTGGAAAGATTACATCTCTTGGAATATCAGGGTTTGTTATGCAGGGAACTAACTGCCTTGTACAGATTGTATGTAATAAAATGCTGTTTATGTATGGTGGGGATATGTATGTAGGAATTATGACTGTAATTAATTCAGTCAGGGAGATTCTTTCTGTCCCTGGTAGTACACTTGGTAGTGGAGCGCAACCTGTTCTTGGCTACAATTATGGTGCAAAGCAATACGAAAGAGTCAGAAAAGCAATAAGATTCACGGCTGCGATTGGATTTTTATATATGCTTATTGCATGGCTTGCTGTAATTATATTTCCGAAAGAGATTCTGTCAGTATTCACGACTGATAAGGCTATGATAGTTTCAGGAGAACATGCGTTAAAGCTGTATTTTTTTGGATTCTTTTTTATGTCATTCCAATTCGTGGGACAGTCGACATTTACAGCACTTGGCTGTGCAAAGAGGGCAGTATTTTTCTCAATATTCAGGAAAGTAATTATAGTTGTTCCGCTTACAATTATTCTTCCTATGCTGGGACTTGGAGTTGAAGGAGTGTTTATTGCAGAGCCAGTTTCTAATGCAATAGGAGGTCTGGCAAGCTTTACAACAATGTATTTTACACTTTACAAAAAACTGCCGGAATAGTATTCTAAAGACAATGATAGCAAAGGTGCCATCGCTTCTGTATAGGGAGCGGTGGCTTTTTTAAAATCTTGGAAAGAAGGATAATTTATGGATATATTTGACATAATAGGACCTGTGATGGTTGGTCCGTCAAGCTCACATACAGCAGGTGCTGTCAGAATTGGTTATATTGCAGGAAAACTTATGGGAGAGCCGATTGCAAAAGCAGAAATCCTTTTATATGGTTCGTTTCTGGCAACAGGAAAAGGACATGGAACAAGGAAGGCACTTGTTGCCGGACTTCTTGGAATGAAACCGGATGATATGAGAATTCCGGACAGTTTTGAGATTGCCAAGGAGCATGGCATAGAAGTTGTTTTCGGAGAATCAGCATTAAGAGATGCACATCCGAATACAGCCCAGATTTTCCTGACATCTGTAACTGGCAAGAATCTTGAAGTTGTTGGTGAATCACTTGGAGGATCACGAATTAATATTGCTCAGATTGACGGAATATCTACGAATTTTTCAGGTGATTATCCGACACTTGTTGTGCATAACATGGATCAGCCTGGACATGTTGCAGAAGTTACATCAATGCTTGCACACAAATCAGTTAATATTGCTGCCATGCAGTTGTACAGGGCTGGCAGAGGCGGCAATTCAGTTATGGTGCTTGAGTGTGACCAGGAAGTGCCAGAGGAGGGAATTAACTGGTTAAGACATGCAGAAGGTGTTGTCAAGGTGACTTATCTTGGCTTGGAATAATCATAATGCAGAATTTGATTAGCATAATTATTGGTGAAAAATGGAGGATTTATGGCAGAATATCATTCAATCAGGGACCTTGTGAAATTAAGTATTAATAATAAGCAGGAATTATGGCAGGTTGTTCTTACGGGACAGGCACATGACAAGCTTATGTCTGAAAGAGATGTATTTGCACAGATGAAAAAGATGTATCAGGCTATGAAGAGCGCAGATGAGCAATATGACCAGCAGTTGAGGTCACCAAGTAAAATGGCTGGTGGTGATGGATATAAAATGCGCATTTATAATGAGTCTGGCAGGAATATATGTGGTGATTTTATTGGTGTGGTTATGGAAAAAGCATTAAAGATGGGGGAATCGAATGCATGCATGAAGAGAATTGTAGCAGCTCCTACAGCAGGTTCATGCGGTGTTATTCCAGCTGTATTACTGTCTTATGAAAAATGTTTTGGTGTTACAGAAGATGAATGTGTAAAAGCGTTATTAATTGCGGCAGGAATAGGTGCGGTAATTGCTGAAAATGCATCTATTGCAGGAGCAGCAGGTGGCTGTCAGGCAGAGATTGGTTCGGCAAGTGCAATGGCAGCGGCGGGACTGGTTTATATGCAGGGAGCAGATAGTGAAGGATGTGCAAATGCCCTGGCACTTGCTTTAAAGAGTATGCTGGGGCTGACATGTGATCCGGTTTGCGGATTAGTTGAGGTTCCATGTATAAAGAGAAATGTTTCTGGGGCAGTCAACGCAATTACGGCGGCACAGATGACAATGGCAGGTATAAAGAGCGTAATTCCTGCAGACGAGGTTATAGATTCCATGAGAAGAATCGGTAATGATATGCCGGTATGTCTTAAAGAAACAGGTGAAGGGGGACTGGCAATAACACCAACTGCAAAAGTGTATAAGCGAAAGTTAAATAATATTGACAACTAATGTCACAAAAGTTGACGAAAAACTGACAAAAAATACTGTTTTTTTTAAAAAAATGGCAAAAAATCTGTTGATTGACAAAAATAATATGCTATAATATAGATGATTGTAAAAGAGATTGAATTTGTTTGAATGAATTTGAATGATTTTACAATTAACATTACACACAGATATAAGGATAACTCCATAATTCCTTATATTTGACTATATTTCTATCCCCTCTACTCATCCCCGGTTCCCCCAGAACCGGGGAAGTTTTTTATGCGCGGATAGCGAGGAGAATATAAAAATGCGCTGTAATCATGCTTGCATGAATTGAAACTTTTTTACATGTGGGCATCAGTATATGCTATAATTACACAATATGTTTACATTCAGACAATACCGGCTATGAGTAAATAAATAATTAGAGGATGGAGTTAGTTATGACACGAAAAGAACTTAATGAAATTAAATCACAATATACATTAGAGGATTGTGGAATATTAAGGTTATGCGGATGCTATGTTGATGGTGAGCGAAATAAGATAACACAGTTTAATGAGAATTTTCTTAATCTTCCAGAAGAGGAGAAGCATAAATATTTTGATATATTTAAGAAGACTCTTTCAGGAACACCAGGAAAGAATCTGGTTGATATGAAGTTTAATGTCGATGCGTATGCTGATGAGGGCGCAAGAACATTTTTAATGAACTTAAGAGACAGCGGACTTAAGGATGACAGACTTCTTAACGAATTCTATGACAGGATTATCAATAATTACAGCTATGTTGGTAATTATCTGATTCTTCTAATTAATCAGGTATATGATATTCCGGCGGTTACTACTGATAATATAGAGATGGATGATGCATCTGATGAGGTTTACAGCTACATTTTATGCAGTATATGTCATGTGAATCTTTCTAAGCCGGGGCTTGGGTATGATGAGGAGGACAATAATTTCCACGATAAGAAGCAGAATCATATGGTAGATGTACCGGATGTGGGATTTCTGTTCCCGGCATTTAATAAGAGAAGTGCAGATGAGGATATGACACTTTTCTATACTAAAGATGTCAGTGAGTTTGAGGACGGGCTTATCGACTGCCTGCTTGACTGTGCGGTTCCGCTTCCTGCAAAGCAGCAGAAGGAAACATTTACATCACTTGTTAATGAGGCACTTGGTGAAGAGGCTGACCTTGAGATTGTGAAGAATATTCATGAAAATCTTGAGCAGATTATAGAAGAGAAGAAGCAGGAAAGTCCGGCACCGGTTATGCTTGATAAAACTGAGATGAAGGATCTGTTGGAAAAAAGTGGTGTTAAAGAAGAAAAGCTTGAGAATTTCGAGGAACACTTTGAGATGGCTGCCGGTGAACATGGAAAGCTTGTTGCATCAAATGTTTCATCTGGTAAGAAATTTGAAGTGAAAACGCCGGATGTTGTCATAAAGATTAATTCAGATAAGACAGATATTGTGAGTACACAGGTAATTGATGGAAGACAGTGCCTTGTAATTCAGATTGACGAGAGACTTGAGGTTAATGGGATTTCAGTTAATCCTGATACAGGTGAGGTTATAGACAGAACCGCTGAGGGATATGTAGAAGAATGATAATGGAGGATGAGTCTGTATGACATTGAAGAAGTTGCTGCATAATTTCAATGGGCATCTGCACACGGTTAATTCCCACAGAAGGCTGGTGAGAAAATACTGCTTTAAGCTTGGATTATACAGGCAGGGAATGATGCATGATTTGTCAAAATATTCGCCATCGGAGTTCATACCAGGGGTTAAGTACTATCAGGATGGACACAGAAGCCCTAATAATGCCCAGCGTGAAGATGAAGGTGTTTCAAAGGCATGGCTGCATCATAAGGGTAGGAACAAACATCATTTTGAATACTGGATAGATTACGATGTCGATGGTAACAGCACTATTCTTGCAGGAATGAAAATGCCTGTGAAATATGTTGCTGAGATGTTTTGCGACAGAGTTGCAGCGAGCAGGATATATAATAAAGACAAGTACAAAGATTCAGATCCATTGGATTACTATATTAAGGGGCTTGGGCATTATATTATGCACCCGGAAACAGATGAACTTCTTCACAATCTTTTGAAGATGCTTGCTGATAAAGGGGAAGAGTATACATTTGCATATATAAAAGCAAATGTGCTTAAGAAAAAGAAAACAGGCGGATTTTAACATTTTTTTGGTGAAACTTTAATATTTTGACAAGAAAAAGGTTTTTAAAATTGGCGTAATGGTGTATAATTTAAAGAACAATATGAACAAAAGATTGTTCTGGTGAATAATTTAATAAGAGGAAAGGGAGGTCTTATAATGGGGAAAATGCATACTAAGGCCGAAAGAGCTGAAAAAGTTAAAGAGATTAAGGCTGAGAATAGTAAGAAGGTAAAAGAGGTCAGGGCAAAGAAGAAAGAGCTTGATGCTGAGGTTAAGAAGAAAGCCAGACAGGTTGCCGCCGATGGAAAGAAGAGAAGAGCTGGTATTACATTCAGACTGGTTATGCTTGCTATTGTACCGGTAATTGTTATGGTACTGGGGCTTATTACAACTACAGTCTTCAGTCTTAAGTCAGGACTGGAAGAAGAGGCCATGGATGGACTTGAGCTGTTAAGCGGGGCAGTACAGAGTTCTTATGAGGATATTAAAGGTAACTATGAATATAAGAACGGTAGATTATTCAAGGGTGGCGAAGAATTGACTATTAAACCGGCTGCACTTGATATATATGTCAAGAACTCCAAGAATGATGTCCAGGTTACACTTACATATGGAACCAAGAGAGTTCTTACAACGCTTACTGATAATAAGGGAGCAAGATTAACGGGAACAGATATATCAAGTGAAGTGTGGGATGTAGTTAAGACGGGAAAGACATATAGAGATACTAATTATAAGGTAGATGGAAAGAGATACTGTGCAGTATATGTGCCACTAAAGGATAATAATCAGGTTGTAGGATGTGTATTTGCAGGACAGCCTACATCAGATATTACAAACTATATAATGCAGAAGGTTGGAACAATGCTTATAGTTTCTGCAGTAGTACTTATAGTAGTAGGAATTGTGGCAACATTTATAGCACAGAGTATTTCAAAGTCGATTAAGAGAGCAAGTGTATCTGTAACGAAAGTTGCCGGAGGAGATCTTACAGTAGAGGTTGATAAGACTGTACTTAAGAGACAGGATGAAATCGGAGACATGGGCAGAGCCCTTGAAACTCTTATAATTAAGTTAAGAGAAATTGTTGGAAGTCTTGCGAAGTCTGCAACAGATCTTGGTGAGTCAGGTAATTCAATTGACTCTATGGCTTCACAGTCAAGTGTTGCTGCAGGAGAAATCAGTACAGCAGTAGAAGAGATTTCTAAGGGTGCAGTATCACAGGCAGAAGATATTGAGACAGCAACTAATGAAATTATGACAATGGGTGAACAGATTACTCAGATAGTTAATAATATTGCTGACCTTACAAAGACATCTAGGAACATGGAAGAAGCCGAAAATGCTTCACAGGATACAATGATTGAATTAAGTGATGCAGTACAGAGAACTACTGATGCAGTTGCAAGAATTGCAAAACAGATAGAGACAACTAATGAATCGGTAGATAAGATTGGCAATGCTGCTTCACTTATTGCAGATATTGCAAGCCAGACAAGCCTGTTATCACTGAATGCTTCTATTGAATCTGCAAGAGCAGGAGAAGCAGGAAAAGGATTTGCAGTTGTTGCATCAGAGATTCAGAAGCTTTCATCACAATCTGACAGCACAGCAAGTAAGATTCAGGAGATTATTACAGATCTCCAGAATGATTCGAAAGAAACACTTGAGGTTATGAGAAGTACAGAAGTTCTTGTAAGAGAGCAGTATGAAAAGCTTGCAGCAACTAAGGAAAGATTTAAGGAAGTTGGTAATGGCATTAATGTTTCAAAGCATGGAACAGATGTTATCAAGGGAAATGCACAAGTATGCGACAGTTCAAGAGTTACCGTTGTTGATGTAATATCTAATCTTTCTGCTATATCAGAAGAGAATGCTGCTTCAACACAGCAGACAACATCTTCTATGCAGGAGCTTAATGCAACTATTAATATTCTTGCAGAAACAGCAGCTAAGGTTAAGGAAGTATCAGACCAGCTTAATGAAGATATGAAGTATTTTAAGATGTAATCAGAATAAAAATTACCGGTTAAGTTTGTTATATTACGAACTTAACCGGTATTTTTTATGCTTTTTCTAGTACATTTATTAATTCTTTGAGCTGTGCCCGGATTTTCTTACGATTGATATCCGAATAACCAATTTCGTTAGCAATATGGTAAAGATATTCCTGAAAGTTCTGTACAATCTGTGGATGATTGAAGTCAAAAACCATGCTTGGCAGGGCTGTACGGATAAGCATTGCCTCAGATCCTTCGTTAACAATTATACATACGTTATCATCTGGATCATATTGTATCGGAACAAAGAAATAGTCAGGATGTGTATCCATAATTCTTATAATATTCTGCAGATGCTTTGCATATGAACGGGGCGTGTAATATACAGCTGTCTGTTGTCTTACAACAGGGAAAATAACCGGAACATGGCCAGCTATAACTTCTTCAGCAGTTGCCAGTGGACATATATCAACATTGCGTAAATCATCAAATACAGTGGATAACTGGTAAGAGGTACGCAGATTTACACCAAGGCTGTCAGGATTATTATTAAGAAACTCTGTTATCAGCTCTTCCGGCATGGCTGCTGGAGGAAGACTCAATCCCTTCTGGATATGGTTTACATGGGTGTTTAATATACGGTGGAAACACTCAGAAACATCCTCTGCTGATTCATATATATTCATGGTTGGCCTGCAGTAGGATAAAAATGTTTTGAATTCATTCTCTTTTATTGAAACAACTGCAGGTTCGGTTGTCATAACAGTAAATGAATTATCACTTACCGTTGAAAGACAGTCAGAGTAAACTGCAACATGCGGAGGATAAATTATGCTTATTTTTGAAAACAGATTATCACGCATGCGAGGATAGTAGTAAGATTTCACCCGTCCGGTAATATATGCCGGAACCCAGTAGAAAAACTCTTCAAAAAACTGAGTGGTATTAACAGGAGAAGGGGAAATCTGGCATATAGTATATCCATAATCTATCAATCTGAGCAGAAGCTTCTGTATAGAATTAAGAATTTCCTTATTATCAAATATACTGTAAACATCATCATCAATCCATACATATACTGTACCGTGGTCTTCAAGGGTAAGAAGATGATTGATAAAACTGATAACAGCCTGTTTTTTTCCTTCAGACTTATAAAGAATACTGGTAGCATTGGGAATTACATCAATGGCTTTTATTCCCATAATATTATTAGTGCCTGATGAAGAGATATTTTCATTAAGAATGCCCTCAACCAGTGTATTGGTCTGAGGAAGCTCATCTGCCAGCCACTGGTAAAGCATATCTGAATATTCAGGCAAAGGTCTGGAATGATTGAATCTGCTATAATCAGACGCAAGAGCCAAAGCCTTTCTTTGATAGCTGAGTTTAATTGAAGCGGCAAAATAGTCCGACATTCGTCTTAAAACTTCTTTGTTACGGGGACATTTTCTCTTGCCACTGCGATACAGGCTTACAGCGGAATTATCGATGCCAACAGCACCAGCCAGAGTTGTATTGTTAGTGTTTGTTATATCCATGAGAAATTTGAATTTGTCATTAAAAGTCATAAGCTCCCCCTTATGCAAATGCGTGAACGCCAGAAATAATAAGCGTTGTAAGCGTGCGTGCCATTTCATCAAGAGTGATACCGTCAGGGTTGATTATCCATTCATAATACGCGGAAACCATTCCGCCAGCGACAAAGTTAGAAATCAGAGGATATTGCTCAGAAGGAACATTCATCTTAATATCCTTGTCTATCAGCTCTTTGAGAAGAGTTTCCTGCAATGCTTTCTGGAGCCTGTTAAAAAGCAGGCTTCCATTGTCCGAAGCAAAAAGGTTTCTTGCAATATCTGCATCAGACATAATTGTATTAAGAAATGCAAATAAAGTCTGAGGTGAAAACATATTATAATCCTCAGACATAGCACACAAAAGATCTTTAAGAGATGTTATAAGCTCATTAATTCCTTCATCAAGAACATCATTGACAGTAGAGTAATATGTGTAAAATGTTTTTCTGTTAATGTCAGCATGTGCAGCAAGCTCGGTAACTGTTATTGAATTAAGCTTTTTCTTCTGCATAAGCTCAACAAGTGCTTCGTAAATTGCTTTTTTAGTTTTTATAATTCTGCGGTCAGCTTTAATTTCATGTGCAGAGGTAAAACTAATTTCTTCAGGCTTTGCCATAATGACCTCCTATTAATCAGACTATAAAATATATATAAAATTCTTATGAAAATACGATGAAAAATGTATTTTACAGTTAATTATATTGTACAACATTTGCAGATAATAGTAAACAAAATGCGACAAAATGTTACATAAGTGCCAAAAAGAAATTAATTGACCTTTGAAAATATTTGTTAAAAAACATACAATGCTGATTGTAAACATATTGTGTGATATTGGAACATTTGTGTATTAACTTGTGATTAAATAGTAATACGCAGATAAATGATTTGACAGCAAGAGGTATCGGATGAGAAAGAAAAATGCATTTATTAATGTAACAGCCAGTATGGGGAGAGGTCTTTTATACGCTTACCTGTATATTATGTTCAGACCTAAGATATGTTATCAGAGCAGAAAAGCTAAAGAGGAAATTGAAAAAGGCGGAGTCATATTTATTGGCAATCATGTGGGACATAATGACGGACAGATGTTTTATATGCTGTTTAAGAACAGTGTCCTTATAATAGCCAAAGACTGGGCTGATAAGAAGATTTTAAAGTGGCTTACAAGCGGTGGTAAGTTTATTTCTGTAGACCGCTTTGGAACAGATATTACATGGATAAGAGGAGCATCGGAGCATCTTCGTGCAGGAGATAATATGATAATTTTCCCAGAAGGACATACTTCTAAGACAGGGGTTATGGATGAATTCAAGCCGGGCTTTGCAATGTTGGCAGTTATGTCAGGTGCAAAAATTGTTCCGGTATATAATGACGGAGAATATCATAAGCTGTTTGGGAAGAGACTTAAGCTGTATGTTGGCGAGCCGATGGAACTTACTAAAGAGGGAAAGGGGCTTAATGCGGAGTATCTCGCAGGGGAGTGTGCGAGGTTCCGGGAGGCTGTGGAGCAGCTCGGAAGGTAGTGACAGGACGGACGGGGCTGCGGCCGGCTGGAAAGCGTGCGGACTGCGGGGGTATGGCGTTTTGAAACGCGCTCCCGCTCGGTCTCGGACGCAGCGGTACTAGGCTCATCTGTGTAGGGAGTGCGGGCTGTTGAAAGCAAGCTTTCACCGCCCTCCCTACCCACGGATTCACCAAGTGCCGGCGTCCTCAAACGGTTTCAAAACGCCATACCCCCTCAGCCTTTCGTTTCCACCCAGCTCGCAGCCCCTGATGTGCGGTCTGGATGCCGGAGGCGGGCAGCAGTGGAGGGGTGAATGACAGACGAACGGGCAGCCAGCCTCCGGCTGGCGATCCCGCATTTAGTTAATAAAATCCGGGAAGGTGTCAGTCGTAGGTTCACGGTTTATGGGTTTGTGTGGAAAAAACCGTCTGAGGACGCCGGCACTTAGCAAATGCGAGGTGCGAGGACGAAGTCCTCGCACCGAAGCAGGAGCTTAGTGACCGCTGCGTCCGAAGCCGAGCGGGAGCGTGTTTTTGGAGCATAAACCCATAAACCGTGAACCGTCCGTCGTCTGCATACCCCACCCACCGGATTTCATAAAATAAATCAAAAGGAGATTTTATCATGGTATTTGAGAAATTAAAGGAAATTTTTGGAAGGGTTATGCCACAGTGCGACCCGGCAACTATTACAATGGACAGTGTTCTTGCAACAGATTTAGGAGTTGATTCTCTTAATATGATGTTACTTGCTATTACTGTTGAGGATGAGTTCAAGATCAGATTCAGTTCTGATGCCAAGCTTGAAACTGTTAAAGATATTGTTGATTATGTAGAAGCTAACGTTAAATAAGAGGCGCTTATGAGCAAAGTAAAGACAGGGCTTGTACTGGAAGGCGGGGCTATGAGAGGTATTTTCTCAGCCGGAGTTCTTGATTACATGCTTAAGAAGGACATTTATTATGACTATGTTATAGGTGTGTCTGCGGGGGCAGGTAATGCAGTAAACTATGTATCCAGACAGGAAGGAAGAACAAAAAAGATAATTACTCATGAAAATGCTGAAAGCTATTATGGAGTCGGACAGCTTTTCGAGAATAAGAAGATTCTTAATCTTGAAATGCTGGTAGCCGAATATGCACTTAAAGATATTCCTTATGATTTTGACACATTTTTCGCATCTAAGACAGAGTGTGAGAGTGTTGTTGTTAATTGCGAGACTGGAAAGGCTGAGTATAAAGGGAATTTTAAGACTAAAGATGAATTCCTGAAGTGTCAGATGGCAAGCTGCTCTGTGCCATTTATATGCGAACCTGTTGAAATTGACGGCTATCATTATCTTGATGGAAGCATTATTGATTCAATACCGGTTGAGAGAGCAGTTGAGAAAGGGTGCGATAAGATTGTTGTTGTACTTACCAAGCCAGAGGGTTCTAAGCCTACGGATTATTCTAAGGTAAAGAAGCTTATCGAGTGGAGTTACAAGAAATACCCAGAGCTTTGTGAGGTTATGGCACACAGAAGGCAGGCTTATGACAGGCAGGATAAGTTCATGAAAAAGCTTGTGGAAGAGGGGAAAGTCTTTGTTATCCGTCCGGAGGAGCAGATGATAAGACACTTTGAGAATAATAATGAAAAACTTCTTCAATGCTATCAGTATGGATATGACACGATGAGAAAACAGTTTAGAACATTTGAGAAGTTTATGGAGGACAAATCCTCTCCTCGCTAGAGAGGCTCGGATTTTCCTGCGGAAAACAAGGAGGATTAATAATGAAGGTTTTAGTAGTAAACGGAAGCCCTAAAGGACCTAAGAGTAATACTATGCAGATGACGAATGCGGTTCTTAAGGGACTTAAGGAGACTAATCCAGAAGCAGAGATTGAGCTTCTTACAGTTAAAGATATGGATATTAAGCCATGTATGGGATGTATGAGCTGTTGGGGAAAGACAGCAGGTCAGTGTGTTATCAATGACGTTATGCAGGATGTTCATGTCAAGTTCATGAACGCTGACGTTATTATATACAGCTTCCCATTGTATTTCTTTGGCATGCCGGGTCCAATGAAAACATTTGTTGACCGAATCATGCCACTTATGGAGACTTACAAGGGTAAGGTAAGAGATATCGGTGATGATGCATTACACGAGTTCCGTTATGATATGGGTGATAAGAAGTATTATGTTATATCATCATGCGGATATGGAAGAACATATGAGATATATGACGCACTTATCAAGGAATTTAATTTTATCTATGGCAAAGGCAGATATCAGGCTCTCCTTTGTCCACAGAGTGAAATGTTTGCAATTCCACCAATGGTAAACCAGATTAATGAATATCTTAAGAGATATACAGAAATTGGTAAGGTTATGGGAAAAGGTGAGGATATCCCTCAGGATATGATTGACTACGCTTCGCAGCCAATGATTCCACAGAGAGCATTAGAGAAGCTTATGAACAATTACTGGGATGCAGTTACACCAGAGAATCCTCTTCCGGCTCCTAATTTAAGATAAGAGGCAGCTTATGAAAACATACTACATGTTTGGTGACTCACTTATGCGAGGAGTTATGCCGGATGAAGCATGGAATTATCACAGCTCAGATGCAATCGGTTTTGAGAAAATGCAGGCACAGTATAATATGAAGTTTGTTAATTACGCAATGCCAACATTCACATCAGAGAGAGTAAAAATGTGGCTTACACAGGTAATGTCAAGTCATCCGGTACCTGATGTGGCATTTCTTGAATGCGGCGGTAACGACTGCGACTATAACTGGAAGTCAATATGTGAGGGCAGATGTGATTATGAACATAGGCACAGAGTTGCCCCACAGGATTTTAAGAAGAATTATGAGGATATGATACATTTGTTACAGGAAAAGGGAGCAGCAGTAACAGCAGTAATTGCACCACCGATTGCTATTGAAGTGTATCTGTCATATCTGCTTAAAAGTGGAGTAGACAAAGATATTATGTCAGAATATGTGAACTCAGTTCAGCAGATGCAGGATGAATATGCCGGATACGATGACATAATGAGAGACACAGCTAAAGAAAACGGCTGTGAAATATTAAGTCTTCGTGAGAGCTTTCTTGCACTTGGCGACATGAAGGCATATTATAGTAAGGATGGGATGCATCCTAATGAGGCAGGATATGCACTTATTCGTGGTGATTTCGAAAAATATTTTGCATCTGCAGCAGGTATTATATAGAAAGATGAGGAATTATAATGTTTAATCTGCGTTTCAAATGTACTGTTATATCAAGCTGGCACATGGTGCTTCATGCTGTACCTAAGGCTAATAAAATGATTACCAACAAGAACCGTTATTCAGAAACTGAACGGTTTGTGTATGCCAAGTGGATTATTAATTACATGAGAAAGCATGCCAGAACAAGAACCAGAGTGTATGGCAGAGAAAATATTCCAACGGACAGCAATTACATAATGTATCCTAATCATCAGGGCAAATATGATGCACTGGGAATTATTCTTGCACAGGAAAAGCCGTGTGGTGTCCTCTGGGGGAAAAAGCAGGCTGAAAGACTTATGAGCCGTCAGGTATGTGGTCTTATTGATGCAGTCGTTATTGATCTTGACAATAACCGTGACAAGGTAAGGGCTATTATGGATGTTACCAGACAGGTCAAGTTAGGAAGGAATTTCCTTATATTTCCTGAGGGAGGTTACACTGACAATAAGAATGAACTTCAGGAATTTCAGGCTGGCTGCTTTTCGTGCAGCTTACAGACTAAGACACCTATCGTTCCTATAGCACTTTTTGATTCGTATAAATCCATGAACAGCAATACATTTGAAAGAGTAGATACACAGGTACATTTCTTAAAGCCAATTCTTTATTCAGAGTATGGCGAGCTTAAGAAAAAAGAGGTCGCTGAGCTGGTTAAGAGCAGAATTGAGGAAAGAATGGCTCAGATTAAGGCTGGGAAAATTAATGAAAGCTATGAATTAATTGGATAATAAAAACACAGGCTCAGGGAAATAATATGTTCCCTGAGTTTTTTGACCAAATTCTAAAATATTCGTATCAATGGTTGACATGTTCTAAGTACATTGATAAAATATTTAAGGTTTACTTAATAATAAGATAGTATAAGGAATAGTATGTTGTTTGGTAATAATAAGAAAAATGCAGAGTATATCGTTGATGTACATTGTCATATAATGCCAGGGATAGATGATGGTTCAAGAGATATAACAGAAACTCTTGAGATGCTTAAGATAGCACAATCAGAGGGAATTACACACATGATTGCTACTCCACATTTTAAAAGTGGGCATCGTAATGCTTCACCGCAGAATGTTAAGAAACTTATTCAATCTGTTGGAAAGGAAGCAGCCGCACAGGGAACAGATATTAAGCTTTACCAGGGCAATGAGATTCTGTTTCATGATGAGATGTGTGAGGAACTTGATAATGGAAGGATAAGCAGAATAAACGGAACTGATTATGTTCTTGTTGAATTCATGCCATCTGATCCATATCAGTATATAAGAAATTCTCTTGATGAGATTATGAGTGAGGGATATCAGCCTGTTATAGCACATGTTGAAAGATATGGATGTATGGTTGATGACATTGAGAATGTCAGGCGACTCAGCCGCATGGGGGTAGAGATTCAGGTTAATGCATCAAGCATTACCGGAGATACAGGTAAAGAAATTAAGAAGTTTGTACATAAGCTATTAAAAGAACAGCTTGTTGATTATGTAGGAACAGATGCCCATCGTTGTGAGGGCAGCAGAACACCTATGATGAAAGAGTGCAGCAGGATGCTTTATAAAAAATATGATGAGGGGTATGTTGACAGTATATTATATGGCAATGCATTTGACAGGCTGTTAGCAGATACGAATAATTAAAGGAGAATTAATGATGGAAACTAATAAGAGTACAGATGAGATTGAAATCAATCTTGGAGAAATATTTGCGTTATTGCTTCATAAGGTGTGGATTATAATACTGGCAGCTGTTGTATGCGGTGCAGTAGGATTTCTTTACAGCTATTTTCTTATAACACCTCAGTATCAGTCTACAACTAAGGTTTACATCCTTAATAAGCAGAACAGTACATCAGTTACTTATAGTGATGTACAGCTTTCAACAACTCTTTCTAAGGATTATGAACAGCTTGTTACAAGCCGTTATGTTATAGAAGGTGTTATTAAACAGCTTAATCTGGATGAAACTTATGAAAGCCTTGTTGGAAAGGTATCTGCAACTAATACAGATGATACACGAATAATTGCTATTACAGTAATAAATCCGGATCCTGAGCAGGCCCAGAAGGTTGCTAATGCGGTAAGAGATCTTGCAGCACAGCATATTACACAGGTTATGGATATTGAGGCTGTTAATGTGGTTGATTCAGCTAATCTTCCAACAAGCCCTGTTTCACCATCAGTTCCTAAGTGGACACTGATTGGAGCTGCTATTGGTATTATAATTGCGGTTGCCGTTGTTGTTATACAGCATTTGCTTGATGATTCTATTAAGAGTTCTGAGGATATCGAAAAATATTTAGGTATCAGTACACTTGCACTTATTCCTATGAATCAGGCTGAGGAAGAAACTGCCAGCAGAAGGAGGTCTCCCCGGAAAGGTAAAGAGAAAGTAGTACTTGGCACTGATGATGAGAAGGCAAGAAGTTTTAAATCATCTGATATTAATAAGAACACTAATAACAAGAACAGTAAAAGAAATGCTGATGGCATAGAGTTTATGGAGGACTAGAGATGCAGGAGTTTTCAGTAAAACAGAGCAACCTTGATTTCAGGACCAGAGAAGCTTATAAGATGTTAAGAACTAACATAGAATTCTCTGGTGATAATAATAAGGTAATATTTATAACAAGCAGTACACCAAGTGAGGGAAAGAGTACAGTATCTTTTGAGCTTGCTATGTCTTTTGCACAGAATGGTATGAAGACACTGCTTATTGATGCAGATACAAGAAAGTCAGTTATGAAGAACAGAGGTAAGAAGGGTAAGATTAAATATGGGCTTACTCATTATCTTTCAGGAAAGAATGAACTTAAGGATGTTATATGCGTAAGTGATGTTCCTAATTTCTGCATGATATTTGCAGGACCTGTACCACCTAACCCAAGTGAGCTTGTAGGTAACGACAGATTTGCCAAGATGGTAGAAGAAGCAAGAGCTACATTTGACATGATTATTATTGATACACCACCAATAGGAAGTGTTATCGATGCTGCTGTTATTTCTAAAGTATGTGATGGCGGAATTCTTGTAATCGGAGCAGGTGATATAAGCTATAAGTTTGCAAGAAAGTCTAAGGAACAGCTTGAGATGACAGGGTGCAAGCTTCTTGGCTGTGTACTTAATAAAGTTGATATGGCAGGAAATTCTTATTATGGTAAGTACTATGGCAAATATTATGGCAAGTACTATGGACATGGGGATAATAATTAGTTATTGAGATGATGGCGGCACATAAGTCAAATGTGTCGTCTTTTTTAGATTTAAGAAAGAATGTATGTATGAAGAAGATATTAAAATATACTGGACTGTCAATAAGTATTATTATGCTTACAGTATCTGTGGTGTTTATAGATCTTTTAATAAATGTCAGGGTTGTTCCAGTTAAATATTGCATCATTGCTGCAGTAGTGCTTGTTATACTAACGGCAGTAACAGCATTTACACAAAAGTGGTTTGTTCCAGGAATTATTACGAAGATAATTGCCATTATTATGATTGTTGTGCTTATTATGGGAAGCATTTACCTTAATCAGACAAGACATATGATAAACAAGATTACAACAACTCAGGAAGAAAAAATTGTTATGGGCGTGTATGTCCTTAACGACAGCGGATATGACAGCGTAGATATGCTTAATAATAAATCCATTGGTATAGGAACAGCTGTGGATCGTGAAAGTACTGATGAGCTTATTAAAAAGATGGGTGCAGGTGGATTTATGGCGGAGTATCCAGAGTATTCTAATATAATGGAGCTGGCAGATGCTTTGCTGCAGGGACAGATTGATGCTGCCATTATGAAAACAAGCAGTATTGAAATGATTGATGAGATGGGAGATTTCATCGGGTTTGCGTCAGATGTGAAGCTTATATATAGTGGTGAATTTACAATTAAAGTGGCAACGACAGAAGAGAATGTTATAGATAATTATCTTTCAAGTGATGATGTTATAAATGTATATATATCAGGAATTGATTCAAGAGGCGGTATTAATGAGGTGAGCCGTAGTGATGTCAATATTATTATGTCTATTAATAAGAAGACACACAATATTCTTATGATTAATACGCCAAGAGATTATTATGTTCCACTTTCTATATCCAATGGTGTCAGGGATAAGCTTACACATGCAGGTGTTTATGGAATTGAGTGTTCCAGAAATACTCTGGAGATGCTTTATGGTATCCAGATTGATTATTATGTAAAAGTTAATTTCAGTGGATTTGAGAAAATAATTGATTCACTCGGAGGTGTTGATGTGACACTTGATTATTCAGCAACTCTTAGTCAGGCTGGAAATCTCACAGTACATAATGGTGTTAATCATTTTAATGGTGAGCAGGCACTTGCATTTGCAAGAGAAAGATACGCATATTTAGATGGGGACAGACAGAGAGGCCGTAACCAGATGATGATAATGGAGGCAGCAATTAAAAAAGCTTGTTCTCCGGCAATTATATCAAATTATACATCTGTATTATCAGAAGTATCTAAAAATGTAATTACAGATATGAGTTACGACTTTATTGCAGATCTTGCACAGACACAGCTTAATGATATGGCAGCATGGAATATTACACAGATAAGTGTTACGGGAGTTGGAAGTTATTCATCAACAACATATTCAATGCCAGAGTGGTCGTTATACATAATGGTACCTGATGAGGAAAGTGTGGAGAATGCAAGGGAGCAGATAAGAGATAATTATAATTAATATTTTAACGAAAAACATAGAAACTTATATGAAGGTATGATATTATTTTATTATGAAACATACGTGTTAATTGAATAGAGAAAGGAATTGACTATATGAGAATTAAAAGGTTATCAGCGTTATTATTAAGTGCACTTCTTATTACAAGTCCTATTGGATATATGACTGTAAATGGAGACGCAATTGATGCAAAAGATTATTCGCAGCAGGTACAGTCTGTGGATTCTGCGTATATAGGAAGTTACATACCAAGTAGTCTTGATAGTGATGCTCCGGTATATGTATCGGATATTGCAACATATGCACAGAGAAATGTACCATCGGCATACCCAGAGGATGTTTCTTCATATAAGAAGGAACACCCATCAAGAAATCAGAATCCTTATGGAACATGTTGGGCATTCTCGTCTATAGGACTTGAAGAATTTGACCTTATAGCTAAGGGTCAGAGAGATTCTAGTGTTGACCTGAGTGAATTGCAGCTTATACATTTTACATTTAACTCAGTTATTGATCCGCTCGGTGGAACCAAAGGGGATTATTCTAAGTATTATAATAATAATACCAGCATGTCATATCTGGAAAAGGGTGGTAACTACGAGTATGCAGTAAAGAGACTCAGCCAGTGGGTAGGAGCTGTCAATGAATCAGATGTTCCATATGCTGATGCCCAGACAGTATATAATAATGGTCTTGATAACAAATATGCTTATGATTATGATGTGGCACATTTACAGAATGCATACAGGATTAATGTTAAGGAGCAGCCAGATGTTGTTAAGCAGCAGATTATGGAGCATGGTGCTGTTGGTGCAAGCTATACTCATTATTATGCAGGAGAGAACCACCTTAATAATTCATATTATGATATGCAGGGAATTGTAAGCTCAGGTGGTGGACATGCAGTTATGATTGTGGGTTGGGACGATAATTATTCCAGGGATAATTTTGCGACAACTACAAAGCCTTCAAATAATGGTGCATGGCTTATAAGAAACAGCTGGGGAGATTATTTTGATTATTTCTGGATGTCATATGAAACTTATTCGCTTGCAGATACTGTTTGGGTATTTGATATGTCAGCAGAGGATGGGCTGGATAATAATTATCAGCTTGATGGCGGGTTGCATACAGCAACAGTAGGATATTATACAGGTGCAGCTAATGTATTTTATGTATCAGAAAAAGAAGGTGTTGCATCTGAAACTCTTAAGTCAGTATCTTTATCTTTTACACAGACAGCAGATGTTGGATATACAATTGATATATATACTGACCTTAAGGATGCCACCAACCCGCTAAGCGGGACTAAGCATGCTGAGGCGAGTACAAGTGGAAGAACAACTTTTGCAGGAATACACACTATTCCTCTGGAGGAAGAAGTGATTCTCAATCCTGGAACTTATTATGCAGTTGTTGTAAATATTGATAAGAAGGCATTTGAAGTTGAATATTCGTATTCAGAGAGCACTAATCCGGGGAAAACTGATGATAAGATGGTCTGGGAAAATGTAGTAAGCTATGATTCTGACTGTGAAGGAAGCTATTATTATAATGGTTATGGCAGATATGGAAAATATTATTATAACTTCTGTATAAAAGCATTTACATCAAATAATGTTGATTTGGGTGATGTATTAGAAGGATATACATTAAGTATGGACGGAAAGATTGATATGAATTTCTATATGAACCTTCCGGATAAGCTGGTTAATGACAGCAGCACATACATGGAATTTACTATGCCTGATGGAAATGTGTCAAAGGTTATGTTAGCTGACGCAAGAAAGACATCCGACGGTTTGTATGTGTTCTCTTGCGGAATAGCTGCAAAGCAGATGGCTGATAAGGTAAGTGCCAGAATCGTAAGTAATGGGGTTAAGGGTGAAGTTCATACATACTCAGTAACAGATTATGCTGAATCTGTAATTAATGCTGCAAGTGGAGTTTATTCTGATAAAGCTGTAAATGCAGTTAAAGCAATGCTTAATTACGGAACAGCTGCACAGCAGTATTTTGGGTATAACACAGATAATCCTGCCAATTCTATAATGACAGATGATGATAAGAATATGGATATGGTTGGATTCAATACATATACAGGAAAGCTGGTTAATGCAGACAGTGTTTCAGGAATAAGCTATTATGGAAGTTCTCTTGTTCTTGAATCAGATACAATATTAAGGAATTATTTTGAGTTGACAGACGGATATAGTATTGATAATTATACATTTTATGTGAAAGATAAAGATGGAAACAAGAATATCATTGCTCCACAAAAGACAGATGCTTCATTATATTATATAGATATCAGTAATGTGAAAGCGTATGAGCTTGCTGATAATGTTAATATATACGTTCAGAAGAATGGAGATAGTGAAGATAAAATAATGATGCTTGAGTATGGTGCATATGTTTACGCCAGATATGTCGATAAATATTTAGATAATACAGCACTAAAGAATCTTATGACGGCAATGTATCATTATTGCAATGCTGCTACAGAATATGCAAATATATATTGATATTTTTAATATGTGACTATATAATAATTAGCAAGGCTCATTTTGAAATATGAGCTGATTAGCGTATTTCAGTTGGGGAAAGTATATTTTAATATGAAGTATTAATACACGACTTGTTATGAAAAGTTAAAAAATAGCGGGGAGGGTAAGACCAATTAACGTATGGTTAATGTAAACAAAACCAAAGAGAGTATTCAGAATGTTTTAATATTTATTACAGATGCAATAGCGCTTATAATGTCTTATTACATGTCTGGTTTTATATGGCTGATGGGAATAAGAAATAATACATTTCCATATATAATGAGTGTTCTTAATGGCAATATTATTACAATTATTATTGCTGTATTAATAGCTGCTTTATTCTGTAACATTAAAGGCGATGTACTTAATCGTGGCAAATTTGAAGAACTAGTTTCTGTTATTAAGAAAAGTCTTATTTCATCAGCTGTTATAGCTGTTTATGAACTTTTGAGTAAAACTGCACAGGGTGTTCCAAGAAGTGTGTATGTAATTACATTTTTTATGGGAACAGTGCTTATGTTTTTATTAAGGTTGCTGGTTAAAGTATATATGAAGTATCGTAATGGAGGAAAGCGTGCTAACAGTATACTTGTTGTCACTATTAAAGACAGGGCAAAAGATACACTTACTAAAGCTGTGGCAAGGAATGACTGGATGCGTCGTATAGATGGTATTGTAATTACTGATGAAGATATGACAGGTCAGTCAATAGAAGGATTTCCTGTAGTTGCCAATGTCCACTCAATGATGCGTTATATTAAGAATGAGATTGTTGATGAAGTGTTTATTGATGTGGATTACAAGACACGCGAAAGTATCAAGCCTATGGTTATGGAACTTGAGGATATGGGTGTAACAGTTAATCTTAAGCTTGAGATTCTTGACAGCTATAAGGATTTTGACAGTAAGCTGGGTTACATAGGAGCAGTTCCTGTTATTACATTTGCTAACAGAATATATGACTGGAAGGGAATGCTTGTTAAGAGATGCATAGATATTCTCGGAGCAATTGTAGGACTTATAGTTATGTTTATTGCAATGATTTTTGTAGGTCCTGCTATTATGATAGAATCGCCAGGTCCAATCTTTTTCAAACAGAAACGTGTTGGAAAGAATGGCCGTTATTTTGAGATATATAAGTTCCGTTCTATGTATATGGATGCTGAAGAACGAAAGAAAGATCTTATGGCACAGAATGAGATGAGTGGTCTTATGTTTAAGATGAAAGATGACCCTCGTATAACTAAGGTTGGCAAGTTCATAAGAAAGACAAGTATTGATGAGCTTCCACAGTTCATTAATGTTCTTAAGGGAGATATGAGTCTTGTTGGTACAAGACCACCAACGGTAGCAGAGTTTAAGCAATATCAAGGACATCATAAGAGAAGGCTTTCTATGAAACCAGGCATCACAGGAATGTGGCAGGCTTATGGAAGAAAGACGGTTAGCGATTTTGAAGAAATTGTTAAGATGGATCTGGATTATATTGATAACTGGAGTATTATGCTTGATATTAAGATTCTGTTTAAGACAGTTCAGTCAGTATTAACTACTGGTGGACAGTAGAATAATTACCCCCTGTAGTATCATCAGATACTGCAGGGGATAATTGTTTTATCTAGACATTATGTACATTAATACTGGATAATTATAGCAGAATTGCACAAAATTCGTTGGCAATATAGAAAATATACATAAAAATTAACCATAATGCTTATTGACGCAAATCGGCGGTTGGGTTAAAATGATAGTAACTTTTGGTATAGGGGACATGCTGTAGTGCAACATGTCGAAAAGAACATGTTATATGCTGTTAATAACAGGAACTTAACTATGCCTACAATATAATAAGGAGGATTTTATGAAAAAGGGTAAAAGAATTTTAGCCGCTTTTTTAGCAGTGCTGATGGTTGTTGCTATTATGCCATTTACTTCGTTTAGTGGTATATTCACAAGCAAGGCAAAGGCTGCAGAGAGTGGCAAGAAGTACACTTTTGAGGGTACTGAACTTGAAGCAGCAGCGGCAGGAAAGTATACAGATGGTCAGGCTGTTACTGCAGGAACTGATGGATATTTTACTTTTTATATGAGTGCAAAAACTAAAATCGACTCAAGTGATAAAACATGGGAAGATGGTTACGCTTGTAAACAGAGAGTAAACTTTGGTGGTAAAGCAGATGTTGCTAATATGAAGAATCTTGTTTCTTTCAAGACATCTAATGCAGCAAAGGTAAAGGTTTATTGGGTAGAAGGTGGAGATGACAATCGTCAGATTGCAATCTTTGGTTCTACAGGAGATGTAGTAACTAAGACAGAAGTAACAGCAGCAAAGAATGCAGCAGTAGTTTCTACATTAGAATTAGCAGATGCAGGAACATATTACCTTGGTGGTCTTGAGAATAACAATTATATTTTCAAGATTGAAGTTGAGGAGACAGCAGCAGTTGAAGAGCCAGTTGTTAAGGAATACGAACTTGATGGTGCTAAGCTTGAGGCGGCAGCAGCAGGAAAGTTTACAGATGGACAGACTGTTAATGCAGGAACAGATAATGCATTTACATTATATATGAGTGCAAAGACTAAGATTGACTCAAGCAACAAGACTTGGGATGACGGATTTGCTGGAACACAGAGAATTAACTTTGGTGGTAAGGCTGATATTGCTAATATGAAGAACTTTGTTTCTTTCAAGACAGAAGGAACAGCTAAGGTTAAGATTTACTGGGTAGAAGGTGGAGATGATAACCGTCAGATGGCAATCTTCAATACTTCAGGTGCAGTAGTAACTAAGACAGAAGTAACAGCAGCAAAGAACGAGACAGTAGTTTCTACATTAGAATTAGCAGATGCAGGAACATATTATCTTGGAGGACTTGAAAATAACAATTATATCTTCAAGGTAGTTGTTACAGATACAGTTGGAGGTGGAAATACTCCAGTTGTTCCTAGAAAAGACTGGTCAGAAGTTGCAGCTCCAGTAATTGGAGAGGTAGCTCAGGATGGAGCAGATGTTACAGTTCCATTTACAATGGCTCTTGGTAATGACGGTGCTGATAAGGTAAGCGTTGTTATGACAGATGCTTCAGGTAATACAGAAACAAAGGGATATGCTCTTGAGGGTGAAGGTGGACAGGTTAAATTTACTCCAGCTTCTTCAGGAGAATATACATTTACAATTACAGCTTCTAGAGAGGGCGAGAATGACAAGGCTGGTAACACAGTTAAGTTTAATTTTGAGTACCCACTCTCAGCACCATCTATCAGCAGTGCAACAAGCATGGGTAATGGTACAGTAAGTCTTGTATGGCAGTCAGTTAAGGAAGCTACATCATACAATGTTTATGTTGGTGGAACAAAGGTTGGTTCAACATCTGCTACATCTTATGATGTTACAGGATTAACTGTTGGAACAAAGTATGATTTTGCAGTTGAAGCAGTTAGAGAGACACCAGCTGCTGTATCTGATAAGTCAACAATATCTGCAACAGCAACATCTGATGCTAAGCAGGTATGGGGCTATATCGTATATGGTAACGGTGCAAGCGAGTCTAATTCAGCATATGAAGGAAACATTAATGAAACTGGTTCAGTTACATTAAGATCTGGAGCAGTAGATGCTAATGGAGTTCTTAAGGGAAGCGGTAATAATGGAAAATTAGTTCCAGCATCATTCGATGGTCTTAATTTCTATTATACAGCAGTACCTACATCACTTAACTTTACATTAAGAGCTAAAGTAACTGTAGATCAGTGGAATTTATCAAACGGTCAGGAAGGCTTCGGTCTTATGGCAGCAGACAGACTTGGTGGTTCTGGATGGAACAATTCTTATATGGCTGTAGTTTCTAAGACAGAATATTACTGGAATGAAGAAGCTGGTAAAGTTACTAATGATACAACAGCACTTAAGGTATCTCAGAAGATCGGTATTGCTTCACAGGAGAAGAAGGGCCTTACTAAGGATAACATTGCAGCAATAGAAGCTAATGATACTGAAACAGTAAAACAGTTCCAGAGTGCTATGTATCCTCTTGAGCAGAGATATGCAGAGAATGTCAATGTTATTGGTAATGCTGTTAAGCCAGTTGATGCAACAATAGAGAATCCTGTTACTGAGATGTATCTTACAATTCAGAAGAATAACACAGGATATTTTGTATCATACGAATCAGTAGATGGAACATATTCAACAACTAAGAAGTATTATGACACTGAAACATTATCACAGCTTGATTCTGATAATGTATATGTAGGTTTCTTCACAAGTAGATATGCACAGGCAACATTCTCAGATGTAACATTTACAACAATTAATCCATCTGATGATGCTCCAGCAGAAGAGAAGCCAATTGAAGAATTAGTAACTAATGCAGCATTTAATTCTAAGACTGCAACAGGTTCAAGTGATTATGAATTCAGATTCACAGCTAACTGTGATGGTGTTCTTTCTATCTGGGATAGTGAAGATAACGCAATTGCTACAGATGTAGCTGTTGCAGCTAATACAGTTGTTAAGCCTGCAACAACAACACTTAATGTAGGTAAGAATTCATTTAGATATGTGTTTACACCAGATGCTGGCTATATTCCAGAAAAGGATATGGTTATGTCATCATATGAGCCAATTGAAGGCACATTTACTGTAACATACAGAACATATGGCGTTGAAGGACAGTCAATTTATGTAGCACCAGGTAAGTATGGTGTTGGTACTAAGGAAGATCCAATGAGCATCTATGATGCTGTTAAGTATGTACAGCCAGGACAGACTATCGTTGTTATGGAAGGTACATATTACCTTGAGAAGACAGTTAAGGTTGAGAGAGGTGTTAATGGTACAGCAGATAAGCCTATTCAGATGGTAGCTGATACAGAAGCTTCTTCAAGACCAGTATTTGATTTCCAGGGATTATGTGCAGGTATGGTACTTGCAGGTGATTACTGGTACTTCCAGGGATTTGATGTAACTAATTCAGCTAATGCACAGAAGGGTATTCAGCTTTCTGGTAAGTATAATACAATGGATAACATTATGACTTACCACAATGGTAATACAGGTCTTCAGGTTAGCAGATATCTTATAACAGATGAATTTGATATGTGGCCAGCATATAACTTAATTCTTAACTGTACATCATATGGTAACGCCGATGCAGGTTATGAAGATGCTGATGGTTTTGCAGCTAAGTTAACAGTTGGTGATGGTAATGTATTTGATGGTTGTATCTCATACAACAACGCTGATGATGGATGGGATCTTTTTGCTAAGGTTCAGTCAGGTTCAATTGGCGCTGTAACAATTAAGAATTCAGTTGCTTATGGCAATGGTTACCTTGAAGATGGTACAAATGCTGGTAACGGTAATGGATTTAAGCTTGGTGGCGACAGCATGTCAGGCAAGCATGTTCTTGAGAACTGCGTAGCATTTGATAACAAGGCTAAGGGTATTGATTCTAACTCTTGTCCAGATATTAATGTAATTAACTGTACAACATTCAATAATGAGTCTTATAATATTGCTCTTTACACAAATTCAGCTAAGAATACAGATTTCTCAGCAACAGGTGTACTTTCATACAGAACATATATGAAAGATAATGTTGAGCAGTTTAAGTTACTTGGAACACAGGACAAGACAAAGGTTGATAACGATACTAACTACTTCTGGAATTATGAAGGAACAGCTAAGAATTCAGCTACAACTGTAACAGATGACTGGTTTGAATCAGTTGATACAGCAATGAATTATGCAACACATGTATATGCATCACATAAGGTAACAAGAAATGCTGATAACACAATCAACATGAATGGTCTTCTTGTACTTACAGACAAGGCAGCAGCTAATACAGGTGCAAGAATGACAGGTACTCCATCAGCTAAGATTGAAGTTCCTGAGGGAATTAAGGGACATAAGACAATATCTATAACAGGTAAAGATGTTGTTAAGGGTAATACAACAGATGTTGCAGTTATTCAGGGAACATCTACAGATATTGTGTGGACAATCGATGCAGATGCATCTACATTTGATTATATTATGGTTGATGATGTAGTTCTTGATGCTTCTAAGTACACAGTAGTAGCTAATGGTAACACAACAGTTGTTACATTCAAGGCTTCTTACATTAAGAGCTTAAAAGCAGCAGAGCATACATTCAGAGCATGCTTTACAGATGGTTATATTGCAGAGACTAAGCTTGAGGTTCTTCCTAAGACAGGTGATTTCTCTAGAAATATGATAGCTGTATATGCAGGAATTATGCTTATGGCATTACTTGCAGCAGCCGTAGTTCTTTTCGAAAAGAAGAGAAAGAGAGTTTAGTGTAAGCAAATAGTATAATAAAACATATGAATGAGGTCTGGTTATCCAGACCTCATTTTTGTATATAGATATATGATAATTATTGTACAATTATTACAAAGTAATATCTAGTTTTAACGACTTTCAGAAAAACATTTACTAAAAGTGTTATTGACTATTTGTTCTATTAGATGGTACTCTTATTACAGATTTATGAAAAGGAAAAGGAGGCTTTTTTCATGAGAAAAAGAACTAAAAGAATGTTGTCTGTTCTTATGGCAGCTTTAATGGTTGTTAGTATTATGCCGGTTACCGGCTCTAATAACATTGTTGCTAAAGCATCGACAGCAAGTGCAGAGTCTTCTGTTGTGACATGGTCAGCAGCAGATATTCTTGCAGCACAAGAAGGAGACTTAGGATTAGTGTTATGTGGCTCAGGCTGGGCTAATAATAATGCTACAGATGACAAGACATTTGAAGACGGTTTTAGTGCATTAGGAGACAATGCCAAGGCAGGATCTACAAAGGCACAGACAGATGGAAAGACAGCAGCAGGAACAGTACCAGATAATGGATGCTATGTAAAATATACAGCACCTGTTAATGGTGAATTAGCTATTAATACTAAGATAGGAAAGGGAAAGACTTTCTATATAGTAGCGGAAGATGGAACTAAGGTAGCAGAAGCAAAAAATGGAACTTCTGGAAGTACATATAATACTGTTAAGGCAGAAGTAGAAGCTGGAAAGACATACTATGCATACCTTGGAGGAGCAACAGCTCAGATCTGGCAGGTATATTTTACACCTGCAGAAGCACAGTGGTTAGCTGCAGACATATTAGCTTCAACAACATATAATAATGGTTTAACATTATGTGGAACAGGCTGGGCTAATAATAATGCCACAGATGACAAGACATTTGATGATGGGTTCAGTGCATTGGGTGATAATGCTAAGGCAGGTTCAGTAAAAGCACAGACTAATGGAAAGACAGCAGCAGGAACAGTACCAGATAATGGATGTTATGTGAAATATACAGCAGCAGCTAATGGAGAGTTAGCAATTGATACTAAGATAGGAAAGGGAAAGACTTTCTATGTAGTAGCGGAAGATGGAACCAAGGCAGCAGAGGTGAAAAATTCCACAGATGCAAGTACATATAATACTGTTAAAGCTAAGGTAGAAGCCGGTAAGACATATTATGCATACCTTGGAGGAGCGACAGCTCAGATCTGGAAAGTATATTATTCACAGTTAAATAAGAAGACTGTAGTTGACTGGGAATCAGTAGCAAAGCCAGTTATCAGTAAAGTAGAAGCAGGCTCAGATGGCTTTACTGTTACTGTTGAAGGAATTGTGGATGAGTATAATGGGGCTGAAGATATTGTTGTAACAATGCTTCATAATGATGGACAGGCTGGAGAAGCTGTTATAAAGAGATCAGAAGGAACAGCAACAGTTAATTTTACAGCTCATGAAAGTGGTGATTATACATTTGTAGCAACAGCACAGAGATTAGGTTGTGCTGATAAAGCTTCAGATGTTTATGAAGTAAAAGATTTTGTACTCGGTGTTAAGATGCCAACTATTACATGGGCTGAAAACAAGGGTAATGGAGAAGTATATCTTGACTGGGTTAATATAAGTGATGCAAAGGATTATACTTTAACATATAAGGTTAAAGGTTCTGATGAAAGCACAGCAGTTAAGATTGATGGAATCACAGAAGGTGATTATACAGTTAAGAATTTAACAGTTGGAAGTACATATGTATTCAGTGTTGTTGCAAATAGAGCAGATGGATATTGTTCAGCTGTTTCAGAAAAAGAGTTATCAGTAACTGCAGATACACAGAAGAACTGGTATGTATCAACTGTTGGTTCAGCTCAGGAGACTAAGGCAACTATCACAGAGGCTGATGGTAATGCACAGGTTATAAATATTGCTAATGGTGATACAGCATCTACGAAAGTTGCTACAGTTGAAGCAAAAGATATTACTAATACAACAGGAAGTATGGAAATTCAGGCTAAGGCTTCAGGAAAGATTTCTGATGATGAAGATGGATTCTCATATTACTATACTAAGGTTAATCCAGAGAAAGAGAACTTTGAATTAACTGCAACATTTACAGTAACAGATGCATCTCTTACACCTGATAATCAGACTGGTTTTGGTGTTGTAGTTGCAGATACATTAGGTGTTAATAACTGGGGTACACCAAGTTATGTACATAAATATTTTAACTACTTTTCATCAATGATGTACAGCTCTAAGATTAATGCACCAACAATGCGTTATATCACAGGTTATACATCAGCAGATACATCTAACAAGGATGGTGTAGACAGAGTTAATAATAATGTTAAGTTTAACCAGTTAACAGGAACAAATATGTTCAAGGTTGGAGCTGAGTATACATTTACAGTAAGAAAGACTAATGATGGATACGAAGCAGTTGCAACAACAGAGAATGGAACACAGACACAGAAGCTTACAGCTAATGATTTTACATCAGTACAGGAAGATGGAACAGTAGTTGTAGGTGTTATGGTAGCAAGAAAGATTGGTGTTAAGATTACTGATATCAAGTTTACTACATCAGAAAGTAAGGGACTTGCAACATCTGAGGTCGTAGAAGACAAGGTAACACCATCAATCAGAGTATATTCTTCTAACACATGTGGAGCAGGTGAGTATGAATACACGGTAGTTCCTAATTGTGCAGGAACTTTAAAGGTAACAGGAAGTGCTGACGGTAAGGCTATTTCTAAGGAAGTAACAGCTGATGAGGTTGTAAGAATTCCAGTTACAGTTAATGTTGGAAGCAATACTATTAAGGCAGAATTTGAACCAGCAGCGGCAGCTAATATTACATCAACTAAGACAGTAGCAAGCGAAACAAATGTTACTCGTAAGGTATATGGTGAGGCTGGACAGACAATTATTGTAACTCCAGATGGTAAGACAACTGGTGACGGAACTGAAGAAAGTCCATTAGATATTAATACAGCAGTTTCATATGCACAGCCAGGACAGACTATTCTTATGAAGAATGGTGTATATGATAAATGGATTACAATTAACAGAAGTGTATGCGGAACAGCAGATAAGCCAATTAATCTTGTTGCTGAATCAATCTCAACAGATGGAACCGATGGTGTAGTATTGTCAGGAGCAGGTCTTACAGTAATCGGAAGTTATTGGCATGTATATGGTTTATATGTAAAGGATTCATCAGGGGTAGGTATTCAGGTAAGCGGTAACTATAATACAATAGATATGTGTACAGTAAATCATGCGGCAAACAGCGGTATTCAGATAAGCAGAAACGGTGGGGCTGATAACTATGCAGGAATTCAGGGTAAGTTATGGCCAACAGGAAATCTTATCAAGAACTGTGAGTCATTTGATAACTGTGATGCAGGAAGAAATGATGCAGATGGATTTGCAGCAAAATTAACATGTGGTGAAGGCAACAGATTCTATGGTTGTATATCACATAACAATATTGATGATGGCTGGGATCTCTATGCTAAGTCAGTATCTGGTATGATTGGTTCAGTTACAATTGAAAACTGTGTAGCATACAACAATGGATGGCTTACAACAGATGATGTAACTGCAGCAGGTTATAACTATGGTGAAGGTAATGGATTTAAGTTAGGTGGTGGATATCTTAAGGGTGGACATAAGCTTATTAACTGTGTTTCATTTGGAAATCATGCAAAGGGAATAACAAGTAACAGCTGTCCTGATATCTCTATTACAAGATGTACAGCTTATAACAATGGTAATGCAGATTCATATAGCATAGGTCTTAATACAATGGATTCTATGCTTAAGGAGTGGAAGGTTAGCGGCCTTATATCTATGTCTAAGGCAGATTTAACTGCTAAGGCAGACCTTATTCCATTCTCACAGCACGGAGATGATAACTACATTTATAATGGCTCAGAATCATACAATAATCTTGGTCAGAAGGCTACAGATGAGTGGTTCGAAAGTGTAGATACAACAATCAGACCATCAAGAAATGCAGACGGAACAATTGATATGCATAATCTCTTAGTTATTAAGAGCGGTGTATTAAGCGATAATGTTGGTGCAAGACTTGATACAACAAGTGAAGAAGCAATAAGCGTTAAGCCACAGGCTGGCGAAGTTGTATCTCATGTATTTGAGTGGACAACAACTAAGGAAGCAACATGTACAGAAAAGGGTGAAAAGCATGGAACATGTACAATATGTGGACATGAAGAAACAAGAGAAATTGAAGCCCTTGGACATGAATTTTCCAATGAGTTCACAGTAGATAAGGAAGCTACTACTACAGAAGAAGGCTCTAAGTCACAGCACTGCTTACATGCAGGTTGTACAGAGAAGACTAATGTAACAGTTATTCCTAAGCTTACAGCAGGCAGCGAAGAGGTTAATCCAACACCTTCAACACCTGATAATAAGGATGATGCAAATGTTCCATCAACAGGAACAGATTCATCAGAGAAAGCACCTGCAGCACAGACAGGAGATACAATGCATGCAGTACCATTTGTATTGGCAATGATCATCTCTGCAGGAGTAGTTGTTATTGAGATTTCTAGAAAGAAGAAAGCAGTAAGATAATAACAGTTAAACAGATAATAATAATGGCTGGTGATATGAGTGAATCATATCACCAGCCAGTTTTTATATAAGCATTTTTATCTGTAATTCTGCAGAGTAGGTGTTGAATTAACTCCAAGAGGAGTTGTTACACCAGCAGCGGTTGTTACTTTGTAAGTAATTGTAATGCTCGAACCAGGAGCAATTGAGTTGCCAAACATATATGCAACATCAAGGTTGTGGTAAGTACCTGTATACATTCTTCCACCATTGCTAGTTTTTATACCTGAGATTGTTCCACCAGCAGGAGCAAATATATGGATATAACCAGTGATTGTTCCGCCGTAGCTTCCAAGTATATAATTTCCAGCATTAACTTTGTCAGCATTGCTTAATACATTGCTATAAGTAGCTGTTACATCATATGTTCTTGTGCCATCATCATTAACAACCGGTTCACCGATTTCAGTATCAATATCTAAGAACCAGCCAAGCTTACAAGGATCAGAAATGCTAAAGTAAACACCGGTTTCCGGATTTTCCGGATCTTCGTTAAGTCCACCGGAGCAGCCTGCATTTTTAACAAGTTCCTGTTCTTCCTCATCTTCCATCCACATCATGACTGTACGGTTTTTAGCACCGTCTGAGAATACCTTATAATAATCACCAGCCTTCTTGACGTCAAAATCAGATACAAGCTTTGACATAGTAGCTTTGGCTGTTTCTGCAAATAAATCATCAACATAATCTCCAGCAGTAGCAGAAGCATTTGCATTAAGATACTTGTAATAAAGGTCATACTGCAGAACCTTTGTAGCATTTTCACTTGTTAATTCTGTACCATCTGAAAGTGTTACATTACCTATATATTCAAGCATTCCCTGAATAATAGCAGGTGTGAGAGAAACAACACCATTAACGTGTTCGGAATTCTTCTGTTCATATGCGAGCGCCCATATATACGCAACTCTTTCAAAATCTGGGTCAAAACATGCATCTCTTGGACCGTTCATCCATGAGCCGAAAAGCTCTTTTTCTTCGGATGTGATATTGGCAGCGGAAGGCGTATATGAAGCGAGAACCTTGTATACACTGCTGAAATCACCAATTGTAAGTATCCCATCACGGATGCGGATTGTACCTATAGAACCAGGGAAACCGCCAGAAGCACGGATTTCTGATGAATTCTGTGCAGCAAGCAGATATGTTCTGTCAGAGCCGTCTCCTATAAATGTTTTGAATAGAGGAAGGAACTCTTTGAGATTATCATATGAACCTGTCATTGAAGCAATCTGTACAGAATAGTCTGCAATCATGCTGTTAAGTCCCATTGGGAGATCAACCTGATTCATTGCTGTAACTATATGGTCTATCTTAGGCTCTATATCTTCAAGAAGTGAAAGATATGCGTTGATAGTGGTTATGCTGAAGCCGTCATCAACTTTAAGTCCTGAAAGCGGATAGTCATTAAGTACAGCAACTGTTGGACGTGCAATATCTGAGGAAGCTTCCTGAACGAGATCAAGAAGTTCTTTGACAGAATCAATATATCCTTTGAATTTAGGGATTTTGTAAGCTGTCTTCCATATTTTTTTGTCAAATGTTTTATTAATATCTTCAATTGCTACATCAAGCTGGTCACATGCAGTTTCTGTGGCAACAGGGTCCTGTGCTTTAAGTCCAGCCATAACATTTTTAAGGTCAGCCTTAAGAGTGTAAGCCTGTTGTTTAACATCAGCGACCTCGCGTTTAGCAATCTTGTAGCCATAAGCACCGCCAACACCAATGGCAATCAGCAGACATGCGACAATGCTCAAAGTAATTATAAGTATGCGTTTTCTGCGCTTGCGCTGCTTAGAGTGTCTATGTGAACCATGATGATGTGAACTGTGGCGTGATTCATCAGAGTGGTGATGCGAACTGTGATGTTCTCCATCAGAATGGTGATATGAATGATGTGAACCAGATTCTTTAGAATCAGAATATAAAATTTCGAAATCTTCTGACATGGAAACCTCCTTTTGTTTGGATTATTTTGTAAATGTGTGTATACAAACACAACTTCATATTTTAACAGATGTTTAAGGTATTTACAATAATAGCCATAATATCTTATAATATTCTAATAATTTTATTAAAGAAAAGGATATCAGATATGAGTTTACTTACAGTAACCGGACTTACACACGGATTTGGCGACAGAGCGATATTTAACAATGTGTCTTTCCAGCTTAACAGGCTTGATAAGATTGGATTAGTGGGAGCCAACGGCGAAGGTAAATCCACATTTATGAATATAATAACAGGCAAGCTTATGCCTGACGAGGGAAAGGTTGAGTGGGCAAAGAATGTCAGAGTTGGATATCTTGACCAGCATGCTGTGCTTGAGAAGGGCATGACAATCCAGTCGGTGCTTGCTTCTGCATTTGATTTTCTGTATGACATGGAGAATCAGATGAATGAGATATATGCCGGGCTTGGCGACGCATCACCAGAAGAGATGGATAAGCTGATGGCGGAAGCGGGAACTATTCAGGACCTTCTTACAATGCATGATTTCTATATGATAGATGCGAAGGTTGAGGAAGTTGCAAGAGCATTGGGACTATCTGAACTTGGACTTGATAAAGATGTAACTGAGCTTTCAGGCGGACAGAGAACTAAGGTACTGCTTGGAAAGCTGCTTCTTGAAAAACCGGACATCCTTCTTCTTGATGAGCCTACTAACTATCTTGATAAGGAGCATATTGAGTGGCTTAAGAGATATCTGCAGGACTATGAGAACGCATTTATACTGATATCGCACGATATTCCATTCCTTAACAGTGTTATAAATGTTATTTATCATATGGATAATCAGGAACTGAACCGTTATACGGGTGATTATGATAATTTCCAGAAGGTGTATGCTGTGAAGAAGGCGCAGCTTGAGGCAGCTTACAATAAGCAGCAGCAGGAGATTGCGGAGCTTAAGGATTTCGTTGCAAGAAATAAAGCGCGAGTTGCCACAAGAAATATGGCGATGTCAAGACAGAAGAAGCTTGATAATATGGATATTATTGAGTTGGCAGCAGAGAAGCCAAAGCCAGAGTTTAATTTCAAGACAGCGAGAACACCGGGAAGATATATTTTCCAGACACACGACCTTGTAATTGGTTATGATGAGCCGCTTTCAAGTCCGCTTAACTTAGAGATGGAGCGAGGCCAGAAGATTGTGCTTACAGGTGCTAACGGTATCGGTAAATCTACATTGCTAAAGAGCATATTAGGACTTATTAAGCCTCTGTCAGGTGATGTTGAGCAGGGAGATTATCTTGAGATAGGATATTTCGAGCAGGAGACTCCGGCTGGAATTGAAACTACATGTCTTGAGGAGATATGGCAGGAATTTCCAGGATATACACAGTATGAGGTTCGTTCAGCCCTTGCCAAATGTGGTCTTACAACCAAGCATATCGAGAGCAAGGTTAAGGTTCTTTCTGGTGGAGAGCAGGCAAAGGTGCGTCTGTGCAAGCTGATTAACCGGGAGAGTAACATTCTTGTACTTGATGAGCCTACTAACCACCTTGATGTGGATGCCAAGGATGAATTAAAAAGAGCCCTTATGACATATAAGGGCAGCATACTTATGGTCTGCCACGAACCAGAGTTCTACGATGGTCTTGCGACTGATGTGTGGGACTGCGGAAAGTGGACAACACGTATTTAATCATTAAAGTACTCAGGGAACATTTTCCTGATTGCATCAATATTTTCAGAATATCTGCTCATATGTCTCTGTGATATATGGGTAGCTTTTTCTTTATCTTTCTTCTCGATGGCGGCTACAAGTTCTCCATGGTCTTTCAGGATTCTACCTGTTTCTTTGCATCTGAAACTTAATATTGTAGTTCTGTCAAAATGTGGTGCCATGCTTTCTACAAGGTTGTACCATACAGTTTTGCCACACATTTTATACAGACTTCCGTGAAATTCTTTATCAAGTGTGAAAATTTTTTCTTCATCACCGCGTTTGATATACATTTCCCATAAAGCTACATTTTCATATAATGAATCAAGCTGGTTCTTTGTCAGTATATCGCATGCTTCAACTGCAAGCTGTGCCTCAAGTACACAGCGTAAGTCGCGGAGCTGTTCTACAATATCTGAATTAACATATGATACAAATGCTCCAATCTTAGGCTTTATCTCTATCAGTTTTGACTGTGCAAGTTCTAATTCTGCTTCGCGTAAAGGATTATTGCTGACATTCATAAGTGAGCAGAGTTCAGGTGCTTCAAGCTTCTGACCTGGCAGCAGGTTAGTGTGGACAATGTTGTAAATAAGCTGTCTGAGTACATAATCTTTAGCTGCTTCACCTTCTGATTTTTCTGTAATATTTAACATAAATACCCCCAAAAATGTTAATGATATATTTTATAGCACATTTTTATTAAACTGTCTATTTTTTAACACTTGACATTTTTGTAATATGTCGGTTATTAAGGCTACACTTATATTTTCAATTGCAACATATCTTGATGTAATTCTAAATCCTTTGATGGGATTTATTACAGACAGTTTTTACAGAACTAAGCTTGGAAGCAAGTTTGGACGAAGAAGATTCTTTATACTTACATGTATTCCGCTTATGCTTCTTTATCCAATGCTCTGGGTAAAGAATATGAATTTCTTCTATTATCTTACAACTTATATTCTTTTTGAATTTGTGTATACAAGCATTATAATTCCTTATGATACGCTAGCTGTTGAGATGACATCTGATTTTAACCAGAGAACTTATCTTACAGGATTCAAGGCAATGTTTGGAAAACTGGCTAATTTCTTAGGTGCAGCTATACCGGGTTTCTTAATCGGAATGCACATAAGATTGTCATTGACGAGCTTGACAGAGTCCATGCAGGTGGTAGAAAAGAAGATGTTTCTGAGGAAACAAGAAGTGTAATTGAGAAATTAACAGGTATTTCATATGACAAATGTTTTGGTAACAATAATATTGGTTATAAGGAATGAGAAATTGAATAATAATTGATAGGAAAGCCCATAGAAGCAGATTCTATGGGCTTTTGTGTTAAAAAATCATATCAGCATCATAATCAGATATAATCCGACACATAAGGAATTCTATGGAAAAGTATGTCATCCAGATGTTCAATAGCTTCATCTGATGCCTGTATCTTGTCCATGACGTGAAGCTTTTCAGCAGTCTTGTAACCAAGCATTAATGTAGTTAATGTGCCGATTGACATGGATACTTCGTAATCAGGCTGCTGTTCGGTTTCAATACATTTTCCGCTATCAAAGAGGTATGTAAAATAACCATTGTTCCATGCGAGAAGGTCATCTTCTATGTAGAAGCGTATGCATACAGATGGTTCGTCCGGGTCGCAGGCATATTTGGCAAAGAACTGTCTGATATCAATAATTCGCCCCATTGTGTATGGGCGGATTGTCTCTTTAATATCGCTGTCATCAAGTTCAAATGCGATTGGCTCACTGTAGTAATTGTTTCCACGGACCTCGTCAATCATTGAATCGTGGGCATGTATGAATTCCCACAAGCCAAGCTGTGCCTCGCGGTTAAGATAAATCATTTCTTTCACATGCATGACATCAGAACTTATCATGTATACCATATATCCGTAAGGTACATCGTCCTTAGAATAATAGATGGCAACAGAGGTGTCGTCCTCGTCCCAGCGCCAGTATTCTTCCCATGCAAGGTTGTTTCTATATAGACAGCCATGTGTCTTTTCAGCAAATTTGGTATGAAGCTCTTTAAATTCTTTGTCGTCCCATGAAACTCGTCTGACATAACCAGGCTCATTAAGCTTTCTTGGAATCTGCGTATCCTTGATTGTATAAGTCATCTTGTTAGAGATAATTTCCCAGCCAAGACCACGGTATAATGGAATTGAATATGGATACAGCAAAGCAAATGATTTGTGAGCATCTCTCATTCGTATAAGGCTCTGAATCATCAGTCTTTTCATAATTCCATGTCCTGTGTATTCAGGATAAGTACATACGCTTGTAACGAAACCTACACTGTATTTAACACCGTAAATGTTCATATCAAGTGGATACACTGCAAACTGTGCAATCAGATCATCACCATTGAAGCAGCCAAGTACATCAGCTCTTTGAAGAACTGGGAATTTGGACTGGGTAATCTCATCATCCTTCCAGCCTGTCTCAGCAAGCTCCTGTTCTGTTACCTGAAAGGCATATCTTAAGAGTGCATTGTATTCTTCAGCGTCATCTATAGTAAGAGGACGCAGTGTATAATTGTTTTCATCATTTCTGCTCATTGCGTTTGTTCCTTTTCTGTATGCGCGTTTTTTGTACATAATATAGCACTGGGGGCGGTTGTGGTCAAATACGGATGGGCATTATACTTAATAAAATATTTATATATGATATATTGAATATGATATAAAATAATGATAATATACATATACAATTACATGAGATGATTTTGGAATAGATTGACACCGTATATGACACCATATATAATATAGATAGGGGGTATTTGTAATGTCCAAATGGGATAAATTATTAATGAGAATATCTAATTTATCAAAGGATATCCGCTTGTTGAAAGTGAGGCAATGAATAATGAAAACGCTTAACGATTATATGGCAATGAATTATCGTATGGAAATTATAGAGGATAGAGAAGAAGGCGGATATGTAGTTTCGTATCCAGAACTTCCGGGATGTCTTACATGTGGTGAAACTATTGAGTCAGCAGTAGCAAATGCTATTGATGCCAAAAAGGCATGGTTAGAGGCAGCTTTGGAAGAAGGAATAGAGATACATGAACCGGATAGCTTAGACGAATATTCAGGGCAGTTTAAACTTAGAATACCTCGAAGTCTGCATCGTTCTCTTGTAGAACATTCTAAGAAAGAAGGAATAAGTATGAATCAATATTGTGTATATCTTCTTTCTAGAAATGATGCATTATATTCTAAGTAAAAAGGAGGCACACATGGCAATAAAATCAGAAGCAAAGCTCACCACATTTGAGGCGATTAGCATGATTGTAGGAAACAGCATTGGAACGGGAATAATAGCAGTTCCGTATCTTGCAACGAAGAACAGTATGATTGATGTTATCTGGATGGTAGGAGCAGCTTACATCATTAATGTAATTCTGCATCTTATAATTGCGGAACTTTCGTATAACAATGGTGGAGTACAGCTTGTAAAAAGCTTTGAGGGCGAACTGTTCAATGGAGTTATGAAGAAGGTGTTCAGCTGGATTGTTTTCGTAGTGTATGGACTTGCGATTATGATAGGTGTAAGTGGCAATATTAATGGTGGGGCACAGATATTTGAGAACTGGTTCGGACTGCCGTTATGGCTGGCACAGGTTACATATTATGTGATTGCCGGAATTGTTGTATTTATGGGAATGAAGGCGGTAGGAATTGCACAGAAATACGCTGTAATACTTCTTATGGGAATAGTTGCAGTTATGACAGTAGGAACATTTACACATCCAGTTAATGGATTCTATACAGCACCTTTTCATTGGAATAATCTGCTTGCACTGTATAGTATGGTTGTATTTGCGACATCTGCTAATCAGGCGGTTATTCAGGTCGTTAAAGGGCTTGACGGCAATCCGGGTAAGATAAGGAAATCAATATTCATAGGGTTTGGATTATCGTCTGCATTTGTACTGGTTGTGACACTGACTGTTCTTCTTGGAACTAAGGGAACAATAGATAAGGAACTTGCTTATATGCAGCTTGGAGAAAGCATCGGAAAATGGGCAGTTATTCTTGCAGGTATCTTTTCGCTTTTTGCACTGCTTACAACATTCTGGAGTAACACACTTGCTTTAAGAGATGTCGTGCATGAGCAGGTTGGAATCGGCAACCGTGTAAGCTGGCTTATAGCGACAGTTCCATGTATATTATTTGCAATATTCGGAGTGAGCAGCTTTATAATACTTACAAGAATTATGAGTGGCGTTGTTGTAATGGTGAGCATAATGCTTGTTCTGACATATGGCAAATCAAGGCGGAAAGCGGGTGAGAGTCCGATATGTGGAGTTATAGGAACTCTGCCATTCCAGATTCTTATGGTAGTATCGACAATAGTTTCGGCTATCGGAGCGTTAATACCACTCAGCTAAAGAGGTGATAACATGTTTAATTCAGTGAATTTAAAGCAGACAGACAATGAAACATTTACATTTACAATAGATAAAGATAAAGATTTTAAGATATTACAGCTTACAGACCTTCATCTGGGATTTGGTTTTATATCAAGAAAGAAGGATAAGCTGGCGCTAAATGCAGTAACAAAGATTATTCATAAGGCAAAGCCTGATATGATAGTGCTTACAGGAGATTCTATATTTCCATTTCTGCCAAAGGCAGGTACACTTAATAACAGAAAGCAGGCGTACAAGCTGATGAAATTCATGGACAGCTTTGCAATTCCGTATACACTTGTATTTGGTAATCACGATTGCGAGATGGGTTCGACTTGCAATAAAGAAGAGCTTGCACAGATTTATAAGAAAGGGAAATACTGCATATTTACAGAAGGTAGGAAAGAACTTACAGGTGTAGGAAACTTCTTTATTAATCTTACCGGCTCAGATGAAAATGTTTTATTGCCACTTGTTATGCTTGATTCTAATATGTATGGTGAAGGAGGCTGGTTTTACAGCGGATTTGACCGGATACATGATGATCAGGTGGAGTGGTGCATGAACAGGCTTAATGACTTGAAAAAATGTAATCCGGATATTAAGGCGATGGCATTTTTCCACATGCCGCCTGCGGAATTTAAGGAAGCATACCGTAAGATGAAGCTTGGTGATAAAAGCGTAATATATCAGCATGGCAGTATTGCTGAGAAGAATGAGCATTTTGGAATTTCAAAGTTTGAAGGAACATTTTTTAACAAAGCAGTGGAGAATGGCGTTATTAAATGGATGTTTTGCGGACATGACCATCTGAATACACTTTCACTTATATATAAGGGAATCCAGATGACATATGGAATGTCAATAGATTATCTCGGATATAAGGGGATCAATAAGAGTTATATACAACGCGGAGGAACGCTGATTACAAGAAAAGCTGACGGAGATGTGCATGTAGACATGGTTCCGCTTGGCGCGATTGTATCAACAAGAATAAGTGGTGTTAAATCTCAAAAAGGTGAATAAAGCAATAAAAAAGGCCTACCCAAGGAAGAGGGTAAGCCCTGCAATGATTTGAGCAAAAATCATTTACATGTCTAATATAACACACGAATTATAACAAAACAAGCAATACTTTGATTGTATTAGAATTTTACAATTCTACTAAAAAGGTTTTAAACCCAGTGTTTAACTGCTATTGCGTTTATTAAGCAGAGGTGCTATTATACTTGTGCTTTTTTGAGTACAATTTTATTTTTGAAGGAAATGAAAGATAATGCTTAATAAGAAGATAACCATGGATATGACGCATGGCTCACTATGGAACAAGATACTTATGTTTGCGCTTCCACTTGCGGCAAGCAGTATATTACAGCAGCTGTTCAATTCAGTAGATACAGCGGTTGTAGGAAGATTTGCGAGCAGTCAGGCTCTGGCAGCAGTTGGAAGTAACAGTTCGCTTATATCTCTGATGATTAATCTGTTTATTGGAATATCATTAGGCTCCAATGTGGTTATAGCACATTATATCGGACAGAAATCAGAGAAAAACATACATGCAGCAGTACATACAGCTATAGTTGTTGCCATACTCAGCGGAGTATTTGTCATGATACTTGGGCAGTTTATAGCAAAGCCGGTGCTTTTTCTGATGGGAACACCAGAGGATGTTATCGACCTTGCAGTTCTTTACCTCAGAATATATCTGATTGGCATGCCATTTATCATGCTGTATGACTTTGGTTCATCAATTCTTAGAAGTACAGGTGACAGCAAACGACCACTTTACAGCCTTATTGTTGCCGGAATAGTTAATACAGTGCTTAATCTGATACTTGTAATAGTATTTAAGCTTGGGGTTTCGGGAGTTGCGATTGCAACAGTTATTTCAAATGTAGTTAGTTCCTCTATTGTAATGGTTATCCTTATGCATGAATCAGAGCCTATAAGACTTGATGTAAGAAAGCTTACAATTGTGCCAAGAGAATTAAAGAAGATACTTACGATTGGAGTGCCTGCCGGATTACAGGGAATGGTATTCTCAATTGCAAATGTATGTATACAGAGTACTATTAACAGCTTTGGTTCAGCAACAATCGCAGGTTCAGCGGCTGCGCTTAACTATGAGTTTTTCTCATATTTTATGGTAAGTGCATTTGCACAGGCTACGGTAACATTTACGAGCCAGAACTTTGGTGCAGGAGAATATGACAGGTGCAGAAAAATATATCATATATCAATGGCATTTGCACTGCTGTCATGCGGACTGTTATCGGCAGTATTTGTGCTTGGAAAAGGTATGTTCTTAGGGTTTTATTCGACAGACCCGGATGTATTGTATTATGCAGAACAGAGGCTGATAATTGCGACTACATTAGAACTTCTTACTGCAGTGTATGAAATAAGCGCAGGCGCGATGAGAGGTCTTGGACATTCGTTGCTGCCGGCAATTATAACTGTTGTTGGTTCATGTGTATTAAGACTTATATGGATATCAACAGTGTGTAAAGTGTTCCATGAATTCTGGGTGCTTATCATAATATATCCAATCTCATGGATAGTGACAGGAATAATAATGGTTATAGCATACAATATAATAAAGCGGAAAGTTGTGCGTGAAGCAAGATAATAGAATAATTGATTTTTAGAGGAGAAGAGAATGCTCAGGTATTTTCTTCTCTTTTTTTATGTATATTAGTTATGCAAATGTGTATTTGAATATTGACAAAAATATTCTTGGGGGGGGGTATACTAAAATTGATGTTTAAAATATGAAAGAAAGATGGCATGAAAAATGAAAATTGCAGGCAGATTATACTATGTAATTACAGCTTTGGCAGTATTTCTGGCGGGTATCATGATGATTATATGGAGTATGACTGATACTGGAAAGGCAGATTACAAAGATACAGTTATTGATTCAGATAATACTGTCAGTTCAATAATAACGTGTTCATCAGGCAATAAAGTTGATTTTGTGGCTTTGACAAAGGAAGACAGCAGAATATATGCATATATAGATATTGTTGGAACCGGAATAGAGACACCGGTAATAAGAAGTGATGATTTAACATCTGGGTATGCATTTACAAAGAGTAATAATACAAAGAAATTCTCAGAAAGAAACACCGTAATATTTCTTGACAGTGGCACATTTGCGGACATTACACAATATCTGGATAACGATTATGTGGACAGTCATAGAATTATTAATGTTTATACTTCAGATAAGGATATGTCATACAGAATATTTGCAGTAAGCAGTTATAGTGACACAGATATAAGCGGGAATTACGATTTTACATCTTTCAATGGATTTAGTTCATATATTACGGACATATCGGCAGCAGATAATAATTATTATCTGGATGCAGATACAGAATTTGACAGGAATTCAGTTGTAATAACCATATCAGTCCATATAGGAAATGAGAGGGTACTGATACTGGCGGTCAGGGAGTCAGAACAATGAAACACAGAACGATTATTAATATATTTACAGGTCTGGCTCTTGCAGCAGCGGTAGCAGTAATTGCACTGATAAGCATAATTTTAACAGGAAAGTCGCATTTGTATAATGCAGCAGACCGTATTGTTCAGGGAAATAACTGTGACGGTGATAAAACTAATGAAGCTGTTATATTTAACAGAGAGCCATATGTATATAAAAAAGGTCTTATAAATATTCTTATATTAGGAATAGATGGAGAAGGTAATCTTTATGATAATCATTCGCCAGGAGATATGGGACAGAGTGATGCGGTTTATGTTGTAAGTATAGATACACAGAGCAAGGCAACTCATGTTGTCGGGATTCCAAGAGATACCATGACAACAATTGAGATGTCAGACAAGGATGGAAATACAGTTGCAGTCAATACAGGTCAGGTGACATTGCAGTATGGATATGGACAGGATATACAGCAATGTACAAGCCTTATGGCAAAATCGGTGTCCGGAATTCTTTATAACATACATATAGACAGAGTTGTTGTACTAAGCGTGAACTCAATAGCCATAATTAATGATGCGGTTGGTGGTGTAACAGTAACAATTGAGAATGATTTTACGGATGAGAGCGGAGAGGTATTAGATGAAGCATTTGTCAAAGGCAATACCATTCATTTAACAGGTGAGCAGGCAAGGCTGTTTGTACAGGAGAGAGACTGTAATGTAGCGGAGAGCGCAATGGACAGGCTGTTAAGGCAGGAACAGTATATGCAGGCATTAGAACCGCTGTTATATAAGAAAGTTCGCAAGAATCCATTTTTAATTATGAAAATCATTAAGGAGCTAAAAAGCAATGACATGCTGTACACAGATATGACAAATGCAGAGATTGTATATGTTTTTTTTCAGATAGCCGAAAGTGATTTTAATATGGACAGTATAATTACAATTCCGGGTAAAGTAAAAAAGGGTATCAGATATGAAGAATATTATACGGATAATGAATCATTAAAGAAACTCATTATGCAGATATTTTATCTGCCTGTGGACTAAGCGGTATTAAATCTGGAACAAGCAGATCTAATATATATATTTCTAAATATACATTAAGGAGAATAAGATGATTAAGAAACAATTAGTAAAAAGAATAACAACAGCAGTTGTTGCAGGATTGTTGTCTGTTATGATGGTTATGCCAGTAATGGCAAAAGGTAAGCAGGATGATGGTTTAATACATCCTTGGGGTTCAGAGAGTGGAACATGCGAAGAGGCTCTTAATTATGCAAGCACTGTAACTATGGATGCAGCTAAGTACGGGAAATCATATGATTTAAGTGTTACGTTTGATTACAATGGGAAATATCCAGGTTCATATCCGAAGCTATTAGGTCTTGACTCTACAGAGAATGTAATAAAGGCACTTGGCAATTCATATAAGCAGGGAGCTAAGGTTGAGATAATGGGTATGGTGACTATCCAGAAAACTGACGGTGAGGCTAAGAATCAGGAATTAGAGTTCAATGTATCAGGAGTAAAGGCAGGAGATAATATTAAAGTTATCGACAGAAATTGGGCTGCTGGATATGGTGTCAGCGATGAAGATGTAATTAATGTATATGATACAGAGGTTACAGATGGCAAGGTTGTTGTTACACTTGATGTAGTTGGTAATCAGAAAGATGTTACTGCTGGTGGCAAAGTATATAAAACAATACTTTCTAACAGCATTACATTTGTAAAGATGACATCAGAAAGTCAGGATAACAATGCAGATGTTTCTGAGAAATCACCAGAGTTTTCAGAGGATGCTAAGATAGTAGATGCTGATGGCAAAGAAGTAGAAAGCAAAAATGTAGTTGCTTCAACAGAGAACTTAAGCGAAGCTCAGGTTACAGAAGTTAAGGAAAAGCTTGCAGCTAATAATGTTGTAATTAACGACAACAGTATTGTAGATTATGTTGATATCAGCCTTGTTGATAATTCTGGAAATGTTGTAAAGCTTGAAAATGGTTCAGTTGTAATTACTATTCCTGCAAAGGAAAATGTATCAGCAGATAAGTACACAGTAAAGGTTTACCACATAAAAGCTGATGGTTCTATGGAAGAAGTTCCGGCAGAACTTACATCAGAAGGTGTAAAGATTACAGCAACATCATTCTCTCCATATGTCGTTGTATATTCAGAAAAGAGTGCAGACATTGCACAGGAGTCAGAAAAGACTGATGCAGAAATCAAAACGGGTGATGCTCACAATGCACTTGTGTACGCAATTGTAGCTGTTGTGGCAGTTTTAGCAGGTGGAGCATGCGTTTTAGTTAAAACTAAGAGAGCATAGAAAAATAATATTTAGAAATATATAAAAAAATGCTATAAAGACATGACCAGCAATCAGTCTTTATAGCATTTTTATTATAAGGAGCGAAGCCCTTAGATATTAGTATTAAGTGCAAAGGAATCACTATTCATATCAATAACGATATCCTTGCCGCTGTTAATCATGAACAGCTTAACATAGTTGGTAACAAATGCATATCCAACGGAAGTGATGAAACTATAGTCATTATCGAAGCCCTGCTCGTTAGCAGCATACTGTTTGTGGTTAGTTACGAGATAATCTAACATTCTGTCAGCAGACACACCGCGACCATTATTAGATATCAGAGGTTTGTTAATATCGTTCTTGTTTTCTCTTATATAATTCATGAACTTAATTTCATATAACACATGCTCAGACATCGGTTCCGGATACCATGAGTTATGTGGAAATGTAAAGTAATCTTCTATGTAATGTAAGGCATAGCCTAAAGACAAAAAAGAAAAACAGTTCATTCTGCCATGTCTTTCAAGACGCTGTAGCCTTCTTGAAATTTTATTGTAGGAAGAATCCCATGTATGTCCCTTAATATATGTATGCAGAAGAATATCCGGCATAATACTTCCAAGTCTTAAAGCAAGATCATGTCTTTTCTTAAGCTTAGGGGTAAGTCTTTTGGTTACGGTTACATGTCCGTACTTGTTCATTAATTTTCCTTTCATAAATGCTTTATATTCGAATAATAAATCCGAATATAAATAGTCCTTTAGTCCTATAAGAAAGTAACACCTTTTAATACATTTGTCTAGCACATTATGGAAAAGAATGCATGAAATTTATGTAAATTTATTTTGATAGTCAAGCAAATACAAATTTTACGAACATATTGCAATCAGCAGCACTTGTTTATGTATATAGATTCTGGCACAGTTTAGTTCTGATTTTTACAATTTATAATATAAATGAGGTCGTACAATTCAAAGCATACAATTGTTAAGGCAAAGGCGCCCAGTACAGCGGAATCCGTTGGCTGGGCGCTTTTCCTGTATATCGTACAGATTGCGGGCAGCCAGAAAGAGATGTAGAAAGGATGGTAGTTATGGGAGCAAGAATTGAAGAACATCCAATATTGGGAAAACAAGAAAAAGGAAGGCTTGTAACATTTTATTTTGATGGAAAAGAACTGACAGGCTATGAGGGAGAACCAATTGCAGCGGCTCTTAAAGCACAGGGAGTTATGATACACAGATATACAAAGAAAGAGCATAAGCCAAGAGGAATATTCTGTGCGATAGGAAGATGTACAGACTGTGTAATGGTTGTTAATGGAAAACCAAATATCAGGACTTGTGTTACTCCTTTAGAGGAGGGTATGAAGGTCCAGACACAGTATGGAGTGAGTGATAAACCATTTGAAGAGCAGTAGATGAAAGGAAGTGTGGATATGAAGCGATTTGATCTTATTATAGTTGGTGCAGGTCCGTCGGGGTTATCAGCAGCAATAGAGGCAGCTAAGAGAGGACTTGAAGTAGTTGTATTTGATGAAAATGAAAAACCGGGAGGACAGCTTTTTAAGCAGATACATAAATTTTTTGGTTCTAAGGAGCATAAGGCTAAGATAAGGGGTTTTAAGATAGGTGAAGATTTATTAAAGGAAGCAGATGCAGCAGGAGTTAAGGTTGTTCTTAATGCAACAGTCTGTGGAATGTATCAGGACAAAGAGATTACAGTAAGAATTGGCGATGAGATACATCATTTTAAGGGAGATTCAATAATAATTGCCACGGGTGCAGCAGAAAATATGGTTACATTTCCGGGCTGGACATTGCCGGGTGTTATTGGTGCAGGAGCAGCACAGACAATGATGAATCTTCATGGAGTTAAACCGGGAAGCAGAATTCTTATGCTTGGCTCAGGAAATGTAGGACTTGTTGTAAGTTATCAGCTTATACAGTGTGGCTGTGAGGTTGTGGCACTTGTTGATGCTGCACCAAGAATTGGCGGATATGGAGTGCATGCAGCAAAGGTAGCACGTACAGGAGTTCCATTTTATCTGTCACATACGATAGTAAAAGCAGAAGGAGATGACCATGTTACTGGAGTAACAATAGCAGAGGTTGATTCATCTTTCAAATTCATACCAGGTACAGAAAAACATTTTGATGTAGACACAATATGTCTGGCCGTTGGACTTTCACCTATGTCACAGCTTCTTAAAATGTCAGGCTGTAAGATGGAGGATAATCCAAAGCGTGGAGGACAGGTTCCTATATGTGATGAATATGGAAGAACTTCTATTCCGGGGGTATTCGTTGCGGGAGATGTTTCAGGAATTGAAGAGGCAAGTTCAGCTATGATTGAGGGACGTATGGCAGGAATCGCAGCAGCTGAGTATCTGGGATACATAGATAAAACAGAATTAGATGAGAATTTAAAGAGTCTTGATGCAGCACTTGAAGGTTTAAGACAGGGAATGTTTGCACCAAAGAACAGAGGTAAGCTTATAGAAAAAACAGAGGAGGGAATCGATATTTCTACAACACTTCTTACTAAAGGATATGTTGCAGATGATGAGATTGAGAGATTTCCAGGTGTGACAAGAAAGCCGGGAGTTCATCCGGTAATGGAATGTACCCAGAATATACCTTGTAATCCATGTCAGGATGCATGTCCTAAGAAATGTATCAAGATAGGAGAAAAGATTACTTCACTTCCGGCTGTTGATGAAAGTGCAACATGCGTTGGTTGTGGAATGTGCGTGGCTTCATGTTCAGGTCAGGCAATTTTCCTTGTTGACGAAACATATGAAGAAGGCTTTGCAAGCGTTACGATGCCGTATGAGTTCTTACCTTTGCCAAAGACGGGTGACAGAGGAATAGCTCTTGGACGTAATGGACAGAAGGTATGTGCGGCAGAGGTTATCAGTGTGAAGTCTTCACCGGCATATGATAAAACCAATCTGCTTACTATAAAAGTTCCCTCAGAATATGTTATGAAGGCAAGATTTTTCAAGAAAGAGGCGTAATCCTCCCCTCACCAGGGGCTGGATTTTGCTACGCAAAATAAGGAGGATTGAATATGCATGAAGTAAATGACCGTTCAAGAGATATAGGAGAATTCGTTCCGGCACCAGATGACGATATGCTCATCTGCCGCTGTGAAGAGATTACAAAGGGTGAGATAAGAAAAGCTGTTCATGAGGGGATGTGGACAATGACAGAAATAAGAAGATATTTAAGAACAGGAATGGGACTATGTCAGGGACAGACCTGTGCAAAGCTTGTTAAGGGAATTGTTGCAAGGGAATTAGGAGTATCACCTGCAACACTTGAACCGGCAACAAGCAGAGCACCAATGAGACCTACAGAAATGAGAATTCTTGGTAATGAAGCAGAGGACAACAAGGAGGTGTAATTATGGCAAATACAGCAGATGTAATTATTATAGGTGGCGGAATTATAGGTAATGCTATAGCCTATTATCTGGCAAAGAAAGGCACTGATGTAATCGTTCTTGAAGGCAGCGACCATATTGGAAATGGCGGCTCGTCAAGAAATGGTGGAGGTGTCCGCCAGTCAGGACGAGACCCAAGAGAGCTTCCTCTTGTTATGTACGGAATAAAGAATCTGTGGCCATCATTATCAGAGGAACTTGAAGTTGACTGTGAATATCATCAGGATGGAAATTTAAGACTTGGAAAGAATGACAAACATAAACAGATCCTTGAAGGGCTTACCGAAAGGGCTGTCAAGGTGGGACTTGATGTAAGAATGATAGATGGAGATGAAGTACGCCGTATTAATCCTTATCTGTCAGATGAGGTAACATGTGCAAGCTGGTGCCCAACAGATGGTCATGCCAATCCGCTTACAACAACATTAGGCTTCTATAAGACAGCAAGAAAGCATGGAGTAAGATTTATTACGGGCGAAAAGGTAATAGAATTAAAGAAGATAAAAGGCAGATTAAGACAGGTTATCACCCCTAATAATATATATGAAGCAGATACAGTCGTTGTAGCAGCCGGATATGAAAGTAAAGAAATTCTTGGTACAGTAGGAATAGATGTGCCTATGAGCAGAGTACTTATTGAAGCACTTGTAACAGAAGCTGAACCACATATGTTTGACCAGATGTTAGGAACAGCAGAAGCTGATTTTTATGGACATCAGACAAAGCATGGTTCATTCGTATTTGGTGGCTCATCAGGTTATGAGGCAGTCAATAAGGATAATGGAACCCCGATATGCAGCAGCATTACTGCTCCTTGTATATGCAGAGGTATTATGAAATATTTTCCAGATCTTGCGGATGCCAAGATAGTAAGGACGTGGGCAGGCTGGGCTGACCAGATGAAAGATGGTGTTCCTGTATTAGGAAATGTATCAGAGGTTCCGGGGCTTGTTTTTGCAACAGGATTTTGTGGCCACGGTTTTGGAATAGCACCCGCAATTGGTCATGAACTGGCAGATTTAATAGTAGATGGAAAAACATCTATAGATATAAATGCATTGCGATATGATAGATTTAAGGCTAAAATATAAATAATATGGCTTGGACTTTTGGTGGAGTTATATATCTGCTAAAAGTCCAAACTTGTCGTTGGCTTAAATGTAGGGGGAAAAGAGGAGGCAATATGGAGTATAAAACAGACAAATTAAGACCAACCCAGCCTTTTCTTGTATTGGAAACGCAGGATTTTAAGCAGGAAATATACCTTAATCAGGGGATATCACATTTCTACACATTCAGACTTGAAAAAACAAAGGAAATAACTACAGTTCCTGATAGTTGCGTAGATATGCTTTTTGAATATGGAGAAAATGGAATGACTGCTTATGCAATTGGTAGTCCTATTAAAGCATTAGATGTAGAGTGGCAGGGGAAGAAAGAGTATTTTGGAGTAAGGTTCATGCCTGGAAGCATGCCGGTTGGACTTAATGTGACATTGCGGGATCTTGTTGACTGCAGATTCTATCTGGAAGATATACTTCTTGATAATAATGGAACATTTGTAAGTGGGATGAAAAAAAAGAAGACATTCAAAGACAGGATTAATTATTTTCTTGAAGAATATACTAAACTGGAGATGAGACAGGAAAAGCCGTTTGGTAAGATGGAGATACTTATGGCAGTTAAAGAGCTGGCATATAATTCAGGAGGCTTGATGAGAATTTCAGAAATGGCTGACACAGTTGGATATACAGAAAGATATATTAATAAGATTTTTATTGAGCAGATGGGATTTTCCCCTAAGGTATTCTGCAAGATAATACAGTTTCAGAGAAGTCTGGAATTCCTTAATTATGGCAATGTGGATAATATGACGGAAGCAGCTGTTAATCTTGGGTATTATGACCAGCCGCAGTTTATAAGAGATTTTAAGACATATTGCGGAATGACACCTAAAAGATATCTTATGCTTACTAAGAGAATCAGATACAACAGCCTTGTTGAAAATGTGTCATAAAATATTCATTAATTAAAATGTTTATAATAAGTAATATAATTAAGTAAAAAGTGACTTTCAACGTTAAATATGCTACAATATGCAGGCAAATATAAGTGAACGGGGAGATTTACATGTCGCAGTTGACAAGAAAAGCAATAATGAAGTGTACACTTGAACTTGCTGAAAAAAAATCACTGAAGAAAATCACAGTTAAAGATATAGCCGATGAATGTGGTATTACGAGGAGCACATTTTACTATCATTTTTCTGATATATATGATGTATTGGATGGTGTTGTCCAGGCAAAGATTGATGAATTCAATGAAGAGTACAATGGTGAAATGGACAAGGTTCTTATGAGATTTATTGAATATAGTATAATCCATAGGAAAGTATGGGCTAATCTTTTTGATGCAAGAGGAAGAGAGTGGCTGGAAAAATATGTTAAGACACGAATTCATTATCTGGCACTTTTGCAGATTAGAAAAATGTCTGAAGGATACATACTTTCTATTAAGGATGTTGAGATTATATGTAGTTTCTATGAAGAAGCTATATTTGGATTGCTTATGAGATGGATTATTAAAGAAGAAAAAACCAAGACTGTTGATGAAATCAAGGATACCGTTGAAAGAATCGAGAAATTATTTGAGGGACAGCTTGAGCTTATTATATCTAATATGAAGAAGTAATTGTCGGGAGTACATCAATGGGGAATATTTTAACAAAACAGTTTTATAGGCAGAGAAAAGATTTTGAAGATTCATGTGCAGGAAGAGATGCAGGATTAACATTTCCGGAAGGAGTAAGATGCAGTACTGACATTGCATATGCTGATGATGGAATTAAAGCACATCTGCTTGACATATACAGACCGGAAGATTCACAGGAAAAGGTTCTTCCTGTAATTATTAATGTTCATGGTGGAGGTCTTATTATTGGTAATAAGGAGTTTAACAGATATTTCTGTGCTCTGCTTTGCAAGAAGGGATTTCTTGTATACAGCATAGAGTACAGGCTGATTCCAGACTGCCTTATATATGACCAGCTTGCAGATGTTTTCATGGCAATGGATTATATAAAGGAGAGACTGGCAGCAGATGGCGGCGATTCGTCACATGTGTATATGGCAGGTGACAGCGGCGGCGCATGCCTTATCACATATGCCAATGCTATCCAGAATAACACTAATATAGCGAGGGCAGCTAATGTCACACCATCAGGACTTCGCATTAATGCGCTTGGGCTTATAAGCGGAATGTTCTATACATCAAGATTTGATAAGATTGGACTTTTTCTTCCAAAGTATCTGTATGGCAGGGATTACAAGAAAACTCCATTCGCAAAGTATGTTAATCCTGAAAACAGGGAACTGCTGAACTCACTTGCACCAGTATGGCTCGTGACAAGCCATAATGATTTCTTACGAAGATATACAACAGATTTTGAGAAGGCACTGACAAGAGCAGAAAGAGAGCATGAACTTGTAGTTTTTCCTAAGAATAAAAAGCTTACACATGCGTTCAGTGTGTTTGAGCCGTTTCTGCCAGAGAGCAGTGCGGTTATTGATATGATGGTGGAGTATCTTAGGAAGTTCTGATAATATTCGGACACTTTGATGAAAATGTCCGAAATTAGTACAATTATAGAACCCGTGTAGCGTTTTCGAACACTACACGGGTTTTGTTATGCCAAATTTTTACAAAAAAATATATAATGTGTGGGTGCTTTTCTTAGTGGACGCACAATATAATTAAAGAAAAAGGATGGAATATTATAATGAGCACTAACGAAATAATGCCAAAGTTAAAAGACTTTTTATGTGAGAATTTAGGAATTGATGCAGATGTTTTAGAGTTTGATACACAGCTTTTCGGAGATGGTGAAATAGGACTTGATTCAATCGATTCGCTTGAAATCATTGCTTACGTTGATGATGAATTCGGTGTTCAGATGACAGGTGTTGGCAAAGAACACTTCTACAGCATTGAGACAATCGCTAAGTATATCGAAGAAAATGCATAATATATTCTGATTTCACAGTATATAACCTGGAGCCATTTATGACTTATAATCGCAGGATTCCTGCACCTAGTGGAAGTAAATGCCACCATATACAAAGTTTATTACGGTGTGGGAAATCAAACGCGTTACGCTTGAACGAGATTTCCCACACCGCACTTTAGTATATGGTGGCATTAACATCCACACGGTTCGGAATAATTTGATTATAAGTCATAAATGACTCCAGGTTATTAACAAACAAAATAGAATAATAATAGTAATAAGGAGTAATTATGACAGAGAATAATAACCGCGCAGTCATTACAGGTCTTGGAATGATATGTGCTATCGGTAATTCAGTAGATGAAGCATGGAATAATGCCATTAATTCGGTTTCAGGAATACATAAAACAACAACACTTGATACAACAGACTGTTACGCAGACCTTGCAGCAGAAGTTAAGTGCGACACACTTGGAGATTTTGAGGGAAGCGAAGATGCAGACCGTTCAGCACAGCTTTGTATCAAGGCAGCTGGCGAGGCAATGAAGGACGCAGGACTTGATGATTTTGCAGGAGATCCTAAGGCTTCGGTTATAATCGGAAGCTGTGTCGGTGGAGCAGTAAGCATTTCTGATTATTATGAGCATGGCAAGAAAGCAAGTGATGTAACTAAGATGCCAATATCTTCAATTGCACCTCAGGTTGCAGGTCAGTGTCATGCAGGCGGTGTTGTTACTAATATTGCAAATGCATGTGCAGCCGGAACAATCAGTATTGCATACGCATGCGAGCTTATCAGAGCAGGCAAGGCAGATGTAGTGCTCGCAGGTGGTTCAGACACATTTGCAGCAGTACCATATGCCGGATTCTTATCACTTCATGCACTTGACGCAGATGGCTGTTCACCATTCAACAGATGTACAGGAATTACACTTGGTGAAGGTTCAGGTGTCGTAGTAGTAGAAAGCTACGAGCATGCTAAGGCAAGAAATGCAAAAATGTATTGTGAAGTATTAGGTGCTGGTGTCAGCAGTGACGCACATCATATCACAGCTCCAAGACCGGATGGAGAAGGTCAGATGGAAGCTATCAACAGAGCAATTAAGAATTCAGGATTGAAGAAATCGGACATCGGATATGTTAATGCACATGGAACAGGAACAGCTAAGAACGATGATGCAGAATTCTTATCATTACATACAATATTTGACGGCGAGAACGATAACCTTTCAGTAAGCTCAACAAAGGCTATGACAGGACACTGCCTCGGTGCAGCAGGAGCAATTGAAGCAGTATTTTCAATCAAGGCACTTACAACTAATACAGTAGTTCCAACACTCGGATTTAAGGACGAGGATATGGATAAGCTTGCCGAAAAGGCCGGAAAGATAGATTTCTGCCCTAATAAGGCACATGAAAAAGAGCTTACAAGCGTAATGAACAACTCATTTGCATTCGGCGGTAATAACGCAAGTATTATCTTTAGCAAAGAGGCTGGCAATGTGACAGTTAAGGAAGAGAAGAAGCCTCTTGTTATCACAGGTATTGGCGTGGTTACACCAAGCGGCAACGGTGTAGATGCATATGTTGCAAATGCAGTAAAAAGCGAAGCTCTGACAGAAGCTAATTTAAGAAGTTCAGTCGGCAAGGAAGATTATGATGCACTTGGACTTAAGATGTCATTTTACAGGAAGCTTGATAATTTCAGCCAGCTTCAGGCAGTATCAGGCATGGAAGCACTTAAGGATGCTGATTATGCAGTAACAGACGATAATGCAACAGATATCGGAATAATTGTGGGTACATCAGAGGGCGCACTTGGAACATGCTGTGATTTCCAGAGCATGATTACAGAGAAGGGCAATGCTTCAGGAAGCGCATTCAAATTCCCTAACACTGTATACAATGCAGCAGGAGGATATCTTTCAATCTGCTCAGGAATCAAGGGCTACAATGTAACAGTTACTAATGGTGCACAATCTGGTCTTGCAAGTATGGCATATGCAATGAGCGTACTCCGTTCAGGTCAGGAAAATGCTATGTTAGCTACAGGTTCTGATGAGAACAGCGATATAATGACAGAGCTTTTCGGTAAATTAGGTGTCACATCAGAAAAAGTTGTAGCTCCATTTGCAGGAAATGACGGATTCGTATTAAGCGATGGCAGTGCTTCAGTTCTTATTGAGGATGAGAAGGCAGCCAGGGAGCGTGGTGCAAGAATCTACTGCCATGCAGCAGGATATGGAATGGCTCATTCAAATGTTAAGTTCGGAACACTTACAGGTTCAGAGGCAGGCCTTACAAATGCAGTTAATAACGCATTAGCAGACGCAGGAATGACAATTGATGATATAGATGCAGTATTTGGTTTCGCAAATGGAATGAAGGCTGTCGATGATGTAGAAATCAAGGGATTGACAGCAGTATTTGGTGACAAACTGGCAGAAAAACCGGTTGTAGAATTAAAGGAAGTTCTTGGTGAGTCAAGAGCAGCAGCAGCAACAACAGCAGCAGCACACGCAGCACTTATGTTTGCAGGAAAGATACCTTCACAGGATGCTTACAGCATTGCAGCAGACGGAAGCGTTTCTAAGACAAAGGCAGAGGCTTCTAAGTTAAACAATGTACTTGTAGCTGCCTATGGTGCAGGTGGTTCATACACAGCAATTGTACTCAGCAGGTAATGAGAATATGGGCAAAGGCTCATGGCAATGAGTAACATTTCTTATAAAAGAAAGGACACACAGATATGAAAGTAGCATTAGTTACAGGGGCTTCCCGCGGTATTGGAAAGGCTTGTGCTATACGTCTGGCAAAAGACGGATATGCCGTAGTCATCAATTACAGCCATTCAGAGGAACAGGCACAGAAGGTTCTCGATGAAATCGTGGCAGCAGGCGGAACAGCCATAACATATAAAGCAGACGTTTCAGACCTTAATCAGGTTAAGCAGATGGTTAAGGATGTAAGCAAGGAACTTGGTGGAATAGATGTACTCGTAAACAACGCAGGAATCGTAAGAGATGAGTACCTTCTCATGCTTAACAAGGATACCCTTGATACATGCATGGACTTAAATGTTAAGGGTTACTTCTACTGTGCACAGCAGGCAGTACTTAAAATGTTCAGAAAGAAGAGCGGTGTCATCATCAACATGTCATCAGTCAGCTCGAAATTCGCACTTCCGGGACAGTCTGTATACAGTGCAACAAAGGGTGCTGTTAATTCAATGACACAGACAATGGCTAAGGAGCTTGCAGGTTACGGAATCCGTGTAAATGCAGTAGCACCGGGATTTATAGAGACAGAGATGCTGGATGCAATTCCAGAAGAGAAGAAGAAAGAGTATTTAGACGCAATCCCAATGCATAAGTTAGGAAAGGCAGAAGATGTTGCAAATGTTGTATCATCACTTTGCTCAGACGCATTTTCATATGTAACAGGTCAGGTTATCGTGCTTGATGGAGGATTATCATTATGATGAACATATTTGAGATTAATAAAAGAATCGGACAGCGCCCACCTTTCCAGATGATTGAGAAGGTGTTAGAGCTTGAGCCTAATGTAAGTGCCAGAGGTATTAAAAATGTATCAATTAATGAACCATATTTTATGGGACATTTTCCTGACGCTCCTATAATGCCGGGCGTACTTATAATTGAAAGCTGCGCCCAGCTCTGTTCACTTGTAATCGATGATGGTGGAAAGAGCAGGGAAGAGGGCAAGTTATATGTGCTTCTTAAAGTAGACGGATTCAAGTTTGTAAAGCCTGTAATTCCAGGAGATACACTTGATATTACAGTTACAGCTACAAGAATTAATAAGGTTCTTGCAGTATTTGATGCGGTAGTTAAGGTAGATGACAATGTGTACGCAAAGGGAAGCATGACATTTACAACAGTAGACCGCAAGGATATATATGGAACGGAGGAATAAAGTAATGGGAAAAATAGCAGTATTATTTTCAGGTCAGGGTGCACAGTATGTAGGAATGGGCAAAGACCTTTACGATTCAGATTCTGATGCAAAGAAATTATATGATTTGGGGGAGTCGCTCCGCCCGGGAACAGTTAAGGTGTGCTTTGAAGGAGAAGGCGAGGAGCTTACCAAGACTGAGAATACACAGCCGGCACTTTTCCTTACAGACCTTGCATTTGCCAATGCACTTAAGGATGCCGGAATTAAGGCTGATGCTGTAGCAGGATTTTCACTTGGAGAGATTCCTGCACTTGCATACGCAGGAGTTTTATCAACAGAGGACGCATTTAAACTGGTAGTTATCAGAGGAACCAAGATGGGTGAGCTTTCTACAAAGTATGCAGGCGGAATGGCAGCAGCACTTAAGCTTGCTCCAGAAGTTGTTGAAGAGACATGTAAGGAATTCAAGGAAATCTGGCCGGTTAATTATAATTGTCCTGGACAGATTTCATGTGCAGGAAGTGCTGACGAGATAGACGCATTCTGCGCTGCAATCAAGGAAAAAGGAGGCAGGGCAGTTAAGCTTGCAGTAAGCGGTGCATTCCATACTCCTTATATGAAGGATGCAAGTGAAGAACTTGAGAAGGCACTCAAGGCAATGACAATTAATGCTCCACAGACAGAGATATATGCCAACAGAACAGGAAAGCCTTATCCACAGGATACAGCACAGATTATAGAAACAATTGCTCTTCAGGCTTCTTCAAGCGTAAGGTTTGAGGACACATTAAAGAATATGTGGGCTGACGGAATAGACACATTTATTGAGGTAGGAGCAGGAAAGACGCTTACAGGATTTGTTAAGAAGACACTTCCGGAAGCAAAGATGTACACAGTTACAACGGTTGATGCGTTGAATGAAGCAATTGAGAACATCAAGGCAGGAGAATAATAATGACAGTCAAATGTAACAAATGTAAAGAGGAAATTAATAAAGAGGATTTGGAGAAGAATTACTACATATGTCCGTTATGCGGGAAGCTAAACCGCATGCCGGCAAAGAACAGACTTCAGATGCTTACAGAAAAGTTTGATGTAATGTTTAATGACCAGGAATTTACAGATCCTATTGATTTCCCTTCATACAAGGAAAAGTATGAGTCTGCCAGAGAAAAGAGCGGCGAGACAGAGGGCGTTGTATGTGGCAGAGGAACTATCGGCGGACAGGATACATGTATATTCATAATGGAGCCTAACTTCATGATGGGTTCTATGGGAACAGTTGTCGGAGACAGAATTACAGCACTTTTTGAATATGCTACAAAGAACAGACTTCCAATTATCGGATATACAGTTTCAGGTGGTGCAAGAATGCAGGAGGGCGCACTGTCACTTATGCAGATGGCCAAGGTTTCGGCAGCAGCCAGAAGACACAGTGACGCAGGACTCTTATATGTTGTATGTACAACAGACCCGACAATGGGCGGTGCTACAGCAAGCTTTGCAATGCTTGGAGATATAATCATATCTGAACCGGGTGCAATGATTGGATTTGCAGGAAAGCGAGTAGTAGAGCAGGTTACAGGTGAAGTGCTTCCGGATAATTTCCAGAGCGCAGAGTTCCAGTTAAAGAACGGATTCATAGATGATATCGTGCCAAGACAGGAACAGAAAGCATATCTTGCTAACATTCTTGCAATACATGCAGAAACAGTAAGTGCATAACAGTATTGTTTTGCAATATAAGGAGAAAAATTAATCATGGCAAACGAGAATTTAAGTGTTTATGACAGAATCTGCCGTACAAGAAAGAGCGGCAGAGCAACTGCATCAGATTATATAAATGCAACAATAACTGATTTTGTTGAACTTCACGGTGACAGATGCTTTGCAGACGACCATGCCATTGTTGGAGGTATCGGACGACTTAATGGAAAGCCTGTAACTGTAATTGGAATTGAAAAAGGAAGAGACTTAAACGAAAGACTTTTAAGGAATTTTGGCTGCGTTCTTCCAGAAGGATATAGGAAAGCATTAAGACTTATAAAGCAGGCTGAAAAGTTCCACAGACCTGTTATCTGCTTTGTTGATACACAGGGTGCTAACTGTGGTAAGGGTGCAGAAGAAAGAGGACAGGGACAGGCAATTGCCAACAACCTGTATGAGCTTACAGATGTTAAGACACCTATTATATCAGTAATGATTGGCGAAGGCGGAAGCGGCGGTGCACTTGCACTTGCTGTTGCCGATGAAGTATGGATGCTTGAAAATGCATATTATTCAGTAATCACACCTGAGTCATGTGCAAGTATTCTATTCAAAGATCCGAAGAGAGCTCCAGAGGCAGCAGAACATCTCAAACTTACAGCATCAGACCTCAATAAAATGGGTATCGTAGAAAAGGTTGTTGAAGAACCGGAAGATTTTTCAGAAGAGAAAGAAACATCACATTTTATGAAAAAGCTTGCTGACGACCTTTCAAAAGAAATAAAGCAGTTAGAGAAGAAGCCGGTTGATAAGCTTCTTGATGACAGATATGAGAAATACAGAAAAATAGGCCGTTACAGCGAATACAGTGAGGCAGTAGGAGAGGTTCCCGGAGCAGCACAGTTACTTGGTGTATCACAGGCTCCTGCAAGAAAGAGAAGAGGATTATTTGGACGTGGCTAAGATATTAGTTTTAAATGGAAGTCCACATAAGAATGCCAGCACTACAATGGCGGTAACTAACGCATTTGTAAAAGGAATGTGTGAAGGCGGTGAATATGAGTCGGAGATAATCAATATCTCCGACTTAAATGTTACTCCATGCATGGGCTGTCTTTCATGCTGGGCAAGGACTGAGGGCGAGTGTGTTATCAAAAATGATGATATGCCGGCAGTTAAGAAAAAAATAGAAGAAGCAGACACTATAATTGAAAGTTATCCGTTGTATTTCTTTGGCATGCCGGGACAGATGAAGCTTTTCACAGACAGACTTTTAAGTATGATGTGTACTTACAGGGGACAGAAGCCGCCTGAAAATGGCGAGTCATTCCACGGCATAAGAAATCCAAAGACGGGACAGAAATTGGTTCTTATATCGGGATGTGCTTATTCGGAGTCAGAGTCAGTCTATGATTCGCTTCTTAAGGAATATGAGTGCATATGTGGTAAAAATGGATTTACAGCAATTCTATGTCCACAGTTAAAGACATTAATTGAACTGGGTGCAAGTTCAAGACTTGACAGATATTTGTCAAAGTATGAGGCGGCTGGAAAAGAGTTTGCTGCGACAAAGCATTTGTCAGAGGAGACAAAGCAGAAGCTGTCAAAAGCTCCATTTTCAGAGGCAGTGTATAAGAATCTGCTTGATAATTTCTGGCACGAGCAGAAGGAGGATGAGATTTGATAAAGATAGTTGTAGATTTGCTTGGTGCTGACAAGCCGCAGACAGAGCTTGTTTTGGGTGCAATCAGGGCAATCAGTGAGAATAAAGATTTGTATGTATATCTGATGGGAAGGAAGACCGAGCTGGAGGATTTCCTTGCCAATGTAACTTATGATGAATCGCAGCTTGAGATAGTGGACTGCACACAGGAGATAACTAATTATGATGACCCAGTTGACGCTTACCACGATAAGACTGATTCGTCCTTAATCAAGGGACTTAAAATGTGCCGCATGAATGAGGATATCGGTGGATTCGTCACATGTGGTGCAACAGGAGTTGTGCTTATAAGTTCTATCCTTATACTTGGCAAGTTAAATGCGACAAGACCGGCACTTTCAGTAGTTCTTAATGGCCGTAATGACAAGCCATTCTGTATAGTTGACTGCGGTGCTAATATTGACTGCAAGGCAGACCGTTTTGTCGATTTTGCAAGACTCGGTGTAGCTTACATGAAGACACTCGGAATTGAGAATCCGACAGTTGCAACACTTTCTAATGGCATTGAAGCTGGAAAGGGAAGTGATGTTATTAAGGAAGCTCATGAGCTTCTGGAAAAATGTGGTTTTAATTTCACAGGTAATATTGAAGGCAAAGAAGTGTTAGACGGCAACGCAGATGTTGTTGTATGTGATGGATTTGCAGGAAATGTGCTTCTTAAATCAATCGAGGGAACAGCAAAGGTTGTGTTTGATGATATAAGAAGGGCAGCAGCAGGTGCATCTGATACCCAAAAGGCACAGCTTGAGGCACTTATTGGCAGACTTGAGCCAAAGTTTGATTACAACAATGAAGGCGGAGCAATTCTTCTTGGAGTTAAGAAACCGGTTGTCAAAGGACATGGAGCTGCAACGGATAAAACAGTGTATAATACAGTTAAGATTGCTTATGGACTTGCAAAGAATAATCTTGTGGAGAAGATAAGCGAGGAATTTGAGAAAAAGTAACATCCATTGAGGTGATTGTATAATGCAAAGAGAGAAAAACAACAATTTTATTCTTGATTTCACAGGTGTATATGATGATGAATTTGCTAAGGAAAAAACATCACTTACATGGATAGACTGCACTGATATTACAGGATGTGATATGTATGTATCAGACGAAGCTGAAAAACAGATAGGTGAAAGAGTTGATTCTGTTGGAATTCATGGAATACATTTTATTGATTCGGGTAACTACCATTATGTTACTAAGATAATGACTGACAGAATTAAGGAACCGTTTTCTTTAGTTGTATTTGATCACCATACCGATATGCAAAAACCTATGATTGAAGGATTAACAAGCTGCGGAGACTGGGCAGGAAAGGTGATTAAAGACAATCCGTATATTTGCCAGCTTATTCTGGTGGGACCAGAGAAGAAAGATATTAATGCGATTGGGTTAAGAAGTAATAAACTTATAACATATTCAGCACAGGAGATAAGAGCCGAAGCAATGGAATCTAAAACAAACCAGATTGATTTATCAGTTCCTGTATACATATCTATTGATAAGGATGTTCTTGATGAAAGCATAAGTGAAACCAATTGGAGTCAGGGACATATGAAGCTTGGGACATTAGAGCATATGCTTGGGATAATTATAAGAAACCAGAAGGTTTTAGGTATTGATATATGTGGAGAATGTGATACAAATATGCCGCTTCCTGAATATATGGAAGATGAGGAAAAGAACGGAGAACTTAATAAAGAATTATATAATTTTCTTTTGAAACGACTGAAAAAATATAGTTTATAAATATTTTATAATTCCGCAATCCCATGTAAATACTGGGGTTGCGGGATTTTATAATTGGAAAATAAAAATAATTAGCACCCACCTCTTGACAGTGCTAATAAAAAGGTATATAACATAGCCAAGAACAAAGGAAGGGAACCAAAAGAGGTACGAAAGTAAAGGAAAGTACCTCAAGAGGTTACTGAAACATCCCGGTTCCAAAGAAACAAGGTAACAAGATAATGATATATGTTAAAGGAGGAATGACTTATGTTGATGCCTAGTATTTTTGGAGAGAATTTATTTAATGATGATTGGATGGACTTCGGATTTCCTGAAGTTGACAAGGCTTTATATGGTAAGCATGCAAATAATGTAATGAAGACTGATGTTAAGGAAACTGATACAGGTTATGAAGTTGATATTGATCTTCCAGGATTTAAGAAGGATGAAATTAATGCACAGCTTGATAACGGTTACCTTACAATAAGTGCTGCTAAGGGACTTGATAAGGATGAAAAGGATAAGAAAGGTAAATACATCCGTAAGGAAAGATATGCTGGTGCTATGAGCCGTAGCTTCTATGTAGGTGAAGGTATCACACAGGAAGATATCAAGGCTAAGTATGAAGATGGTATCTTAAGACTTTCAGTTCCTAAGAAAGAAGCTAAAGCAGTTGAGAATAAGAAGTACATTGCTATTGAAGGCTAATGACTAATCATTTATTATTGAATTAGAAAGGGAGCGATTGTTATGGATAAGAATCCAAAGCATCCATTAAAGAAAAAGAAAGTACATCAGAAGATGAATGTTGCAGACCACAGTGTCGAGGAACAGGCAGCTTTTGGTAAGCATAAGAAACACACATATGAATAAATGATTTTAATCCCGTGACGGTTGTATGACTGTCGCGGGATTTTTATTTAATCAGCAATTGCTAAATATGAAATTTTAAGAATATATGCCATTGGAAGCCGCGTGTGTGGTATTATAGAAACTGTTTAAAAATATGTGGAAAGAAGGCAGGGTTTATATGTCATTAGAAAAAGCACTTGGATATCTGGAGAAAGCAGGATACAGAGAGCATGTAATACAGCTTGGTGAATCAACGGCCACGGTTGCAATGGCAGCGGAGGCACTTGGAGTCGAGCCAGGAAGGATAGCCAAGACAATGTCTTTTCTTCAGGGCGACAAGGCAGTATTGATAATCACAGAAGGAACTGCGAAGATAGATAACAGAAAATATAAAGACACATTTCATGTAAAAGCAAAGATGATACCATTTGAAGAGGTTGAGAATATAATCGGACACGCTCCCGGTGGAGTCTGTCCATTTGGCATTAATGCGGGCATTGATGTATATCTTGATGAAAGCCTTAAACAGTTCAATATTGTGTATCCGGCAGCAGGTGACGACCATTCTGCGGTGAAACTTACAATTGCTGAGTTAGAAGACGCTTCACAGGCTAAGGGCTGGGTTGATGTGTGCAAGGAGGCGGAAAATGTTTAACAGAGAAGATAACACATATAACGAAATCAGGGAAAAGTCATTATTCCAGTGGCTTGATGAGATGGAAAAGCATGAAGACATAGCGGTTCGTGGAGGTGTTAAACTGACACGGGAATATATACAGCATTTAAAGGATGAAAATAAGAGGCTTGAAGAGCAGAATAAGCTGAAAAATGAATATCTTAAGAAGGTTGTGGGAAGATAAAGCATTTACAAGGTAGAATCATGAACATACAGGTAATAAAATCCAGAAGAAGAACAATAGGAATAGAGGTTCATGCAGATGGGAAAGTGATAGTAAGAACTCCATTGCGAATGTCATCAGCAGAGATTAACCGATTTATAGAAGAACATGATGAATGGATCAGGCAGAAACTGGATTTTGTCAGACAGAAATCAGATAACAGACGCGGTACAGGTGCACCGGGTATTGAATGTCTGTCGAAGCAGGAACTTGATAATATAAAGGATACATTTGAAAAAAGAGTACAGTTTTACTGCGATATGATGAATGTGAGCGTTGGAAGAATAACTATCCGTAACCAGAAAACGAGGTGGGGAAGCTGTAGTTCTAAAGGCAATGTGAATTTCAACTACCAGTTGTATTATATGCCGCAGGAGCTGATGGATTATGTAATCGTGCATGAGCTTTCGCACAGAAGGCATATGAATCATTCGGCAGAATTCTGGGCGGAGGTTGAAAAATACTGTCCGGAGTATAGAACATACAGAAAGCAGTTAAAGGGATATGAACTTACTTAGAGGAGGCATTTTATGATAAGCAGATAATGATGTGTAGATTGAGCGGAAACATTAGTAACTATAATCATAGAAAAGAGGTATACATATGGAATTACAGGCAGTAATGGAGAAAAGAAGAAGCATAAGAAATTATAATCCAGAGGGAAAAGTTACTAAGGAGCAGCTTGAGGAACTTATTAAGGCAGCATCATATGCACCTTCATGGAAGAATCTGCAGACATCAAGATATTACTGTGTTTTATCTGAAAATGCGGTAAAAGAACTTAGAGAAAAATGCCTTCCTGAATTCAATCAGGCTAATTCAGACGGAGCAGGTGCATATATAGTCACAACATTTGTAAAGGGAATGGTTGGTTTCGATAAGAATACAGGCAGCCCGGTTAATGAGGCTGGTGACGGCTGGGGCTATTATGACCTTGGTCTGCAGAATGAGAATCTGCTTCTTAAAGCTGCTGAACTGGGGCTTGATACTCTGGTAATGGGCATTAGAGATGGTGAGGCGTTAAGAGAATTGCTTAATATTCCAGACAGTGAAAATGTTGTGTCTGTTATTGCTGTCGGCTACAGGGGACAGGAGCCACCTGAAAGACCTAAGAGAAAAGAGCTTGAGGTTGTTGCAAAATTTATATAATGATCAGTAATACTTATCGATAACTAAAGTAATAAGAATTGATTGAGAAAAGTTCAATGGACCAAGAGGAGACTTTTATAAGAATATGTTTGCAAAGTGTCTGGCAGGCAGACCGGGAACTGCAGATGAAGTTGCCAATGTAGCAGAGCTACTTATGAGCGACAAAGACGCTTTCATTACAGGTTCAACATTCCTTATGGACGGCGGAACAACAGCCTCTTATTATTACGGACCATTGAGACCATAAGATGATATGTCAGAATTGACAAAAAGAAATATATAATGTGTATAACGCAGGAGGATGAGCAGATTACCAGATGTCAGGATTAAAAGCTGACTTTTGGTGGGGTTCGGAATCCTGCGTTTTTATTAGAAAATCCGTATGTGTCTCATTATTGGCACATATATTACGATATTATGTGGTTACAAGATAGATATAAGATTAATAGCAAATAATTAATAAGGCACATTTAAAGTGAGAAAGGTGGCAATATGGGTATATTTGGTGATAAGGATTCAATCGTTGGTGCAGCACTTGGTGTTGGAGGAGCATTTGATAAGAATAGAAAAACAGATTCTGCAACAGTATTTGGAGCAGCACTTGGAGCAAGCATAGGTTCAGGTAAAAAGTGGACAATGGAAGATTCAATTAAACTTGGAACAGCAAATAATGCAAGTAATGCATGGAAGAAAAGATGAGAAGGATTAATAGGAGGACATCTATATGAATAAGGATTTTAAAAATGGAATTATTGGATTGCTTATGTTTATGGGGATAATTTTATTATTAGGTTTTGTAGGAACATATGGCGATGATAACAAAAATTCGTCATACAGCAGCAGTAAGAGCAGCTATTCATACACTAAAAGTACAAGTGGTTATTCATCAGGCACTTCATCAAGCAAGACAACATCTTCCAGCAGTAAATCTGGAAGTGCATCAGGAAAGACTGGCAGCTCAAGCAAATCAAGCAGTTCAGTAAGCACATCAAAGTCAAGTACAAAGTCATCAGGCAGCAAATCTACCAGCACAAAAAGTACAAAGCCAAGCAGTACAAAGAGCAGTTCAAAAAAGAAGTATTATGATTCATATGATGATGGTTACGATGACATTTATATGGATGGCGATTATGATTACGACAGATATAATAAAGATTCAGACTATGCAGATGGCGTAGATGATGCCATGGATGAGTTTGGCTGGTAAAGTTAAGTATATTTTCTTTGTAGATTTATTTAGTGTTGGTGTATGTAGTAAAATAGTGTATAATTATTAACAGGATTTGAATGTGAAATGTAACGGTATTGGTTGAATTTGAGGGGGATTATAGTGGCAACGGAGACAAAGGAAAAACTGATAAGAGTGCTGCAGCTTATGCAGACTACAGATGAAAAAACTCCAATGAATGCAACTCAGATTGTAGAGAAACTGAGTACTGAATATGAGCTTGAAGGAGTTGACAGAAGAAGTATATATAGAGATATTGCACTTCTACAGGATTGTGGATATGACATTGTACAGACCACAGATAGGCGTAGCGGCTGGTATATGAATACTCATGCATTTGCAGACTGGCAGATTAAAATAATGATGGATGCAGTACAGCAGGCAAGATGTGTTTCAATAAATGAGGCCATGCAGATAAGGGAGAATCTTCTTAACCTGACAAGTAAGAGAGGCAGAATCAGATTTTCACATATGATGATGCCACATTCTGGGAATGTAAATGCAAAAGAAAATATTGGTGCATACATAGAGACTATGTTTGAAGCCATTTACCAGCATAGAAAGATAGAATTTCAGTATACAGAAATCAATGATGATATGAAGAAGGTACTGCGCCGTGAAGGAAAGAAGTACCTTCTTAATTTATATGCAATTTATTGGTCGGATAATAATTATTACCTGATAGGTGCACATGATAATCATGATAATCTGGTTAATTACAGATTGGATAGGATTGTAAACCTAACTATGAGTGAAGAAAAAGCAATTGATGCTAAGGAAAAAGTAGGGGTTAATCCGGAAATGATCATTCAGGAATACATAGAAAAGAGCGTGGATCATTTCCAGGGAGAGCTTATAAGAGTTGAAGTTGAATACGAACCGGGGCAGGCAGCAAATGCAATCCTTTATGATTTTGCTGGGGAGAATATAAGAGTAAGGAAACTGGAGAATGGTCGCTGCAGAGCAGTATTTCAGAAGATGGACAGTGTTACACTTGTGGGATGGTTTATGCAGCATGCAGGAATGTATAAGGTTATTGGACCGGAGAAGTTGAGGGAGGAAGTGTGTAGAGAATTAAATCTTGCCAGTGAAAAATATAAGCAACAATGAAGACAATTATGATACATACGATATTGTTTCATATTTGCATTTATGAATATAAAGCTATGGAGTTGTATCATTATTTGATATCGAACCAAAGAATTAAATGTTTCAAAAAGAAAATTCGACTTATCGAAGTAATTGTTTGCAATTTAGTTGATAGAATAGCGTAGATATGGTAAAATAGCCACAATGAGGAGTCGTATAGGTAAAACATACGATAAAAGCTATATAGATAGTGATTAAGAAAACAAAGAGGTAATGTATATGTCAGTATCGTATAATGGATTGTGGAAGCTATTAATTGATAAAAATATGAAGAAGGTGGACTTGATTAATGGTCTTGGAATAAGCAGCAGCACGATAGCCAAGATGACAAAGGGGGAGAAAGTCTCCATGAATATTCTGGAAAAAATCTGTGATGAGTTAGATTGTGACTTTGGTGATATTATCCATTATGAACAGAATAAGGATGGTGGAAATAATGAACTATAGTGCGGGCATGGTGTCTCAGGTATTTGCTTTTGTAGAAACGAAAAAGACAGCAGAACTTATGGTAACAGGTATGTCGAAGGATGAAATAAAGGATAAGGTGATTGGTGAGAATCTTTATCAGCTTAGAAATGAGACCAGATTACGGAGAACATTCAATTATGTCTATAATCGGCTTTCGTCATTGCCTGATGGAGCAGTAGAGCTTTTGGTTAAAGTGGATAATGAGAATGCAAAGCTGCTGACACTGATTGCAATTATGAATACAGATAAGCTCTTTTTTGAATTTGTATATGATGTGTATCGTGGCAAGGTAATACTTGGAGAAAAGACGATAGAAGATAGAGATATAAATGGATTCTTTGACGATAAGGCAGCTCAAAGTGAGGAAGTAGCAGGCTGGTCAGAATCAGGAATTAAGAAACTCAAGAATTGTTATATGAAGAATCTTGCAGATGCGGGATTGATTGAATCAACAAAGACAAGGGTAATCAGACATGCTCTTGTTAATTATCGTATAGAGGAACTACTTCACAGTAATGGGATGGATGCATATATCAATGCAGTTAAAGGAGTCTGAGCATGGCAAAGTTAAGTTTGGATGATAGACTGAATCAGATAGAAGACAAAATATCAGAGAAGTCGTTTAGAGAGAATAAAGGACTTGGAAATGAAGTCGGATATTATATATTCGATTATGATCCAGGGGAAGAGCTGTATGTGAGAAATCACATAGCATACCTTAAGGATAGAATAAATAACGGAAACAAAGATTTCAGAATAGTTGAGTTTGACCTGTTTCACCTGATGGTTGAGATATTGCAGGAGGAAGGTTATCTGGAAGCATTCTTTGATTTGGAAAAAGAGAATGGATTTTTTGAGATGGCAGACAGCTTAGTAGAAACATTGGGGCTGGATGAGACAAATGAGCTGAATCTAATCATATCAAGAATATTGCAGGAAGATTTGACAGACAGTGTGGTATTCCTTACCGGAGTAGGCAAGTGCCATCCGATAATTGCAAGCCACAACATCTTAAATAACCTGCATCAGGTGCTTGACAGTGTGCCGGTAGTGCTTTTCTATCCGGGAGAGTATAGCGGACAGGATTTGAAATTATTTGGAACGATGGATTCACACAACTATTATAGGGCATTCCGTCTGGTGTAGAGGAGGAAAATTCTCTGCTCCTGCAAGGGCAGTCGCATTTTCTAATAGAAAACAAGGAGAATTAACAATGCAGATTAAAAATATGTTTGAAAAGCAGATTGACCGTGACATCAAGGGCGTTATTAAAGTAGGTCAGTCGGATGAAGAAAATGTATATCAGGAATTAGATGAATATGTAGTGACCAAGGAACTTCTGAAGCATTTCAGGGATTTCTTTAACAATTATGAAAAAGGTGTAGACGGATATACAGATAAGATGGGTGTCTGGATTTCCGGATTCTTTGGGAGTGGTAAATCTCACTTCCTGAAAATACTGTCTTATTTATTGAAAAACAGCACAGTAGAAGGTAAAAGAGCCATTGAGTATTTTACAGATGGTAAAAAAATAGAAGATTCAATGCTTATTGCAGAAATGACAAAGGCTGGAACAATTGAGTCAGATGTCATGCTTTTTAATATTGATTCAAAAGGCTCAGCGAAGGTAGGTTCCGGTAAGGAGGCTATCGTTGAAGTGTTTATGAAGGTGTTCAATGAGATGCAGGGATATTGTGGTTCAATACCTTATCTTGCAGAATTTGAACGCCAGTTGGATAACGAGGGCAGATTTGAAGAGTTCAAAGAGAAGTTCGAGGCGAATGCAGGAGCACCTTGGGATAAAAAGAGACAGGCATTTGCAGTTATTCAGGATAAAGTAGTAAAGACATTAGTTGAGATGGATTTCATGAGTGAGGAAGCAGCCCGCAACTGGTGCAAGAATGCAAAGGGCAACTATGATCTCAGTATCGAGAAGTTTGTATCACTTGTGAAGGAATATTGTGCGAAGAAAGGTCCGAATCATCATGTTATCTTCTTAGTGGATGAAATCGGTCAGTATATTGCAGATGATACGCAGCTTATGCTCAACCTCCAGACAATCGTGGAAGACCTTGGAACAGCCTGCAAAGGTAAGGCATGGGTTATCGTAACGAGCCAGGAGGATATTGACTCTATTACAAAGACAAAGGGAAATGACTTCTCTAAGATTCAGGGACGTTTTGATACGAGACTTTCTCTTTCGGCATCCAATGTTGATGAAGTAATTCGTAAGCGTGTACTTGCAAAGAATGAGACAGCAACACAGACACTTAGACTTCTCTATGAGCAGAAAGAATCAATTATCAAGAATCTTATTACATTTACAGCGGATACAGCGGACAAGAAGCTGTATGCAGATAAGGCGGATTTCGCCGACTGCTATCCGTTCATACCATATCAGTTCAATCTTTTAGGACAGGTACTTACTGCGGTCAGAACACATGGCGCAAGTGGAAAGCATCTGTCTGATCAGTCACGTTCTATGCTTGCACTGTTTCAGGAGTCGGCAATCAGAGTAATGGATAAAGAGGATGGAGTATTGGTTCCGTTTAGCTTCTTCTACGATCCGTTGCATAAGTTTATTGACCACCAGCACAGTCAGGTAATCTCAGATGCAGAGAATAACAGTAAGCTGGATGAGTTCGATGTAGAGCTTTTGAAGGTTCTCTTTATGATTAAATATGTCAAGGAAATCAAGGCAAATGTGGACAACCTGACTACGCTTATGATTTCCAATATTGATGATGACAGAATTGAAGTCCGCTCTAAAATAGAAGAATCTTTAAAGAAGCTGATCAAAGAGACACTTGTACAGAAGAATGGTGAAATATACATCTTCCTGACAAATGAGGAGCAGGAAATCAATAATGCCATCAATAATGAGTCAGTAGAGATGGGAGAAATCATCGGAGAGGCTTCTACAGTTATCTTCGAGGAAATCTATACAGAGAAGAAATATCGTTACAGCAGTCGTTACTTATTCCCAATCAACCAGAAGGTGGATGACCGATTCTTCAAGGGTAATCAGTCTAACGATATCGGAGTGACAGTTATTACACCTTATGGTGGAGATTATGCTGACTCTGCACTTCGTCTGCTTTCAGCACAGGAAAGCAGTGTGATTGTGAAACTGCCAAATGACAGTACATTTCTTGATGAGATTACAGAATCCATCAAGATATACAAATTCCTTAACAAAAATGCGTCCGGAGCCAGAGGCAGCTTTGACAGCATCCGCAGGGCAAAGGAGGATGAGCGTATTGAGAAGAAGGACAGAATCCGAATCTTTATTGAGGATGCATTAAAGAATGCTGATATCTATGTAAATGGTGATAAGGCAACCATTTCGGCTAAGGAACCGGTAACAAGAATCAATGAAGCACTCGGTAAGCTCGTAGCAATGAAATACAATAAGCTCACCTATATGGAGACAGCACCGGAGCTTTCAGATATCAGCGCTATCTTTAAACATAGCGATGGTCAGATGAGCTTCCTTGGCACAAGTGATACCACACCGAATAAGCTTGCGTTAGAGGAAGTGGTACAGGTAATCGGATTAAATAATGCCAGACATATGAAGACATCCCTTAAGTCATTACAGGATAAGTTTGGTGCAGCACCTTATGGATTTGATACAAAGGATGTGCAGTGGCTTGTTGCCATGCTGTTCAAGCTGGGAAGAGTGTCTCTTACTCTTAACAGTCAGAGTCTGTCTTTGCTTTCAACGAATTCGGATGAATTAGTTAGATATATTACAAAGCGTGAATATGTAGAGAAACTCTTGATAGACATCAGAGAAAGGGCAACTGACGGACAGATTCGTTCTGCAAAAGAAGTTATGAAAGATTACTTCGGATTTACTGTATCAAGCGATGATGATGACAAAATCATGAGCAGCTTCAAGAGCAGGGCGAAGGATAAAGTTGAAGTATACGATGACATCCTTGTAGAGTACAGAATCAATCCGAAATATCCTTGTAAGAGACTGATGGAAGAGGCAAGAAAGAGACTTACAGAAATCCTTGATATCAATGAGCCTACAGAGTTCTTCAAGACAGTAGATAAGAAGAGAGATGACCTGCTTGATGATGCAGAAGATACTGCACCTGTATTTGATTTCTTTAAAGGGGATCAGAAAAAGATTTTTGAAGAGGCAGTAAAGAATCTTGCATATTTTGGAAACAGCAAGACTTATGTAAGTGACCAGGAGCTGTTAAAAGTAGTTGAAGAGATAGAGACTATCGTAAAGGACAGCAAGCCTTTTGGTAAGATTCAGAGATTACCAGAATTAAATAAGAGATTTGAAGAGCTTCATATGGGACTGCTTGAAAAGGAAGCAGCCATCATGGATCCGTTAGTACATGACGACTTCCTTAAAGTGAAAGAGGTATTGGATACTAAGTCTTTTGCAGAAGTACTCCGTCCTCGTATCAATCAGAGATTTGATGAAATCTGGGAGAAACTCAGAACATCCAGTGATATCGCTGCAATTAAGAATATCAAGCTGGAAAGTGACACTTTAAAAATCAAATGCTTGGATGAAATAGATGAATATGAGAGGGCACATCAGCCTGCACCGGAACCACCTGTTGCACCGGTAGTACCTGGTAAAGAGTCGATTGATCCTACACCGGTACCGACTAAAGTAAAGACAAAGAGACGTAAGAATGTTTCCATCAGCAATGTAGCAGGGGCTAGAACATATTCGATAGAGACAGAGCAGGATATTGATAAGTTCCTTGCCGAGATGAAGCAGAAATTGATGAATGAATTGGAAGAAGACACAATAATTACATTGAGCTGATAAGCTTGATTGGAGGATATAGCACATGAACAAAAATGCAATTAAGAAATTTGCAATAGATGCAAGAAATAAGCTGATAGCATCCGTTACGGATAAAGCGGGTATGCTTGGAATTACACCGGATAATTGCAGTGAAGCAATCACAAAAGGTGCTGATTTTGAGGTATACAAGACAGCAGCAGGAACAGAAGTAACACTTAACAAAAAACAGTGTGAGCAGAGACGAAAACTGGTAGACCAGATTCATGCAAGAGGCTATGAAACGGTAGTGGAAGAAGTGGCATATACCTGGTTTAACAGAATCTGTGCTATCCGTTTTATGGAAGTGAATGACTATATGTATCCCGTAAGAGTTCGTGTGCTTTCTTCTGAAAAAGAGGGAAAGAATGAGCCAGATGTGGTAACAATGGCACCTGATATTGACTGGGATTTCACTGATAAAGAGAGAGAAGAAATCATTGATGCCAAAATGAATAACAGGCTGGATGATTTATTTAGAATGCTTTTTATTAAACAGTGTAATCTACTTCATGAAGTTTTACCGGGACTTTTTGAAGAGACTGAAGACTATACAGAAATGCTTCTTAACATCTCATTCACAAATGAAGATGATGTAATTCGTATGCTGGTAGATGGTATTGATGAAAAAGATTTTAACATTACAACTGTTGATGAGGATGGTAAGGCAGCAGGACAGGTAGAAATCATAGGCTGGTTATATCAGTATTACAATACAGAACCTAAAAATAAAGCATTTGCAAAGAAAGGTAAAATCACAAAAGAGGAAGTGCCAGCAGTTACCCAGCTTTTTACTCCTGACTGGATTGTGCGATATATGGTAGAAAACAGTCTTGGCAGAATGTGGGTAGAAGGACATCCGGATGATGAACTGAAGAGAAAATGGAAATACTATTTGGATGAGGCAGAGCAGGAAGAATCTGTGCAGCATGAACTTGATAAGATAAAGGCAGAGTATGCGACATTAAAACCAGAAGATATAAAACTTATTGATCCTTGTATGGGGTCAGGACATATTCTGGTGTATGCATTTGATGTATTTATGCAGATATATGAAAATGCGGGATGGTCACAGAGAGATGCAGCACAGAGTATCATCAAAAATAATATTTATGGACTTGATATAGATGACAGAGCAGCACAGTTGAGTTATTTTGCAGTATTGATGAAAGCAAGACAGTATGACAGAAGAATACTAACAAGAGGTATAGAACCGAATGTATATGCTGTGCAGGAGAGTAATGGCATTAATCGTGATCATCTTAAATATTTTGGAGCAGGATTGGCAGAGGAAGAGAAAAAAACAGCTTTAATGCAGATGGAAGGACTTCTACATACATTGAATGATGCTAAGGAATATGGTTCTTTGCTTAATGTGGAAGACTATGATTGGGAGCTGTTAGAGAAATTTGTAGAGGATACAGATACAGAAAGCCAGATTTCTTTTGATACTTTTGGATTGGATGAGACCGCAGAGTATTTGAAGCAGTTGATTAGAATTGGCAAAGTTATGGCAAAGAAGTATGAGGTGGTTGCTACGAATCCACCATATATGGGAGGGAGTGGTTTTAATTCTAGACTATCGGAATTTTCACAAAAAAAATATCCGGATAGTAAAACAGATTTATTTGCAATGTTTATTGAAAAGTGTATGCAGTATACGAATAAAAATGGAATGTCTGCAATGATAACACAGCAGGCATGGATGACAATATCTAGTTATGAGCAATTACGAATAAAAGTTTTAAATAAAGATATTGTGTCTTTAATCCAGTTAGGAGCACATGCATTTGATGAGATTTCTGGTGAGATAGTTCAAACGGTATCTTATGTGTTTAGAAGAAGCGATATTAAGGATTATATTGCTATATATAAAAAATTAACTGATTTTAAAAGTGAAAGGAAAAAGGAAGAGGCATTTCTTAAGACGAATAATGATTTTTATGTAAAAAAGATACAATTTTCATATTTGCCAAGTTCACCTATTGCTTTCTGGATAAGTCCAGAGTTATCCAATGCCTATTTAAAGGGAAAAATAATGGCTGAATATGTAGATTCTTTTCAAGGTATAATTACAGGAAATAATGACAAATTTTTGAGATTTTGGGCAGAATTGGATATTAATAAAATTTCATTTGGAAGTTGTTCAATGAATCAAGTTGATTTAAGTAGAACTTATTGGATTCCATATAACAAAGGGGGAGAATTTAGAAAGTGGTATGGAGTTCAAGACTATGTAGTATATTGGAAAAATGGACCAGATGACAAAACGAGAGGCAAGAAGGGCTTTAGTAATTACTATTTGAGAGAATATGTTGCATGGTCATATACAGTTTCAGACACAATAGCGACAAGGTATTATCCATATGGCTTTTTGTGGGATGTAAGAGGGTCAGGGATAATGGATAAATCAAATATGATGCTTTATTTAGAAGGTTTAATATCTAGTAGAGTTGGAATGAGCCTGTTTCGTGTTAGCAATTCTACATTAAGTTGCCAAGTGGAAAATATACTCCAATTTCCTGTTTTAGTTGGTAATAAAGAAAAGGTAGATAATATAGTTTCAGAAAATAACATTATATCAAAACAAGATTGGGATTCATTTGAAAACTCATGGGATTTTAAACGGCATCCATTAATATCTATTATTTCATATAATAGAGCATTTATTGATGACACAACAGATATTGATTTAGCAGAATGTTACACCTGTTGGGAAAATGAATGCAATGAGCGTTTCAATCAACTCAAAGCAAATGAGGAAGAATTAAATCGTATTTTTATTGAGATTTATGGTTTGCAGGATGAATTGACACCAGAAGTAGAAGATAAAGACATAACGGTTCGTAAAGCAGATTTACAGCGTGATATCAAGAGCTTAGTTTCGTATGCGGTTGGTTGTATGTTTGGACGATATTCTTTGAATAAAGAGGGCTTAGTTTATGCTGGAGGGGAATGGGACGAGAGTATTTATCCAACATTTGCTCCAGACATGGATAATATCATTCCGATTTGTGATGAAGAATATTTCTCGGATGATATTGTTTCAAGATTCTGTGAATGGGTTAAGATTGTATATGGCGAGAAATCATTGGAAACAAATCTTGATTTTATTGCAAAAGCACTTGGCAACAAAGGAAACACAAGTAGAGAAGTAATAAGAAATTATTTCTTAAATGATTTTTTCAAGGATCATTGTAATACTTATTCTGTTACAGGTTCTGGTAAGCGTCCTATTTATTGGCTGTTTGACAGCGGTAAACAGAATGGATTTAAGGCACTTATTTACATGCATCGATATGATGCTGACACAGTCGGCAGAGTAAGAACGGATTATCTGCATAAGGCACAGAAGTATGTTGAGACTGCAATGCAGAGTGCCCAGTATACCATTGATAATGCGACATCTTCATCAGAGAAATCAAAAGCTACAAAGGCGGTAACGAAGTACACAAAGCAGCTTGCAGAAATGAAGATATATGATGAAGCAATTGCTCATATAGCCAATCAGAGAATTGAGATTGACTTGGATGATGGTGTAAAGGTAAATTATGCGAAATTCCAAGGTGTGGAAGTGGCACAGGAAGGTAAGAAAGCATTGAAAATAGATTTGCTAGCAAAAATATAATGTAAAAGGAGTACTGTTGTTATGAATTTACAAAACAAATTAATTAAATTATATAATGAGATTGATGGGTTGAAGAATAAAAGAAGTTCTAGTGATAGCGATTTTAAAGCATGGAGAACGGACGTACAATTATGTCTTTCTGGTCTTTATGGTGAAAAAAGTATTCAACTTAAAAATTTTAATAATCGACCATTTTCACCAATGGTAATTGTGGGAAATACTGATTTTCATGAACCATATGTGCGAGATCTGGAGACTACAAAGAAAGAATTTGAAAGATATATTGACGATTTTGAGGATATAAGCACAAATGTTGATGTGAAAAATAATATTCCAGTGAATAATAAGGTGTTTATTGTTCATGGACACGACGGTGAGCTAAAAGAGAAGGTTGCAAGAAGATTAGAACAGCAAGGTATTGAAGCGATAATCTTAAGTGAACAAGCGAATCGAGGAAGAACTATTATTGAAAAAATAGAAGCATATTCAGATGTACATGTAGCAATTGCACTATTTACACAAGATGATATTGGAGCGGTTAAGAAAGAAAAAGGAAACGAAAAATATAGGGCTAGGCAGAACGTTGTTTTCGAGGCAGGCTATTTTATGGGATATTTAGGTAGAGAGAATGTAATTATGATTGCAGAAGAAAATCTTGAAATTCCAGGGGATTTATCAGGAATGGTATATACAACAAAAGATAACTGGGAATTCGAAATGTTAAAGGAACTTAAAGCAGCAGGAATGAAAATTGATATGAATAAACTAATTGACTAAATAAGAATTATTTGCATGAATACAAGTTTATGGAGTTATTGTTTTAATGTAGATAGATAATCCGTATGATTAGGAAGGGAGGCGTGGAATATGTTGCAAATTATATCTGGTAAATTTTTTGAAGATGGAGAAATAGTACATAACGAATGTAATGGAATTTTATATTCTAATGTTGCCTTTCATTCCATGCACCCTATAGAATACGAAAATATAAAAATAAATACAGTGGATTGGCATCCTGGATATCCTTGTTATGTTATTTCGTATGATAACTGTATTGAACATACTCCTAAAACAAGTATACTTGTAAAAATTGGAGATAATGTTGTAATTGAACAGTTAAAATATATTTTATCATTTTCATTAAATGCAATATTTGATGAAAGTGAGTCAGTGATAGAGGAACTTTGCAGAAGAGGAAATGCTCATGACAATTATATATCCTCTTATGTTACAGAAACATTTGATAAAGAGCGCAACTTTACTAGAGCAGATTGGGAATATAGTATTCAATTTTATAAAAAGATGATGTATTTGGCTCGTGACGAATATAAGATAGTCATGAGATGCTTAGCTGCATATCATGCTTCATTTAGTGTGTTTAGTAAGGATATATCACTATCATATAGCATTCTTGTTTATGTTTTAGAGACTTTGTCAGAAAACTTTGATGAGTATACCACTTCTTGGAACGACTATGATCAGAACGCTAGAAAAAAATTGGATGCTTTATTAGATAAAGTTGAAGATAATGTTGCAGAAGAAATAAGAAATATTTTAGGTTCTAATGAACACTTGAAATTATCAAGGCGATTTACTCAATTTATTTTGAAGTATTTGGATGATGACTATTATAAAGCAATAGACAAACGTCAAGGTACAGAAGAAGAAGTTAAGCAGGCAGTCGTAAAAACTTATATATTTAGATCAAAATATGCACATGAATTAAAACCGATAATGAAGCAATTAATGGATGCTGGAATATCTGTCAATTCAGAAATATTTGAGTTTCAACATGAGGTATTTTTTACATACTCAGGATTGTTAAGACTTGTCCGTACAGTTATAACGAATTTTGTTAATTCAAGAAATGATGTGGGAAAGGAAGACTATGCATGGTATGACGATTTGCCGGGCACGATGAGTGTAGAGCTACATCCTAATTTATGGTTAGGTAAAAGCAATGATTTTAATTTTAGAAATATAGATAGGAATCTCGAAGCACTATTATATTGCGTAGAAACTGAGCATAAAGTTCCTGAAATGAATGAACTTGTTGAAAATTATATGACCAATATTCTTAGTATTAAGGAGTCAGATCGATGTACAGCATATGTTCTGTCGTGGATATATATAAACATTGTTCAGGGATTAGACAATAACTTTGTGGACAAAATAAAAAAATTATTAGATAAGCATTCTGAAACAGTAAATAAATGCTGTATTGCAACAATTATAGGCAATAGTTATGGAATGAATACAGGATGTTTCGATTTAGAAGAAGTAGTAACGGTTATAAATAACTATAATAAAAGTAAATTTAAAAAGAATAGGTTGAAAATTCATAGTAGGATAGAAAGCAGAATTTATATTGCAATTGCTCGCAGCTATAAAGATGAAGACAATAATAGCTGTAAATATTGGTATAAAAAGGCATATAGAAATACTGTTAATGATAAAGAGTTGCAGAGTGAAATTTTGAAAGAAATTGAAATGATAAAAATATAGTTAGGAGGTTTGGCGATTGAAGGAAGAAATTCTAGAAGAATTAAATATTAATGAAGATCATGAGCGAGAATGTAAGCTGGCAACAGGTGGACTTCCTGAGAGCATATGGGAGACTTACTCTTCTTTTGCAAATACCAATGGTGGCACGATTCTGCTTGGAATAAAGGAACACAGAGATTCTTTTACAGTTGAAGGACTGACAGACAAGCAAATTGTTAAATATCAGAAGGATTTCTGGAGCAATTTAAATGACAGAAATAAGGTGTCAAAGAACATCCTACTGAATCATCATGTCAGACCTGTGGTTGTTGGAGAAAAGAAAATATTAAGAATTGATGTTCCAGCGGCAGACAGACATGATAAGCCGGTTTATATTGGGACAGATCCAATGAAAGGCACTTATAAAAGAGATTATGAAGGTGACTTTCTTTGTACCGAAGAGGCAGTCCGTGCGATGTTTGCAGATCAGAGAGATGTATCTGGTGATGTGGAAGTGCTGGATGAGTTTGGATTGGATGTGCTGAATCAGGATACAATAAAAGGTTATAGAATCATTTTTGAACAGCTTCACAGTGGACATCCTTGGAATGCTTTGGAAAATGATGAGTTTCTTATGAAATTAAGGGCAGCCGCAAAGAATAAAAATGGTATATTATCTCCAACGATAGCAGGACTTTTATTCTTTGGAGAAGCTTATCACATTACTGAAGTTTTTCCTAACTATTTTTTGGATTATCGTGAGGAATGTGATGATAAAGCTGTACGATGGTTATTCCGGACACATTCTAACGAAGGTGATTGGAGCGGTAATATATACGATTTTTTCTGCAAGGTACGTACCAGAGTGGATGATGATGTAGCGGTTCCATTTGCAAATAGACGAAATGGATATCGTGTAGATAGAGTGGATGTTCATGATGCATTGGAAGAAGCATTGGCAAATGCACTGGCACATGCAAATTATTATGGTAGACGAGGAATTCTTGTTGTTAAAAAGGGTAAGAAGCTAAGTATTTCCAATCCCGGTACTATCAGAGTAACAAAAGAGGAATTTTATGCAGGTGGCAATAGTGATCCACGAAATCCGAATATCTTGAAGATGTTTGGCTTTGTAAATGTCGGTGAGCGTGCCGGAAGTGGTGTCGATAAGATTATGACAGCATGGGCAGAACAAAATTGGAAGAAACCAGAATATGATTTCTCAGAGCGCAGTGACAGGGTAACATTAAAGCTCGAAGTTGGGCAAGTGGTATATATTCCAGGTGCTACTGATATCAGAAATGAAAATACAAATCAAACAGAAGCAATTGCTTTGTCAAAAGAAGATAAAATACTTGAGTATATCAGGCAGAATGGAAGTATTTCTTCTCAAAAAGCCGCTGATATAGGTGGTTATAAGTCAAAGACAGGAGCTAGAAAATTGCTTGATAAGATGATAGAAAAAGGATTGATTACGAAGATTGGAAATGGACCGGCAACTAAATATGTGATTTAGTGGTCACATTGCTACTTATCGAACACTTTATTGAACACTATCGGACACTTTTGCGGTCTATCGGATACAAAGTGTTCGATAAGTGACCGATAGTGACTATTTATCGGACACTTATTAGCATAGGCTGAATAAAAATATTTGTGCAGAGACTATCTGCACAAGTGGATTAGAAGGTGAAATATGGATATACAGAACATACAGGATCAATTAAATACAGAATTTGCCAAGTCAGAGACAAGAATCATATTCTGGTTTGATGATAAAGGTGAATACGAGGATGAGGTATCGGAACTGCAGCTTTGTGATGTAAAGCTGCACATTCTTGATGGTACAAACTGGTTCTATTCAAAGTATCTATTAAACGAAGAGGATAGAGAGAGTAAATATCTTGTCTATGCAGCCTTTGCAAAGCCAAGTGATGCAGAGAATCCTCTCGCAGATATGTATTATTACTCAACACCTTATTATACAGACAGAGTATCGCAGATGTCTCAGGAGATTGGTATTGAAAATCGCTTTAAGGAGCATTTATCACAGTATGGCAATTTCTGGAAAAATAAACATCGTATTGAAAAGTTCAAGGAACTTGGAATTGATCATTACAATGCGCAGACAATTGATATTGGTTTGATTGCTGTACTCACGGATGTAAAGACTCCAAATTTTGAGGGAGTAGTTAAGCAGATGATGCTCTGTGACAATGAGAAGTATTTTAAGGCATTGGACGATAATGGATTGACAGACAAGTTCTGGGAACTTTGCGAAAAATTCTTTGGATATAAGTCAGACAAGCCAAACATAGATGATTTGTCTGCTTGTATGATATTAACTTATGCATCATCTACATTGAAAGCTACTGTTCCGGAAGCAATGAGGACTTATATTCTTAAGAAGCGTAATGATGTTGTGGTCTTTATTCGTAATATCATGGACAATGTGAATTATCAGGATGCCTATGACAAACTTGTAGAAAGAATAGATAAGTCGTTGCGTTTTGTGACAAGAATACAGGATGGATTAAAGAAAGACGTGGAGAAGAAAAAAGACAGTTCTCTCCAGATGTCTGACATTTTTGCATGTGATGCTTTTGCCGGGTTAGATGATATTATTATTGATTGGGCATTGGAACAATTAAATGATGAAATCCTAGATGCACAGATTGATGGACTTAACATTGCACAGGTAGCTGCCCAGAGAATGTCTAAGGCATATCATTATAGCAAAAGATACAAGAATGAATATACGACTATCAAGTATGCATATTTGATGATGAAGTCTGTATCACTTATGGAGTTTTCAAGTGATATTAAGATGTTAGTTGCAAATTATCAGAAAGAGTCATACCTGATAGATTCATATTATAGATGGTTTTATTATGCATATGATCAGATTGAAGATAACAGCAAATTTTCTGATGTAAGACAGAGAGTAGAGAATATTTATGCTAATACATATTTGCAGAAGATAACGCCAAAGTGGAATGAGAATTTTACAAATGATGTAATGAATGCTACAGACCTGCCTAAGCAGAAAGATTTCTATAAGCATTATCTTAGAGGTTACGATGGAAAGCAGAGGGTTATTGTGATTATTTCCGATGCTTTCCGATATGAGTGTGCAAAGGAACTTTTCAGCAGATTGGAATTGGATGAGAAGTGTACACCGAAGATGGAGTGTATGCTTAGTTGCCTGCCTTCTGTTACATCAGTTGGAATGGCGAGTTTGCTTCCGCATAAAGAGATGCAGGTGGATGGCAACTTGAATGTGACTGTTGATGGACAGGCATGTGCAAGTATGGAGCAGAGAGACAAGATACTGAAATCTTATAATGAAAATAATGTGGCATTGTCATTTGATGAAGTGGCAAATGCAAATCAGACTCGAATCAGGGAATTGATTCAGGGCAAGAATATCGTGTACATCTATCACAATCAGGTGGATGCAAGAGGAGACAAGCCTGCAAGTGAGAATGAGGTATTCAATGCCTGTGCAGAGGCGATAGAAGAGATACATAAGTTGGTTAAGAAACTGACTGGTTATGTATCGGCACCAAAGTTTTTCATAACTGCAGATCATGGCTTCTTATATAAGAGAGACAGATTACAGGAGTTTGACAAGGTATCATATCCAAAGGATAAATGCCTTTATACAAACAAGAGATTCCTTATTACAGAAGATGCAGTAAATGAGCAGGGAATCATGGCAAGAACAATGGTATATCTCAATAAACTATATGTGGATACTCCGGTTGGAGCAGATATTTTCAAGGTTGCCGGAGGTGGACAGAATTATGTGCATGGTGGTACGTCTTTGCAGGAGATGATAGTACCGGTCATTGAACTTACCACAAATACCAGAGGTGTGGCATACGATTATGTAGATGTTGTCCTTACATCTGTTACCCGTAAGGTGACAAACCTTATCACATACTTTGATTTTATTCAGACAGAGAAAGTCACAGACACCATGAAAGCAAGAAGTATCGTGGCTTACTTTACTACAGAAGATGGCGAAAAGATTTCATTTGATGTGCCTATGATTGCTAACAGCAGGGAAGATGCACCGGAGAAGAGAACTTTCCATGAGAAGTTTACTTTGAAATCAAGAGAATATAAGTATGGAGACAAGTATTATCTTGTATTGGCGGATGCAAATGATGAGAAGAATATCTTGCAGCAGTATGAGTTTATGATTGATATTGCGTTTGTGGATGATTTTGGATTTTAAGGAGGTAAAATTATATGCTTGATTTAGAAGAATTGTTTAAGAAGAGACCATTTATATATTTAATTAATGGCGATTACTATGCATTTGGATGTGGGGTATGTTCGCCATGTAATAGATATGGTAATTATGTAACCCTGCCTAGAAGATATGAGAATTATTTGGCAATCAAAAATGAAGAAGTAAGTAGTAAAGAAGCGTGGGATGTATATAGAAAGTTGGTATCAATTGCCGATGGAGTAAAAGATAGGGAAGATGTTCATATTGGGTTGGTACAGAAGTTTCAAGAATTAGAACTTGATGATGAAAGTTGTCTTGAATTGGAAAAGCAGCTCTCGGATATGGTGGATTTTTTTCAAAGAAATAGATTGGCAGATTATTATAGATAAAATCATGAAAGTTAGGTAGGCTTAATTATTTTGGAAGGAGATCCACAAAATGAATGAAATCAATTCATTAAATAGTATATCAGAAACAGACGATAGACGAGAAATCATAAAGCAGAAACTCCGTCAATATTATGATGGTCGCATTGTTCGTAAGGATTTAACAAAATCAATTCGAGAAGGAGCCAATGTTCCTGTATATGTACTGGAATATCTTCTCGGACAGTATTGTAATTCTGATGATCCAGAAATTATTGACGAGGGAATAGACAATGTGAAGCGTATTCTGCGTGATAACTATGTTCGCCCGGATGAAGCACAGAAGATATTGTCACTTCTTCGAGAGAGAGGAAGTTATACAGTTATTGACAGGATTACAGTAGTTCTTAATACAAAGGAAGACCGATACGAGGCAACATTCTCTAACCTCGGCATTAAGAATATTCCAATTAGTGCTGACTATGTGAAGGATTATGACCGTCTGCTTTGTGGCGGTATCTGGTGTATTCTCCAGCTTGACTATGAGTTTATCGAGGAAGACAAGAAGAATACACAGCCAATCCGTATTAGAAAGCTGACACCGATTCAGATGCCACATGTGGATATGGATGAAGTAAAGAATGGTCGTAAGGCATTTACAAAGGAAGAGTGGATGGATATTCTGCTTCGTTCTACTGGTATGGAGCCGGACAAGCTTTCTGACAGAGCTAAATGGTTATTGATTGCCCGTATGATTCCACTTGTTGAGAACAACTTTAATATGTGTGAATTAGGACCTCGTTCTACAGGTAAATCATACATATATGAGCAGATTTCTCCAAACAGTATCCTTGTCGCCGGAGGACAGACTACAGTAGCAAATCTGTTTTATAACATGTCTAACAACACAGTAGGTCTTGTTGGAATGTGGGATGTTGTAGCATTTGATGAGGTTGCTGGTATCAAGTTTAAGGATAAAGATGGTATCCAGATTATGAAAGGATACATGGCATCAGGTGCATTTTCCCGTGGCAAGGCTGAGATACAGGCAAAAGCATCTATGGTCTTTATAGGTAATATCAATCAGAGTGTGGAGACTTTGCAGAAGACATCAAGTCTGTTTGATCCATTTCCTCCTGAAATGGGTACGGATACTGCTTTCCTTGATCGTTTCCATGCATATATACCGGGATGGGAGATTCCTAAGTATAGACCGGATTCATTTACTAATGATTATGGATTCATCACAGATTATCTGTCAGAGTTTATGCGTGAACTCCGAAAGGATAATTACAGCAATATAGCAGAAAAGTATTTCAAATTAGGGAATAATTTAAATCAGAGAGATGCTATTGCTGTTCGTAAACTGATTTCCGGATTTATCAAATTGATTTATCCAGATGGAGAAGTCAGCAAGGAAGAAGTTGCAGAGATTATGGATATTTCACTTGAACTTCGTAGACGAGTAAAAGAGCAGCTTAAGAAGATTGGTGGAATGGAGTTCTATGATGTGAACTTCTCATACATAGACAATGACAGTTTTGATGAGCATTTTGTATCCGTACCGGAGCAGGGCGGCGGAAAGATGATTCCTGAAGGTATGGGCAAGCCGGGATGCTTATATACAGTATCAAAGTCAAAGACTGGAATGATAGGCTGCTATCGTTTGGAAACACAGATGATGCCGGGAAATGGAAAATTGACTTGCACAGGTATTGGTTCAGGAAAAGAGCCAAAGGAAGCTACCAATACGGCATTTAATTATCTGAAGGCAAACGGCAATGCAATATCGGGTTCAATCAGTACAACAACTAAGGATTACATCATCAATTATCAGGATATGCAAGGACTTGGAATGACAGGAAATCTTGCACTGCCTACATTGATTGCTATTTCATCGGCAGCACTTAGTAAGCCTTCAATCAGCAGTCTTGCAGTACTTGGTGAGATTAGTATTGGTGGAACACTTATTAAGGTAGAAGATTTAGCAAGTACATTACAGGTATGCCTTGATAGTGGAGCAAAAAAAGTTCTGCTTCCAATCACATCGGCAGCAGATCTTGGCACTGTGCCATCTGACTTAGTTGGAGCATTTAGTCTGATATTTTATTCATCTCCGGAAGAAGCGGTTTATAAAGCATTGGGAGTAGAGTAATTTATAGGCATTGGCGGCAGCCGATGCCTTTTGTTATGCACTAAAATATTATATATCCATAGATGTTTGTGTATATATAAAAATAGTGTATAATAAAAACAAATAAATGTTCGACAGTATGTATGAGACAATAGAGAGCAGATATTAGTTTTATAGGAATTAGTACTTTTTTAAGACAAAAAGAATAGAAGATTAATAATTACCTTAAATATCAGAGTGACCACCATATATACAAGGATGCACATGATGACACAGGAGCAATTTAAGAAAGCGGCACAATACAAGCAGGCAGACTTTGGAGTTATAAATGATGAGCATATTTAAAAAGAAACACACACAATCCTATGATAAAATGAACAAGAAACCAGTATTGAAGACAAGCATATGCACAGGGGAGCAGGTCGCGGGATTTCAGGATATCCATACCGGTAAGATAGAGGAGATAATGCTGATTAAGCAGACTGGGGATATAGATACATTTAAACAAATGTATGGAATTGATGGAGAGATACCAAAGGTATACTAAATATTTACAGGTAAAGAGGACTATGAACATACCAGAAAGAGCAACGAAGGAACAGACAGAGGCAATAACACAGACAGAAGGCAACATAAGGGTTGCGTCAGTTCCAGGTTCGGGAAAAACATTTGTACTTACATATAGAATAGCATATCTTATAACAGAACTGTTCGTTGAGCCATCATCTATTGTGGCGCTTACATTTACAAACAAGGCAGCTTCGCAGATGAAGCATAGATTAAGGAATATTGTTGGTTATAACGCCAACTGTTTTACAGGAACATTTCACGGATATTGTAACATGTTTCTTAAAGAGGAGATTCACAGGCTGACATTTCCCAAGACATTCACGATTCTTGATAAGAAGGCAGAGCTGGAGATGATAAAGGACGTGGCAGAGGATATGGGAATATCGCTCAAGGACAATACTGCGAAGAAGATAATGAGTGATATAGACATAACCAAGCAGGATATGTCCTATGTTGAGCTTATGGCAGGCGTTGATAAGACAGAGCTTAAAAGAAGGGCTTCCAGCGAGAAAAATGTGGATAAAAAGGTTTTCTATAATTATCTTAAGAGACAGTGTGACAATTATGCTCTGGACTTTGAAGACCTTATTAATTTCACTTTATATATTTTAAACAGGAATGAAGATGTGCGGATTCGCTGGCAGGAAAAGTGCCAGTATGTACTGTGCGACGAGTATCAGGATGTTAATATGAAACAGGACATGCTGCTTCACATTCTAAGTGGTTTGTATCAGAATCTGTTTGTGGTAGGTGATGACGACCAGAATATATATACATGGCGCGGTTCTGACCCTGAATACATGATTAATTTTGACAAAACACATGAAAATGTGCAGGATTATTCACTTACTGAGAATTTCAGGAGTACTCCTCAAATTGTAAATGTGGCTAAGTCACTTATATCTGCTAATCAGAACAGGCTTGAAAAGCAGATGATTTCTAACAGACCAGATGGCCATAAGCCGGTATTTAATGCAACTGACACCGAGAAGAATGAGTCTTTGTGGATAGCTGATACTATTCTTGATAATGTCGCTAAGAATATGAAGTACAGCGACAATACTATATTGGTGCGGGCTGCTTCACAGACAAGGTCGTTAGAGGAAGCATTTATAAAAAGAAAAGTTCCTTACAAGATACTAAGCGGTGCGAAATTCTATGAAAGCGAAGAGATAAGAACGGTGCTTTCATACATGAGAATGGTGTACAGCCTTACGGACATGGATTTGCTGTATACTATATCCAGACCGAGAAGGGGCTTTGGTAAGAAGTCTGTTGAGAAGCTTAAAAATGCAGCAGCACAGAACAACTGCAGTCTTTTCAAGGCACTTGGAAAGCAGATTGACGATGGCGATATAACACAGAAAAATGTTATAGAATATTACAATGCAATCAGTGAATTGCATGATACATATGTTGCTTATACCTGTACTGATATAGTAAACAAATGTCTTGATATGGGATATCGTCAGGCATTGGAGCAGGATATCGACCAGACCAGACTTGACAATGTGTCAGAGCTTATCAGGACTATTACGGCATTGGAGGAAGATAATCAGGAGAAGGTTGAGCTGGCTGATCTGTTAAGCCATTTTGCATTATTTTCAGCGCAAGATGAGGACGGAGAGTATAATGTTGTAAAAGTAATGACAATTCATACAGCAAAAGGGCTTGAGTTTGATACAGTATTTGTACCAGGACTCGTTGAAGGACAGTTTCCAAGCAGCAGGCTTCGTAATGAAGACGAATATGAAGAGGAAAGAAGATTATTGTATGTTGCGATGACAAGGGCGAAGAATATGCTTTACCTCAGCACTTATAGAAAGAAAGATGGCCGTTTCGCTGCAAGACCATCAGCATTTTTAAGTGACATTGATACTAATCTTCTTGACTGTATCAACAACAGCAGAGTATTAATCAGAGGTGTGACTGAGCAGATGCTGCCAAAGGTTGTATTCGAGGTTGGAGATAAAGTCAGACATAAGGTATTTGGAATTGGTGAGATTGTTAAGGTCGATAAGGTTACGCAGACATATGAAATCCAGTTTGAGAATATCAGGGGAACAAGAAGACTGATGTTTCGGGCAGAACTGGGAAATGTTGAAAATTAAAGCAGGTTAGAGAATGGAAAAATAGGGGAACCCCCTATTTTTTCATTCTTGACTGCAGAAAAGTAGGAATGACAAGTTCATTTTCTTTCTTTTCTGACTTAGCTAAAAGATTATTTATGTCAGAAGCTTTAATGGTATTATAAGTATTTTTCATAGGCAGGTTGGTAAGGATGTGCAGAACAATATATTACAAGGAATAGAAACACATATGTATGAACAGGCTTTTTCACCTGATAAAGAAAATGATGAAAGAAGTTTTGATGAAATATGTGATGAGGCTCTAAAATTATTTAAGTCACAATGTGATAATATACATTTTAAAGCTATAGATGATAGAGATGTTGAACTTTTATCAGATGACAATGGGCATAATAAATATAATGTTATTATAATAGAACATTTTAGGCTTTTGCAGAGCAGACACACCACATACAAAAGCATGAGTCAGGAGTTGTATAAATATTGTGTACAGTATCTTCATGATATGGCAAAAAAATATGGATATGTGATTATTGTTGGCATGCACATTAATAACGCAGAAGAATGGCTGAATAACTGGATGAAAAAGATTTAAGGAGGATAATAAGACATGATAAATAAAACAGTATTAAGAATGATAAGCAGAAATAGAAGGAGCCAATTCAGAGATTTTTGAAGTTTCAACAGTAATTGCATATCGTTTATCTGAGGCAATTTTAAAACAGAATTATTTGAATCCGGAAAATTATCTGTACATAGAAGATGATACAATGATACTTCGATGCGTGGTAGACGATGAAGATGTGAGATACAGATATAATTTTAATGATGGTGACTTTTCAGAATATAAACAAATGATAGATGATGATTACTTAATATAATTACAATGCGGGATTTTATTGTATAAGTGATATAATTAGCGTAGATAAAATTCACTGAAAGGAAGGGTTATTTATGGAATTTTCAGATGTAATTAAAAACAGATATTCATGTAAAAAATTTAGCAGCGAACAAATAGGAAAAGATAAATTAGATGCTATCTTGGAAGCTGGAAGAGTAGCGCCTACAGCAAAGAATCTTCAAGAACAGCATATATATGTTGTACAATCTGAAAGTGCATTAGAGACTATTGATAAATTAACGCCTTGCCGATATAACGCACCTACAGTCCTAATTGTTGCTTATAATAAAAATAATGTGTTCACTTACCTAGGAGATAAAAGAAACTCTGGAATAGAAGACGCAACTATCGTTGCAACCCATCTTATGTTAGCTGCATACAATGAAGGTGTTGACAGCTGCTGGATTAACTTCTTTAATCCTGATGAACTGGCAAAAGCTTTTAATTTACCAGAAGATGAGGAAATATTAATGCTTCTTGATCTTGGTGTTGCTGACAAAACAACTACTCCTCTCCCTAATCATAACAGCAGAAAAGCATTAACAGAGACAGTATCGTTTATTTAATTAAAATTATATATGTCTTTTTGACTATCTTTTTATATCTTCTTAAATGTCCGCAAAGCCTTATTTTATCGGCTCTACGGGCATTTTGCTTTTGTGGTAAACCTCACATATCTAGGTCTATCTTCTTATATTTTCGCTATCAAGCGTGGTTAAAATCGTGGTAAATACTTCTTATGCGATTAGACGCTGAACCTCTGATTTTGCGGTATCTATGGACGCATGAGCATAGTAGTATGCAAGTCTTTTTATGAAAATAATTTTTAAAAATTATTGACAAGAAGCATTTCTTAGTTTAGCATTTAACCGTAAGGCTAATTAACTTTTTGGTTAAATGAAAGGGGTGTGAGTGTGGGAAGTGTTTTTAAAGCTATTAGTGACCCAACTAGACGAGAAATTTTGAAACTATTGAATGAGAAAGATTTAAGTGCTGGAGAAATAGCGGAACATTTTGACATATCGAAACCTGCTTTAACAAAACATCTGAATATCTTACGAGAAGCAGAGTTAGTTAGTTCAGAAAAGCAAGGAAACTTTGTCATTTATTCAATCAATGTAACAGTACTTCAACAAGCATTGTCTGGATTTATGTCTATTTTTGGAAAAAAGGAGTGATTTAGAAATGAAGAAATCAATTTTTATTTTAGATATATGTATATTTGGGTTATCTATCACAGCACTTCTGATCGCCTTTTTCAAAAATTTAAGCAATGTTAATTTCCTTATAGGAGCAGGTTTGATTAGTTTAATGGGTGTTGCGCAAACGAGAATGGCAGTTATTACAAATTTATCTAAAGATAATCCAAAAGTGAAAACAATGCGTCGTATGAATAGATTGACGGTAATATTGGCAGTTGCACTATATTTTGTTCCGCTAATAGATAATGATTTCATCGTCAACATTCCAACATCATTTATTTTTGTGGTTACCATTATGCTTTTTACTGGAAATGTTTCAACAAAACTTCCTTTAAATAAGTATATGGGATTACGATTACCTTGGACAACGACAGATGAAAAGACATGGAAAATTGCGAATAGATTATTAGGATATATTACATTTCCATTAGTTTTCATTATGTTGATTTTATATTTTATAACAGAGCAATCAGAGTTGGTTTTGTTCATTGGGCTTGTTATTTGGGTTGGAATTCCTACAATTTATTCTTTTATCAAACAAAAAAAAACAAATTAGGAGAGTGAACTATGATTAAAAAAATATTAAAAGATGTCTTAGGAGAAAATTTTACTGAGAATAATGAAAAGTATGCTAAAATCAATTTTATTATTGTTATTCTTATGTTTTTGGTTTCCGCAATTATGTTATTTTTCTTACCGGAGAAGATAAATATTTTGCATAATGGAGATACCTATTATCCTATCCCTAGTATTTTGGGAATATGGCTTGTTCCTGTTATTTCTTTGGTACTGAATTTTACTTTTATCAAGCAAAAAAAGTTATCATCATTAAATAGTATTATCATGGGATTACTTCTCATTGGAAGTACCATATATTATATTACTTTGATATAGTAAAGGATAAGACCAATGAAAAAAACACTTAACATCATTCTATTTGGAAGAAAAAAATCATATTTTGTCAAATGTACATTAACTTTAATTGGACTGTATCTAGGTGTTTTGTTTTGGTATTTTAATGTGGATTATCTAGGACAGCCAATACAAAATGCTTTAGTATTGGCTGTTTGTAGTTTGATTTGCATATCTGTTCTTGTAGCTTTGTATCGAATTCCAGAACAACTATGTGTAAATTCACAGATAGAAAAGTTACTATATTTTCCTGTTAATCCTACAAATATTATTTATATGGTTATAATTCGATTATTTAAAATACAAATATTGTCATTTATCTGCTGTTTTTTATCAAGTATATATTTTTTTAAGTGGAATATTTTACCGTTAATTTTAACTACCATATTATGTGCTTTGATATTGATAATAATTGATTTATTTATCTTTTCAATTTCTATTGTTATATCGACAGTTAGTGAAAAATATTGCGGATATATTTTACTTACTTTTCAATATGGTGGTTTTCTTTTTATAATGTGGGGGATTGTACGTTTACTTATATTTGCATTTGAAAAACCGCTGATGATAAATGGAATATACCATCTTTTTGAAAATAATTATTTGATAAGTGTTCTTATTTTTATAATGATTATATTTCTGAGTTATATATATACTATCAAAATAAGTGCATCATATTTTCTTAGGTGTTACCATTATTTAAATTGTTTTACCAAACCTAGATTTCATGCAAATATATCTAAGTATTTTAACAAAAATCCATATATTTTGAATGAATGGTGTCGAGTTTCAAGAAATAAGGAATTACTTTTTTACTCTAATTTAAAAAGTGTGATAACTGTGTATCTTTTGGTAAATCTTTTTTCAAAAAGAATATCTGGAAGTTATATAGAAATTCAAAGTGTACTAAAAATTCTTGTAATGGTATTATGCTGTGCTATGAATACAATTTCCAGCACATCATATACCAGTGATAAAAATATCTCATATTATAACCTATTTCCAGTCAAAAACAGTAGGATATTCTTTTCTAAGGTATTGATAAGCTCTGTTTTGAATGAAATTGTCATCATTTGTGCATGGATTGTTTGCAGTATTGGTAAAAATGGGCTATTTTTTGATATATCTTTATTGCTGTATGGTACATTTACGAATATACTTTGCTCTTTTATGGGAGTGTACTTTGACTATAAAATGCCCAGAACTGAAATCACACCTAATACATTATTATATGGGAATATGAGCAAGATATTTGTTTTAGTCATGATTGTGGCTTTAACAATTTTAGAAATGTATTTTTGGGAAAAATTTTCCTTTGTTAAATTTTCTATTGGATTATCAATGATGAATATCTTGATTTTATTATTGATAGGTGTGGTTATGTATATGAAAAGAGGTCTTTCAGATGATAGAAATAAATAATTTAAGTAAGTCTTATGGTATAAATAAAATTTTTGAAAATGAGAGCATAACTTTAACTAATTCCTGTATATATGCTTTAGTAGGGGTAAATGGTATTGGAAAATCGACTTTTTTAAATTCGATTATCCAACCTAGCACATTGGATAAAGGAAGTGTAAAAATAGATGATATTCCTTCTACCGATTTTACAGCAAAATATCACTATGCTTTTGTTCCAGATACAAAGGATATGTTTTTAAATTTGACTGGAAAAGAATATTTACAATTTGTTAGTGAACTTTATAATCAAAAAGAAAAGTTTGATGAACTGCTTGCTATCTATATACCAAAATTGAAGTTGGAAAATTCATTAGAACAAACTATTTCCAGTTATTCTCTTGGAATGAAACAAAAAATATATCTTGCAGGAGCTTTCATGTCAAATGCTCAAAACATTATTTTGGACGAACCGTTTAATGCGATTGACCCAGAAAGTACTTCCGTTATCAAAAAAATATTATTTGATTTAAAAGATACTGGAAAAATGATTTTATTTTCTGTTCATAATTTAGATTTAGTATCAAATTTCTGTGATAAAATTATTTTTATAGATAACAGACATAGCATTTTTGAGTGTAACAACCCACAAAACTTTGATGTATTAGAAAAAATATTTTTTGACAAATGTGTAATAAAAAAATAAATTTAATGACTTAGTGCTAGAATACTGGGAGAATTTTATGAAATGAATGAGAAAGAACTAACTTCTAGTTTTAAGGCTCTCTCTTGCGAAACTAGAAGAAAAATTATTTACCTTTTAAAAAGTAAATGCTTATGTGCCGGAGATATAGCCAAACATTTTGAACTCACTGGAGCTACTATTTCACATCACTTAAAAGTATTAGCAGAGGGAAATTTGATAACATCTAAAAAAGTGGGTTTAGAGATATACTATTCTCTCAACATTGAAAAATATAATGTATTGAGTAGGTGGTTTCAATTTCTGAATGATATAGAAAATTTCAAAGAGAAAGGGATAAAATGAACACTCCAAAATATCTAGAAATTGCAGAATTGCTTAGAATAGATATATTTGTAAAACATGCAAAAGAAAATCAACTAATTCCCGGTATCAGAAGATACGCTCAGATTTACAATGTCAATCCAAAGATTGGATTATTCTGATGTGGAATTTGAAAATATGATAACAGAAGAAGTTATAAAAAGGTAGGTGTTCTATTATGATTGGACTTAAAAAACGAGATATAAAAAGGCGTTAAAGTTTGAAATCAAATGAAGTAATCAACGGAATAAACAAAGAAAATATAGGGAGATGCACAGTTATTTGTGCTATCTCCCTTAGTCGTTTTATCATCATATCAAGGCTCATTCAATCGTGGTAAATCTGTGGTAAAATGAGTATTTCCTATACCTCAAAATGTTTAAAAGTGTAGTGTTTATGCGGATGATCTAAAATTAAATATAAAATTTAAAATTACATAATATATACATTTATGAATATAATAAGCCCTATTTCATGCTTTCTCCCCAAAATTTGAATTTGAAAACCACAATTTTATAAGTGGTTATTAACCCCCACAGGGTTTTAATAAAATCCTCCAAAAGCCTTGAAAATAAAGGATTTATCGCAAAATGCTCACCTTAACTTATTATACGATTTCACACTGTTTTATTCTTCCCTTGGAAGCTGATAAGGGTAAACACAAGGGCAAGAAAATCTGATAACAAGATATAACAGAATGTGGCAATCGGAGAACTGTGACGTATGTGTGAACATATTATACTGGAGGATTTATTATATGGACAAGTACATTTTGAAAGTATGGAGGGGATTACGGAATGAGATTACTTTTATTCTTAGTCCGACAGAGAAATGGGGAACCAAAACAGAGTAAACAAAGCTTAAAAAGTTTTTACATAAAGATGGCTATTTGCGAATTGCACCGGAAGTGTATATGCGGATAGTGAAAAACCGGAAAGCATCCGGAAAGCATTTCAGACGAATAGAAGAATATGCACCTAAAACCGGAACGGTGAGACTTTTACGCTTAACAGAGAAGCAATATAATAATATATATTTGGTGACGGGTGAACCGGATTATCAGGAAAAAATAGTTGGAACAAACAGTCATATTATGCTATAATATGATTTGTAACAGAGCACTTATCTATGTTTAGAAAATAAATAAAACATTGCACTAAATATAGTGGTTGAATGCCCCTCCAAAAATGGTGTATCGTTCAACTAGACTAAATTATTAATAAAAATGATATGGTGTTAGTAATATTTATGTGGTACACTAGAAAAAAAGAGGTGATAAAAATGGAAGGCAAGTTTAATATTTGGCAAAAATGCTTAGAAATTGTATGTTTTGTATTGATTCTGGCATCTAGTATATATAAAGGACTTTTTTGTGATGGAGATATGGGTGTAGTAATTACTTTGTCCTTTGTTGCAATTTTATTATTTATAATTTTTTCAATTGCAGCGTTATTTCCAGCAACATGGAGAATGACTGATCGAGAGAAAGAGAAAATTAGTGATTTAAAACGATACCAAGAGAAATACACTAGTATATTTGTTATTGTAAATTTAGTGTTGAGTATTTTTATGGCTTTGCTAATGTTAGTAATAGGATGATGCGTTGTTATAAAAATAGAAAATAGAGGAAATGATGAGATATTATTGTATAAAACAGCACGACATTACTGATTGTGGTGTCGCATGTCTTGCGACCATTTGTAAACAGAATGGTTACAAGATAGATATTACCCAGATTTGTGAAGTTGCAGGAACAGATAAACAGGGAACTAATGCATATGGTGTAATTAAAGCAGCAAAGCACTTGGGTTTTAGTGCAAAGGGAGTAAAAGGGAATAAGGAATCATTCTTTTCAGAGTTTCCCTTGCCCTGCATTGCTGTTGAATGCCCCTCCAAAAATGGTGTATCTTCAACTTTCATGAACAGAATAATGAAGACAATAAATAAATCAAATTTAAGTGGAAAATATATAAGATAGTAAAATGTTACTCCCGTTTCTTTTGTTTTTCTCCCAAAATATATTATAATTGGTAGAAAAATGTAACGTTTGGGAGAAACACGCAACAAAAACTGGAAAGAAGACCAGTGCTTACGACATTGTAAAGTCATTCACAGAAAATACGCTTGGAAAGTTTTCAAAACAGGATGCCTTACTTTCATGTCCTAGCCTTAGCAGTTCCTCTGTTAAATCTGCACTAAAAAACTTGTAGAAGAAGGAGCTATTATTAAAACCGGAGTCGGACGCAAGACTATGTATATGAGAAACATCAATTAATACATTTATTATGTATCATACTAAAATATCATTATATTCTTGCGTTTAGTTTATACCCATGATAACTTCATATTATATCAGTAATTCCTATTTATTCTCTTGTTGAGAATTTGTCATTTGTATGGACTTGTGACATACAAATCAGGAGCTATTTATTCAGCATGTATTAGCACGGATTTTTCCGTGCTTTTTTTATTGCTTAAATCCATGCTGATTATATAGAAAATTATTAAGCCAAAGGCTAGAAAAGGAGGTTGTCTATGGACAAAACTATTCAGGGAAAATCCCAAAAGGATATCTTTTTTGAATTATCAGGCATTTTAAAACTTGAAGATTACAAATTCAAAGAAGATACCACCCATCAGGCTTATTTCCCATCAGCAACAGTTTTTAATAAAGTCCGAAATCTATTGGGCTTTTATTTGGAAACTGAAGCTATTCCTTTGCCAAATGGAAAACTATTCTATGTAACAAAGGAATGTGATCAGGTTGTGGTATCTGCATTAGTAAGGACTACCATTAAATATGATGATGGTGGGCATTTTTCGCATTATAAAAAATTCTAATTAAATGTCATCTGTTTGATGCTTACCTTTTAGGTGTACTTACGAAGGATATTAAGATATTCTATATATGAATAAATCTTAGCCTTTCCAGATTTATCTGTTTGCTCCAATATTCCATCATCAATCAGGATGGAAACTACCTTTGCCACAGTATTATACGACATTTCAAGTGCTGTAGCAGTTTTTTGAATATCAATAATAGGATTAGATTCCAAATAGGCAAATACTTTAAGGGCGCTGGTACGCTGTCTCTTTGTTAAAGCATCAAATAACTTTAAGTTTTTATCATGTAATTCAGTAAGTCGGTCAATTGTATGGATTGCATCCTCCGCAGAATCTGCAAATGCCTGAAGGAAAAAAGAAATCCATTGCTCATAATCACCAGTACGTCGTACCTGAGTCATACGATCATAATATTCTATACGATTCATCTTTAGGTAATATGAAATATAAAGTGCCGGAGTTGACAAAATACCTTTTTCCATCAAGAAAAGTGTAATGAGTAGTCGTCCTACACGTCCATTGCCATCAAGAAATGGGTGTGTGGTTTCAAACTGGTAGTGAATTAAGGCTGCCTGAATCAATGAATCGAGGGTATCATCACTATTTATATACTTTTCAAGATCAGATATGGCAGTTAACATATCTTCCGGGTTTGGTGGAATATATCTGGCATTCTTAAGAGTACTTCCCTGTCCGCCAATCCAGTTTTGTGAATAGCGAAATTCCCCAGGATTTTTTTCCTGTCCGCGCGCACTTTCCAAAAGAACTGCGTGAGTTTCTTTGATTAAACGGTTGCACAGAGGCAATGTTTTTAGTCGGTCAAGTGCAAATTCAGTTGCACGAATATAGTTGACAACATCAGAAACATCTCTATTAGTGTTATTTTCAATAAGAGGATTCAAGATATCCTCAAGAGTACACTGTGTGCCTTCAATCTGCGAAGAAAGAAGTGCTTCTTTTCTAACATACATGGAAACGAAAAGCCCCATGTTAGGTATACGAGATGATAATCCTTCAAGTGTTGCTATTTTCTTATTAGCATCAATAAGTTTCGTAAGAAGCTCGCCAGATACCTCAATAGGAGGATTGGGTGGAAGAGGAGCCGGGCGAAAAGATTCATAAGCCATTTCGCCTGATAGATTACTTACAAATGTTCCAGCTCTATTTGTCATGATTGTTTCCTTTCCTCCGAAAAACGGAAAATGAAATTTCTAATGTTATTTTAGCATAGAATTTTCACTTGTTCAAATTATAATGAAATTGTATTTCAATAGAAATTTCATAAAGCTGCATTTTTATGAAATTTCATAGATAAAACTGCACTGGAAATTTCAAGTTAATCATTTCTTTATTATTAAATCCTATCTGGATTTAACACATAAGTTCTTATCTATTAATTATAATCTACCATATTGCATTGAAAATACACCCTTTATATCCTTAAATGATTACATTGCAAGTATTTCATTTGATACTGATGAAGTCAAATGTTTCTATCCCCCTGTTGGAAAAATACCTAAAGAATGTATTGATTTTACAGTAATTGATGAGGTTCTTATTCCCAAGAGATCATTTGTATATTCAGAAAAAGATGGTGTCTTGTATCATTACCCATTAACTAATGTATATGAGGATGGCCGAATTTGCTGGGGAAATTTAAAAATTCCTGCATGCATATCTGTATCTGACATGAAAAGAGCAGTTGACTTTTTAATGCATTTGATTCAATTAATTCACATTAATGAAATTACATATTACATTATCATACCAGAGACAGATTAGATAACAAACTATTCATATACTATATAAGATTATTGATATCAATATTCATATAAATGTGGTAATATAATAGTGTAATTATATTAGTATTATCTAGTAATGATAATAACTCATATTAAGAAGATGTATATTATATTTATATGTCTGAAGGATGTCTTTGGTAAGAATCTTCCAATCTACACATTTAACAATATCTGTGAACAGGACCACTCCTTGACTCTTGGTGATGAAGCAACAAAGGTAATTGTAAATGCAGAAGGTTCAAGGGACGATTTATCTGAGAATATGCGTAGTTTCTCGGATTATCTGATTGAAAAAAAGGCAACGAAGGAACAGACAGAAGGCAACATAAGGGTTGCGTCAGTTCCAGGTTCGGGAAAAACATTTGTACTTACATATAGAATAGCATATCTTATAACAGAACTGTTCGTTGAGCCATCATCTATTGTGGCGCTTACATTTACAAACAAGGCAGCTTCGCAGATGAAGCATAGATTAAGGAATATTGTTGGTTATAACGCCAACTGTTTTACAGGAACATTTCACGGATATTGTAACATGTTTCTTAAAGAGGAGATTCACAGGCTGACATTTCCCAAGACATTCACGATTCTTGATAAGAAGGCAGAGCTGGGGAGATGTTGAGAATAAAGATGATAGAATACATTAAGCGGAAATAATTACAGGAGAACCTATATGGAAGATAAAAAATATTCACTGGGTGGGTTTACATTTGATACGCAGCAGGAATATGAGCGGGCAAAAGTTGAATTGCAGGTTATTCTTAAGATTAAACAAAAATATGATATTAATAATCCAGAGGATGCCAAAAATGTTTTGGATGCCGTGAATAAAAAAGGAGATGTGTTTAAGTCATCAGTTGGAAAAGCATTTATTAATAAGTTAAAAAGAGTGTCAAAGAATGAAAATGAAATACATGTACAAAAACCAGTACCAGAACAAAAAGTAAGATATAAGCAGGAAGAAAAAGGTCAGGATAGAGTAATTATCCCTATTATAGCAGAAGGAAAGAAAAAATCTGATATAAAATATCATATTATATTTTTTATGACTTTTTTATTTGCGGCAATCGGACCCTATATTCCAAATGGAGGAGAAGCTTTTGGTGCTGCTGTTGCATTTACTTTTTTGTTGGTAATTGGAATTGCAAGTATACGAAAAATAAAGAAGAACAAGAAAAAAGCTGATGAGTATATATAATCATTTAACGGATGAAGAAAAAGAAAAATTTGAAAACAAGAAAATTAAGGATAAAGAGTTTGCTGATAATTCAAGATATATAATAAAAATTTTGATGTTTATTCTAATGATAGTGTTTCCGCCATTATTAGTTATATTTATTATTTTTATGCTTGTTGTTAAGTCATCATCTAAGATTAAATGGTTAATCCACAACTGGAAATCAGGAGTGATGAATGTAATGTATTATATTGCACTGGCTATGGCAGAAGCGACACCAATTGTAGCGGCATATTATTTTAATATACAAATTTCAATAATAACGGTGCTTGTTCCGGCAATATTAGTTTCAGTAATAACATATGTTATAATCAGGGCAACACATAAGAGCCAGTTTTATCTTGCTATGAGAAATATAGCTATGTATCCGATTGTAATATTACTTACACTATTACCATTTGCGTTAACGGGAGCAATGGCATATATAGGATATACAGCGAAAACTGCAGTTAATAATGCAAATGGTGGTGGTAATCCATATGGCGGAACCGGACCTGATTTTGTATATGGCAATCCACCTGTATATCAGGTATCAGGATACAGCTATTACAATAGTCATGGCACATTTGTTGTAGTAGGACCAAGTATGAGAACAATGCCAGATGCATCTGTATATAATAATTTGAGTTATAAAGGATAGATTTTAAGATAAGGAGACACACAATGAAAAGCACATTAATAAAAGACACAACTAAATCAGAAAGAATCCAGTTAATAAAGGAATGGGAAGAAACAGAAGGCTGCGAGAGCAGCGGAATAGATCTGATGACATATTTTAAAGACTACATTGACGGGGTGAAAGAGATTTCAGAAGTCAATGCAGCCTTTAATGCAAGATATGTCTCAGAAATACCAGACAATGACTCATCAATGAGTTGTGGTATGGGTATGAGAAGATAATATTTTGCTTATTAATGAATTGTAAAATTAGTCAATATAATCAGAATCATCAAGTGTGTTGAGTTCTTCATGTTCAATTGTAACAGACTGTTGAGTTTTACGGTATTTTAAAGGGGTTACATTCATTATTTTTTTAAATATTCTTTCGAAATATGACGCACTTTCAAAACCAAGCTCAGCAGCAACATCTGATATACTGAGATTAGAGGATTCGAGAATCTGGGTGGCTTTCTTAATGCGGAGAGTATTAACATATTCGGTGATAGTAAATCCAGTGTATTCTTTAAATATACGGCACATATAATATTTGCTCATAAAGAGCTCGTCTGAGATAGTATCAAGGGCGAGCTCTTTTGTGTAGTTAGCTTCAAGATAGGCACTTATGTTAGAGGCAGATAATTCTTTTGGGCTATTAATTACAGCATGTATCTGCGTACTGTCATGTTTCAGGGAGAGCAGTTTATACAGCCAGTATATAGTTGCAATTTCCACCCTTGACTGATATCCACTGTTCTTTTTGGTTAATTCATGTCTTAAATCCCTGTATAGATTAAGAAATGCTATACGCTGGTCTTCATTGAGGTGGTATATGCCATAATTATTATGAAAGTAATTAACAAGATTAAGACCAGGGTACTTTTTGTCAAAATCACACATCTTTTCATAATCAATGTAAAGAATAACACGGTTGTAGCCTTTATCCTCATCTGATATTGAGCATGTAGTATGAACCAGATTGGTATCAAGTATTGCAATATCTCCAGCATAAGCATTATAGCTTTTGTTATCGAAGAAAAACTGGCGCTCTCCTTCAATTATGTAGAATATCTCATACTGGTTGTGAAAATGCTTCACATTCATATTGAACCGGCTATAACGGATAAGCTGTTCTACGGATATTCCATCGCATTTGCCAAAAAAAGTGATTTTATTATCTGCCATACAATACCTCACAATTAATTATTATTAATTAAAAAGTATAGAGCAATATATTTAAAAAATCAAACATATATAGCAATATTGTTCATGAAAAGTATTATTTTGCGGTGATATAATCCAGTTACAAGATAAGAAATGGCTTATGAAACAAGCCTTGAAATACGCGCGGATTTCAAAAATAAAAAGTAACAACAATAAAGGGGTCTCATAAGAAAGGAGAAGGTTATGAAAGCTTATAAAAAGATAATAGGCACAGCTTTTGTTGCAGTGTGTCTCATTATTGTAATAGTAACATTTATTAAGGTTAAAGGGATTAATTCATCAGATAAATTAGTTCTTCAGCTGGCACATAATCAGTCAGCGGGTTCAGAAATAGCGGATTCAATTGCTAAGGTATCAGATTTTGCCGCAAAAGAATCTGGTGATGAGGTAAATATTAAGATATTTGCCAGTGGTGTTCTTGGTACAGAAAAAGAAGAAATAGAAATGGTTAAAGCCGGAATTATTGATATGGCAAAAGTAAGCTCTAACACATTAGGTCAGTTTGATGACAGATATGCAATATTTGCAATTCCTTATCTGTTTAAGAATCAGGAGCATTATTATAATGCGATGGAGAAAAGTGAAGCAGTTAAAGAATTATTTGCTGATACAGCAGATGATGGATATATAGCTGTTGGATATTATGCTAATGGTGCAAGAAATTTCTATCTTAAAGATGATGTTCCAGTTACAGATACATCAGTTCTTAGTGGAAAGAAAATTCGTTCAATGCCAAGTTCAACATCAATGGATATGATTGAGAAAATGGGAGGAACACCGGTTCCTATGGCTGCATCAGAGACATATGCGTCATTACAGCAGGGTGTCGTTGATGGAGCAGAGAACACAGAACTTGCTCTTACTGTTGATGGACATGAAGATCTTGTTAAGTCTTATACATATACAGAGCATCAGTTTTCACCAGATATATTCATTATAAGTACTAAGACATGGAACAAGATGTCAGAGAAACAGAGACAGAGTCTTATAAAAGCACTTGAGGAAACAAATGATAACTTTAAGAGTCTTTATAATGGAATGATGGAGGATGCCATTGAACATGCAGAAAGTAAAGGCGTGCATGTATATAAGGATATAGATAAGACACCATTTATTGAGGCAGTACAGCCAATACATGCCAACTTCTATAACAAGGGCGAAGCATATAAGAAGCTATATGATGACATTCAGAAATATGCAGATTAATGCATATAAGCCCATGGTTTGCAGGAAGAAAGGAGAAAAGCATGAAGTATTTGAATAAAGTAGTTGAAATAATATTAGAGGTGCTTGTAGCCGGTATGGTACTTGGATGCTGCTGGCAGGTAATTACAAGATTTGTGTTACATAATCCAAGCAAATATACAGAGGAATTATTAAGATATATGCTCATATGGCTGACAATGATGGGCGTTCCTTACGCATATGGACAAAACAGTCATCTGGCTATCAATCTTATAGTTAAGAAGTTCAAGCCAAAGAATGAAACACTTGCTCAGATTGCAATAGATGTGCTTATTATGATTTTAAGTGTTTCAGTAATGATTATTGGTGGAATTATGGTTACTGCTAATGCAGCAGGACAGCTCTCACCAGCTATGCAGATTCCTATGCAGGTCTATTATGTATGTGTTCCGGTATGTGGAGTTCTCATGGTTATTTACGGAGTGTTTAAGATTGTAGATCATTTTAAGAAATTAAGATAGAATTAAGATTGAATAATGCATATATATGCAGAAGGAGGCAATATGGAAATACAGGCAGCAATTGTATTGATAATAGTATTCTTTTTATTACTGGCATTTAGTGTTCCAGTATCATTCAGTATTATATCAGCATCACTTGTTACATTAATTATGTTTCTTACACCACATTTTGGTGTGTTTATATCAGCTCAGAAAATGGTTACAGGTATTGACAGCTTCACATTACTTGCAGTTCCGTTCTTTGTACTTGCAGGTCTGTTAATGAGTAATGGTGGTATAGCAAAAAGGCTTATTAATCTGGCAATGCTTGTTTTAGGTAAGGTTCCAGGTTCTTTAGCAATGACTAACATTGCAGGTAACGCAATGTTTGGTTCTATATCAGGCTCAGGTATTGCAGCAGCAACAGCAATTGGTGGTGTTATGCAGCCACTTGAGAATGAACAGGGATATGACAGGGCATTTTCAGCAGCAGCAAATGTTGCTTCAGCACCAGTAGGACAGTTAATTCCACCAACAGCTTCATTCATTGTATTTTCAGCAGCAAGTGGTGGAGTTTCAGTTGCAGCATTACTTATGGCTGGCTGGATTCCGGGATTATTATGGGCATTACTGTGTATGGTAGTTGCTTTCGTATATGGAAAAAAGCATGGATATGTAATCAAGAGAGATCATCTTACAGCTAAGGTTGTATTAAAGACAATCTGGGATGCTATACCAAGTCTTTTCCTCATTGTAATTATTATTGGTGGTATATTATCAGGATATTTTACTCCGACAGAAGCATCTGGTGTAGCTGTTGTGTATGCATTTATACTGGCTGTGTTTGTTTATAAGAGCATTAGGATTAAAGATATTCCAAGAATTTTAAAAGAAACAGCAGTTATGACAGCAATTGTTATGCTTATAATAGGAGCTTCATCAGTATTGTCATTCGTATTGTCATTCACTGGTCTTCCACAGGCTATAAGTGCAGCATTACTGGGTGTGTCTGATAATAAGATTGTTATTCTGTTAATTATTAACCTGATACTTCTGATTGTAGGAACATTTATGGATATGGCTCCGGCGTTACTTATATTCACACCTATATTCCTTCCTGTAGTTAAGGCATTAGGTATGAATCCTATTCAGTTTGGTGTAATGATGGTTATGAATCTTTCAATTGGAACAATTACACCACCTGTAGGAAGCGTATTATTTGTAGGTTGTAGTATATCGCATCTTCAGGTAGAAGAGGTAATTAAGAAACTGGTGCCATTCTTTGTAGCAATTTTGGTCGCACTTCTTTTTGTAACATTTGTACCACAGCTTAGTATGTGGCTGCCAACAGTATTTGGATTGTTGGGATAAAAATAAGATAAAAACGGAGGACATATATATGAACAATAAAAAACCTGACAAGAAAGAAATTGAGAATAAGCTTAATCTTGTAATTGATAAGCTTATGAATCTTGGCAGACCTGATAATGATGAAGAGCTGGAAAAAGGCGGTGAGTCAATAGGCTTCTTTAAAAGAGACTTTGGAATTAAAGAGTGGGACTGGCCACAGGGGGTCGGTTTATATGGATTGCTTAAGATAATGCAGATTAATGGCAATGATGAGTATAGAGAATTTCTTTACAAATGGTTTAAAGAAAATATAGCAGAAGGTCTTCCATCAAAGAATATCAACACAACAACACCGTTACTTACTCTTGTTGAATTAAATAACTATTACAATGATACACAGTTCGAGGAACTGTGTATCAAATGGGCAGAGTGGCTTATGAATTGCCTTCCAAGAACAAAGGAACGTGGATTCCAGCATGTTACAAGTGCGAATGGAGACAGACAGGGAGTAAGACTCAATGAGAATGAAATGTGGATAGATACTCTGTTTATGACAGTTTTATTCCTTAATAAAATGGGTCAGAAGTATAATCGTCAGGATTGGATAAATGAGTCAATACATCAGGTACTTATGCATATAAAGTATCTTTGCGACAACAAGACAGGATTGTTTTATCATGGCTGGACATTTAATGAAATGAATAATTTCGGTGGTATATTCTGGTGCAGAGGGAATAGCTGGTTCACATTAGGAATTCTTGATTATGTTGATATGTTTAAGGGAACACTTAACAGTGGGGTTAAAGAGATAATAATAGATGCTTATAAAGCCCAGACAGCTGCTCTTAAGAAGCTGCAGAGTAAAAGCGGATTATGGCATACAGTACTTACAGATTCATCAAGTTATGAAGAAGTATCCGGAAGTGCTGCAATTACAGCCGGTATATTAAAGGGAATCAGAATGGGAATACTTGATGATTCTTATATAGATGTTGCTGACAAAGCGATAAATGCAATACTTAAAAATATTGATTCAGATGGAACAGTGCTTAATGTATCTGGAGGAACTGGTATGGGATATGATGCGGAGCATTATAAGAACATACTTATAGCGCCTATGGCATATGGACAGTCACTTACAATACTGGCTTTAGTGGAGGCATTACAGAATGATAAGAAAAGCATTTAAAATGTATCTTAAAGCTGGATGTGCTGATGAATATGAAAAGCGTCACAATGAATTATGGCCTGAAATGAAGGCAATGATACATGAATATGGCGGACATAATTATTCTATATTTCTAGATGATGAAACTAACATATTATATGGATATATAGAGATTGAAGATGAAGAAAAGTGGGCACAGTCAGCAGACACGGAGATCAACAGAAAGTGGTGGAAATATATGGCGCCTCTTATGAGGGTTAATCCAGACGACAGTCCTGTGAGTGATGATTTAAGGTGTGTTTTTCATCTTGATTAATACATGAATTTAATACAGGAGGTAAGATTGTATGAAACCGGTATATTACCTTGCCGTTGATATTGGGGCTTCAAGTGGAAGACATATTCTTGCATCCATGGACAACGGCAGAATGACAATAGAAGAGGTATATCGTTTTGATAATGGCATGATTAATGATAATGGCAACAAGTTATGGGATGTTGACAGCTTGTTTGCCAATATTATTGAAGGAATGAAAAAATGTAAAGAACTCGGGAAAATTCCAGTAAGCATGTCGATTGACACATGGGCTGTTGATTATGTTCTTCTTGATGATAATGACAAATGCATAGGAAATGTATATGGATACAGGGATGAACGTACAGATGGAATGGATGAAGAAGTTTATAAGGTGATATCCGAAAAAGAATTATATAAGAGAACAGGTATTCAGAAACAGAAGTTTAATACAATTTACCAGCTCATGTCGGATAAATTTATAAGACCTGAACAGTTAAAGGAAGCGAAGACATTTATTATGCTTCCAGATTATTTTCAGTTTCTTCTTACGGGGGTTAAAGCATCGGAATATACCAATGCAACATCAACACAGCTTGTTAATCCGGAAACTAAACAATGGGATTATGAACTGATTGATATGCTTGGAATCAACAGAAATATGTTTATGGAGCTTAAGCAGCCGGGAACAATACTGGGAGAATTAACTGATGGTATTAAGAAGATTGTTGGATACAATACAAGGGTTGTTATGTGTGCAAGTCATGATACGGCATCTGCAGTTATGGCTGTTCCAACAGTAGCAGATAATGTTTTGTATTTAAGTTCTGGAACATGGTCACTGATGGGGACAGAACTTCTAAAGGCAAGATGTGATGAGAAAAGCCAGGTATGTAATTTTACCAATGAAGGTGGATACGATTATAGATTTAGATATTTGAAGAATATTATGGGACTCTGGATTATACAATCTGTAAGGCATGAATTTGAAGACAGATATACATTTGCAGAGCTTTGTAAGGAAGCAGAGGAGACAGACTATATAACATCAAGGATAGATGTTAATAATAAATGCTTTCTTGCACCAGAGAATATGACAGAGGCAATCAAATCATACTGCAATAATAATGATTTGATTATACCTGACACAGCCGGAGAGATTGCAGCAGTTGTATATAAGAGTCTGGCTGACAGTTATGCAGATACAGTTATGCAGATAGAAAAGAATCTGGACATTACATATGATGCAATATATGTAATAGGTGGAGGTGCTAATGCTGGATATCTTAATCAGCTTACGGCTGATTCGACTGGGAAAACAGTAGTAGCGGGACCAGCAGAGGCTACTGCTATTGGAAATATTATGGCGCAGATGATAGCAGATAGTGTGTTTAAGAATTTGAAGGAAGCAAGAGCGTGTGTAAGAGATTCCTTTGATATTAAACGATTTGAGCAGAAAAGATAATAAATTTCAGATTATATAAGGAGGATAATGCTATATATGACTAATGAACGATATGAATCAGCAAGGAAGATATATCAGAGTATAGGAGTTGATACTGAGGCTGCATTAGAAAGATTAAAGAATGTGCCGGTATCAATGCATTGCTGGCAGGGAGATGATGTAATTGGTTTTGACAGCAGAGAAAGTCTGTCAGGTGGTATACAGACTACTGGAAATTATCCGGGAAGAGCAGCTACTCCTGAGCAGCTTATGCAGGATATAAGCAAAGTATTGACACTTGTACCTGGAAAGAAGAAGCTAAACCTTCATGCCAGTTATGCCATTATAGATGACGGTTCAGACAGGGATTCAATTAAACCAAAACATTTTACCAGATGGGTTGAATTTGCTAAGAAATACAATATGGGAATTGATTTTAATCCAACATTTTTCTCACATAGAATGGTTAAAGATGGACTTACATTATCCTCACCAGATGAAGAAGTAAGAAAATTCTGGATTGAACATGGCAAGAGATGTATTAAGATATCAGAATATTTTGCTAATGAAACAGGACAGCCATGTGTAATGAACATATGGATTCCGGATGGCTATAAGGATATTCCGGCAGACAGACTTGGACCAAGAAGGAGATTTAAAGAATCTTTAGATGAAATTCTTTCAATTCCATATGATAAGAGCAAGGTGTTTGTGTGTCTTGAATCTAAAGTATTTGGCATAGGCGTTGAATCATACACAGTTGGTTCGTCTGAATTCTGCATGAATTATGTAGCAAGAGCAGGCATAACCCCACTTATGGATAATGGACATTATCATCCTACAGAGGTTGTGTCAGATAAGGTATCATCAATGCTTTTATTCAATGACCACTTAGCATTACATATTACAAGACCTGTAAGATGGGACAGCGATCATGTAGTTTTATATGATGACGAAACCAGAGAGATTGCTAAAGAAATTGTCAGAGCAGATGCGCTTGACAAGGTATTTATAGCAACTGACTATTTCGATGCATCAATTAATAGAATATCTGCATGGATAACCGGAATGAGAAGTGTTCAGAAAGCTCTTTTGTATGCATTGTTAGAGCCAGAATCACTTCGCAATCTTCAGAACGAAGGAAGGTTCACAGAACTTATGGCAGCACAGGAAGAATTAAAGATTATGCCATTTGGAGATATATGGCAGGAATATCTTAATAGAGAAAATGTGGCAGCTGATTATGTCAGTGAGGTTATGGATTACGAAAAGAAAGTATTGGAGGCACGATAATGAAAGATATATTAACAGCACCTTTTGTTAAAGAAATGTGTGATACTACAGCTAATATGTATCGTCTTGGCTGGGACGAAAGAAATGGTGGTAATATCAGCTATATGCTTGATGAAGAAGAAGTTGCACAATATCTTGATATTAATCATGTGTTAAGAGAGATTCCGACGGGTTTCAAAGCAGATGCACTTATTGGCAGAATATTTATAGTAACCGGTACAGGTAAGTACTTTAAAAATGTAAAGACAGATCCAGAGAATAATCTTGGAATAATAAGAATAGCTGAAGATGGAACAACAGCGCAGTTATTATGGGGATATAAGGATGGAGGAAAATTCACAAGCGAATTACCAGCGCATCTTATGAGTCATATGGCAAGACTTTCTGCTGATAAAGATAACAGAGTTGTTATACATTCACATCCAACTAACACACTTGCCATGAATTATGTTCATGAACTTGACGAGAAGAAATTTACGCATACACTTTGGGAAATGTGTACAGAGTGTATAGTTGTGTTCCCGGATGGTGTAGGTATTCTCCCATGGATGCTTTGCGGAACTAATGAAATAGGCGAGGCAACAGCAGAAAAAATGAAAGAATTCAGACTTGTTATATGGGCAATGCATGGAATATATGGTGCTGGAAAAACTCTTGATGAGACATTTGGACTTATTGAAACTGTTGAAAAAGCTGCACAGATATATATGCTTACAGCTGGACTTGAGAGAAAGAATACAATAAAAGACGAAGATATGATTAAGCTTGCAGAATTCTTTAAGGTGGATTATAGAAAAGATTTCCTTAATATATAAAGCGGTTTCATATAAGGACATATGCAATGACGCAGGAAATTCCTGCGTCATTTTTAATGCGGAATAATATTTAAAGTGATATAATAAACAAATATTTACAAATCAGCAGTTTGGAGTGAATGAGATGCATTTTATAAAGAAAAATATTATTATTTCACTAGTTGTATTTATAATCGGAATGAGTGCTGTGGCAGGTATTGTATGCAGCATAAATAACGAACAGAATAAGCAGAACAGGACAATGGCGAATCTTAACGCAATGACTTATGCCGAGCGTATGAAGACAGATATTATGAAAGGCATAGGCGTTTCGGACACATTAAGACAGATAATTATAAGTAATGATGGACAGCTTAATAAATTCTATGAGATAGCAGAGGAGATGATGACAGATTCTGTTCAGAGTATACAGATTGCACCAGATGGTGTTGTGACAGATATTTATCCTCAGGAAGGTAATGATGCAGGAAAGATTGATCTGTTAAATGATAAAGATCGTGGTGAAATATGCCGTTATGGAAGAGATAATAAAGTTGTTACAATGCAGGGACCATTTCAATTAAAGCAGGGAGAATATGGTATAGCTGTAAGAAAACCTGTATACATTGAAGAAAACGGACATGAAGATTTCTGGGGATTTACAATAGTTATAATCCGTGTTCCTGAGATTTTTGCTGATTCAATGAAGGCACTTTCAGATTTTGGTTATAATTATACATTATATAAAACTGCTTTTCCGTGGGAGTCTGAATTTGAAGAAGTGTATGGCTCGGAAGAAGAGTTAAAGAATCCTGTTTCGTATACATTTGATATAGGAGACAGCAAGTGGAAGCTTGATATAATGCCATATAAGACTCAGTCTGAAAGAATATATCTGTATGCGGTTGGAATAGGCGGAATTATTATTGTACTGCTTCTTACAGGGTTTACATGTGCTCTGCTTGTGCTTGACGAACACAGAAAGAAGTTTAAGAAGCTGGCTATAACAGATGCTTTGACAGGAATAAATAACCGTCATGGATATGATGAAAGAGTAACAAGGTATCTTAAGCAGAATCCGGATAATCACTGTGTAGGAGTAGAATTTGATATTGATGATTTTAAGACTATCAATGATATGTATGGTCATGCTTATGGCGATGTGGCACTTAAGGTATTGTCCGAGGGAATGCAGAAGTTTTTTGATAAAAATGTGCTTTTAGGACGAAACGGTGGTGATGAATTCTGTATTTTCCTGCCAGATTGTACATGTGCAGATGTTAAGGAAAAACTGGAGAAATTCACAAAGTTAAAACGATCATTTAAATATGAAGGTGAAGAGCATCAGTTCACTATATCAGTTGGATATGCTGAATATCCGGTTCATGCTGACAAACCATCAAAGCTCATGCGTTGTGCTGATACTGCACTTTATGAGGTGAAACTTCGTGGAAAGAATGGCTGCATGGCATATAAGAACGGACTCAGAAAGGATATTCGTACACAGCTTGGTTTTGCACTTAAAGATGTTTCTGAAAATCTTCCAGGAGCATTTATCATATACAAAGCAGATAAGAATGATGATGAAATTCTTTTTGCAAACCGTGAATTTATCAGATTTGCAGGCTGTAAGAACATGGATGAACTGCTTGTATATACAAAAAGAAGTTTCCGTAATATCATTAGAGTGGATGAACGGGAAGCTGTTATAGCTGATATATGGAAGCAGATAGATGAAGGACATACTAATGGTTATACACATTTTTATATGCAGAAAGCAGATGGCGGTCATATACAGGTGTTTGACCATGGAAGAATTGTTGAGAATGGACGATATGGAAGAGTAATATATGCATTGATAACTAATCTTGAAACAGTGAGAGAAAATTATGGAAATTCAGAATGTAACAATTGAAGATGCAGAGGAACTTCTTGATATATATGCACCATATGTTAAGTATACAGCTATAACATTTGAATATGATGTGCCTTCTGTAGAAGAATTCAGACAAAGAATTGTGAATATTTCAGACAGATATCCATATATCAAGGCAGTTGACAATGGACAGATTGTCGGTTATGCATATGCCGGATGTTTTAAGGACAGGAGAGCATGACGCAGAACCGGAAGAAGTCTGGGGATAAATATATAAAAACATAAAACTGCCGTCCGTTTAACATTAAGTTTAGCGGATGGCAGTTTTTATATGGAATGTTTAGTTATAGGCTGTGTGTATCAAGAACTGTTCTGCCGGTTACCGGATCAGTAATACCAAGCAATGCCATGATTAGTGCCATTCTTATATATTTACCATTCTGGACCTGGTCAAAATATGCAGCTCTTGGATCGTCATCGACATCAAGGGAAATCTCATCGACTCGTGGCAGAGGATGAAGAACAGGCATATCTTTATCAGCCAGCTTTAACTTTTCTTCGTCAAGAATGTAGACATCTTTTAAACGGAGATATTCTTCTTCATTGAAAAATCTTTCTTTCTGTACTCTTGTCATGTACAGAACATCAAGTTTAGGAAGAGTATCTTCAAGGCTTGACACTTCCTCATAAGTTGAATTAGATGGATTTAATACATCGTCTCTCAGATAATCCGGAATCCGTAATTCTTCGGGAGATATGAAGTAGAATTTATTATCAGAGAAACGGGTAAGGCTACTGACAAGGGAGTGTACTGTCCGTCCGAATTTCAGGTCGCCACAGAAACCGATAGTCAGGTTATTAAGCCTTCCTTTACGTTGTCTTATAGTCATCATATCAATGAGTGTCTGCGTAGGGTGTGCATGACCGCCGTCTCCTGCGTTTATTATAGGAATGCGTGAATATATTGATGCCTGCAGAGGAGCACCTTCTTTTGGATGTCTCATCGCAATTATATCTGCATAGCAGCTTACAACTCTTACAGTGTCAGCAACGGTTTCACCTTTAGAAGCACTTGATTGTGTTGCGCTGGAAAAGCCCAGTGTCTGTCCTCCAAGACTTAACATAGCGGATTCAAAAGATAGACGCGTTCTTGTACTTGGTTCGTAAAAAAGTGTAGCAAGCTGTCTGCCATCGGCAACATGCTTATATAATTGTGGTCCAATGGATATCCGCTCCGCAAGATCTAATATATTCATAGTTTCTTCAACGGAAAGATCCAAAGGGGTTATCAGATGTCTCATAGCCACTCTCCTTTTAATAAATATTCATCTCTCTTAGCACCGACAGATATAAAGTTGATTTCTGCATGAAGCATTTCCTCAATCGTTTTAATGTAATTTCTGGCATTAGCAGGAAGCTCGTCAAATGTCCTGCAATGGGAGATGTCCTCTTCCCAGCCGGGAACTTTGTATATAACAGGAGTGCATGAATCAAGGTTATCAGTTGGGTCAAATTCAACCAGAGAGCCGTTTGGGTCATTGTAGCCTGTAATTATAGGAATTTCTTTCATAGAGCTTAATACATCAAGCTTGGTTAGTGCGATTTTGTCTGCATGCTGGCATCTGAGTCCGTATCTGCTTGCGACTGCATCAAAAGGACCAACACGGCGAGGACGGCCTGTTGCAGCACCGAATTCACCTCCGGCTTCTCTTAAGTCCTGCTGCCATTTTTCTGAAACAGCATTTTCAGCAACAAATGGGCCTGCACCAACGCATGTAGAATAAGCTTTAAGCACGCCAACAACATGGTCAGCGTGTCTTCCAGGGATTCCTGCACCTATAGGACCATAGGCTGATATGGTTGATGAACTTGATGTGTAAGGGAAGATACCGTAATCAATATCTCTTAATGCACCCAGCTGTGCCTCAAGAATAACTTTTTTACCACAGGATAATGCTTTGTCTATAAATGTGCCTGTATCGCATATGTATTTGCTGAACCTTTCAGCCTGTTCCCTGCACCAGTCAAGAAGTGCCGGATATGACATAGGCTCCTGATGATAGCAGCCGGCAAGCTCAAGGTTCTTGGATTCAAGAATAGTTTTTAGTCTTGCCTGTACAGCTGTATCATCTAAGTGAAGCAGGTCGCCGAGACGCAGAGTTTTTTTTCTGTATTTGTCACTGTAGGCATATGCTATGCCTCGTCTTGTAGAACCGAAAGCAGAGCCGGTTCGTTCCAGTCTGTTTTCTTCAAGTTCATCCTGTATCCTGTGCCATGGCATAGATATTGTAGCTTTTTTAGATAATTTCAAATGTTTTGGATTAATCTGTATTCCTCTGTCTTCAATCTGTTTTATTTCATTGGCAAGATGTTCAAGGTCAACAACCATGCCATCACCAAGAATGCATATTACATCTGGGTGAAGAATTCCTGATGGCAGTAGATTAAGAACGAATTTTCCCTGATTAGTTACAACGGTGTGACCGGCGTTATTGCCGCCCTGATACCTGACGACTATATCTGCATTTTCAGCAAGAAGGTCAATTACACGGCCTTTGCCCTCGTCGCCCCAGTTAATACCTGTTACAGAAGTAAGCATAATAATAATTCCTCCTTATATAAATGTATAGTTAATATTAAGTGCAATAACGGAATGTGCGGTCCGTAATAATTCTGGCAAATATAAGTCCGAGCGGAAGTGCAACAATTATCAGAATTGCTGATGTAAACCATGAGACCGCTTCTGTCAGGGACATTATGCCGAAATTGTATATTGCACGGTATAAATAAAGTCCGGGTACCATAATAACTATGGAAGGAACTGTAAGTGATATTCTAGGATATCCATTATAATTTTTAATAAATGAGGCAAGGAGTCCTGCAGTGGCAGCACCAATAAATGCGGCAGCAGCGGCAGGCATGCCTGTAAAATCAACCAGTTCAAGACGCAGGGTATTGGCAATACAACCGATAAGAGCCGCCATTGCCGCCATTGGAACGGAACTGTTAAACATAATAGAGAATCCGAACACACCGCAGAAGCTGGCAACAAGTCTTAATATCAGATGTAACATTTTTCCAATATGTAATGTTGTAAATTCTTCTGGCTGTAAATGTAGTAATAAAGCCATAATCCATGCAAACACAGTAGCAACCAGTACAATAATTATTGAATATGTCAGCCTTTCAATACCTGATCGCAGGTCGAGCTTTGCAAGGTCAATGCCGCTGGTGATGAAAGGAAATCCCGGTATTATGAAAAGCATGGAACATATGTATCCGGCTTCATGTACAAAAGGGATATTAAACATCAGAATAGCAAGTTTAAGCAGAATTGCATATATAAGGCATGATGCAGATATAGAAACTGCTATATTCATGAATAGTGTAAAATGATGTTTAATAAGCTTTGTCCTTATAAGATTACCTGTTCCGGCTGCAATGAATGCGAAAAGCATCTCTATTGGACCGCCGCCAAGCAGAAATGTGAATCCGCAACATGCTAGAGCGGCGGCAAGTCCAAGCTTGACCGGTGAATACAGGGTATGTATCTGTTCAATTTCATCAAGCCTTTTATGAATCATTTCACCTGTAAGGTGGGCCTCTTCATTAGGGAAATTGTCAACAAATTGTTCCATTCTGTAAAGCTTGGAGGTATTAACACCGGTATTGGCAATGCTTAACGACTGTGATACGCAGTCATTACCATCAAAGCAGTTAAATTCAATAGACATAAGGCCAACATCCACGGTACAGGTTACTCCAAGTTCCTTGGATAGCTTATTCATAGATGTACGGACACGCCATGCACCAGTGCCGCATGATAGCATAATCAGACCTACACGACCGATAACGGAGGCTTTTTCTATAAGGTCTGCATTAGCAATTAATGCATTGCTGTCGGCATTCGTATAGTCGTGCCACGGAATTTCCATATGATTTTTTTCCATAATGTCAATGTAATTAGTCCTTGGCATATATAATCGCCTCTGCTTTCTTAACATGGTGTTCAAGGTTTCGTAAGAATATAGAATTGGGAAGGAAAATTCCAAGTTCATCAAAATGTTCATTGTGTTCAACGAATGAATCCTGACCATAGAATATATATGCCATTGGAAGATTCTTCTCAAGCTCAAGCATAAGATCCCATACAGCACTATAGGCCTCTGCCTCGGTTTCCTTCATTCTGACAGTGTCAGGCAGTTCGCGGATAAGCAGTATACCAGTGCTTCTCTCAAGAATCTGCTGCTCAACTACAGACGGGTCATCACCATATGTGTGACTGTATCTGTAAGCCTCGGCAAGAAACATATTTTTATTATTATCAAGGTTCTTATAAATGTTATAAAAATGCTGATAGTCTTTTTCGTGAACAGAATCAGCAAATTCTGGAAGAAGCATACCTTTATCGTCGGTCATAATTATGGGATTCTGCTTTCCATCAGCGTTGAAGCGGTATGGAATAAGAAATGAATTTCTCAGTAAATCAAACATGGTATTTTGCGTGATAGCCATAAGAAATGCAGATAAGTCTTTATTAGAATAGCAGTTGAATAATGCTTCCGTGAATTGAAGCGGAGAAAGTATTGCTTCAGAATCATCATTGCAAAACAGATTGTTACAGAATGTCTGGAAAAGTTTATTATAAGCCCATGGGTCATTTAGAATTTTATCAAATAAAACCTCAGATTTTTCTTCTCTTGGAAAGATAGTTTTTTCTTTCATAATCATCAGCTCCTTCTTGTTTTTCATTTTCGGCTAGATTATACTATTGTGGTAGGAATAAGTAAAAACTATAATTGATATAAATGCTATAACAATATGATATGTCAGATATTACGGAGCGATAAGTTATGGACGTTAATTTTGAGTATTACAAGATATTTTATTATGTAGCCAGGTACAAGAATTTTACGAAAGCCGCACAGGCGTTAGGAAGCAGCCAGCCTAATGTTACAAGGGCAATGAACTGTCTGGAACAGCAGATTAATTCAACACTGTTTGTAAGAAATAACCGGGGAATACAGCTTACACCAGAGGGGGAAAAACTGTATATAAGGGTTACAGCGGCTATGACACAGCTTATGGCAGCAGAAGAAGAGCTTGCGGACAGTGCAAGTCTTTCACATGGCAGTATTTCCATAGGGGCAAGTGAGACTGCGCTTAATATATTTCTTCTTGATAAGTTAAAAGCATTTCACATGGTCAATCCCGGAATCCGGCTTAAGATATATAATCATTCAACGCCGGAGGCGGTTGATGCAGTAAAAAATGGACTGGTAGACTTTGCAGTGGTATCATCACCTGTGTACGCAGATTCATCACTAAAGACGGTGGTGTTGCATTCTTTTCAGGAAATACTTGTCGGAGGAACTACATTTACAGCATTGGGAAGTCAGGAATTATCAATAAGAGAATTGACGGATTATCCACTGATATGCCTTGGCAGAGAGACTATGACATTCAGATTCTATAAAGATTTATTTATGTCACATGGGGTTGAATTAGAGCCTGATACGGAGGCTGCGACAACAGACCAGATACTTCCTCTTGTAAAATGCGAATTAGGACTTGCATTCTTACCAGAGACAATGGCGCAGGAATCGATTGATAAGAAAGAGATTGTGAAGATATCTCTTAAGGATAATATTCCGAAGAGAAATATATGTCTTGTCTATGACAGCAGACACCCGGTGAGTTCGGCGGCAAGAAAGTTGAGAAAAACAATAGGGGAGATTAATTATGGGGAGAATTAAAGTATGTAACTTTGGCAGAATTATGCTGAAAATATTCTGCTGGACGACAGTAATATTAGCAATATATCTTATATTAGGTATTACAGGCTGTTATGAAAAATGGTTTGGCGGTCCGGCAGGAATAGTAAAAACGCCAGTTTACTGGCTTATCCGGGCAGGGATAGGAATTCTTGTGGAAAGCATAATATTCTGGATAGGAATTATTATGGTGTATGCGACATCTGAGCAGCTTGGAATCAGATGGAGAGTGCTTGGAATCGTGTGCGGATGGATACCTGTTGCACATCTTGTCATGCTTCATATTATTATAAAGACAGTTGGTGAGGAAGTCCGCATGGAGAAAATGCGTGCTAAGAGAAATCTGCAGCGCAAAGAACAGCGGATATGCAGTACTAAATATCCTATTCTTATGGTGCATGGCGTATTTTTCAGGGATTTTGAACATCTTAATTACTGGGGAAGAATACCGGCAGAGCTTGAGGCTAATGATGCAGTGATTTACTATGGAAATCATAACAGTGCGGCGGCCGTGCGAGACAGTGCTAAAGAGCTGGCAGAAAGGATTCACCAGATTGTCATTAAGACAGGCTGTGAGAAAGTAAATATAATTGCCCATTCAAAAGGCGGACTGGATATGAGGGCAGCGATAGCACTTACAGATATTGCACCTTATGTGGCTTCTCTTACAACGATAAATACACCACACAGGGGCTGTCAGTTTGCTGATTATCTTCTTGGCAAAATTCCTGAAAAACAGCAGCAGATGGTTGCAAATGCATATAACGCTGGAGCGGCTAAACTCGGAGACATTAACCCTGATTTTCTTGCTGCCGTATATGACCTTACATCAGAAAAATGTAGTGAATTCAACAATGAAATAAAGGATAATCCAGACATTTATTATCAGTCAGTTGGTTCTAAACTAAACCATCCGGCTTCGGGAAGATTTCCACTTAATTTTACATATCCACTGGTGAAATATTTTGACGGACCTAATGACGGACTTGTTGGAGAAGAATCCTTTCGATGGGGACAGAACTATCAGTTTCTTACTGTCAGCGGCAAAAGAGGAATATCGCATGGTGATATGATAGATCTTAACAGGGAGAACATTAAAGGATTTGATGTTCGGGAATTTTATGTGCAGGTTGTTGCGGGACTTAAGAAGATGGGATTTTGATTTGAAATATATTGATAAATTTCCAACATTTGTATATACTAAGTATATACAAAGAAGAGAGGTGATTGTATGCAGGCACAAGTAAGAGAATGGGGAAATAGTCAGGGAATCAGATTATCTAAGGATATATTAAAAAGTGCTGGAATAGCATTAAACGAAATGTTAGAAGTTACAGTATCAGATGGAGTGATTACATTAGCAAAAACTTTCAGACATAAAACTTTAGAAGAAAGAGCGGCAGAATATAATGGCAGGTTAATGCTTGATGGTGAATATGATTGGGGAGAACCTGTTGGAAGAGAGGTATGGTGATGGGGATTGCACATCAGGGTGACATTATTAAAGTAGAAAAAATAAAACCGCCAGTATTAGTTGTAAGTAAAGATTTTTTTAACGAAAGTGGAGAAATAATAGGCTGTCCTATTATTGGTGATTCTAATGAAGGACCACTTCACATATGGACATCAACAAAAGAAGTTGAGGGATATGTTCAGTGTGAAAAAATAGCGTTGTTGGATTTATCTGTGCGTGGATATAAAATAATAGATAGCATGCCTATATCTGAATTGATTAATATATCTGATGCAATACAAGGAATTTTTGAGTATATATGATATTAATTATATAAAATTTAAAGATGGAGGCAAAAATAAGATGAAACTTGATAAATTTATAGGAATGATGACAGGACATTTTGATAACAAAGAACAATTTGATATTATGCAGAAGGCAGGAAAAATATATCCTTATGCAGAACACATCAATACTATATGTAATGATAAAATAAAAAACATTCCTAAGGATTTTAACGGAAAATTTGTTGTTGAAGAAAGTTATTATGAAACCAATGGAAAACGCCATGCATCACCCCACATTTTCCTTATTATGGAAACTGAGGACGGAATTGTTCTTTCTTCATATGAAATTCCAGCAGGAGAAGACAAGAATACATTTTCATATAATTCTATGAAGAATGTTGATTATGCTGAACTGAAAAAATCTGAAAAGTTTACACCGGCACTTTATCATGAAAAGAATGGAATCTGGGAGGGAGGCAGCATAAGCCAGTTTTCACCGGTAATGACATTTAAGCTTTGGGAAAAGTTTTCTGATAGCTGCCTGGAAGTATCTGAAAGCATGGAAGTTAACGGAAAAAGAACTTTTGGATATGATGAACCAATTATTTATAAGAGGATATAAACAGGGAAAATCACACTTTTTTAGGATATATTGTTTCATAAGAGTTCCATATCAATAATTGAAGCCATGCAAAGATTAGCAGGAGAGCGAATTAAATACGCAGTAAGCAATGATAAATAAGAAAAACGCAGGATATATGGGAGTTAGTCACTATATCCTGCGTTTTGTTTATTCGTTTTTATATATTTTATTATTAATTACTTTAACGATTCCTATAACATTGTAAGTTAAGAAAATGTTGATAGGCAGCTGGATAAGATTTTTGGTAAATCTCATTGTAAGATAAAACATAAATCCTTTGCCGTACATTATGCTGCACCAGTATGTTCCAAGAAGAACATTTACAAGAAGTGTATCAATAGTAAGGGCAAGCACAACTCTTAAAAGAAACTTGAAATCAATGATTTCTAAAAGACTACGCTTCTCACCTGTTACTTTTTTCTTGGAAATTTTGATGTTGCAGTCATAGAAAAATAAACCATAGATAAGCCCAGCTAAAGCAGCACTTAATGTCCAGCCCGGAAAATAAGGACCGGTTGGCTTAATAATATACTGGATTATATCGCCAAGTCCTCCGCACATGAATCCCATAACAGGACCGAACATGTATCCAATTGCACAATTGGCGAGGAAAGATACTGAAATTCTGAGTGTCGGGGTTACATTAATAGATACAAAAACTGCTAAAACAGTGTGAAGTGCGACGAGGAGTGCCGCAGCAACAATTGACTTGAGACATTTGAACTCTTTTGCTGAAAATGCAAAATTCTTTAATAAAATTGACATAAAAATAACCTCCTTTGCAGTAGTATTCGCACTACATAAGAGGCTGTTGACCAGTATATGTAGCAGCGGGATGCGGATTATGTATCGCAAGAAATCTTTTCGTCCGTATGGCAACTCCCTGTCCATATGGCACTTAACGCACATATTCCTACTCTGCTTATATAATTGATTTGTACAGGCACTATTAAAGCACATATTCATATAAATGTAAAGCATAAAAACGTGTAAAAAAAACTGAGCAATTTTACATCATTGACTTAACTTCCTTTCAAATATATAATTTTATAACACCTATGGATTCGTTCATTGCTTTGCAATCCACACATTACTATCATATGTAAGGAGCGATATTATATGAATTCACCTCAGAAGGAGACTATAAAAGCTGGCGGTATCAAAACAATAACCAGCATTCCACATATATATGCCATTATTTTAATGGGACTGTTTACATTTGTTTTTTTAAGTGTTGAATATATGTTTGTAAGCAGGATTTCGCTTCTTGTGTCACAGCAAAGAGCCACTCTTTCCCAGAATTATGTACTTGGCGTCAGTACAGCAGGTTTTTTATTATATCCTCTGTTTAAGCATTTTTTAAACAACAGGCTTTACAAGCTTTTTATGATTATTACCGGATTATTATCTGTTTTTTTAACAATCAGCACTAGCTGCGGTAAGTCCTTTGAATATATATTTAGCGGCGGAATTATTCTTTTTATACTTCTTGGACTTGTTGGGGGTAATGTATATTATGTATCTGCTTGTATGATTAGAAACAGACATTTGGCAAAAACTGCCGGCATTTCATATTTCCTGGGTATACTTCTTCAGTTCATCAATCATAATGCCATTCATATAAGGACAATACAGCTTGTTATTTTGTCAGTATCTATGCTGATGCTTTTTATCTTACTGATAGAAAATGAACGTATTCTCAGCCGCTATAGCACTGACAAATATGCTGCTAAAACTATAATTGAAAGCTCAGCAAAAGGTAATAAGCATAATATTTTATTATATATTAGCATTATAGTTCTTGTGATACTTATGGCGTGTTTATTCAGCACTCTCGACAGCGCAGTAACACTCGTCCATTCCGACGGTATTGCTGACATAGGACAGGGAGCCAGAATTCTGCTTGCCTTCAGTGGGCTTGCTGCTGGATTTATATTTGATATTAGTAATAGAAAGTATACAGGAATCATCATGTACTGCATAATGATTCTTTCTACCCTCTGTATTGTCCTGCTTGAATTTTCCAAGCCATTCGTGGCTGTGCTTATTGTATTCTATCTGTCTGCTGGATTTTTTGCTGTTTTCTTTACATCAGAATTCATGGAGCTTTCACAGTATGTCAGAATACCTGAGCTTTGGGCTGGAATGGGGCGGGCTGTTAATAATATTACTGCCGCTGTTATTGCCAGCTTTGTTTTACAACTGCTTTCCTCTGATAATAATCTTTTAAAGATTGTTCTTATACTTGTTTTATTTGTTTTAGTAAGTATTATGTCAGTAATATATACATTTGAAAAATATTATTTTATACAACAGTTTACTCAGCATACAGATGAAGTGACAAACGAACAGGATCAGTTACATAAATTAACTACGCAATACTCTTTTACAGAAAGAGAAGGAGAAGTATTTAGCTATCTTGTTACTACCGAGGATAATATCCAGACTATCTCAGAGCATATGCATGTATCAAGACGGACACTTGAACGATACATTTCAGCTATTTATGAAAAAACCGGTGTGAAATCACGAGTTGGACTTATTAATCTGTTTAATAAATGTGACTGATAAATCTGTTTTCCTTTCCTTTTTAGGGTCTAAAGCAGCGTGGCGGACTTCCGCCACGCTATTTTAGTATATTGGCGGACTTCCCTTATATACTTTATTCATAATGTTTTATATATTGATAACAGCTTATATGTATAAGATTTATTATATGGGTCATTTGATTCCAGACAATTATTATTAAGAAACAGGAGGAAAAGATGTATGGTAAAAAACAGAAAATGGCATATTAAAAAAATTGCCGCACTAGCAGGAGCAGTAGTGCTTGCTGTATCCTCAGCAGCTTTATATGCTGCACCACAGGTAAAAGCCGCTAATGGACCATGTGATACTGGTGATTGGGCTTATGCTTATATTAATGTGAGAATTGGAGAAGACAGTACTCTTATATTTTCTTCAAAAGGCACTAATTCCATAGCAGGAATGTCTTATGACAGAGAATCCAATACACTTACATTAAATGATTTTAAAAACAAGGCAGCAGTAATAGTTACTAATATGATGGGTGATGATTTCAAGATTAACCTTATTGGTGATAATGAAATCAGAAGTATAGGTTCATATGGTGATGCCTGGGGCGGTTCCATCAATATATGTGGAAATGGTTCTTTAGTTATTAATGCAGACAAGGCAGATGATTATAGTGTAGGCCTCTTAGCGGAGGGAACTAATTCCGTACTTTCAGTTGCAGACACCTGTAATGTCACCATATATTCCGGTACAAAGGCAGTAGTGTATACAAGTGATAATCTCACGGACAAACCAATCAGGGATAATGGAACCTTAAAGGAAAATGTAAGCTATAACATTTCACACCCACTAGAAATATCAAGGATATGTGCTAAGTATTATGAGTACGATCCTTATACAACTAATACAGTATATAAGAGTGCAACAGATAATACTTCGTTATATTATATTAAGAAACTGACCTATGTTGAACCTGTTGAAAAAGTAACTTATACAGTATATAAGCTTACTGCAAAGGCAGCTCTGGGTGATGTATATTACGCAGAAAAGATTGGTGAATATGACAATATACCTGCCGGATACACAGAAACCACATTAGACAAGCCAGTATCATATTATGAGTCAGATGGTGGAAGCGGCGGAACATGTCAGGTTATAATAAATACAGCAACCAAAGAAAAATATGTTTCTGCATATGCATATGAAAATAACGAGACATCTTATAGAATCTGTAAGCTTCTTGAAAAACTTGGCATAGATGAAAAAAGTAATGATGAATTATGGCTTGTTGATTATAACAATCCAGTAGCAACATACCAGCCTGTATGGGGAGATGATAAGCTGCCAGACGGCTACCAGTATGATGGAACAGAAATAGATGCTCTTTATAATGTTGAATGTGTAGCTGATAAGCTTACATTTACTGCTAAATCAGCTGATGATAACACAATAGTAGATGTATCAGATGGCAACACAACTATTAAGGCTGATGAAATCAAAAAGCTTATAGAAGATAACAAAGCAAATGATGTTGTTATCAAATCCAATAATGATGTTACATTTACATTTGCCAAAGGAACTATGTCAGAAGTATCACAGGTTGAAATCTATGATTTTTCAACAACGGTTACTTCTGATATAAAAGAAGCCGGAAATATGCCGGAAGATGTAACTGAGGATATATTCGTGTCCAAGATAGTATACAATTATTCAGGTATGCTTCCAGCCAGAGCAAGCATCAGGTTAAATGTTGGAAAAGCCTATGCAGGCCAGACACTTTACTACAGCCAGCTATTAGATGATGGTACCATAATCAGCATGATGTCAGCAATAGTTGATAATGACGGTTATATGACAGTAGAGCAGGATCACTGCTCAACATATCTTATAACGAGACAACAGCTTACAGGTAATTCAACAGAAAATGTAACTGAAGCGGCTGATAATAATGTTGAAACACCACAGACTGGTGATAACAGCAATATTGCACTGTGGCTTACTTTATGTATTATTCTTAGCTGTGGTATAACCCTTTATATCTTTGCTGTAAAAGCAAGAAAAATGAATAGATAATTAAATGACTGATTGATAGCTGAAGCTGTTGCAGGAAAGAGAATGACACCTGAAGAGATAAATAAGATTCTTATGGAAAGAAGAAAACAGTGGAAACCTAAAGAACGTAAATATAAGAAGGGCGTATTAAGATTATTCAGTGAACTTGCAACAAGCCCAATGAAGGGTGCTTATCTGGAATACGATAAATAAGAATAGTAAATGTACAATGGGTGGGAAGATTAGGTTCTTCCCACCCTTTTTAACCTGCGTATTTTTCATGAATTTATAGGAAGATAGTGTGTTTATAGCAGAGTTTGAGAGGAAAGATTTATATAGTTATTATGGTGTTAATGAAGACAATATTAAAAATAAGACGGAAAGATACTCAGCATTGATAAAAGGAATTGTGTTCTTGACAAATAAAGGTGGTGTGTTATAATTCATTTAACATTTAAGTTAAATGTTAAATGAAGGAGGGATAAATGTGAGCATGCAGGATACGCTTCAGGCGCTTGCTGATCCTACAAGACGCGAGATACTTAATCTGCTTAAGCAGTCCCGAATGTCTGCTGGAGAGATTAGCAATCATTTTTCAATTTCGGGTGCGGCAGTTTCCAGACACCTGTCTGTTTTGAAGGAAGCTGATTTAATTCGAGACGAGCGGGAGGGAAAATACATTTATTATGAGCTTAACGCTACTGTGCTTGAGGAGATTTTATTATGGATTAGTGAATTAAAAGGAGAAAAAGACCATGATTAAACAACATAAAAAAATGTTAATATTAACATCTGTCATAACATTACTTCCAATCTTTATAGGTTTACTTTTATGGAGACAGCTGCCAGCTTCTGTCGCAACACATTTTGGAGTTGACAATCAACCAGATGGGTATTGTTCTAAAGCATTTGCAGTCTTTGGACTTCCGGTAATGATGCTGTTTTTTCATCTTATATGTATAGTTGCAACTAATATTGACCCCAAGAGAAAAAATATAAGCAAAAAGGTATTCCATGTTGTTATGTGGATTTGTCCGGTGATTTCTTTGGTTAATTGCAATATTCTCTATGTATATAATTTGGGATATAAGCTCAATATTGGATTTGTCTGCGGATTGTTCGTTGGAATTTTGTATCTTATTTTAGGCAATTTTATTCCAAAGGTAAAACCAAACTATAGCATTGGTTTTCGCATTCCATGGGCATTGAATGATTCTGACAACTGGTATCATACACATAGATTTGGCGGAAAATGTATGGTAATTGGGGGAATTGCAATGATTGTAACCTCACCATTTCAAAATGTGTGGATATTTCTTGCTCTAGTCATTGTACCATGCATTCTGCCAGTAGTTTATTCATATATGTTTTATCGGAAAACAATGGGGTAAGTTTATTGTATTTATGGATAGAATCTACTGGCTTACCACGAAAGATTTTGATGCTGCCGGTGTATTTTATCCGGAAGAAAAAGAATCCTGATGATAAAAGAAATACAATTATAAGATTGATTGTGTTGTCATTTGCGGCTGTATCAATCTTTGTACTATTGCTGGGGTCGGGGTTGATTATTATGTATTTTCAGGATTTGTTCAGTTAGTGCGATGAGTGTCTGGGGAGAAGAATGTATAATATGATACAGAAGTCCGATAGGGATAACCATGACTATTTTGTCACCCTAGAGAACAGTATGAATAACATGATACCTATAGGTAGTCGCATTTTTGAAAGTTTTATGGGACAGAAATGATAATGACTATAGAAATAGTTGCGACATTTGCCTATAAAGTTACGGAACATGAGACATTTATAGGAAAAATCATTAAAAGAAAGTGATTTACACAGGACTTACAGAAGAAAACAGAGGAATTTTACCTATAAAAGTGAGATGTATTATGAATTTATAGGAAGCGGGTATCTGGCACATGAGACTTTAGGTGTAAGGATAGAGCAGGACGGGAGGAAGCCGGAATACAATGGTGTTTTGCCATAATCCAGAAGAAAGTTACAAAAGCCAGGATAAAACTTCGAAGAAATGCATATTTTAACGAATAATAATATTGAAGAAATCTATAAGAGAATAACAGCGTTCAGAGACTGAAGCAGCGGATAGGATGCGGGGCAGTTTCTGGACGCTTTTTTCATATTCCGGCTGAGAAAAATGTTTTTTTTGAAATGACCAGATTTGTCATAAATTAATTGGAATTACATGTGAAAAAGATTATAATATAAACAGCATTTGTCAAGTTTAAAAATAATATAGAAGGAAGGGATATTTATAAGTTTATCAAAAGAATATGTAAAAATGCGAATGGAGCGCAACAAGGAAATAGCTACATCTGCGAATCTGGCTGACAGCCTGACAGAACAGCAGTGTGATGTACTTGAATGGGCCTCTGACATGAGGCATGTAATGCATAAGAACAGTGAGGCATTATATGATGTTAATGCACCTAAGCATAAGGAAATTAAAGCATTTATAAGTGATACATATTATTCACAGAATCCGAATAACCTTAATAAAAGATTAAAAGATGCTGGATTACCGCTTATCAAGTGGTCATTTGATGATACAAGGATTCCGACAAATGAGCTGGCAATGATTCTTGATAACAGAAGACTTGAGAAGAGCAGAAAAAGGCAGTGTATCAGGACTTTAGAAAAAGCAAATGCTGATATTGAGAATTATTTTGCACAAATTGATGCCAAATACCTCACATTTTATTGTCCATCAGGAAATAAGAGAGTTTTTAGTAATCAAAGTAAAGGGGTCAGTGTGGAATCAAGGAATGTTACCATTGCAGAAGGCTATACAATTATGGGGATCGAGAGTCTTAAGAATAATATAGCCTATCTGCTTCATGTGTATGCTGGTCAGATTAGTATTGAAGATATTGTTGCATATGTCAATGAAGATATAGAAAACAGGATTTATCATATGGATGCTTCAATGGCTCCACAAAGTGTTCATAAAGCGACTAATGCCCTGGTTGAAACAGGATACATAAAACCTGATACTAAAGAACTTATTTATATTAATCTTACTAAAAGAGGCGACGCATTTGTAGGAAGCTACTGTGGGACGCTTAACAAGATAGCAGCTTCATTGTCCATACTGCCATTTAATAAGGCACACAAGAATGATATTGTTTATTATAGCTATCTGATTGGATGGCAGCGTGCTAAAAGAGAACTAAAGCCACTGATCCCTAAAACTGTCGATTTTATTAGTAACAAGATAAAAGAAAAGCAGCAGATGATGTATACCGGTGATGATAGTAATTACGACATGGAGATGGAGCAGACAATTATCCAGAGCATGAATATTAATAATTTGCCGGTTGTCTATGAGGTTAAGAAGGGTACATATGTAATAGCGGAGATAACGACATTATTTGGAAAGATTAATGTAAGTATTATTAATTCTTTATTTGTCGGAAGCGCATATACATTAACAATTCCGCAATATCAGTATACTGCAATAATCCATATGGCAGATAATATTGATTATGGAGAGATTCCTTATGAGGTACAGAAACAATTGAAGGCGGTTGTTCCTGAACTTATGAAGCTTATACAGTGAGAGGGGAGGCAGGGACAATGACCAATATATACAAGAATATTTATTTGAGAAGAGAAGAAGAAGTTTTATATAATATTAGAAAAAATGTGGATGAAACAGTGGAAACACCGACTATATCCAAGATAATAGATTATGTTCTGGCTGATCCATATGAACATATTATATATATGGATGTTAAGCTTAAGATGGTAACAAGTTACGATGCAACCAATGTATTTGTTGATACCGGTTATAAAAATATGTCAGGAGAACCATTATTTCTGTCGCTTGTGTTAAAGGACGATGTATTTACCGGCAAATATGTGGGAACGATTGATCAGCTTGGCAATGCAATTCTTACCATTGTAAAGATGAGAGTCAATGAACAGGAAATATATGATAACATGGAATTTCTTAAGAACAATTATGGCAATTATAAGCAGTTTGTTGATGACTGGGATCTCAAGGCTGGAGAGAGAGAAAAAGATAATAATCTAGGGGATATGAGTACTTTGTTTGAAGGAATTGATATATCAAAATTCCCGGAGACAGCAGAAGAAATTCCTTCAAATGAGGATACAGCAGCTGCGTCAGAATCAGATTTTTATGAAGAAGATATGGATGCTGAATCAGAAAATGGGCAGGAGTTATTGTTAGAAGAGATTAAGAATGATAAAATGCATGTGTATGACTATATTCCCGATAAATTGTATCTTGTTGAATGTCACACAATGCTAGGAACTATCAACTTCTCACTTGTTAATAATTATATGGATGTATTCGGGGATAAAATACCTCTATACAGCCTGTTTATTGTTCAATACAATCAGGGTACAAGCCTTGGACAGTTATTACAGGATGTGGATTTAAGACAGTATAATCTGCAGATTCCAGATAAGATTATTGATGAAATAAGTGATGCTGTGAATTATATCAGGGGGTATATGGGCAGAGAATAAAAACGAGAAATTCAAGGAGAAATAAGAGAATGTCAAAAGATGAATCAAAGGATGAATATTTAATTACAGATGTGCCCCTTAAAGCTCTGACTGTTTTTGCCATGCCTATGATTCTGGGGAGTTTTTTCCAACAAGTATATAATATGGCTGACTCAATTATTGTCGGTCAGTTTGTCGGTTCATCTGCACTTGCGGCTGTCGGAGCATGCGCTGCTCTCACAAATGTATTTATTTGTGTGGCACTTGGTGCCGGGGTAGGTGCCGGAGTGCTTGTGAGCCGTTATTTTGGTGCAAGAAATTATAGTAAAATGAAGACCATTGTATCAACATCATTAATCAGTTTTCTGGTTTTAAGTGTATTATTGGGAATCTTTGGCTTCGGGTTATCACACCCAATGATGAGTTTATTACAGACACCAGCTGATATACTGGATGAGGCAGTACTGTATCTTCGTGTTTATTTTGTGGGATTTCCGTTTCTGTTTATGTACAATATTCTTTCAACGATGTTTACTTCAATCGGTGAATCAAAGATTCCGTTAGTGCTTCTGATATTTTCTTCTGTCTTAAATATTCTGATGGATCTTTGGATGGTTGCTGGCTTACGACTTGGCGTGTTTGGTGCAGCTCTTGCAACCTTGATTGCACAGGGTATCTCAGCGGTATTTTCATTTGTAATTTTCTTTTGCCGGATGCGTCGGTATAAAAGTCATTTTGACTGGTTTGACAGGAAGGAGTTACGTTCAATGCTTCAGATTGCCATACCATCAATTCTTCAGCAGTCTACAGTATCGATTGGCATGATGATAGTACAGGCAGTTGTAAATCCGTTTGGTACACAGGCACTCGCAGGTTATGCAGCGACAATGAGAGTAGAAAATGTATTTTCACTTATATTTGTATCCATTGGAAACGCAGTGTCACCTTATGTTTCCCAGAATCTTGGCGCGAAGAAAATTGGGCGTATCAAAAAAGGATATCATGCTGCACTCGTGTTAGATATATGTTTTGCGGTCCTTGCTTTCATAGTCATTGAGACACTGCATACACACATTTCTTCGCTGTTCCTTGGTAAAGATGGAACAGCTTTGGCATATCAGGTGTCAGGGGATTACATGAAATGGTTAGGTTACTTTTTCATTTTCATGGGTATCAAGATGGCAACGGATGGAGTTCTTCGTGGTCTGGGAATCATGCGGCCATTTCTTATAGCTAATATGGTTAACCTTGCAATCCGTCTGTCAGTTGCTCTGATTTGTGCACCGCGTTTTGGTATAGAGTTTGTCTGGCTTGCTGTACCAGCCGGCTGGTTTGCAAATTTTCTGATTTCTTATGTGGCACTCAGAAAGTCATGGCCGGTTGAAAAAGTTGATTGATGAGTTCGTGAGCGTGCTTAATTGGCATGACGGCTAATGATGTTCAAAAGATTTTGAACCTGAAATAAAGATAACATGTTTGACATAAAACCCGTTGAATGATAATATAATTAAAGAGGCGCTACCGATAGACGGTTAGCCTGATATATTTTTTGGTTAAAACAACCGCCAAGTTTAGCAGACCGTGGCGGTTGTTTTGTGTTTATTTTTTGCTCTTAGAACCAATAGTATAACCAAGAGCAAAGCAAGTAATACATAAGCTGATGATGGCTATAAAAAGCTTCGTTGTAAGCATAAGCACAAACCTCCTTGATAGATTTCCAAGTCGGATTTCTATGTAAACAGAGCTATAACTCTCTGATGGAGGATAACCGCCTACCGTGTAGGGTAGCACCACATAAATTATAACAGTTATAATTTGAAAAAGCAATCGCATTGCGAGCATTTATTGGCAAACAGAATATGGCACATTTTGATCGTACATATCTGGCAGGGTTAAGATAATTTTTGTTTGACATTTTTTAAAAAGAAAAATATAATAACTTCTAAACGAGTAGCAGACTAGCGTAAATCCAGTTTTGCTGCTCGTTTTTTTGTGCTCCTGCTGTCGTACATTATGAAAATATATATTGCATTTTAAAGTGTGTAGCTTATCAGCGTAAGTCCAGCTTACGAGGTAAGTGCACACTTTTTTTATGCAGAAAAAGGAGGCAGAATCCTCTCCTCACCAAAGGGTTCGGATTTTGCTTCGCAAAACAAGGAGGATTATAAAATAGCAAAAAGAATTATTACAATCAGCAGAGAATTTGGAAGCGGTGGACGTTTTATCGGTGAAGAAGTGGCAAAGAAACTTGGCATTGCATATTATGACAAGGATATTATTGGACAGATTGCAGAACAGTCAGGCTTATCACCGGAGTATATTAAGGAAAATGCTGAGTTATCTCCAAAGAAAGGCTTATTTGCATATGCATTTGCTGGACGTGACATTACAGGAAAGTCCATAGAAGATATCGTATATGAAGCACAGAGAAAAGTTATTTTGGAGTTGGCTGGAAAGGAGCCTTGTGTAATCGTTGGAAGAAATGCTGATTACATTCTTAAAGACAGGGATGATGTGTTAAATGTGTTTATTCATGGGGATATGCCGGAAAAAACACAGCGTATCATGGGCTTATATAATGTTGAAGAGAAGGAAGCCGTCAAAATAATTGCGGACACAGATAAAAGACGTATGACAAATTATAACTTTTACACGGAGCAGAGATGGGGAAAAGCCAGTAATTATACGTTGTGCCTGAACAGTTCACAGCTTGGATATGACAGGTGTGAGAAGATAATTCTGGATTGCATGTGATTTTATCATGAATAATTCAGGATTAATGAAAAATAGTGAAAAAATAGTGAAAAATTAATGGAAAAAAGCTTTTCTTTTGGATATAATAATATTTGGAAGGAAGGTTTTTATGATTAAAGTAACATTAACGAACGAGATTTTAAGATATATTACAGAAATTGAGCAGAACAGATATAAAGTATCGTCAGTGAAACTGTCCTCAACAGTTATGAACAGGCTTCGTAAAAATTCAAAGAAAAAAAGTTCTTATGCCTCGAATAAAATCGAAGGGAATCCTTTGTCTGAAAAACAGGTGGATGAAGTGATAGAAAGTGATGAAAGAATGCATTATCTGAAGCCAGAACAGGAAATCCGTAATTACTTTCTGGCATTAAATTATCTCGAGGAAAAGGTAAATAAAAATGAAAAATTTTCTAAGAAGCTAATTTTAGATGTGCAAAAACTGGTGGAAAAGGGGGCTTCCAAAGAAAAAATTGGACTCAGAGGACCTATGCCACCGGGAGTCTTATTTGCTGTGTATGATTCTAAGACAGGAAATCCTGACTATATTCCACCAGAATATTGTGACATCCAGGGGCTATTGGATGAGTTGATTGAGTATGTAAATACTACAGATGATCATCCTTTGATTGTGGCAGCAGTTGTACATTACCAATTAGTGACCATACATCCGTTTGAAGATGGCAAGGTAACATTGAGATACCAGCAAAATGTGGCATAACAGCGGCAAACTTGCTTTGTATATAAAATTTAATAGTGTATAAGCCAAAGGGCGTTTCACTTTTAAGGTGGACGCCCTTTTTTCATACCTATTTTCAAGAGAAAGGAGATCCCCATGGAATTAAACGAAATGGAAAAAAAGCTGCTCTTTCAGGTTGAGGGCGATTATCAGACAAAGATCCTGAATGAACTTTATATGACCGTGCGGTATT